>Ga0070726_10000015_pt1 | contig 494110 bp, 448 predicted proteins | sample tdAd471_FD_67275 | JGI IMG/M metagenome (GOLD analysis project Ga0070726, IMG submission 67275) | Marine sediment microbial communities from the Atlantic coast under amendment with organic carbon and nitrate - tdAd47.1 | ecosystem: Environmental > Aquatic > Marine > Coastal > Sediment...
CGCGAGGACAATGTTTCGATCATGACGACGCGTTCGCCGATCCGGGTCAATGGCGTACGGCCGGCCGTCGGCCGCGCCGCGCCGCGCGTCGGCGAGCATACGGCGGCGATCGTCGAGGAGTTCGGTCTTTGAGCGCCATCCGCCTGAAAGGCATGACGTGGAGCCATCCGCGCGGCTACGATCCGATGATCGCCTGCTCGCACCTTTGGGCGGAGAAGACCTGTGTTCACATCGACTGGGACAAGCGCTCGCTGCAGGACTTCGAATCCTATCCGGTCGAGGATCTGGCGCGGTCCTACGACCTGATCGTTATCGACCATCCGCATGTCGGCGAGATCACGGCGCAGAACTGCCTGGTCCCGCTCGACCGGTACGGCACGGGCGAGGCGCGGGAGAGGCTTGCGGCGGGAAGCGTCGGAGGCTCCTATGAAAGCTATGAATGGGAGGGCCATCAATGGGCCTTTCCCATCGATGCCGCGGCGCAGGTGCAGGCCTGGCGTCCGGACCTGATCGGGGCGGCACCCACTCGTTTTGACGAGGTGATGGACCTTGCCGCCAAGGGCAAGGTGATGATCCCGATGCGGCCGCCGCATTCGCTGATGACGTTCTATACGCTTGCGGCCAATCTCGGCACGCCCTGCGCGACCGAAGGCCCGGGCGACCTGATCTCGCCGGATGACGGGGGGCGGGTCTACGAGATAATCGCCGGCCTGATGCGCCACGTGCCGGACGCGTGTTTCGCGATGGACCCGATCGCGGTCTTCGAACGGGTCTGCGAGGCGGATAGCGAGATCGCCTGCGTTCCGTTCATCTACGGCTATGTCAATTACGGCCTTGCGGGCTTCCGGCCGAACCGGCTCGCCTTCGCGGATATTCCGGATGCGGGCGGGACCGGGCCGGTCGGCTCTGCGCTCGGCGGCACGGGCATCGCGGTTTCGGCGTTCTCGGATCGCATTTCCGAGGCCGCCGAATTCGCCTACTGGATCGCGAGCGGCGAGGTGCAGCGCGGACCGTTCGCTGCCGCCGGCGGACAGCCGGGCCATGCGGACGGGTGGGACGACGAGACGGTCAACACGGCGAACAGTGGTTTCTATCGCAACACACGCCGCACGCTCGACAATGCCTGGATACGGCCGCGCCACAAAGGCTACATGGCGTTCCAGGCAGCGGCGTCGGAGCTTTTGAACGAGGGACTTCTCGCCGGCGAAGCAGGCGCGTCGGTCATCGCCGACATCAATGCGATGTTCGCAAAGAGCTTCGGCGCGTGAAATTCAGCTTCTGATTGAAACATCAGCATCGGAATGGGTATTCGAGCCAAAGGCGAGAGGCGGCGCATTTTGAGTCTAATGTAATCTGAAATGCACCGGGCGCTCGCTAAAGGCTCCAGATCCGCCGGGCGTTTTCCGAGAGCAGTTTGCGGCGCTCGTCTTCGCTTGCGCCTTCAAGCAGCGCATGGGTTGCCGCGACCCATGCCATCAGGCCGCCGCCGAGTGTACAGACCGGCCAGTCGCTACCCCAGACCACGCGGTCCCAGCCGAAGCTTTCGATCGTGTGTTCGACCCAGGGGCGCAGCGTGTCCGCGATCCAGGTCTCCGCGTCCGCATAGGCGACGACGCCGGAGACCTTCGCGACCACGTTCGGCCGTTTCGCGAGCTCGGTGATCCCGTCCTGCCAGGGCTGGCGCGCGTCGCCCGCGATGTCCGGCACGCCGCAATGGTCGAGGATGAAGGTGACGTCGGGTGCGAGATCGGCAAGCGCGATGGCCTTGTCCAGCTGGCGGGGCAGGACGCAGAGATCAAAGGTCAGTCCGGTGCCGGCAAGCAGCTTGATGTTCTCTCGAAACCGGGGGCTCTCCGACAGGTCGTCTTGCATGACGTGCAGCACGCGGCGGAAGCCCTTGACCAGCGGATTGGCCTGCTGGCGTTCCAGATAAGCGGGAAAGCCCTCGTCTTCCGGACGGCAGGAGGCGATGGCTGCAACGATCAGGCTGTTCGGGCGGTCGGCGAGCGTGCCGATATAGGCCGTCTCGTCCTCGATCCTCTCGGGCGCGACATCGACTTCCATGTGGAATGTCGCGTCGATACCGGCCCGCCGCGCCTCGAGCTTATAGGCGTCATAGGTCCAGTTCCGGTTAAGCGGCTCCACCTCGGCAAGCCACGGATAGTCGAGGGCTGTCTGGTCGATGACGTGCAGATGGGTGTCGACGATCATGGTGCTTCCTCCTCGCGAGCCGTGTCGTCAATATGCTCCCACAGGAGAATAGATTATTCAAATAAGAATTTATGCGGTCTGTTTCGTGTCCGCCCCGGCCAGCTCGGAGAGCTGCCGTGTCGTCTTGGTGAGTATCTCCAGCGTCTCGGTGATGTCGGGCGCCTGGGGCACGTTGACCAGCGTGATATAGGGGATCGTCAGCGACGCGATGGCGCGTCCGTCCGGTCCGAGAATGGGGGCCGAGAGGTTGTAGACGCCGGCCGTCTGCGCGCTCGGCATCATCTCGTAACCGCGCTCGCGAATCTGGTCGAGCCGATCGAAGAACTCCTTCGCCATCGTCGGATGCTCGGTGCTGCGCGAATACTCGTTGATCATCATCAGCCGCTCTTCCTGCGACCGGAAGGCCAGCAGGACGTGACCGGAGCCCGTATCGTAGAGGCTGATATGGGAGCCGACGCGGATCGAAATGCCCCAGTAGCCCGGCGCTTCGAGCTGGGCGACGACGACCACCGAGCCGCGGTCGAAGACGGCGAGCTGGTTTGCCTGCCGGGTTTCCTCGGCCAGTTCGCGCATGAAAGGCGTCGCGAAGGAGACCAGCCGGCGCACCGGCGCATGCGACTGCGCAAGGCCGAACAGTTTCAGCGTCAGCGAGTAGCGATCGCCGTCGATACGGGTGACGTAGCCGCGGCGCACGAGACGATCGAGCATGCGGTAGAATTCGTTGGGGCTGCGGCCGAGCCGCTTGGCGATCTCGGCCTGGGTGAGGCCGCCGTCGATATCGGCAAGCAATTCCAGGATATCGAGACCTTTGTCGAGGGCGGGAGCCCTGTAGCGGTCGTCTTCCTGTTCCATGCTTTTCTCCGTGAATGCGATCATTCATATACGCATACAAAATCCAAATAACAATCAAGGAATACCTTGACCGCCAGTGAAGAAGGTGTTTGTATATGAATGAACCACTCATCAGTGAGGGTTTGGGCGGATCGCCCATCATGATCAAACGTCTCGGGAGGAGGCTCATGAACAAGCTATTGGCCGGCGTATCCGCCGGTGTCCTCGCATTGGTTGCCGGCGGGGCTGCGCTCGCGCAGGACTTGCCTGGCAAATTCGAAGGCGTCACCATCGATGCCAAGCTGATCGGCGGTCAGCAATATGAAAACCTCTATTCGCGTATCGCGGATTGGGAAGCCGCGACCGGCGCAAAGGTCAACGTCATCTCCAAGAAGAACCACTTCGATCTCGACAAGGAGATCAAGTCGGATATCGCCGTTGGCGCCGTGAACTGGTGCGTCGGCTCCAACCACTCATCCTTCGCGCCGCAATATCCGGGCATCTATACCGACCTGAACGCGCTGCTTCCGGCTGAAGAAATCGACGCCTATGTCGATGCCAACATCGCCGCCTCGACACTCGACGGCAAGCTGGTGATGCTGCCGCGCGCGCAGTTCGACGTCTCGGCTCTGTACTACCAGAAGGACATCTACGAGAACGAGGACAACAAGGCCGCGTTCAAGGAGCAGTACGGCTACGATCTCGCGCCGCCGGACACCTGGGAGCAGGTGACCGACCAGGCCAAGTTCTTCGCCAATCCGCCGGACTTCTACGGCACACAATATGCCGGCAAGGAAGAGGCCATCAATGGACGCTTCTACGAGATGCTGCGCGCCGAGGGCGGCGAATATCTCGACGCCGACGGCCGTCCGGCCTTCAACTCCGAAGCCGGCGTTCGCGCTCTGAACTGGTTCGTCGATCTCTACTCGGCCAAGGCGGTTCCCGCCGGCACGACCAACTATCTCTGGGACGATCTCGGTCAGGGCTTTGCCTCCGGCACCGTGGCGATCAACCTGGACTGGCCGGGCTGGGCAGGCTTCTTCAACGATCCGGGCGCATCCAAGGTTGCCGGCAATGTCGGCGTTGTGGCGCCGCCGAAGGGATCTTCGGGCGCACGCACCGGCTGGTCGGGCCATCACGGCTTTTCGGTCACCGAGAGCTGCGAGAACAAGGAAGCGGCCGCGTCGCTCATCTGGTTCCTCACCAACGAGGACAGCCAGAAGCTCGAAGCCGCAGCCGGTCCGCTGCCGACGCGGGATGCCGTCTGGGACTGGGTTATTGCCGAGGCCGCGGACGATCCGTATCGCAAGGAAGTGCTGCAGGCCTTCCAGGAAGCCGCCAAGGGTGCCTATCCGGTTCCCCAGTCGCCGTCCTGGATCGAGATTTCCAACGCCGTCTATCCGCAGCTTCAGGCCGCGATCCTCGGCGACAAGACCACGCAGCAGGCGCTCGACGACGCGGCTGCCGAGGCCCAGGAAATCCTCGAGGACGCCGGAGAGCTTTAAGCTTCCTCCCGAAAGGGCGCGGCTCGGTCGCGCCCTTTTCCCTTGACCGGACCGCCGGGCCAAAGACACTGGCGACGGCCCGCACTCCACGCGAAAAGAACACGAGGAAACAATGAGAGGGTGGAAGCCCGCGCCGCATGTGCTCCTGCTTTTGCCGGCTTTCATCGTGCTGGCGGCAGTGGTCGTGGTGCCGCTCATGCTGTCGCTCTATTCGAGCTTCACGCCGTTCCGGCTGACGCGGCCGGATTCGATTTATACCTTTATCGGTTTCCGCAACTATGAGCGTCTGCTGACCGACAAGGACTTCTGGATCGCCTTCGGGCGCACCGTCCTTCTGCTCACCTTCGCGCTCAACCTCGAGATGGTGCTCGGTCTTCTTCTGGCCCTGCTGGTCGAGAAGGCCTCTCGCGGGCAGCGGATCCTGCGCACCATCATGATGTTTCCGATGATGTTCTCGCCGATCCTCGTCGGCTTCCAGTTCAAATTCATGTTTAATGACAATATCGGTCTCGTGAACAACGCCCTGCAGTCGCTTGGCCTGACCGATCGGGCGATCCCGTGGCTCATCGACGGGCAACTGGCTTTCATCTCGATCCTGATCGCTGAAATCTGGTCCTCGACGGCGGTCTTCGCGATCTTCATTCTCGCAGGCCTGATGGCGATGCCGCGCGAACCGCTCGAAGCGGCCAAGGTCGATGGCTGCACGCCCTTGCAGAGTTTCCGCTATGTGACGTGGCCCTTCGTCATGCCCTTCGCCTTCATCGCGATGACCATCCGCTCGCTCGATATCGCGCGCGCCTATGACATCGTGAAGATCATGACCGATGGCGGCCCCGCCGGCCGCACGGAAATCCTCTGGACGCTGATCGCGCGGACCGCCTATTCCGACGCCCGCATGGGCCTCGCCAACGCCATGGGCTACATCGCGATCCTTCTGTCGATCCTGTTCACGCTGCTGTTCTTCCGGCAGCTCGCAAAAGCCCGCCAGCAAGTCGGCGCGGAGTGGTGACCATGGACGAGAACGCCGGACATCGCCTCAAACGCAGCCTCCTGAAGGCCGCTCATCTGATCGGACTGTTCCTGGCCATGGCGATCATCTGCCTGCCGGGTTTCTGGATCGTGCTGTCGTCTTTGCGCCCGACCGTGGAAATCATGGCCAAGCCGCCGGTCTGGATTCCCAACGAGATTTCGTTCGACGCCTATATCGCGATGTTTTCCGGCGTCGGGCAGGGCGGAATTCCGGTTCTGGAGTATTTCCGCAACTCGGTGATCATCTCGGTCACCTCGACCGTCATCGCGCTCGCGGTGGGCATGGCCGGCGGTTACGCCTTCGCGCGCTATCGCTTCCGGGGCAAGACGGCGATCTTTCTCGGCTTCATGCTGACGCGCACCGTGCCGGGCATCGCATTGTCGCTGCCGCTGTTCTTCGTCTATGCGAAGCTCGGCATCATCGACACCCATTTCGGCATGATTCTCGCCTATGTGGCGCTCAACGTGCCGTTCACCGTGTGGCTGATCGACGGCTTCTTCCGCCAGGTCCCGCGCGACCTCGCCGAAGCCGCCCAGATCGACGGCTGCACGCGCTGGCAGGCTTTCTGGCAGGTCGAATTCCCGCTGGCGCGCCCGGGCATCGCCTCGGCCGGCATCTTCGCCTTCCTGATCTCGTGGAACGAATTCGCCCTGGCGTCGCAGCTGACGCGGTCGACCAATTCCAAGACGCTGCCGGTCGGCCTGCTCGACTACACCGCCGAATTCACCATCGACTGGCGCGGCATGTGCGCGCTCGCCGTGGTGATGATCATCCCGGCGCTCACACTCACTTTCATCGTTCAGAAACACCTCGTCTCCGGTCTCACCTCCGGCGCGGTGAAGGGATAGACATGGCTACCGTCTCGCTGAAGAACCTGGTCAAGAAATACGGAAATCTCGAGGTGGTGCATTCCATCAACCTGGAGGTCCAGGACCGCGAATTCATCGCGCTGGTCGGCCCGTCCGGGTGCGGCAAGTCGACCTCGCTGCGCATGATCGCCGGGCTGGAAGACATTACGGGCGGTGAGATCCGTATCGGCGACCGGATGGTCAACGACCTGCCGCCGCGCCAGCGCAACATCTCGATGGTGTTCCAGTCCTATGCGCTCTATCCGCATATGAGCGTGGCCGAAAACATGGGCTTCTCGCTCAAGATCGCCGGCCGCTCGCAAGCGGAGATCGACGCGGCCGTGGCGCAGGCGGCACAGACGCTCGGGCTGGAGACCATGCTGGAACGGCGTCCCTCGCAATTGTCCGGCGGACAGCGCCAGCGCGTCGCCATGGGCCGCGCCATCGTGCGCGATCCCGACGTCTTCCTGTTCGACGAGCCGCTCTCCAATCTCGACGCCAAGCTGCGCATGCAGATGCGCACCGAGATCAAGAAGCTGCACGCCAAGGTCCAGTCCACGGTCATCTACGTCACCCACGATCAGGTCGAGGCGATGACGCTCGCCGACCGGATCGTCATCATGCGCGATGGCCATATCGAACAGGTCGGCGCGCCGGAGGAAGTCTTCCAGCGGCCGGAAACCCGTTTCGTGGCCGGCTTCATCGGTTCGCCGACCATGAATTTGCAGGAGGCGAGCGTCGATGACGGCAAACTCGCCTTCGCCAATGGCGACACGCTGCCTTTGCCGGCCGAGTTTCGCGATGCAGTGACCGCGGGTCAGAAGGTCGTGTTCGGCCTTCGGCCGGACGATCTCTATCCGGCCGGTCACGGTATCCATTCCGGCGAGGCGCATGACGTGCACACGGCCTCGGTGCCGGTGTCGATCACCGAGCCGCTCGGAAACGAGACCCTGGTCTTCGCCGAGTTTGCGGGCGAGGACTGGATCGCGCGGATGCTCAATCCCAGGCCGTTGCAGCCGGGTCAGACCGTCGATCTCAGCTTCGACCTCAGCCAGGCGCATCTGTTCGACGCCGAAACCGGGAAGACCCTGAGGAGGTAAGGCGATGGCGCGTATCGAAAAAGTCGAGTTTCGCATGGTCGACCTGGTTCCGAAGGTCAGGCGCACCGATGCGATACAGAGCTTCGTCAGCCAGGAAACGCCGATCGTGACGATCACGGATTCCGATGGCGCGGTCGGCACCGGCTACAGCTACACGATCGGCACCGGCGGTTCGTCGGTCATGCGCCTTCTGGTCGATCATCTCGCGCCGCGCCTGATCGGCCGCGACGCAGACATGATCGAGGGCATATGGCACGAACTCGAATTCGCCACCCACGCGACCACGATCGGTGCGATCACCTCGATCGCGCTTGCTGCCGTCGATACGGCGCTTTGGGACCTGCGTGCGCGCAAGCAGGGGCTGCCGCTGTGGAAACTCGCCGGCGGGGCCAAGGATCGCTGTCCGCTCTACACCACCGAGGGCGGCTGGCTGCATATCGAAACGCAGGCGCTTGTCGATGATGCGCTCGACGCGAAGTCGAAGGGCTTCACCGGATCGAAAATGAAGATCGGACGGCCGCACGGGTCGGAGGATTTCGAGCGGCTGTCGGCGGTGCGCGCCGCCGTCGGCGACGGCTACGAGATCATGACGGACTGCAATCAGGGTTTTACCGTCGACGAGGCGATCCGCCGTGCCGATCGGTTGCGCGAACTCGATCTCGCCTGGTTCGAGGAGCCGCTTCCCGCCGACGACATCGACGGTCATGTCCGCCTTTCCCGATCGACCGCGACGCCGATCGCCATTGGCGAGTCGCTCTATTCGATCCGCCATTTCCGCGAATACATGCAAAAGGGCGCCTGTTCTATCGTGCAGGTCGATGTCGGCCGCATCGGGGGCATCACCCCATGGCTGAAGGTTGCGCACGCGGCCGAGGCCTTCGACATTCCCGTCTGCCCGCACTTCCTGATGGAACTGCATGTGAGTCTGACCTGCGCCGTGCCGAACGGCAAATATGTCGAATACATCCCGCAACTCGACGACCTGACGTCCAGCCGCATGACCATTGAGGACGGTCACGCGCTGGCCCCGTCCGAACCGGGCATCGGCATCGACTGGGATTGGGACGCGCTGCGGGCAAAGAGCATCCCCGAATTCACGACGACGGTCACGCAACGGGAGGAGTAAGCCATGCAGCGTATGGGAATGGTGATCGGCCTGAAGCCGGAGAAGGTCGCGGAATACAAGCGCCTGCACGCGGCGGTCTGGCCGGAGATCCTCGACATGATCTCCCAATGCAACATCCGCAACTATTCGATTTTCCTCAAGGAGCCGGAAAACCTGCTCTTCGGCTATTGGGAATATCACGGTACGGATTTCGCCGCCGATGCCGCCAAGATGGCCGCCGATCCGAAGACGCAGGAATGGTGGGACGTCTGCATGCCCTGCCAGGAGCCTTTCGAAACCCGTGCCGACGGCGAATGGTGGGCGATGATGGAGGAGGTCTTCCATCATGACTGAGCGTTTCGATGCCGGGGCGCTGCGCCAGTCCTGGCCGCTGCCCGCCGATCCTCGCCCCATCGTCACCTTCGGCGCGGGGTCCATCGTCAGTGACGCGCATTTTCCCGCCTACAAGAAGGGCGGGTTCCCGGTCGCGGGCCTTTACGATCCGGACATAGAGAAGGCCGAAAAGCTCGCCTCCGAGTGGGGCGTGAAGGCGTATTCCTCCATCGAGGAAGCGGCGGCAGAGCCCGGAGCGATCTTCGATCTGGCGACGCCGCCCAAGGTTCATGCCGACGTTCTGCGCGCCTTGCCGGACGGCGCGGCCGCCCTGATCCAGAAGCCGATGGGCTCCGACCTAGCCGGCGCGACGGAGATCCTGAAGATCTGCCGCGAGAAGAATTTGAAGGCGGCGGTCAACTTCCAGCTCCGCTTCGCACCGATGATGCTGGCCTTGAAGGACGCCATCGCGAAAGGGTGGCTCGGCGAGGTGGTCGATTTCGACGCCTGGCTGGCGCTCGCGACGCCTTGGGAGCTCTGGGCCTTTCTCAAGGGCCTGCCGCGCATCGAGATCACCATGCATTCGATCCACTACCTGGACCTCATCCGCCAGATCCTGGGCGATCCGAAAGGCGTGCATGCGAAGTCGCTCGGCCATCCGAACCACGACATGGCGCAGACGCGCACCAGCGCGATCCTCGACTATGGCGACACCGTGCGCTGCGCGCTGTCGATCAATCACGACCACAAATTCGGCCGCAAATACCAGGCCTGCGAGTTCCGCGTCTGCGGAACCGAAGGCGCGGCCTATCTGCAACTCGGCGTCAATCTCGACTATCCCCATGGCGAGCCGGATATCCTGGAGATTCATCCGAAGGGCGGCGACGCGTGGGTTTCCGTGCCTCTCGAAGGGGTGTGGTTTCCCGACGCCTTTGTCGGCCGCATGGCCAATCTCCAGCGCTTCGTATCCGGCGAGGATGCCGAGCTGGTGAGCTCGGTCGAGGACGCCTGGAACACGATGGCGCTCGTCGAGGCCGCCTACGCCTCCTCCGTATCGCCTGCGACACCGCTTGAACAAAGACCCTGACGATGGAACAGACGATCTATTTCGAGGACTACGAACTCGGCCACGAGCGCATGACCTATGGCCGCACGATCACGGAGACCGACTTCGTGGTCCATGCCGGCCATACCGGCGATTTTTTCCCGCATCACATGGATGCCGAGTTCATGAAGACGCAGCCTTTCGGCCAGCGTATCGCGCACGGCACGATGGTCTTTTCCATCGGGGTCGGGTTGACGGCGAGCGTCATCAATCCGGTGGCGTTTTCCTATGGCTATGACCGGCTGCGTTTCGTCAAACCGGTCTTCATCGGCGACACGATCCGCTCCCGCGTGACGATCGTCGCCAAGGATGACGATCCGAAACGTCCGGATGCCGGCCGCGTGGTCGAGCGCACGGAAGTTCTCAACCAGCTCGACGAGGTCGTTCTCGTCGCCGATCACATTCACATCGTGGAACGCAAGAACAAGCCCGCCTGACGGGCCGACGGAGACGACATGACGGATTGGGTCAAGGACAAGACCGTATTGGTGACAGCGGCCGGGCAGGGGATCGGACGCGCCACGGCGCTGGCCTTCGCCGCAGCTGGCGCGCGCGTGGTCGCGACCGACATCAACGAGACGACATTGGCGGAACTGGCCGGCGAGACGGGGATCGAAACCCGCAGGCTCGACGTGCTGAAGGACGACGATGTCCGCACCGCCGTCGCGGAGGCGGGACCGGTGGATGTGCTGTTCAACGGCGCCGGTTTCGTCCATGCGGGGTCGATCATGGAGATGAAGGACGAGGAGTTCGATTTCGCCATCGATCTCAATGTCCGCTCGATGATCAGGACCATCCGCGCGGTGCTTCCTTCGATGCTGGAGCGCGGCGGCGGATCGATCATCAACATGGCGTCCGTCGCAAGCTCCATGAAGGGCGTTCCGAACCGCTTCGCCTACGGCACCACCAAGGCCGCCGTGATCGGCCTCACCAAGGCCGTGGCCGCCGACTATGTCGGCCAGGGCATCCGCTGCAACGCGATCTGTCCCGGCACGGTGGAAAGCCCGTCGCTTCACGAGCGCATGCGGGCCCAGGGCGATTTCGAAACCGCCCGCGCGGCCTTCATCGCGCGCCAGCCGATGGGTCGCATCGGCACGCCGGAGGAAATCGCCAACCTGGCGCTGCACCTCGCCAACGCGACCTACACGACCGGCCAGGCCTACGCCATCGACGGCGGCTGGACGATCTGACAACGCCCGAAGGACGCAATCCCGTGACCAAGATCACCGGCCTCAAGACATTCGATCTCCGCTTCCCGACGTCGCAGAACCTCGACGGGTCGGACGCGATGAACCCGGACCCGGACTATTCGGCCGCCTATGTCGTGCTGGCAACGGATGCGGACGGGCTGGAAGGCCATGGGCTGACCTTCACCATCGGTCGCGGAAACGAGATCTGCGTCGCGGCGATCGAGGCCATGCGCCATCTCGTCGTCGGTCTGGACCTCGACTGGATAATCGAAAACCCGGGCCGCTTCTGGCGTCATGTTACCTCAGACAGCCAGTTGCGCTGGATCGGCCCGGACAAGGGCGCGATGCATCTGGCGACCGGGGCGGTCGTCAACGCGGTCTGGGACATGATGGCCAAACATGAAGGCAAACCCGTCTGGAGGCTGGTGGCCGAGATGAGCCCGGAAGAAATCGTCGATATCGTCGACTTCCGCTATCTGACCGACGCCATCACGCGCGATGAGGCCCTGGCGATCCTAAAGGCGGCCGAGCCGGGCAAGGCGGACCGGATCGCGAAGCTCGAGGCGAGCGGCTATCCCTGTTACACGACCTCGGCCGGCTGGCTCGGCTATCCCGACGAAAAGCTGCGCCGTCTGTGCCGCGAGGCGGTGGAGGCCGGCTACACGCATGTGAAGCTGAAGGTCGGGCGCGATGTCGAGGACGACATCAGGCGCCTCCGCATAGCCCGCGAGGAACTGGGACCCGACCGCTTCCTGATGATCGACGCCAACCAGGTCTGGGAGGTCGACCAGGCCGTCGACTGGGTGAAGAAACTGTCCTTCGCCGATCCCTATTTCATCGAGGAGCCGACCAGCCCGGACGACATCGCCGGCCATCGCCGCATCCGCGAGGCGGTCGCGCCGGTAAAGGTGGCGACTGGCGAGATGTGCCAGAACCGCATCATCTTCAAACAGATGATCGCGGGCGGCGCGATCGACATCGTGCAGATCGACTCCTGCCGCATGGGCGGGCTGAACGAAGTGCTTGGCGTCCTGCTGATGGCAGCCAAATTCGGCCTTCCCGTCTGGCCGCATGCCGGCGGCGTTGGGCTGTGCGAATATGTCCAGCATCTTTCGATGATCGACTTCGTGGCGGTATCGGGAACCATGGAAGGGCGCGTGATCGAATATGTCGATCACCTGCACGAGCATTTCGTCGAACCATGTGTTATTCGCGATGCGGCTTACATGCCGCCTTCGAGACCCGGCTTTTCCATCGAGATGAAACCGGCCTCCATCGAGGGTCACATTTTCCACGGCGGTTCGACCAAGGCCGCCTGACATAGAGTTCCAGAGGATACATTCATGAAACTGCTGCGCATCGGTGAACCCGGACACGAAAAACCCGCCATCCTCGATGGCGACGGCAAGGCGCGTGACCTGTCTTCCATTGTCGCCGACATCGCCGATGGCGTATTGCGGCCCGACAGCCTCGCCGATATCGCGAAGCTGGAACTGGACGCGCTGCCGGAAATCGCCGGCGGCCGCATCGGTCCCTGCGTCGGACGCGTCGGCAAGTTCATCTGCATCGGCCTGAACTATTCGGACCACGCCGCGGAAACCGGCGCGGATGTGCCGGCGGAACCGGTCATCTTCATGAAGGCGACGAGCGCGATCTGCGGTCCGAATGACGAGGTGAGGATCCCGCGCGACTCCAAGAAAACCGACTGGGAGGTCGAACTCGGCGTCGTGATCGGCGAGGGTGGCGCCTATATCGATGAAGCGGACGCGCTGAAACACGTCGCGGGCTACTGTGTGGTCAACGACGTTTCGGAACGTGAATTCCAGATCGAGCGCGGCGGCACATGGGACAAGGGCAAGGGCTGCGACACGTTCGGCCCGATCGGCCCGTGGCTCGTTACCGCCGACGAGGTCGCCGATCCGCAGAAACTGAAGATGTGGCTCGAGGTCGATGGCAAGCGCTTCCAGGACGGGTCGACCGAAACCATGGTTTTCGGCGTCGCGCACCTCGTCAGTTATGTCAGCCGCTTCATGAGCCTGCAGCCGGGCGACATCATTTCCACCGGCACGCCGCCCGGCGTCGGCATGGGCCAGAAGCCGCCGGTCTACCTGAAGGGTGGCGAAGTGATCGAACTCGGCATCGAGGGCCTTGGCACCCAGCGCCAGACCGTCGGCAGGGCCTGACCGGCCGGTAACACCACTTTGAATTACGCGGACCGATTGAGGTCCGTGTCCGAAGCGGCGGACGTGTCGCCGCTTCCAAACGCACCCCCTTGTTTCGCGACCGCACCCTCCGGCGGCGCGAACGCGGCCGATTGGCACGTATATTGCTGCTTTGAGGCGCAGTGATATTCGGCATACAATCCGTGCTGAATTGCCTATATTTTAATCTGGAGGGATAATCTGTGCGAACATCAAGCTGGTCATTTGCGCAGTGGCGCACGCTTTCTGCGACGGATGCCGTCCGCCAGTCCTACGCGGCAATCCGCGACGCGGACGATCCGGCGATCTTCATCAGCCTGAAACCCGAGGAAGAAGCGCTCGCCGAGGCGGAGGCGCTCGATGCGGCCGTCTCGGAAGGCAAGCCGCTCTTCGGCCTGCCCTTCGCGGTCAAGGACAATATCGACGTCGACGGCATGGAAACGACGGCGGCCTGTCGCGAGTTTGCCCACAAGGCCGAGGCGTCGGCTTTCGCGGTCGCCCGGCTGGAGGCGGCGGGCGCGATCTGCATCGGCAAGACCAATCTGGACCAGTTCGCGACCGGCCTCGTCGGCGTCCGCTCGCCCTATGGCGTGCCGAAGAACGCGCTCGATCCGGCGCTGATCCCCGGCGGGTCGTCCTCCGGTTCGGCGGTTGCGGTCGCGATCGGCGCTGCCGCCTTTGCGCTGGGCACGGATACGGCCGGCTCCGGCCGCATTCCGGCCGGCATGAACGGGATCGTCGGTCTGAAACCCAGCGTCGGCCTCCTGTCGGCGACCGGTATGGTACCGGCCTGCCGGACACTCGATACGATCTCGGTCTTCGCCGCGACCGTCGCCGATGCAGCCGAGGCCACCGCGGTTGCGCAGGCCTATGATGCCGCCGACTTCATGTCGCGTGACTTGCCGCCGGCTGGCGTTGCGCCGATGCCGCCGCACATCACCGTCGGCGTGCCATTGCCCGGCCAGCGCCAGTTCTTCGGCGATGCGATGGCGCAAGCCGCATATGAGGCCGATCTCGACAGGCTGGCCGCGCTCGGCGCGACGATCCGCGAGATCGATTTCGAGCCGCTGCACGCGGTTGCGCGCCTGCTCTACGAGGGCCCCTGGGTGGCGGAACGCTACCACGCGATCCGCGAGATCATCGAGACCCGCCCGGAGGTGTTGCATCCGATCACGCGCAAGATCATCGGTGGCGCGGAGGGCATCACCGCAGTCGATACGTTCGATGCGATGTACAAGCTGCAAACCATGCGGCGCCAGGTCGCTCCGGTCCTCGCCGGGCTGGATTGCCTTGCCGTTCCGACGGTCCCCGCCGTCTATACGGTCGCGCAGGTCGAGGCCGATCCCGTCACGCTCAACTCCAATCTGGGCACCTACACCAACTTCGTGAACCTGCTCGATCTCGCGGCGATTTCGGTGCCGGTCGGCACGCGCGACGACGGTTTGCCGTCGAGCCTGACGCTGATCGGAAAGGCGGGCAGCGATGCGCGACTGGCCGGAACTGCAGCGGCGCTGGAGGCCGGCGCGCGGCCGGGCGGCGAGATCACGCCGCCGGAGGGCTCGATTACGCTTGCCGTGGTCGGTGCGCATCTTTCAGGCATGCCGTTGAACCACGAACTGACATCGCGGGATGCGGTCTTTCTGCGTGCGACGGCGACGACGCCGGACTATCGCCTCTTTGCGCTCGACGGCACCGTTCCGCCGAAGCCGGGGCTGCTGCGCGTCGAACAGGGCAGGGGCGCGGGCATCGATGTCGAACTCTGGGCGCTGTCGCCGGAAGCCTTCGGCACATTCGTCGCGGCAATTCCCGCGCCGCTCGGCATCGGCACGCTGGATCTGGAGGACGGTACGTCGGCGAAAGGGTTCCTGGTCGAGGCGGAAGCCGTGAAGACCGCCCGCGACATCTCCGATTACGGTTCCTGGAGGCGGTTCATGGCGGAGGCATCCTGAGCGTCGCCGGCGAATTCATGCCAGGCCTCCTCGACGAGGCCGATATGGTTTCGCATCGCCTCTTCGGCTGCACGCCGGTCGCCCTGCAGGATCGCGTTGACCACGGCCGTATGTTCCGCATGGGACGCCGCGAGACGGCCGAGTGTGTCGAACTGGGCGCGGCGAAACGGTTGCAGCCGCATTCGCGTCGAGAAGGTGATCTCGATCAGATAGGCGTTCTGCGTGCCGTCATAGATGGCGTTATGAAAGTATTCGTTGGCCTGCGCATAGCCCTGCGCATCGCCGGCCCGCATCAACGCGCCCATCTGCGCGTGCAGATCCTCCAGCGCCTTGCGTTCCGATGGCGGCATGACCTTGGCGCACAGATTCGCGCAAAGGCCTTCCAGATAGGCCATCACATCGAACATGTCGGAGAGCGCCTTTTCGCTCGGCTTGGTGACGATCGTGCGGCGATGCGGCCTTTGCTGCACTAGGCCTGACGAGGCCAGTTGCCGCAGCGCTTCGCGCACCGGCGTGCGCGACACGCCGAATTCGCCGGCCAGCCCGCTCTCGTCGAGCGGCTTTCCGGGCTCCAGTTCGCCGGTCACGATGCGCCGTGCGATTTCGAGGCGGATCGCATCGACCGAGGTGCGCGCCGGCTGGGCCGGCACGGCACGCCGTGCGCCGGCTTCACTCATTTCTCTTCGTCGATGATGGAGACATGGGCTGCGACCACGCGCCAGCCATCGTCCATGCGGACCCAGCTCTGCATCTGGCGGCCGACCTTTCCCGGCGCGCCGTCGCGTCGGAAGAGGGTTGATGCGGTCGCGAAATCGCTGCCGAACGTGGTGATCACGGTGCGGTCGAGATCCCGTTCGAGCCCTTTCGGCGAACGGCCCTTGCGAAAAGCGAGGATCTCCGAAACGCCATGGAGGTTTTCGCCGATCCCGTATCGGATCGTGCGCTCGTCCTGCCAGAACAGAGCATCGAGGGCCTCGACGTCATTGCTGACCAGCGCGGTCTCGTAGCGGCTGAAGACGGCCTCTACCTCGGCCAGCGTTTCGGGATCATTGACGATCATCGCTTACTGCGCCTCCATCCTGTCGCGCAGCGATTTCAGGAACGGAATGGTCTCGAACTGGTCATCCTGGACGAACTCCCACGCGACGCCCTTTGGCCGCGGCATGTTGTTGTTCGTCACGATGAGTTCCTCCTCGGTCGCCACGAAATCCAGCGGCGAATCATGCGCCATCATAAAGATTTCGTCGTCGCCGACCAGTTGCGAGGAATGCACGGTCGTCGCCATCGGCGTGTCCGGACCGATGATGCCGAGCTCGCGGAAGATACCGGTCTCGAGGTCAGCGAAACCGGCGCCCTTGCCGGTCCGCCCGCCGGCCCGGCTGACGCCCACCGACCCGACGACGCAGAAATCGAGCGGTTCGACATCCACGAAATCGACCCGTTCGCCATACATCAGATAGCCGCCGGACGTCGCCGCCAGTTCGAAGGAAATGCCCTTTTCCTGAAGCTTGACCGGGTCGATCTTCAGATAGGGAAACTCCTTGGTTAGATAGGGTACCGGTGCATAGAGCATCTTGCCCTCATAGAGCGCGCGCAGCCGAACCGGGATTTGCGGCGGGTCGGGATTGCACTTGACCACCTTGGCGCGTTTCCATTCCTCGGTCTGGGCTAGGTGCCATGCGGCCTTGTCGGCCCCGATGAAATTCGGGATATGGCTCCAGGTCGGCCCCATCGCCATGCCGCCGGAATCGAGCGAATCCCAGATGCGGCTGCGCAACGAGTCCTTGTTGCTGTTGCGTCCGGCCCAGCGTCCGGTCTTTTCCATATCTAGCTCCCTTGATGCTTCGCGACTGGCGCGCGGACCGCGCCGGTCTTCTCCAGATGATGCGCAAGGCGCAGGACGATATCCTCGCGCCACGGCGCCGCGATAAGCTGCACGCCGATCGGCAGCTTTTCTCCGTCGGTCCAGACCGGCACGGAAACGACCGGTAGACCGATGAAGGAAATCGGCTGTGTGAAGATCCCCATATTCGGCCTGACCGGCATCTCGACGCCGTCCAGCACCATGGTCTGCTGGCCGATCTTCGGCGCGCGACAGGGCGTCGCCGGCGCCAGGATCACATCGACCTCCTCGAACAGCTTCAAGACGGTATCGCGAAAGATGCGGCGCAGCTTCTGCGCCTTGGTCACCCAGGCGCCCGGGATCATAGCGCCGGCGATCAGCCGGTCGCGGACGTCGGGATCGTAATCGGCGTGGCGGGTTCTCATCCGGTCGAGGTGCAGCGATGCGCCCTCCGCCATGGTGATCAGATAGGCCGCGCCGCGCGCCGCTTTCGCATCGGCGATGTCCACCGTCCGCGTGGCGTTGATGGCAGCAGCCACACGCTCCACGGCTTCGAAGGCCTCGGGCAATGCCCCCGACGCGAAATAGCCGCCCGCTTTCGCGATCCTCAGCCCTTCGATGCCCCGTTCCAGTTCGCCTGTCACCGGTTCGACGGCGCGATCCGTGCAGGCGGGATCATGCGGATCGGGCCCCTGCATCGCGTCGTAGGAGAGCGCGAGGTCGGCAGTCGAACGGGCGATCGGGCCGAGATGATCGAGACTGGCCACGAAAGGAAAGGTCCCGCCGCGCGACAGGCGGCCATAGGTTGGTTTCAGCCCGAACAGCCCGCACAGCGAAGAGGGCACGCGGATGGACCCGTTGGTGTCGGAGCCGAGCGTGATCGGCACCATGCCCGACGCCGTCGCCGTGCCGGACCCGCCCGAAGACCCGCCCGACATGTAATCGGGATCATGTGGATTGCGCGACGCGCCGTCGTGAACGTTCTGGCCGGTGAAGTCGTAGGCGTATTCGCCCATATTGAGGGCGCCGGTGAGGATGGCGCCGGCGGCTTCCATGCGCCGGATCAGGGTCGCGTCCTCGCCGGCCGGCGGCAGATCGCGGTTGATCTTCGATCCCGCGAGCGTCGAAAGTCCCTTCACGTCGAACAGGTTCTTGACCGCAAAAGGCACGCCGGCAAGCGGTCCGGGGTCGCGTCCGGCAGCGATGTCGGCATCCACGCTATCCGCCCTGGAAAGCGCGCGCTCCGCCGTGATCGCGGTAAATCCGTTGAGCGAGGGATTGAGTTTTTCGGTGCGCGCGAGCGAAGCCTCCACGGCCGTCCGCGCGGTCATGGAGCCGCTCCTGACGGCTGCGGCGATGTCCGCGCCGGTCATTCCGGTAAAATCGGTCATGCCTTGAAAACCGGCGCCGGTTCGGCCTCGTCCGACGTCTCGAAGGCGAGAACGTCCTGCGCGATCGTATGCGCCACCGCCAGATGCCCCGCGATACCGGCGCGATAGGCCTCCTCGACCGGCAGGCCCAGATAGGCCGCCATCGCATCGATCAGCCTGTCGATTTCCTGTTTGTCGTCGGTCATGCCGTCGCCTCCGCTTCCTCCAGCGCGGCGCGCAGATCATCGAGCGAAGCGACCCAACCGACGATGCCGCCCTGCGCCACGATCATTTCGATGGTCGATGCCTTGAACTCGGGAAAATAGCTTTCGGTGGCTTCCTCGATCAACAGGCACTCGTAGCCGCGATCATTGGCCTCGCGCATCGAGGTCTGCACGCAGACCTCGGTCGTCACGCCGGCGAAGACCAGATGGGTTATGCCGGCGCCGCGCAGCTTTTCGTGCAGCCCGGTCGCCCAGAACATGCCCTTGCCGGGTTTGTCGATGACGATCTCGCCGGCGTGCGGTGCGAGGTCCGGCACGATCTGGTTGCCCGGCTCGCCCGTTACCAGCAGCCTGCCCATCGGCCCTTCCTCGCCGATCTTCACCGCCGCGTTGCCGCGCCGGATCTTGGAGGGCGGGCAATCGGACAGGTCGGTGCGATGCGCTTCGCGCGTATGAACGATCGGCCAGCCGCGTTCGCGAAACAGCGCGATCAGCGCCGCCGTGTCGGGAATGATCGCCGAAAGACGCGAGACGTCGTTTCCGAGCGCGTCGCCGAAGCCGCCCGGCTCGATGAAGTCGCGCTGCATGTCGATGACGACGAGCGCGGTCTTGCCGGGCTTGAGCTCGAAGTCGTAGGGCCGTGCCTTGACGCTTACCATCTCAATGCCCCGCCATGTAGGTGCCGATGGTGTTGCGGTCGGTTTCGCCGATCGGCGAGACATAGGTGATCTTGCCTTCCGACATCACCGCCACGCGGTCTGACAGTTCGAGAATTTCGTCGAGATCCTCCGAAACGAGCAGCACCGCCGCGCCATTGTTGCGCTGGTCGATGATCTGCGCCCTGATCTCGGCCACGGAGGCGAAATCGAGGCCGAAGCACGGATTGGCGACGATCAGCACCTTGACCTCATGCGAAAGCTCCCGCGCCAGGATGGCGCGCTGCACATTGCCGCCGGACAGGTTCTCGATCGGCGTGTCGGTGGACGGCGTCTTGACCCGGTAGCGCTCGATCAGCCCTGCCGCACGGGTCTTCATGGCGGTCGGTTTCAGCCACCAGCCGGCATTTGCCTCGGGTGGCTTGTCGAAGGTGCGGAACGCGATGTTCTCCGCCACGCTCATGCGCGGCACCGCCGCATTGCGCAGGGGTTCCTCGGGCAGGCCGAACACCTTGAAAAGGTCATAGCCGGAGCGCGAGCAGTCGAAGGGCTTGCCGTTGATGAAGACACCGCCATCCTCGATGGGCCGCTGGCCGGACAGGGCCTCGACCAGTTCCGACTGGCCATTGCCGGACACACCCGCGATCCCGACGATCTCGCCGCCCGCGACCTTGAGATTGACGCCGTCAACCGTTGGAATCCCTTCCTCGTCCTTGACGACGATGCCCGCCAGTTCGACATTCACCGCGCTTTCGACACCGGCCTTTCGCTCGGCGCTTTTGCGGATTTCGGCTTCGCCGATCATCATCCGCGACATCTCCTCGGTGGAGAGATCCCCGACCTTGCCGCCGCCGGCATACTTGCCGCGCCTGAGGACCGTGACATTGTCCGTGAACGCCTTCACCTCGCGGAACTTGTGCGTGATCATCAGGACCGTGATGTCACCCGCTCGCGCCATGTCGTGGAGCAGGCCGAGCACTTCGTCGGCCTCGCCGGGAGTCAGCACCGATGTCGGCTCGTCGAGGATCAGGAAATGCTGGTCGAGATAGAGCTGCTTGAGGATTTCGAGCTTCTGCTTCTCGCCGGCGGAGAGCGTTGCGACCGGCTCTGTCAGCGGCACCCGGAACGGCATGCGGTCCATGAAGGCTTCGAGATCGCCGATCTCTTTCTTCCAGTCGATCACAGCCGGCACGTTGGCGCGGCTGATCACCATGTTTTCCGCCGCGGTGAGGCAGGGCACCAGCGTGAAATGCTGGTAGACCATGCCGATGCCGGCGGAGTGCGCATCCTGCGGATGGCGGATCGGCGTCTCCTGTCCGTTGACGAGCAACTGCCCGTGCGTCGGCTGGTAGAACCCCATGATGCATTTCACCAGCGTCGATTTGCCGGCCCCGTTCTCGCCGAGCAGCGCATGGAATTCGCCGGGCTGGACCTTGATGGACACATCGTCGAGCGCCACCAGCGAGCCGAAGATCTTCGACATGCCGACCGTCTCGATACCGATGGCTCGCTTCGATTTCGCCGGCGCTTCGGGGGTGAGGACAGCGCTATCCATCAGATCGTCTCCACGGTTTCGAGGAATTGGACGCTTGTCGCCACGGCGCCGAAGACACCGCCCTGCATCTTGATCATGTCGAGCGCGGCGAGATGGTTTTCGTGTTTTGTCGCGGCCGTGCAGTCGGAGAGAAGCAGGCACTCATAGCCGCGATCATTGGCGTCGCGCATCGTGGTGTGGACGCAGACATCCGTCGTCACGCCGGTCAGCACGATGTTGCGGATGCCCTTCGTCTGCAGCACGAGATCGAAATCGGTCGCCAGGAATGATCCCTTGCCGGGCTTCTCGATGATCGGTTCTCCGGCGACGGGCTGAAGTTCCGGAATGATCTCCCAGCCGGGTTCGCCGCGCACGAGAATGCGGCCGCATGGCCCCTGGTCGCCGATCCCCGCGCCGATGCGCTGCGAGCGCCAGCGCTTGTTCGCCGGCAGGTCGGAGAGGTCCGGCTTGTGGCCCTCGCGGGTGTGAATGACGGTGAAGCCCTTTGCGCGGACGCCATCCAGCAGTGTCGCGATCGGTTCGATCGGCGCGCGCGTGAGCGACAGGTCGTAGCCCATGGAATCGACATAGCCGCCGGGCGCGCAGAAGTCTGTCTGCATGTCGATGACCACGATCGCGGTGTTCCCGGGGCGAAGATCGCCGTCGAATGGCCAGGGATAAGGGTCCGCGTCCACGGTCCGCGCATTGGCCACCAGCGCCGCCTCGATCCGTTCGTCGCTCAGCTTGTCCATGATTCTACTCCGCCGCCTCGCGCGCCTTCTCGCCATAAAGGCGGTCGGGCTTGGGGAAGCCGCAGGACGTGCCGTCGGTGTGAACCACCTCGTCCTCCCAGGGCAGCTTGTATTGCCCGGCCACCATGTCCTGCATGAAGGTGTAGGGGCAATCGCCCGCTCCGCCCTTCACGGCGACATAGCCGCGATGGCCGAACTGGTAGATGTTGTTTTCGACCGACCAGTATTTGCGTGCCTCGCGCACGAGATCGGGCCGCACTTCGGCGGTTATGATTTCGTCCGCCCGTCCCGTCGTGCCATGGGCGATCACCGTGCCGTCGAAATTGACGATCATGCCTTCGCCCATGGAATCGAAGGTTCCGTCCGAACCGCACATGCAGACATTCGCGGTCACCATCAGGTTCTGGAAGGCGTTCGCCTGGTTGGTGAAGCGCCAGCTGTCGCGGATGGGCGCGGTATAGCCCGCCGTGCGCAGCATGATCTCCGCGCCCTTGTAGGCGCATTCGCGCGCCATTTCCGGAAACATGCCGTCATGGCAGATGATCAGGGCGAGCTTCGCGCCCTTCGGCCCGTCGATCACCGGGATGCCGAGATCGCCCGGCTCCCACGGTTCGACCGGCACCCAGGGATGCAGCTTGCGGTAATAGAGCTGCATCTCGCCCTGGTCGTCGATGACGATACCCGAATTATAGGGCATGCCGCCGGGATTGTGCTCCATGATCGAGAAGCAGCCCCAGATCGCGTTATCCTTGCAGGCCTGCTTTAGCGCCGCTACTTCCGGTCCGTCGATAGAGCACATGATCTCCGGATTGGTATCCATCGACAGGCCGTGCAGCGCGTATTCGGGAAAGACGACGAGATCCATGGTCGCCATATTGCGCCGCGCCTTGGCGACCATGGCGACGACCTTGTCGGTCTGCGCCACAAGGTCGGCCGGCGTCTCGACGACGGGCAATTGCAGCTGCACCAGCCCGATCACCACGCCGTTCGGTGTCTTGTTCAGTCCGCCGAGTGCACTCATGAGCCGGTCCCTTCTATTTGGTGATCGAAAGTTCGCCCGGCGCCTCGCGCGCCGAGGATGACGACCGCGCCGATGCAATCATGATGAAAAGCGTCAGGATGTAGGGCGCGGCATTGAAGAAGTAGTAGCCCTGGCTGATGCCGACGGACTGCAATGCCGGGCCGATCGCGCCCGCCGCGCCGAACAGCAGGGCGGCAACGATGCAGCGAAGCGGGTTCCAGCGCGCGAAGATGACGAGCGCGACGGCCATCAGCCCCTGGCCCGACGAGAGCCCCTCGTTCCAGCTTCCCGGATAGGAGAGCGACAGAAACGCCCCGCCGACACCGGCGAGGAAGCCGCCTATCGCCGTCGAGGCGATGCGCACCTGGTAGGGCTGCACGCCCATCGCGCGGGCCGCCGGCTCGGAATCGCCTGTCATGCGCACGATCAGGCCCCAGCGCGAATTGGCGAAGGCCCACCACATCACGATTGCGACGAGAATCCCGACGAAGAAGAGCGGGTTGATGTCGAGCGCCTGGCGCAGGCCGGCATTGTCGCTCCAGCCACCTAGCGGCAGCGCCTCGAGCCGTGGCGCCGATGGCTGGATATAGGGCTTGCCGAAGAAGAACGCGACGCCGGTGCCGAACGACATCATCGCGATGCCCACTGCGATGTCGTTGACCCGCGGCAGCGAGCAGATGAGGCCGTGCATCGAGCCCAGGAACACGCCGGACACGCCGGCGGCGAGCACGCCGAGCCAGGGATTTCCGGTGTGATAGGAGACCGCGTAGGCGACCATGGCGCCGAGCACGAGATTGCCTTCGAGGCCCAGATTGATGCGGCCGGATTTCTCGGTCAGCGTCTCGCCGAGCGCGACGAACATGAAGGGCGTCGAAACCCGGATCGCGCCACCGAGCATGGAGATCAGGATCGTAGCCAGAATACCGTCGCTCATGTCCGTTCCGTCCCCGTCCTCGGCTGGAAAATGGCGAAGCGCCCGTAAAGCGTCTCGCTGGTCAGAAGCACCACGAAGATGATGCCCTGCAGCACCAGTGCCGTGGCGTCGGGCATGTCCATGCGGCGCTGGATCAACCCGCCGGAGGCGGCGATGGAGCCGAACATGATTGCGACCGGCACGACGACAACCGGATTGTGCCGGGCGAGGAAGGAAACCAGGATGCCGGTGAAGCCGTAACCGGCGACCAGCGACGCGTTCGCCTGGCCATGGATCGCGGCGACCTCGTAATAGCCGGCGAGGCCGGCGCAGGCGCCTGCGATCGCGGTGCAGGCTACGACCAGCGTGCCGACGGGAAGCCCCTGCGCCAGCGCTGCGCGGGGATTGCCGCCGGTCACGCGTGCTCCAAATCCGAATGTGGTCCGTGTCATCAGGACTTGAAGAGCGATGGCGAGTACGATGCCGGCGGCTAACCCCCAGTGGATGTCGGTGCCGGGGATCGAGCCGACCATGTAATCCTCGCCGATGGGCATGGTCGAAGGCTTGTTGGCCGATCCGGGATCGCGCAACGCGCCTTCGACGAAGAAATTCATGATGGCGATGGCGATATAGGTCATCAGCAATGACGAGATCGTCTCGTTGACACCGCGCGCATGGCGCAGCCAGCCGACGATGCCGATCCACGCTCCGCCGACGGCCATGGCGGCGAGCGCCATGAGGGGCATGGTGAGAATGGACGGCACGCCGCCGGAAACCAGCGGGACGGCGATGGCGGCGGCGGAAAAGCCGCCCAGCACGAGCGCCCCCTCGGCGCCGATCATCGTCAGGCCGATCTGTGCGGGAATTGCGAATGCCAGACCGCACAGGATCAGCGGCGCTGCGCGTTGCAGCGTGTTCTGGATCGAAAAGGACGTTCCGAACCCGCCGCGCCAGAGCAACTGGAAGTAGTCGATCGGCGACTTGCCGAGCAGGAGCAGGAAGAGTGAAAAGATAAGCGCCGAGACCAGCAGCGCGCCGACAGGGATGGCGACCGCCTCGGCCCATGCCCGCAATTTGGTGCTGTCGGTCAACCGGACCGGAGTGTCTGTGGTGACTGCCGTCATCTGCCTGCCGCCGAAAATTGGAGATAGGGAGGGGCGGCCGAAGCCGCCCCGAGCGCAAGATGCGATCAGGTGATCGAGCCGGAAACGCCTTCCAGCAGGTAGTTCATGCCGTCGAGTGTCGGATCGTAATTGTCGTAGGTCTTGTCGATGACGACATTGCCCTTGTTGTCCTTGAGTGGACCGACATAGATCGGCTCTTCGGCCTTGAGCGCCTCGATGGCCGCGTCGGCCGCCTTGATGGCTTCCGGCGTCGCGCCGGCTCCATAGGGCGTGTTGCGGACCATGTCGTTGTGGTAGCCGCCGGCGACGAAGTTCGGCAGTTCCTCGCCCGCAGCCAGCAGATCGGCATACATGGTGTAGATGGTTTCCCACTTGTATTCCGCGCCGGTGATGAAGCCTTTCGGAGCAAGCGGCGCCTGCGAAGCGTTGTGGCCGCAGCTCTTCACGCCGCGCGCTTCGGCCGTCTCGATGACGACTTTCGGCCCGTCGACGTGGCAGGTCAGGACATCACAGCCCGCATCGGCGAGCGCGTTGGCAGCTTCCGCTTCGCGAACCGGCATCGACCATTCGCCGGTGAAGATCACCTGCACCGTCGCTTCCGGATTGACGCTGCGCGCGCCAAGCAGAACCGAGTTGATGTTGGAGAGCACCGTGGGGATCGGCTTGGCTGCGACGAAGCCGATCTTGTTTGTCGTCGTGGACAGGCCGGCGGCGACGCCATCCACATAATGCGCCTGGTTCAGGTAGCAGAAATAGCTGCCGGCATTCTTCGGATCGGTATCGGCGTTCCAAAGCGGCGCCGCGTGACGGAACTGCACGTCCGGATATTTCTTCGCCAGATCGACGACGAACGGATTGTAGTAGCCGAACGAGGTGGCGAGGATCAGGTTGGCGCCGTCGAGATTGATCATCGACTCCATGGATTTGGCCACGGCGTCGGTCTCCGGAACGTTTTCCTCCTCAATGACCTCGACATTCGGGACCCCCTTGAGGATGTCCATCGCGACCGCATGGGCCTGGTTCCAGCCGAAATCGTCGCGCGGGCCGACATAGACCGCGCCTAGAATGACGTCGGCGGCCTGCGCCGACCGCATCGCGCCGAGCGGCAGAGCGGTCGAAGCCAGGCCTGCCGCGCCGGCCTTGAGCAATGTGCGTCTTGATACACCGTAATTTGCCATGTTCAGGCTCCTGTTTTGCTTCCCTGTCGGATGACGCGCTGCACAGCGCCTCCTGAAAAGGGTCAGGCAATCCACATGCCAAATCTCGCCGGCGGCGCGAGGAAATTTCAACCTGTTGTTTTTTAAGGAGAATCGGTGTTGCCCGGTCTTATCAACCGGATCGGCCGCAAGGACGGGCAATACCAGGGAAGTTTATTAATTAGACGCAAAAATAGAAATGCCTATAAAATAGGCATTAAAATGCGTTCGGCATACAATTCGGGAATCCTGACTCCCTGACCCGGAGGCGTGCCTTGTCGCCTCAGACCAGGCCGCTCTTCTCGTAGGTCGGGTTGAGCCGGCTCATCAGGTAATCGTCGCCGCGGATCGGCGGATATTTCGCCGGGTTTTCCGCGGTTGCGCAGCCCGGCAGGCATTCGACGATCGCTTCCGGGTTCGGGTCGAGGAAAAAGGCGACGGAGTAGCGTTCGCGTCCGGGCGGGCTGACGACCCTGTGCGGGGTCGAGACGTAGGTGTCGTTCGTCCAGCGCATCAGGCAATCGCCGATATTGCAGACATAGGTATCCGGGATATAGGGGGCCGAAAGCCACTCGCCGTCGCGCGTCCGCACTTCGAGACCGCCGACCTCGTCGGTCGCCAGCAGCGTGACGCAGCCATAGTCGGTGTGCTCGCCTGCGCCGAGTTGGCCTTCCTCGTCCAGCGCAACCGGCCGCTCGGGATAGTGCAACAGCCGCAGCGTCGCGAGCGGCCGGTCGAGCTTGTCCTCGAAGAAATCCGTCGGAATGCCGAGATCCGTGGCGAATGCCTCGTGCAACTTGCATCCCAACGACCAGACCGCGTTGAAATAAGCGAGCATGGTTTCACGGAAACCCGACATCTCCGGCCAGCGATTGAGGGCGCGAAACATCGCGCCATTGATGATCTCGGGATCGTCGGACGGAAGATCGAGCCCGATGTTGAAGGCCTCCTTCAGATCGGGTGCCTTGCTCGGATCGAGCGACTCGCCCTTCATCGGGATAAATCCGCGATTGCCGGTCGCCACGGAAAACAGCGCCTTGCGCTTGTCTTCCTCCGGGCTCGAAAAGAACTTCGCCGCAACGTCGAAGACATCCTGGCGCAGCTCCGATGGTACGCCGTGTCCGGTGACATAGAAGAAGCCGATGCCGCGGCAGGCTTCGCCAATTTGGTCCGCCACAAGCTGGCGTCCGGCCTCGCCGCCGGTGAACAGCGGCTGCATGTCGATTACGGGAATTGCTTTCTCGGTCATGGGATCTCCTCAATCAAAAATTCTCGCGGCGGCAGTGTGTTCGGCGATCAGGGCGGACACGTCGAGGCCGGGGATCGCGCCGTCGATCACCCGCCAGATGCCAGCCACCATAACGCGATCGGCGCGCGTCGCGCCGCAATGGACAAGCGCGGCGATCGGATCGTGCTGGCCCGAAAAGCGCATCTCGTCGAGCGTGAACAGCGCGAGGTCGGCCTGTTTGCCGGGCGCGATCTCGCCGATGTCGTCACGTCCGAGGCAGCGCGCGGAGCCTTTGGTCGCCCAGCGCAGCGCGTCGCGATGCGTCACCCGGTCGGCGGAGCGGTAGCCGAGCCGGTTGACCATCAGCGCATGGCGCACCTCTTCCATCAGGTTGGAGCCGTCATTCGAGGCAGAGCCATCGACGCCGAGGCCGACCGGGCTTCCCGCCGCTTCCAGTTCCAGCGTCGGGCAGAAGCCGGAGGCGAGCACCGCGTTCGACGTGGCGCAATGGCACACGCCGACACCGTGATGGCCGAGCTTCGAGCAGTCGTCCGCGGTGAAATGGATGCCGTGCGCCAGCCATGTGCGCGGCTGCAGCCAGCCGCAATCCTCCAGCCAGTCGATGGGGCGGTAGCCGAAGGTCGCCTTGCAGAACGCCTCTTCGTCTTCCGTCTCCGCGAGATGGGTGTGCAGGCGGCAATCATAACGCTCCGCGAGCTCAACGCTGCTGCGCATCACCTCCCGCGAGACATTGAACGGCGCGCAGGGCGCGAGCGCGATCTGCGTCATCGCTCCGTCGGACGTGTCGTGATAGGTTTGCAGGACGCGCTCGCTGTCGGCGAGGATCGTCTCCTCGTCCTGGACGATGTGATCCGGGGGCACAGCGCCGTCCTTTTGCGAAAGCGACAGCGACCCGCGCGTAATCGTGGCGCGCAGGCCCAACGCCCGCGCTTCCTCGACCTCGATATCGGTGGCGTCTTCAAGCCCCTTGAAGACCATGTAATTGTGATCCATCGCGGTCGTGCAGCCCGACAGCAGCAACTCCGCCATGGCGAGCCGTGCCCCGATGCGGAACATGTCGCGATTGAGCCGCCCCCAGATCGGATAGAGTGCGACCAGCCAGGGAAACAGCTCGCTGTTATAGGCCTTGGGATGCGCCCGGCTCAGGGTCTGGAAAAAATGGTGATGCGTATTGATCAGGCCGGGGATGATAACGTGGCGGCTGGCGTCGAACCGCTCATCGACCGGTTGCAGCGGCACGCGGCCGGCCGGCACCAGTTCGACGATCCGTCCGCCCTCGACCACGAGTCCGCCGCCCGCATCGTCCGCCAGGATGGCCAACGGATTCATGATCCACAGTCGCATGCGCATTCGCCCCAATGTCCGACGGGTCGGCACCCGTTCTTTTGCACTGCAACAAATCACACTCTCGGGCGCGCTCAAAGCCTAAAGATTGGGCAGGAAGGGGCGCGAGGACTGCCTAGAGCGCCTGTTCGTCCTCGCCGAAGAAGTGCAGGCGTTCCGGCTCGAATTGCAAGCCGACGGTCTTGCCGCGTATGTCTTCCGGGACGTCCGATGTGCGGATGATGACCTGCCCGGCTTCCGCACAATCGAGATAGAGATAGGTGTCGGCGCCGAGATATTCGGCGACCTCGACCTTGCCGGTGCAGACGGCCCCCTCGGGGTCGGTCAGGCCGATATGTTCAGGCCTGATCCCGAGCTTTACGGCCGGTTGCGCGCGGTCATACGGGCCGGTCCCGTGACCGGGGATGCGATAGGTCTGCCCGTCGGTCTCGCAGGGCAGGACGTTCATCTTCGGCGACCCGATGAACTGCGCCACAAACAGGTTGTCCGGCTTCTCGTAAAGCGTGCGCGGCGCCCCGACCTGCATGATGACGCCGTCCTTCAGAACGACGATCCGGTCGGCGAGCGTCATCGCCTCGACCTGGTCATGGGTGACGTAGACCATGGTCGTGCCGAGCGTTTCGTGAAGCTTGGCGATCTCGAAGCGCATCTCGACGCGCAGCGCCGCGTCGAGATTCGACAGCGGCTCGTCGAACAGGAACCCGCGTGGCTCCCGCGTGATCGCCCGTCCGATGGCGACACGCTGGCGCTGGCCACCGGACAGCGCCTTCGGTTTCCGGTCGAGCAGGTTTTCCAGCTTGAGGATGCGCGCCGCTTCGCCGACCTTTGCGGCAATGTCGGATTTCGATTCCCCCGCCGTCTTCAGGCCGAAGCCCATATTCTCGCCGACGGTCATGTGCGGGTAGAGCGCATAGGACTGGAAAACCATGGACAGTCCGCGTTCGGACGGCAGTTTTGCCGTCACATCCTCGCCGTCGATCAGAATTCGCCCGCGTGACGTTTCCTCGAGCCCCGATATCAGGCGCAGGAGGGTGGATTTTCCGCAGCCGGACGGACCGACGAAGATCACGAGTTCGCCGTCGAGGATCTCAAGGTCGACGCCCTTGATCACCTGCACATTGCCGAACCACTTCTCGACCTTTTCAAGCTGGATCGCGCCCATATTTCCTCCTCACACGTCCCCGGCGGCACGGCCGCCGCCAAGCGTCAGATAGATCGCCGCCGTCCAGGTGAAGTCGGGTCCCCCCAGGCCTTCGCCCGTCATCGGATCGAAATACTCGTAGAAGCCGGAACGGTCCGGCAGCCGCAGGCAATCGTCGCGCAGCCGCGCGGCCATCGCCGCATGGCCATGCTCTTCCAGCCCGATGGCGATCATGTAGTTCATCACGCTCCAAACCGGCCCGCGCCAGTAGCGCCGTGATTCGAACGCTTCGTCGCGCGGATCCCAGCTCGGGAATCCGTATTCGCAGATATCGAGGATTTCACCGCCATGCCCGGCAAGCTCAGCCAGTTGCTCGGGCGTTCCCGCATCGGCGTAGAAGGCCAGCATCGAGGCATTGGTCAGTGCCGTGGACAGGTCTCCGCTGCGCAATTCGCGAGCGACGAACGCGCCGGCATCCGGCCGCCACATCTGTTGCGCGCCTTCCTTCGACAGGGCGATCCAGCCCTCGATCTCGCCGGCGTCGAAATCCTCGCCGAGCAGGTTGCCGAGTTCGAGCAGGTCCCGGTCGGCGCGCATCAGCGTGAATTGCACGCCGGGGTCGGCCATGAAAAACGGGCCTTCGGCGGCGATCTTGCGATGGTCCCATCCGCATTCCCGGCCGAATTTCACGATCGTCAGGTAACGGTCATATTGCTGCACGGTCGGACGCTCGTCGGCATCGACGTGATCGGTGTCGCGGCGGTGATAGGGGCCCAGATCGTCGGGCACGACGATCCTGTCCATGCCGAGATCCCAGTCCGGGCAGTTGTCGCGGCCCGATTCCCAGGGATGGATGATTCCGACGAGGCCCGTCCTGTCCGGATCGCGATAGTCGTGCCACCAGCGGTGCGACGCGATCAGCTTCGGAAACAGGCGCCGCGCCCGGGCGATGTCGTCCGCCCCGCCGGTCTTCGCCAGCGTCAGGATCACGCTCGCCGCGACCGGCGGCTGGGAATGCCCCGACGACATCGGATCGGTGTTGGATTGCCAGATCCCCGGACCGGGAAAATAGCTCGGATCGTTCTTGCGGAAGACGATATGGGGCACCATGCCGTCGGCCCATTGGGCATCGAACAGCGTCTCGATCTCCTGCCAAGCGCGCGCCCGGTCGAAGACGGCGAAGCCGAGCGCCGCGAAGATCGAATCCCAGTTCCACTGATAGGGATAGAGACCGGCGGTCGGCACCGTATAGCCGCCGCGATCGTTCTCCAGCAGGATCTCTTTCGCCCGTTCGGCGGATTGCCGAAGTTTTTGCATACCTAACCTTTCACGCTGCCGGCGGTCAGGCCGGAAACGAGGAACCGTTCGAACCACAGGAAGATGACGAGCACAGGGATCGTCGCCACCACGGCGCCGGCCATCAGGTGCTGGCGGGGCACTTCCGAGGAGTTGAGGGAGACGACACCGCGCGACAGCGTGAAGATGTCGACATTGTCGAGGAACATGAAGGCGAAGAGGAACTCGTTCCACGCAATCATGAAGACATAGAGCGCGACCGAGGCCAGCGCCGGAAGCGATAGCGGCAGCGTGATCTTCAGGATCACGCCGATCCGCGTCAGCCCGTCCATCAGCCCGGCTTCTTCCAGCTCCGACGGAATGCCTCGGAAATAGCCCTGCAGCATGTAGAGCGCGACGGGAATCGTCGTCGCCGGATAGACGATCATCAGCCCGGTCAGCGTGTTGCGCAGGCCAAGCTGCGAGAAGGCGGCGTAGAGCGGGATCACCAGCACGATGGCCGGCACCATGTAGATCAACAGGATGGACTGGGACAGGAACGCCTGACCGGGAAACCGCAGCCGCGCCACCGCATAGGCGCCGGGCACGGCGAAGAAAAGCGTGATGATCACCGTCGCCACCGAGACGATCGCCGAGTTCGTCAGGAAGGTGCCGAAATGATAGGTCGAGAACAGCTCGATATAGGAGCGGAACAGCCCGGCGGGGCCTTGCGCGAAATCGAGCGAGAAATCGAGCGGATTGGCGATCAGCGATTGCTGGCTTTTCAGGCTCGTCATCACCATGACGTAGAAGGGCAGCGCGACGAGGACGGTGAAGAACACCAGTCCGAGCCCCTTCATCAGCCGGATAAACACGACCTCCAGGTGGTAGCGCGACAGCCGCCCGCCGCTGATCCCCTTCGTGCAATAGGAGACCGACAGCCAGATCATGCCGACGATCGCCGCAATCGCGACGATCTGGTAGGCGGGCACGGCCGAGAGCGGCAATCCGAGCGGCGCGCCAAGCGTGGCGACGGCAAGGACGATGACGATCAGCGCCACCGCGCCGATCTGAAGGCCGGGCGTCCGGCGTTCGGGATCGATCACGGTCAGTAGTGCGCCTGCGCCCGCGCCGGCCAGTATCGCCGCGCCGACGGGCGGCCGGGTGATCGCGCCGGAAACCAGCATGAAGGTGATGGCGATGACCACCATCCAGACGAGGCCCCAGATGGCGCCGATGACAATGCCCGAAAAGAAACCTGTTCCGATCCGCATCAGCCTTCATCCTTCGGCGAGTATTTGAAGAAGACCAGCGAGAACAGGAGCAGGACGATGAAAACGACCACGGCGACCGCGGCGCCCGCGCCGAGATTGGAAACGGCGAAGGCCTGTTCATAGACGTCGACCGTGAGCGTGCGCGTGCCGGCCGCCCCGCCGGTCAAAAGGAAGATGTCGTCGAACTTGTTGAAGGTCCAGATGAAGCGCAGCAGGAACAGGACCGCGAGAATGCCGACGAGCTGCGGCAGCGAGATGTACCAGAATTGTTGTAGCGGGGTCGCGCCGTCGATCTCGGCGGCCTCGTACATTTCCGAGGAAAGCGACTGCATGCGCGCCAGGATGAACAGGAAGGACAGCGGGAAATAGCGCCACGCCTCGAAGGCGATCACCGTCGAGAGCGCCACCGGGAAATCGATCGTCAGACCGAACAGATTAAGCGGGACGGACCGCTGCCCGAAGAAGTTGATCGGCCCGTCGATCACGTCCATCTGCCGCAGGATCGAGTTCAGCGTGCCCGAGAACGGATCGAGCAGGACGATCCACGTAAAGGCCACGGCAATCACCGGCGCGACATAGGGAAACAGGAACAGCCCGCGCAGGATCGACCGTCCCTTGAAGGCCGAGTTGAGCAGTTGGGCGGCGAACAGCCCGACCACCAGCGCGCCCGCCGTGCCGAATATCGTGTAGTAGAGCGTCACCCGAAGCACCGACCAGAAGTCGGACGACGAGAAGATGCGCGAGAAGTTTTCCAGCGTGAATTCGAAGTTGGTCAGGATGTTGTCGGACGTGCCCGAGGACTGCGCCTCGCTGTCGCGCGGGCTGACCGGGTTGGCGATGTAGCCTTCATCGGCCGTCACCTCGATCGCGATCGTCTCGCGATGGCGCGGCTCGATGTCGCCGAGGAAGCAGGTGACGACCTGGTCGGTCACCTTGCATCGTTCGTCGGGCTGGCCGGTGACTGTAAGGCCTTCGGGAAGGGTGTCGGTAAAGCCCGCGGCACGGATGACCTTGTCCTGCGAGGAATTGCGAAGGCGGTATTCCAGCCTCGCCGTCGCGCCCGGTTCGTCGAGGTCGCCGCGCAGGCGTTCATTGACGAACAGCGCCGCCGGGCGCAGGTCGCCGAGGCCCACCGGCTTGAAGGATATCCAGAAATTGGCGAGCAGCGGTCCGAGCACGATGGCCAGCACGATCGCGAAGGTCGGAAGCAGCATGCCGTATGCAAGCCCCATCTCCCGCCGGGCCATCGGGCCGAGCCGGTCCGGCGGCGCCACTGCGCCCGCCTTGTCCGTCAGGTCGGTCATGTCTCGTTATCCCGCCGCATGATGGCGGGCCGGCCTTCTGCGGGCCGGCCCACCTTGTCGATCAGTTGATGGCCGCCAGTTCGTCGTTGAGCTTCGATACGGCCGCTGCCGCGTCGATCTCGCCGTCGATATACTGGCGCACGACTTGGTTGATGATCTGGCTGTTGATCATCTTGGACGCGAGCGAGAGCTGGTTCTCCTTGACGCCCCAGCGCGCCGCGGTTTCGAGACCGGATGTGATGCGGCCCACCGTTTCAGCCGGATAGAGCTCCGACATCGGCGCCTTGCGGTCGACGCCGACAGGCAGCGTGGCCCAGCCATCGACGAACTTCGACGCTTCGTCCGGCGTGCCCTTGCGGACCGGGAACTTGCCTTCGGGCGCCATCGACAGCGTGTCCAGATAGCCTTCGTTCATGGAGAACTTGACGAAATCGGCGGCGACGTCGGTATTCGCGTCCGCCGTCACGCCGAAATAGCGCACGTCGGCCCAAGCCGCGCCGTCAGGATTGGACGGGCCGGAGAAGGTCGTGACCACGTCGGTCTTCGAGGCCAGTTCGGTCGAGGTCGGATCGTCGTTGATCGTCGGCGGTGCGGAATCGCGCAGGCCCGCCAGCTCGTCCAGGATGAAGGGCGACCAGATGATCATCGCCGCATTGCCTGAGAAGTAGAGCTCGCGCGACTGCTTCCAGAACAGTTCGCCGGGCGGCGATGCCTCGGCGAGCGCCTTGTAGAAGTCCAGTACCTCGGTCGTCGCTTTTTCGTCGAGCGGCTTGAAGCCGTTCTCGTCGACCGGCGTGACGCCGTTGGCGAGGAAGACATGCTCCAGCACCTGGCTCATGAAGTTCTCGTCGATCTTGGTCGCGGCGACGAAGCCGTACATCTCCGGCGGATTGTGCAGCTTGGCGATCGCGGCTTCGATGTCCTCATAGGAATCGGGAGCGTCGAGCCCGGCCTCGTCGAAGAGGTCCTTGCGGTAGACGATCATCTGCGTCCAGCCATCGACCGGCACTGCAGCCGTCAGGCCGTCGAAATCGGCCATCGAGATCGGACCGGGCGCGAAGGTATCGGCACCGAGATCCTCGACGATCTCGTCATCCGTCTCGACATCGAGAATGCCGGCTTCCGCCCAGGGCAGGACATATTGCAGTGTGGTGTAGATGACGTCCGGCAGGTCGTTGGCGGCGAAGGCCGCCGTGGCGCGGGTGCCGAGTTCGGATTCCGTGACCGGGATCACCTCGACGTCATGGCCAGTCTTTTCCTTGAATGCCGCGGCGATGCTCTCCTGGACGGCGAGGCGCTCGGGCTGTTCCTCCGTCGTCCAGAAGCGGATCGTATCGGCCTGGGCGATGGTGATGGCGCTTGCCGAAAGCAGCAATGCACCGGTGGCGATCTTCAGACTTTTCATATGTCTCTCCCTAATAATCTGCCTGTTTTCAGGCGTTTCTAATTGGCGGTGAATCCGTTTGCCTCCTTACAAGATCCGCCGGAATGATCTGTTGTTGCGATGCCGGATCGTCTCCGGCGATAACGGCCATGAGCATCCACGCCAGCTGGCTTCCCGCACTTCTCAGCGGTTGCGCCATTGTGGTCAGCGCCGGATGGGTGTGTTCGCCCATCGGAATGCCGTCATATCCAATGACCGAGATCTCGCGGCCCGGAACCAGCCCGGCCTCGCGAATGGCTTTCATCGCGCCGATGGCGACCATGTCGGCGACGCAGACGACAGCCGTGGGACGGTCCGCGCTGTCGAGAAGCGCCTGCATCGCGGTGTAGCCGGTTTCGAGCGTCGTTTCGGATGCCGCTTCGAGCGCGGGGTCTGTTGTGAGGCCTGCCTCGGTGAGCGCGTGCCTGTATCCCTTCAGGCGTTCGGCCGCGAAATTGTATCTCAGCGGCCCGTGAATATGGGCAATGCGCGTGTGACCCAGACCGATCAGGTGGGCGGCCGCAAAACGCGCGGCCTCGAAATTGTCGACATCGAGCCAGGCGTGATCGTCCGAATTCGTGGTCCGGCCATGGGTGATGAAGGGAATTTTCATCGCCCGCATCGTCTCGACGCGCGGATCGTGGCCGAGCGTGCGCGAAATCACGATGCCGTTCGCGCGCCCGGCCTTGGCGATCCGCTCGATCGTGGCCACTTCCTCTTCCTGCGAGCGCGGCGCGGCGACGCTGAGGTCCCATCGGCGCTCCGAGAGAACCGCCGAAATGCCGTCCAGCAACTCGCCGAGGAACGGGTCGGCGATATGGGTGCTCTGCCAGGGCATGACATAGGCGATGCATTCCGCATTGCCGAGCGCCAGCCGCCTGGCGGCAGAATTCGGCTCGTATCCCAGCCGGTCCGCGGCGTCGCGAACCCGCTCGCGTGTCTTCGCTGAAATGTCGGCATAGCCGTTGAGAGCCCGGGAGACCGTACCTTCGGTCAACCCGAGTTGCCTGGACAAAGACTTCAGGCTCACCTCCCGCATGACCGAGACGCTATTCCGAAAGCGCTTTCGGAATCAAGTTGTAAGCTGTTGCCGGGGGAATTTGGGGCCCGTCGCCTGGGCTTCTGGCCGGTCGGCGGAGAACCTGTCGGGCGTTGTCACAGAGGCGGAATTCCGCCGTTTCGCGGTCCCGGAAGCAGGGAAATGCACGGGCCGGCCTGCCGCAACAAAAAGCCCGCGCAGGAGGTCCTGCGCGGGCTGTCGAAAAGGTGGCGGTTCTGGCTCACCAGTTGTTGTAGCTCAGATATTTTCCGGACATTTCGACCTTCACGCGGTCGCCTTTCGGGTTCGGCACGCGGGTCACGTTCATGTCGAAGTCGATCGCCGACATGATCCCATCGCCGAATTCCTCGTGGATCAGCGCCTTGAGCGTGGGGCCGTAAACGCCGACGATCTCGTAGAAGCGGTAGATGCAGGGGTCAGTCGGCACGGTCTGTTCCCAGACCTTGGTCGGGCTTTCCGCCAGCACGTCGATCACCTCCTGCGGCAGGCCGAGCACCTGCACGAGCGATTGCGCCTTCTCCTTCGGCATGGCGTTCATGCCGACACAGGCCGAATGCGTCCAGACAGCGGACATGCTGATCTTGTCGGCGATTTCCTCCCAGGTCATGCCGGCTTTCTTCTTGGCGGCCAGTATGATCAGCGCGACGTCGTCCTTGGTCAGCATCTGGGGAATTTCGATAGTCATGGCAGTAAGGTTCCTCGTTTTCCTATTCGTTTACCGCGCGCAGATGCGCGCCATGTCGGGGGTCGTCGCTTTCATCGCCCTTGGTCTCTTCCAGGAGATCGATGCGGACGGTCTGCGGCGTGTTGCTGTCGCTTCCGGTTTGCTGTCCGGCCAGTTCCTTCGAGCGCGTGGCAAGGAAGTGCACCAGGTGATTGCGGATCGCGTAGTAGTTCGGGTGGTCGATGATCTGGTCGCGCTTACGCGGCCGCGGAATGGTGATCTCGACCGACTCGGCAACGCGCGCATAAGGCCCGTTCGTCATCAGCAGGATCCGGTCCGCCAGCAGGATCGCCTCGTCGATGTCGTGGGTGATCATGAAGACGGTCTGCGACGTGCCGCTCCAGATCTTCAGGAGTTCGTCCTGGATCGTGCCGCGCGTCAGCGCGTCGAGCGCGCCGAAGGGTTCGTCGAGCAGCAGGAGTTTCGGGTGATTGGCGAACGCGCGCGCGATGGAAACGCGTTGGCGCATGCCGCCCGACAATTGCGCGGGCTTGCGGTGGATCGTGTCTCCCTCGAGCCCGACCATGGCGAGGTACTGCGTCGAATGCTCGACGACCTTCGACCGCGACCATTCCGGGTACCGCGCCGCGACACCGAAGGTGACGTTCTTCAGCGCGGAGAGCCATGGCAGCAGCGAGTAGTTCTGAAACACCACGCCGCGGTCGAGGCTCGGCCCGGAGACCTCCTTGCCATCCATGAGAACGGCGCCGGATGTCGGTTCGGCAAGACCGGCCAGAATGTTCATGATCGTCGACTTGCCGCAGCCGGAATGGCCGAGGATGCAGACGAACTCGCCTTTCTCGATCCCGAAACTGGCGTTTTCGAAGACGGTCAGGCTCTCGCCCTTTCCGGCACGAAAACGCTGGGTGAGGTTTTCGATCGATAGGAATGCGTTTGACACGAAGTTCTCCTTACTCGGCATAGGCGACGGCGCGCTGCAGGCGGCCGAAAGCCGCGTCCAGCGCCATGCCGACGACACCGATCATCAGGATCGAGAAAATGACGGAGGTCAGGTCGAGATTGTTCCACTCGTTCCAGACGTAGTAGCCGATCCCTGTTCCGCCGACGAGCATCTCGGCGGCCACGATGACGAGCCAGGCGATGCCGATGGAAATCCGCATGCCGGTCACGATGGTCGGTGCGGCGGCTGGCAGGATGACGGTGAGCGCGGTCTTCAAGGCGCCCAATTCATGCGTGCGGGCCACGTTCACCCAGTCGGACCGGACCCCGGCGACGCCGAAGGCGGTGTTGATCAGCATCGGCCAGATCGAACAGATGAAGATCACGAAGATGGCGGAGGCGTTGGAGTCCTGGATGATGAACAGCGCCAGCGGCATCCAGGCAAGCGGCGAGATCGGTCTCAGGACCTGGATGAACGGGTTCAGCGCCTTGTAGGCCACAGGGCTCATGCCGATCAGGAAGCCGATGGGGATCGCAACCAGCGCCGCGAGGAAATAGCCGGTCAGGACGCGGTAGAGCGAATAGGCGATCTGGATGCCGATGCCCTTGTCGTTCGGGCCGGCGTCGTAGAACGGGTTGGATAGCTGTTCCCAGGCCTTCTGCAGGACCTGGCTCGGCGGCGGAACGCCGGCCTTCGGCGCGCCGCCCCCTGTCAGGCGTTCATACTCGGTCAGTTCGGTGGCCGCCTTCTGACCGGGGATCGCGGCCTCCCAGATCAGGAGGCCGGCAATCAGGATGATGAAGGACAGGATCGCTGCCCTCTGGTTGGTCGACAGGCGGTCCATGCGTCAGGCCCGCTTGATGTCGAAGGAGTCGACATAGGCTTCCGGCTCGGCCGGATCGAACGACTTGCCCATGATCGTGTAGCTCTCATAGGTGACGTCCGGGGCCTCGTAGCCCAGATCCTTCATGATCTTGGCACAGTCGGCGGCGAGATAGACATCCTCGGCGACCTTCTTGTAGTCGACGTCGCCCTCGATATAGCCCCAGCGCTTCATTTGGGTGAGAATCCAGACGCCCATCGAGTGCCACGGGAACGGATCGAAATCGATGCGGTCCGGCACCTGTTTCACCTCGCCGAGACCATCGGCATAGGTTCCGGTCAGAACCTGCTCGACCACCGGAACCGGCTGGTTGAGATAGTTGGTGGGCGAGATCGCCTCGGCGATTTCCTTCCGGTTTTCCGGGTTCGAGGCGTATTGCGTCGCATCGACGATCGATTTCAGCAGCGCACCATAGGTGTTCGGCAACTCTTCCGCGAAGGAGAGCGGGCAGGCGAAGGCGCAGCAAGGATGGCCTTCCCAGATCTCCTTGGTCAGGACATGGATGAAGCCGATGCCTTCCCAGACGGCGCGCTGGTTGAATGGATCCGGCGACAGGTAGCCGTCGAGATTGCCGGCGCGCAGATTGGCGACCATCTCCGGCGGCGGAACGACCCGGATCTGGATGTCGGTGTCCGGATCGATGCCGTGCTCGGCCACGTAGTAGCGCAGCAGGAAATTGTGCATCGAATATTCGAACGGGACGCCGAAGGTGAAGCCTTTCCAGTCCTTCGGATCGCGCTTGTCCTTGTGTTCGTTGGACAGCACGATCGCCTGGCCGTTGATGTTCTCGACGGCGGGCATGATGTAGGGCTCGGCAACGCTGCCCGCGCCGAGCGTCATCGCCAGCGGCATCGGCGTCAGCATGTGCGATGCGTCGTATTCGCCGTTCAGCGACTTGTCGCGCGCCACGGCCCAGCCTGCGGTCTTGATAACCTGGGCGTTCAGGCCATGCTTCTCGTAGAAGCCCATCGGCTGCGCCATGATGATCGGCGTCGCGCAGGTAATCGGCACGAAGCCGATATTGAGATCGGTCTTTTCCGGCTTTCCGAGCGTGTCGAGGATCGCGGCCTTGGCCTTGTCGACAGGAAAGACGGAAGCCAGCGCGGCGGCGAAGCTCGTTCCGCCGACCAGGCCCATGAAGGACCGGCGCGAAATGTCGTTCTGGCCGAACATCGAACGGACAATGGCGTTCTCGACGACACGCTCCATCATGTCGTCCGAGGACATGGTGTTGGGGTCGTCCGCGCTGAACGCCTGGCCGGTCGAGCAGGCATCGCAACCGCAGCCGGCACCGTGCCGCAGATCGGTCTTGTGTGAAAACGGATTTCCGAGACTCTTGGTCATTGGGCTCCCTCGGGTGGTGGTGGAAACATCGGGTATGGCGAGGATCGTAGCCCACCGGATTTTCCCGTCAGCGGAACAAATACGGGAATCGCAGGATTTTATTATATAAATAAAATCAATGCTTTATGCGTTTTTGCGGCGATGCACAATTTACGATATTTCATAATTCACGAAATTTCGTATGCTGTCGGAACCGGCAGCCGAAGGAGGGTGACATGAATGAGGCGAGCATTGTCCGCGCCGACCCGGATTTGCTTGACGCAACGGCGCTGGCGCTCCTGCCGGAAGCCGCGATCGTCATTGAGACGGCGACGGACAGGATCGTCCAGTCCAATCTCAAGGCGCGTCGGATGCTTGCCGGCGAGACCGCCAATGGCCATCGTTTCTCGGACCATGTCGAGGCGGACCTTGCGGATTTCATCGTGTTCCTCGACGAGGTCGCCTATCGCGGCGAGGCCTGGACCCGGAAGGTCTCCTTGAAACGCGGCAATGGCGAGACACTCGCCGTCGAAATCCGGGGACGGCGTCTGGCGGCGGGGACCAGCCTTGTGCTCCTGATGTTCCTCGACCTTGAGGAACTGCGCCGCCACGAACGCGCCACCGAAACCGAACAGTTGCAGCGCGAAGGCCTGATGGGCTGGCGGCGGGCGCAGGAGTTTTTTTCCGAACTTGAATTCCAAAACCAGCTCATCCTGAACGCAGCCGGAGAGGGCATCTACGGCGTGAACACCAAGGGGCAGGCGACCTTTTTTAACCGCGCCGCACAGGAGATGCTCGGATGGGAGCCGGACGAACTCCTCGGCAAGCCGATCCACGACGTGATCCACCATCACCACCCCGACGGCAGCGCCTATCATGCCCATGACTGCCCGATTTACCGGTCATTCCGTTTCGAGCATGTCGCCCGCGTCGAGGACGAACTGTTTTGGCGCAAGGACGGAAAGCCGATCCAGGTCGAATATGTTTCGACGCCGATCTACAACCAGAAGATACTGGCCGGCGCCGTCGTCATTTTCCGCGACGTGACGGAGCGCAAGCAGAGCGAACGCAAGCTGCATGAAGCCCTCAGCGAGGTCGCCGAACTGCGCGACCGGCTGGAACAGGAAAACGCCTATCTTCAGGAAGCAATCACCAACGAGCGGGCGCATCATGACGTGATCGGCCATTCGCCGGCAATCCGGCAGATGCTCGCCAGGATCGAACTGGTCGCGCCGACCGACGCGCCGGTCTTCATCACCGGCGAGACCGGGGCCGGCAAGGCCATCGTGGCAAGCGCCATTCACAAGGATAGCGGGCGCAAGCGCCGTCCGCTCATCCAGTTTCGCTGCGGCTCGATCAGCCGGCGCTCCATCGAGGCGGAACTGTTCGGCCAGTTCGGCGGGGCGGATGGAACGGCGGGCGACAATTCCGGCGCGCTGGAACTGGCGCATGGCGGCACGTTGTTCCTGGAAGACGTGTGCGAACTGCCTTTCGACCTCCAGGGCGACCTGCTGCGGGCCCTTCAGGACAGGAAGTTCAAGCGCATCGGCGACACCCATTCCCGCAACCTGAATGTTCGCGTCATCGCGTCGTCGGCCAAGGATGTCGAACAGGAAGTGGCGGTCGGCCGCTTCCGTGAAGACCTGCTGCTTTTCCTCAGCGTTTTTCCGATTCACTGCTCGCCGCTGCGCGAACGCCCGGAGGATATCCCGGAACTCGCCGATCACATCCTGGGGATCGCTTGCGAACGAATGAACCGCAGAAAACCGATCGTCACCGAGCGCACCATGAACGCGCTGATGAGCTATCACTGGCCGGGCAATGTCCGCGAACTGCGCAATGTCATAGAGCGCGCGGCGATCGTTTCGACCGGCAGCAAGCTGATCGTCGAAATCGGCGGCGAGCCGACGACACGCGATACGGGCAGGACGGTGCGCACCGAACGCGAAATGCAACAGGAAATCCGCGCCAACCTCGTCGCCGCCCTGCGCGAAACGAACGGCAAGGTCGCCGGCAAGAAGGGCGCCGCCGCACTCCTCGGCATGAAGCCGACCACGGTCTATTCGCGCATGGACAAGTTCCGGATCGAAAGCCACGAGTGGGAATTGCGGTAATCGGATTCACCCGCGCGGATGGATTGCTTCGGCCGATTGGATGTGTCGGTTTCATCATTCCACGTGTCAAAGTCTTGAAAGCGGCTGGTGAGACCTTTCGCTTGGTAAGGCAGCGTAGCGTCCGCTGTGTCCCAATATCAGACAGCTTTGGCCTGACGCCTTTCGGCCCGGAATTATTTGGACTGATGGCAATCTTGCGCGGAGGCGCGTCACTAGAAGGCGTGGCGAGACAAGTAACCTTACGCGTAAACCATCTTCGTCACAAATTGTTGCCCGGCTGTTACTATTTGCATTATGAAAATATTAACCACAACCGATGGAGTGCAGTGTGTTCCGGCCGAGTTTCGAGTGGCTACGCGTTTTGTTCCTGCTTGGCGGCATGTTCCTGTCGTCTGCGGTCGTGGCGCATTCGGACGAGCCCGTGAGGCGAGAGGTCCTCGCGCTTTATCACAGTGACCTTGAGCCGTCGGTGGATTCGACGCTTGTCCATCTGAATGCGGAACTGCCTCTCAACCATCTCGGATACATCGTCCGTTATCATGACCTGAAACGCGGACTTCCGGGCGGAAAGGAACTCGCGAACGCGGTCGCTGTGTTGAGCATGTTCCCCGAGGATCTGCCGGACCACGAGACCTATTTCGAGTGGTTGGGTGAGATCACGCGAACGAATGATCTTCGGGTCATAATGCTGAACAATCTCGGCGGCCCCGTCACCACGCACGATGCGGAAATCCTGGGCTCGGTATTTCGCCGGATCGGGCTGGAACTGACACCGAAGATCATCGACAATACGCTCACATCCCAAGTCGTCGCCCGCGATACCATGATCGGGTTCGAACGTGAGCCTGATCCGGTCCCCGAGCGACATCTCCTGGTTCGCCGATACGGAAATTCCGCCCGTGTCGCTCTCGAATATGAAAGCCGTGACGGCGGAGAGCTTTCGCGGAGCGTGGCGGTCGCGACAGGGCCGGGCGGTGGTTATGCGGCCCCCGGATTTTTTATCTACTACGATTCCGAGCTCGACCAGAAACGCTGGATCATCGATCCTTTCGAGTTTTTCGCAAGTGCGCTCGGAACCGGGCTGTTCCCCATTCCCGACACCACGACGGTTTCAGGCAGGAGGCTTTTCTTCAGCCATGTCGATGGCGACGGATGGAAAAGCCTGACGAGGATAGAGCGTTATCGCGACAAGCCGACTCTGTCGGCTGATGTGATGCTGCGCGAACTGGTCGAGCCATATCCGGATATCCCTGTGACGATCGGACCGGTCGCGAGCGACATGGATCCGTCGATCCACCACGGAAAGGATGCCGCGCGCGTCGCAAGCGAACTCTTTGCTCTACCCCAGGTCGAGATCGGGTCGCATACATATACCCATCCATTCGTATGGGAGTATTTCGAGACCTACGATCGTTCCGATGAACTGGCGCTTATCCGAAACCATGCCTTCAATGGATCAACGTCCATTTTCTCGCGCTTCGGTTCGCTGATCTCGGGCGCCCGAGCGCTGCCGGACAATTTGCTGGAGGAAGCGGATGAAGCGCTTCCCCGGTTCGATGCGCGTGAGCCCTTCAGCTTGAAGAAGGAGGTCGGCGACGCCCTCGGAATAACCGAAGCGCTCGCGCCTGCGGGTAAACATGTCGAGCTCTATCAATGGAGCGGCGACGCCGAGCCCTTCGAGGCTGCGATCGAGGCTGTAAGAAGATCAGGTCTGCGCAATTTGAACGGTGGCGAGACGCGATTTGACGCGACCCGGCCATCCGTCAGTCACATCTCGCCGATCTCCCGCCAGGTGGGCGCGCAGCGGCAGATCTATGCGCTTAACGACAACGAATACACCTATACAGATCTCTGGCGCGGCCGCTTCAACGGTTTCACGCAACTGATCGAGACATTCCGCAGAACGGAGAACCCGCGCCGCCTGCGCGGCGCGAATCTTTATTATCATGCGTATTCGGCCGAGCGGTCTGTTTCTCTCGACGCCGTACGGTCGATCCTGGGCTGGGCGCGTGAAGAGCCCGTCGCTCCGATCCGGGCTTCCGACTATGCGGCCATTGCCGACGGGTTCTTCAGCACGAAGATCAGGAAGATCGGTGATCTGCAGTGGTCTGTAAGCGACCGTGACGGTCTCCAGACGGTTCGTTTCGATAATGCCGAAGGAGTGCGTGTCGATCTTGCGGCCAGTGCCGGTGTTCTGGGTGAGACGCGCCATGGCGGCTCCCTTTACGTTGCGCTGGATTCAAAGGTCGACACTGCGATTGTAGAACTTCGCCGCGATCACGCGACAAATGTCCCGCCGACGCTCGACATGGCGATGCTCGAACAGGCCCGGTGGCGGATCAGCGGTCTGGAGCGAAAAGGTTGTCGGCTTTCGTTTCTGACGGAAGGCTTCGGAGTAGGCGACTTCGTCTGGCGCGCGCCGAGCGGCCACTACCGTATCAACGCGTCGCGCGACGGCAAGGAACTGCTCGCGACACAAGTCGCGAACAGCGCGAACGGCGAACTGCATTTCAGGCTTACGTTCGATGCAATTGAGCCCGCGCGCATCGACATCGCTTGCGATACCGGAGAACAGTCATGAGGCCGTCGCTTGCCGCATTCGTATTTTCGCTTGGAGCGGGCGCCTGCATGTTGGCGACACTGAGCGTTCCCAATGTTAGCGAACGAGTTGCGATGCTGAGACGCGACGGGCGCGACGAGGCCGCTGTCGCCATCGCCAACGCCGCTTACGAAATGGGCAAGGGCGGGGACTTGTTCCTCTCATCCGTGTTCGAGGTGAACAGCCGGTCCGGCGATACCGAAACGGCGCGGCAGGCCATCGGCCGATATCTTGCCCTCCACCGCGACAATGCGATTGCGCTTCGTCGTGCTGCGGATTTCTTCGCGGCGAACGACGGAAGCGCCCACCGCATCGCGATGCTCGTTCGTCTGACGGAACTGAGGAGCGAACCCGGTGATATCTCCGAACTGGCGCGGCTTTACCGGCTCGAGGGACGCTTCGAGGATGAACTGACATTACTCGACAGATTTCACGGTGTTCAACTGCCACCGGAACTCTTTGATCGATGGGAGCGCCTGTCGACCCGGAAACGCCACTCCGAAAAGATGAAGGAGTTGGCGATCGACTTCAGCACGGACGGCGTTGCCCTCCCGTCAGAAGAAGTGAGGGCAATCCATTGAACGTCACCCTTCGCGAAACAAGCGCAAGCCGGTTGCCGCGTGAGCGATTGAAGGGCCTCCTTCTGCCGCAGATCGTGCTTGTGTTTGTCGCGCTGATTGTTCTTGCCGAGCTTCTGGGTATCGGAAAAAGTCTCCTGAACTCTCAGCCGCACCCGTTCTGGATTCCGGTATTGCTGTTCTCGGTGCTTGGCGGCCTGGCCCCCGGAATCATCTCGGCGCTGCTGGCATCCGTGCTTGATTGGCTGCTCGGCGACGCCGTACTGCCGATAGGCTTCGATTTCTACGATTATCTTCTTGCCTCGGTCAAAGAGCCCGCGCTCTGGATAGGAGCGGCCGCCGTCATCGGCGGAATTACCCGCCACCAGAGAGTGCGCACCGAGGAAGCCTTCGAAACCGCCGAACGCTTCAGAATGCAGCGCGCAACCATCGCTGACTATGCCGGGACCCTTCGTGATCAAATCCGCGATCTCGAACTGGCCGCAGCGCTTCGGGCCGACGAATCAATGGGAGACTTTCGGGCGACGCTCAAGAATATGAAGAGAACCAGGAAACTGTCGGCCCGTCATAAGTTTCTGAAACGCGCATGCCAGATCGCAACCGGCTGCGAGACAGCCGTTGTATTCCGGCGCGGTGCGCATTCCTGGCGCCTGGTCGCCGGTGCGAATATTGCCACCGATTTGAACGATCAAGAGCTCGCGGAATTCGAAACGCTTTCCTCACCCCGTGTCCTCGGGAAGCAGGTCGGCGATCAGCCCCGACGGATAGCAATTCCCTTCAATGACAAGCACGGTCCCTCGATCCTGCTTCTCGACGGGTGCCCGGCAGAAAACGATACGAAAACCCTCATATCGTTAGGCGAGTTCATCGCGGAGCGCTGGGTCCGGAGGCAGCCTATGGTCGAATTCAGCATGCGCCGCGTGCGCAAGCGTGCCGAAAGGAGGCCCATGCGGACGAACTCGGTACGCACGAAAAAGGTGCGTGCGAATGGCTGAGCGGAGGACTGAATACGCGATGCGAGAAGCGCGCTGGCGGGCTGTGGCGGCATTTACCCTGCTTTCGCTGTTCGAATGTGCGATTCTCATGGCCGGCTGGCATGGCCAGGTAGGTTGGAACGAAGTTTTGGTCCTGCATGTCGCGTCCGTCTTCGCATGCGGTGCCGTTGTTTTCCTGTTCTTCGGCGATCGGACTGCCGCGGTGACCGGTGTATTGGCGACGCTTTCTATCGGCCCCGTTGGTGCTGTGGCTGTTGCCTGCATGCTGTTGAGGCTTCAATCGAAGCAAGACGAGACGTCGCGGTGCAGCGATTGGATGGACAGAATTCACCCGTCATCGGAGCATGATCGGGACGAAGCGCTTTATCACGCAATCGTCACTGGGCGGGCTTATCAGCCGGGAGGCCTGCCGAAAGCCATCGGGGCGACGATGCGCGAAGCGCCTGCTGACGATCGGGTGAAGGTGTTGAGCCGCATCGTCGCCGCCACCGGTTCGGTTCCGGGGCAGGTTTTGTCTGCGGGCCTGACGGACGAGCATCTGTCGGTACGCGCCGCGACCGCTGCGATACAGTCCCGTCAGGTAAGCCAGGCCGCCGACGTTTCGGAAGGTCGAGCATAATGTTCTCCCTCGTGCCGCGGCAGCGATCCGCACCATCGGAAAGCGATGTCTGCCTTATCGCGGAAGGCTGCTATCTGCACGTTGCCGGCGGCGTCTCGACATGGACTGACTGGTTGATGCGGAGTTGCCAGGATACGACCTTTTCGGTGATTTCCGTCGTGATGGCTTCTGACGACCGGAAGCCTCGGTATGATTTTCCGGAAAACCTGTTGTCGATCTCCGAACTCGTTCTCGATGACTATAGGGCGGGAACCGGCGGGCGGTCACGCGTCGCCTCGGAAGACGCCGAGCGCCTGGCCACGACTATGTGCCGATTCATACTGAAAGGCGAACTGGAGGATCTTGCCTGGATCGTGCGCTTTGCAAACGATCCTGGAAATCCGCGTTCCCTCGAGTTTCTCACGCATTCGCCCTTCGCGTGGCAAGTTTGCGTTGCGAGCTACAAGACCTTGATGCCACAGGCATCCTTCAAGGACTTTTTCTGGGCGTGGCAGGCGCTTACCGGCGGCCTATTCGCTGTGGTGAAGGCGGATTTGCCAAAGGCGCGAACCTATCACGCCCTGTCCACCGGATATGCGGGGCTTCTCGCGGCACGCTCGAAGATCGAGGGAGCCGGACAGGTTATCGTTACCGAGCATGGCATCTACACCAATGAGCGGCAAATCGAGATCCTGATGGCCGACTGGATCGATGACACGATAGACAAGGGACTGGCCATTGCGGACAGCCGCTTCGATCTGCGTGATCTTTGGACGGTTGCGTTCAAGTCGTTTGCAAGGGCGTGTTATGCCGGGTGCGACCGTATTCTGACCCTTTTCGATGCCAACCAGGCAATGCAGCGCGCGCTCGGAGCGCCGGAAAACAAGCTTTCGGTTATTCCCAATGGTATTGATGTCGATCGTTTCGGCGCAATCACGAGAGCATCGGAAGATACGCCGCCGACGGTCGCGCTGATCGGGCGCATCGTTCCCATCAAGGACATCAAGACATTCCTGCGCGCCGCGGATATCGTTCGCACGGAATTGCCGCAAACCCGATTCCTGATCGCCGGTCCGGCCGAAGAAGCGCCGGACTATGCTGCCGACTGCCGGCGACTGGTCACCGACCTCGGACTTGAAGACCACGTTACCTTCACCGGAAGAGTCGATACCGCCGAATTGTTGAGCCGTTGCCATGTGGTTGCACTGACCAGCGTGAGCGAGGCGCAGCCCCTGTGTCTGTTGGAGGCCGGGGCCGCCGGATTGCCCTGTGTTGCGACGGATGTCGGATCCTGTCGTGAACTGCTGCTTGGGACGGGAAAACGCGGCAACACGCAGCCGGGCGGATTTGTGGCGGGCGCCCTTGATGCGCCGGGCGTCGCGAGCCACCTCGTCACGCTGCTGCGTGATCCGGATTTGCGATCGCGGCTCGGCCGCAATCTCAGACACCGCGTAAACAAGCGTTACAGGGCTGATGAGGTCGCGGAGGCCTATCGCCGCATCTACGCCTGGAAGGATCACTGATGGCCGGCATAGGTTTCTCATTGCAACGCCCGGATAATGAACACTGCGATCCGGAGCGCCAGAGAGGTGGACGCTATGGAGCAATGGCGATCATTGGTCCGTGGATATTCGCCATCCTTGCGTTTGAAATTCTTCGCCGGAGCCTTGGCCTGGTGGGAGCAGACGACGACGGATTGCCGCTGCAGTCCAGCATCATCTATCTTTTCCTGGTCAGCCTTGTTTCCGCGGCACCCGTGACCGCCATCATGTTGCGCATGGTGTTCGACGATATCCATCGAAGGCAGAGCGAACACGTGGTGACGATCTACTTGCTGGCTCTCGCAGGTTCGATGACGGTTGGACTGATCGCCGCGCAAGTCGCCTTTGGTATCGTGGCGGGATTTCCAGCTGCTGATAAGTTCCCGATGATGGCGGCCGCCGGTGCGATGGCGATGACATGGACCGCCGCAACTTTCGCCGCCGCGATACGCGCCTACAAGGCGATCGGTTACGCATTCATGGTCGGATTCGCTCTCGCTGTCGCCGCGACGCTGTTCGTTGCGGGCCAGTCGGGTGGACCGCAAATCCAGGCGCTTGCCTTCGCGTGCGGCTTTGCTTCCACTTTCGTATGGCTGAGCGGCGAAGTGATCCGGGTTTTCGATGGCCCATCGGCCGGGGAGCTGCGGCCGGTCGTCAAAAGGGTTCTGCGCGATGGCCTCCGCTACAGGACAATCGGTTTTGGTGCATTTGCCGCGGCGGCGGCGATATGGACGGATTCCATCGTCGTGTGGTTCGGGCCTTTTGGCGAGGTGGCATCGAACGGGCTTTCGACGATGCCGTTCTATGACAGCGCAATGTTTGTTTCGCGTATCAGCATGCTACCGGGCTTGCTTGTTTTTCTGGCATTTCATGACGGCATTTGGTTCGACCGCATGCAGGGCTTCCTCCGCGCCGTCAATCGGAACGAGGCGCTTGAGCGGATCATGGCGCAATCAGCCCTTCTCGAGGGTGCTGTCCGGCGCGGACTTCTTTGGCTGATCGCGATCCAGTCTCTCATCGCGGTGATACTGTACGTTCTCGCACCCGCGCTTATAGAACCGTTTGGAATGATGTATCAGCAAACCGGCATATTGCGGGTCGGACTGCTTGGCACCCTGTTCTTCGCGCTATTCTCGCTGATGGCGACATTGGTCTTGTATCTGGGGCGCGACCGCGAGTTTCTCCGGCTTCAGATTTCCTTCCTCGTTCTGAATGGGTTGGCGACCTATTTCTTCATGCGCTGGGGAGCCGATTATCTCGGATTCGGGTTCCTCGTGGCATCTGTAGCGGGTGCGGTTCTCGCCGCCGCCGTTCTCGAGGATACGCTGAATCGTCTGCCGTACATCACCTTCGCCAATGCGCTGCGGAACTCGCGCAATGCGTATGCGTCGCGCGCCCCGCGACGTTTCCTGGTGGCGCTGCGCGCGTTTTCCCTGAGTGGTCTTCTGCCGGCGAGGCTCCGGTGACTTTCCCGCTGAAACGTCGCCTTTGGTCGCGACGAAGCATCAACTCCGGTCTGTGGTCCGCGATTGCCGGCGGTCTGCTTGCATCGGCGACGCCATCGTTCTCCAATGCCGATGCCGACCGTGAAGACGCGCTTGCCGATCTGAATGCCGTGCGCAGGTGGGGCTGCCAGTACCAGAATATCGATGTCGATGCGATCACCGCTTCTGATCTCGATCTCGTCGTACTTGAGCCCAGTCTCAATGATGATGCGCTCATATTCCTGTCGCCCGATGAGATCGACCGGATGAAAACGAAGCCCGGTGGTGGAAGGCGGCTGGTTTTGGCCTATCTGGCGGTCGGCGAAGCCAATGTGAACAGGTGGTTCTGGCCGAATGCCTGGCGCCGCTCTCCGCCCGACTGGCTCGGACCGTTGAATCCGAGCTGGCCGGGCGCCCGGCTTGTTCGATACTGGGCGCCGGAATGGCAAACACTGATTTTTTCGCATGAGAAATCGCTGCTTAACCGGATCGTTGCCGCAGGCTTCGACGGCGTCCTGCTTGACCGTATCGACAGCTATGTGGAGTGGCAGGAACAGTTTCCGGGCGCCGATGTTGAAATGGTCAAGCTGGTGCAGCGAATTTCGCAGCACGCGCGCGAAAGAAATCGCGGCTTCCTGATCATGGGGCAAAACGCCGAGGATCTCCTTTACGACAGTGCCTATCGCCGCGCGCTCGACGGCTTGAACAAGGAGTCCCTGTTTACCGGGCTTCGCGGGATGGACACGGTAAACGCGGAAAGCGACGTTGCGTGGAGCCTTGAGCGCCTGGAACTTGCGAGAAAGGCCGGGATCACCGTGCTCGTCACCGACTATGCGAAATCTGAAAAGATGCGTGCATATGCCCGGCGAGCAGCCAAAAAACACGGCATGCCCCTTTTCCAGGGAACGTGGGACCTCGACAGGCTTCCGCTGTAAGAGAACGCGGACCGGTCCCCTTTCGGGTCGAGGGATTGATCCGCGAGGCTCGATTCGTCCGATATCCGGCGTGCTTGCCAGACGCCGTTACCCACACCGCCAATGGTCCACGCATTGGCCGCGAATGCGCCTGGATTCCTAGACTCTGGGAAGAAGAGTGGTGCCGCATGTCGGATTCGAACCAACGACCCCATCATTACGAATGATGTGCTCTACCAACTGAGCTAATGCGGCGGGAGCGTTACCTTGCCGGAAAAACGCTAACGCGCGCTTTATCGGCATCGGCCCCGGAATTCAAGGCCCCAATCTCCACAACAGGGCCTCACCGGCTTTATTATTTGTATCATATGGACAATTCCGTATTTCGGTTCCAAGTTTCTCCTTGCAAGTTGCGCGAAGGCCGTCGCCTGGAGCGCGCCGAAAGATCGAAGTCAGTGGGAGGATTTTGATGTCGAAAGTGGAAATGACCGTGAACGGTCGCGCCGTCTCGGGCGAAGTCGAGGACCGGACGCTGCTCGTGCAGTTCCTGCGCGAGAACCTGAACCTGACCGGCACGCACGTCGGCTGCGATACGTCGCAATGCGGCGCCTGCGTGGTCCATGTCGACGGCAAGGCGGTGAAGTCCTGCACGATGCTGGCGGCCCAGGCCTCCGGCTCGACCGTCACCACCATCGAGGGGCTTGCCTCGGGTGGCGAACTGCACCCCGTCCAGGCCGCCTTCAAGGAGCATCACGGCCTGCAATGCGGCTTCTGCACGCCGGGCATGATCATGGCGGCGACCGACATGATCGAGCGACATGGCGGCAAGCTGGACGAGAAGACCGTGCGCGCGGAACTCGAGGGCAATATCTGCCGCTGTACCGGCTACCACAACATCGTCAAGGCGATCCTCGCCGCCGCCGAAGAGATGAGCGGCGTGGCGAAAGTGGCCGCGGAATAAGCGAATAGAGAATGGCACGGAGCGAATAGGGCAGGAGGAAGCGAAGGCGAACGGGAAAACATCCTGTGCGCATTCGCTGTTCCCTAATCGCTTCCGACCCAAGGGAGGATTTCATGGGAATGGAAGGCATCGGCGCCCGCGTGGCGCGCAAGGAAGACAAGAGATTCATCACCGGCAAGGGCCGCTACACGGACGACATGTCCGTCCCCGGCATGAAACATGCGGCATTCGTCCGTTCGCCGCATGCTCACGCGGTGATCAAGGGCATCGATTCCTCCGAGGCAGAAAAGATGCCGGGCGTGATCGGTGTTCTGGCCGGCGCCGAAATGACGACGGACGGGATCGGTTCGCTGATTTGCGGCTGGATGATCCACTCCAAGGACGGTTCGCCGATGAATATGGGCGATTGGCGCCCGCTGGCGGACAAGAAGGTGCGCTATGTCGGCGATGCGGTGGCGATCGTTGTCGCCGACACCAAGGCCCAGGCGCGCGACGCCGCCGAAGCGGTCAAGGTCGATTACGACGTCCTGCCGGCGGTCACCAGCGCTGTCGATGCGCTGAAACCGGGTGCGCCGCAGATCCACGACAACGCACCCGGCAACCAGATCTACGACTGGGAAATCGGCGATCTGGATGCCGTCGACAAGGCCATCGCATCGGCCGCCCATGTCACCACGCTCGACCTCGTCAACAACCGCCTCGTGCCGAATGCGATGGAGCCGCGTGCCGCGCTCGGCGTCTATGACGAGGCCGAGGATCACTACACCTGCTGGACGACATCGCAGAACCCGCATGTCGCCCGTCTCGTGATGAGCGCCTTCTACAATGTCGCGCCGGAAAACAAGCTGCGCGTCATCGCGCCGGATGTCGGCGGTGGCTTCGGTTCGAAAATCTACATCTATCCCGAAGAAATCACCTGCCTTTGGGCGTCGAAGAAGACCGGCGTGCCGGTCAAGTGGGTCGCGGACCGCACCGAGAGCTTCCTGACGGATGCCCATGGCCGCGATCACGTGACGACGATACAGATGGCCTTCGACGCGGACAACAAGATCACCGCCCTGAAGGCGGACACGATCGCCAATCTCGGCGCCTATATGTCGTTGTTCTCGTCGGTCGTGCCGACCTACTTGCACGCGATCCTGTATTCGGGCCAGTACGTCATCCCGGCGATCCACTGCAACATGCGCACGGCCTACACGAACACAGCGCCGGTGGACGCCTATCGCGGGGCCGGCCGGCCCGAAACGACCTATGCGCTGGAGCGGGTCGTCGAAACGGCGGCGCGCGAACTCGGCGTTTCGCCGGCCGAATTGCGCCGCAAGAACTTCATCCGGGAGTGGCCTTATCAGACACCGGTGATCCTCCAGTATGATTCCGGCGACTACGAGGCTTCGCTCGATGCGGCGATGAAGGCGATCGACTATGACGGCTTCCCGGCGCGCAAGGCGGAGGCCGAGGCCCGCGGCAAGAAGCGCGGCATCGGCATGAGTTGCTACATCGAGGCCTGCGGCATCGCGCCGTCCCAGGCCATCGGCTCGCTTGGCGCCGGTGTCGGCCTGTGGGAATCGGCGGAGATCCGCGTCAACGCCGTCGGGACCGTGGAAATCCTGACGGGTTCGCATTCTCACGGCCAGGGACACGAGACGACCTTCGCGCAATTGGTGTCCGACCGTTTCGGCGTGCCGATCGACTCGGTTTCCGTCGTCCACGGCGATACCGACAAGGTGCAGATGGGCATGGGAACCTATGGCTCCCGGTCCGGACCGGTCGGCATGAGCGCCGTCGTCAAGGCGCTCGACAAGGTGGAGAAGAAAGCCAAGATGATCGCCGCACATCTGCTCGAGGCCGATGAATCCGACATCGTCATCGAGAACGGCCAGGTGAAGGTCGCCGGCACCGACAAGGCGCTCGGCTGGCACGAGGTCGCGCTCAATGCCTATACGGCGCATAATCTGCCGGCGGAGATGGAGCCGGGGCTGAAGGAAACGGCCTTCTTCGATCCGGCCAACTTCTCCTTCCCGGCTGGCTGCCATATCTGCGAGGTCGAGATCGATCCCGACACCGGCAAGACGGAAATCGTCAAGTTCGTCGCTTCCGACGATTTCGGCAACATCATCAATCCGATGATTGTCGAGGGGCAGGTGCATGGCGGGCTTGCGCAGGGCATCGGCCAGGCGTTGCTGGAAGGCACGTCCTACGATGCGGAGACCGGGCAGCTTCTGACGGCGACCTATATGGACTACACCATGCCGCGCGCCGACGACCTGCCGTCCTACACGGTGTCCAACACGGTGACGCCGTCTCCGCTGAACCCGCTCGGGATCAAGGGATGCGGCGAGGCGGGTGCCATCGGCTCCCCGCCGGCCTTGATGAACGCCATCACCGATGCGATCGGTAACAACAACCTGTCCATGCCGGCCACGCCGCAAAAGGTGTGGGCCGCGATCAACGCGGCCTGATCCGGTCCGAGAGCGAAAGGAAACAGATCATGTACGAGACCCATTACCATCGCGCCGGTTCCGTGGATGAGGCGGCAAAGCTGATGGGCGAGGCCGAAAGCGGCAAATATGTCGCGGGCGGCCAGACCCTGATCCCGACCATGAAGCAGCGCCTTGCGGCGCCCGACAGCCTGATCGATCTGCGCCATATCGCGGACATGAAGGGCATCTCGGTCAGCGGCAAGGATGTCCGCATCGGTGCGGGCACGACCCACGCCGAAGTCGCGGGTTCGTCGGACCTCGCATCCGTCTGCCCGGGCATCTGCTCGCTGGCCGGCCATATCGGCGACCCGCATGTGCGGCACATGGGCACGATCGGCGGCTCCATCTCCAACAACGACCCGGCGGCCGATTACCCCGCGGCCATGCTGGCGCTGAACGCCACGATCCACACCAACAAGCGCGAGATCGCGGCGGAAGAGTTCTTCGTCGGCATGTTCGAGACGGCACTCGAGGAAGACGAGATCGTCACCGCGGTGTCGTTCACCGCGCCGGACAAATGCGCCTACTCGAAATTCCCCAACCCGGCGTCGCGCTATGCCATGGCGGGCGTCTTCGTGGCGAAGGGCGGCGACGGCGTATGTGTTGGCGTCACCGGCGCCGGCGTGGACGGCGCGTTCCGCTGGAGCGAGGCGGAAGCGGCGCTCGCCTCGGATTTCTCGGCCGGCGCGCTGGACGGACTGTCCGTCGATGCCGGCGACATGCTGGAAGATCTCCACGGCTCCGCCGAGTACCGCGCCAACCTCGTCAAGGTCATGGCCAAGCGCGCCGTCGCGGCGGTCTGACGGGCAGGGATAAGGTATCGGAAGGGGCGGTCTTCGGGCCGCCCTTTTTCGTGACCGGACCCTGCTTCACGATTGTTTGAATATCTCTCCATGGAACTTTCCGGTTTCCCGCGCTTAATGCCCTTATGAGAAAATTCCTCGCAGCGGCATTGATGCTGATTCTCGTTGCCGGTCACGCGCTCGCGCTGACCGCATCGGCGTCCGCCATGGTTTTCCCGCAAGGTGGCCCGGTGGTTTCGGGACCGGTGTCCGACGTTGCGGCGATCCCTGCGAACAAGCGCGTATGCTGGCGAAAGACCATGTTTCCCGCCGACGGCGACGGCGATCCCGGTTTCGCGCCGCCATGTGGCGGCGACGTCAAGTTTTCCAGCGATATCAGGATCATGTTCCAGCTTCCGGATCGTCAGGTGCACGCGGCGCGGGACCTGCACCGTCTCTTTGGCGGTAGTCGTGACGGACCGTTCAGACCTCCGATCGCCTGAACGCGAACCGCCGGCGTCCAGAAGTATCGCCGGCCCGTCCAACGCATTCAGGAGACCAGACATGAAGAATTCCACCATGCCGCCCGAAATGGGTGGTCCTCTCGGCACTTCCGGCAGCGCGGAAAATCCCCGAACCTTTTCCCGCCGCGCCATTCTTGTCGGAACGGCCGGCCTTGCGGGCGTGGCGCTGGCCGGCTGCCAGACCGCCACACCAACCGTGACGCCCGCGGCCCCGCCGCCAACGGCGTCCCCGTCGGCGCTGTCAGCCTATCGCGCCCTGCCGAACGAGCGCTTTCCGATTCCGGCCGTCGACCCGACGAAGGTGCCAAGTCGCTTCCACCGGCAACAGGTCTCGTATCCGACGAACGAGGCCGTCGGCACGATCATCGTCGACACGAACCAGTTCTACCTGCATCTGGTCCAGGAAAACGGCATGGCGATGCGCTATGGCGTCGGGCTCGGGCGCGCCGGATTCGAATGGTCGGGCAGGGCGAAGGTCGCCTACAAGCGCCAATGGCCGACATGGACGCCGCCCGCCGAGATGATCGCGCGTGAACCGGAACTGGAGAAATGGAGCGCCGCAAATGGCGGCATGCCGCCCGGCCCGATGAATCCGCTCGGCGCGCGGGCGCTCTATATCTTCCAGAACGGGAAAGACACACTCTACCGTATTCACGGCTCGCCGGAATACTGGTCGATCGGCAAGGCCGTATCGAGCGGTTGCGTGCGGCTCATCCAGCAGGACGTTATCGATCTTTACGGCCGAGTCACGCCGGGCGCTGCCATCATCGTCGTGTGACCTTCAAGCCCGGCCGGAAACGGCCGGGCTTTTTCTTTCCGTCCGGAACGGGAAGCGGTGCCGCGCGATATCGGAGCTTTGGCGATTAGCCGCAGAGGCTCGCTTTCGCCTCCGCATATTCGCGCTTCAGGCGGCCGACGAGATCTGCGACGGGTGCGATTTCCTTGACCGCGCCGATGCCCTGGCCCGAACCCCAGATATCCTTCCAGGCTTTCGCACCGGGTTGCGCCGCCTTGTCGAAATCCATCTTGGAGGGATCGGCTTCGGGCAGTGCGTCCGGATCCATGCCCGCGCCGGATATCGAAGGCTTCAGATAGTTGCCGTGGATGCCGGTGAAATAGTTCGAATAGACGATGTCCTTAGCCGTCGAGTCGACGATCATCTGCTTGTAGTCGTCGACGGCGCGCGCTTCCGGCGTGGCGATGAAGGGCGAGCCGATATAGGCCATGTCCGCGCCCATCGCCTGTGCTGCGAGAATCGAACGTCCGTTGGCGATTGCGCCGGACAACAGCAGAGGTCCGTCGAACCATTCGCGAATTTCCTGCACCAGCGCGAAGGGTGACAGCGGTCCCGCGTGGCCGCCCGCGCCGGCCGCAACGGCGATCAGCCCGTCGGCGCCCTTGCGGATCGCCGAATTGGCATGCCGGTTGTTGATGACGTCGTGCAGCACGATGCCGCCATAGGAGTGGATCGCCTGGTTGACCTCGGGCACCGCGCCGAGTGACGAGATGACGATCGGCACCTTGTATTTCACGCACATGGTCAGGTCGTGCTCCAGACGCTTGTTCGACATGTGCACGATCTGGTTGACGGCGAAGGGCGCGGCCGGGCTGTCGGGATTCTTGGCGTTGTGGTCGGCCAGTTCCTCGGTGATCTGGGCCAGCCATTCGTCCAGTTGCGCTTCCGGGCGCGCATTGAGCGCGGGAAACGAGCCGACAACGCCCGCCTTACACTGCGCCAGTACCAGTGGCGGGTGGGATATGATGAACAGCGGGGCCGCCACCGCCGGCAATTGCAGATTTTCCTTCAGGACTGACGGCAGCGCCATCGGCTCCTCCCAAATTTTGACGTTTTCGTAAACGTAAGACCTAACTGTGTTGCGCGTGCGAGGCAAGCGGCCATACGCGACCGGCTGCCGCAACATTGCCAGTTTTTTGGGAAGATTGGCACGTGCGCTTTCATTGGATTGACGATTATGTCAAATGCCGGAACGCTGTAACTTGAAAGATCCGGCCGAGAGGCGGACCGGAAACGGGGCAACCGCCAGTGAGTGATTTGGAAACCGCACTGAGGAACACGCTCTCCAAGGGAGACGCGTCGGATCCGGCGTTTCGCCAGCGGGTCTACCGATCCGCGATGACCGCCATGGAACGCGCGCTGGCCGATCATCCGGATCCGGATCGGCGCAGCCGGCAAAGGCAGCGTCTCATGGACGCGATCCGCGCCACCGAGGCACACCACCGCCGGCAACGCACTCGGCCCGAGGCCTCCGGTCGCGACGAGCCGCCGGCCGTGAGCGTGCGCCCCGAACCGCGCCGCCGCCCAGCACCGCGTCCGCAATCGGAAACGCCGCAACTGCGCGCCGAGCCGCGTATGGAGCGGGCGTCATCCGGTCCGTCCTTTCCTGAAATCGGCGGAGAGGACCGCGGCACTGGGCGCAGGTCGCGGGCAAGGCGCGCGCCCTTCGCTTTGATGCTGACGGCGGTCGTGGCGGTCGCGCTTCTCGGCTCCGGCGCGTGGTGGGTATTCTCGACCGGCGCGTTCCAGAGCACGGAAGAACGCGACACGTCTGTCCCCAATCCTCCGCTCGAACTCGAAAACGAGAGCTTCCCCGGGTCTCGCGACAACGCGTCTTCTGCCGGTCCGGCGCGCATCGCCGCACGTTCGGAGGCCGAAAGCGGCTGGGTGACCCTGTTCGATCCTGCCGATCCGACGACCGTTACGCTGGAGGGCAATGCCAGCGCCGCCATCGACAGCGATCCCTTCGGCGATTTTGCCCGCATGGTTTCGCCCACCGTGCAGGACGTGATCGGTATCGACGTGCCGCCGGGAACGCTGGAAATGCTGGCCGGCAAGACAGCACAGTTCTCCTTCGTCGCTCGTGCCGACGACGATGCCGAGACGCAGATGTCGGTAACCTGCGAGCTCGCAGACTTGGGCGAGTGCGGCCGCCGGCGCTTCGATGTCATCGCCAGCGACAACGAATTCCTGTTCAGCGTCGATCTTCCGGGCGGCGTCGGCGTATCGGGACCCGGCCGTCTGAAGATCGTTACCGACATTTCCGGTGCCGGTCGGGCGGTGAAGATCTCGAGCGTGCGGGTGCGCGAACTGAAGCCCTGACCGGGCGAAGCCGCCTAGAGTTCCTCGAGCGCCATCGGACCTGAACCGATGATCTTCGGATCGGGGCTGCCGATGGCGTCGGTATCCTTGCCCTCGTAATCCGTATTGCGCAGGATATGGCGCAGCACCTCGATACGCCCGCGCCGCTTGTCGTTCATGCGAATGACCGTCCATGGCGCATGGCTCGAATGCGTCGCCTGGATCATCGTGTCGCGCGCCAGCGTGTAGTCGTCCCACTTCTGCATGCCGACGATGTCGATGCCCGACAGCTTCCAGTATTTAACCGGGCTGTGACGCCGGTCGTGGAAACGCTTCAATTGCGTTTCGAGTCCGATATTGAGCCAGAACTTGAAGAAGATGATGCCTTCTTCGACAATCATTTTCTCGAATTCCGGCGTGTCATGCAGGAACGCCTTGTGCTGCTCCGGCGTGCAGAATCCCATCACCGGCTCGACGCCGCCGCGATTGTACCAGGAGCGGTCGAAGCTCACCAGTTCGCCGGTTGTCGGGAAATGCTCGATATAGCGCTGGAAGTACCACTGTCCGCGCTCGACGTCGGAGGGCTTGGACAAAGCCACGTTTCGCGCGGTGCGCGGGTTGAGGAACTCGTGCAGGACGCTGATCGATCCGCCCTTGCCGGCGGCGTCGCGCCCCTCGAACACCGCGATCAGCCGCTTGCCGGTTTCCTGCATGTGGGTATGCATATTGACGATCTGGACCTGCAGCGCCTCGAGCGTGTCCTTGTAATCGCCCTTGTCCATCCGCTTCTTGTAGGGATAGCCGCCTGCGGTTATGTCATTGTCGTCAACCCAGTCCGGCAGCTTCGGGTCGTCTATGTCGAAGACCCTTTTCTTTCCGTCGATGTCGAATTCAACCGCGCGTGATTCCGTCGCCATGTCCGATCGCCGTTTTCCAGTTTCGCTCAGGTCGGCCAACCTATGGCTTCACGCTGGAAGCGTCCAGATGCCGAAAGCTTGCGACCGGGAAGAATTGACGCAGGGAGCGATCGATGGATGAGCCGCGCGACGGGGCGAACGAGCGATCCCCGCGCGAGGGGTTGGGCCAGGCGGTTCTGCGGCGTCTTTTCTCCAACCGCTATCCGCTGGCGGCTTCGACCGCGATCTTTGCCGGGCTCGGCGTCGCGCAGGTCCTGCCATGGACCCTTGCATTGGCGCTTATGGCCACGATGGCCGCGGTCAGCATGTTCGCGCCGGTGCGCAGCTTCAGCCAGCGCAGGGCTGCCCTGACGCAACAGACATCCGCCGGTCCCGACGCGAAACGCTCCAGGGCGGTTCTCGACAGCCTGCCGAACCCCGTGATGCTGCTTGACCGGCGCGGAACCATTCTGGTGGTCAACAGGGCTTGCCACCGCTTTTTCGGCGATACGCTTGAAACGGGAGCGTCGGTCCTGATGCGCTTCCGCAGCCCGGAACTCATCGCCATGATCAATGGCGCGCTTGCCGGCGGAACGCCCGGGCCCGTCGAGGTCATGGAGCGTTACCCGATCGAACGCTGGTTCGAGGCGACGGTCGTGCGGCTTCCCGCCGAGGTCGCCGGCGATACGCCATACCTGCTGCATTTCCGCGATCTCAGCGAAACGCGCCGCATCGATCGCATGCGCAGCGATTTCATCGCCAATGCGAGCCATGAACTGCGCACGCCGCTTGCGTCGCTCTCCGGTTTCATCGAGACGCTGGCCGGTCCCGCGCGCAACGATACCGCGGCGCGCGACCGTTTCCTCGCCATCATGCTGGAGCAGACGAGCCGCATGTCGCGGCTCATCGACGACCTCCTGTCGCTGAGCCGGCTGGAAACGGCGCTGGCCAACACCGAGTTCGAACCCGTCGATATCGCCGAAGTCCTGCGCCATGTGCGCATGACGCTCGCACCCACGGCGAACGAGGCGGATGTGACGATCAACGAGGACATCGCCGCCATCGACGATCCCGAATGCAGGGTATGGGGCAGTCGCGACGAACTGATCCAGGTCTTCTCCAACCTGATCGAGAATGCCATCCGCTATGCGGGAACCGGCAAGCGGATCGACGTTTCTGCCGAGAGGGTGCCGGTTTCGGGCGTCGACAGCATTCGCGTGACGGTTCGCGACTATGGCCCGGGCATCGAGGCCGACCATATCCCGCGCCTGACGGAGCGTTTCTACCGGGTCGATGTCGAATCCAGCCGCGCCAAGAAGGGGACCGGTCTGGGCCTCGCGATCGTCAAACATATTCTGACCCGCCACGTCGGACGCCTGTCGATCACCTCGCAGATGGGCGAGGGGGCCTCGTTTGTTGTCACAATCCCGGTCTGGATTGAGAAGACGGACATTCGCGATCCTGAAAGCATATTATAATCAATAATTTATGCTGTCACACAACTGTATTGTATTCGTCATAAAAGCTCTACCGAGAGAGCGATAGAACGCCCTTGTCCGGCGAGCGCCGGTCAGAGCTCACACATGCCCAAACGGGAGAATTCCATGAAAACCCTCAAGATTGCACTTGTCGCAGCACTCGGAGCGACCGCGCTGACTTCGGCTGCCGTGGCCCAGTCGCGCAACAACGTCCAGATCGCAGGATCCTCCACGGTTCTGCCTTATGCTTCGATCGTCGCTGAACTCTTCGGCGAGAACACTGACTTCCCGACCCCGGTCGTGGAATCGGGCGGCTCCTCTGCTGGCCTGAAGCGCTTCTGCGAAGGCGTTGGCGAAAACACCATCGACATCGCGAACGCATCGCGCGCCATCCGTGAGAAGGAAGTCGCTGCCTGTGCCGATGCCGGCGTGACCGACATCATCCAGGTGCGCATCGGCTATGACGGCATCGTGTTCGCCAGCCAGAAGGACGGCCCGGCTTTCACTGCTTTCGAGCCTTCCGACATCTTCAACGCCATCGGCGCCAAGGTTCTGGTGAACGGCGAAGTCGTCGACAACCCGTACAATAACTGGGCCGAATTCAACCCGGACCTGCCGGATGTCGGCATCTCCATGTTCATCCCGGGCACCAAGCACGGCACCCGCGAAGTCTTCGAGGAAAAAGTCCTGCTGATCGGCTGTGAAGCCACCGGCGCGATGGAAGCCATGATCTCCGGCGGCATGTCCGAAGACGACGCCGAGGACGCTTGCCTCGCCGTGCGTACGGACGGCGGCAAGTCGGTCGACATCGACGGCGACTACACCGAGACCCTGGCTCGCATCGACGCGAATCCGGACGGCATCGGCGTGTTCGGCCTGGCCTTCTACGAAAACAACACCGACAAGCTCAAGGTCGCGACCATGTCCAGCATCGCGCCTTCGACGGAAACCATCGCTTCGGGCGAATACCCGGTTTCGCGTCCGCTGTTCTTCTACATCAAGAAGGCACATATCGGCGTGATCCCCGGTCTGAAGGAATACGCCCAGTTCTTCGTCTCCGACGAGATCGCCGGCCCGAATGGCCCGCTGGCCAATTACGGCCTCGTTTCCGACCCGGAACTTGCCGAGACCCAGGCAATGGTTGCTGACGAAAACACCATGTAATCAGGCTTCGGTCTGATCACGAGGCGGTCCGGTAGACGGGCCGCCTCTCACTTCCTGAAATACTGACGGCTAGCTTTTAGGGGACGCGCAATGCCTGTGCTTTGGATCGTCTTAATCATTTTGGCGATGGCCGCGATCGGCTACGTCATGGGGCGCCAAAGAGCGCTGGCCAGCGCAGGTGGCGATCCGCGGAATCTGCATTCGCTTCCCAGCTATTACGGCTCCAGCGTTGCCATCTTCACGATGGTGTTCTCGTTTCTCGTCCTTATCGTCTGGCTGGTCGTTCAGCCTATCGTCATAGAAAACCAGGTGGCGGCCAATATTCCGCCCGAAATGGTCCGGGAGGGCAGCACGCTCGGCCTTATGATGTCGGACGTGCGTCGCGTCGCCGACGGCCTCGATCAGGCCGTGTCGCAGGGCGCGATGGATCCCGAAGCCGCATCCAACATCCGCGCTGAATTTACCGATGTGCGCGATCGTCTCGGCGCCATCGGTGTGGCCCTTGGCTCCGATGTCGGACCGGCGGTTCTGCGCGCGGCGCAGCGTTACCGGTCACTGAACGCTACCGGCCACATGTTCATGGCGGTGGTCGTGCTCGGCCTGGCGGCGGCAGGTTTCATCCTGGCCTACCTGCGGTCGCACAAGGATTTTCGCGCCCGAAACGTCGTGGAAACGACAATTCGCTACCTTTTGATCGGTGCGGCCTCGATCGCGATCCTCACGACGATCGGCATTGTTCTCTCGCTGGTCTTCAACACTTGGGAATTCTTCCGGCTCTACTCCTGGACGGAGTTCTTCTTCGGCACGACATGGTCGCCGAGCTTCTCAGGCCGGGGCGGTTCGTCGGAGCTGGGTTTCGTGCCGCTCCTCTGGGGTACGCTTTATATCTCCTTTATCGCGCTGGCGGTATCGGTGCCGATCGGGCTCTTCGCGGCGATCTACCTGTCTGAATATGCCGGCCCTCACATGCGCGCCATCGCCAAGCCGCTGATTGAGGTTCTGGCCGGTATCCCGACCATCGTCTACGGTCTGTTTGCCCTCCTGACGGTCGGCCCGATGCTGCTGAGCGTGTTCGGAGAAGGAGGGCTTGGCTGGATGCAGGCAGGGACCGCCGTCATGACCGCCGGTCTCGTCATGGGCATCATGCTGATCCCCTTCGTGTCGTCCTTGTCGGATGACATCATCAACGCGGTGCCGCAGGCCATGCGCGACGGCTCGCTCGGCCTCGGTGCGACGCATTCGGAAACGGTGCGCCAGGTCATTCTTCCCGCCGCGCTTCCCGGCATCGTCGGCGCCATCCTGCTGGCCGCCTCGCGCGCCATCGGTGAAACGATGATCGTGGTGCTCGGCGCAGGCGCGGCCGCGAAACTGTCGCTCAATCCGTTTGAAGCCATGACCACCGTCACGGCAAAGATTGTCAGCCAGCTCACCGGCGACAGTGACTTTGCGTCGCCCGAGGCCCTCGTGGCCTTCGCCCTCGGCATGACGCTCTTCGTCATCACGCTGGGTCTGAATATTCTCGCCCTTTACATCGTCCGCAAGTACCGGGAGCAGTACGACTGATGACCGACGCGACCGCAGCCACTGGCGCACCCGCCCAAGCCCGCCGCCCGTTTGCGTCACTTCTGACGCTGGACGAGCACACCAAACGCCGCAACGCCACCGAAGCCCGGTTCAAGGCCTATGGCCTGGCCGCGGTCCTCGCCGGCCTATTCTTCCTGGTCGTGCTGTTCGTTTCGATCATCTCGAACGGCATCCCCGCCTTCACCCGTATGGTAGTGGAGCTCGACTTCACCTTGACGCAGACGCAGTTCGACGAGGCCGAGAGCCAGCTTCTCAAGACGGGCGCCTATCAGGGCTACTTCGTCGAGGGTTTCGACAAGGCGCTCGAGGAACGCGGTGTCGAGGTGGAGTATGACGCGGCCGTCCTCGATCGTCTGATCGGCAAAGTCGGCGGTATCATGCGCGAGTTCTACGCCGCAAACCCGGACAAGATCGGCGAGGAAGTGGTCTTCGAACTGCCGACCTCCTCACGCGTCGACGGCTATTTCAATGGCCGCCTGAAGCGCGAGGACGTGAGCGACAGCCGTTTCCTTGAGGCGAGCGATCTGGATCTCGCTGACGAATTGTACGAAGCGGGCATCATAAAGAGCGACTTCAACTGGACCTTCATCACTGGCGCAGATTCCGGCGTGGACAACCCGGGCGGCGCTGGTATCGGCGCTTCCGTGGTCGGCTCCTTTTTTATGATGATTGTCGTGCTGGCGCTAAGCCTCCCCATAGGCGTCGCCACCTCGATCTATCTAGAAGAATTCGCACCGAAAAACTGGTTCACCGACCTGATTGAGGTGAATATCTCCAACTTGGCCGCCGTGCCGTCGATCGTGTTTGGTATTCTTGGTCTGGCTGTGTTCATCCAATTTGCTGGTTTGCCGCAGTCTGCGCCACTGGTCGGTGGCCTTGTGCTGACGCTGATGACCTTGCCGACGATCATCATCTCCACCCGAGCCTCGCTGAAAGCGGTGCCGCCGTCGATCCGTGACGCCGCGCTGGGCGTCGGCGCGTCGAAGATGCAATCCGTCTTCCACCACGTGCTTCCGCTCGCCATGCCGGGCATCCTGACGGGAACGATCATCGGACTGGCGCAGGCGCTCGGCGAAACCGCGCCGTTGCTGCTGATCGGCATGGTCGGCTTCGTGGCGCGCGGCTATCCGGACAGCTTCCTCACCGGTTTCACCGAGGCGAACTCGGCCATGCCTGCCCAGATCTACACCTGGGCTGCCCGCGCCGATGCGAGTTTCTACGAAAAAGCATGGGGCGGGATCATCGTCCTGTTATTGTTCCTCATGACCATGAACATCATTGCCATCATTCTGCGCCGCCGCTTCGAGCGCCGCTGGTAAGGAGAAAGACCATGAAAACGATGCTGACCGAAGCGGACAACACAGTCGCGACCGTGCCGGCCGCCGGGCCGAGAGACACCAAGATCAAGGCTCGCAAGGTGCAGGTCTATTACGGCGACACCCACGCGATCAAAGATGTCGATGTCGATCTCGAGGACAAGGCCGTCACCGCCTTCATCGGCCCGTCGGGCTGCGGCAAGTCGACCTTCCTGCGCTGCCTTAACAGGATGAACGACACGATCGACGTGGCGCGCGTCGAAGGCGAGATCACGATCGACGACGAGGACATTTACGACAAGAAGGTGGACCCCGTTCAGCTTCGCGCCAAGGTCGGCATGGTGTTCCAGAAGCCGAACCCGTTCCCGAAATCGATCTATGACAATGTTGCCTACGGCCCGCGCATTCACGGGCTCGCAAAGTCCAAGGCCGATCTCGACGTGATCGTCGAGAAATCGCTGCGCCGCGGTGCGATCTGGGACGAGGTCAAGGACCGCCTGACCGCACCCGGCACCGGCCTTTCCGGCGGCCAGCAGCAGCGTCTGTGCATTGCGCGCGCTGTCGCCACCGAACCGGAAGTCCTCCTGATGGACGAACCCTGCTCGGCTCTCGATCCGATCGCGACCGCAAAGGTCGAGGAACTGATCGACGAGCTGCGCGAGAGCTACACGATCGTCATCGTGACGCACTCCATGCAGCAGGCCGCCCGCGTGTCGCAGCGCACGGCGATGTTCCACCTCGGAGAGCTTGTCGAGTTTGGTGATACGAAGGAGATCTTCACCAACCCGACCGAAAAACGCACACAGGACTACATCACCGGCCGGTTCGGGTAATTCCCGGCTCGGGTGGTGAAACAGCGATAACGAAACAAGGGAAGGACAGTCCGATGGTGCCAACGAGCCATACGGTGACCGCTTTCGACGAGGACATGAAATTCCTCGCCCACAAGATTGCCGAAATGGGCGGTCTTGCCGAGCGCATGGTGGAAAGCTCCATCCGCGCGCTTATCAAGTCGGACATTCCGCTCGCGCAGAAGGTCATCACCGACGATCTCGTTCTCGACGAGGCCCAGGCGACGCTCGACGACAAAGTCGTGCAGATCATCGCACAGCGCCAGCCCGTCGCCAGCGACCTGCGGGAGGTCTTCTCGACCATTCGTATCGCCAGCGACCTCGAGCGTATCGGCGACCTAGCCAAGAACATCGCCAAACGCGTTGTCGCGATTTCCGAGCGCGGTCATTCCGTCAATCTGGTCCGCGGCATCGACCATATCGGCGATCTCGCCCTGGCCCAGCTCAAGGAAGTGCTCGACGCTTTCGGCTCGCGCTCGGTCACGCGCATCAACATGGTCCGCGACCGCGATGACGAGATCGACGCGATGTACACGTCGCTGTTCCGCGAACTCCTCACCTACATGATGGAGGATCCGCGCAACATCACGACCTGCACGCATCTGCTGTTCTGCGCCAAGAACATCGAGCGCATCGGCGATCACGCAACCAACATCGCGGAATCCGTCTACTACATCGTGACTGGCGAGCATCTGTCGGCCTTTCGCCCGAAAGAAGACAAGACGCACAAAATCGTCGTGGATCAGCCCGACGCTTGATGCATGGGAGCATAGGCATGGGCAATCAGCCAAAGGTGATGGTTGTCGAGGATGAAGAAGCGCTTAGCGTTCTGCTGAAGTACAATCTGGAATCGGAAGGATACCGGGTCGACGCGGAACTGCGCGGTGACGAGGCCGAGATAGCGCTCCGTGAATCCGTGCCCGATCTCTTGATACTCGACTGGATGTTGCCGGGTCTCAGCGGCATCGAATTGTGCCGTCGGCTGCGTGCGCGGCCGGAGACGCAGCGCCTGCCGATCATCATGCTCACCGCGCGCGGCGAGGAAAGCGAGCGTATTCGCGGGCTTTCGACCGGTGCGGACGACTATGTCGTCAAGCCGTTCTCGACGCCCGAACTGATGGCGCGGGTCAAGGCCATGTTGCGCCGCGCCCGCCCGGAAATCGTCGCCAGCGTGCTCAAGGTCGGGGAACTCGAACTCGACCGCGAGACCCATCGCGTTTATCGCAACGGGCGCGAGATCAAGCTGGGACCGACGGAATTCCGCCTTCTGGAGTTCTTCCTGCAAGCCCCGGGCCGGGTGTTCTCGCGCGCCCAACTGCTCGATGGCGTGTGGGGCGAGGACATCTATGTCGACGATCGCACGGTCGATGTGCATATCGGTCGCCTGCGCAAATCCATCAATATCGGAAAGATGAGGGATCCGATCCGCACGGTTCGGGGGGCGGGCTATTCGCTGGAAGCGGTCTGACGCCCGCCAGTTCCGTATGAAAAAGGGCGGCCATTGGCCGCCCTTTTCTTTCTCCTGATGTCTTCCCGCTCAGCGCGAGCGTTTGCGCTCGGATGTCGGCTGGAAGGCGAGTTTCGCGTGGTATTTGCAATAGGGCGAGGATTCCTCGGACTGGTGTCCGCAGAAATGGAAGTCTTCCGACAACGGATCGCCCTGCGGCCACTTGCAGGTGTTCTCGTTGAGCTCGACCAGCGTCAGGTTCTTCGAGATCGGGACGACGACGTCCTCGATCGGACGCCGGTCGGCTTCCGCGAAGGCCACAGTGCTGACTTCGTTCTTCATCACCGTCGCGCCGACTGCATGCGTAACCGTCGTGAGGGTGCGTCCGCCGGCACCGCCGCCGCCGCCACCACCGCCGGAATAACCGCCGCCTCGTGGCGTGGAGGCTCGCGGCGCAACGCTGCGCTTGGCCTTGGGTGCGCCCGAGGAAACCGATTTCGCCCGGCCGGACAATTTCAGCCGGTGGACTTTGCCGATCACGGCATTGCGGCTCACGCCGCCGAGTTGTGCGGCGATCTGGCTGGCGCTCAGGCCGTCGGCCCATAGCTTCTTCAACATTTCGACGCGTTCGTCAGTCCAGCTCACTTCCGTCTCTCCATCCAATGACTGTGCGCAGAATCCTTCTCCGTGGCTCGGTTTTTCCAAGAAAAACCGGCACCCGAACGCGAAACTTGGGAGTAAACTCTGCGTGGTTGGCCCCGCTTGAAAGGAAACTACTATGGCCGCTGACTCGCTGACAAGAGTCGCCGGACATCCGTGAATCCGATTTCGCGGTTTTCAACAACTTGCATTTTTTATCCTGCCGACGCCCTCCGGAGACGCGGAATCTCCAGCCCGATTGACGCAAGCGCGGTCTGATCTTAAAACCGGAATGCCGCCGAAACAGGCGGCTTTTTTCGTTTGCACACCATGCGGGGCAATCAAATGACGCAACCATCGCCGCTGTTCGAGACCTATGCGCGGGCCGACATCGCCTTCGATCACGGAGAAGGCTCCTGGATCGTGGACACGCGCGGCGAGCGATATCTCGATTTCGGCGGCGGCATCGCCGTCAGCGCGCTCGGTCATGCGCATCCGCATCTCGTGGAGACATTGCGCGAGCAGGCCGGCAAGCTCTGGCATACCTCCAATCTCTACGAGGTGCCGGAACAGCGCCGGCTCGCCCAGCGCCTCGTCGACGCGACCTTTGCCGACAAGGTCTTCTTCACCAATTCCGGTGCCGAGGCGCTTGAATGCGCCATCAAGACGGCGCGGCGCTATCACTATGCCAAGGGGCATCCCGAGCGCTTCCGCATCATCACCTTCGAGGGCGCCTTTCACGGCCGGACGCTGGCGACCATCGCCGCCGGCGGTCAGCCGAAATATCTCGAGGGCTTCGGTCCCAAGGTCGAAGGTTTCGACCAGGTGCCCTTCGACGATATGGACGCCCTGAAGGCGGCGATCACGGACGAGACCGCGGCGCTGCTCATCGAGCCCGTGCAGGGCGAAGGCGGCATCCGCCCGGTCGCGCTGAACTTCCTGCGCGATTTGCGCGCGCTCTGCGACGACAAGGGCCTGCTCCTGATCTTCGACGAGGTCCAGTCCGGCATGGGCCGGACCGGCAAGCTGTTCGCGCATGAGTGGGCCGGTATTGAACCGGACATCATGGCTGTGGCCAAGGCGATCGGCGGCGGCTTTCCGATGGGCGCCTGCCTTGCGACCGACGAGGCGGCGAGCGGCATGGTGCCCGGCGTGCACGGAACGACCTATGGCGGCAATCCGCTTGCCATGGCGGTCGGCAATGCCGTGCTCGACGTCATCCTCGCCGACGGCTTCCTGGAAGGCGTGCATGACAAGGCGCTGCGCCTGAAGCAGGGGCTCGCCTCGATCGTCGACCGTTATCCCGATGTGCTGGCCGAAGTGCGCGGCGAGGGGCTGATGCTCGGTATCAAATGCGTCGTGCCCAACACCGCCCTTGTGAAGCAGCTTTACGCAAACCACATGTTGACGATACCGGCGGGCGACAATGTCGTGCGCATCCTTCCGCCTCTGACCTCGACAGACGAGGATATCAAGATCGCGCTCGAACGCGTCGAAGAGGCCGTATCGCATCTGTCCGCAACGGGACGTGACCGGTAAAACCGGTCCGTCATACGAAACCCTTTTGGATTCCGAACCATGAGTGTCCGTCATTTTCTCGATATCGCTGCCATCCCGGCGGAAGAACTGCGCGTAATCCTCGAAGGCGCGAAACAGCGCAAGGCCGCTCAGAAGGCGGGTACCGCCGACAGGCCGCTCGCGGGCAAGGCGCTGGCCATGATCTTCGAAAAGCCGTCGACGCGCACGCGCGTATCCTTCGATGTGGGCATGCGCCAGCTCGGCGGCGAGACGATCATGCTGACCGGGACCGAAATGCAGCTCGGCCGTGACGAGACCATTGCCGATACGGCGCGGGTATTGTCGCGCTATGTCGACATCATCATGATCCGCACGAAGGAACACGACCGGCTGATGGAACTGGCCGATGCCGCGACAGTGCCCGTCATCAACGCGCTGACCGACGACACCCATCCCTGCCAGATCATGGCCGACGTGATGACCTACGAGGAGCATCGCGGGCCGATCGAGGGCCATCGCATCGCGTGGACCGGCGACGGCAACAATGTGCTGCACTCGCTGATCGAGGCGTCGCCGCAATTCGGTTTCGACCTTTCCGTCGCCGTGCCCGAGGGCAACGAGCCGGGGCAGCGCTATGTCGACTGGGCGCGTTCGCGTGGCGGCAAGGTGGAGATCGGCCATGATCCCGAGGCCGCGGTCGCCGGCGCGGATGCCGTCGTCACCGACACATGGGTGTCGATGGGCCAGGAGGAAAAGGCGCGGGGCCACAACATATTCATGCCCTATCAGGTCAATGAGCGCCTGATGAAACAGGCTTCCGAGGACGCCCTGTTCATGCACTGCCTTCCCGCACACCGCGGCGAGGAGGTGACGGACGGCGTGATCGACGGCCCGCAATCCGTTGTCTTCGACGAGGCCGAGAACCGGCTTCATGCGCAAAAGGAAATCATCGCCTGGTGTCTTGGCGTGGGGATCGGCGCACGATGAGCGAACACGTCGCCTTTACGGGCATGAGCGACACGGATCCGATCGACGCGGTGGTTCCCTACCGTGTCGATGCGCTGGATGCGCGCGGCCGGGCGGTCATGGTCGGCCCCATGCTCGACGCGATCCTCGATCGTCACGATTATCCCGAGCCCGTTGCCCGGCTGCTCGGCGAGATGATCGTGCTCACGGTGCTTCTTGGCACGTCGCTGAAATTCGAGGGAAAGTTCATCGTCCAGAGCCAGACCGACGGTCCGGTGTCCCTGCTGGTCTGCGATTTCGCGACGCCGGACGGCGTGCGCGCCTATGCCCGTTGGGATGCCGACGCCGTCGAGGCGGCGCAAAAGGCCGGAACGGACGATCCCGCAAGCCTGCTCGGCAAGGGCACGCTCGCCCTGACCGTCGATCAGGGCGCCTACATGCAGCGATACCAGGGCATCGTGCAGCTCGACGGTGCATCGCTGGAGGAAGTCGCGCGCAATTACTTCCGCCAGTCCGAGCAGATCCCGACCGAACTGCGTCTCGCGGTCGCGCGGCTGACGGTGCGTGGCGATGATGGCGATGTGCGCAATCACTGGCGCGCGGGCGGCATACTGGCCCAGTTCCTGCCCGAGGCGCCGGAACGCGCCCGCATGTCCGATTTGCACCCCGGCGACGCGCCCGACGATGCCGAAATCCACGAGCTGGACGAGGACGACGCCTGGCAGGAGGTCAAGGCGTTGCTGGACACGGTCAGCGACGACGAACTCGTCGATGAGGGTGTCGGCGTCCACACGCTTCTCTACCGGCTGTTCCACGAGCGTGGCGTGACGGTCAACGAAGCGGGTCCGGTGCATGATCGCTGCACCTGCTCGCGCGAGAAGGTAGCCGGCGTGTTGCAGTCATTGTCGCCGGAAGAGCGCGCGGAATCGCTCGAGGACGGCGAGATCGTCGTCAAGTGCGAGTTCTGCTCGACCGTCTATCGCTTCAAGTTGTCGGATTTCGACAAGCCGAACTAGGAAACGCAGATCGGAGGCTTCATGAGCCGGACAGACAGGTTCTGGGACCGCATCGCGAAGAGATACGCGGCCCGGCCGGTCGCCGACGAGGCGTCCTACCAGAAGAAGCTGGAGATCACGCGCGCCTATCTCGACGAGACGTCGGATGTGCTGGAGATCGGCTGCGGCACCGGCTCGACCGCCATCCTGCACGCGCCGCGCGTTCGCCATATCCGTGCCGTCGATTGCTCGGCCAACATGCTCGATATCGCCCGCGAAAAGGCGCTGGAAGCGGGCGTCACCAATATCGACTTCGAGAAGGCCGAGATTGACGGGCTGGACCTGCCTACGGCGCGCTACGACATCGTGTTGGCGCTCAGTATCCTGCATCTCGTCGACGATCGGGACGCCGTGATCGCAAGGCTGTTCGATGCGCTGAAGCCCGGCGGCGTGCTGGTGTCCTCGACGGGCTGCGTCGGCGACGATATGGCCTGGATCCGCTTCATCGCGCCGCTCGGGCGGTCCGTCGGCCTGCTGCCGCTCATCCGCGTCTTCACGCGCGAGCAGTTGCGAGCCAGTTTCGAGCGCGCCGGTTTTGCCATCGAGCACGACTGGAAGCCCGGCACGGGCAAGGCCGTCTTCATCGTCGGCCGAAAGCCGGAAGCGTCCTAGTGCAATTCAGGTTTTGGTTGAAACATCAGCATCGGAATGCGCGTTCGAGCCGAAGGCGAGAGGAAGCGCATTCTGATTCTATTGCAACATGAAATGCACTAGCTTCGCCAGAAACGCGGCAGGAAAAGCACCAGCACGGTGAACAGTTCCAGCCGCCCGAGAAGCATGCCGAAGGACAGCAGCCATTTCGCCGTGTCGTTGAGCGGCTGGTAGGTGCCCGCTGGCCCGATGATCGACCCGAGACCAGGCCCGACATTGGAGATCGCCGAGCCCGCGCCCGAGATCGCCGTCAGGAAATCGAGGCCGGTCAGCCGCAACGCGATGGACAGCACGATGAAGGCTGCAAGATAGAGAAAGATGAACGTCGTCACCGCGAGCGGAACGCGATCGTCGAGAGGCCGCCCGTTGAAGCGCTTCACGAAGACACCGTGCGGATAAAGCACCTTGGCGAGCCGCACCCGGACTTCCGCGAACAGCACCTGGAAACGGAAGATCTTGATGCCGCAGGAGGTCGATCCGGCGCAGCCGCCGATGAACATGATGATGAAGAAGAACGAGATCGACTGCGCGCCCCACAACCCGTAATCGGCGGAGGCGTAGCCGGTGCCCGTCATCACCGAGACCGTGTTGAAGACCGCCGCGCGGAAGGAATCCGATTCCCGCGTGAAGCCGGCCAGTGAATGGTCGGCGACGATCCAGCCGAGCAGGATCAGAACGCCGAGAACGGCGAGAAAGGTGTGCACCTGCTGGTCGCGCCACAGCGAGAGCGGGCGGCCCTGCAGCACCTGCACATAGAGCAGGAAGGGTATGGACCCCGTGATCATGAACAGGATCGCGATCCATTCGATCGACGGGTCCTGGTAGAAGCCGAGCGAGGCGTCGCGCGTCGAGAACCCGCCGGTCGCCACCGTGGTCATGGCGTGGATCAGCGCATCGTCCGGCCGCATTCCGGCGATGAGATAGGCCGCCGCGCACAGCGCGGTGAAGGCGACGAAGACCAGCGTCATTGAGCCGGAAATCTGCGTCGCGCGCGGCAGGATCTTTTCCGGGGTCTCGAACGCTTCGGCCTTGAACACCTGCATGCCGCCGATCTGCAGCATCGGCAGCACGGCCACCGCCATGACGATGATTCCCAGGCCACCCAACCATTGCAGCATACCGCGCCACAGGAGGATACCCGGCGGCGCGTGATCGAGCCCCGTGATGACGGTCGCTCCGGTCGTGGTCAGCCCGGACATCGCCTCGAAGAAGGCGTCGGTGAAGGTCGGCGTGATGCCGGACCACCGGAAGGGAAGGGCGCCCGCTGTCACCAGCGCCAGCCAGACGACCACCGTCATCAGCATCGCCTGCCGCGTCGACAGGCTGCGCGAGAGGCCGCGCGTCGCGGTGAAGAAGGCCACACCGACCAGCGTTGTTGCCGCCGAGGACCCGGCGAAGACCTGCCAGTCGGGATTGCCCGCGACCATGTCGACCAGCGCCGGGATCAGCATCGCCGCGCCGAGCGTCGTCAGCAGGATGCCCGTGACGAGAATAACCGGCCTGAGATCGAGGACCGCGCTCAATTGAGGCGCCGCGCCGGATCGGGAATGTCGAGCGAGAAAGCGGGGATGTGCGCCTTGAACCGCGTTCCGTCGTCACGCCGCAGGACGTAGTGGCCGACCATCGTGCCGGATGGCGTGTTGAGCGGGCAGCCCGACGTGTACTGGTAGCTGTCGCCGGGTGAAAGAACGGGGTGTTCCCCGACGACTCCCGGCCCTTCGACTTCCTCGACCTGGCCGATGGCGTTGGTGATGTGCCAGTAGCGTGTCTCGAGCTGGACGCGATGATCGGACCCGTTGGCGATCACGACGGTATAGGCCCACACGAAGCGATGCTCGTCCGGCTCGGACTCCTCGTCCAGATAATGCGGTTCGACGATGATCTCGACGCCGTCTGTCGTTTCTCGGTACATGCGCGAGATTTAGCTGATGATCCCCGACATGAGAAGGCGCATCCCGCCGCACACACGCTTGCGTGAACGGATATGAAGGATCGTGGCATGACATCGGCGGAAGGGGCGATTAAGTCACCCGCCGGAGACCGAGGAAAAGTGACATGCTCGATGGTGCCGTGCGCGAGAGGATCCAGCCGCTGATCGATGCCGCGGGCCGTGCGATTGCGCGAACCGGGGCAACCGCCAATACCGTGACGGTCACGGCCCTTCTTCTCGGAGTTGCCGCTGCGGGATTGATCGCCTTGCAATGGTATCTCGCGGGCATGATCGTCCTTCTGGCAAGCCGGCTCTGCGACGGCCTCGATGGCGCGGTCGCCCGCGTCAACGGCAAGACCGATTTCGGCGGTTTCCTCGACATCGTGCTCGATTTCTCGGTCTACGGCATTATCCCGCTCGGCTTCGTCATCGCCGACCCTGCCGCCAATGCCATCGCGGGCGCGGCGCTGATCTTCTCCTTCTATGTCAATGGTGCGAGCTTCCTCGCCTTCGCCATCATGGCCGAGAAGCATGGCATGACGACCGACCAGCGTGGCGAGAAATCGCTGTTCTTCACGACGGGCCTGGCCGAGGCGACCGAGACCATCGCCGTCTTTGTCGCCGCCTGCCTCTTTCCCGGCTGGTTTCCGGTCCTTGCCTGGGTCTTCGCGGCGATTTGCCTCTACACGGCGCTGTCGCGCATCGTTATGACGAAACGCGTTTTGAGCCTGACCGGGAAAGACGATGCTTGAGAATTACGATCTGATCGCCGAACTGACCGCGCTGCGCCGAGATCTGCACCGCATGCCGGAAATCTCCGGCGAGGAGGAGAGAACGGCGGCGCGCATGAGCGTCTGGCTGCGCGACTGCGGCGCCGACGAGGTGATCGAGGGCCTCGGCGGTTACGGCGTGGCCGGCATCTTCGACAGTGGAACGCCGGGGCCGACGGTCCTCCTGCGCTGCGAACTCGACGCCCTGCCGATCCACGAGACCGGGTCGCCGGACTGGCGTTCGCAGATCGAGGGCAATGGTCACATGTGCGGCCATGACGGGCATATGGCGATCATGTGCGGAATGGCGCGGCGGTTGCAGACCGAACGGCCGGCGCGCGGCCGTGTCGTGCTGCTTTATCAGCCCGCCGAGGAAACCGGCGTCGGGGCGCGGGGTGTCCTCGACGATCCCCGTTTCGAACAGATCCGGCCGGATTTTGCCTTCGGGCTGCACAACCTTCCCGGAATAAAGCCAGGCGAGGCGGCGATCCGCGAGGGCTCTTTCTGTTTCGCCTCCGAAGGCATGGAGATCCACCTGACCGGCTGGACGTCGCATGCCGCCCATCCGGAAGATGGCCGCAGTCCGGCCAACGCGATGTCGGACCTCTTGACGCGCCTGCCGAACCTGCCCGAGGAACTCGGCATCGCACCCGGCGACGCGCTCGTGACGCTGTCGCATGCCCGTCTCGGAGAGGCCGCCTTCGGTATTGCGCCGGGGGAGGCGTGGATCATGGCGACGCTGCGGGCGCGCACGGACGAATTGCAGGAAAGGCTGATGGCCGCCGCGCGCGAATGCGCCAAAGCGGCCGCGGATGCGGCAGGCCTGGAAATCGACATTGAAACGTCGGAGCGTTTCGCCGCCTGTTTCAACGACGCTGAGGCGACTGCCATGGTGCGCGAAGCCTGCGCGGAGGCCGGTGTCGCCTGCGGCGAGGTCGATGGCCCGTTCCGCTGGTCGGAGGATTTCGGCCTGTTCTCCTCCGCCGCGCCCTCCGCCTTCTTCGTGCTTGGCGCGGGCGAGGACCAACCGCAATTGCACAATCCGGACTACGATTTCCCCGACGCGATCATCCCGCAGGCTTTGGCGATCTTCGAACGGCTGGTGCGGGGGCGCTGCGGCTGATCAGGAGCAAATCTGAATGAAGCGTTGTTTCCGTGAGCCGATACCGGAACTGTTTGACGCGGCGAGATATTTGGACGCTGCCTTGTCGGCACACCTGGTCGGACGGACAAAGCTATCCTACGAGCTGATCGAGCTAGCTGACATGCCCGTCATCCGAGAATGGACTGAGTCGATATGGGGTGCTCGAAGTCCTTATGTCACAATTGACACCTCGGTCGTAGCATCGCGAAAGCGCCCTCCAATCGCCGTTCAGGCGCAACGCATGCCTTCGAATGCGCAAAAAGAAGAATTGCGCCTTCGGGACGGTTATCATTGCCGATTTTGTCACATCCCGGTGGTCCGCTCGGAGATTCGCGCCGCTCTGAAGAAGCTGTATCCAGATGCACTAAAGTGGGGGCAGCGAAACAACGAACAGCACGCAGCCTTGCAAGCCATGTGGCTGCAATACGATCATGTACTGCCACATGCATATGGCGGCGATAACAACTTGGAGAACCTTGTCGTCACCTGCGCGCCCTGCAATTTCGGAAGGAACAGCTATTCGCTTGCCGAGGCCGGGTTGGAGGATCCGAGAGACAATCCGCCAATCCACTCCTGGTGGGATGGCTTGGAGCGTCTGCTCCAAGCCTGAAATCATCTAGCCGCCGCCAGCGCCCCGTCGATATCGTTCATCAGGTCGTCGGCATCCTCCAGCCCGATGGAAAGCCGCAGCGTGCCGTCCGAAATGCCGAGTTCCTCGCGCGCTTCCGGCGACAGGTTCTTGTGCGTTGTCGTCGCCGGATGCGTGATCAGGCTCTTGGCGTCGCCGAGATTGTTGGAGATGCTGACGATCCCGAGCGCGTTTTCGAAGGCGAAGGCCTCTTTCTTGCCGCCCTTCAGCTCGAAACAGACCAGCGTCGAGCCGCCCTTCATCTGCTTGGGAATGATGTTGGCCTGCGGGTGGTCCGGCCGTCCCGGATAGATCACGCGCTTCACTTCAGAGCGCGACGCCAGGAAGTCGGCGACCTTGCCGGCATTCGCGGTCTGGTTCTTCACGCGCAGCGGCAGCGTCTCCAGCCCCTTGAGCATCACCCAGGCGTTGAACGGGCTCATCGACGGACCGGTGTGGCGGTAATAGTCATGCAGGTTCTCGTCGATCCATTCTTCGCTCGCCAGCACCACGCCGCCGAGACACCGGCCCTGGCCGTCAATGTGCTTGGTGGTCGAGTAGACGACGATGTCGACGCCCAGTTCCATCGGCTTCTGGTAGATCGGCGTGGCGAAGACGTTGTCGATCACCACCTTCGCGCCGACCGAGCGTGCGACGGCGACCACATGCTCGATGTCGATGACTTCCAGCGTCGGATTGGTCGGGCTTTCGAAGAACAGCACCTTGGTGTTCTTCTTCACCGCCTGCTCCCAGGCGTTCGGGTCCGTGCCGTCGACCAGCGTCGTCTCGACCCCGTATTTCGGCATCAGCGTCTCGACGATCCAGCGGCAGGAGCCGAACAGCGCGCGCGCCGCGACCACGTGGTCGCCGGCCTTCACCTGGCAAAGCAGCGCCGAGGCAACCGCGGCCATGCCCGAGGCGGTCGAGCGCGCCGCCTCCGCGCCTTCCAACAGGCACATGCGCTGCTCGAACATCTCGTTGGTCGGGTTTGCGTAGCGCGAATAGATGAAGCCCTCTTCCTCACCCTTGAAGCGGGCCTCGGCGGCTTCGGCGCTGTCGTAGACGAACCCCTGCGTCAGATACATGGCCTCCGATGTCTCGCCGAACTGCGAGCGCAACGTGCCGCCATGCACCATCTGCGTTGCGGCGGAAAATTTCGACCAGTCAGAAGCCATCTGGAGTCTCCATACAAAAAAACCGGCATGCGTCGCCGCAAAACCGGTTGAACCACGTCTTCTGACGTGCCGCGCGGCCTTTTAGCGAGTTGTTTAACGTGGCTGCAAGCCGACCGGCCAAATCACCACGAACGAAAGCTGTCCATAAGGCTTCGCGGTGCTTGCGTCAACAAATCCGCTCGGGAATGGTGCGCGCCATGATGGGGAACCTCAACAGATGACCGGCGGAATCCTGCCCGACAGTGCCATACGCGCCCTGTTCGAGGCGTCTGCACTCAAATCCGACCGGGCCCTCGATCCCGACCAGATCCAGCCGGCCAGCCTCGACCTGCGGCTTGGCGCGAAAGCCTATCGGGTGCGCGCGAGCTTCATGCCGGGGCGTGACTTCAAGGTCGTCGACAAGCTCGAACAGCTGAAGCTGCACGAGATCGATCTCGAGGCGGGCGCGGTGCTGGAGACCGGCTGCGTCTATATCGTGCCATTGCTCGAGGAGCTGGCGTTGCCCGACGGTATCGCCGCATCGGCCAATCCCAAGAGTTCCACCGGCCGGCTCGATATCTTCACCCGCGTCATGACCGACCACGGCATCGAGTTCGACAAGATCCCGGCCGGCTATCGCGGGCCGATCTACCTGGAGGTCAGCCCGCGCACCTTCCCGATCGTGGTACGCACCGGCTCGCGCCTGTCGCAGGTCCGTTTCCGCTCGGCCAACACGATCCTCGGCGCGGATGATCTGTCGGCGCTGCATGAAACAGAAACGCTGGTCGCCGGCGATAATCCGATCGTCACCCATGCGGGCATTGCCGTCTCGGTCGATTTGTCCGGCGACAAGCAGGGCCTCGTCGGCTATCGCGGCAAGCATCACACGGCAGTGGTCGATGTCGACAAGCGCGGCGCGCTCGACGTTCTGGATTTCTGGGAGCCGCTCTATGTGCGCGACCGCAAGGAACTGATCCTCGACCCCGACGAATTCTACATCCTCGTCAGCCGCGAGGCCGTGCATGTCCCGCCGGATTATGCCGCCGAGATGACGCCCTTCGATCCGCTGGTCGGCGAATTCCGCGTCCACTATGCGGGGTTCTTCGATCCCGGCTTCGGCCACAGCGAGGCGGGCGGCACGGGCAGCCGCGCCGTGCTGGAGGTGCGCAGCCACGAGGTGCCCTTCGTTCTGGAGGATGGCCAGACGGTCGGACGCCTTGTCTATGAGCGCATGGAAAAGCGCCCGGACCATCTCTACGGCATCGACCTCAAGTCCAACTACCAGGCCCAGGGCCTGAAGCTCTCCAAGCACTTCCGCTCATTGTGATGTGCGCTCGGCGCGCAACGCCTTGATCTCTTCCCTCAGCTTGCCGAGTTCCGTCAGGATCGCCGTCTGGTCGTCATGCAGCGTCGCCCGGTCCGAGGCGGCCTCTTCGTCATGTTCCTTCTGCATCGCCGAGACGATCACGCCGATGAACAGGTTCAGCACTGTAAAGGTGGTGCAGAGAATGAAGGGGATGAAGAACGCCCATGCCCATGGATAGACATCCATCACGGGGCGGACGATGCCCATCGACCAGCTTTCCAGCGTCATGATCTGGAACAGGGAATAGGCCGAAGCGGCGATCGAGCCGAACCATTCCGGAAAGGTCGCGCCGAACAGCTTCGTCGCCATCACGGAGAAGACGTAGAAGAACAGGCCGAGCAGCATCATGATCGAGCCCATTCCCGGCAGCGCGGCCAGCAATCCGCCGATCACGCGGCGCAGCGACGGCACGACGCTGATCAGCCGCATCACTCGCAGGATACGCAGCGCCCGCAGCACGGAGAATGCGCCGGCCGACGGGATCAGCGCGATCCCGACCACGAAGAGATCGAAGATGCGCCACGGGCTCCTGAAGAACGCACCCCGGTAGACGGCGAACCGCGCGATCAGTTCGACGACGAAGACGCCAAGGATGATCCGGTCGACCGCCATGATCAGCCCGCCCGCCTGCGCCATGACGGCGGACGAGGTTTCCAGGCCGAGACTGACGGCATTGATGATGATCAGGATGACGATCGCCTGCTCGAAGCGCTGCGATTCGACGAGGGTTGCGAGACGTTGCATGGGCTCTTTTTCGTCCGGTGCCAGGGTCGCGGTTTCGCTCGTCAATATGGGGAGCGCGGGACGATTTGCGAGATGTCAGATGCGATGCCCCGCGCCATTCGGGTCGTGCGGCGCGTGCGGGGTTTTCTCCCAGAGGGTCGGCATTCGGTAGCAAACGCACCAACAGCCTAGGCGAAAAAATCGACCGGAGAGGGCAATATGGCTTGATGCGAAATGGATCGAATCATACCCATGCCTAAAGCCCGCACAGACACATTCGAACACACCATATCCCGCCTTCTCTCCAAGCGCGCTGATCTGCTTGGCGAGGCCCAGATGTTGCGGGACCGCATTGCTGAGATAAAGAATGATCTGGATGCGCTGGACCGTACATTGAACGTGCTTGGCTACGATTGCGACCTAGACGCCATGATGCCGCGCCAGAAAGGCCATTTGCTTTTCGGCAGGGGCGAATTGTCCCGTCAGGTGTTCCAAAGTGCTACGCGAGGCAGGAAATCCGCTCACAAGTCGTCAGATCGCGCAGGAGATCGTTTCCATGTCAGGCATGTACGCGCGGGACCGAAAGTTTATCGGCGATCTGACCAAACGTGTCGGGAAGGTGTGCAGGCAGTCCCCCGCGTCGGGGATACGTAAAGCTAGGGATGCGCGCGGGAACGTGGTTTGGAGAGTCTAATCCTCAAATATCTGCATGAGTTCCGTCGCGAAATAAAATTTCGGCCTACGTTGACTGGCGACTTCCTTAATTATCCCATACTCAACCAGCCTATTAATATTGTTCTGAGCAGCCGTGTAACTAATCCCCGTTGCGTCTCTGATCAGGGGCACTGTAACCGCGATACGCTCGAATAGCATGTCTACTATATGAATTAGCAATGCTGACGAGCGGGCCTGCTGGCATCTTTTTTGATACTCTTCACGTAAGTCTTGGACTTTTCTGATCGTATCAATTGTGTTGTCACAAGACTGGATCACGCCCTCAAGGAAAAATCTGATCCAAGGAAGCCATTCAGACTTTTGCGAAACACGAAGCAAAAGATCGACATATTCATCCTTATTATCCTCAAAATATTGGCTCATATACAGCAATGGTTGCGCCATTATATCTTTTTGTTTCAATATAATTGGGATCAATAATCTACCAACTCTGCCATTTCCATCCGGGAATGGGTGAATTGTCTCAAATTGATAATGGAACAATGCGATAAAAACCAACGGAGGAAGGTTGGTCATGTCGTCAGTATTAACAAATTTTTCCAAATCTCCCATACAATCTAGATGATTTGGAGGAATTGGCGGTATAAATCTTGCTTTTGAAATATCCTTTGATTTCCCGATGAAATTCTGTTCAGTCCGATAATTTCCGGGAACTCCGTGACCAGTACGAACTCTTGGAAGTCCAAGTAGGAGCGATTTATGAAGCTCAAGAATCAAGCGGTTTGATATGGGAATTTCTTCTAGAAAATCAAATCCTCTTTGTAAGGCGCGAATGTAGTTATAAACCTCTCGTGTATCGGTTGATCTAGGTTGATCTTCGACACCCGACTCGAAGAGCAAAAGCTCAGGCAGTGAGGTGTATGTACCCTCGATGTTAGAGGACGCGATAGCTTCCTTTCTCTGGAGCGGCCGTATCAAGAGGTAAGGATTCGCTAGATAGGTGCCAATACCTCTCAGCTCGCCTAGTTTCCGGTCTGCCTTTGAAAGCGTTTGTTGTACGGAATTTAGATCGAGTTTGGGTGGAAGCGGGTTTGGGACAAAAGAACGCTGGTTCGCTACAGTCGGCAATAGGTAGCCCGACGGATTCGTAAATTCGTTTGTTCGCATGACTGACTGGGTGTGATTCAAGGGATTAGTCACACTTTTAGGGCATAAAAGTGTGACTAGGTCAACTCAATTCAACCCGCGACTTTCCGCTGCCAATAGCCTTTCCACGCACGGCTAACCGGCATCGCCATTGCGTTCTCGATAAAGCGCATGGCGTTCGCGCCGTTCGCGTTACGGCGGTTGTCTTCCATCCATGCGGCATGGTTTGCGTACTGGTATAGGTAATGCGGCGACACATGGTGATGCTGGCCGGAGACCATGCGGCGCAGACGCGAGAAGGAGCTTTCAACTCAGTTCGTATTCTTGCCGTGGTCGCAGTACGCTTCCGAATGGTTGACGCGCTCCACTTTCCAACCGGCGTGCAGCGTTAGATTCCCAGTCCGTGTCTTCGCGAGATGTCAGATGCGATGCCGGACGCCATTCGGATCGTGCGGCGCGTGCGGGGTTTTCTCCCAGAGGAACGGATTGCGGTAATACTGCACCGCAGCCCGCCAGCCTGCGAGAGACATCAGCAGCCAGTAGGCCGGCAGCGCCGGCAGAACCTTCAGCGCAAGCCCCTTTTCCGGGCCGTCGACCGCGCGCAGTCCAAGCGCGGCATGCACGACGAAGGCGAGCAGGATGTTCGCCCAGTCGGCGGCCGCGAGCCATGACCAGGCGATCGGGACGTCGCCCTGGAACACGCCCCACGCGGCGACGCCGGCGATCATCAGGAGCGTCATCGGAAAGAACAGCGAGCAGATGACGGTTCCGGCCAGAAGGGCGTGCAGGATCAGTGTTCCCGCGATCGGCATCCGCCGCGACCGCAACGCGCCGAGCCTCGTATTGACGATCCAGGTCTGGATCCAGCCCTTGATCCATCGCGTGCGCTGGCGCAGCCAGACCGACGGCTTGTACGCCGCGTCTTCAAGCGTCGGGCGCGTGATCGTCCCGATGCGGAAGCCGGCGCGCCAGAGCCGGAAGCCAAGATCGGCGTCCTCGGTCACATTGTGCGGGTCCCAGGCGCCGCAGCGCTCCAGCGCGGTCCTTCGGAAATGGGTGGATGTGCCGCCGAGCGGCACCGGATGGCCGTGCCGTGTCAGGAACGGCAGGAGCGCGCGGAACTGCGCCGCATATTCGACATGGAACAGCCCTGCGATCCAGTTGCGCCGAGGATTGGCGATGACCAGCGGAGCCTGCAAGGCCGCGACGCGGTTCGGCGCGCGCCGGAAGATCTGCCAGGCTTCCTCCATCTGGTCGGGATGAGGCCGGTCCTCAGCGTCGAAAAGCGTCACCAGCGAACCGGTGCAGAAGGGCAGGGCGTGATTCAATGCCTTGGGTTTCGTTCGGGGCCCGATGCGCGGCACCGAAATCACCTCGAAACGGCGGTCGAGCTTCTGACGCTCCAGCGCCTTAAGCGTCTGGTCGTCATCGTCCTCGCAGACCAGCTTGATTTCGAGTTTGCTTCGCGGCCAGTTCAGCTGCTTCAGCGAGGTGATCAGGTCGTCGACGACCGGCGCCTCGCGATAGAGCGCAACGATCACCGTATAGACCGGGCGTTCGGAATTCTTGAATTTCGCCAGCGGTCTCGGCTCCACTCGTTTGTAGCTGATCGCGGCAGCCAGACGCAGTACGATGCTGGATAGAAAAAACAGCGACGCGCCGACATGCACGGCGACGATCGCAATCGCCGGCGAGAGTATCAGTCCTGTCGTCACGGCCGAGATCAGCGCCGCCAGCACGAAACCGTGCCAGGCGCTGGCGCCATGTTTCGCCGAGGCGGCGGGCATGTCGTTCGACAGCCGAAATCCCGCTTCCTCGGCAAGCCTCTGGCGCATCCGTCCGATCGATGCCTTTCGAAGCGCAGAGGGCACCGTGATCGCAATGCGCGCGTCGGCCTTGCGTTTCTGGCGGAGCAGCTTGTCCGTGATCAGCGCCGACCCCGGCGAGGGCGCGACCACAGCCCGCACGGTGCCGTCGGCCAGCCGGCACCAGCCGGTCGGAGACACGAGAGTCCCCGCGTGGGCAGGCTCGTCGCGATTCAGGATCTCGATGATCGTGTCCGGCGCGATGAACTCCAGCCCTGTGTGCTCCGCCAGGGTGCGGTAGTAGATTTCCTCCGTGATCAGTCCGCTGGCCAGCAACTCCTCGACGCCGGTCGTGTCGTTGCGGATCGCCATCCGGCTCGCGCGCGACAGATAGGAGGTGGGATAGGCGTGATCGGAAAGGAATGCGATTGTCTCGCAGTAGCGGTTTTCGTTGTCGGCGGGCTTGCCCGGCCGTTTGCGTGTCAGGGCACGCGCCTGATCGAGCAGGCCTGTAACCGGCTCGTGCTTCAGCATGACATCCGGCCTTGCCGGTTGCCCCGTCGATCCGGAAGTCGATCCTCCGGCCTTATCCGTCGCCCCCGCGGAACTCAAAATACCCAACCCCATTATCCGCAACTGCAAACACTATCGGTGCGCGCGAGTTTTGCAAGCGCGGCAACTTTCGAGAGAAGGCGCCAAATCCCTCTGGAACGCCGTGGCCGGTTCCGATAAGCGAAGGCATGCGCTATTCCGTCGTGTCCAGAGCCGTCGCAGCCCTCCTTCTCGTCCTTGCAGCCGTCATGCCGGCCGGCGCGGGCGATCCGCCGCGCCTGTCCGATCCGAACAGCCGTATCGCGCCGACGGATCTGACGGGTCTCTTACGGCTGCGTTTCCTGACCACGCTTGACTTTCCGCCCTTCAATTTCGCCGATCCGCAGCGCCGCCCGACCGGTTTCAATGTCGAGATCGTAAGGGCGATCTGCGCCGAACTCGGCATCGAGGCAAAATGCGAAATCCAGGCGATGCCCTGGGAAGAACTCGATCTCGCGCTGGACGGACTGCGCGGCGAGGCGATCATCGCCGGCCACGGCATCAGCACGCAATTGCGCGCCAATCGCGTCGTCTCTCGGCCTTATTTCAAATTTCCGGCGCGTTTCGTCGCGCGATCCGATTTCAGGGCGCCGACCACGGACATGTACTCGCTCGCGCGCGACCGGAAGGTCGCCGTGGTGGCGGGAAGCGCCCATGCGGAGATGCTGAAATCCTGGTTCCGCGAAGCCGTGCCCGTCGAGGTCCAGGACGAGGCGGCGGCTTACACGGCGCTTCAAAGGGAAGAAGTCGAACTGGTGTTCGGCGATGGCGTGGCGCTGTCGTTCTGGCTTGCCTCGCTGAGCGCGGGATCGTGCTGCAGCTTCGTATCCGGGCCGTTCCTGTCGGATCGCTACCTTGGCCCCGGCATGGCCATCGTCATGCGCAAGGACAGCGCGCCGGTCATGACGGCGCTGAACGCCGCGCTCAACGCTATCGAGGAAAAAGGCGTCTACCGCGAAATCTACCAGCGCTATTTCCCGCTCGATCCCTACGCCGACGGAATCGGCGCGCCGACGCTACCGTCGGACGAAGGGCAGGCGCAAAGCCCAGAGCAATCCGGCTGACATCGGCCCGCGATATTCCTTCAGTCCGATTTCCATGCCCTCGTGCCCCAGCTTCGGTTGCGCGATGTAGGTGCCGAACAGTCGGTCCCAGAACGGGAAGTTGAAACCGTAATTGGAATCGGTCTCGCGCGGCGTCGACGAGTGATGCACGCGGTGCATGTCCGGCGTGACGATCGCCCTGCGCAGCCATCGGTCGATCGGCTGCGGCAGGTTGATGTTGGAATGGTTGAACATCGCCGTTCCGTTCAGCACGATCTCGAAAAGCAGCACGGAGAGCACCGGCGCGCCGAGCGCGATCACGATGCCCGCCTTCCAGAACATCGACAGCACGATTTCGATCGGATGGAAGCGCAGCGCCGTCGTGACGTCGAAACCGTTATCGGCATGGTGCATGCGGTGGATGCGCCATAGGATCGGGAACTTGTGGCTGGCGACATGCTCCAGCCAGACCGCGAAATCGAGAATGACGAAGGCGAGAATGCCGGCAACGAGCGGCGGCATGCCTATGGCCGGAAACAGACCCCAGCCCTTTTCCTGCGCGAAGATCGCGGTGCCGACCGCCGCGGCGGGAAAGATAATCCTCAGCGCCACCGATGACAGCACGACGACGGAGAGATTGGTGAACCAGCGCTTCGACTTCCAGGCGCCTTTCATCTCCTCGCGTTCGAGGCGCGGCGACCACAATTCGAAGATCGCCATCGAAACGAAAATCGTCAGGAAGGCCGCCAGCCGGATGCTTGCTTCGGAAATTTCCATCGCCCTATCGTGCTTTCGTGATGCGCCGGTCCCTGATCGGACGGCGGCGCATCAACAGCAAGTCAATTCCGCGTCAGGGCAGGCGGAAGCGCGCCCGGGCGGACCGCTCGATGGCCGCGGAGACGAGGTTGTCCAGGTCCAGTTCGTCTCGAAGGATCTGCAGGAAACGCAGTTCCTCCTGCTCGGCATGCAGGTCCGCCGAGGCGATTTCCACAGCCACCGCATAGGCCGTGTCGTAGAGACGCTCCGGCAGGCTCGATTTGACCATGGCGAGAATCTGGTCGAGCCCCGATGGCTCGTTGATGATCGCCGTGCAGCGATTGGCGGCTTCGACGAGCTGGTCGCGCGTGAAACCGTCGAAGATCGGCAGCGTGTCGACCGTGTTGCCGATCCGCGCGAGTTCGCGCTCGGAAAGCGTCGTGTCGGCGGCGGCCATCGTGACCATGATAAAGGCCAGCGCTTCTGGTTGAGAGAGTGTGCTCATCGAATTCCCCGTGGCGTGTCGGGCCAACAGGTAGTCGCGCATGCTTGGCTTCGCAAGCCGGAGACTGTAAAGGCAGGCGGACAAATGGCCGCGCGGTGCTGACCGCGGACCGTGAAACCACCCGACGATCAGGACGAAAAAGAAATGAGCGCCAATCCGGCCTTGCCCCAACTCGAATTTTCACCGGAGCTTCTGGAAGCCGCCGGCAAGACCAAGGCCTGGCCTTTCGAGGAAGCGCGCAAGATCGTCAAACGCTACGAGAAGTCCGGATTTCCCGATGTCGTCCTGTTCGAAACCGGCTACGGACCATCCGGCCTGCCGCATATCGGCACTTTCGGCGAGGTGGCCCGCACGACCATGGTCCGCACCGCCTTTCGCGTGCTGACGGAGGACAAGGTCGCGACCAAGCTACTGTGCTTCTCCGACGACATGGACGGCATGCGCAAGATTCCGGACAACGTGCCGGACCGGTCCTTCTTGGAGCCGCATCTTCACAAGCCGCTGACTGCGGTGCCGAACCCGTTCGGCGGCGATTTCGAGAGTTTCGGCCATCACAACAACGCGATGCTGCGCCGTTTCCTCGACACGTTCGGCTTCGACTACGAATTTGCAAGCGCAACCGAATATTACAAATCGGGCCGTTTCGACGCGATCATCCAGCGCGTCGCCGAGCGCTATGACGCGGTCATGGACATCATGCTGCCGACGCTCGGCGAAGAGCGCCGCGCCACCTATTCGCCTTTCCTGCCGATCTCGCCGAAGACCGGCCGGGTGCTCTACGTGCCGATGAAGGCTGTCGATGCCGGGGCCGGCACGATCACCTATGTGGACGAGGATGGCGAGGAGGTGACGCAATCCATCACGGGCGGCCAGGTCAAGCTGCAGTGGAAGCCGGATTTCGGCGCCCGCTGGGCCGCGCTCGGCGTCGATTTCGAGATGTTCGGCAAGGATCACGGCCCCAACATGCCGGTCTATGACCGCATTTGCTCGGCACTTGGCGGCCGTCCGCCGGAGCACTACGTCTACGAACTCTTCCTCGACCAGAATGGTGAGAAGATCTCCAAGTCGCGCGGCAACGGCCTGACCATCGACGAATGGCTGACCTACGCGCCGACCGAGAGCCTCGCGCTCTACATGTTCCAGAAGCCGCGCACCGCCAAGCGCCTCTATTTCGACGTCATTCCAAAGGCGGTCGATGAGTATTTCTCCTTCCTCGGTGCCTATGGCCGGCAGGACGCGGCGGGCCAACTGAACAATCCGGTCTGGCACATCCATTCCGGGCAGCCGCCGGCGGCCGACATGCCGGTGCCGTTCTCCATGCTGCTCAACCTCGTCAGTGCATCGAACGCGCACGACAAGGACGTGCTGTGGGGCTTCATCTCGCGCTATGCGCCGGGCGTGACCGCGGAGACCCATCCGAAGCTCGACGAACTGGTCGGCTACGCGATCCGCTATTTCGACGATTTCGTCAAACCGACCAAGACGTTCCGCGCGCCCGACGATACGGAACGCGAGGCGCTTGCCAGGCTGGTCGCGGCGTTCGAAGCGCTGCCGGCGGACGCCGACGGCGCGGCGATCCAGGATGCCGCCCTCGATGTCGCGCGCGGTTTCGAGCGCTACCAGGATCCGTCGAAAAAAGGTCCCGACGGCGGCCCTGCGGTCACCGGCGACTGGTTCCAGATGCTGTACCAGGTCCTGCTCGGGCAGGAGCGCGGCCCGCGCTTCGGCTCGTTTGCGGCTCTCTACGGCATTTCCAACACTGTCGCCCTCGTCAACAAGGCGCTGGCCGGAGAACTGGCGCTCGAACAGGCCTGACCGCTACTTCTTTTCAAGAAGCAGCGTGCTTTCCTTTTCGAGATTGCCTTTGATGCGCTCCGCCAGTCCGGCGAGGAACAGGGGCAGCACGACCGTGATGACGACATTGTCCTCGGCGACATCGACCGTGCCATTGATGACCTGGCCCATGGCGCGCGCCTCGAAGGCGAGCGTGTCGCCTTCCCAGTGCTGGTCGAGCTTCAGGGCGAAGCCGAGACCGTCCGCGACTTTTCCGAATCCTTCGTCGATCCGGCGATAGGCTTCCTCGCGTCCGAGTTCGTGTGAGATCGTGACTGTGACTGGCTTGGCCATTCGATTATCCGGCTGTTTCAATTGAGGTCATGCAGTCGAGATGGGTTCGATCGCGCCGCGATGCAAATCCCGTCTTCGGCTATTGGCTCGCCCAGATGATCCGGGCCATAAACTCGACATCGGCGGCCGGCAGTTTTCGCGGCGGATGGGCCGGGTTGGCCGACTCCAGTTCGACCATCAGCGAGGATTGGCGCAGCAGCGTCTTCGCCATCACTTCCCCGCCGCGCGTCTTGACGACGACCCTGTCTCCGCGCCGGACCTGTGCTGTCGGTGACACGATGATCGTGTCGCCCTCGCGATAGAGCGGGAGCATCGAGTCGCCGGTAATTTCCAGCGCATAGGCGTCGTCTTCGAGATCCGCGCCGGGAAAGGCCACCATGTCCCAACCTTGTCCGGCCGGAAATCCCGCATCGTCGAAATAACCGCCGGCGCCGGCCTGCGCCATGCCGATGATCGGCACTTCGCTGAGCGCGATGGCACGTGGATGCGGCATCGGGGAGGCTGGTTCGGTGTCGGCGGGCGCGCTGTCACCGCGCACCAGCCCCATGAACACGTCCAGCGACGAGCCGGTGGCCTCCATGATCTTGGCGAGCGATTCCGTCGAGGGCCAGCGGGGCCGCCCATCGGCGGCGAACCGCTTCGACTTGTTGAAGGTGGTAGAATCCAGCCCCGCGCGCTTTGCCAGCCCGGATGGCGAAAGGTCGTTACGTTCGGCGAGCGCGTCGATGGCGGCCCAGATTCGCTTGTGGGAGAGCATGGCGCTTCCTGATGATTTCAGGAATAAATACCTTTGGCATCGCCCTCCCGCAAGGGGTGAACGCGCCTCGGGTTACTGCGCCGGACGGGGGACGGGCGCCCGGCTGCCATGCTCGGTTAGCCGGCGACCTCGCACAGCTTTTCGAGGATCGCTGTCCAGCCGCCCTGGTGATTGTCGCGCGCCTCCTCGCTGGCGAACTTCACCTGCGTGAGTTCCACCTCGGTCGCCTTGTCTCCGGCCGGCGTGAAGTCGAGCGTCACGACAGAGCCGTCGATGGAATGCGGCGATTCCCAGGTGAAGCGGATGCGGCTGTGCGGCGTCACTTCGAGATAGGTGCCGGCATGCGGGATTTCCTGGTCGCCGGCTGCCATGATGATTTCGAAACGCCCGCCCTCGTGGCCGTCGGCCTCGGCTTTCGGCACGGACATGCCCGGAGCGGGCATCATGAATTTCGCCAGCATCGCGCCATCCAGCCAGGCATCAAAAACCTTTTCGACGGGGGCGGGGATCGTTTTCCTTAACGTCAGAGACAGTTCACTCATCTCGATCGTTTCCTTCTTCGAGCAACTCACCAAGGCGCTCCAGCCGCAGCTCCCAGATCGAGCGGAGTTGCCCGAACCAGTCATCGACCGCATGCACCGGATCGAGATCGGCCTCGATCAGATGCACCCGCCCGAGCGTCTTGCGCGTCACCAGTCCGGCGGCCTCCAGCACCTTGATGTGCTTTGAAACCGCGTTCAGTGACATGTCGTAACGCCCGGCCAGTTCTGTCACCCGAAGCGGCCCCTCCTGCACCAGAGTGGTGAGAAGGGACCGCCGGGTCTGGTCGCTCACCGCCTTCAGGATTTCCGAAAGGCGATGCTCCTGCAAATGTTCACCCATTTGGTTGAATAACCTTCCCTGATTTTAATGTCAACTAAATGGTTGAATATAAGACTCGCCGGGAACCGGCAAGCCGCGTCTCGTGTCGCTTGACATTGCAGTGCACAAAGCCGATATGCCGTATGTGAAAGCGATTTGGCTGCCGCGTGAGCAGCCCGTACCGTCTCAACGACATTTCTGTTCGTCAGGTGCAAAACGCATTTCCTTCCGGCCGCGAACCAGGCGCCGGATTTTCCAACAGGTTCCCATTTCACGCGGGGTGCTGACGATCCGCTGATCCACAGGACACTTCGGTCCGGGATAGCAGTTGGATCGCAAACCTCATGACGCGCCCATCCGCGTAAGGCGGACGGGACGCGTATGTTTTTGCATGTGCGTGGGCAACTCCGCGCGCCAATGCCACGAAAGGCATGACTTTGACTGACTTTTCCAATCTCGGACTTTCCGAACGTATTCTCCACTCTGTCGAGGCCGCCGGTTACACGTCGCCGACGCCGATCCAGGAAGCTGCGATCCCGGCCGTGCTCGCGGGCCACGACATCATGGGCCTCGCCCAGACCGGCACCGGCAAGACGGCCGCCTTCGGCCTGCCGCTGATCGAGAAGCTTCTCGCCGATCCGCAGAAGCCCTTTCCGAAAAGCGCGCGTGCGCTGATCCTCGCCCCGACCCGCGAACTCGCCAACCAGATCACCGCGAACCTTCGCGGCTTCGTGAAACGGTCGAAGCTCCAGATCGCCACCGTCGTCGGCGGCCAGTCGATCAACGTCCAGATCCGTGATCTTCACCGCGGCAAGGATATCATCGTCGCCACGCCGGGCCGCCTCATCGACCTTATGGAGCGCAAAGCCGTGATCCTGGCCCAGACCCACTTCCTCGTCCTCGACGAGGCCGACCAGATGCTTGATCTCGGTTTCATCCATTCGCTTCGCCAGATCGCCAAGGTTCTGCCGAAGGAGCGTCAGACACTGCTCTTCTCTGCGACGATGCCCAAGGAGATCGAAAGCCTGTCGAAGACCTATCTGAACGATCCGGTCCGCATCGAGGTGACCCCGCCCGGCAAGGCCGCCGACAAGATCGACCAGTCGGTGCATTTTGTTTCCCAGCGCGGCAAGACCGATCTGCTGAAGAAACAGCTCTCCGAACGTGCCGACGATCTCTCGCTCGTCTTCGCGCGCACCAAGCACGGCGCCGAAAAGCTGATGAAGCACCTCGTCGCCAACGGTTTCTCGGCCGCGTCGATCCACGGCAACAAGAGCCAGGGCCAGCGTGATCGCGCCATTCGCGACTTCAAGAGCGGAGACACCCGCATTCTCGTCGCGACCGACGTCGCAGCGCGCGGTATCGACATTCCAGGCGTCAGCCACGTTTACAATTACGACCTGCCGCAGGTCCCCGAAAGCTATGTCCACCGCATCGGCCGCACCGCGCGCGCCGGCGCTGAGGGCAGGGCGGTTTCCTTCTGCGCCGAGGACGAAACCAAGATGCTTCGCGACATCGAGAAGCTGACCGGTATAACCATTACGGTCGCCAGCGGCGAGCATCCGGGCTTTGGCGCCGGCAGCCGCAAGGAAGGCCGCGGTCGCGGCGGCAATGCCGGCGGCAATCGCGGCTCCGGCAACGCTCGCCCGCAGGGCAATCCCGGTGAGGCGCGCAAGTCCGACAACCAGAACCGCAAGCGCCCGCATCGCGGCAAGCCTGCTACCGGCGAACAGGCGGCGGGTGCGCAGGAACGCCCGTCCAGCCGTCCGAAATGGCGCCGCAACCGCAAAAGCCGCGCGGCCTGATCTTGCTCTTGGCGTCTTCCGCAAGCGGATTGGCGCGATCTGCGAGTGCAATGGCGTGATTTACGCCCTATCTCGGCGCTATCGATCCAATCGGAGCGCTGAGATATGACACGCAAATACGAAACGGTTCTCGTCACCGGTGCGTCCTCGGGCATGGGCAAGGACATCGCAAGCCGCCTCCTCGAGGAAGGCTACACGGTTTATGCCGCCGCCCGCAGCGTCGGCAAGATGGACGATCTCGCCGCGCGAGGCGCGATCGTTCTCGCCATGGACATCACGAAGAACGATCAGGTCGAGGCCGCCGTCAACCGCATCCTTGAAGAGCGCGGTGGCGTCGACGTTCTCGTCAATAATGCCGGCTATGGCCAGTACGGCCCGGTCGAGGACACGCCGATCGATACGGCGCGCTACCAGTTCGAAGTCAATCTGTTCGGCCTTGCGCGGCTGACCCAGCTCCTGATCCCGGCGATGCGCGACAGGAACAAGGGGCTGATCGTCAACATTTCCTCCATGGGCGGGAAGATCTTCACGCCGCTCGGTGCGTGGTATCACGCCACAAAATATGCCCTTGAAGGCTGGTCTGACTGCCTGCGCCTCGAACTGAAGGATTTCGGCATCGATGTCGTCATCGTCGAACCGGGCATCATTCGCACCGGCTTTGCCGACGCGCTGACCGAGCGTTTCGCCCTGAAGGAAAACAGCGCCTATGCCGCATTGGCCGAGAAGATGCGCAAGGCAAGCGAGGAGTCCTATTCGGGCGGAAGCGGCTCGCCGCCGAGCGTCATCAGCGATGTCGTCGTCGAGGCGATGGCCGCTCGTCGGCCGCGCACCCGCTATGCGGCCGGCGCGATGGCGAAGCCTCTGATCTTCCTGCGCTGGCTCGTCAGCGACCGCATCTTCGACAGGCTCGTCATGAGTCAGGTTTCGTGACGCGGCCGTTCGCCATCGATGTCGGCTGGGCGGCGCTGCTCGATCCGCTCGGGATCGATCCGAACGATCTGCTGCGCGCCGCGGCGCTGCCCGCCGATCTTTTCCGCCGCGAGCGTCCCGCGCTCGATCCGGAGAGTTTCTTCCGTCTTTGGCGCACGCTGATGGCGATGATCGACGACCCGGCGCCCGGGCTCGCGCTGGGCCGGTCGGTACCGTCAGACTCCTTCAGCCCGCCGCTCTTCGCCGCATTCTGCAGTCCCGATCTCAAGGTCGCGATGCAGCGCCTTTCTGTCTTCAAGCCGCTGCTCGGGCCGCTCACGCTCGATGTCGCCGCGAGCGACGACGCGCTGAGCGTCACCTACGCGGCGGAGGACGGACTGCACCTGCCCTCCGAATTCGTCGCAACCGAGCTTGTCTTCCTCGTTTCCCTCGCGCGCCTTGCGACGCGGGCGGATATCGAGCCGTTGCGTGTCGAGATGACCGAGCCGCCGCCGGTCGGCCCCTATGACGCTCACTTCGGTGTGAGGGTTCGAAAGGCGGATCGCAACCGGTTGGTCTTTTCCGCCCGCGATGCGGCGCGCCCGTTTCTCAGCGTCAATCCGGCCATGTATGCGGTTTTCCAGCCGGAACTGCGCACGCGCCTTGAGGAGATGACGCGCGAGGCGCCGCTCGCCGACCGGCTCCGCGCCGCCTTGATGGCCGCATTGCCCTCCGGGCGAACCGCGATCGGCGATGTCGCGCCGAGACTCGGCCTCAGTGCGCGCAGCCTGCAGCGAAAGCTCGGCGAGACGGGCACCAGCTATCAGGCGGAACTGATCGCTTTGCGGACAAGGCTTGCGACCGATTATCTGCGCAACACGGCGCATACGAGTTCGGAAATCTCCTACCTTCTCGGCTATGACGATCCGAATTCCTTCGCACGCGCGTTCCACGGCTGGACCGGAACGACACCGGAAGCCATGCGCAGGGCCGCGCTTTCGGGGTCAGCGCATTAGGATTTGACGTCGGCGATCACCGCGAGACAGTCCCCGGCCTTGACGAGACCGGGGAAGTGGCGCGCGGTGAGCAGGCCGCCGCGTCTGGCGCGATATTCGAGCGGCGGCTTGCCGCTTCGGTCGACCGGCCAGATCCGGGCGAGGCAATCGCCGGCATCCAGCGTATCGCCGAGATCGGCGCAGGGCTCGATCATCCCGTCATCACTCGCGAAGACGAAACAGTCGTCATGCGTCATGTCGAGTTCGATGCTCGGTCCCGTTTCAAGTTCACCGGAAAGAATGCCGGCATGGATCAAGACGTTGCGCGCGCCCTTGCGCGCGATAGCGACGGACTTCGCGGTCGCCGTGCCGCCGCCGCCGAGTTCCGTCGTCACGAACACCTTGCCCTGGTCTTCGACCGTCGTGTCGTACATGCCGACATTGTCGATCTCGCGCATGGTCATTGAATAAGGCGCGTTGAACGCTTCCATCGCCGCCACGCAGGCATGCTGCTGCATCGCGTCATCGAGGATATGGGCGGCGGCAAACGGCAGGAAATCGAGCGTCTTTCCGCCGGAGTGAAAATCGAGAACGATATCCGCATGCGGCACCAGAACGGTGGTGAAATAGTCCGCGATCTTCTCGGTCACGGTGCCGCCGGGCCTGCCCGGAAAGAGCCGGTTGAGATTGCCCCTGTCGATCGGCGACGTGCGCGTTCCCGCGCGAAAGGCCGGATAGTTGAAGAACGGCACGATGATGACGCGGCCGGTAATGTCCTCCGGCTTGAGCGTCGCCGCCAGTTCCTGCAGCGCGATGGGGCCTTCATATTCGTCGCCGTGATTGGCGCCGGTCATCAGCGCCGTCGGCCCGTCGCCGTTCTTGACGATGGTAATTGGGACCATCACCGAACCCCAGGCGGAATCGTCGCGACTGTAGGGCAGGCGCAGGAAGCCGTGATGCGCGCCGTCATCGTCGAACGGAATCGTTGGCACGATCGGATTGGCGGTCACGGTCTCAGCCCTTCACGAAGAGTTCGCGCGGCGTCGTGCACAAGCACTCGACGCCGGTTTCGGTGATCAGGATCGGCTCGGTGATCTCCAGCCCGCCATCGTCCAGCCAGAGCGCGGGCATGAAGTGGAACGTCATGCCCGGCTTCAGCACTGATTTGTCGCCGCGCCGGAAACTCATCGTGCGCTCGCCCCAGTCGGGCGGATAGGAAACGCCAATGGCATAGCCGCAGCGATTGTCCTTGACGAAACCGAACTTGTTCAGCGTCGCGTTGAAGGCGTTGGCGATGTCCTCGCAGCGATTGCCGGGCTTCGCCTGTTCGAGCCCCGCCTCGACCGCTTCCAGCACCGCCTTTTCCGCATCGAGATACTTTTGCGGCGGCTTGCCGATGAACAGCGTGCGCGACTGCGGGCACTGGTAGCGCAGATGTGCGCCGGCTATCTCGAAGAAGGTACTTTCATTGTTCTGAAGCGGGTAGTCGTCCCAGGTCAGGTGCGGCGCGGTGGCGTCCATGCCCGATGGCGCCATCGGCACGATGGCCGTGTAGTCGCCCCAATGGCCGTCCGCCCCCATAATGCCCGTCCGGTAGATTTCGGCCACCAGCTCGTTCTTCGGCATACCGGGCTCCGCCTTTTCGACAATCGCCTTGTGCATCGCCTCGACGATGCGCGCGGCCCGGCGCATGTATTCGAGTTCCTTTTCGCTCTTGATCGCGCGCTGCCAGTTGACGAGCCCCGTCGTGTCGACGAATTGCGCCTCGGGCAGGTTGCTTATCAGCGATTGATGCGCGGCGGCCGAGTAATAATAATTGTCCAGCTCCACGCCAATCCGGCCCTTGTCCCAGCCGCGTTCCTTGAGCAGCGCGGCGAGGGTCTCCATCGGATGCTTTTCGGGGTTCTGGACGTAGCTGTCCTCGTAGCCGACGATGTTTTCGTCATCCATCGTCACGGTACGCTTCGCGCCGAGCGCGTCGATGCCGCGCCCCCACCAGACCGGGTCGCCCTCCATCGCAAGCAGCGCCGCCTGGTGCGTGTAGAACGACCAGCCGTCATAGCCGGTGACGTAGTGCATGTTCGAGGGATCGGAGATCACGAGCAGGTCGAGACCCTTCTCCGCCATGACGGATCGGATTCGCTCGATGCGCTGCCGGTATTCCTCCGGCGTGAAATCGCGTCTCGGTTCGGCCATGCCCGCTCTCCGCTTGTCGTATCTGTCTGACGCGCAAACAGGCGGCACCGCGTCTGGATCGTCAAGAAAATTTTCCGCGCCGCAACGTCCCCGTATTGTTGACGAAATCCGACACGACGCTTGTCGCCGGGCGGCATCGCCGCGTATGAATCCCGACACCGGACATACCGTTCGGCACCCGGCGAAACAGGAACGGCGCGATGCTCAAGCTCGACGAAAGGGATATCAGGATTCTCTCCATCCTGTCGCGCGAGGGGCGTATCTCCAAGACCGAGCTGGCGCGCCGGATCAATCTTTCACCGACCCCCTGCTGGGACCGCCTGAAACGGCTCGAAAAGGCCGGCATCATCGAGGGATACCGGGCTGGCATATCCCTGAAATCCGTTGCGTCGCATGTAGTTGTCTTTGTTCTGGTGGAACTGGAAAGCCATCGCACGGAAGACTTTCAGGCCTTCGAGACCGCGGTCACCCGCTATGACGAGATCGTCGCCTGCTGGGCGCTCGGCGGCGGCTATGACTACCTGATGCAGGTGGTCGCGCGAGACATCGATTCCTACCAGCGGCTGATCGACGACATGCTGGAGCGCAAGGCGGCCATGGCGCGCTACTTCACCTACATCGTCACCAAGGAGGTGAAGGCCCCGGGCACGCTGCCGCTCGAATTGCTGCTGGGCGCCGGGGAGTGAATTCCGCTGTTTCGCGGCCGATAAAAAGAAAAATCCTCTTGCTCCGTTTCCGGCTTCGGAGGCTTCCTCGCCGGGCAGGCTGATAGGCTTGGCGCCTAACCCGAAGGAGCCGCGCCATGGCCGACCCCGCCAAACGAACCGATTCGCCGCTTGACCTCGCCGACCGCCGCCTGATGCGGTCGCTCGCCTATGTCGGCGGGCAGTGGACTGCCGGCCGAGACGGCGTCTCCGTGCCGGTGACCGATCCGGCGGACGGCGCGTTGCTGGCGGAGGTTGCGCGGATCGACGCGGATGGCGCGACGGCGGCTGTCGATGTGGCGGATGCGGCTTTTCCCGCCTGGGCAGGCCTGCTGCCGCAGGAAAGGTCGAAGATCCTCCGGCGCTGGTTCGATCTGATGATCGATAACCGCGAAGACCTCGCCGTCCTCATGACGGCGGAGCAGGGCAAGCCGATTTCCGAATCCCGGGGCGAGATCGACTATGCTGCCTCCTTCGTGGAATTCTATGCCGAGGAGGCCAAGCGTCCGAACATCGAGGGCGTGACCTCGCATCTGGGCGATGCCGAGGTGGAGGTCTGGCGCGAACCGCTGGGCGTCGCCGCCCTCGTCACGCCGTGGAACTTCCCGTCGGCCATGATCACCCGCAAGGCCGCCGCGGCGCTCGCCGCCGGCTGCACGGTGATCGTCCATCCGTCGATCGAGACGCCGCTCTCGGCGCTGGCCTTGGCGGAACTCGGCGAACGCGCCGGGCTTCCGGCCGGCGTCTTCAACGTCGTCACCGGCGATGCGCCCGAGATCGTCGGCGCATGGATGGCGGACAAACGGGTGCGGGCCCTGTCCTTCACCGGGTCCACCGAAATCGGCAAGCTGCTCTACCGCCAGGGCGCCGACACGGTGAAGCGTCTCGTTCTCGAACTGGGCGGCCATGCGCCCTTCCTTGTTTTCGCTGATGCCGATCTCGACCAGGCCGTCGACGAGGCGGTGAAGGCGAAGTTCGCCACCTCCGGACAGGACTGCCTGGGCGCCAACCGCTTCTTCGTCGAACGTCCGATCCATGACGCGTTCTGCAAGGCATTCGCCGAACGTACGAAGGCGCTTTCCGTCGGTCGCGGCGCGGAGGACCCGGATATCGGCCCGCTGATGAACGAAGCCGCCGTGAGAAAGCAGGAGGAACACGTCGCAGACGCGCTTGCCAAGGGCGCGACGCTTCTGGCCGGCGGCAAGCGTCACGCCGCCGGGCCGCTCTTCTTCGAGCCGACCATATTGGTCGATGTGCCGGCGGACGCCCTTATCATGAACGAGGAGACCTTCGGACCGGTCGCCGCCGTTTGCGCCTTCGACGGCGAGGCGGAGGCGCTGCGCCGTGCCAATGACACCGAATACGGCCTTGTCGCCTATCTCCACACCCAGGATCCGCGCCGCATTTACCGCGCCTCGCGCGCGCTGCAATTCGGCATGGTGGCCGTCAACCGCACCAAGGTCACCGGTGCGCCGATCCCCTTCGGCGGGATGAAGCAATCCGGCCTCGGCCGCGAAGGATCGCGGATCGGGATGGAAGCCTTCACCGAAGTCAAATATGTGTGCCGCGACTGGGCATGAAACCGGAACGTGAAAAAGGAATGAGACCATGCTGAGAAACGATCTTCTGGAACAGTGGGACCGCGAACACTTCTTCCATCCCTCGACCCACCTGGCGCAGTTCGCGCGCGGCGAGATGCCGAATCGCATCGTCACCGGCGGCGAGGGCGTCTTCATCGAGGATCGTGACGGCAATCGCCTGCTCGACGGGTTCGCCGGTCTCTATTGCGTCAATATCGGCTATGGCCGCCAGGAGGTCGCCGAAGCCATCGCGGCGCAGGCCAGGGAACTCGCCTATTATCACTCCTATGTCGGCCACGGCACGGAAGCGTCCATCACCCTGTCGAAGATGATCATCGACCGCGCGCCGGCAAATATGAGCCGCGTCTATTATGGCCTCGGCGGGTCGGACGCCAACGAGACCAACGTCAAGCTGGTCTGGTACTACAACAACGTCCTCGGCCGTCCCGAGAAGAAGAAGATCATCTCGCGCTGGCGCGGCTATCACGGGTCGGGCCTGATGACCGGCTCGCTGACCGGCCTAGGCCTGTTCCACAAGCAGTTCGACCTGCCGCTGCCGCAGGTCGTCCACACCGAGGCGCCCTATTACTACCGCCGCAAGGACGATGCGATGAGCGAGGAGGAGTTCTCCGACCATTGCGCCGCCGAACTCGACGCGCTGATCGAGCGGGAAGGCCCGGAAACGGTCGCCGCCTTCATCGGCGAGCCGGTGCTCGGCACAGGCGGCATCGTGCCGCCGCCCGCCGGCTATTGGGAGAAGATCCAGGCCGTCCTGAAGAAACATGACGTGCTGTTGATCGCCGACGAGGTCGTGACCGGCTTCGGCCGCCTCGGCACCATGTTCGGTTCCGCCCATTACGGCATCGAGCCGGACATCATCACCATCGCCAAGGGGCTGACCTCGGCCTACGCGCCGCTTTCCGGTTCGATCGTTTCCGAAAAGCTCTGGAGCGTGTTGGAGCAGGGGACCGACACATTCGGCGCCATCGGCCATGGCTGGACCTATTCGGCGCACCCGATCGGCGCGGCGGCCGCCGTCGCCAATCTCAAGCTGATCGACGAGATGGGTCTCGTCGCGAACGCCGGCAACGTGGGTGCCTATCTGAACGCGAAAATGACCGAGGCGGTCGGCGATCATCCGAATGTCGGCGAGGTCCGCGGCGAGGGGATGCTGTGCGCCGTCGAACTGGTCGCCGACAAGGCGAACCGCACCTTCTTCGAGCCCGCCGGCAAACTCGGTCCGGTCGTCGTGGCCGCCATGCTGAAACGCGGCGTCATCGCCCGCGCCATGCCGGAAGGCGACATCATCGGTTTCGCTCCGCCGCTCTGCCTCTCCGAGGATGAGGCCGACACGATCGTCAAGGTCACGAAGGAAGCCGTCGAGGAAGCCTGCGCGGCGCTCTGAGGACAGCCGCTCGCGCCCTTTCGCTCGTCCGCGAGCGATGCGCGGTCCTTGAAAACCGGGGTTCCGGCCGTCAGGCCGGAGCTCCGGTCACGGCCCCTTCTGGCCGCGTTCGCGCCAGATGACGTACAGGCCGCTGGCGATGATGACGGCCGCGCCGAGAAAGGTCGGCCCGTCGGGAATTTCACTCCAGATCAGCCATCCGAAGGTCGTCGCCCAGACAAGGCCGGTATAGTCCAGCGGCGCGACGATCGCGGCCGGCGCAAGACGAAACGCCTGCGTCATCATCGTCATGCCCGCCGTTCCGAACAAGGCGATCGCCGCGAAGAACGGGAGGTCGTCCGTGCTGATCGGGCTCCAGACGAAGGGCGCGACGATTGCGCTGAGAAGCGCGCTGGCGCCTGTCAGATAAAGCAGCATCGTCCAGACGCTTTCGCGGGTATCGACCCATCGGGCGCTCAGCATCAGCAGGGCGTAGATGAAGGCGGTCGATACCGGCAGCAGGGAGACCGTCTGGAACGCCGCGGTCCCCGGGCGAATGACGATCAGCACGCCGAGAAACCCGGCGCAGACGGCGAGCCACCGGCGGGGGCCGACCCGCTCACGCAGAAAAAGCGCGGACATGGCCGTGATGAACAGCGGCGCGACGAAGATGAGCGCGGTTGCCTCGGCGAGGTCCAGATGGATGAAGCTCGTGAAGAACATGATCGTCGCCACGATCCAGAGGAAGCCGCGCAGAAAATGCGCGGCGGGTTTGCGGGAGCGCAGCGCGCCGATCCCGCCCATCCGGACGGTGAGTGCGATGGCGAAGGGCAGGGCGATGACGTTGCGCAGGAACAGGATCTGCAACGGCGAATAGTCCGCGAGCAGGAACTTCGCGAGCGCGTCGTTCGCGCTGAGGCAGGCGACACCGGCGCACATCATCGCGATCCCCGCGATCGTTCTGTCCCGCGATTTTCCCGCTTCGTGCTGCATCCATGTTTCTCCCGGCGGCCGGCCAGGGGCAGGATAGGTTTTGACGGATCGGCTGTAAAATATATAAGACAGCCGCAATAAATCTGGAAAATATATCAATGGTTGCCGATATCGATCTTCGCCAGATCAGGCAGTTCGTGACGCTCGCGGAGGAGCTGCATTTCGGCCGGGCAGCCGAACGGTTGCACATGACCCAGCCGCCGCTGAGCATGGCGATCCGCGCGCTGGAAGACGCGCTCGGCGTGCAGCTGTTTCATCGCACGCGCCGAAGCGTGGCGCTGACGCCGGCGGGAGCGATCTGGCTCGGCCATGCGCGCCGGCTGCTTGCCGATGCGGAGCGCCTTCCATCCATCGCGCAACGCGCGGCCCGGGGCGAACTCGGCCAACTGCGGCTCGCCTTTGTGAGCATCGCCAGCTACGCTTTATTGCCCGATCTCGTCTGCCGTTTTCGCGCCGCCTTTCCGGATGTCCGCGTCGAACTGCGCGAGGCGACGAGCGACGTGCAGTTCGAGGCGCTGTCGAAAGGCGAGATAGACGCCGGTATCATCATCCGGCCCGATGAGGATTTCCGGCCGTCGGTGTCCCATCGTCCGCTTCCGGGCGAACCGCTGGTGGCTGTCGTCCCCGAAGATTGGGCTTCCGCGCGGCAAACCGTTTCCTTCGAAGAGATCGCCGAACACCCGCTGATCTTCTTTCCGCGTCAGGTCGCGCCGGCCTATTACGACATCGTGTCGGATTATTATGCGCGGCACGGCCGGTCGCTTCGGATCCACCAGGAAGCAATCCAGATGCAGACCATCATCGGTCTCGTGGCCGCTGGTCTCGGCGTCTCGCTGGTGCCCCGATCGATGACTGCGATGAGCCGGCAGGGCGCCCGTTACCTGGCGCTGGAGAACCCGCCGCCGCCCGTCGAGGTCTGCATGATCTGGAAGGACGGCGAGGACCAGCCCGCGCTGCAATCCTTCCTGGCGCTGCTGGACCGCGAGGGCCCCTAAAAGGCGACGATGCGTACCGGCGCCGCTAGAGCGATTTCATCAGCAGGACCCAGTTTTCCATGTCCGTATCCCATTCTTCCTTCACGCAAGGCGCGCTGGCCGTTTCCTCGTATCCGTGCCGTTCGTAGAGGCGGCGCGCGCCGGTGTTGGTGTCGGCGACGATGACGCTCATGCGGGTCAGCCCCTCGGCGCGCCCGATCCTGTCGGCGATCTCGAGAAGCGCGGCGCCGATCCCTTGTCCGCGAAATTGCGGATAGCAGGCCAGAACGTTGACATACCAGCTGTCCGGCGCCTGGTTTTCCAGTTCCTGCAGCGGCCGGAACAGCGCCGGGAAATCGTCCCCGATGGGCTCCGGCTCGGGGCCGATCGCGTAGCCCGTCAGGCTGGCGACCGCGCCATCACCGCGATCCGCGACGACGATCTGGCCCTCGCGCGCCTTCGCCTCCTGCCGCGCCCGGCCGACCGCCCACGGGTCCTGCCCATCCTCCGCCAGCCCCTGCCACAGATAAAGCGGCAGGCCTTCCCCGGCGAAATTGACGAGGTCCGCCAATTGCGGCGCGTCGGCCTCGGTGGCGAGGCGGAAAGGGGGATCGAGCGGGATCATGGCGTTACCCTATCATTGAGGTCTCATGCGCTGATGCGCGCGTCCGAAGTAGCTTGCCGGAATGGGCTTTCCGGTCAAGCCCGGGATAAAGCGCAGACTTCGCCCCACGGCCTTCACCATACCGGGAAAGGGGTCTATAGCGTGCGGCGAAATCCGCATATGCGGACATCTTGTTCAAGGAGTTGAGGGCATGAACGCAGCGACGTCACCGGTGGATCCCGATGGGCTGATGGAATTCTCGGTGGTCTTCACCGACCGGTCCCTCAATCACATGTCGAAACAGTTCCAGGGCGTCATGAACGACCTCTACGCCATGCTGACGGATGTCTATGGCGCCGAGGCGGCCGTCATCGTGCCGGGCGGCGGCACCTATGCGATGGAATCGGTCGCCCGCCAGTTCGCGACGAATGCCAAGGCGCTTGTCATCCGCAATGGCTGGTTCTCCTATCGCTGGACCCAGATCTTCGACATGGGTTCCATTCCCTCCGAGACGGTCGTGGTCAAGGCAAGACAGACCGGCAACGAGACTACATCGGCCTTCGCGCCGGACAGCGCCGACGCGCTCGCGGCGAAAATCCGCGAAGAGCGCCCGGGCGTGGTCTTCGCGCCGCATGTGGAAACGGCGTCCGGCGTCATCCTGCCCGACGATCATCTCAAGGCCGTCGCCGACGCGGCGCACGAAGTCGGCGCGCTGTTCGTGCTCGACTGCGTCGCCTCGGGGGCGATCTGGGTCGACATGAAGGCGACCGGCGTCGATGTGCTGATCTCCGCGCCGCAAAAGGGCTGGAGCGCCTCGCCGGCGGCGGGCCTCGTCATGCTCGGCGAGCGCGCACTGGCCCGGCTCGCCGAGACGAAGAGCACGAGCTTCGCGATGGATCTCGGCAAGTGGCACGACATCATGCAGGCCTATGTCGGCGGCGGCCACGCCTACCACGCGACGATGCCGACCGACGCGCTGGTCGTGCTGCGCGACCGCATGGTCGAGACCCGCGATTTCGGCTTCGAAACCGCCCGCGACAGGCAATGGGAGCTGGGCAAGAAGGTCCGCTCCCTGCTGGCGGCAAACGGCTACACCTCGGTCGCCGCGCCCGGCTTCGAGGCGCCCGGCGTCGTCGTCAGCTACACGAAGGACCCGGACATCCAGACCGGCAGGAAGTTCCTCGCCGAAGGCATGCAGATCGCCGCCGGCGTCCCCCTGATGTGCGACGAACCCTCAGACTTCCGCACCTTCCGCATCGGCCTGTTCGGACTCGACAAGCTGGCGGATGTGGACGGGACCGTGGCGCGGCTGGAGGCGGTGCTGGAGAAGGTGGCTGGGGGGTGACACTGGGGCGGGAATGAAGTGCCGCCAACAGCGCTATTTGGAGATTTGCGGCGTCGTCTCTCCCAACCGCCGTCATCCTCGGGCTTGACCCGAGGACCCATTCCGTGAAGCTCGAGCGATGGGCGGCTATGTCTACATGCTGGCGAGCAGGAAGGGTGGCACGATCTATATCGGCGTCACCGCCGACCTGTCGCAGCGTGTTTTCGACCACAAGCAGCGCATCAACGCGAAGGCCTTCACCTCGCAATACGGGGCAGTCCGGCTCGTCTGGTACGAGGAATATGATGACATCACCGACGCGATCCAGCGCGAGAAGTCGCTTAAGCGCTGGCGGCGACAGTGGAAGATCGAACTGATCGAAACCATGAATCCGGATTGGTCCGAACTATATGGCGGAATGGGGTGGTGAGAGTTCGTCTCGATCCGACCAGTAGGCGAGTTCGCGGAATGGGTCCTCGGGTCAAGCCCGAGGATGACGGCTTATGATTTAGCGCCCGGTCCCCCAAACAATTCCTGCCCAAAGCGCACACAACGTGATACTCCGCGCCTTTCAGAGAAAGTGACCATGACGTTGAGTGCCGACCAGAACCGCACATCCCCCTTCGCCGCCATCCATCCGGCCCTTGCCTCCGCCCTCACGGCCAAAGGCTACAGCCAGCTGACGCCCGTCCAGTTGGCGATGACGAGTGGAGATCATGGCGAGGCCGATTTGCTGGTCTCGGCGCAGACCGGCTCGGGCAAGACGGTCGCCTTCGGCATCGCGATCGCATCGACCCTGCTGGGCAGCGCCGAGCGCTTCGACGCGGCCGCAGCGCCGCTCGGCCTGATCATCGCGCCGACGCGCGAGCTCGCCATCCAGGTCCAGCGGGAGCTCGACTGGCTCTACGCAGCGGCACAGGTGAAGATCGCGACCTGCGTGGGCGGCATGGACATGCGCAACGAACGCCGCGCGCTGGGGCGTGGCGCGCATCTCGTCGTCGGCACGCCCGGGCGCCTGCGCGACCACATCACGCGGGGCGCGCTGGACCTAAGCGCCATCCGCGCCGTGGTGCTCGACGAGGCCGACGAGATGCTGGACCTCGGCTTTCGCGACGATCTGGAATTCATCCTCGGCGCGGCGCCGCAGGAGCGCCGGACATTGCTGTTTTCGGCGACCGTGCGGCGCGGCATCGCCGAACTGGCCAGAACCGTGCAGACGGATGCGGTGCGCATCGAAACGACCGCGTCCACCGAACAGCACGCGGATATCGAATACCAGCTGATGCTGGTGCGCCGCGACGAGCGCGAACACGCCATTATCAACGCGCTGCTGGACACCGACTCGACGAGCGCACTGGTGTTCTGCCACACCCGCGAAGCGGTGCGCCATCTGACGGCGCGCCTCGCCAATCGCGGCTTCTCGGTGGTGTCGCTGTCGGGCGAAATGGCGCAGTCGGAGCGCTCGAACGCGCTGCAATCCATGCGCGACGGGCGCGCCCGTGTCTGCGTGGCGACCGATGTCGCGGCGCGCGGCATCGACCTTCCGAACCTCGACCTCGTGGTCCATGCCGACGTGCCGAGCAACCCGGAAACCCTGCTGCACCGCTCCGGCCGGACCGGCCGCGCGGGCCGAAAGGGAGTCTGCGTGCTCATCGTGCCGGAACACCGGCGCGGCGCGGCGCACCGCGTGCTCGCCATGGCGAAGTTGACGGCCACCGTGCGCGCCGCCCCCGGCATTGCCGATATCGAGGCGCGTTACCGCAGAAGGATACTCAATGCCGCCGCCTCGGCCGCCGAGCCCGACGAGACGGAGGCGGATTTCGTCGCCGAATTGCTGGAGCGGGCGGGCCCGGAGCGTATCGCGGCGGCTTTCCTGCGCCAGCAGATGGCCGCCCATCCCGTTCCCGAGGAACTGTGGCCGCTTCCCGCCGAAGCCCTGCGCGACAAGCGCTCTGCCCGCGACCGGAAGGCCGGCGAAGACCAGCCAAGGGTCCGCGAGCCGCGCCCGGACATGCAGGGCGGCGTCTGGTTCACCATCTCGCTCGGCCGCAAGCACCGCGCCGACCCGAAATTCCTGCTGCCGATGATCTGCAACGCCGGCGGCGTGACCAAGCGCGATGTCGGCGCGATCCGGATCGATCCCGCCGAAACCCGTTTCGAAATCTCAGCCGACAAGGCGACTTCCTTTGCGGAGCGCATCAGCCAGCCCGAGAGTGTCGAAAAAGGCATCGTCATCGCCCCGGCCGGCGAAGCGGGCGGCAGGCCGAGGCAAGAAATGCCTGGGCAAGAAAAGCCAAGGGATGCCAAGCCCCGGGACGCGAAACCGAAATTCAAGAAGGGCGGCAAGCCAGGCAACAAACAGAAAGGCCCGGCGACGGATCGCGGAGAGAAGCAGAAATACAAGGGCAAGAAGCCGAAACGGCCCGCCTGAGCCTGCGCGCGTGGAATGACTGTCGAAACCAGCTCTTAGATAAGACCTTGCCGCAGAGCCATGGCAACCGCATGCATCTTGTTGGAGGCTCCAAGCTCTTGGCAACAATTGGCGATGTGGTAATTCACTGTCGGCGTGGTCAGCCCTATCCGGTCGGCCGTGGCTTCGCTTGAAAGACCGTCGGCCGCCCAGCTCAAGACTTCCCGTTCCCGCGGTGTCAGGGTCACCGACTTTGTTGGAACCTTGTCGAAGAGGACGCGAATCGCCGCCGCGTGAAACTCCGCCGCAAAAAGCTGGATCCGCGCTGCGGATTCCGAAACCATATCGGCGACGCTGCTCGACGAATCGACGCAGAATGACAACCCGCCCATATCGCCTTCGGGGCCGGAGATTGGAACGACATAGCCTTCGACGAGGCCGAAATCCCGGGCCTCATGCAGCACAGCGCGTTCCGCTTTATTCAACAGTTTTAAGAATTCCCGGTGCCCCCAGCGAAACGGCAGGCGCGACCGGCTGCAGATTTTCGCGAGAGGGTCGTGAAACTGGTAGTCTCGCTCGTTATAGCGGACAAGCCACTCGGTCGGGCAATTCGTGATCACCGGATCGGTCTTGAGCAAAGCATTCCTTGGCGGGTTCAGCAGCATATAGCTGAAGTTCTTGCTGCCGATCGACACGCAAAACGCGTTCGCCCGATGAATCAACTCCGATTTCTCGCTCACCCCGCGAAGATCGAAGTCATCCTGCCCAACCCAAAAGTCCATTCCTTCACCTGAAATCACCGATCCTATTAAGTCTAATAGTGTACAAATCCCGCCCCCGCCGGCGACAACATGTCGATCATGAGAATCGTTTGGGGACGCGCAATGACGAATTGTTGGGGGAAAGCCGGCGGCTTAACGCCGCAGCCGAGCAAATACGCGGAAAAGCGCGGGATTGTTCGCCCTTCGGTATCCGTACTCCTGTCCGGCGTCACGGCGCTGATCTCCTCCACCGTTCTTGGTTGGCAACCGGTCCTTGCCGATGACCTCATCGTCGGCCAGCCGGGCGGCGAAACCCACAACGTGACCGGCACGGAGAACTACGACAACTTCGTCGTCGGCGATCTGACGAACGATATCGGCACGGTCAACATCCTGAACGGAGCCGTTCTGAATACCGGCCCTGGCACGTCGTCGACCGTTGGCCACCAGACCGGCACATCCGGGACGGTGGCTGTTTCCGGAAATGGCTCCAAGTGGACGGCAAGCGGGAACGGGGACGGCGTAACCTTCCTCGGCTATTCCGGTTCGGCCACGCTGCAGATCTCCAATGGCGGCATGGTTGACCTCAGTCGCGCCTGGACCGCCATGGAAAGCGGCAGCAGCATGACCGTGACGGTTTCGGGCGACGACTCAAGCCTGAAGGTTGGCGACTTCCTGATCGGCTATAAGGGCACGGCGAACGTCACCTTCGACAATCGCGGGTCGCTTGACACCAACGGCACTGCCATCGGCGGCTGAAACTACGTTGCCGACGGCACGGGCAGCGGATCGCTGACGGTCACCGGTACGGGGACGACCTGGACGGAACGGGGCGGTGTCGACCTTGCCAGGGGCGGCGATACGACGGCAGACCTGACCATTTCCGATGGCGCCACCGCCACCGTTGCTGGCGGTGTCTATGGCGTCACCGGCGCCACGATGCTGTTCACCGGCAACGGCACGAGCGTGACGATCGGCGATGAGAACGACGACGATTCCAAGAGCTGGGTCTACTTCAGCGGCGGCGAGATCACGGTTTCCGACGGCGTCGATTTATACAGCGACGGCGGCTATATCGGCGGCGGCGGACCCGAGGCGACGACCATGACCGTCACCGGACCGGGCACCACGTGGGACACGACCAGGCGCATCTATATCGGCGGCGACGAAGGCGGCGGCGGGGGCGGCAACGGCTCGGTCACCGTCTCCAACGGGGCTTCGGTCACTTCGGCCACCATCGGTGTGGGCATGGATGCCGATTCGACCGGCGAACTCATCTTGACGGGCGCAGGCACCACGGCGCATGCCTATGCTGTTCCCTCGATCAACTATCTCGGCAATGTCTATGTCGCCTATGGCGGTACTGCAGTTGTCACCGTTTCGGACGGCGCGGCGCTCACCGTCGACAATGAATTGCGCATCGCGACGACTTCGGGCGGGGTCGGCACGCTGAATATCGGCGCGGCGGCAGGCGATGCCGCCATCGGTGGCGGAACGATCACCTCCCCCAAAATCGTCTTCGGCGAGGGCGACGGAACGATTGTCTTCAATCACACCGACTCCGACTATGTGCTGGCGTCGGACGTCACCGGCACGGGCACGCTGAAAGTCCTCTGGGGAACGACCAGCCTCACCGGCGACTATTCGGAGTATACCGGCGACGTCCTGATCGAGGACGGCCTGCTCTCGATCGACACATCCAGCTTCGTCGGCGGCGTCTTCGGCATGACCGGCGGAACCCTGGCGGTGAACGGTTCGATATCGGGCGTTGCCGACGCCGTGACGATGGAGGGCGCGACGCTCGCCAATGCCGGTTCGATTTCGGGAACTCAATACGGCATCGTGCTGGCCGGCAGTGGCAACGAGGTCACCAACGCCGGAACCATCGCCGGCGGCACCGCCTCGATTCGCTACGATGCGGGCGGCAACCGGTTGAACATCCTGCCCACCGCTACGTTCGGCAGTCTCGTGGATTTCAACAGCACGACGGGCAACACGACGACCTTCGGCACCGGCAGCTATTCCATCCCGGTCGCGGAGTATCTGACCGGCAGCAACACGGTTGAGCTGAACAACAACCGGCAATCCGTCATCTACACCGATCCCGATACGGCTTCGGGCACGATCGACGTGGTCGACACGACGACCAGTATGGCGTCGGCCTTCACGACCACCCAGACGATCACCTCCACCGTCGGCATGGTCATGACCGACATCATGTCCCTCGACATCGATCGTAACGGGCCGGTCCATGAGCGGGCAGGCTCGGACGGCGCGCTCGGATATGCCGAGGAGGCAGCCGAGTCCGATGCAGAACAAGCCATGGCGAAGGTGGTTGGCGAAGGCCTCGCTGTCGCGCCTGGCGGAAACCTCGTTTGGCTGCGCGGTTTCGGCGGCCAGAGCTTCGACGACGGCACCGACACCAACGCCGCCCATTACGGCGTTTCCTTCGGTATCGATCATGTTGTCGGTCAGACCCGCTTCGGTGCGATGGGCGGCATCGGCGCGATGCGCAACCAGACGAATGACGACAGCTCGAAAGTCACCGGAAACACCGCGTTCGGCGGTCTCTATCTTCGCCATGACGCCGGCGGCCGTTATTTCGATGCGTCGCTGATCGCGGGCGGGATCTTCTCGACGTCGGAACGCGAAATCAATGCCGGCGCCGAGACGGCGACCGGCACCTATGATGGCTGGTTCGCATCGCCGGAAATCGCCGTTTCGGGCGACTACGGGGTGGCGCCGGGCTGGGTGCTGACCCCGAAGAGCGTGCCGCGCTACACGTATGGGTCGTTCGATGGTTACGCCGAGCAGGGCTCGTCGCAGAACATCTCTTACGGCAACCGGTCGGTCGAGGCCCTGCAGGCCGCGATGGAACTGAAGATCACCAATCGGCAACAGTTCGCCAACGGGCAGACGGCCAGCTATTCGGTAACGGGAACGATCCTCGGTACCTACAATATGGGTGATTCCGCCCTGAACGCCTCGTTGCAGGGCAGGGACTTCACGATCTCCAGCGCGGAACATCGCAACGTGTTCGGCGGCAAGCTCGGCGTCAGTTCGGAACTGAAACTCAATTCCCAGACCACCGTTTTCACGGGCTCGAATGCGAGCGTGTATGACAACAACTCGTGGGATTACGCCGCGAATGCAGGGGTCAAGGTCAAATTCTGAACCGATCTCCAAACGGGCTGGAAATGACCGCTGTCAGGAAGCCCTCAAATCGGCCGCTCAGGCCGATTTGAGGGTGCATAACTGCCGCGAGCGACGAGCCGCTCCTCACACCCTCGACCAAACACCGTCCGCGCTTTCTTCGGCAAATTCGCCGATAGCGTCAGCACCGGCGCGCCGATTATCTTGTCGGTGTTTCATCGTGTAGCAGGCAACAAAAAACCCCGGAGTTTTCACCCCGGGGTTTCCATAACTCAGTCAGGCAACTTGCTTATGCCGCCTCGTCCATCTGCGCATAAGGATCGAACCGCGTGTAGAAGGTCTCGCCATTGTCGGCCATCTCCTTCAGCAGCTTCGGCACCTTGAACTGTTTGCCATATTTGCGGCGGAGCTTCTCGGCCATCGCAACGAACTCCGCCACGCCCATGCCATCGATGTAGGAGAGCGTGCCGCCGGTATAGGGAGCGAAGCCGAAGGCGAGGATGGAGCCGACATCCGCCTCGCGCGGGTCGGTGACGATGCCTTCCTCCATCACGCGGGCCGCTTCCAGGGCGATGACGGCGAGGAAGCGCTGCTTCAGTTCCTCGAAGTCGATCGAGTCCGCATCCTGCTGCGGGTAGAGCGTCTTCAGATCGGGCCACAGGTGCTTCTTGGCGGGCTTTGCCGGGTAATCGTAAAAGCCCTTGCCGTTCTTGCGGCCGTGGCGACCATGCGTGTCGACCATCGTGTCGATCAGCTTGACCTGCTCCGGATCGACGGCCTTTTCGCCGAGATCGCGGATGGTCTGCTTCATGATCTTCTGGGCGAGGTCGATCGCCGTCTCGTCGGTCAGCGCCAGCGGGCCGACCGGCATGCCGGCCATCTTCGCGGCGTTCTCGATCATTGCCGGCGGCACGCCCTCGATGAGCATCTGGAACGCCTCGTTCATGTAGCGCAGCACGCAGCGATTGACGTAGAAACCGCGCGTGTCGTTGACGACGATCGGCGTCTTCTTGATGGCGCGGACATAATCCATCGCCACTGCCAGCGCCTTGTCGCCGGTGCGCTTGCCCATGATGATCTCGACCAGCATCATCCGGTCCACCGGCGAGAAGAAATGGATGCCGATGAAGTTCTTCGGCCGCTTCGAATTCTTCGCCAGCGCGGTGATCGGAATGGTCGAGGTGTTGGAGGCGAAGATGCCGGACGGCTTGAGCTGGGCTTCGCCCTGTTCGGTGGCGGTTTTCTTGACCTCCGAATCCTCGAACACCGCTTCGATGATCAGGTCCGCGCCCTCGATCTCGGCATAGTCGGTCGTCGGCGTGATGAGCGACAGGAGCTTTTCCTTCTCCTCTGCCGTCGCGCGGCCCTTCTGCATCGCCTTGGTGACGAGGCCCTCGGAATGCGCCTTGCCCTTCTCGGCCGCCTCCATCGTGCGGTCGAGCAGCACCACGGGAATGCCGGCCTTCGCCGTCACATAGGCGATGCCCGCGCCCATGAAGCCCGCGCCGAGCACGCCGATCTTCTTGAACCTGGTCGGCTTGACGCCATCCGGGCGGCGCGCGCCCTTGTTGAGTTCCTGCAGCGAGACGAAGAGCGAGCGGATCATCGATCCGGCCTCGGTCGTCTGCAGCACCTGCGCGAAATAGCGCTGCTCGATCTTCAATGCGGTGTCGAAGGGCACCTGAAGGCCCTCATAGACGCATTTCAGGATCGCCGCCGCGCCGGGATAGTTCATGTTGGTCTCGCGGCGCAGGATCGCGGAAGCCGCCGGCCACAGATTGGCGCCGGCCGGCGTGTAGATCTTGCCGCCGGGCAGCTTGAAGCCCTTCTCGTCCCAGGGCTGCACCGGCTTCAGGCCGGCCGCGATCATCGCCTTGGCGGCCGCGATCAGCTTCTTCGGCGGCACCACGTCGTGGATCAGCCCCATCGCCTTGGCGCGCGACGGCGTCAGGCTGGAGCCCTGCGTCATCATCTGCAACGCGTCCTGCTGGTTGGTCAGGCGCGGCACGCGCTGGGTGCCGCCGGCGCCGGGGAAGATGCCGATCTTGACTTCGGGCAGGGCCATCTTGACCGCCGGACTGTCGGCCGCGATCCGGCCGTGACAGGCGAGCGACAGTTCGAATGCGCCACCCATGCAGGTGCCGTTGATCGCCGAGACCCAGGGCTTGCCGCAGGTTTCCAGCTTGCGCCACAGCCAGCTCATCCGGCCGGCGCCGTCAAACAGCATCTGCACCGCCTTTTCAGGATCCTTCGCCTTCTCGGTCTGGATGATGTCGAACATCTTCTTGAGCATGGTGATGTCCGCGCCGCCGGAAAACGAGTCCTTCTTGCCCGACGTGAAGACCGCGCCCTTGATCGCGTCGTCGGCGACGACCGCGTCGATGATCGCGTCGATCTCGTCCATCACCTCCTCGGTAAAGACGTTCATCGACTTGTCTGGCATGTCCCAGGTGACGAGCGCGATGCCGTCGGCGTCGGTTTCGACGGTGAAGTTTGTGTAGGTCATGGATTTCTCCTTTGAACGTTTCCGCCTCCGCTTCGGCGCGGTATTTCAGGCTTTTTCAATATTTTCAGTGCAATCTGGTCGCTTGAACGGGAATTGAGAGATGGCTGACACCTGCGAGGGATGCCGGTCCGGCGAGCCGCTTGGCTTTGATTTCACGATGGCGTTCCAGCCGATCGTCGAAACGTCCGAAAGCATCGTCTGGGGCTATGAGGCGCTGATCCGGGGCATCGCCGGCGAAGGCGCGGGCGAGATCCTGTCGCGCGTCGGCCCCGAGCAGCGCTACCGCTTCGACCAGGCCTGCCGCGTCAAGGCCGTCGAGCTGGCGTCGCGGCTCTTTCCGAAGGAGAACACGCCGCGCCTGTCGATCAACTTCCTGCCCAACGCGGTCTATGAACCCGCCGCCTGAGGCCTGCAGCCGTCCCGGCCAAGGCGCGATCGCCCTTTTATGCACGCCGTACCCCGTCATGCCGCAACGCCTGTGTCGAGCGCAGCCAGCAGGCTGTCGGTTGTTTCGATCGTCGCGAACTCACCGTCCAAATTGGACAGCGTCATCGCGTGAATGTCTTCGGCGGTTTCGTGCCGGCCGTTATGGCCGGTACGGTCGAATGTGTAGCAGGCATCCGAAACGAGCCGCGCGTCGAAGCCGAGATTGCCGGCCATCCGCGTCGTGGTCTCGACGCAGTGATTGGTGGTGATGCCGCAAATCACGACCGTCTCGATACCGAGCGCACGCAGGCGCGTTTCCAGATCTGTACCGATGAAGCTCGAATTGACGTGCTTCACGATCACCGGTTCGCCGTCGCGTTCCCGCGCTTCGTCGATTGGCTCGTAGCCGGGCATCTCCGGACGCAGCGCCGATCCGGCCTCGCGCGATGCATGGCGGATATGGAACACGGGCAGGCCGGCGCGCCGGAAGGCGGCGAGAAGGCGCGCGATGTTGTCGACGGCCTGAGGATTGTTGCGCCGCATGCCGGCGGCTTCCCATTCGAGGAAGGCCTTCTGCACATCGACGAGCACCAGTGCCGTCCCGCCTTTGGATTGCAGGCCGGTCACGCCAGGTCTCCGGGGCCGCGTCCGGCCCTGTCCATGCGGTCGGCGACACGCGCGGCGAGGGGGCCGGATCCGCGCAGGCCGGCGATCACGCCAGTCCGGTCCGGCTCGCTCTTGTGCTGGTTGAGCTTCAGCGCGCCTTCGGCGCGCTCGACGCGCAGCCGCATCCCGACGATCGCCGCCATCATCCGTTCCGTATAGGGCCGCGGGGCGTCGGAGACCGCCCAGGGTTCCGGCTGGCTCTCTTCATTGTGCGACGTCAGATCGACCAGATGGCGCTCGAGTTCGCCCGCGTCGGTGATCGGCTCCAGTCGGCCGTGCATGTGCACCGTGACATAGGTCCAGGTCGGAACCACCTTGCCGGTCTCGGCCTTTGTCGGATACCAGCCGGGATGGATATAGGACTGGTCGCCCTGGAAGATCGCGACGGTCGGCGCGTCAGGATCGATCTGCCAGTGCCGGTTGCCTTTGGCGACGTGGAACTCCACGAAGAGATCGTCGCCGTCCTGCCGTATGAGACAGGGTGCGTGGGTCGCGTAGAGGCTGTCGCCCTCGCCGGTGACGATGCAGCCGAACTGGATCTCGCGGGCAAGCGCAGCCAGCCTGTCGCGGTCGTTCTCCTGAAAGAAATCCGGCTGGTACATGGAGGTCACACCCGCTCGATGATCGTGGCTGTGCCCATGCCCGCGCCGATGCACAAGGTCACCAGGGCGGTGTTGAGGTCGCGGCGCTCCAGCTCGTCGAGCACGGTGCCGAGGATCATCGCCCCGGTCGCGCCGAGCGGGTGGCCCATGGCGATGGCGCCGCCGGCTACGTTCATCTTCGAATGGTCGACGTCGAAAGCCTGCATGTAGCGCAGCACGACCGCCGCGAAGGCCTCGTTCAACTCGAACAGGTCGATGTCGTCGATCGACATCTTCGCCTTCTTGAGAAGCTTCTCGGTCACGTCGACCGGGCCGGTCAGCATCAGCGTCGGATCGGAGCCGATATTGGCGAAGGCCTTGATCTTTGCGCGCGGTTCGAGCCCCATGGATTTGCCGCCGCGCTTCGAGCCGAGCAACACGCCCGCCGCGCCATCGACGATACCCGACGAGTTGCCGGCATGGTGGACATAGTCGATCGCCTCGACCTCCGGATGGCCGGCGATGCCGACAGCCTCGAAGCCGCCCATCTGGCCGGGCATGACGAAGGACGGGTTGAGGCTCGCCAGCGACTGCATGTCGGTGCCGGGACGCATGTGCTCGTCACGGTCGAGAATGGTCAGGCCGTTCTGGTCCTTCACCGGAATGACGGATTTGGCGAAATGGCCCTTGTCCCAGCTTTCCGCCGAGCGTTTCTGGCTTTCGACCGCATAGGCATCGACGTCGTCGCGGCTGAACCCGTATTTGGTGGCGATCAGGTCGGCCGACACGCCCTGCGGCATGAAATAGGCCGGGATATTGACCGACGGGTCCATGTACCAGGCGCCGCCCGACGCGCCCATGCCGACGCGCGACATGGATTCCACGCCGCCCGCGATGACGATGTCGTCGGCGCCCTGCGCGATCTTCGCCGCGCCGAAATTGATGGCGTCGAGGCCGGAGGCACAAAAGCGGTTGATTTGCAGACCGGGCGCTTCGGTCGCGTAACCCGCCTCGAAGACGGCCGCGCGCGCGATGTCGCCGCCCGCCTCGTAGACCGGGTCCACGCAGCCGAGGATCACGTCATCGACCTTCTTTGTGTCGAGGCCATTGCGCTCGCGCAGCGCCTCGAGAACTTTCGCGGCAAGGCGCGGCGTCGGCACTTCGTGCAGGCTCCCGTCCTTCTTGCCGCGCCCGCGCGGCGTGCGCACCGCGTCGTAGATGAATGCGTCAGCCATTGTCGTCTCCTTGTTTCCTGCGCGCGGCTCAGGCCGTCGCGGTGTCTTGTTCCTGGCCGGAAGGCATCAGGTCTTCCGGCAGCTTGAAGCCCTTCAGGCGGCGCAGCCGGTCGAGCCAGCGCGGTATCGCCGGGAAGTCGTCGGCGACCATGCCGATCTGCGCCGGCCAGAACAGGTAGCCGGCAAGCGAGAAGTCGGCGATCGTCGGGCGGTCGGCGGCCACCCAGTCGCGGTCCGCCAGATGCTCGTCGAGAACGCGCCAGGCGCTGCGCGCGCGCGAATAGAGAAACTCGGCTTCCGGCGTGTCGCCCTTGCCCGCGAAGATGCGCAGGAAGCGGTAGGTCGCCGAGTAGCTGGTCAGCTTGTGGTTGTCCCACAGGATCCAGCGCATGACCTCGCGCTTCTCCTCCTCGGATTCCGGCATGAATTGCCCGAAATGTTCGCCGAGATGATAGAGGATCACGCCCGACTGGCTGATGACGAGGTCGGGACGGCGCGTGTGGTCGATCAGCACCGGCACCTCGCCCATCTCGTTCAGGTCGCGGAACTCCGGCCTGCGCGTCTCGCCCGAAAAGAAGGCAACGCGATGCGGCTCCCAGTCGGCGCCGCACAGCTCCAGCATCAAGGCCGCCTTGTAGGCGTTGCCGGATTCGGTGAAGCAGTGGAGGGTGAAATCGGCCATCTCAAAGGCTCCTGGCGATCAGCAGTTTCATGATCTCGTTGGTGCCGCCATAGATGCGCTGGACGCGGGCGTCGCGGAACATGCGGGCGATGGGATACTCGTTCATGTAACCGTAACCGCCATGCAGTTGCAGGCAGGCGTCGGTGATCTTTCCCTGCAGGTCCGACAGCCAGTATTTCGCCATCGAGGCCAGTTCCGGGGTCAGCCGGCCTTCGAGATGTTCACCGACGCAGAAATTGTAGAAGGTGCGCCCGACGGTCGCCTCGGTCTTCAGTTCGGCCAGCGTGAACTGCGTGTTCTGGAATTCGATCACCGCCTTGCCGAAAGCCTTGCGGTCCTTGACATAGTCGATCGTGACGGCGAGCGCCCGCTCGCACATGGCGATCGCCGAGCCGCCGATCTGGAGACGTTCCTGCGGCAGTTGCTGCATCAGCTGGACGAAGCCGAGCCCTTCCTCGTGGCCGAGGAGATTGGCGGTCGGCACGCGCACATCGTTGAAGAACAGTTCCGACGTATCGTTCGATTTCAGCCCGATCTTGTCGAGGTTGCGGCCGCGCTCGAAACCGTCCGCGTCGTCGGTCTCGACGATGATCAGCGAGGTGCCTTTCGCGCCCGCAGTCGGATCGGTCTTGGTGACGACGATGATCAGATTGGCGAGCTGGCCATTGGTGATGAAGGTCTTCGAGCCGTTGAGGACGTAGTGGTTGCCGTCCTTCTTCGCCGAGGTCTTCACGCCCTGCAGGTCGGACCCCGCGCCGGGCTCGGTCATCGCGATCGCGCCGATCAGTTCTCCTGTCGCGAGCTTCGGCAGCCAGCGCTGCTTCTGCTCCTCGGAGCCGTAATGCGCGATGTAGGGCGCGACGATGGAGTTGTGCAGCGGAATGCCGAAGCCGTCGACGCCGACATGGCTGATCGCTTCGAGGATCGCCGTCTCATGCGCGTAGGTGCCGCCCGCGCCGCCATACTCTTCCGGCATCGACGCGCAGAGAAGCCCGTTCGCTCCAGCCTTTTCCCAGCTCTCGCGGTCGAAGATCTCCGCCTTCTCGAAATCCTCGTATTTCGGGAGGATTTCGTCGGTCATGAAACGTGTCGCCATCTCCTGGAGCATGACGACGTCTTCCGTCGCCCAGGATGGCTTCGGCATGCCGAGAATATCCGCCGGATTGCTGGCCATTCGTTCCTCCCGTTATGCGTGTCTTCGAGCGACCTTAGAATGCCTCTTCGGCCAGTTCCATCATCGAGTCCGCGCCGGCCGAAATACGGGCCAGATGCGCCGAGCTTTCCGGCATGACGCGTTCCATGAAGTAGCGCGCCGTCGTCAGCTTGGCCTCGAGGAACGCCTTGCGGTCGTCGCCGTCAGCCAGCTTCTCCTGCGCGGTCTTCGCCTGCAAGGCCCACATGTAGCCGAGCGCGACGAGGCCGAAGAGATGCATGTAGTCGTGGCTCCCGGCGCCCGCATTGTCGGGCTTGGCCATGGCGTTCTGCACGAACCACATGGTTGCCGCCTGCAGGTCGTTCAACCCTTTCTTGAGGTGCTTGGTGAAGAACGAAAGCGTCTCGTCGCCGCGGTTCTCCTCGCAGAAATCGCCGACCTCCTTGAAGAAGGCCTGCACCGCGCGGCCGCCATTGGCCGGCAGCTTGCGGCCGACGAGGTCGAGCGCCTGGATGCCGTTGGCGCCCTCGTAGATCATGGCGATGCGCGCATCGCGCACATACTGGCTCATGCCGTGTTCCTCGATATAGCCGTGGCCGCCGAAGACCTGCTGCGCCATCACCGCGTGCTCGAAGCCCTTGTCTGTCAGGACGCCCTTGATGACCGGGGTCATGAGGCCCATCATTTCCTCCGACAGCTCGCGTTCGCTTGCGTCTTCCGCGCGATGCGCGACGTCGGATTTCAGCGCCGCCCAAAGCAGGAAGGCGCGACCTGCCTCGTTGAAAGCGCGCATCGTCATCAGGTTCCGGCGTACGTCTGGATGGACGATGATCGGGTCCGCCTTCTTGTCGGGCGCTGCCGGTCCGGTGAGCGCGCGGCCCTGGATGCGGTCCTTCGCATAGGCCGCGGCGTTCTGATAGGCGATCTCCGCGATCGACAAGCCCTGCAGGCCGACACCGAGGCGCGCCTCGTTCATCATGGTGAACATGGCGCGCAGACCCTTGTTCTCCTCGCCGATCAGGTAGCCGGTCGCATCGTCGTAATTCATCACGCAGGTCGAGTTGGCGTGGATACCCATCTTTTCCTCGATGGATCCGCACACGACGCCGTTGCGCTCGCCGAGAGAGCCGTCATCGCCGACCATGAATTTCGGCACGATGAACAGCGAGATGCCCTTGGTGCCTTCCGGCGCGCCCTCGATGCGGGCGAGCACGAGGTGGATGATGTTCTCGCTCATGTCGTGTTCGCCGGCCGAGATGAAGATCTTCTGGCCGGAAATCCTGTAGGAACCGTCCTCCTGCGGAACCGCCTTGGTGCGCAGCAGGCCCAGATCGGTGCCGCAATGCGGCTCGGTCAGGTTCATCGTGCCGGTCCAGCGGCCCTCGACCATCATTGGCAGGAATTTCTGCTTCTGCGCGTCGGAGCCGTGCACGTGGATCGCGGCCATCGCGCCCTGGGTCAGGCCCGGATACATCGCGAACGCCATGTTGGCCGACGAGAAATACTCGCCGATCGCCGAATGCAGCGTGTAGGGCAGGCCCTGTCCGCCATACTCCGGATCGAAGGCGAGGCCCATCCAGCCGGCTTCCTTGTATTGCTCGAAGGCATCCTTGAAGCCTTTCGGCGTCGTCACCGCGCCGTCCTCGCTGCGGGTGCAGCCTTCCTGGTCGCCCGACTGGTTAAGGGGAAAGAACACTTCCTCCGCCATGCGGCCCGCTTCGCGCAACACCGCCTCGACGATGTCGGGCGAGGCGTCGGCGAAGCCCGGCAGGTTGTCGTAACGCTCGTATTTGAGGACGTCGTTCAGCACGAACAAAGTGTCTTCGACCGGTGCGCGGTAGGCGGGCATGTCTTCCTCCGAAAGTCTGTCTCAACGCGTGGCGGCGCCGCGCGGAACGTGATCGAGGCGTGGCTATCAAATTTTGACGTTTCCGTAAACGTCAAAATTTTGAAATCGTACGGATTTCGCGATGGAGCATCGACTCAACGGCATGACATCGCTCGAAAAAGGTCGATTTGAGGCGATTTTCCGGGCGGAAACGAAAAACCCCGGCGATCCTTGCGGATGCCGGGGTCGTTGAGAAGGCGGCCCGATGCCCCATCCGGGCCGCTTCCTATGGTGACTGTTAGGCGCGGTGGAGGCGGCGGTCAGACCTTGGCGGAGACCATGCCGCGCACGGTCGTGAGGGTCTCGTCGAGTTCCGCGATCGCCGCGTCGATTTCCTCACGCTGCTTCTGCAGGATTTCCATCTGCTCCTCGCCCTTTTCGAGCGCGACCGTGAGCTGGCGATGGTTGTCGCCGTTCGGGTCGTAGAGGTCGAGGATTTCCTTGACGTCGAGAAGCGACAGGCCGACGCGCTTGCCAAGCAGTATCAGCCGGAGCCGTGTCCGGTCGCCGCGCGAGTAGAGGCGCGTATTGCCGATCCGTCGCGGCTTCAGAAGGCCCTTGTCCTCGTAGAAACGTAACGTGCGTAACGTAACATCGAATTCCTTCGAGAGTTCTCCGATCCGATAGACCGGTTCGTGCTCGGCGAGTGATTCGACTTTTGTGTTGCTGTTCATAATGCTCGACCGTCGCCCCCGCTTTACGGTTTATTTCTGACATTCGTTTCGGCAGTCATTGCGATGGAAGCCGCGCTATAGAGGCCGGCAGCGCCGGAAAGCGACCGCCGGTTGCAATGACATCCCATCCCAACTTCAAGTGTAGGCCGCAAAAGGCTCACAAGTGAAGGTAACGCAACGTTACCTCGCTGTTACAGCAACAGATCCGCGCAACTTTGGCGTTCTATGGTCTGCAAGTGATCCGTAGATCGTCGAATGCGATTTTCATGAAATTAACCTCGGTTAACCGCTTGTTTACCGTGATTTGAAAAACGTTAACGATGAAAGATCGCGGCGTGGTTGTGTATCGGGTGTGCGCGCTCGGTTTTCGGGGACAAATCAGTTCAAGGCGACGGCTGCCACGGGAATGACCGCAGAGTTGGCAGTGCAGCGGGCGCCGCGAGAAATGGGCGAAACATGCACGACAGGAACATGCATCCCGGACAGGATACCGCTTCCCGGCGTTCCGCAAACATGACTCTCGACAAGCTCGACGAAGCCTTGTCCAATCTCGAAAGACGAATGGGCATCGAGCGCTCCGGTCGTGGTCTCCCGCATCGCGATGACGACATATCCGCCATACGCGCCCGCCAGGAAGCGCTCGCCCGCCGCGATCGGCCCGACACCTCCTATCGCGCCGCGCCACCGGTCCGCCACGCCGTCGCTGCTCCCGATCAGAGCGGATTGCAGGCGGAACTCGCGGTCATGCGCGAAGCGCTCAATCGCGAAATGTCGTCGACAATAGCATCGCAATTCGCCTCGATCCGCGAAGAGCTGAAGTCTCTCAACCGCCAGGGCTCGACGGTTTCGCGCGACGATCTCGCCGATGGATTCGGACGCCTGACGCGCGAACTCGGCGTTGTCGCCTCGCGTGTCGAGAACGGCAACACCGGCGCGTTGCGTGCCGAGGTGGAGGAACTGAAGGCGCATGTCGCAGCGCTTGCCCGCGAGGACACGCTGCGCGACATGGCCGACCGCTGGTCGGTCATCGAGAACGAAATCGGCGAACTGCCAAGCCGCATCGGCTCCCGCGAGGACCTGAACGCCATAGCGGACCGCATTGGCGAACTCGGAAGTGCGCTGCATGGCCTGCCGGACACCCGTGCGATTGCCGCGATGGAAGACCAGATGCGGTCGCTCGCCGGAGCCGTCGAGAGCCTTTCGGCCCAGAACGCGTCCCTTTCGCCGGATCACCTCAACGCCATCGAGGAACGGCTGGACGAGATCACGCGCGCGATCGTGTCGGTCTCCGTTTCCAACGCCCCGCCGGAATTCGACACGACCCCGTTCGATCGCATCGAGGCGCGCCTGTCGTCGCTTGCGCGTCAGGTCGAGGAACGCGCCGCCGGATCGCAGGCCGGCGACGTCGAACGCTACCTGTCGGAAATCGCGGCACGGCTGGATGCCCTGCATGAATCGACCGCGACGGCATCGCCGCAGAACGAGGCTCTCGAGGCGGTCACCGAGCGACTCGACGAACTCGCCCGCAGGATCGGGACTGGCGGCGGGACCGTCGCCGGCGTGCCGGACGGTGCGATCGAGCAGCTGAACGCCCGTTTCGAGGACATCGCCCATCGCCTCGACTCGCATCACCGCACGGCGAACGAAAAAGGCCAGCGCATGTTCGAGTCGCTCGATCAGCGCATGGAAGAACTCGCTCGGCGCATCGAGGACAACGAGCGCGATGGCGCCGCCGTGCCGACTTTCGATCACATGGAACGCCGCATCGAGGAAATCGCGCAGATGCTGACGAGCGGCGACGGATTGTCGTCGGGTGCGCCGGCTCAGACCGACACGCGAGCTAGGGAGGGCCTCGAAGCGCAGATCGCCGCGCTTTCGGAAAAACTCTCTGCCGTCACGTCGCCGATGCCCGACCAGGCGTCGCTGGCCGATCTCGCGCCACGCCTGACGGCGATCAGCGAACAATTGGCGACCGGCCGCGAGGACATGATCGCCGTTGCCCGCGAAGCCGCGGAGGAAGTCGTCGCCAAGTTCTCGTCCGGTGCGTCCGACGAGCAGAAGTCGATGCTGGCCCAGCTTGCCGGCGATCTGCGTGCCCTTGAAGAACTGGCGCGTAACTCCGACGACCGCAACACGCGCACCTTCGAGGCGATCCACGATACGCTGGTCAAGGTCGCCGAGCGCATCGCCGGCCTTGAAGCGAGCCTGCGCGCGGGCGACCAGCCGCCGCCGGCGGACAAACCCCCGCTGTTTGGCCCGAAGCCGTCTGATGAACCCGCGCCCGAGCAGCCGAAGGCGCATATCGAGGATGCGCCGCCTGTCGATTATGCCGCGAGCGAGCAGTCGCTGTCGCGTGGAATGCGCAAGAACCCGGTCAAGCGCGAGGGCGTTTCCCCGGCCGAGGCGGCCGCCATGGCTGCGCGCGCCGTGATGGAGGAAACCGGATCCGCGAACGCTTCCGGTGAAGTCGAGATCATGGTCGATCCCGATTCAAAGCCTCGCAAGGGTCTCCTGAGCGGTTTGCGTGGCGCGATGCGCCGGTCCGGAAAGAAGGAAGCCCCGACGCCCAAACCCGGACACGAACCGGTCGTCTTCAGCGCGAGCGGCAAGGCCGATATCGATCCCGAGATCGGCGATCAGCCGCTGGAACCGGGCTCCGGCACGCCGGATCTCGCCGAGATCATGAAGCGCGTGCGCGCCGAACGTGCCGGCCCGGCGCCGCAAACCAGCGCCGAACCGGCCGACGATACCGGCAAGTCCGATTTCATCGCCGCCGCCCGCCGCGCCGCCCGTGCTGCCGCCGACGATGCCTCCGTCCTCGATAAGGGCAAGGCGAAGAATGAATCCGGGACGTCGGCAGGACGCGGCCTGCTTGCCTCGAGCCGCCGTCCGCTGATGATCGGAGCCGCCGCGATCCTGCTCGCGCTCATGGCCTTCCCGCTTGTACGCGGATATCTGGTCGATCGCGGTGGAGCACCCGCCGAGGTGACGCAAATGCAGGACGCTGACCCCGCTGCCGCTGTCCAGCCGCCCGCGGAAATGACCGCGCCCGCATCCGAAATCGCCGCTGACGAGACGGCCGCCACGGTTCCGGCCGAGCCGCGGGTCATCGGCGCCAATACGGCGGGCGAAGCCGCTTCGACCGGTGATGCGGACGAGACGATGGCGGTGGAAACCGCAAACGTGGCCACCCAGGATGCCGTCGACCAGCCTATCGATACCGAAACCGCCGAAGTCGCGGATGAAGGGACGATCGAACAGGTCGCGCTCGCCGATATTCCCGAAGCGATCGGACCGGTGGCCCTGCGCGAAGCAGCGGCCGCGGGCGATCCCAAGGCGCTGTTCACGATCGGCAACCGCCTGATGGGCGACGGCCCCGGCGCACCGGGCGGCGACATGGCCGGCGCGGCGAAATGGTATGAGATGTCCGCCGAACTGGGCTATGCGCCCGCTCAGTATCGCATCGGCAATGCCTACGAGAAGGGCCTTGGCGTCGAACGCGACGCCGCGACGGCGAAAGACTGGTATCAACGCGCCGCCGAGCAGGGCAATGTCAGCGCCATGCACAATCTGGCCGTGCTGTATGCGACGGGCATCGATGGTACGCCCGACATGGAATCGGCGGGACGCTGGTTCCTCGAAGCGGCCGATCGCGGCGTCAAGGACAGTCAGGTCAATCTCGGCATCCTGTCTGCGCGGGGCGAGGGCGTGCCGCAGGATCTCGCCGAATCCTACAAGTGGCTGGCTCTGGCGGCCAAGGCCGGCGACAAGGACGCCGAAGCCAAGCGCGACGAGGTTGCCGGCTACATGCGTCCCGACCAGCTCGAAACGGCGCGCGCCGCCGTCGAGCTCTGGAAGGTCAGGGACGCCGATGTCGCGGCCAACGTTGTCGACGTGCCGGACGCATGGACGACAGGCGGCGAGATGACCGCCTCCGCGCCGGTATCCGACGACAACATGAAGAAGGCCATTCGCAACATCCAGGCGATCCTCAACAACAACGGCTTCGATGCCGGTCCCGCCGACGGCATCATGGGCGGCAAGACGCGCAACGCGATCATCGAATTCCAGAAGGCCAACGACCTGCTGCCGACCGGTGAAGTCGATCGCGCTCTTGTCGACAAGCTGTTGGAACTCAACAGGCAATCCTGACGCACGGGATCGGCCGACAGCATGTGAAAGGGGCGGTACGGATGTGCCGCCCCTTCGCGTTACGGGCAGGGCAAAAATCCTGCGGGGCGGGTTTGACTCTGCTTACCGTGAGGCGCATGAACAATTCATGCCGGTTCGCTGATTGGAGGAAAAACAGGTGGCGCTTTACTTGCCGATCGCGGAAATGTCTGTGAACATTTTCGTGCTGCTCGGCATGGGGGCTGCCGTTGGTTTTCTTTCGGGCATGTTCGGCGTCGGCGGCGGCTTTCTGATCACGCCGCTCCTGATCTTCTACAACATTCCGCCCGCCGTCGCGGTGGCCACCGGCGCCAACCAGGTCGTGGCGTCATCCGTGTCCGGCGTGCTCTCGCATTTCAAGCGCGGCACGGTCGATATCAAGCTGGGCTTCATGCTGCTGATCGGCGGCATCGTCGGATCGTCCATCGGCGTCTGGGTCTTCTCGCTCTTGCGCACGCTGGGCCAGCTCGACCTGATCGTTTCCGTTCTCTACGTCGTGTTCCTCGGAACGGTCGGCGGCCTGATGATGCTCGAAAGCGTCCGCGCCATGATGCGCTCGCGCGCCGGCGGCTCGGTCAGCCTGCGCCGGCCGGGCGCGCATATGTGGATCCACAAGCTGCCCTTCAAAATGCGCTTCAAGGCCTCCAAGCTCTATGTCAGCGTCATTCCGGTGCTCGGGCTCGGAACGATGATCGGCGTGCTTGCCTCGATCATGGGTGTCGGCGGCGGCTTCATCATGGTCCCGGCCATGATCTACCTGCTCAAGGTGCCGACCAATGTCGTCATCGGGACCTCGCTGTTCCAGATCATCTTCGTCGCGGCCTACACGACGGTTGTGCACGCGACCACCAACCGGACCGTCGATGTGGTGCTCGCGCTCCTGCTGATGATGGGCAGCGTCGTCGGCGCACAATATGGCGCCAAGGTCGGCCAGCGCCTGCGCGGCGAGCAGCTGCGCGCGCTTCTGGCCGGGCTCGTCCTTCTGGTGGCGTTGCGCCTCGGTTACGCGCTCTTCGTCGTCCCCGACGAGATCTATTCGGTGTCGCGGGAGTTCTTGCTGTGAGGGCCGCCGTCGCATCGCTTGTTTTCCTGCTGGCGCTCTTGCCGCTGGCGGTTTCGGCGCAGGAACCGGATCCCAAGCCCGCGCCGGAACCGGTTGCCCCTTCGGTCGAACCCTCGCCGCAGGCCGCCGCGGGTGCGGAACTGCCCGAACGCATCGAGATCGGCCTGTCGACGGAGATCATCGCGATCACCTCCGATTTCTCGGGCGTCGAACTGACGATCTTTGGCGCCGTGGACAATATCGATCCGCTGATCCAGCGGCAGGGCCGTTACGATGTCGCGGTGATCCTCGAGGGCCCGACATCGAACCTGGTGACCCGGCGCAAGGAACGCGTCCTTGGAATCTGGATGAACGTCGATTCCCAGGCTTTCATCAATGTCCCGGAATCTTTCCTGATCGCCTCCACCCGCCCGCCGCAGGACATGACCGATCTCGGCACCATGGCGCGCTTGTCGCTGGGCGTCGAACAGATCCGCCTGCGCAGTTACGAGCCCGATACGGCCGACGAGGCGGATGTCCTCGATTTCACGCAGGCGCTGCGCCGGCTGAAGGAAGAGGGCAATCTTTACGAGGAGTTTCCGGCCGGCGTCCGCTTCATCTCCCAGTCGCTGTTCCGCGCGCAATTGCGCCTGCCGGCCAATGTGCCGCTCGGCCGTCACACGGCGCGCGCCTATCTGTTCCGGCAGGGGGTGCTGGTCGCGCAGACCCAGTCGAGTCTCGACATCCGCAAGGCGGGCGTGGAATTCCAGATCTACGAGGCAGCGCAGAACCGGTCATTGCTGTATGGTATGGCCTCGGTGGCGCTGGCCTTCCTCGTCGGCTGGCTTGGAAGGGTCATGTTCCGCAAGGACTGACGCTTGCCGCGGATCACGAGAGGGGATCCCATGCAGGAAGAACGCAAGGAAATAAGCGTCGAGCGTACGGCGACGATGCTTGCGCTGCTGGGCTTCGTGCCCTTCGCGATCTTCACCTCGCTGCTGCTCGCCGATCCGGGGCTTATCTCGCAATATGCCGAAGGAGGCGCGGCCGCCGTCGGCACCCTCATCGACGCGCTCAAGCTCTATGCGGCCATCGTCCTGTCTTTCGTCGGCGGCATACGATGGGGTCTCGCCATTGCGAACGGGGATGGCGGCCGCAAGGAAAGCGAGGCGCTCGTTCTGGCCGCCGGACCGTCGCTGATCGGCTGGTTTTCCTTCTTCATGGGCGAGCCGTGGTCCTTCGCGGTCCTTGCCGCCGCCTTCGCTGCAACCGGCTGGTGGGACAGCCGCGCCGCCGGAACGAAGGGCATGCCGGACTGGTTCGGCCGGCTCCGCGTGCTTTTGACGGTGCTCTCCATGGGCACGATGATCGCCGCCTTCGGCGCGACATATTCCGCGATGTAGTTCAGTCGCCGATCAGGCCTTTCGGCCCGACCGCATAGACCCGGTCGGTCCCCAGCATGTAGGCGCGAAAACGCGAGGCGTCGAAAAGCCCGTCATAGGCCGCGTCGCGGACATTGAGACCGCCCGTAAAGACCCCGAAGCTCGGCATGACGAGGCGCACCCCGTCGGAGGCGAAACAGGCGCGGCGCACCGCCCGTCCTTCGCGCGCCAGCCGCGCGCAGGGGTGAAGATGGCCGCTGACCTCGTGTCCGGTTTCGTCACGCTCCGCGATATGCCTGAAGATCGTTTGCCCGAACGCCAGCATCTCCACCGAAACGCCCGGCACGCCTTCCGGCGGCGAGGGGTCGTGATTGCCGGTCACCCAGACCAGATCGCGGCCGGACGCGATGGCGCGGATCGCGGCGATGGCGTCGGCGCCGAGCCGTTCGCTCGCCTCGTCGTCATGGAAGGCATCGCCGAGGCTGACGATCGTCGACGGATCGTATTTCGCCGCCATTGCGGCCAGTCGCGCCAGCGTCGCCGCCGTGTCGTAGGGCGGCAGGAAGACCCGCCGCCGCGCAAATGATGAGCCCTTTTCCAGGTGCATGTCGGAAACGACGAGAAGTCGGTCATCGGTGAAATAGGCCGCACCGGCCGGATCGAGCAGCACTTCCGATTCCGCATAATCGATCGCCAGCGCTTCGCCTGCCGTCACCTGTTCCACCGTCTTCAGCGCCGCCCGCATGCTGCCCTTCTCAGATATCCGCGCCGATTGCGTCGCGGATCAGGTCGTCCGCCGCTTCCGCCATCAGCGCGTCGCTCGTCTCGCCGCCGTGAACCGTTTCCTTGCCGATTTCGAGCATGACCGGAACGGCGAGCGGCGAGATCATCTCCAGATCCTTATGCACGATTCGTCCCTTGATGCGAGACAGCATGTCGCCGAGGCGGCCGATGTCGAGCAGGCCGGTGCGCGCATCGTTGCGGGTCGCCTGAAGCAGGATGTGGTCCGGCTCATGCGTCCGCAGCACGTCGTAGATCAGGTCCGCCGACACCGTCATCTGCCGCCCGGATTTCTCCTTTCCGGGATGGCGCTTCTCGATCAGCCCGGCAATCGTGGCACACGCCCGGAAGGTGCGTTTGAGCAGGTAGGATTCATCCAGCCAGGCTTCGAGATCGTCGCCCAGCATGTCTTCGTCGAACAGGCCGGAAAGAGACAACTCGCTCCGCCGCAGCATCTGCCCCATGTCGCGCAGGCCCCAGATTGCAACCGCATAGTCGGACGCAACAAAGCCGAGCGGCCGGGCCTTGGCGCGCTCCAGCCGGCGCGTCAGAAGCATGCAGAGCGTCTGGTGCGCCAGTCGCCCTTCGAAAGGATAGGCGACCATGTAGAAACGGTTGCCACGCGGAAAGGTCTCGACCAGCAATTGCTCCGGGCCCGGCACCAGCGATTTCGCCTTCTGGATTGCCAGCCAGTCGGACACCTGGCGCGGTAGCCGGTTCCAGCCGGACGGATCGGCCAGCATCTTGCGAACCTGTTCGGAGAGGTATGTCGTGGTCGGAAACTTGCCGCCCGCATAGGCCGGTACCTTGGCATTGAGGTCACTCGCCTTGGAGACGATGCAGTCGTTTTCGTGGATGCCCTCGAAGCGCAGCACCTTGCCGGCAAACAGGAACGTGTCGCCCGGCGCCAGCGCCTCGATGAAGCCCTCCTCGATCTTGCCGAGAACCGGCCCCCCGCGCAAAGGTCCGCCCTTGCGCTGCCGGGTCAGCCTGATGTTGAGCATCGGCGCTTCGATGATCGTCCCGCAATTGAGCCGGTATTGTTGCGCGACGGAGGGGTGAGAAACCCGCCATGTGCCGTCCTGCGTCAGCCGGATCCGGGCATAGCGCTCGTAGCTCTGCAGCGCGTATCCGCCATGGGCGACGAACTGCACCGCCTGGTCGAAGACCGCACGCGGAAGACCGGCATAGGGCGCGGCCGCCGTGATTTCCGCATAGAGGTCGTCGGCGCGGAACGGTTCGGCGCAGGCGGTGCCGAGAATGTGCTGGCACAGCACGTCGAGCGCGCCGTCTGCCAGTGGCGGCGTGTCCTGCGCGCCAAGATAATTCGCGTCGAGCGCGGCCTGGCACTCCATCACCTCGAAGCGGTTCGCCGGCACCAGGATGGCTTTCGACGCCTCGTCAATGCGGTGATTGGCCCGCCCGATCCGCTGCGCGAGGCGCGACGCCCCCTTCGGCGAGCCGACATGGACGACGAGATCGACATCGCCCCAGTCGATGCCGAGATCGAGCGTCGAGGTGGCGACGATGGCGCGCAGCGCGTTGCCCTGCATTGCCTGCTCGACCTTGCGCCGCTGGCTGACGTCCAGCGATCCGTGATGCAGCGCGATCGGCAGATTGTCCTCGTTGATCCGCCAGAGTTCCTGGAACAGCAGTTCCGACTGCGAGCGCGTGTTGACGAAGAGCAGCGTGGTCTTGTGCTCGCGGATGGCCTCGTAGACTTCCGCCATGGCGTAGCGCGCCGAATGGCCGCTCCACGGCACCCGTTCTTTCGATTTCAGGATCGTGATGTCCGGCTTCGCCCCGCCGGCCACGGTGATGAGGTCGGCCATCTCGCCGCCTTCGCGCTGCGGCACCAGCCACTGCCGCAACAGGTCCGGTTCGGACACGGTCGCCGACAGTCCGATCGCTTTCAGGCCGGGGCAGAGCCGGTGCAGCCGGGCGAGCCCGAGCGCCAGCATGTGACCGCGCTTCGAGGTGACCAGCGAGTGCAATTCGTCCAGCACGACATGGCGCAAGTCGGAAAAGAAACGCTCGGCGTCCTTGTGCGAGAGAAGGAGCGCGAGCTGCTCCGGCGTCGTCAGCAATATGTCCGGCGGGTTGAGCTTCTGGCGCTGCCGGCGCGACTGCGGCGTGTCGCCGGTCCGCGTCTCGATCTCGACGGGCAGGGCCATTTCCTCCACCGGCGTCGAGAGATTGCGATGGATATCGACGGCGAGCGCCTTGAGCGGCGAGATGTAGAGCGTGTGGACGCCCGGCTTGCGTGTGCCGGGCTTCGCCTTTCCGCGCCGCGCCAGATCGACCAGCGTCGGCAGGAACCCGGCCAGCGTCTTGCCGGCTCCGGTGGGCGCGATCAGAAGCGCCGAGCGTCCCGCCTCGGCCTTTTCCAGCAGGTCGAGCTGATGCGCGCGCGGCCGCCAGCCCTTCGAGGCGAACCAGTCGAGAAAGGGCGCGGGCAGGTCGATGCCGTCGGATGACGACGCGGGGGGAGGTGTCGCGATGCTCACAAGAGCCAAGACTAGAGCCGCCGGGTCGCATCGCCAAGCGAAACGTTCACGTTTTCTTCACATAATCGATAAAATTCTATCGAATCTGTTCACGGCTTGTTTACGTTAATTTCCGTCCGTTGCGCAGGGCGTGCTCGTCGTCCCTCACGGTCTCCGTCCGATCGGCCATGGCGGCGTCCGGGATGACGGTGATAGGGGCGGCTTTTCGCGCCACCACGAGATGCCCTTCGATACGCTCCGCGCCGTCCATGCGCAGGAAAACCCGGTCGAGCGTTGAGACCTCGAAGCCCGCGGCGGCGAGCGCGCGACTCACATAGGCTTGCGAGTGTGCATAGCGCAGTGACGGCCGCACCATGAAGTCCTCCGGGCCGTCATGCGCCTCAACGGTGAAGGCGAACAGGCCGTTCGCCTCGAGAAGCCGGGCGGCAAGCGCGAAGGCGGGGGCGAGGTCGCCGAGATAGATGTAGACATCCGCCGCAACCGCGAGGTCGGCGCGTCCCGGATCGGTCTCCGCGAACGCCATGTCGGCGACATCGCCCTTGTCGAGGCGGTCGTAGATCCGTTTCGAGCGGGCGCGTTTCAGCATCCCCGCCGACAGGTCGATGCCTTCGAGGAAACTGGCGGACTTGCGAAGATGTTCGCCCATCAGCCCCGTGCCGCAGCCCAGGTCGATCGCGTGGCGGACGCTCATGCGTCCTGTCCCGAGCGCCCCGGCAATGGCCTCGGTCAGCAATTGCGGTGCGTGATAGTCCAGCCGCTCGACCAGAGAGGTCTCGAAGCGCGGCGCGAAATCGTCGAACAGGCTTTCCACATAGGCGACGGGCGGAGTGTCCGGCGTTTCCGTCAGGCCGAGGCTGGCGAGCCTCAACTGCGCGCCGAAACGATCATCCGCGTCCAGCCGCAGCATCTGCGCCCACGTGTCGGCGGCATCGGCGGCGCGGCCTGCCTTGTCGAGCCAATCGCCCATCAGGGCGAGAAAAGGCAGGTGCTCCGGCGCAAGCTCCAGCGCCTGTCCCATGATGTCGGCAGCGGCGTCGAAGTCTCCGGCGCCAGCATAGGAACGGGCGAACTCCGCGCGCCTGTCGGCGGTCAGGCTGCCCGAACTCTGATTTGTCATTGTCGTAGGGGTCCGAAAGAAGGTGATGACGGCATATGTTGCCGGCCGCGGAAAAATACAATCGGAAACTGCAGGTCTTCTCCGCGCCGAAAAGGCGTCTATCTTGTCACCATGCGCTTCGAGGACATTCTCCGACCGACGCCGAAAGGCCTCTACTGCCCGCCGGGCGATTTTTATATCGACCCCGTTCGGCCCGTCGAGTGCGCGCTGGTGACCCACGGCCATGCCGATCATGCCCGCCCGGGCCATGCCCATGTGATGGCGACGCGCGAGACGCTGGACATCATGGGTATCCGCTACGGCGAGGGCTTCGCTGGCGCGACGCAGGAGGCCGGCTATGGCGAGGTTCTCGATATCAACGGAGTGACTGTCAGCTGGCATCCCGCCGGCCATGTGCTCGGCGCGGCGCAGATCGCGGTCGAAAAGGACGGCACGCGCATCGTCGCCTCGGGCGACTACAAGCGCCGCCGCGATCCCACCTGCGCGGAATTCGAGCCGGTCAAATGCGATGTCTTCATCACCGAGGCGACGTTCGGCCTGCCGGTCTTCCGCCACCCGGACGATCGCGAGGAAATCGGCAAGCTCCTGAAAAGCGTCGCGCAGTTCCCGGCGAGCGCCCATCTCGTCGGCGCCTATGCGCTCGGCAAGGCGCAACGCGTCATCGCGCTCCTGCGCGAGGCGGGATATGGCGAGACGATCTATATCCACGGCGCGATGCAGAAACTGTGCGACTACTATGTCAGCCGTGGCGTCGATCTCGGCCCGCTTGCGCCCGCGACAATAGAAAAACAGGCGAAGGACCAGTTCGCCGGCGCCATCGTGATCGGTCCGCCCTCCGCCTTCGCCGACCGCTGGGCGCGGCGCTTTCCCGATCCGATCTCCTGCTTCGCCTCCGGCTGGATGCGGGTGCGCCAGCGCACAAGGCAGCGCGGCGTCGAACTGCCGCTGATCCTGTCGGATCATTGCGACTGGGACGAACTGACCGAGACGATTCGCGAGATCGGCCCGAAGGAGGTCTGGGTCACCCATGGCCGCGAGGAAGCGCTTGTGCGCTGGTGCGAACTGAACCAGATAAGAGCGAAACCGCTCAACATCGTCGGATATGAGGACGAAGCCGAATGATATCGCCATCCCGCCTCTCACGCATCGTTGCACCCCTTTGCCTTGCGCTTCTGGTCTTGTCCGGTCGTCACGCGGTCGGGTCCAGCCCCGATGCCTGGGAGCAATTCCGCGCCGAGGTGGAGAGCGCCTGCGTGGCGATGGCCGCGCCGCGCATGAAGGTCGCCGGTATCCGCGTCGATCCAACGGGGACGGCAAGTTTCGGCGTTGCGCTTCTGACCGACGCCGCGACCGGGGCACAGCATATCTGCGTATACGACAAGGAGACCGGCACGACCGAACTCGGCGGCGCGCTGGAGGCGGTCACCGATCCGATAGAGCCCTTCTCGCCGCAGGACGCGACGCAGTTGTCCAATCTGCCGGCGCAGGTCAAGGCGACGCTCGCCGAGCTCAAGAAGAAAGGCCTGTCCGTCAACGGCCAGGCCGACACTGTCGAGGCGCTGCTTGATGGGCGGGTCAAGTCCGACGATCTCGGCTCGTTTCCGACCGGGCCCTATCGCTGCGATGTGTTCTGGTACGGTTTCCTCGACGAGGGCGCGCGCCGCGTCGGCGCCCACACCTGCTCCGTGTCGAGAGCGCCGGGCGGTAACCTCGTCATCGACAAGACGAGCGGCGAGCACCTGAATGCCGAGACCGTGCCCCTCGAAAACGGACAGACCGCCTTTGCCGGCCGCACATGGATCGACGACCAGCCGGAGCAGCAATACGACCCGGCCCACCCGGCCAATGCCGAAAACGAAAACTTCGGCAACAAGGTCGGCCGCGTGTTGCGCTCGGGCGAAAGGCTGTTCCTCGTCTCCATCGACGAGCGCGGCATGACCGAGCCGGACCCGACCTATTTCGAGATCCTGGAACTGATCCCGCAGCTTTGAAGGCTTTTGCGGATTAGGTGAAAGATCGGGGAACGCAGAGCGACTATACGTCGCTCAACCATTCTATGCCGCCGCCCTTTTCTTCCCAGTTTTCGTTCTCATCGGCGATATATCCTTCGATCGCCGTGACTATCGTGCCATCGTGATAGACCAGAAAGCCGACCGTAATATTTCCTGCCGTGATAGCGCTGGGCAAGTCCTCAAAGATTTTTTGGTCGCCGGGTGCGCGACCCTTTCGTGCGCGTAAGTCTGTCATGAAGCCGGTTGGATTTTCGGTCCTGCCAATGACTTGATACTCGTCTCCCGAATCAAAAGCAGGAGCGAGCATCTCATGGAACTTGGCCAGCACACTCAATTCGGTTTCATTGAGTTCCATATTTATGGTCTGATTAATCGCATGTTGCGTTCCAGGTCTGTAGGCGAAAAACGGGAACCGGTATGGCCACCGATCTTCGTTCCATATTTATCGGATTCTCGCGGCGCGCAAGCGGAGTATAGCGGGCTTTCAGGAACCGGAGGCGCAAGGCCTTGAAATCATTTGCCGACCTCCTCGACCGGCTGGTGCTGACGCCTTCGCGCAACGCCAAGCTGAAGCTCTTGACCGACTACCTCGCCGCGACGCCGGATCCGGACCGCGGTTACGCCATCGCGGCGATCACCCGCGATCTCGATATCCTGTCGGTCAAGCCGGCGATGATCCGGGCGCTGGTAGCCGAGCGCGTCGACGAGGTGCTTTTCGGCTATTCCTACGATTTCGTCGGCGATCTGGCCGAGACGGTGTCGCTGATCTGGCCGGCGCCCGAGGCGGAGAATCCGGAGGCCGATCTGCGCCTTTCGGCCATCGTCGAAACATTGCAGGCCGCCTCCCGCTCGGACGGGCCGAAGCTGGTCGAACGCTGGCTCGACGATCTCGATTCCTCCGGGCGCTATGCACTTTTGAAGCTGATCACTGGCGGCATGCGCATCGGCGTCTCGTCGCGGCTTATGAAACAGGCGCTCGCTGATTACGGCGCAAAGGACGTGACCGAGATCGAGGAACTCTGGCACGGTCTCGCGCCGCCCTACCTGCCGCTGTTCGACTGGCTCGACGGCAAGGCGGAAAAGCCCGAAAACCTCGCCGCCGCGCCGTTTCGCCCGGTCATGCTGGCCAATCCGACCGATCTGGACGAACTTTCCCGGCTCGACCCGGCGGATTATCTCGCCGAATGGAAATGGGACGGCATTCGCGTCCAGGCGACAGCAGAAGGGGATCAGCGCCGCATCTATTCGCGCACCGGCGACGATATTTCCGGCGCCTTTCCCGACCTCCTGGCGGCGATGGAATTCGACGGGGCGATCGACGGCGAATTGCTGGTCGGTCATTTCGAGGACGGCGCGATCCGTGCCGGCACCTTTTCCGATCTCCAGCAGCGGCTGAACCGCAAGACCGTCCCCGCGAAATTGCAGAAACAATATCCCGCGATCCTGCGCGCTTACGACCTGTTGCAGGATAGCGGCGAGGATTTGCGCCCGCTGCCCTTCGAGCGCCGCCGCGAGCGGCTGGAGCGTTTCGTCGCGGCGCTGCCGTCCGACCGGTTCGACCTGTCGCCGCTGGTCCCCTTCGAAGGCTGGGCCGAAGTCGCCGAGAAGCGAAACGCGCCGCCCGATCCGGTGATCGAGGGCCTGATGCTCAAGCGCCGCAACTCGGCCTATGTGCCGGGCCGTCCGAAGGGGCCGTGGTTCAAGTGGAAGCGCGATCCGCGGCTGGTCGACGCCGTGCTGATGTATGCCCAGCGCGGTCACGGCAAGCGGTCGAGCTTCTACTCCGACTACACCTTCGGCGTCTGGACCGGACCCGCCGATGACGCGCAACTCGTGCCCGTCGGCAAGGCCTATTTCGGCTTCACGGACGAGGAGCTGAAACAGATCGACAAATTCGTCCGCGACAACACGATCGAGCGTTTCGGCCCGGTCCGCTCGGTGCGCGCCGAACCGGATCACGGCCTCGTGCTGGAAGTGGCCTTCGAGGGACTGAACCGCTCGACCCGCCACAAATCCGGCGTCGCCATGCGCTTCCCGCGCATATCCCGCCTCAGATGGGACAAGCCCCCCGCCGAGGCGGACCGGCTGGAGACGCTGGAGGCGATGCTGGAATAATCCGGGCGCTTTGGTCGAATGGCCCCGGAGCCTGCTAGGCCGGTACCTCGGCAGTGCCGTAGGGTGCCAGGCCGTACTTTCCTACAAGGACTTGCTCCGCTGATTGGAGCGCGCCCTCGATCCAGCCCTGTTGCAACGACCAGGCTTCTCCGCAAATGGACAGCGGCATGCCCGGAACCGGATCGCGGGCTCTTTCTATAGCGCTCTCCGGCGTACTGCCGTGTCGCCAGAGATGGAAAGCGCCGCCGAAGGGATCGGCCTGCCAGTCTTGCACGACGGCATCGACGGGTAGCGGCGGATTGCGGGTCAGGCGTCCATCGAAGACCTTCAGGATCTGACGGTGGATTTCCTTGGTCGCCGCATGATCCTTTCCCAGCCATTGTCCGTTCTCGCCGGCTCGAAGCAGTGTGCGCCAGAAGCCGCTTCTTTCGCCTTCCGCGTAGATTTCCAGCGCGGCGTGTTGCGAACCGGTTGCGGGTCCGTGGCGGCGGGCGATCCCGATCTGGCCGACGGCGAGGTCCGTCGATATGCGTCCTTCCGCAAATCCCGCCTCGATCCACCAGGGGTCGGGATAGACGACCGCCGCGGTTGCGATCGGCCATTGGGCGACCGCGCCGAACAGCGCGGCCATGGTGTTGTCGTTGCCGAGGCCTTCGACCTGTTTCAGCGCATGGGGCGGCAATGCGAGGACGGCGCTTCCGGCTTCGATTGTTCGCATCCCGCCTGGACTGGCGAATTGAAGAATTGCGCTGTTTCCATCCTTGCCCGCTGTCACACGTGAAAGCCGGTGGCCGAGCCGGATCGTCATGCCATGGGCTTCTATCGCCGCTCTCAAGGCGTCCGTCAGCGCCGACATTCCGGAGGAAGGCCAGGACATCCTCACGCCGAAGAGCCCGTCGGCCATCCATGCGAGCGTCGCATTGCCATGGAGTTGCTCATTGAGGAACGAGTAGCCCAGCCGATCGGCCAGCAGTCGCAGTTCCTCGTCGGTCAACAACCGGGAGAACGCCTCGTTGAGCGGCAACTGGTCATACGGTGGGTCGAACCGCAACTCGCGGTCCCGCTCGTGACCGGCTCTCCGGCTTGCCCGCACAGCCTTTTCGAGCAGTTTTCGGATCCCACGCCGTTGCAGATAGCGGCTGACCCGGTAGTCGAATGGCTTGCGGAACCAGGCGCGGCTGATCTGCCGGCGCGTGCGTGAGCGGCCCCTCAAATGCACGATGTTGTGGTCGCGAAAAACGATGGCCGGTTCGGTCGCCAACCCCAGATCGGCGGCGAGCGCGTTGCTGAGCGCATGCCCAGAATTCAGGAAATGGGCACCCATTTCGGCCTTGCAGGCCGGATCGTCCGGCCATGTCGCCCCGAGGATTCGCCCGCCTGTTCGGTCAGCTGCTTCGAAAAAACCGATCCGGTCCGGCGATACGCCCGCCTCCAGCAGCCGCCAGCAGCAATAGAGGCCGGCAATACCGGCCCCGACGATCACAATGTCTCGCCATTCCTCTGGCGATGACACTCGCCGTCCTTTTCAGCGCTGAAGTCAGCTAAAGTCAGCGGATCCGCCGGGGTTGATTGCGGTGGATGCCTGCAGGGACAGCGGGGACTTCGAAAGGGTCGGCTTGCTGTAGATCTTCTTCGTGGTTTCGGTTTTCTTCATTCTCTTCCCCGTGTCCGGCGTGACAATCGTCATTCCCGGCTGAAATCATATGGCGGTTCTGGTCGTGTCGAGACAGTGAATCGGTTTCCTGCCACTGCGATGAGGTTAGATCAGGCGATTGCGCTTTTCAATTGCCGCGACGCCTGCCCGCGCGCATGGTCGTTCCTTGATCGCAATCAGGTCGGCGGTCCTGTCTTCCCGAAGCAAATTCAACGCTTCCCGCCTCAATTTGCCATCGGCGTTTCAACGCACTGACAGTGCTGCGGTGAGAGAGGCCGGCCTGCGGCGGCGCTGACCTCTATTGATCCAGTCTGCCCGCGATCAGCGCATCGAGATGATCGTACTGGAACAGGTGGCCGACGCCGGACACCTTGGTTCTCGGCGGTTCGCCTGCCATCTCGTAGAGCCGTTCCATGTCCTTCGACGAGTGGATGGAATCCGCTTCGCCGTGAACGAACCGCACCGGCGTCTGCAGCTTTCGCACCGACGCCCAGTCGAAATGCACCTGGTTGAAATAGTCCTGGCGGATGCTGTTTTCGGAATTGAGGACCGCCTGCATGATGCGCGCGCCGTGATGCGGCGCGGAAAACTCGCGTGCCAGGATGTCCGTGTCGGGCGCGCTGCCTGAAAAGATCCGTTTTATGGCGGGTTCGAACCGCTCTCTCGGTGCGAATTGCTGTTTCAGCATCGCCATCGTCTTCGTAAGGATCGGCTCGCTGCGCAGCGCCAGTTCGGCGACGCTGGCGCCGAAATAGGCGGTGCTCGGCTTGTAGTGACCGGCCGAGTAGCAGGTTGCCGCATAGGTGATCGACGCTGTCTTGTCCGGATGCTTCGCGGCGAAGGTTGTCGCGAGCGCGCCGCTGGAGACGAGCGCGAGGATCGGCGCCGGCACGCCGCACATCTGCTTCCACGCGGTCTCGACACAAGCCAGCGCCTCCTTGCGGTGGGACGCGTGGTCTTTTCGCGGGGCGTCCCGTTCCAGCAGACCTGGCCGCAGCGGCAGGATCACGCGGATATCGTTCGCCGTCGCGAAGGCCAGATTGTCATGCGTGATGTCCGGGAAGATCATCGGGTGAAGCACGATGACCGGCCGCCCGGTCAGCGGTCCGTAATCGAGGATACGTGCGGGCGGCCCGGTGCGCTGGCTCAGGATGGATACGCGCACGCCGTCGGGCAGGAAGCGGTCGGCGTAATCGTGTAGATATTCGTGCTCCTGCGAGGCGGCGATCGCCGGCATCAGCGCCAGCAGCGCATCCTGCAGCAGAACGCGCACGACGTCCTGCTGGCGCGACAGGCGCATCTTGTTCGCCAGGGACTTGAACTGGTTGCGCCGCGTTTCATAGGCGAGCCCGTCTGTCTCCGCGGCTTCGGAAAGCGACTTTCCGGCGAGCAGAAGCGCGGCGAGGCGGGTTTCTGCCGGGCTCGGAGGCTCGAGCCCGCGGCTTCGCATCGTCGCCGGGATGATGTCGGTCGGAGCGACCACGACCATGGAGTGGCCCGCGTTCCGGCAACACACGCCGATATGGTCGTCCGACACGACAACGTGGTTGACCTCGGACGCCGGCGAAAGATCGACTCCTGGAAGCGGGGAGGCTCCGGGCGGCAGATTGGCGTCCAGCCGGTATCGCCAGATCGGAACGTTGTCGTGATAGGCTGCGGGCACCGGCTCCTGCCGGTCGATGCTGTCGAGGAAGCCGAGAAGGAGGTCGGAGTCGAGATCGGGGACCGTGCGGACGGCCTCCATCGCGATCGTTCTCGACGTGAAGTCCTGCACCGCCTCGTCCCCTGACCCGTCCCCCGACTGAAATCGCGACCATCATGCCGTTTTTTCGGCGAAAATGAAGCATCTTTTGTTGAGGCCGGCCAGGAGGAGCGCGAAATGGATCGCCCCGACCAGGCCGTTCGCGACAAGAACATGCCAATGAAAGGGACCGGGCGTCGAAGCCGCGGGAATGGTCCGGCAGCGATCGGCAAAGCCTTGCAAGTGCCCCAATTTGCGCCTAGCTGACACGCCGAGGCCAGCGGGAGCGCACCACATGACTGTCAACCGGTTCCTCGGCGACACCGTCGCCCGGACGATCATCAAGCTGATCGTCGTGTCGATACTTGTCGGCATGGCGATGAATGTCTTCAACATCTATCCGCTCGACATCGTCTATGCGTTCCGCGACTTCGCCGTGAACCTCTGGGAGAAGGGCTGGGCCGCGCTCGGTCGCTTCGGCGACTGGCTGATCCTCGGCGCCATGATCGTGGTGCCGGTCTTCGTGCTTCTTCGCGTGCTCAATTACCGGCGCAACTGATGATCGAGCGGCGTGTCGTCATTCTCGGGGCATTGTCCTCTGGGCTGTTGTCGGGCTGCACGACGTCGGGCCTGCTCGACCTGTCGCTCGGTGCCGGCGAAAGCGAAATCGTCACGGGGAAGGTGCTGGCAAGCGTCAACAGGCTCCGCGTCGCCGATGGCAAGCCGCGCCTGCATTCCGACGGCAGGCTTGGCCGGCAGGCGCGCGAGCATGCGGAATACATGGCGCGCAAGGGCCGCATGTCGCACGACAATTTCGCCCGGCGCATGAAGAAGTGGAACATCGATTTGCCGGCGGCCGAAAACGTCGCCGAGGGCCAGCACGATCCGGCCTCGATGTTCGAGGCTTTCCGGGACTCCCCGAAACATCTGGAAAACATGCTGGTCGCCGACTTCCGCAAGCTAGGCGTCGGTGTCGCCAGCAATCGCGACGGCCGCAAATTCTGGGTGATGGGTCTCAGCGGCTAGGGCCGCGTCTTCGCAACGGTCAGGCGGGCGGCAGGCACACGCCTTCATAGCCGCGCCCCATGGTCGTCTGCATGCGCGAGGGCCTTGCCGGCGGGCGGCAGGCGACAACGGTGAGGCCGTTGAGGTTGGACGGCAATGACGACAGCCGCGCTTCGCCGGGATCGAATGTCGCGCTCTCGCCCGGCTCAAGGATCTTGGTTTGATCACAGGGCGCGGGATTGGTCTCGCCCGGCATGCAAAGCCCCACGGCGATCGGTTCGTCGCAGATATTGACGACGCCGCGTGGCTGGACCTCGCCCGTCATGCCTTGCGTGCAATGGTTGAGGTCGGCGCGAAGCGACGAGCGCTGATAGCTGCCGGAGACGAGATAAAGAAACGGCGGAAGCAGAAAGGCGAAAGCCACGCCGGCCACAAGCGCGCCCCAAAGCGGCACGCGCGGCCGCTTGCCCGGACGATGGCCGAGGGCGAGCACCAGCACCGCCACGAAGGACCCGATGAAAACCTGGTCGAAATTCACCTCGGGCAGGGCGGGCAGGAAGGGGACTTCCCGCCATGCCATCGCCGAAAGCTTGATCGCCCACGGGATAACTAAGGCCGCCACGATGCCGATGGCGAGCAGCTTCCACGCGGACAGGCTGGGCCGTCCGGCCCGCGCCCGCTGCAGGATCACGATCACGATCGTCAGAATGCCGCTGAAGACGGCGCCGTCGAGAAACTCTGGCATGCGGGCTCTTTCGTTGGCAGGGGCTTCACGCTATGCCGCCGCCATGGGCGTGTCCAGATAATCGCCGGGGAGGTGACGCGGTTCGGCCAGGCTCAGAACACGAACTCGCTGGCGACTCGGTACAGGATGACGTGGCGCAGCGCGATCGACTCGACATCGCGCGAATAGCCGCCGCCGATGACGCCGCACACCGGGATGCCGCGCTGGCGGAAATGCGAGAACACCATGCGTTCGCGCTGCTCGATGCCCCGGTCGGTCAGCGCCAGCCGGCCTAGCCGGTCTTCGGCATGCACGTCGACGCCGGCATTGTAGAAGACGATGTCCGGCGAGATCTTCTCCCGCAATTCCTCCAGCACCAGCGCCAGCGTCTTGAGATAGGCGAAATCCTCCATGCCGTCCGGCAGGCCGAGATCGTAGTCCGAGGTCTGTTTGACATGCGGATAGTTCCGCTCCGCATGCACGGACGCCGTGAACACACGGTTGTCGCCGCCGAAGATGTCCGCCGTGCCGTCGCCCTGATGCACGTCGAGATCGAGCACCAGCGCGGACGAAATCTCCCCGTCTGCCAGCAGCAGATGCGCCGCCACGCCCACATCGTTGAAGGTGCAGAAACCGGCGCCATGCATCCGCCCCGCATGGTGGCTGCCGCCCGCGGTGTTGCAGGCGATGCCGTGTTCCAGCGCAAGGCGCGCGGCCATCACCGTGCCGGCGGTCGCGCATTGCGCGCGGATCGCGGTGCGCTCGGTCACGTCGAAGCCGATCGCCTTCTCGATCTCGCGCGGCACGTTGAAGGCATAGACCTGGTCCACATAGGCCGGGTCATGCGCCAGCTTCACCCAGGCCTTGGGCGCGGGCGCGGGAACGTGGAAATCGCCGGGTCCGGCCAGCCCTTCCGCCATGATGGCGTCGGCGAGCAACCGGTACTTGCTCATCGGAAACCGATGGTTCGGCGAGAATTTCGCGTCATAGGCGGGATTGTGGACGATTGGCAGGCGCATGGCTTGTCAGACCTATTGCGTTCCGGCGAAAAAGCAATCAAGCCAATCCGGCCCCGCCTGAAGCGCATTCGCGAATCCTGCCCATGACTGCCAGCCCGCAATCTGAAACGCGTCCCTTCGAGGTGACGAACCGAATGGTTTTCACCATCGCGGTGCCGATGACGCTTGCGTTCCTGACGACGCCGATCCTCGGCATCGTCGACACGGCGGTGATCGGTCAGTTCGGCGACGCCGCGCTGATCGGGGGCCTCGCGGTCGGCGCGATCATCTTCGACATCGTCTTCACCACGCTGAATTTCCTGCGCTCGGGCACCACCGGCTTCGTCGCCCAGGCGGTCGGGCGCGGTGACGATGTCGAGCAGCAGGCCGTGTTCTGGCGCGCGATCATCCTCGCCGCAATGCTCGGGATCGGCCTGCTCCTGCTGGCCTTGCCGATCCGCGAACTCGGCATCGTGCTGATGAACCCGGGCGAGGGCGTGTCCGAGGCAACGCGGACCTATGTCACCATCCGCATGATCGCCGCGCCCTTTACCCTCATCAACTATTCCGTTCTGGGCCTGTTGCTGGGGCAGGGCAGGGCTGTGCCGGCCCTTTTGCTGCAGACCCTCCTCAACGGCATCAACATCGCCGGCTCGATCTGGTTCGGCCTCGTGCTCGGCTGGGCCATCGAGGGCGTGGCGCTCGGCACGATCCTCGGCGAGGCGACGGCCGCCGCCGTCGGTTTCTGGTGGATCCGGCGCGGTTTCGCGGGCAAGCCCGCGCCGTCATGGGCGCATGTCTTCGAACGGGACGCGTTCCTTCGGCTCGTTTCCGTCAATCGCGACATCATGATCCGCTCCTTCGCGCTGCTGGCCGGTTTTTCGCTGTTTACGCGCACCGGCGCGCAGTTCGGCGCGGTGACGCTCGCGGCCAACGCCATCCTGATGAACTTCTTCATGATCGCGGGTTATTATCTCGACGGCTTCGCCACGGCGGCCGAACAGATCGTCGGTCGCGCCATCGGCGCCAATTACCGGCCCGCCTTCTGGCGCGCGGTGAAGCTGACCATGATCTGGGGGTTCCTGCTCGCCGGTTTCACCACCATCGTCGTCCTCGCCTTCGGCGGATCGATGATCGACATCATGACCACCGCGCCCGACGTGCGCGAGACCGCCCGGACCTATCTGCCCTGGGCGGCGCTGACCGCGATCATGGGCGTGCTCGCCTTCCAGATGGACGGCGTCTATATCGGCGCGACCTGGTCGCGCGACATGCGCAACATGATGCTCGCCTCGCTGGCGCTGATGATCGCGCTCCTGTTTGCGCTGGTCCCCGTCTTCGGCAATCACGGCCTGTGGTTCGCGCTGAATGCATTTCTCGGTGCGCGAGGGCTGACGCTGCTGGCGAATTTGCCGAGAAAGGCACGGACGGTGTTTGGGTGATTAGGGTGGGGTGCGAGACATCTTCAGAATGTCCATCAGGTGCGGCTTCGCGGATACACCTAACTTAGCGGAAGGTGTTCCTAGAGTTCGCTGGTTGCGCTCTCCAGTACATCTATCGCTGCGTCGAGGGCGTCGGCCGTCGTCGATACGCCTCTACAAAACTCGTCCCAAACCGCGACCGGAATGAGGTATCGAGTGTCAGAATGCGTTTGCGAAATATTCTCAAGAAAATGATTTAAGCCATCAAGGCTGATGAGGGCGTTCACAACGACATCAACCTCTCCGGGTTCTAGCGACCCTAGGTCGGCGGCTAGGCTTTCCGAGAAAACGCGATTTACTCTTCCTACGGAGAACTGCTCGTCTATTGGCAATCTTGCTTTGAGATTGTCACGTAATGCTCGAGAGTAATTACGGAATTCAGCGGCTAGAATTCTCCGCAAAGTGTTTCGCTTCGTGTCGATCTGCCTTTGATGCAATTCCTTGGCATATCGAGCATTGGCACGCAGGGTCCAAATGACGCCGATAAAGCCCAAAGCACCGGTGATCATCGTCTGAAATCGTTCAATCAGATCCAACAGTTCATGATCAATCAATACTGTGTTCGCTTATGTATCATCTGGCGTTGGAAACTTGAATGATCACGATCGTAGAGGCAATTGATTTTTCCGCGGAGCCTATGATGAACTCGAACGTCTTTTAGCTGCTGGTGGCTCGCCTTCGAACAGTTTGCGCGAATGCCATAAGAATGTTCAAAACGGCAATTCGTCCCCCTCGTTCGCACGACGAACGCCCTCAGGACCAACCCACTCACTCCGGAATCGCCTTCGCCGCCCAGTCCTTCATCGCATCGTCGCGCAGGTCGGAGATCGAGGCCGTGCCGCGCGCGTCGAGCATGCGCACGAGGCCGCGATTGATCGCGTTTGCGACGCCCGGCCCGCGATAGATCATGCCGGTATAGAGCTGCACGAGATCCGCGCCGGCCTCGATTTTGGCGAGCGCCGACTCTGCGCTATCGACCCCGCCGACGCCGATCAGCGTCAGGTCCGGGCCGAGCCTTTCGCGCGTTTTTGCCAGCACGATGGTCGACCGCTCGAAAACCGGCCGGCCCGACAATCCGCCGGCTTCCCCCGGATCGCGCGCGATCCCCTCGCGGGAAAGCGTCGTGTTGGAGACGATCATCCCGTCGAGCGTCTTGTCGAGAACCTCGGCGACGATGTCGTCCAGACCGTCCTCGGTGATGTCCGGCGCGATCTTGAGCAGCACCGGCACCCGCCGTTTGTGGGTTTCCTCTTCCGCCTGCCGCGCCTCGCCGATCCGCGACAGCAACTCCGCAAGCTGCGCACGGCCCTGCAGGTCGCGCAGCCCCGGCGTGTTGGGCGAGGAAATGTTGACCGTGAAGTAGTCCGCCAGCGTGTAGAAGCGCCGCAGGCCGGTCACGTAGTCCGCGATACGGTCCTCGGCATCCTTGTTGGCGCCGATATTGACGCCGACGATGCCGCGTCCGCGCCGCGCCTCCAGCCGTCGAAACGCGGCGTCGTGGCCTTCATTGTTGAAACCCAGCCGGTTGATAACGGCGCGGTCGCCCGGCAGCCGGAAGACGCGCGGCTGCGGATTGCCCGGCTGCGGCTTCGGCGTCGTCGTGCCCACCTCGGCAAAACCGAAACCGGTGGCGATCAGTTCGTCCGGCACTTCCGCGTCCTTGTCGAAACCGGCGGCGACGCCGACCGGATTCGGAAAGGCGAGACCCGCCGTCAGGACGCCCAGCTTCGGATTGGGCCGGATCGCGCGCACCGGCGAAAGCCCGCTCTTCAGCCCGGCGATCGCCATGCGGTGCGCCGCCTCCGGCTCCAGGCGGAAAGCCAGCCAGCGCCCTGCGCCTTCGAGCAGGCCGCCGGCGCTCATCCTTCCATCTCCGGAAAATCATGCGTGCCATCAGGGCCGACCGGCAACGCCTTCACCCAGATGACCGCCGAAAGCGAAAGCGGCGCATAGAGATGCGGAAACAGCGCGCCGCCGCGCGAGACTTCCCATTTCAGCGCCTCGCCCATGCCATCCGTGTCGGCGGCAACCAGCAGCAGGTCGTCCTGTCCGGCAAAGTGCTTCGCCGCGGTTTCCTTTGCCTGGGCGGCGGTGGAGAAATGGATGTAGCCGTCGGCGTGATCGACCGGCGCGCCGGCAAACGAGCCCGCCCGTTCGGCTTCCGCCCACTGCGCCTTCGTCGCGATCTTGTAGATGATCCTGTCCATGACGTTTGCATAATCCGCGTGGACGTCTCGCGAAAGTCCGCCCGCCGCGAAACGGACAGCTTTCTTGCGCCCTGTCGCAATTTGTGCGGAATCGCTTGGTATTGGCAGTGTCATCCCGGCTGCCCGCAGGCGGCCCGCTAATGTGAGGTTTCGTCCGATGATCGAACGGTTCCGCGGCTTTGCCGTGAGCGCACCTGTCCTTGTCGCCATCCTGTCCGCTTCCGGCCCGGCCGCCGCCGATGCCGGCCGCTATGTCATGGAAAAGACGGAAAAAGGCTATGTCCGCATGGACACAGCGACCGGCGAGATGTCGATCTGCGTGGAAAGGAATGGCCAGCTTGTCTGCAAGCTCGCAGCCGACGAACGCGCCGCTTTCCAGGACGCGCTCGACCGGCTGGAGGACAGGATCGCAAAGCTGGAAGAGCGGGTTGACCGGACCCTCGCCATGCCCAGCGAGGAGGAGTTCGATCGCGGCCTCGACAACATGGAGAAATTCTTCCGCCGCTTCCTCGGGATCGTCGAGGAATTCGACGACGGGGAGGGCGCAACGCCCGACGCGCCCGAGCCGCCGGCCGACCGCACCTGAGCGCTCGCACCGCGTGAGGCACGGAACGGGAAATTGGCGCTTGCCAGCGCAAAATCACATGCTATAACCCGCGCACTTTCCGGCGGCACCGCCCCGGATCGTGCCTTCACGACCTCCTGTGAAGTGATTGCCCGGGTAGCTCAGGGGTAGAGCAGCGGATTGAAAATCCGCGTGTCGGTGGTTCAAATCCGCCCCCGGGCACCATTTTTTATCTGGACAAGTTTTTTCCAAGTTTACAGCCGGTCTCCAACGATAACATCGGCGCGTTTGATGGAATCGATGTTTATCTCATGGAGCTTGTTCATGCGCAGCAATACGCTCTCGGTTCCCTTCCAGTGCTTGGTGAGCCACTTGGCGTGAAGCCCGATGAACTTGGGATCACCTCGCTTAGCGTCAGGGCCGATGCCTCTGAGGCCCCGGACGCCTTATCGAACTCGCTAACTCGACATCGCGGGCGATTTCTAACGCGCGGCGTCTTGCGTCGGCATGGGAGACCACGGGGTAAGGGCCGGTTTTGATACGCCTACGCGCACCGTTCGGTCGGACCAACGTGTAGAACACCTTGGGATCAGTGGTAGACGCACGCACATGCAGGCCATTTACTCTCTGGTCGCGTACCTCGCAACGTTTATTGATCGCAAGGGGCATCGCGTCGAAAGATTTGGTTTTCAGCATCTGTTTCATGCAGACATGGTAAGACACCAAGAATCCTCGTGTAAGGGTATGGTTTGCGCGCAGATGCGAAGATATCCTGCTGCATGACGGGGATTGTCTTAGATTGAGAACCAAACATGGTCGAAATTCGTGAAAAGCTCACAGACCTTCCCAATATCGGCTCCAAAAGGGCGGAAGTTCTCGAAAGCAACGGCATCTTCGGGATCGAAGATGTCGCGGCCATTGATCCAACTCTACTTGTTGAGATATTTGGAGGACAAATCTCCACCGAACAAGCCGTTCAGATTATCGAGTGCGCCCGCAAGAAAAACGGTGCCATGTCGAAAATCGGACGACTAAGGAAGGGGATACGCCGTCATTGGGTGAAGCTTGTCGCGCTTAGCGGGGCTGTTTTAGTATTCCTTCAATTACCAAAAGCCTATCTTGATTTGGTGGATGAAGCCCGCGAGGGAGTCGAGGTCCAAATTTCCTATGCATCAAGCCTTGAGGAAACGTATTCTGGAAGCGCGACCATCCGAGTCGACGAGAATAGTCTTTCGGTTATAAATATTGGCCTCCCCTACGAGAATTTCACGGAAGGAGAATATGCACTTTGTGGGGCATTGCCATTTTTGCTTGAAACAAATTCAAAATCAATAATCGACAAGATTACGCTTATTTTCGAGATTGACTTCCCCAATCCAGAAATTTTTAATCTTGCCGAAACCGCAGGATACGGAAGCTATGTGCACGACCCCGAGACTGCTTGCGCCTATCGCGAGAAGACTTACTTTCAAGATGATTTTGGCCGTACATCTCTAAATAGAAAATTCATCCATGAAAACGGCCGGGCTCGTGTAATATATCAGTTTGAGAACTTGCTGCCCGGTGAGCCTCTTCCGATTTCAATTGCAATTCCAATTTTACCCAACACTTTTTTAGGTTTTGGCGATCCGATTTCGAACCCGTTCCACGAAGAACCGGGCAACGGCGATTTCTCAAATGAGGCACTTTCTCACAGTGAGATATCATTGATTTCCGATCCAATTTCATTGTCTGTTTCTTACATCTTGGACGGCCCACGCTTACGCGCAGGAAATATGCTATTCTATGTTCATCCCGCTGCGTTGAACGCCGACCTCATATTTCCTTCGTTTTTGATCGCTAAAAATTATGGCTTCGACAGACGACGTTCGCTTCGTCAAATCTGGTCAAGCAAGGCTACGCGCATCCTTTTCCAACAACTTCGAGGATACTATTTACCTGAAAATATTATTGAAAGTATACTCTCTGATCCTGAGGATGCCGACTTGCTTGCGAAGCAATACTCAGGGCAAAATGTCAATTTTGAGTTATTTCCAGTAGCTGAACGCGTCTCCTATGTTAGCGACAGGTCGAAGGTGCTAGCCAGTGTCGGGACTCTATTCAGAGACACGCCTGACCCATTGATTTTTGATATGTTGGATTTCAACCAAAGGCGCAACATGATGCGCACTGAGTTGCTCTTTTCGCATCAGTTCCCAGCTCTCTTTCAACGGTACCTAGAGCAAGAAGACTAGGTCTAGCATATGATCTGGGTGCCACAGGGGAGCCAAAGTGGTTGAGCTTGAATGCAGCGTTCTGAAAAGGGCTGTAGTATTGTGGAATCTCTAACTTTCGGACTTCAGATCGTTTTGCGATGGCCTGCGAAGCGGTGGTTCAAATCCGCCCCCGGGCACCATTCCCCCGATGAGTGACAAAGACTGGCGTGGTTTGGCTTGGGTTATTCAGCGCGTACATCGTGTGACGAGCCCAAATCGTTACAGTCCATTTCCCGATGCATAGACTCGTCTACGAAGGTCTGAGCCAGATAGAAGCCGGTTGAGTTAGAGGCTTCGACTCTGTATTCGAAGTGTCAGATGCAGCGCTGAATCACGAGAGGCAAGGCACGCATGGTATCCTGGAACAAAGTCGTCCCCTCGGCCGCCGAACAGCGCGAACTGAAGCGGGATGCACTCTTGCGCCAGGCCGCTCTGGCCTTCCGAACGAATGGCTATCACGGCACGTCCCTCTCCGACATCGCGGATCTGCTGGGGATCAGCAAGCCGACGCTCTATTATTACGTCAAGAACAAGCAGGACCTTCTGTTCAAGTGCCATCTGGCGGCTTCCGAACAGGCGCTTGATTCGGTCTGCCGCGATGCTTCGCTGGATGCGCTCGAGCGGGTCTGCCAGACATTGTCCAACTATGTGCGCTCGATGATCGCGGACGACAGTTACAGCGTGGTCATTCTCGAGGAGCGGTCCCTCAATCCCGAACAACTCGCCGAAGTCATCGCCCAGCGCGACGAATTCGAGCAGACAATCGTGAGCATCATTCGCGAGGGCGTGGAGGAAGGGTCGATCGTGGCCTGCGAACCGAAATTTGCCGCTTTTTGCGCCCTGGGCACGGCCAACTGGGTGACCAAGTGGTATCGCCGCGAAGGCTCCTGGGAGGTCGACGAGATTTCTGTCGCCGTTTCGGATTTCCTGCGCAATGGACTTTCGCCATCGCCGGCGCGTGCGGGGTCGACCCGTCTCTTCGCGTTCGGCCCGATGATGGCTGGCGATCTCAAGGGCTGATCCGGCCCGTCCTTTCCCCTTCCTTCTCCCGATTCCTTGGGCGTCTTGCCGGTCGTTCCGGTTGGCGGGCGCTGCCATGCGCTCATTTGGCGCTGCGAAAAAGCTTTTGATTTCAGATATTTGAAAGGACGCGAAAGCGAACTTGCAATCCGGTTTCGAGGGTTTTCGACTTTGAAGTCGAAAAGGAAAATTCAAGGTTGACAAAAAGGATTTATGGTATGAATTTGCAATCCCAGCGTCGAAGATCTGGCTTGAGGTGCCGGGCATCCATGAGGGAGGGGAATTTTCAGTGACCGCAGCTTCTATCAAGGAGATGCCGACCGTCGCATCGGGCGATCCCCTCGTCAGCGCGGTATCGATCGCCAAGAGTTACGGCGGCGTGCAGGCGCTCAAGGGCGTCGATTTCGATCTCTATCCGGGCGAAATCCTCGGCCTGATTGGTCCCAACGGCTCCGGCAAATCCACCTGCGTCAATCTGCTGTCGGGGACCGTGCGGCCGACATCGGGTCAGGTGCTTCTGGAAGGCCGCGACATGTCAGGCCAGGCGATCGACAAGATCGTCGTCGGCGGCATGATCCGGACCTATCAGGCGACGCAGGTTTTTCCTGAGTTCACGGCGCTCGAGAATGTGCTGGTTGGTTGCCATACCCAGCGTAAGGCTTCGCCTCTTCAATCGGTCCTGCGCACCCGCGCGGCCCGCCGCGAAAAGGCGGAGATGACCGCCAAAGCGATGACTGCACTCGAGGCTGTCGGCCTGAACGACAAGGCGCAAAGGGTGGCGTCGACCCTGTCTGCGGCCGACCAGCGCCTGCTGATGATCGCGGTCATGGTCGCCGCGTCGCCGAAGGTCATTCTGCTGGACGAACCGGCCGCCGGCATGGTCGCCAGTGAGCGAAAGGCGCTGGCGGAGGTCATCCGCCTGCTGCCGTCCAAGGGTATCAGCGTCCTGGTGATCGAGCATCACATGGGGCTGATCATGGAAATCTGCGACCGCATCGTCGTTTTGAATTTCGGCGAGAAAATCGCCGACGGAACGCCCGCGGAAATTCGCAACGACCCGCACGTCATCGAAGCATATCTGGGGCATCGCGATGCTGACCGTCACTGACGTCCGTATTTCCTACGGGCAGGCCGAAGTCGTTCACGGCGTGTCGTTTACCGTCGAAGAGGGCGAGTGCGTCGCGCTCATCGGCCCCAACGGCGCCGGGAAATCGACAATCCTGAAAGCGATTTGCGGACTGATGAGGCCGACCGCCGGCGACATCGTTTTCGATGGCCGCTCTGTCGCGGGGCTCCCCGGCCACGAGGTGGCGCGGCGAGGAATCGCCATGTGCCCCGAAGGCCGGCAGATGTTTCCCGAGATGACGGTGATGGAGAACCTCAAGCTCGGTGCCTATCGCCGCCGCCGCGAGAGCATCACGCCCGAAATCGACGAGATGATGGAACTGTTCCCGCGGTTGCGCGAACGCTCCACCCAGATGGCCGGCACATTGTCGGGCGGCGAGCAGGAAATGGTCGCCATCGCCCGGGCGCTGATGGCCAAGCCGAAACTGTGCATTTTCGACGAGCCTTCATTGGGGATCGCCCCGAAGGTCGTCGATGAAATCGAAGAGACACTCATAAAAATCAAGGGCTTGGGCGTCACGATCCTGCTTGTGGAGCAGGCTGTGTCCATGGCGCTGCGGGTCGCGGATCGCGCCTATGTGCTCGAGGCGGGAGAGGTCGTCACCGCCGGCACCTCGGAAGAGATGTCGAACGACCCGCGTGTGCAGAGCGCCTATCTGGGCGCCTGATCAATCAAGAGACTCACCAAAGGAGGAGATGAAAGTGAATAGATTCTGGAAGCTTGCGATGGCTGGTGCCCTCGCGATCACTGCGCCGGCTGCGCATGCCGCCGACAAGGTGCTGACCATCGGTGTAAGCGACGCGTTGTCGGGCGGCGGTGCCGTTTACGGCGAGCCGCAGCGCCGCGCCATCAACCTCGCGATCGAGCAGATCAACGGCAATGGCGGCATCGCCGTCGGCGAGGACACCTATACGCTCGAAACCATCGAGTATGACGACAAGGCCGATCCGACCGAAGCGACCAATGTCGCGCGCAAGCTGATTGACCGCGATGGTGTGAAATACCTGATGGGCTATTGCTGCTCGGCCTCCACCGGTGCGGTGGCCTCGATCATCGGTCGCGAAGACGTGATCATGCTGGTTGGCACCGCCGGTGCACGGGCGATCACCGCCGCCGGCAACGACAACGTCTTCCGGACCCGTCCTCCGGGCGATTACACCGGCGCCGCCGCCGGCCGCTTCATCTACGATCAGGGCGTCCGTCGTCTCGGCGTCGTGGCGACCCGCGATGTGGCGCTGTTCACCCAGTATCGTGACGCGCTCGTCGAAGCGTTCAAGGAAGCTGGCGGTGAAGTCGTCGCGGTGGAAACCTTCGGCGGACAGGACCGCGACATGACGGCCCAGCTGACCAAGGTGCGCGGTCTTGATCCGGATGGCTACTTCATCTCGGGCTATGTCGAGCAGGTGGCCTTCGCCTATCGCCAGGCCCATGAGCTTGGCATCACCGCGCCGCGCTTCGGCTTTTCCGGCGGAAGCGCCGAGCAGTTTCTCGCCGTGGCCTCGAAGGAAGCCATGGAAGGCGTATGGGATCTGATCGCCATCGAGTTCAACGCCGAAGCGCTTGGAGACAACGCCAAGGCCTATGCCAAGGCCTATGAGGAACGCTGGGGCGACTATCCGACCCCCAACAGCGCGTTTGCCCATGACCAGGTCTGGGTCCTGAAACATGCGCTGGAAAATGCCGGCACCACCGAACTCGGGGCCGTCAAGGAAGCACTGCGTAATCTGACGGTGCCTTCGGAAGTCGTCCTGGAATACCTGCCGGTGGACGGTCAGATGTTCGACCCGAAGGGTCAGGCCTACATCTCCAACGGCGCCTTCCAGTTCCATGACGGTGACTGGGAGTTCAAGACCAAGCTTCCCTCGGATGCGGCCGGCTATTCGGCTTACTTCCAGACGATCAGAAAGTAACAGGCCCGGTGTTCAACCGGTCTCAGAACAGTGGCGCGACATATGTCGCGCCACACCATCCCGGAGCGCGTCATGCTTGTTGACCTCATTCAACAGCTCTTCAACGGTTTGGTGATTGGCAGCATCTATACGCTGGTCGCGTTGGGGCTCACGATCATCTTCGGCATCCTCGGTATCGCGCATTTCGCTCACGGCAGCGTAGCGATGTTCGGGGGGTACCTGACCTTTTTCTTCATACAATCGCTTGGCATCGGACTCTTTCCGTCCATGGCGCTGGCGATGGTCGCGGGTGCGCTGCTCGGAGTGATCCTTGAGCGCGTGGCCTATCATCCGGTGCGCAACGCGCCGCCGATCAACGCCTTCATTATCGCACTTGGGCTGACGCTCATCATCGAGAAGTCGAACCTCATCCTCTTCGGTGTCGATCAGGTCATTATTCCGACCGACTTCGACCGCGTCTTCGAAATCGGCGGCGTCACCTTCCCCGAATTGCGGGTCTACATCCTGGTGATCGCAGCGGTGCTGGTGATCGCGCTTACCATTCTGATCCAGAAAACCTGGATGGGCATGGCGGTCCGCGCGGTGGCGCAGAACCGACCGGCGGCCATCCTGATGGGCATCAACGTCGATGCCGTATCGATGTTCGTCTTCGGTCTGAGCTCGGCGCTCGGCGTCGCCGCCGGCGTGCTTGTCGGCGCGCTGTTCGCAGTGGCGCCCGGCGTCAGCAGCGGCCTCGTCGTCAAGGGCTTTGCAGTTCTCATTCTCGGCGGTCTCGGTTCCATTCCTGGCGCCATCATCGGGGGTCTGCTGCTCGGTGTGTCGGAGACTTTCGCCACCGCATTCATTTCGTCCGCCTACAAGGACGTCATCGCCTTCCTGCTGATGATCGGCGTGCTGCTGTTCAAACCTGAAGGCCTCATGCGACGGAGCGCGACCCGATGATCCGCTATGTTCTGATTCTCGCGGTCGTCGCGGGCGCCATTGCCTTCCCGCATCTCCTGACCTCGAACTACTTCATTCACCTGGCGATCCTTGCCATGATCTGGATGATCGTCGCGCAGGGCGCCAACGTCATCCAGGGCTATACCGGCTACGTGTCGATCGCCCAGGCGGGCTTCATGGGGATCGGCGCCTATTCCTCGGCGCTGTTGAGCATCGAGGCGGGTTTCCCGGTCTGGATCGCCATTCTCGTCAGCCCGTTGTTCACGGCGGTCGCCTCGCTGATCGCGGGCTACCCTTCGCTGCGGGTGAAAGGGCACTATTTCGCCATCGTCACGCTGGCGATGAACATGGTGATCTTCATCGTGCTGGTGAACTGGATCCCGGTAACGGGCGGTGAATCCGGCCTGCCCGGCATTCCCGCGCCGGAACCGATCGTCATCGGCGATTTCGAGCTGAATTTCTTGCGCCGGAACACCTACTACTACCTGGTCCTCGCAGCTCTCGCGCTGGTGATGCTTCTGGTGGTGGCGGTGGTGCGCTCTCGGGTTGGGCTCGTCCTTCAGGCGATCCGCCAGAACGAGACCCTGGCCGAAGCCGCTGGTGTCGCCTGCTGGCGCTACAAGCTGTTCTCCTTCGTGTTCAGCGCGTCGCTGGCCGGTTTCGCCGGTGCGCTCTATGCCCACTACCAGGCCTTTATCAGCCCGGCGCCATTCTCCGTGGACCATTCCCTGAACGCGATCCTTGCCGTCATTCTCGGTGGCAGCGGCACGCTGTTCGGTCCGCTGGTTGGCGCTGCGCTCACGGTCGCCTTGCCGGAAGTGCTTCGCGTCGCGGAGACCTACCGGCTGATCATCTACGGTGTCGGACTGGTCATCGTGGTCATCTTCCTGCCGCGCGGGCTCTATCCCTGGTTGGCCGACCTGTCCCGTGGCCTTTTCGGGCGGAAGGACGGCAACGGTGCGGAGGCGCATCGATGACCAGCATGGCCAATTCCGTCCGCCATCACGCGTGCCTCCGTCCGGATGCCGTTGCCCTGATCGAGGGAGACCGGGAGATCAGCTATGGCGAACTCGATGCGCTTGTCTCGGGCTGTGCCGCGCAACTGACAGCCAGCGGTGTTCGAGCTGGCGACCGGGTGGCGGTGATCCTGCCCAACTCGGTGGCTTGGGTCGTCGCCTATCAGGCGGCGATGCGGATGGGCGCGATACCAGTGCCGCTCAATCCCTTGCTCGCCGATGCGGAAATCACCGCGATTCTAGCCGATTGCGAGCCCGCAGCGGTCGTCTCGCGGGGCGCGCATGTCTATTTCGGCGGGCAGACCCCGCCTTGTCTGGTCTTCGATATCGAAGCGAATGACGGCGGCATCGTCTCGACGACCGGGCCTGTGGTCGAGTGCGCGCCCTGCGCGCCGACCGATACAGCGGTCATCTTGTATTCGTCCGGCTCGACCGGGCGGCCGAAGGGCGTCGAACTGAGCCACTACAATCTGTTCTGGAATTCCCAGGCCTTCGCGCTCGACCTGTTGCGGCTGACGCCGGAAGACCGTGGCTACGGCGTTCTGCCAATGAGCCACGTGTTTGGCCACACCTGCCTCTATACCACTTTCCTGATGACCGGCGCGTCGATCGTGCTGAGCCCGCGTTTCGATCCGTTCGAGACATTCGAGGCGATGTCGCGCCACCGGATCACCATCTTCATGGGTGTTCCGACGATGTACTGGACGCTCGGCAAGGCCGAATTGCCGGACGGCATCGACCTGTCGTCCTGGCGGGCCTGCGTCTCCGGCGGCCAGGCGCTGCCCGAAGAGGTGCATGTGCGCTTCGAAGAGAGGTTCGGCGTGCCGATCTCCGAGGGCTACGGCATGACCGAGGCCTCGCCCTCTGTTTGCGGGGTTCGCATTTTCGACGAGGAACGCCGGCCCGGCTCCTCCGGTCGGCCTTATTGGGGCGTTCGCGTCGATATCGTGGACGAAGCCGGAAATGAACTGCCCGTCGGCGAGCGGGGCGAGATCGCCGTGACATCTCCCGGCCTCGCGAAAGGCTATTACCGTCGTCCCGATTTGACGGCGGAAGCCTTTCGCGATGGTCGGTTGCATACCGGTGATGTCGGGTTGCTCGACGAGGATGGATTTCTCTACGTCGTCGATCGCAAAAAAGAGATGATCATCTCCGGCGGATACAACGTCTACCCCCGCGAAATTGAGGAGATGGCCCACCGCATGGAGGGCGTGCTCGAAGTGGCGGCGATCGGCGAGCCCGATGAACGGCTCGGCGAGCGCATCATCGCTTACGTTGTTCCCGAAAACGGAAAGCTCGTCGACCCCGAGGCGATGATCGCCGAATGGGGCGCAAATCTCGCCCGTTACAAAGTTCCACGCGCCGTTCGTGTGCTCGACGCCTTGCCCCGGAATGCGACCGGCAAGGTCGATCGAATGCGCCTTCGCGACATGAATCTGGATTATGGATAAGACAATGGACAGCAGCGAATTCAACCGGTTTCTCGCCAGGTTCACCTTGGCGGCCGAAAGCGGTGACGGTCAGCGCTTTGCCGAATGCTTCACGCCCGACGGCGTGTATTACGACTACATCTACGGTGTGCATCAGGGCCGTGACCAGATCGCCCACATGATGCAGAACCTGTTTCACCGCGATGCCGGCGAGGACTATCGCTGGGAGATGTTCGACGGCGTCATCGACGGCGATGTCGGCTATGCGTGGTCGCTTTCGAGCTTCTCGTCGGACATTCCGAAATTCAAGGGCAACAAGGTTGTCATCGACGGCATGTCCCGCTTCGTCATGCGCGACGGGCTGATCGCCGAATACCGGGAATCGGTCAATGGCGGCGTTGCGATGAAACAGCTCGGCGTCGAGCCGGCCCGGATGGGCAAGGTCTTCGACCGCTGGATCGGTTGGCTGCAGGATCGCGAGGAGACGAAAAACTATCTCGCCCGTCCGCGCGGCGAGTTCGCGAAAGAACGCCTGCAGGCGATCGTGAAAGGGTGATCCATGGCCTATGAGCACATCAAATACGCGGTCGAGGACAAGATCGCCCGGATCACGCTGAACCGGCCGGACCGGATGAACGCCTGGACGGCAACGATGGAGCGCGAAGTGCGCCTGGCGATGGAGTCGGCGGCGGGCGACGACGATGTTCGCGCCATCCTCCTGACCGGCGAGGGACGGGCCTTCTGCGCCGGGGCCGACATGGAGGAGCTCGCGGAACTCGACCCCAATGACATCCGCGCGGAAGAATGGATGCGTCCGTTCGACATGAACCGGCGCCCCGACTGGCAGACGCGCTATTCCTTCTATCCGGCAATCGAAAAGCCGATCGTCGCCATGCTCAACGGTGCGGCGGCGGGGATTGGTCTCGTTCACGCGCTCTACTGCGATATCCGTTTTTCCGCCGACAATGCCGCGTTCTCGACGTCGTTTGCCCGGCGGGGGCTGATCGCCGAACACGGGTTGAGCTGGATGCTTCCGCTGCTCGTCGGCCATGCCAATGCGCTGGAGCTCCTGTTGTCGGCGCGGAAATTCCATGCGCCGGAGGCCTACCGCATGGGTCTCGTCAACCGGATCTACCCGCCCGAGGAACTCGAAGAGGCGACCATGGCCTATCTGCGCGATCTGGTGGACATGGTTTCGCCGCGCGCCATGGGCGTCATCAAGCGTCAACAATACGAGGTGCCGTTCCAGACGCTCGCCGAAGCAACGATCACCGCCAATCACGAGATGGCGCTGAGTGTGCAGAGCGAGGATTTCAAGGAAGGTGTCGCGCATTTCATCGAAAAGCGCGCGCCTCGTTTCACGGGACGCTGAGCCATGCCGCAATTTGCGTCCGACGGCATGCGCGCGCTCTTCACCGCCGAGGAGATGTCGTTCCGGCAGGAAGTGCGGGCTTTTGTGGCCGCCAATCTGCCGGCGGAGATCGCCTCGAAACTCATGGGTGGTCTGCATCCGGGCCGCGCGGATGTCGAAACCTGGACCCGGATCCTGCACGAGCGCGGCTGGGCGGCGTATAGCTGGCCGGAAGAGTATGGAGGTCCGGGCTTTTCCCCGGTGGAACGGTATATTTTCGAGGACGAATGCGCGCGCGCAGGCGCGCCGGAACTCGTGCCTTTCGGGCTGAAGATGGTCGCGCCGGTCATCATGAAATATGGCGACGACCGACAGAAGGCGCATTACCTGCCGCGGATTGCCCGGCTCGATGATTTCTGGTGCCAGGGCTATTCGGAGCCCGGCTCAGGTTCGGATCTTGCTTCCCTGAAGACGCGGGCGGTTCTTGAGGGCGACCGATACATTGTCGACGGCCAGAAGGTCTGGACGACCTCTGCGCATGAGGCGGACTGGATCTTTTGCCTGGTGCGGACCTCGAAAGAGGAAAAGCGGCAAAACGGCATCACCTTCCTGCTGATCGATCTGAAATCGCCGGGCATCACGATACGCCCGATCATCACGCTCGACGGCAAGCACGAGATCAACGAGGTCTGGTTCGAGGGTGTCGAGGTGCCGGTCGAAAACCGGGTCGGCGAGGAAGGCAAGGGCTGGACCTATGCAAAGTATCTCTTGGAGCACGAGCGGCTGAATTTCGGCGGCATGGGCTTTTGCAAGCGCGAACTGGCACGGCTCAAGGCGATGGCCGCGGAAACGATGCGCGGCGGCCGGCCGGTTCTCGACGATCCCGGCTTCAAGCTGCGGCTCGAGGCGCTCGAGGCCGAGTTGCTGGCCGTCGACATGACCAATCTGCGTTTCCTGCGCGAGGTCGCTGCCGGGCGCGAGAACGCGCTGCAGGCGCCGGTGCTCAAGATCATAAGCTCCGAGATCCAGCAGACGATTTCGGAACTGCAGACGCGGGCGCTCGGTTCGCGGGCGCTGGCGTTCAATCCGCAGGGCACCGCGTCGAACACACCGCATCACTATGCGGCGGAGAACTACTGCAACATGCGCAAGACGACGATCTATGCGGGCTCGAACGAAATCCAGCGCAACATTGCCGCCAAGGGAATCCTCGGATGAGCCTCGCAGCCGAAATCGACGCGGGCGATGGCCTGCCTGTCCTGTTCGAACCCGACGATACGCTGGACATGTTCGGGGACATGGTCGGGCGCGCGCTTGGCGACCTCGGGCATTCGGACTGGTCCGCCATATCTGCGGTGTTGAAAGAGCTCGGTCTGTTCGAGGCACTGCTGCCCGCGTCCAGGGGCGGCTATGGCGGCGCCCGGTTGGCAAGCCTCGTCTGCGACTGTCTCGGCGAAGCGGGGCTCGCGACACCCTTCGCAGTCTCGTGGGCCGCGATCGGGCGCTTTCTCAACACGATCGAGGGCAGCGGCCCGCTTCTCGACGAGATCGCCGCGGGGCTGAACGAAGGGTCGGCGCTGGCGACGCTCGCCATGCACGAAACCGATGCCCTGCCGGCCTCGCGCGATTTCGAAACGCGCCTCAGACACGTTGGCGAGCGCTGGGAAATCGACATTTGCAAACGCATGATCCCATTTGCCGCACAGGCCGACTGGTTGTTCGTGCCGGCAACCACGGAATCCGGGGCGACCGCGCTCGTGGTGCTCGGCCGTGCCGCCTTCTCCGACGCGCTGCGCCCTTATGACCTCATCGACGGAACGCCGGCGGCTGATCTCGATATGACCGGGCTTGCGCTTTCCGACGAGAACATTCTGCTTTTCGGCAAGGAGGCCGACGCCGCCCTGCGCGAAATGCGCAGCATGTTGTGCGCCGCACTCTGCGCCGAGGCGGTGGGCGCGATGCGCGCCATGGTGACGGCGACTCGCGAATATCTCGGTATGCGCCGCCAGTTCGGCCAGGTGCTGTCGGATTTTCAGGCATTGCGTCATCGCTTCATCGACATGGAGATCGCCTTGACGAAGGCCGAGACGATGGCGGCACTTGCTTCGGCCGCCGTGGACAATGGGGCAGGGGGCGCCGACGAGGCGCTCGTCGACAAATGCCGATACATCGTCATCCGCTCCGCCTGGGCGGTGTCGCAGGAAGCCATGCAGATGCATGGCGCAATCGGAATGGCGAGCGAAACCCCGCTCGGCGCCTACTTCAAACGTCTCCTGGCGTTGTCGCTGTGGTTTGGCGACGAGGACGAGGCCCTTCTGGCGCAGACGCGCTGACCGGCCGTACCGACACACACACGAAAGGATCGCAACAGTGCTTGAGAAGCTCGAATTCTACATTGATGGCGCGTGGAGCGCGCCCGCCGGTGCCCGTCAGCTCGAAGTGGTCAATCCGGCCGATGAACAGGCCTTCGCCGTCATTTCGCTTGGGGATGCCGAGGACGTCGATCGCGCCGTCGCGGCGGCGCGCCGTGCCTTCGAAACCTGGAGCACGACGCCGCTGTCCGAACGGATCGACCTGATGAAAAAGCTGCGTTCGGTTTACGAGGCGCGGATCGACGATATGGCAGAGGCGATCTCCAGGGAGATGGGAGCGCCGATTTCGCTGGCTCTCAACGGCCAGGCCATGGCGGGCCTCGGCCACATCAAGGCGTTTACGCGGACGGCCGCCAGCTATGATTACGAGCATGCGCTGGACGAGCGCAATCCGCAGGAGTGGATCGTTCATGAGCCGGTCGGCGTGTGCGGGCTGATCACGCCGTGGAACTGGCCGATGAACCAGGTGGCCTTGAAGGTCGTTCCGGCGCTTCTGGCCGGCTGTACCGTCGTGCTGAAGCCATCGGAAATCTCGCCCCTGTCGTCGATGCTTCTCGCCGAAATGATTGACGAGGCCGGCTTCCCGGCGGGCGTGTTCAACCTCGTCAACGGCGATGGCGCCGGTGTGGGGGCGGCGATGTCGAGCCATCCGGACATCGACATGATGTCCTTTACGGGATCGGCCCGCGCCGGGATTGCGGTGCAGAAGGCGGCGGCTGACACGGTCAAGCGCGTGTCGCTCGAACTGGGCGGCAAATCGCCGAACATCGTCTTCGACGACGATGCGCTGGCCGACGCGGTCAAGCGTGGCGTTCGCCAATGCTTCCTGAATACCGGTCAATCCTGCAATGCGCCCACGCGCATGCTCGTCGAGCGATCGGCCTATGAAAAAGCGGTCGGGATCGCCGCCGAAATCGCCGCCAAGACGTCCGTCGGCAACCCGTCCGAAGAGGGGCGCCATATCGGTCCGCTTGCCTCGAAGGCCCAGTACGACAAGGTCCAGAGCCTGATTGACACGGGTATCAGGGAAGGCGCCCGGCTGGTTGCCGGCGGCCCGGGTCGGCCGGAAGGGTTCAATCGCGGTTTCTTCGCGCGACCGACTGTATTCGCCGACGTGACCAACGACATGACGATCGCGCGTGAGGAGATTTTCGGTCCGGTGCTGGTGATGATGCCGTTCGACAGCGAGGACGATGCGGTGAAGATCGCCAATGACACGCCCTACGGTCTTGCGGCTTACGTCCAGTCGCTTGACGAGGAACGCGCGATGCGTGTCGCCCGGAAATTGCGGGCGGGCATGGTTCAGCTCAATGGAGCCAACCGCCCCTCTGGAAGCCCCTTCGGCGGCTACAAACAGTCCGGCAACGGCCGCGAAGGCGGGCCTTGGGGGTTCGAGGAATATCTCGAGGTCAAGGCGATCAGCGGGTGGCCATCGGCCTGATCGTCACAATCGAAGGCGTGTTCCCGTCGTAGCCTGTGTCTGGCGGTCAAATGCCTGGAAGGCGACCTTGATCTTGTTTCCGGTATCGGAACGACCAGGGTCGCCTCTTCCAGCGCGCAGACATGCAAGGCTGTCGGTCAGTGCCGCACCGCGTCCGCCACCGTGAAAACGAGCTTCCGGAATGCCGACATCTCGCGGGCTGGATGCGATCCGCAGGTCTCGGCCAGCGGCGGCGCGTGGTCGAGTTCGCCTTCGGCGATGATGCATCCGTCCTCGACCTTTCCCACATAGGCGACAGGCCGCCCGCAACCCTCGCATCGGGTGACGATTTCCACGTGATCGTCGTAAGCCGCATGAGGATCGAAATCGGACGCGCTTACCTCGATCACGCGCGCCGGCAGTTCCAGATAGGCTTCGATCGGCAAACCAAGCGGCTTCATTTCAGCCGCGTGAAGTGCGAGCTCTTCCACAAGATCCGTCGTCATGAGTCTCTCCACCAGGAGTCAGACTACGCACAAGGCGACAAATCGGACTACGAATTCAACCGCGAATCCTGCCGCAGCGTTACACTTTCGGCTAGGTCGCGACGAATGTGCGGGAAAATTCGGATCATTCTCCGCGCAAAAGGAAGATCAGCGCCTTTGTGCTGTCTGCGCGGTCGGGGTCAGATGGAGATGTAGCCGGCCTTGATCGCGATGGCCAAGGCGTGGGTCTTGTTCCGTGCGCCGAGTTTCTTGCACATGTTCGACGTATGGTAGTTGACCGTATGCGACGAGATGTCGAGCGCTTCGCCGATCTCGCTGGCCGACAGACCCGCCGAAATGAGAATCAGGCACTGTTTCTCGCGATCCGTCAGGATGCTTCGGTCCGTGGTGTGGATGGTGACGTCGTTCGCATGGATCTCGAAGGCCTGCTGGGCGAGATAGCTGAGCTGCATCATCTCGCAATCGGCCAGCGTCTCCCGCTCGCCGCTGAACCGCACGCCGCCGGCCGAACCGTCGCTGCTGCGCACGGGGAAATATGCGATCCTGTCATATCCCGCGCTGACCAGCGACAGGTGAACCTCTTTGTAGTCTTCGTTCTCTTCCGCTTCGGCGATGATGAACTGCCTTGTCATCTGCGGGACGACTGCCATGCGCAATTGCTGAAGAAGCGAATTTCTCCGGATCGCTCCGTTACGGCAATAGCGGTAAAAGAGCTCGGCATCCCAGTTGTTGATTCCGAAGCGAACGGTTTCGCCTGTCACGTCGCCGAATACGAAGCTGGAGAAGAGAAAGGTTTCGAGCCCGTATCCGGGAAGGATGTCCTTGAAGGCCTTGATCAGGTCGTAGTCCGTTTGCGCGGACCGAATGCGTACGCAGTTTTCTTCGAAGAAATTGCAGCGCGGCAATCCAGCTGGAATTGTCATACTTTTCGGCCCGTCATCCCCAAGCATCCAACGATGCGAATCACTTAAAATATTCGTCAGTATGTTTTCTATCGATGTGCTCGGCAAGTTGCCGCAGAGTAGCTGAGCGGAAAATAGATTAGAAATTACAATAAGTTCGAGTGAATGCGCATAGGGCAGGCGCGCATATCGTATCTCGCGCGTTACACTTTGTATCGCGCGATCTTACTCGGGTTTCATTATTCGAACCGCGCTCCAAGAACTTCCCATATGCTTGCGCGCGCGTTTTCGCATCAGCTCGAAACCGGGGTGGATCGTCGGCTATTTCGGCTTCGGAGACGTCCCCCCGTTTCAGGGGGCGCGCGCAACATTTTTATTCTGCGCAATGCGAGGGACAGCAGGCTGTCGGGGTCCGCGCCGCCTCAGTCCTGGGGCGGCTCCCGGTCTATCCCGATGATCTGAAACGGCGCCCAGGCCGAGGGATGGGCGAATGACAGGCGGCCGCCGTCCTGTCCGGTGTCCTCCACGATGTCCCGCATGGCCGAGCGGAAAGCCTGCGCGCGTGTCTGTCCGTCGCGCATCGCCGCCAGGGTTCCGGTCGTCAGCCGTGCCGTCGCGTTGTCCTGAACCTTCCAGTAGGAAACCAAAAGGCTCTGCGCCCCGGCGTAGAAGAAGCCGCGCGCCAGACCGGTCAGGCCGCCGGCGTCAGGCGTTCCGCCGGCCGCCGTGTCGCAGGCCGACAGGATCACCCAGTCCGCCGAAAGCCTCAGCTGTGCCGCCTCCGATGCGGTCAGCAATCCGTCATTCAACGGGCCTTCCGGCGTTTCCGGCGGTGTCAGGGCGAGGGCGGGTTCCGCCAGCGTGCCGAAGGTGCCGGCGATCAATCCGTGGGTCGCAAGCAGGATCGTGTCGGCCTGTTCCAACCTGCCGTTTTCCGCTTCCGCGCGCAGCCGCGCCTCGCTTGCGGCCCCGCCGAGCAGCACGGTGCTTTTCTCCGGTCCGTAGAGATCGGCGAGTGTCTCCACCTCGGCGCGCGTGCCGGGCAGGCGCGCCAGCGAGTTCACTCCGGCCGCCCGGCTGTCGGGAGCGGCGCGCAGCGTAAGGCGGGCGTCCGGCAGCGAAGCGTCCGCCGAACCGGAGAACTCCGGGTCGCCAAGCGCGAACAGCGTGCCGCTCGAAGGCTGCGCGTCTTCCTTGTCGGCGCGTTCGCTGCGCAGCATGGAAAGCGTCGGCAGGATGGAAATCGAGTGTTCGAGACCGAGCCATGATGTCCGGCGGAGGTCTTCCGGTTTCGTATCGTCGCCGCTGGGCGGTTCGGTAACCAGTGCATTCAGCGGCAGGCTCAGAAGCGAACCCTGCGGCGAGACGATCCAGTCTTCCTTGCCATCGATCAGCGCGGCAATTTCCTCCGCACCGAAAAGCGCCTCGTAGAGCCTGTGGGCCATCGCCCGGTCATAGCCGGGCACCCGCCGTTTCTGGCGCGATGCGGCGGCCCGCGTCCCGCTGCCGCCATCCAGTTGCGCGTGCAGCGTCGCGATCATCCGGGAGATCTCGTCGGCGGTCAGTTGAAGCGATGCCCACGCCGCGCCGTCTCGCGTGACGGCCCATGCCAGCCCCGTCTCGTTGCCCTGTCCGGGAAACAGCAGCACCAGCGCCTCGGTCGGTCCGAGAAGGTCCTGGACCTCGGAGAGTTCGAGCGGCGGCGGGGCGACGAGGTCGTAAAAATCGGGGAAGTCGCTGCGGATGCGGCTTTCGCTTGCCTGCACCCTGTCGTCGGCCGCGTCGCGCGCCTTGAACAATTGCCGGCGCAGGGCGGCATCGCCGAGCATCCCCGCCGATGCGAGTTGCACGTCGATCTGGTCGCGTTCGGCGCGCGCCGCGTCCCAGTCGGACACCTCGCCCTTGAGCCCTGCGCGCGCGGCAGCGATGCGGGCCTGCGCGCGCGCCATCGCTTCCGCCGCGCCGTCCATGCTGCGCGACTGGATGGCCGCGAAGGCTTCCGCGCGCAATTTTTCCGCGTTCTCGATATTCGCCCGGTCCTGAGCGAGCGCATGCGCCGCAAAGGCAACCATCGCGCCCGCCTTGGCTGAGCTTTCCGCCGCCGTCTCGCGGCCGCTTCCCGCCGCGCCAGCCCGCGCGCTCAACACGTCCCGTTCGCCCGCAAGCGCCTTGCGCGCCGCCGCAAGCGCCAGACCCGGTTCGCCATTCGCCAGCCGTGCGGCCGAAAGCGTCGCGTAGCTGAGCAGCGTTTCGCGATTGAGCGGCCCCAGCACCGCTTCGCGTTCCCGCGCGGCCTGTGCGAGCAGGGTCGCGCCGACGCTCGTCTTGCCTTCCTTGTAGTGCCCGACGCCCGCATTGAAGAGGCTTGTCAGAAGATGCGGATGATCGGCAGGGAGCTGCCGGCGGCGGGCTTCGAGCACTGCATCATATTGCGCCGCCGCGGCGGCGGTATCGCCCAGATAGGAAAGCGTCACCGCCAGATTGTTGCGCGCGGTCAGGGTGAAGGTGTTGTCCGGCCCGAATGTCGCCTCGGCCAGGCTCAGCACCTCGCGGTTGAGCGGTTCGGCGGCGGCGGGATCGTCCGCGCGCAGGTAGCTCGCGGCCAGGTTGCCCGCCGCTGTCAGTGTCTCGGGATGCGCTTTTCCAAGCGATTTCGTGGAGAGCGCCAGCACCGATTTCTGATGCTGTATGGCCTCGTCGACGCGGCCGGTTCGCGCCAGCAGGAGGGCGAGATTGCCCGCCGTCGACAAAGTCTCCCTGTCGCTGCTGCCGAGCACGGCCTCCCGCGCATCCAGCGTGGCACGGAACAGGGGTTCGGCCTCGTCATAACGTCCTTGGGCGTCGAGCGTCGTCGCCAGGTTGTGCTGGGCGTCCAGCGTTTCCGGCGCGCGCGGGCCGCGAACGTCCCGGTACCCGGCCAGGGCGTCGCGCTGCAGCGCCTCCGCCTCGCTCTGCCGGCCCAGAGCGGAAAGCGCAAGGCCGAGTTGGCTCATGCTGTGCAGCGAACTCTCATGCGCCGCGCCGAGCGTGTCGATCCGCCGGTCCAGCACCGCGCGATGGATCGCGGCGGCTTCATCGTAACGTCCGAGATTCGACAGTGTCGAGGCCATGTTGGCGCGTGATCGAAGCGTTTCGGGGTCCTCCGCTCCGAGCACTTCGGCGCGTGTCTCGGCAACCTCGCGGTCGAGCGCGAGCGCGTCCGCGTAGCGCCCCGCCGTGTTGAGCGCGACGGCGAGATCGTTCAGCGTGATCAGCGTCTCCGGAGCGTCGCGCCCGAGGGCCTGTTCGCGCCGCCTCGCGATATCCTCGTAGAGCGCGATGGAGTCATCGATCCGGCCGCTTTTTCTCAGCAGCAGGGCGAGCTGTTCGCCGAAGTTGAGTGTCGTGGCGTCGTCGGGACCGGCCATGCGCGATTGAAGATCGAAGGCGCGCCGGCGCAGCGGCAACGCCTCCGCCGGCCTGTCCTGGTCGGCCAGCACGAGCGACAGCGCATCGAGATTGTAGAGCGCGATTTCGCTTTCGCGGCCTGCCGCCCGTTCGTTGAACGACAGCGCTTCGGAAAGGCTGCGCTCCGCCAGCGTCAGGTCACCCTGCTGAAGCGCATTGACGCCGGTGAAGAAGCCGACATAGCCCAGCGCTTCGGTGAACCGCAGCGTCAGCGGATCGTCCGCGCCAAGGCGCTGCCGCGCGATGGCCAGACCGGCCCGGTATTCGGTGGCGGCGCCATCGAGATCGCCGGTCTCCTCGGCCACTTGCCCGAGAAAAAGATGCGTGCCCGCCGTCCAGGAATGGCGCGGGCCCCATGTCGCCTCTTCGAGGGCCAGCAGGTCGCGCGCAGCCGTCCCGGCGGAAGCGAAGTCGCCTGCCTTGAAGGCGTCGCGCATCGACCGGTCGAGCGCGTCCATCCGCGCTGTCTCGGCAGCGGTCGGTTGGCGGAGGTCGGGGCCTTGCTCCGGTGCCTCCTGTCCGGGTCCGTCGACGGGCGGCGTATCGTCGGCCGTTGCCGGAACGGCCAGCGCGATCGACGCGAGAAGCAGGAGGATCCGAAACTGTATCATGCGCGACGTGTGTCTGTTGTGGGCCCCGGCGACAACGGCGCTGTCGCCATGTCGAGATGCACCTTTCTCGACCATCAAAATGGCCGGGATTGGGCACGACGGGTGAACAAAGCACTATCGCAGCTTCTGGTTGATCCATCCGGTAATCTGGCCGGCCGTCATCGCGCCGGACTGGCGCGCGACTTCGCGGCCGCCGCGATAGAGCAGCAGTGTCGGGATACCGCGAATGCCGAGCCGTCCCGCCACCGCCTGTTCCTCGTCGGAATTCAGCTTGAGGAAACGCACGCGCGGTTCCAGATCACGTGCGGCCTGCTCGAAGGCGGGCGCCATCATCCGGCACGGGCCGCACCACGGCGCCCAGACATCGACAACGACCGGAACGGAACTGCGGGCGATCTGCTTGTCGAACATCCCGCCCTTCGCCTCCACCGGATGGCCGGTGAAGAGTGGCGCGTGGCAGACGCCGCATTTCGCCTTTTCGGCCGGCTTGTCCGCCTTGACGCGGTTCACCGCGGCGCAGGACGGACAGACGATCTGGACCGCATCGGACATGGACTCCTCCAATAATGACAGCGTGTCCAAAATGATATCGCGCCGGGCTGCCCGGATATTTGATCCGGGTCAAAGCCCGTCAATCGACCGCAACAGGGCTATTTGGCGGCCGTGTATCCGATGCCGCGTGCCTGGATTCCGCCCGCGCAATCGTCGGCGAGCGAGCCTTCGACGCGGCCGACGGTGACGCTGTGGATGGTGAGGTAACCGTTCTGGAGCGCCCGCAGCTTGAGGAGCAGAAGCGCGCCGTCGCGCGTCGCGGGGACGGGTTGGGCCTTGTCGCGGCAGACCGTCGACGAGAGGTTGGAGAAGCGTTCCGTCTTCTCCGGCACCGTATCGACGATCCGTACCATCGCGGCCTGTTTCAGCGTCGGTCCCTCGCTCGGTCCGTCGGTGGTCGAACTGCAGCCGGCGAGCAGGAGCAGCGGCAGGAAAAATCCGTTCTTCAGGTTTGGCATTGATTCGTCCCGTTCGTCGGCACTGGATAACATGCGCCCGGCCGGGGATTCCAGTCGGTTCGAGACCCCGTCCGCCCCTTCAGCGGGCCGCTATCTACATCACGCAGCCGATCTGCCAGGGCACGAATTCATTGTCGCCGAGACCGAGGGCCTCGCTCTTCGTTTTCGTTCCGGATGCCACCGCGAGGATCGCGTCGAGGATCTCCTCGCCCTTGGCGGCAACGGACACGCCCTTGTCGATGACCTCGCCGCAATCGATGTCCATGTCGTCGCGCATCGTCTCGTAGAGCCGGCTGTTGGTCGCCAGCTTGATCGTCGGCGCGGGTTTCGATCCGAAGGCCGAACCGCGCCCGGTCGTGAAGACGACGACCTGGCAGCCGCTGGCGATCTGGCCGGTCACCGAGACCGGGTCGTAGCCCGGCGAATCCATGAAGTTCAGCCCGGGCTTGGTCACGCTCTCGCCATACATCAGCACGTCGGTCAGCGGGGTCGCGCCGCCCTTTGCCGCCGCGCCGAGCGATTTTTCGAGGATCGTCGTCAGCCCGCCGGCCTTGTTGCCCGGCGACGGGTTGTTGTCCATCGAGCCGCCATTCATCTCGGTGTAGCGTTCCCACCAGCGGATGCGCTCGATCAGCTTGTCCGCCGTTTCGCCATCGGCGGCGCGGCGTAGCAGCAATTGCTCAGCGCCGTAGATCTCGGGCGTTTCGGCCAGCACCGCGCTGGCGCCGAGCCCGGCCAGCATGTCGCTCGCAACGCCGAGCGCCGGGTTGGCGGTGATGCCGGACATGCCGTCCGATCCGCCGCATTGCAGCGCCACGCGCAGCGCCGATGCCGGGATCGTCTCGCGCTGGACGCGGTTCACCTCGGGCAGCAATTCGCGCACTTTCGCGACGATCGTCTCGACGGTCTTCGTCGTGCCGCCGACCTCCTGGATCGTCAGGCCGTGAAAACGCTCCTGGCCGTCCGCGCCGAAGCGCTGGCGCATCCGTGCGACCTGCATCATCTCGCAGCCGAGACCGACGAAGATCGCCGCGCCGACATTGGGGTGGGTGGCGTGGCCCCAGAGCACGCGCTGGAGATTTTCCCAGCCGGGTCCTTCCGAGGCCATGCCGCAACCGGTGCCGTGGCTGAAGGCGACCACGCCGTCGATTTCGGGATAGTCGTCGAGCAGTGGATCGCTGTTGAGGATATCGGCTGCCCGGCGCACCACCGTGGCCGAGCAGTTAACGGTCGCGCACAACGCGATGAAGTTGCGGGTCCCCGCGCTGCCGTCGGCGCGGCGGTAGCCCGAAAAGCTGCGCGGCGCGATTGCGGGTATGGCGGCGCGCGCCTGGTCGAGGTCCGCGCCGGCCTTGTAGTCCTGGTCGTGCGCGCCGATCGCGCAATTTTGGGTATGAACATGCTGCCCGGCCGCGATCGGCGCAGTCGCATAGCCGATGATCTGGCCGAACTTGATGATCGCCTCGCCCTCGGCGATGTCGCGCCGCGCGATCTTGTGACCGGTCGGCACCATCGCCTCCAGCGGCGATCCGGAGCCGAGCGGCGTATCGCCAGCCGCGGCCCTTGCCGTCAGGATCGCAACTGTATCTTGGGGGTTAAGGACAACCGGTTCCGCCATTCTCGCCTCTGTATCTTGAGCCGGCATGCCGCCGGATTAGACCGGTGGCATATCGCAATTGTGCGACGACTGCGAGTGCCGTCTGCCGGGCCCGTCGGCGTCAAAGAGCGGTGCGCGCGAGGCGGAGGCGCCACCGCTCTTCGACGGAACCGGCGTGTGCGCCGTATCAGGACGCGCCGGAAAGGCAGGTGCTGAACGACGTGGCGAGACCGCGGATCACCTCGAAGTAGAGATCCGGTCCGGCCTCGATGGCGGCGCCAAGCGGATCGAGCGTGCCGGAACGCGCATCGGTGCCTTCGGTGACGACCGACACCAGTTTCGGCTCGAACTGCGGTTCGCCGAAGACACAGGTGGCATTCAGTTCCTGCACCTTCTCGCGGATATCGCGAAGCCGGTCCGCGCCCGGCATCACTTCCGGCGAGACGGTGATCGATCCGGCCGCCGAGAGCCCGAAGCGGTGTTCGAAATACTGGTAACCGTCGTGGAAAACGATGAAGCCCTTGTCCTTGACCGGTTCGAGTTGCTCCTCGATCTCCGTCGTCAAAGCGTCGAGGCGATCTTCAAGCGCGGCCTCGTTCTTCTCGTAGAGCGCTGCATTGTCCGGATCGGCCTCCGCCAGCGCTTCCGCGATCTCGTGCGCCATCGCTTTCGCGTTCATCGGGTCGAGCCACAGATGCATGTCGACGGACCCATGATCATGCTCGTCATGGTCGTGATCGTCGTCTGCATGGTCATCATGGTCGTCATCGTCATGATCGTGATCCGCCGCTTCCATGTGGTCATCGTCATGATCTTCGGCATGGTCGTGATCGTCATCGTCATCATGATCGTCGTCGTCATGCACATGTTTCTCGAACGAGCCGCCGGCGCGGAAATCGAGCGTCTCCAAGCCGTGCGCATGGAACAGTTCGACAGCTTTCGCATCGCCGCCGATGGTCTCGATCGGCTTTTCGAGGAAGGGTTCCAGATCCTCGCCGATCCAGAAGATCAGGTCGGCGTCCTGGAGGGCGGAGGCCTGCGACGGCTTCAGGCTGTAGGTATGGGGCGATCCGGCTCCCTCGACGATGAGCGACGGCTCTCCCGCGCCTTCCATGATGGCGGCGACCAGGGAGTGAACCGGTTTGATCGAGGCGATCACCTTCACGTCGGCTTGGGCGGATGCGGCCAGTGCCGGCAGGACAACGGAGGCGAGCAGGAGGGTCTGGCGGGTTTTCATCGGATGATCCAGTTCGGGGTTGGTACTTGTTTGCGTGATGTTATATCATTACATCGTAATATCCGTTACCCTGAGATTGACGAGCGCGTCAAGCCGGGCGAAACGAGAGACCGAACGGAAAGACGATCGTGTTGCAGTCACCGCAAACCCTGGTTCGCCTTCAGGAGGCCGGCGTGGAACGCGCCGGACGCTGGCTGGTGCGCGATATCGACCTCGAAGTCGAGCGTGGCGAAATCGTTACGCTGATCGGTCCGAACGGGTCCGGCAAATCGACCACCGCCCGCATGGCGCTCGGCATCATCGAGCCCAGCGAAGGAACGGCATGGCGCGCCCCGCGGCTGAAGGTCGGCTACGTGCCGCAGAAACTGGCGGTCGACTGGACATTGCCGCTGACCGTTGACCGGTTCCTGTCGCTCACCAATCCGCTGACGGCGGAGGAAAAGGCGTCCGCCCTCGAAAGCACCGGCATCGCCCATCTTGCCAGGGCCGAGATCCGCAACCTGTCGGGCGGTGAATTCCAGCGCACGATGCTCGCCCGTGCCGTCGCGCGGCGGCCCGACCTGCTGGTTCTCGACGAGCCGGTGCAGGGTGTCGATTTTTCAGGCGAGATCGCACTCTACGAACTGATTTCCAGTATCCGCACCAATCTTCATTGCGGTATCCTGATGATCTCGCACGACCTCCACGTCGTCATGGCGGCCACCGACCGTGTGATTTGCCTCAATGGGCATGTCTGCTGCCACGGAACGCCCCAGGTCGTCGCCGAAAGCGCCGAATACCGGCAGTTGTTCGGCGCGCGCGGTGCGTCCCAACTTGCCGTTTACCAGCACCATCACGACCACACGCATCTGCCCGACGGACGGGTCCGCCATTCCGACGGCACGGTGACGGCGCATTGCCATCCTGATGACGGCCACCACCATCACGATGGCGAGCACGATCACGGCGACGCGAAGCCGGGCGATGAAGGAAATGCATCCGATGCTCGATGATTTCTTCGTCCGCGCGATTGTCGCCGGGGCCGGCGTCGCGCTGGTCACGGGTCCGCTCGGCTGCTTCATCGTCTGGCGGCGGCTCGCCTATTTCGGCGATACGCTCTCGCACGCCGCTCTGCTCGGCGTCGCCATGGCCTTCCTGCTCGAAATCGACGTCACGCTCGCGGTCTTCGTCGTCTCGGTCCTCGTCGCGCTGTCGCTTCTGTGGCTGCAGCGCCGCGCTGGCCTGTCCTCCGACGCGCTGCTCGGTCTGTTGTCGCACTCGGCGCTGGCGCTCGGCCTCGTGGCGCTCGCCTTCATGACATGGGTGCGCATCGACCTGATGGGGCTGCTCTTCGGCGACATCCTCGCCGTCTCCCGGTCGGACATCGCCGCGATCTATGCCGGCGGGGCGTTCGTCCTCGCGGTGCTGGCCGTGATCTGGAAACCGCTTTTCGCCGCGACCGTCAGTCCGGAACTGGCCGCCGCCGAGGGCATGCACCCGGCGCGCGCCAATCTGGTTTTCATGCTGTTGCTGGCGATCGTCGTGGCGATCGCCATGAAGATCGTCGGCGTCTTGCTGATCACCGCACTCCTGATCGTGCCGGCCGCCACGGCCCGACGATTTGCATCCGGACCCGAACAGATGGCCGCGCTTTCGGCGGTCTTCGGCATCCTTGCGGTCGTCGGCGGTTTGTTCGGCTCGTTGAAATGGGATACGCCGTCCGGACCGACGATCGTGGTCGCGGCGATGGTCCTGTTCATCCTGGGCCTGACGCCGATCGCGAAATTGGCGACGCGTGGAGGCGGCGGAAAATGAGCGGACACCATCACCATCATGGCGACAAACCGGATCTGACGCGCAACCAGGCGCTTGTCTTCGGTGCGCTGGAGACGGCCGACGGACCGCTCACCGCCTACAACATTCTCGACCGCCTCAACGGCGAGGGCCTGCGCGCACCGCTTCAGGTCTACCGCGCGCTCGAAAAGCTGCTTGATCTCGGCATTGTCCATCGCCTCGAAAGCCTGAACGCCTTCGTGGCCTGCACTCATCCCGGCTGCGAAGGCCACGCGACCGTCGCCTTCGCGATTTGCGACAATTGCGGCTCCGTCGCCGAAATTAGCGACGAATCCCTTGCCGGCGCGCTCGACACCATCACCCGAAATGCCGGTTTCAAGCCACGCAAGACGACCGTCGAGATGCGCGGCCTCTGCAACGCCTGCCAGCAGGCTGCATAAGGCGTCGCCTGCCAAGATGTTTCACGCGCCCGCGCCGTCCTCCGGATATTCCGTTACCGTGCCCGCCGCGTTGTCGATGATCATGAAGGCGTCGAAATAGTCGACCGTGGGCCGCGTGCCGATGCGCTTTTCCGCCTGCTGCAGCCACTCTTCGTTGTGGGCCGCTTCGGCGGCGGCGCGCGAGGTCCAGAAATAGATACCCTTCAGCGTGGTGCGGTCGTCGCTCCACACGAAGTGCTTGCGAACCAATTCCTTTTCGGCCTGCCAGCGGGCCACGACATGGCGCGCATCCTCGATGACCGCCTCCCGGCTCGCGCCTGCCGGCGACGGAAAGGTGACGATTTCGCAGATCATGAAGTCCTCCTGTTTGCGGAACCCGTTTCGGCGGGTCCCTTTCGGTGTGCTGCCTCCACCCTCTGGCGCGCAAACGAGCTGTTTGCCGATAATTTACGCAACCTTTTTTGCGCCTTGCCCGTTGGCCATGCAGATGCCCACTTGCGTATTATGCGCAAAAACATAGTCTTGGAAGAATGGATAAAGCGGAAAGTATCTTCGATGAGATGCTGCTCGGTGACGACAATGCGCGATCACCCTATGGCGAATATCACGACTGGTTTGTAGCCGAAGACCCGACTCGGCTGCATCACAAGTCCCGGGAAGCTGAGACGTTTTTCCGCCGGACCGGCATCACCTTCAACGTTTACGGTCAGGAAGAGGCTGCCGAGCGGCTGATCCCCTTCGACATCGTGCCGCGAATTATTTCGGGGCGCGAATGGGCGCGCCTGTCGCGCGGCATCGAGCAGCGTGTGCGCGCCATCAACGCCTTTCTCTACGATATCTATCACCGCCAGGAGATCCTGCGTGCCGGGCGCGTTCCGGCCGAACTGATCGCCCAGAACGACGCGTTCCTGCCGAAGATGATCGGTGTCGCGCCGCCGGCGAATATCTACACCCACATCGTCGGCACGGACATCGTGCGTACCGGCGAGGACCAGTTCTACGTGCTGGAAGACAATGCACGCACGCCGTCCGGCGTTTCCTACATGCTGGAAAACCGGGAATCGATGCTGCAGATGTTCCCGGAGCTGTTCTCCCGTATCCGGGTCCAGCCGGTCAGCGACTACCCGAAAAACCTGCGCCGCTCGTTGGCGGCCTGCGCACCGCCGGCCTGTTCCGGCAAGCCGGTAATCGCCGTCCTGACGCCCGGCATCCACAATTCGGCCTATTTCGAACACGCCTTCCTCGCCGACCAGATGGGCGCGGAGCTCGTCGAAGGGCACGATCTGCGCGTAATCGACGGGCGCATCGCGATGCGCACCACGCGCGGTTACACCCCGATCGACGTCATCTATCGACGCATCGACGACGATTTCCTCGATCCGCTGAATTTCAACCCGCAATCGCTTCTCGGCGTGCCGGGCATCATGGATGTCTATCGCTCCGGCGGCATCACCATCGCCAATGCGCCGGGCACCGGCATCGCCGACGACAAGGCGATCTATTCCTACATGCCCGATATCGTCGAGTTCTACACCGGCGAGAGCGCAATCCTGAAGAACGTGCCGACCTGGCGGTGTTCCGACGAGGATTCGCTGGCCTATGTGCTTGAGCATCTCCACGAACTCGTCGTGAAAGAGGTTCACGGGTCTGGCGGCTACGGCATGCTGGTCGGTCCGGCGGCCTCGAAACGCGAGATCGCGGCGTTCCGCGACAAGCTCAAGGCAAAACCGGGCAACTATATCGCCCAGCCGACATTGTCTCTCTCGACGGTTCCGATCCTGACCAAGAAAGGGCTGGCGCCGCGCCACGTCGATCTCCGGCCCTTCGTGCTGGTATCGCCGCTCGGCATCAACATCACGCCCGGCGGGTTGACCCGCGTGGCGCTCAAGAAGGGCTCGCTGGTTGTCAATTCGAGCCAGGGGGGCGGCACCAAGGACACCTGGGTGTTGGAGGAGTAGGGAGAGCATGCTCGGTAAGACCGCTGGCGGACTGTACTGGATGTTCCGCTACCTGGAGCGCAGCGAAAACAATGCGCGCCTCTTGGAGGCGGGTTTTCGAATCGCGCTGACCCGCTCGGCAGCCGCCGAGGACGAATGGATGTCCGTCATCCAGACGGCGGGTGTGCAGACGGGGTTTCTCGAACGCCACAATACGGCCGACTCGTCGACCGTCACCGATTACCTTTTGCGCGACAAGACCAACCCGTCGAGCGTCATTTCGGTGATCGAAGCATCGCGCAACAATGCCCGCCTCGTGCGCACCGCGCTGACGCGGGAGGTCTGGGAAGCGACCAACGAATGCTGGCTGACGCTGAAAGACGCGCTGGCTCGCCCCGTTCGCGATCGCGAATTGCCTGAAGTCCTCGGCCTCATCCGCCAGCAGAGCGCGCTCGTGCGTGCCGCGCTTCATGGCACGATGCTGCGCAACGACATTTACGACTTCGCCCGCATCGGCACGTTCTTGGAACGCGCCGACAACACTGCCCGCATCCTGGACGTGAAATACTACGTCCTGCTGCCCTCGGTCATGCATGTCGGCTCGTCGCTCGACAATGTGCAGTGGGAAACGATCCTGCGATCCGTCTCCGCGCAACGCGCCTATCGCTGGCTGCATGGCGGAGACATCAATTCGCGCGGTATCGCAGAGTTCCTTATTAGCGACCGCCGCCTGCCGCGCTCGCTCGTCTTCTGCTATACGAAGATCGTCGACAACCTGGCCTATCTCGCCGAGGATTACGGCGTGCGCGAAGAGTGTCACGTCAAGGCGGACGAGGTCCTGGGGCGTCTGCGCGGGCATACGATCGAAACGATATTCGAGCAGGGATTGCACGAATTTCTGGAGGAGTTCATCCGTGACAACAACGCGCTGGCCGGACAGATCGAGCAGGATTACCGTTTTTACGGATAGACCATGCGGCTGACGATCTCCCATACGACCCGATATCACTACGAGGAGCCGGTCCACTATGCGCTCCAGCAACTGCGTCTGACGCCCAAATCGCGCGCCGGCCAGAAGATCGTGGCGTGGGACATCGACATCGATGGCGGCACGAAGCAACTGGAGTATGACGACCAGCACAACAATCACGTGTCGCTGATCGGCTTCGATGACGGGCGAACCGAGGTAACCATCCGCTGCAACGGTGTGGTCGAGACCACGGACATGTCCGGCATCATCGGAACGCATGGCGGCTTTGCGCCGCTCTGGCTGTTCATGCGGCCGACGCCGCTGACGCGCGCCGGCAACAATGTCCGCAAGCTGGTCAAGGCGGCCGGCGGCGACTTCGAGGGTGATATCGAACGGCTTCACGCCCTGTCGTCCGCGATCGCGGAGACCGTGACCTACGAGATCGGCACATCGCATTCCGCCACCACGGCGGAAGAGTCGCTCGACACCGGGCACGGCGTTTGCCAGGATCACGCTCATATCTTCATCGCGGCCGCGCGCTCCATGGGATATCCCGCGCGCTATGTCAGCGGATATCTGTTGATGGACGATCGCATCGACCAGGACGCCAGCCACGCCTGGGCAGAGGCGCATATCGACGGAGTGGGTTGGGTCGGTTTCGATATCTCCAACGGAATTTCGCCCGACGAACGCTATGTTCGCGTCGCCACGGGCCTCGATTATTTCGAGGCTGCGCCCGTTTCGGGCATGAGACTTGGGCATGGCGATGAAAGCATGGTTGTAAGTCTGCAGGTGCAGCAATAGATTTCAGTCGATTCGGGCTGGAACCTGCCACATGACCTACTGCGTCGGCCTGCGCCTTTCGAAAGGCCTTGTCTTCATGTCCGACACCCGCACCAATGCGGGCGTCGACAACGTCTCCATTTTTCGGAAGATGTTTTCCTGGTCGGTCCCGGGCGAGCGTGTGCTGATGCTCATGACGGCGGGCAACCTCGCTACCACCCAGTCGGTGGTCAGCCTGCTCGACGAGCGGTCCAAGGCGCCGCAGGACCGAAATCCCTCGATCCTCGAAACGCCGTCCATGTTCCAGACCGCGCGCCAGGTCGGCGAGACGCTGCGCGAGGTTATCCAGGCCAATGCGATGACCGGCCAGACGGCCGATTCGTCCTTCAACGCCACGCTGATCCTCGGCGGCCAGATCCGCGGGTCGGAACCGCGCCTGTTCATGATCTACCCGGAAGGCAATTTCATCGAGGCCAATGGCGACACGCCGTATTTCCAGATTGGCGAGACCAAATACGGCCGCCCGATCCTCGTTCGCGCCTATGATCCGGATCTCTCCTTCGAGGACGCCGCCAAGCTGCTTCTCGTGTCCTTCGATTCCACCGTCAAGGCCAACCTGTCGGTTGGCCTGCCGCTCGATTTGCAGGTCTACGAGGCTGGCAGCTTCCGCCTTGGCAAAAGTGAGCGCATCACCGCGGACGACCCGTATTACCAGACGATTTCGACCAGTTGGGGCGAGGCCCTGACACAGGCGCTCAACTCGTTGCCCGATTTCGAGTTCACCAGCGAACCGGCGGCGCCGCGTTAATCCTGACACTTAACCGCAGGCCTCCAAACCGCTTGCGCGCGCTTGCGGAGTAGGCTTTAAAACCCGTCAGCTTTCCGGGCAAAGGTTGCGGAACCACCGCACCGCCGGAACTGCGAAAGTTAGGGAGTAATATTACAATGAGAAAGACTCTTCTTGCCGCGGCAAGCATTCTGGCTCTGTCCGCGACCGCTCAGGCCGAAGTGAAAATGGGCGTCATCCTCGGTTTCACCGGGCCGATCGAATCGCTGACGCCCGACATGGCCGCCGGCGCGGAAATCGCGATGAAGGAGGCTTCCGATTCCGGCAAGTTCCTCGATGGTGAGACGGTCACCGCAGTGCGTGCCGACTCCACGTGTATCGACGCAGCCGCCGCTTCCGCCGCCGCCGAGCGCCTGATCACCTCCGACGGCGTTGTCTCGCTGATGGGTCCGGATTGCTCGGGCGTGACCACCGCCGTGGCGAACAATGTCGCCATTCCGAACGGCGTGTTGCTCATTTCGCCGTCCGCGACCTCGCCGGCGCTTTCGACGATCGACGATAACGGCCTGTTCTTCCGCACTGCGCCGTCCGATGCCCGTCAGGGCGAGGTCCTCGCCGATGTTGCGATGGAGCAGGGGATCAAGTCGATCGCCATCACCTACACCAACAACGACTACGGCAAGGGGCTGTCCGACGCCTTCAAGGCCGCCTTCGAGGCGATTGGCGGCGAAGTCACGATTTCCGCTCCCCATGAGGACGGCAAGGGCGACTACTCGGCTGAAGTCGGCGCTCTGGCGTCTGCCGGCGGCGATGCCCTCGCGGTTCTCGGCTATGTCGACCAGGGTGGCCGTGGCATCATGCAGGCCGCTATCGACACCGGCGCATTCGACACGTTCGCGCTTGGCGACGGCATGATCGGCGACTCGCTGCTCGACCTGCCGGGCCTCGACGCCGCCAAGGTGTTCGGCACCGCCGCTGGTTCCGAGTCCGACGCGGCAGGCAAATACGCCGAGATGGCCGCAGCGGCGGGCGTCACGGGAAGCGGTCCCTACCAGGGCGAGAGCTATGATGCCGCGGCGCTGATGATCCTCGCGATCCAGAAGGCCGGTTCCGCCGACCGAGGCGCGCTTGCCGGTAACATCATGGACATCGCGAACGCGCCGGGCGAACAGATCGGCCCCGGCGAACTCGGCAAGGCGCTCGAGCTCGTCGCCGCCGGCACCGATATCGACTACCAGGGCGCAACCGGCGTCGAGTTCACCGATGTCGGCGAGGCGCTTGGTTCCTACAAGGAACTGGCCATCGAAGACGGTGCCTGGAAGACGGTCGCTGTACGCTAAGCCGCTTTACGGTTACAAACGAAACGAAGCCCCGGGCCGCATCGCGGTCCGGGGTTTTTCTTTGCGGTTTTTCGGCCGAGGTCGTCCTCCGCCGTGCCTGATTTAGCGTCGGCGATTCGCTTTTCTCACCTGTCACATGGCTTTCATAATCCTCTGAAGCATTTTTATTCCGCGAAAGGCAGATTTTCGCGAGATGAAAACCGGCTGATCGTGGCGCTCGGCCGAACTGCCGAGCGGGAAAAATAACTAATTGAAAATAATGCAAAAATGAGAGCGTCGCGGCTCATCGTCAATCTGACTTGCCGCCCTCTATGAGCCCGAGACGCGTCGGCATCTCGCATTTTCTGCGTGCCCACCCTGTGGAAAAACTGCAAAAGATTTGCTAGCTTTTGTGTAGCCGGCTCACAATGCCGAGGTCCGAAAACCTTCGATTTTTGGTTGTGGATCGGAGCGTTTCGGACTGCTGGATGCGCCGCGAAAACCTGACACGGGCCGGCTCGCTTTCGCTTCGCGCATGACTGCCTGGACAGGCAAGGAGGGCATCGAAGAAGAACATGAAGCACACTCTGATTACACTTGCGGGCGTCGCCATTGCGCTCTCGCTGACAGGCGTGGCCCGGGCAGGCGGCGATTATGTCGTTCTCTCCCATCCCGAGGTCATCGACGGCAGGACGATCGTCGCGGAAGACGGCAGGCGCTTCCAACTGCACGCGATCGACGCGCCTGACCTCGAACAGCAATGCCTCGGTGCCGACGGCGCGGAATATTCCTGCGGCGAGCAGGCCCGTACCGCGCTCGCCGGCATGGTCGACGGCATACTCACCTGCGATCTGGTGGGAAGCGATGCTGCCGATGGCGGCCCGGTCCGCTGCCATGACTTCGCCGGCCGCGACATCGGCTCGCGCCTGATTTCCGCTGGATGGGCGCTGCCCGACCGCTCGATCGGTCTCGATTACGTCTGGGACGAAATGGAAGCGGAGGCTCGTTCGCGCGGCATGTGGCAGGGACGGTTCGTCCTGCCGGAACGCTGGCGGGCAGGGTCGCGCCTTTGAGATGAAAAAGAAAAGGCCGGCGGATCCGCCGGCCTTGTTCGATCGGGAAGCGCGCTAGCTGTGGCGCACCTTCTCCGGCAGGATCCCGCGCGGCGAGAACCGCATCACAATCAGCAGCACAAGGCCCATCACGAACAGCCGGAACGGCGCGGCGATGTCCTGCAGATGCCTGTAGAGCGGCGTCTCCGGATCCATGTTGGCGCTGAGCATCTCGACGATAAAGCGCCCGGCCGGCTCCGCCTCGACCCAGATGAACCAGATCAGGAAACCGCCGATCACCGCGCCCAGATTGTTGCCCGAGCCGCCGACGATCACCATCACCCAGACCAGGAAGGTGAAGCGCAGCGGGTTGTACGTCCCCGGCGTGAACTGCCCGTCCAGCGTCGTCATCATCGCGCCGGCGATCCCGATGATCGCGGATCCCAGAACGAAAATCTGCAGATGGCGCGCCTTGATGTCCTTGCCCATCGCCGCGGCCGCTTCCTCGTTGTCGCGAATGGCGCGCATCATCCGTCCCCAAGGCGAGTTCAGGGCCCGCACGCACAGCGCCAGGATGATCAGCAACACGACCGTGAAAAGCCCTGCATAGGCGATCTTCACGAAGGCGCTGGACGCTTCGATCAGCAACTGGCGCAGCATCGATTCGCGTGCCGCCGCGTCGGCCGCCGTCGCCAGCGTATCCGCATGGAACCGGCTGACGAGGTCGATGAACCACGGCGTTTGCTGCAGGTCGATCTCGTAGGGGACAGGGCGCTTCAACCCGGTGACGTTCTTGACGCCGCGCGCCAGCCAGTCCTCGTTTTTCAGGACGGCGATCACGATCTCCGAGATGCCCAGTGTCGCGATGGCGAGATAATCGGACCTGAGGCCGAGCGCCACCTTGCCGATCAGCCAGGCGACGGCCGCCGCGAAGATGCCGCCGACGATCCACGATGCCATGATCGGCAGGCCCAGCCCGCCGATGAAACCGGTTCGTGCCGGATCCACCGCTTCCACGGCCGACACGGCCTCGCCGAAAACCGGACGCAGGATGATGTAGCCCGCGACCACGATGACGAAGATCGTGAAAGAGCGCAGCTTGCCCTTCAAGTTCGCCGCGACGAATGCGGTCGTCGCGATGATCGCGACCACGATGACCGCCGAGAGCGTCAGCCCGCGCCCGCCGGCGTTCAGCGCTTCCCAGACCGGCGGATGCGACACCACCACGGCCGCGAGGCCGCCCAGTGCGGTAAACGCCATCACGCCCGCATTGAAGAGGCCCGCATAGCCCCATTGCAGGTTCAGCCCCATTGCCATCAGCGCCGAGACCAGGCTCATGTTCACGATGGCGAGCGCGACGGACCAGGACTGTCCGAAGCCCACCGCGGCAATCGCCACGGCCATGGCGAGGAAGACCAGCGGTGCGCGCCACGGGCTCTGCCGTTTCTGCACGATGGCGGTCGGCATCGGCGCGGAGGTCTTTTCCGCCTCGGTCTTTTCGGGTCCGGTGTTCAGGCTTGTGTCGGTCATAGCACCTTCCCCTTGAAGATACCGGTCGGGCGGATCAGCAGCACCACGACCAGGATGATGAAGGAAATGGCGAATTTGTAGTCCGTTCCGAGGAACTGCACGAGACCCGAAGGGGCAAGATCGTCGGGCAGCAGATAGGTGCCGAACTTCTTGTAGGCGTAGGTCAGCATCACTTCGGAAAAGGCGATGATGTAGCCGCCCACCACCGCGCCGATCGGCTGGCCGATGCCGCCAACGATCGCCGACGCGAAGATCGGCAGCAGCAATTGCAGATAGGTGAACGGCTTGAAGCTCTTGTCTAGGCCGTAGAGCGTGCCGGCAATGGTGGCGAGCACCGCCGCGATGATCCACGTGATCATCACGATGCGGTCCGGGTTGATGCCGGACAGCAGCGCAAGGTCCTCATTGTCGGAATAGGCGCGCATCGCCTTGCCGGTGCGCGTCCGGTTCAGGAAGATGAACAGCGCCGTGACCACGACCAGCGTGACGACGACGGTGATCGCCTGCGTCGTCTGGATCGCCAGACCCTCGTCGAGCCCGCTCCATTTCTTGAAATCGAGCGCCCGCACCACGAAGCGTTCGCCGTCCGTGAAGCGGCGGTCCTCGGTGCCCATGATGAAACGCACGATGGCGCTGAGCATGAACATCACGCCCACCGACGCGATGACGAGCACCACCGGTGCGGCCTTCCGCTTGCGGTAGAAGGAGAACACCGACTTGTCGATCAGGATCGCCGCCACAGCGGTGACGATGATCGCCGGCACCAGCGCCAGCAGCGCCGTCGGCAGCACGCCGAAGGTGATGCCTTGCGCCTGCAGCGCCCAGGTGAACAGGATGGTCATCGTCGTACCGAAGGCCATCAGGTCGCCATGGGCAAAGTTGGCGAAGCGCAGAATGCCGAACACCAGCGTCACGCCGAGCGCGCCGAGCGCCAGCTGCGAGCCATAGGCGAGGGCGGGCACGAAGACGAAATTCGTCATCAGGGTCAGCGCGTTGAGAATGTCGATTGTCTCCGGCATGACCTATCCACCCAGGAATGATTTGCGCACTTCGGGGTTGGCCAGCAATTCGTGGCCGGTTCCGGTGCGCCAGTTTTCGCCGCCGACCAGCACATAGCCGCGATCTGCGATATTGAGCGCCTGGCGCGCGTTCTGCTCCACCATCAGGATGGCGAGGCCGGTGTCGCGCACTTCGAGGATACGGTCGAACAGTTCGTCCATGACGATCGGCGAAACGCCCGCCGTCGGTTCGTCGAGCATCAGCACGGTCGGCCGTGTCATCAGCGCGCGGCCCACCGCCACCTGCTGGCGCTGGCCGCCCGACAATTCGCCGGCCGGCTGCCGCCGCTTTTCCTTGAGGATCGGGAACAGCGTGTAGACCTGTTCCATCGTCGCGCGAATGTCGTCGCGGCGCAGATAGGCGCCCATTTCGAGGTTTTCCTCGACGCTCATCGAGGTGAAGACATTGTTGGTCTGCGGCACGAAGGCGATGCCCTCGGCGACGCGCGCCTGCGGCGTCAGCTTCGTGATGTCCTTGCCGTCGAGCACGACCCGGCCGAGCCGCAGCTGCAGCATGCCCAGCATCGCCTTCATCGCGGTCGATTTGCCGGCGCCGTTGGGGCCGACGATAACGGCGATCTCGCCTTTCTCGACCCCGACCGTACAGTCCTTGAGAATGTCCGCGCCGCCATAGCCGCCGGTCATGCTTTCTCCGATGAGATACATCAGGCGTCGGCCTCCGTGTCACCGGTTTCAAGCGCCTGCGTCTGGCCCGGCGTCTTGTTCTTGAGGCCGCGGCCCAGATAGGCCTCGATCACCGCCTCGTTGTTCTTGACCTCTTCCGCCGTTCCTTCGGCCAGCACCGTGCCCTCGGCCATCACGATCACCGGGTCGCACAGCCTGCCGATGAAATCCATGTCGTGCTCGATCATGCAGAATGTGTAGCCGCGTTCGCGGTTGAGCCGCACGATGGCGTCGCCGATCTCCGCCAGCAGGGTGCGATTGACGCCGGCGCCCACTTCGTCGAGCAGCACCACCTTGGCGTCCGCCATCATGGTGCGGCCGAGTTCGATGAGCTTCTTCTGCCCGCCCGAGAGATTACCCGCCAGTTCCTGCGCGACATGGCCGAGATTGAGGAAGTCGATCACTTCCATCGCGCGCTGGCGAATCTCGATTTCCTGCCGCTTGACCTCGCCAAAGCTGAACCAGCTCGAAACCAGGCTCTCTCCGAGCTGGTGGTCCGGAACCATCATCAGGTTTTCCAGCACGGTCAGAGTCGAGAACTCATGCGCCAGCTGGAAGGTGCGCAGCAGGCCCTTCTTGAACAGCAGATGCGGCGGCAGGCCCGAAACGTCCTCGCCGTCGAGAAGGATCTGTCCACTCGTCGGAGACAGGTTTCCGGCAATGATGTTGAAGAGCGTCGTCTTGCCGGCGCCGTTCGGACCGATCAAGCCGGTGATCGACCCTTTTTCGATTTTCAGCGACGCGTTGTCGACGGCGCGAACGCCACCGAACAGCTTGTACACGGATTTGACTTCGATCATGACGTCCCGGACCACTGATTTCCGGCGTCTCAAGCACTTCCAATCGCGAAAGGCAATATTCTCCTGCGTTTCACGCCGGTTTTGCCCGCAAAGATCAATAGAACCGACGGGTTTACCGGATTCTGCGCGTCATCCGGCCGAACCGGCGCGCAGGGCGACGGCGTGACGGACGAGTTCGGCGTTGTCCGGTGTCATCTGGCCGTCGGGGAGGAGCCTCCCGTCCTCGAGGCCGATCCGTGTCGACCAGCGGCGCTCGAATGCATGTTCGGCAAGCGGCCACATCATCGCGTCGATACCATGCAGCAGGATCGGCTTTCCAACGCCGTTCCTGTCGAGGATTTTCGAAATCCGATCGGTGGCGGCGAAGGCCGGGCCGGCTTCCTGTTCTTCGATCTCGATCAGGACGCGCAGAACAGGCGGCTGACCGCGCAGGCGAACGAAGCGCTCGGCATCCTCGGCCGTCGCCAGTCCGGCTTCGATACCGACACCGCGGCTTGCCAGGATTCGCATGATTTCCGGCGCATCCGGCTCGCACAGATTGACGGAGGCGTAGTCCGGCAGCACCGTCCAGCTTTCGAGTGCGGCACGCGTTCGGTCGCGGTCCTGCTCGATCCATTCTCCGGTCGATACGCCGATCAGCGTGCCGGGGCAGGCGGCGCGCAACGCGGCCACGGTCTCGTCGATCGCGAACAGGCTTTCCAACCCGTTTGCATCGCGCGGATGGACATGAAGTTCCGCCGCGCCGGCGTCTATGCATTGCACGGCGTCGCGCGCAACCGCCGAAGCGTCGAATGGCAGTTTCGGGTGAAAATCGGCCGGGCGCGCTCCGTTGAGGCAAGCCTGCACGATCATCGTCAGCCCCCGAGTTCCACCGAACGCTTGCGCGCGGCTTCGACCGCTTCTGTCATGAGCTTCGTCAGCCTGTCTTCGCCCATCAGGACGGAGAGGGCCGCGGCGGTGGTGCCGCCCGGGCTGGTTACCTGTTCGCGCAGCGTGCCCGGTTCCACGCCGCTCTGCTTCTGGTAGACCGCCGCGCCGTAGATCGTCTGTCCGGCGAGAAGGGCGGCCAGGTCGTCCGGCAATCCGGCCGTCTTCGCCGCCTCGGTCAGCGCCTCGATCATGTGGAACAGATAGGCGGGGCCCGAGCCGGAAACGGCCGTCACAGCATCCATCAGCGCCTCGTCTTCGACCACCGCCGTCTCGCCGCTTGCCGCCATCAGGTTTTGCGCGAAATCGAGCTGCTCCCCGCTTGTCTCCTTGTTGGCGCAGATGACCATCATGCCCGCGCCGACGGCGGCCGGCGTGTTCGGCATGACGCGGATGACGGCAGTTTGCGGACCGAAGGCCTTTTCGAACCGGTCGATGGTGATGCCCGCCGCAACGCTGACGATCGCCGCGCCCTCGGCGGCGAGGTCGGCATAGGCCGGCAGCACGGAATCCATGACCTGCGGCTTGACCGCCATGATGATCAGCGCCGGCGCGAGGTTGTCCGGCAGATCCTCGGCCGATGCGACGGCAATCGCGCCGAGACCGGCCGCGCGGTCGCGAAGCGCATCGTTGGGTTCGACGACGAACGCATCGTCGGCGGCCAGTTTCTTCGATTGAAGCCAGCCCTGAAGCATGGCGAAACCCATGTTTCCGCAGCCGGCGAGCACGACGCGTCCGTTTGTCGACATGATCTCTCGTCCTGTTTCCTGTGCCCGGGATAACGGCGCTGCCGCGCGCGCGCAAGCTGGCTTTATCGGCAAATCCGGCGGGTGCGGTCGCGCGCCAACCGTGTTATCGCTCGCCGGTCAACGGGAACCGTCATGCATCTTGTCTTCGCCACGCCTGTCCTGCCCGCCGCTTCACCGGACAGCATCTCCGGCATGGCCGGCCGCACGATCATCGACGGCCTGCAGCGCGCCGGCGTCCGGGTCACGCGGCTCGGCTATTCAAGGCCCGGCGCCTCTTCGCCCGGAGACGATGCGGTCAGTCTTGGCGAAATCGGCGGGATCGACGAGCTTTCCCTGCGTCCGGGCGCGCTCCTGACCGCGATGTCTCGCGGCATGCCGCTTTCCTCCGCCGCATTGCGTATCGCGTCTGACACCGAGCTGCGCGCCGCGCTGGAGGCCCTGGGCCCCTCCGACGGTATCGTCCTCGACGGCGTCGCCCTTGCCGGCGCGTATCCGCTGCTCGCGAAAAAGCCCTTCATGTTGCTGCCGGGCGATGTCGGGGAACGACCTTTCTTCGGCGAGGAAAACGCCGTTCCGGCTTTTCTCCGCCGTCTCCTTGTCGCCCGTGAAGCGCGGACTCTGGACGCGCTCGAACGAAAACTGGCCGCCGACGCACGATATGTGCTGACCCCGTCCGGGGAAGACGGCAAGCGTCTCGGTCTCGATGCGGACCGCTCCGGCATTCTGCCGCCCGTCGGCGCGCCGCCCGAACCGTCGGGTCTGCGCCTCCCGGCCTTCGATGTCGGCATGCTCGGTGACTGGACGCATCCGCGTATGCGCGCCGGGCTGGAGTGGTTCCTGACGGAAATCGTGCCCCTGCTGCGCCCGGAGGTCTCCATCGCCGTCGCCGGCAAGATGCCGCGCGGCCTTGCGCGGCGGTCCCGGCGGGTTCTGTTTCTCGGGCCGGTGATGGACAATGACGAGTTCCTGCGCCAGTGCCGGATTGTGGCGCTGACCGCGCGGGGCCGGGAAGGCCTCTATCCCGCGACGCTGCGCGTTTGCGAGCTTGGCCTGCCCGCCGTCGCCACGCCGCAGGCGCTGCGCGGAATGTCGGATCTGCCGGGCAGCATCGTCCGCGCGGAGGAGCCGAAGGCCTTCGCCGCCGCCCTGCACGATCTTGTCGTCAGCCAGCGCACGGAGAGCCTGACCGACGCGGACGGTGCCACCTTCCATGCGGAGCGTCAGGCGCGGGCGGATCGTGTGATCGCGGATGCTCTGGCCCGGTTTTCCGGCTGACATCACGCTTTTCCGGGCGAAATTCAGCGATCCGGCAGCCCGAAATTAACCTTTTGTTACCCATGAAATTTTAGTCTCTCTTTACCACTCGCGACTGTCGCGAGACGTGCAAATCCAGCCTGGTGGCCGATGTACGAAGCCGATCACAATCGCCCGGGACGTCTCGAAAAGGCGTCGCCATCGCGGGCCGGCGCTTCCGCCGGACGCCCGGCGAGAACCGCGCGCGACGAGAGCGCGGCCTTGTTTGGCGAGGAACTGGATCGCCTGTCCGCTGCCGTCGGCTCGACCTTCAAAGCCTGGCGAATGCCCGTCATCGCACTCACCGTCGGCGGACTTCTGATCGGCGGTGTGGCTGCCGCCTGGATGCCGAAACTCTACACCTCGCAGGCTGAAATCCTGTTCGATCCGAGGCCGGCCGGCGGCGAGACCGGCGACGCCGCGGCCGATTTCATTCTTCGCCAGCGTGCTTTCGATATTGTCGATGGCGAAATCGGCATCGTCCGGTCGCCGGTGGTTCTGGAGCCGGTGATCGAGCGCGCCAAACTGGATCAGGATCCCGAATTTCGCGGTGACTACGGCGCTTTGGGGCTGATCGGATCGATCCGGGGCTTCCTGTCCCTTTTCTCGCCGGGCGACGCGGTGCAGGACCGTACCGTTGTCCGCCGCCTGCGCGAAAGCCTTCATGCGGAACGGATCTCGGCGAATTTCATCGTCAATGTCGGTGTGACCACGCGAGACGCGGAGAAATCGGCAACGCTCGCCAATGCGCTTGCGGGTGCCTTGGTCGAGCAATTGAAGCGCGAGAAGGCGGAAGCGGCGACCAGCGCCTCGATTTCCCGCCGTGACACCGGTCGATCGGCGGTCGAAGAGCCGTCGCTCGCGAAAGCCGAAATAGAACTGATCACGCCAGCGCGTATCCCTGACGCGCCATCCTCCATATCGCCCGCCGCCATCGTCGCGCAGTTCGGCTTCGCCGGTCTCGCGCTCGGGATTGTCCTGTCCCTCGTGGCCCTGCTTCGCGGCATCGTGTTCGGTGTTGCACGGCAAAATGCCGGACGCGCGGAGCGCGATGGCCCGAATGCAGTGGCCGACAAACCCGATGACTTCCGCAAGGCGGTCGATGCCGTCCGCAAGGCAACCGGGCCGGAGACTGTGCCCGGCATGGCCCGATCAGGGCCGGAACAAAACGAAAGCGAGAACCCGATGCATCCCTATCCGGCCTACTATCCGTTCGTTCAGCCGCAGGAGCCCGCCGCCATGCAGCCCGCACCCTATCCGGTCGCGCCGCAACAGGCCGTCGCGCAGCCGCAGCCGGTTCCCTATTGGCCGGCCCCTCCGATGCCGCAGATGGCTTACCCGCCGGCCCCCTCCTGGTATGCCTGGCCCGCACCGCAGGCCCCCGGCTGGCCCTATGCGCCGTCCGCGTACGCTCAGCCCGTGCAACCGGCGCCCCCGCAGCCCGTGGCGCACCAATCCGCACCGATCCATGCCGTCGAGGCGCCGGTCTACACGCCTGAGGATCCCCGGGAACTGGAGGAACTGCGCCAGCAGGTTCGCGAAATCCGGGAGACGCTGGAAGGGCTGATCACCCGCCGCTCCGGGCACCTGCGCCGGGTGGCCTGACGCCCGTCGCGGGCATCGCGGAAAACTTATCCGATTCCGCCAGAAATCGGCGCATCCGAGGTTTTCTTTCGCGCGCAAGCCGTGCAAATGTCCGCCCGCAATCTCGCAGCGGGAGACAAATCACATGGCGGAACGGATCGATGGCGCGGTGCTTGCCGGCGAAGTCCTCGAAGAGGTCAAGGCGGCGGCTGACAGGCTGAAAGACCAAAAGGGCGTGCAGACCGGCCTTGCCGTCGTCATTGTCGGCGAGGATCCGGCAAGCCAGGCCTATGTCCGCTCGAAGGGCCTGCGCGCCAATGAATGCGGCTTCAAATCCGTCACCCACAAGCTTGCCGAAGACACCTCGGAGGCGGATCTGCTCGGGCTGATCGACGATCTCAACGCGGACGACACGATCCACGGCATCCTCGTGCAGCTTCCGCTGCCGGGACACATCGACGAAGGCAAGGTCATCCAGGCGATCGATCCGGACAAGGATGTCGACGGCTTTTCCTTCATCAATGTCGGCAAGCTGGGCACGGGCCAGGTCGGCGACGCGTTCGTGCCCTGCACGCCGGCCGGCTCCATGCTGATGATCGAGCGCGTTCTCGGCAAGGACCTCTCCGGGAAGAACGCCGTCGTCGTCGGCCGCTCCAACATCGTCGGCAAGCCGATGTTCAATCTGCTTCTGGCCGCCAACGCCACGGTGACCGTCGCCCATTCGCGCACCGCCGACCTGCCGGCGCTGTGCCGCACCGCCGATATCCTGGTCGCCGCTGTCGGCCGCCCGCTCATGATCAAGGGCGACTGGGTGAAACCCGGCGCCGTTGTCATCGATGTCGGGATCAACCGCGTTCCCGCGCCCGAGAAGGGCGAGGGCAAGACCCGACTCGTCGGCGATGTCGATTACGAGGAGGCCGAGAAGGTCGCATCCGCCATCACGCCGGTTCCCGGCGGCGTCGGCAAGATGACCATCGCCATGCTGATGGCGAATGCCGTGACCTCCGCCTATCGCAGTGCCGGCGAGGAGCCGCCGCGCTTTTGATTTCGCTTTTCGCGGCGTACCGGCTGGGCTATAGCGCGTCGTCATGATCGCGGACGACGAGGCGCCCAAGCGCCATTTCTCATTCATCCTGGCGGAGTACTTCCCGATGTTCTGCCTGGCGGCGGCGATCGATGTGCTACGCTCGGCGAACCGGCTGTCCGACACCCAGTATTATGGCTGGTCGACCGTGTCGCATGACGGCCAGCCGGTCGATGCTTCCAACCGGCTGGCGATCAAGGCGGCCTATGGCGTCAACGACATCCCGCAAAGCGATATCGTCTTCGTCGTGGCCGGCCTGACCACTGAGTTCCCCGGCAAGGCGCGCATCGTCGCGGCGTTGCGATCCCTCGGGCGGCGCGGCGTCGGTCTGGGCGGCATTTCCATCGGCAGTCACACGCTCGCGGAGGCCGGTCAGCTGGAGGGCCGCCGCTGCACGATCCACTGGGAAAACCGCGCCTCGTTTCGCGAGGCCTTCCCGCATATCGAATGCACCGGCAATGTCTACGAGATCGACCGCAACCGCTACACTTCGGCGGGTGGCACCACCTCCGTCGACCTGATGCTGGAGATCGTGCGCTCCGATTTCGGGCCGGACCTCGCCCACAAGGTCGCCAACCAGTTCCAGCATGAACGCATCCGCAGCCACGAGGACCGCCAGCGCGTCGGCCAGGAACCGGACCTGACCGGCAAGTCGGACAAGCTGCGCAAGGTCACGGAGCTGATGGCGGAGAACCTCGAACTCCCGCTGACGGCCGGCGAACTGGCCGGCTCGGTCCATCTTTCCGTGCGCCAGATCGAGCGCCTGTTCCTGCGCCATCTCAACTCGACGCCCGGCCGCTACTACATGACGTTGCGGCTGGAGCGCGCGCGGCAGTTGCTGCGCCAGACCAACATTCCGATCCTCGAAGTCGCGCTGTCCACGGGCTTCACCTCGCACAGCTATTTCGCGCAGAGCTACCGGCTGCAGTTCGGCCGCGCGCCCAGCGACGAGCGCCGCACCAGCTTCTGATCGCATGCGGCAAGCCGTCGCTTGACCATTCTCCACGGAATTGCCAAGTGGACGTCATGACGGTTTCGCGCATCGAAATCCGGCCGGTTCGCGGCCTCTGGCTACGCCTGTTCGTTCTGGCGGCCGTGATCCTATCGGCGTTTGCGCACCGTCCGGCCGTCAACGCACCGTCGTCCTATGAATTGGCGCAATATGTCCTGCCCGATGGCACATTGCCCGATCTCTGCGCGACGGATCAGGACGGCGCGCCGGTTCACGAGCATGCGTTTTGCGATTTCTGCCTGATCGCCGGGGCATCCGCGCCGGCACAGCCCGCGGTCTCGACACTCTCACGGCCTCTTCCCCTTTTGCTGGCCGTCATGATGCCGGTGAAGACCGCACCGCCGATCGCAGCCGTCGAACTCGCCACCGCGTCGAAACGCGGCCCACCGTCGATTTCTGTCTGACGCCTTCGGGCGCAATCGAATTCCGAAAACAGAAAATGGCCGCGCGCTTATGCGCCGCGGTTCGATCAGATGGGAAACAGACATGAAAAAACTGCTCACCGCCGCTGCGGCCGGCGCCGCGCTCTTCACCGCCACGCTCGTGGCCGATGCGCATGACTATAAAGCCGGCGACCTGGAAATCGTCCATCCGGTGGCGCGCGCCACGCCGCCCGGCGCGCCGGTCTCCGGCGGCTACATGACGCTCCGCAACACCGGCGGAGAAGCCGACCGGCTGATCGGCGGGTCAGCGGACTTCGCTGGCAAGGTCGAAATCCATGAAATGGCGATGGACGGTGACGTCATGAAGATGCGCCAGCTTGAAAACGGGCTCGAAATACCGCCCGGCGGCGAGGTCGTGCTGAAGCCCGGCGGCTACCACGTCATGTTCATGCAGATGAAGGAACAGCTCGAGCCTGAGACCAGCCGCAAGGCAACGCTCGTCTTCGAGAAAGCGGGTGAGGTCGAGGTCGATTTCAGCGTCGTCACGCCCGACAAGCTCAAGATGGACATGCAACACTGATTGCGTTCGATCAACGCGCGAGGCGTCTCACGACGCCTTGCGCCGCGCGATCCCGGCGCCGTGGCCGCCGAGTGTGCGATAGGCGCGGTTGCAGTGAACCAGCGGGTCGCCATGCGCGCCGCGGGTGATCGTGCCGACGCTGCCGAAAATGACGTGATGCGTGTCCTGGCGATGCGCGCTCCCGACATGGCAGTCCAATGCGGCGAGGGCGCCTTTGAGGCGCGGAGAGCCGGTCGGAGTGTCCAGCCAGGGCGCACAGGCGAATTTGTCTTCGCTGAACTCCGGTAGCCGCCCCGCGAAGGCGTCCGCGACCGCCTGCTGGTCTTCGCGCAGGATGTTCAGGCAGAAGCGCCCGTTTTCGAGAATGGACTGGACAGAGCGGCTCGCCGCGTTGATGCAGACGAGGATGGTCGGGCTGTCGCCATCGGCGGCGACCGGCGTCATCGCGGAGACGGTCACGCCGGCGCGGCCCGCCGGTCCGTCTGTCGTCACCACGGTCACCGTGGCCGCCGTCAGGCTCATCGCGTCCAGGAAAGCTTCCCTCAGCATGCTGGGTCCGCCCTCCATGGCGGTCGCGGCGCCGATCGAACCTACTCCGCCGCCTGGACGAGCAGCGGTGAGAGACCGTCGCCGCTCTCCCCCCGTCCGACGCCGTGGTAGCTGAACCCGGCCATGCGAACCACGTCGGGGTTCTGGATGTTGCGCAGGTCAACCATGACCGGCGTGGCCATGGTTTCCTTGAGCCGCGTCAGGTCGAGATTGCGGAAGATCGCCCATTCCGTGACGATGACAACGGCATCCGTGCCCTCGGCGGCGTGATAGGCATCGTCGCAATAGGTCACGTTGGAGAGCAGGTCGCGCGCCTGTTCGGTTCCTTCCGGATCGAAGGCACGAATGCGCGCGCCGGCATCCTGAAGCGCCCTGATCAGCGGCAGTGCCGGAGATTCGCGGACATCGTCCGTATCCGGCTTGAAGGTCAGACCCAGCACCGCGATCGTCTTGCCGCGCACCGACCCGCCGCAGCCGCGGATCACCTTCTTGGAGATGGAGCGCTTGCGCTGGTCGTTGATGGTGACCGTGGTCTCGACGAGGCGCATCGGGCTGTCGGCGTCATGCGCCGTCCTGACAAGCGCCAACGTGTCCTTCGGAAAGCATGAACCGCCGATCCCCGGACCGGCATTGAGGAACTTGCGGCCGATGCGGTTGTCCATGCCGATGCCTTGCGCCACGTCGAGGACGTCGGCGCCGACTTTCTCGCACAGATCGGCGATCTCGTTGATATAGGTGACCTTCATGGCGAGGAAGGAATTGGCGGCGTATTTGGTCAGCTCCGCCGTGCGACGGCCGGTCATCAGAATGCGGTCCTTGTCGAGGCCCAGCGGCGCATAGAGATCGCGCATGACGCCCCGCGCGTTCACGTCGTCGGTACCGATCACGATCCGGTCCGGTTCCTTGAAGTCGGCGATGGCGGATCCCTCGCGCAGGAATTCCGGATTGGACACGACCGCAATGTCGGCCGTCGGGTTTCCGCTGCGGATGAGATGTTCAATTTCGTCGCCGGTTCCCACCGGCACCGTCGATTTCGTCACCACGATGGTGCCGTCGGCGAGCATCGGCGCGAGTGTTCGGGCGACCGTATAGACATGCGTCAGGTCGGCGAGGCCGTCTCCGGCGCGCGACGGGGTGCCGACGGCGATGAAGACTGCATCGGCGCTTTTTACCGAGGCTTCGAGATCGGCGCTGAAGGAGAGCCGCTCCGCGCGGACATTATCGGTGACGATCTGTTCCAGCCCCGGCTCGTAGATCGGGATCGATCCGGCGCGCAGCGCGTCGAGCTTGTTCTCGTCGCGGTCGACGCAGATCACATTATGGCCGATATCGGCGAAACATGCGCCGGACACCAGTCCGACATAGCCCGCCCCGATCATCGTGATTTTCATACTGGCCTCTCCTCGACCTTTCGCGATGGCATGCCTGATTGCCTGGCAAGCCGGCCATACCGGATAATCAACGTGATCAATGTGCCCTGATCAATGAACACATCCCTTAGGAAGACGCCACGAGCGAAACTATGGTTTACGCTTCGTTAATTGCGGGATCCGATGTTTAGCCGTTCTATTTATGGCACGTTGTCAGTTCCGGGTCTTCCCGGTGCGAGACAATCCCTGTCGCCGCACGATACACCTGAAAAGAGCGGAAATTCAAGCGGTTGTGCCCGCTTTCGACAGACGGACGGGGCCAGTTGAAGCGCTTTTCGTTCAAATTTTCTGGGTTCCTGTAAACGGCCCTTAAAGCATCCCTGCTAGCGTCCCCCTTGCCGTGAGTGTTCAGGGTATCGGCGACATTTCCCGGGTAAGGCCGGATGCGAATTGTCATGCCCGGATCTGGCGTGATCGGCGACTTGAGTTGAACGAAGTCAGCGCGTTAGCGCCGATCGGCAGTCGATTGGACCGGGGATATTCGCCAGCATGTCGGCACATCGAAACGATACGTCTAGCGACGACTTCACGCCGTGCGGAGGCTCGATCCGGTGGTGCTGATCTCGGTCGTCATATGCACCGTCGATCGCGAGGAGATGGCGCGAAAGACCGTCGATTCCGTCCTTGGACAGTCTCTCGACAGTGAAACCGGAATGGAGATCGTCGTCGTCGACAATTCCGGCGGGGAATCGGCCCATCCCTGGGTATCCGCTCATCCGGCCTTCGGCGAAAAGCTGCGTTATGTCCACGAGCGGGCGGCCGGTATCTCCCATGCGCGCAATGCTGGTATTGCAGCGGCGAGGGGAGCCTATGTCGCCTTTATCGACGACGACGAGGTGGCCAAGCCGGACTGGTTGAAAAATCTCTACCGGGCGATGATCGAGCACGATGCAGATGTCGCGACAGGTCCGGTCTTTCCGGTATTCGAGGATCGCGAGACGCTCGGTTGGGACCCCGAACCCTTCATTTTCAGCACGCATAAGGCGATGCCGACCGGGCACAGGGTTCAATTCGCCCGTGGCGGAAACGTGATGTTTCGCCCTGACCGCTGCTTCGACGTCGCGCCGCCTTTTGATCCGGAGCTGGGATTATCCGGTGGTGAGGATACGCAGCTGATCTACCGCCTTCATCTGCAGGGGCGCAAGATCATCTGGGTCGCCGATGCGGTCGTTCATGAATTCTGGCCGAACGCCAAGGCTATGCTGCCGGCCTTCTTGCATCGCAAGCTGATTTCGGCGCGCAACTCCACCTATGTCCATATCGTCAACGATCGCAATCCACTGATCGCAACTCTGCGCATCGGCGCGAAGGCGCTCGTGCAACTCGCCATATTTGCCCCGCTGGCCGCATTGAGCGCGCCATTTGGCCGTCAGTCTTCCGCGCGTTTCCGCATGCATGTCATGTCGGCCCTCGGCAAGATCACCTATTGGAAGCGCGCGCGCTATTACGGCAGTGCGGGAGAGGCGGGCGCATGACCGGAAATCATCCGGAACCGCGCCGTATCGCGGTCTTCCACCAGGGCTGTGTGCCCGTCTATCGGCGCGGCTTCTTCGAGCACCTGTCGCGCATGTCCGCAAACCGCTACACGGTCTTTCACGGCGCGCCGCCCTCCAACATTTCCCTCCAGGCCGCGAAGCCGCCCTTCGCCTTCGAGAATGTCGGGCTGAATAACCGCGAGCTGAAGATCGGTGGCAGCATCGCCGTCTGGCAGCCGGCTGTCTGGCGATATCTCACGGGCGGATATGACGGTCTCATCGTCGGCCATGAGTTCAAGTTCCTGTCCAGCCTCGTCATGGTCGCCTGTTCCAGGGTTCTGCGCAGGCCGGTCATCTGGTGGGGGTTCGGCTACCGCAAGGCCTACGGCTCCTGGCAGGGCGGTGGCGGACCGGGACTGAAGGACCGTCTCGCCATCTGGGCGGCCGACCGTCTGGCGCGTTTTGGCGACGGCTATCTCGCTTACACGGAAAAGGGCCGCGACCATCTCCTGTCCATCGGCATGGCCGAGGACCGGATCCAGGTCGTTCGCAACACGATCGATGTCGAAGAGCAGGTGAAGCTGGCGCAGGCCGTCGCCGACATGCCGGACCGGGAGATCAGGGCGGAATTCGGCCTGAAGCCGGATTCGACCGTGTTTCTCTATGTCGGCCGTCTGGTGCCCCGGAAGCGCGTCGACATGCTGATCGATTTCGCGAAACGCTTTCCCGATGTCGATGGCAAACCCGTCGAGGTTCTCGTCGTCGGCGACGGCGAAGAGATGCCGAAGCTCCGGGAGCAGGCGAGCGGAACGGACAATGTCCACTTCACGGGCGCCATCGACCCGTCCGACATTCGGATCGCCAAAGTGATGAAGGTCGCCTGCGCCGTCGTCATTCCCGGATATCTGGGTCTCGCGATCAATCACGCCTTCGCCCATGCCCGCCCCGTCGTCACGCAAAAGCATGATTTCCACAGCCCGGAGATCGAGTACCTGACGGAAGGCTACGACGCCCTGCTGATCGGCGGCGACGAAGAAGCGTTTTGCGAAGGGCTAGCCGCCTTCGCCGCATCGCCCGACGAACAGGCCCGCCTCGCGGCCAATGCCGGCAAGACGCGCGAGAGCCTGCGCATCGGGCAGATGGTCGAAGCCTTTGACGGTTTCGTAAGCCGGATCGTTCCGGCGCCGGGAGGTGCGCGATGAACGCCGTGACCGCCCACCTGAAGAGTGCCGGCCTCGGCGACCGGTTCGTTCGCCGCTTTGCGCCGCTCTATTCCGGTTTCCGCCGCGAACTCGCACTGTTCGACCGCGCGGGTTTCGAAGAACGCAGCCGCCTCCAGCAGCGCCTGATCGACGAGACGCTCGCCGGCGCGGCAAGGCTTCCGGGCTATGCGCGCTTTGACGGGTTGCCGCTTTCCGAATGGTCGCATGTCGACAAGACGATGCTCCAGTCCGGGCAGGCGGATTTCGAAAGTGCCGGCGGGTTGTTCGCGACGAACGCCCAGACCAGCGGCTCGTCCGGCGTGCCCCTCTCCGTCAGGCGCAGCTTCGCCTCCGTCGTCTTCGAGCAGGCGGCCATCGATCACGTCGTTTCGCTGGCCGGAGGGGATTTCGCGCGCGACCGTGTGGCCGTCTTCCGCGGTGAGGCGATCAAGGATCCGTCCGACAGCGAACCGCCCTTCTGGCGGGTCCAAAGCGGCGGCCGTGTCATGAATTTCTCGGTGGCTCATCTCCATCGCGACCGCGCGGGCCTGTTCCTCGATACCTTGCGCGAATTTCGTCCGGGCGTGCTCTGGGCCTATCCCTCGGCGCTCGAACTGCTCGTGAACATCCTGGAGGACAGTGGAAGCCGCCTGACGGTTCCTGTCATCCTGACCTCCTCCGAAGTGCTGACCGACGACCTGCGCGCCCGCGCGGAAAGCCTGTTTCAGGCGCGAGTGGCGGACTATTACGGCCAGGCCGAGCGCGTCTGCTTCGCTTATGCGCTCGAAGCCGGCCGGTATCGATTTATGCCCGCTTACGGGGCCGTCGAACTTGTTTCGTTGGATGGAGACTCCGGCGCGCGGTTCGCCATTTCGGCGACCAATCTGCGCAATGCGGCGCAGCCTTTGGTGCGCTACCGCACCGGCGACGTCGCCGTTCTCGACGGTGCGACAGGCCGCCGCGAGCGTGAGGAAGTTGCCCTCGGGCTGAGATCGTTCGCCCGCATCGAGGGGCGCGAGAACGACTATCTCCTCGCCCCCGACGGCACCCGGCTGATCGGCATGAACCACATACCGCGCGGCATCGAAGGCCTTCTCCAGATGCAGCTTCGCCAGGACGCGCCGGATCATATCCGCGTTCTGGCCGTGCCGCGCGCGAAGCCCGGCGAAGCGCTGGGCCGGGAAATCGCCGAACGGGTCACGTCGCGCCTGCCTGAGGGCATGCGCGTGGATGTTGAATTCTGCGATGCCATTCCCCGCGAGCCGGGGGGCAAGCAGCCATTCGTGGTGCGCGGCGCGGACCTTTGAGTGACGCAGAAACACGCGGCGGGGGTGAAACGCAGTCCCCATCCTCGCCGTGAAACCGAAACAGGGATCGGAAGTGGCAGACGAATGAAAATTTCAGTGTTCGGACTTGGCTATGTCGGCGCCGTTACGGCCGCGTGCCTTTCACGCGACGGCCACCTTGTCGTCGGCGTGGACCGGCAGCAGGTCAAGGTGGACATCGTCAATGGCGGCAAGTCGCCGGTCGTCGAGGACTATGTCGGAGAGTTGATCGGCAATGGCGTTGCCAGCGGCAAGCTGCGCGCGACCACCGACACGCAGGAAGCCATCGAGGCGACGGACATGTCGCTGATCTGCGTCGGCACGCCGAGCCGCAGGAACGGTTCGCTCGATACGGATGCGGTGATGCGCGTCTGCGAGGAGATCGGCGCTGCCATCGCGAAGAAGAACCGGCCGCACGCGGTCGTCCTGCGCTCGACGGTTCTGCCCGGCACGATGCGCGACATCGTGATCCCGACCTTGCGCGAGCACGCCGGAAACGCGCCGGGCCTGGTCATCGGCAACAATCCGGAATTCCTGCGCGAGGCGACGGCCGTCTATGACTACGACAATCCCCCGAAGATCGTCGTCGGCTCGGAGACGGAAGAAGACGCCGCCGCGATCGCCGAGATATACGAACACATCGACGCGCCGCTTTTCCTGACCTCCGTCGAGGTCGCCGAACTCGTGAAATATGCCGACAACGCCTGGCATGCGGTGAAGGTCGTCTTCGGCAACGAGATCGGAAACATATCGAAGGCGGTTGGCGTCGACAGCCACGATGTGATGCGCATCTTCTGCAAGGACGAGAAGCTCAACATCTCGCCCCGCTACCTGATGCCGGGCTTCGCCTTCGGCGGATCGTGCCTGCCGAAGGATGTGCGCGCCCTGTCCTACAAGGGCCGCTCGCTCGATCTCGATCTGCCGATGCTCGAAAGCGTGATGCGCTCCAACGAGAACCAGATCGACCGGGCCTTCGAGGACATCATGGCCTATGGCAATCGCAAGATTTCCGTCTTCGGCATTTCCTTCAAGGCCGGCACGGACGATCTTCGCGAAAGCCCGCAGGTGACGCTGGTCGAGAAGCTTCTCGGAAAGGGCATGGATGTCCGCATCTACGACCGCTACGTGAACTTCGCCCGCCTCTACGGCGCGAACCGCGATTTCATCCTCAACAAGATCCCGCACATCTCCTCGATCCTGCTCGACGATTTCGATGCGGTGCTCGCCCATGGCGAGACGCTGGTCATCGGCAATGCCTCGCCGGAGTTCGAGGAATTGCCCGACCGCGTCGCGCCGGAGCAGCGGATTTACGACCTCGTCCGCCTGAAAAAACGCATGCACGCCGATGCGCAATATGAGGGTGTCAATTGGTAGTCGCCGGGCATCCCGGCCGGTTCGTATCCCGCGGCGGGACTGCCTTCAATTTTAATGATCCGATTAATGTTTCGGTAACCGAATTCGGTAGCGCAACCCGCGTATTTGGGGGTCTCTCGTTGAATAAAGACCGGGAAATCCTTGATGTCCAGACAGCCCGAACGCCGGCGTGGCGGACGGGTGGAATGCGAGCGCAGTGGGGAGCGCCTAACCGGATCGTTCAACAGGTGCAACCGTGAAATTCATTGCCAGCAAAGAACTGGAAGCGACAACCGACAGGTCATTCGATCGCCGGGTCCTGATCGTCGTCGAGAACCTGCCCGTCCCGTTCGACCGCAGGGTCTGGTCGGAAGCAACGACCTTGCGCGCGGCCGGCTACACCGTGTCGGTCATCTGCCCGACCGGCAAGGGGTTCGATGCGCCTTACGAGGAAATCGACGGTATCCATATCTATCGCCATACGCTTCCGCTCGATGCGCGCGGTGCGCTTGGCTATCTGCGCGAATATTCCTCGGCGCTCTTCCATGAGGCGCGGCTGGCCTTCAAGGTAAAGCGCCGGCACGGCTTCGATGTCATTCACGGCTGCAACCCGCCGGACCTAATCTTCCTGGTCGCGTGGCTGTTCCGGCCGTTCGGCGTGCGCTTTCTGTTCGATCACCACGACATCAGCCCGGAGCTTTTCGAGGCGAAGTTCGGCAAGCGCGGCCTGCTGTACCGTGTGACCCGTTTCTTCGAGAAACTGACCTTCAAGTCCGCGATGGTCTCCATCGCCACCAACGATTCCTACAAGGATATCGCTGTGCGGCGCGGCGGCATGGAGCCCGACGATGTTTTCGTGGTCCGTTCCGGACCGAAGATCGAGAAGCTGCAGATCCGCGAGCCGAAGCCGGAACTGAAGAAGGGCTTCAAGCATCTCGTCGGCTATGTCGGTGTAATCGGGGCGCAGGAGGGCATGGACCTCCTGATCGACGCGGCGGAGCATGTCGTGCGCGACCTGGGCCGTGACGACATCCATTTCGGGATCGTCGGCGGTGGGCCTGAGCTCGAAACCATCCAGACGGACGTGCGTCAGCGCGGACTGGAGAAATATTTCACCTTCACGGGGCGTGCCCCTGACGATCTTCTGCTCGACATGCTGAACACGGCCGACATCTGCGTCAATCCGGACCGGGTCACGCCGATGAACGACCTGTCGACGATGAACAAGATCCTCGAATACATGACGCTGAAGAAGCCGATCGTGCAGTTCGACATGCACGAGGGCCGGGTCTCCGCCGGCGACGCCTCCGTCTATGCCGCAAAGAACGATCCCCGCGATTTCGGCGACAAGATCGTCGAGCTGATCGACGATCCCGAGCGCCGCCGGGCCATGGGCGAAATCGGCCGCAAGCGCATCATCGACATGTATTCCTGGGATCACTCGGTCCCGATGCTGCTTGCGGCCTATAACCGGATATTCGAGAAGATCGGACAGAAGGTGCGCCCGGGCGCACGCGCAGAGGACTATCCCGCCCCCTCCGTGGTGACGCCGGAGCGCCCGCTCTATCGTAAGACCGTGGAGAAGTCCCATTGATGGCAACACAGGGCGCATTGGGGCGCGTTGCCTGGTACGCCAATCGCCTTTCGGCGATGAGCGGTCCGGAGATCGTCCATCGGGTCGGTGAATCCTGGAAGAAGCGTGCCGCGAGCCGCTGGAGCCCCGGCTGGGCATCCCATGCGCAACCGGATGGGCCGCTGCCCGTTCTTCCGGCCGATTGCGACGTTTCCAACGCGGACGAGGACGTTCTGGCGCGATGGCGCGACGTTGCCGACCGGGCGATGGCGCGCCGGTTTTCCTGTCTCGGCGTCGAATGGCCCGGCGACCGCTTCGACTGGCATCTCGATCCCGTATCGGGCCGTCTCTGGCCGAGCGACCGCTATTGCTTCGCCATCGAATACCGCCACACGGCCGATTATGGCGACGTGAAATATGTCTGGGAGGTCAATCGCCTCCAGCATATCCAGTCCGTCGCGGCGCTGGCGAAAGCAACCGCAAATCAGGAACTCGCTGATTTCGCCGCCGCCGAGATCATGGATTGGATTGAAGCCAACCCACCATATCTCGGCATCAACTGGACGTCGGGAATAGAACTGGCGTTGCGCGCCGTCTCGGTGCTGACAGCCACGCGAATGCTCGGCCCGGATGCCTTTTCGGACAGGGCCCGAAGCGCGATCAGGGCCTTTCTCGCAGCGAGCGCCGAATGGCTTCAGCGCTATCCGTCGGGCTTTTCCTCCGCCAACAATCACCTCGTCGCCGAGGCGGTCGGCCTGTTTGTCATCGGCGCCGCCTATGCAGACCATCCGCGTTCGGCCCAATGGCAGGCGCGTGGCCGCGCGGTGCTTGAAAGGGAAATCGGCAAGCAGATATTCGCCGACGGCGTCGGAGCCGAACAGTCCCCGACCTACACCTCCTTCACGCTGGAACTTTACCTTGTCGCCGTCAGGGCGGCCGAGGCGCTCGAAAAGCCGTTCTCGCCCGCCGTCTACGACCGGCTTGCCAAGGCAGGTGAGGCGCTGCGTCTCTTCATCGACGAAAACGGCCATGCCCTGCGGATCGGCGATGACGACGAAGGCCGCGTCGTCGGCGAAGATCCCGAAAGCGAGCCGTTCTACGCCGCATCCGTCCTCGCTTCTGTCGCCGCGATCTGCGACCGCGAGGATATCGCGCCGCCGGTCGCGCCGGCGAACCTGCGCGGATTGCTGCTCGGTCGGCTCGTGGCGGAAAACGCGCCGCGGGGCGTTCGGACCCTGAACGATGGCGGTTACACGGTTCTGCGCGACACGGTGCACGGCAAGGAGTTGATCCTGGCCATGGATCATGGTCCGCTCGGCTATCTTTCCATCGCGGCCCACGGCCACGCCGATGCGCTGGCCTTGTGGATGCGTTACGGCGGCAAGCCGCTCCTGGCCGATGCCGGCACCTATCTCTACCATTCCGGTGGTGCGTGGCGCGACGCGTTTCGGGGAACGGCCCTCCACAACACCATGACTGTCGAGGGCGTCGATTCCAGCCGGATCTCCGGCGCATTCAACTGGAAGACGAAAGCCGTCTCCACCCTCGATGCCGTGGAAACGGCGGTCGACCGCTTCGCCTGCAAGGCCAGCCATGACGGCTATCTCGAACGCTTCGACGTCCGCCATCACCGCGCTCTCAAGCGCGTGTCGCCGGATCGCTTCATCGTCGAGGATCGTCTGGAAAGCGAGAATCCAAAAGCGCTGGACGTGGCAATCGGTTTTCTCGCGGGCGAGGGCGTATCGATCCGGCAGGCCGGCGAGGGCGTTTTCGAGTTCGTCTCCGGCGATACCGCGCTCATGCGGCTGTCCGGCACCGGTGGACTTGCCCCGCGCCTTGTTCGCGGCGATGAGGACGAAAAACTCGGCTGGCTGTCGCCGCGCTTCGGCGTGAAACTGCCGGCGTGGCAATTGCGCTTCGAGGGAAAACTGGCCCCTGGACGGGTCCATTCAACCGAACTGGTGCTGCTGTGATCCGCCGCGCGTTTCAATCCGTCCTCGGGCTCGCCATGCTCATGGCCCTCCTGTCTGTATCCCCTTCCGCATTCGCGGATCCGGGGTTCAAGCGGGGCATCAATATCGGTCGCATGTATGGATCGCCGGCAAGGGACGCCGACAACCCGGGCAAGTTCCTCTGGCCGCCCTTTCGCGGAGAGCTGTCAAAGGTGAGCGACATCGAATTGCAGCGCCTCCATGCGCTTGGCTTCGATTTCGTGCGCCTGACGGTTGCCCCGGCTCCGTTCCTCGAGATCGATGAGGCGAGGAGAGCCGTCCTCTTGGATACGCTCATGGAGTCGGTCAGCCGCATCCGCGCGACCGGCCTCGGTGTCCTCGTCGATCCGCACCCCGTCCACGGCGAAGCCCGCTGGACCGCTGAATCAATCACGGCGTCGACGGATGGCGACCAGTTCCTGGCCTACAAGGACTGGCTCGCGGACATGGCGAAAAGGCTTGCGAGCCTCGATGACCGAAAACTGGCGCTCGGCCTGATGAACGAACCGCAACGCGATTGCCATATACAGTTCGGCACCGACTGGACGGACGTCCAGCCGCTTCTCTATGCGACTGTCCGCGACATCGCACCGGATCTGACAGTGGTGCTCACCACCGGATGCTGGTCCGGGTTCGACGGCCTGAAATATCTCGACATGGCCGGTTTCGACGACAATACGATCGTGGACCTGCATTTCTATTCGCCGATTTCATTCACGCATCAGGGGCTACCCTTCGCCGGCGATCCGATGCCGTACATGTCGGGTGTCCGGTATCCGGGGACTGGCCACAGCGCGCAAGCCACACTTGATCAATCGCGGCAACTGATTGATCTGCTGATCGCGGGTGGGCGTGACATTCCCGACGGCGCGTTCGAACGTCTCGAGAAGCGCATCCGCGCCTATTACGAGGCTGCGCCCGCTGTCGATCGGGAATTTATAGCTGGTCATTTCAGCGGCGTGAGCGACTGGGCCAGCAGTCATGGCGTTGATCCCGGTCGTCTCCTGATCGGCGAGTTCGGCACTGCATGGCCGGTGCGCGGTATGCCGGACAATCCGGATCGTTATGTCTGGCTGGAGGATGTCAGGCGGATCGCCGAGGAAGCGGGTTTCGGCTGGGCGTTCTGGGAATACACGCGCGGCAATGGCTATCCCGGCTTCGGCTTCGTGCTCGACAATGAAACGCGCGAGATCGACACGAGGTCGGCAAGGGCGCTTGGCCTCGATACGGCACCGACTGCGCAATGGGAATTGCGCGGCACAGTCGGCGCGATCCAGTGAATGTGTCCGAAGAATTGGGGCATTTCGTAAGGAAGTTGCGCTACCACGCTGTCAGTTGAGCGCTGGCGGCAAAGATTGCGGATTGGTCCGCGCGAAATGAACTCGCCCGCGAGGCTGAACAGAAACGAAAATGAGACGTCTTTTTGAATTGGCAAACAGGTACCGATCTTCCGCGCTTGCGCGGAACACGGTCACCTATACGTTCAATTTCGGTCTCCAACTGGTTATTCAGTTCACCTATTTCATGATGATTTCCCGATATCTGGGACCGGTGAGCTATGGCGTCTTTGTCACCTTGTCGGCGGTCAGCGGTATCGCCAACACGATCACGGGCCTTGGCAGCGATCATGTTCTAATCCAGCGGGTTGCGGTCACCCCCTCGAATTTCGCGAGATATTTCGGGCACGCTCTGGTGCTGCTGGGCGGGACTTTGCCTCTCGTGGCCGCTGCGGTGATGGTGATCGGTCATTCGATCATTGGTGACCATCTCGCCTTTCCCGCGTTTCTCGCGATCATATCCGCACATCTCGTTTGCGGCAGGCTCGCTTCGCTGTGCTCCAGCATCTTCATGGCCTTTGACCGGGCCCGGTTGCAAATGCTGGTCAATGTCGGCCTGGCGGTCATGCGCGCGTCCTTCCTGTTGCTGGCGATCCTCTTGCATGACCAGCTGACCCTCGAAATCTGGGCGTGGTGGTATCTGGCCGCCTCGGCAATCAGCGCGGTTGTCGCGATAATATTGGTGCTCGTGTTTTGCGGTGCGCCGCGTCTGAACATCATCCGGGCGGACTTGCCGCTCGGACTGCAATTTTGCCTGGAATTCATGGCGATCAACAGCGTCGGCGATCTGGACAAACCGACGGTTTCACACTTCCTTGGGCCTGGCGCCGCGGGCGCATACGCCGCCGGTCTGAAGATCGTCGATGCCGCATCGGCTCCGATCAGGGCGCTCCTCTACGCGACCTATACGCGGCATTTCCGCAACGCCGCGGCAAGCCGTGCCGACAGTGTCGGCTTCGGCGTGAAGCTGCTGCCCTTTTCGCTCGCCATGTCTCTTGCGATCGCCCTAATCCTGTTCGTTGGCGCAGACTACGTGCCGTATGTGATCGGTCACGACTTCGACGGCACGCCGCAGATCATCAAGCTGTTCGCGCTCTATCCGCTGCTGCACGGCATCTCAGGGATCGGCGCCGACATTCTGCGTGCGGTCGGAAAGCAGCATATCCGGATCCTCCTGCTGGTCGTCACGGCGCTGATGATGGTGCCGGCGATCTGGACCGGTGCAGTTCTCGGCGGTCTCGTCGGCGCGGCGGTGGCGCGTCTCGTGTTACAGGTCGCGCTCATCGCGGCGACCTGGCTGTTCCTGTTGCAGGAGAAACGCGCCGTCCAGCCGGCCGAATAGGGACTACTGCAGGGCCTTCAGCACGGCGTCCCGATTGGGGAACCGGTCGAGGAAGGCGCGTCCCAGCGGCTTTTCGGCGTAGCCCCTCGCGACTTCCTGCAGCACATCTATGCCGTAATCATAGTTGGTTTCGATCACGAGCGGGCCATTCTCCGATAGCGCGATATCCCACCCGAGGGAGCGGAACGGGACCATACATTCGGCCGCCTTTCTTGCCGTGGAAATGACTTCGTCCCAAAAAGGGATGACGAATGTTTGCGGATCGATCCCGAACAGGTCCTCGAGGTCGTGGTAGCGTCCGCCGTAGCGCGCTTCCTGTTTCGCATCGCTCGAGAACTTGCCGGTCTCCAGATCGATCCCCGCCATGTATCCGCCGCCGGTCGAGTTGTCGGTAACGCTTCCCGGCGGACCGATCTTCAGGGCTGCGGCGTTGAACCGCGTGACGCCGTCGTCGCCGATAAAACTGTCGATGCGGACCGAATTGACGGAAGTCGGATTGAAGCGGTCGAGATCCGGGTGCTGGACGATCGTTTCCTGGATCAGGAACTCGTCCCAGAATTCTCCGAAGCGTGTGGTGAAGACAAGCATTCGGAACGCGCTGAGATCGAGCGTTTCTCCCTCATGCACAAGCGCGCCGTCCTCTACCGCCATCTTGAATACTGCCGCGCCGGAACCGCCGCTGCGCGGCTTGACGATTATGCCGCGCGGCAGGTTCATCGCTTCGACCCGGGCAAGGAAGTCCGGAAAAGCCACCATGTTCCCGTCACGATCCATCAGCTTCTCGCGGTCGAGCCGGAACAGCGTATTGGTGCCCGCAATGCCTCCCCCGATAAGCATGTCTTCCATCTGCAGCTTGTCCTGCAGCCTGCCGCGATCGCCATCGGCATTGGCGCGGTCGCGGGTCTCATGCAGCAATTCCGTCGGCAGGTAGCGGAATATTTCGTCGCCGACTTGCCGGCTGTAAAGCCCGTGCTTGAGATACTGGTAGGGAAGGTAGCGGTAGAGCCGCATCAGTCGATAAAGCTCGATGGACTGGCGCAGAATCGACTTCTTGTCGCGCGCCCTGAGATAGACCGGAAAATCCTCGGTCAGCACGCGTTTGTAACGGTCGAATTTCGACATGACGGGTTACTCGCTTCGGCGGCATCCACGATGAACGGCGATCCGGCTTTGCGATCATCAGCGGACTCTTGCCGCTTCCCCCGATCCCGACTTGCGCGCGACCGTACGCATCGGGAGCGGAAGGCCGGCGCCTCCGCTCTCAATTCGTCGAAGTCGGACATTTAGCGCATTTTCGTCGCCGCGCAACCAACTGCCGCGCCTGTCGCGCCGCAGAGAAACTCTTACAAAGCTGCGAGTACCTTGTCCCGATTGGGGAACTGCTCCAGAAACGCGCGTCCCAGCGGCTGATCTGCATAGCCGCCGGCCAGATCCTGCAGCACATAGACACCATAGTCGTGGTTTGCTTCGATGACCACGGGTCCGTCCTTGGCGACCGCGATATCCCAACCCAGCGACCGGAAAGGGGCCACGCACTTCGCGGCCTTACGCGCGGTCGTCAGCAGATCCTGCCAGTACGGAACCGCGAACGTATCGGGATCGATTCCGTACAGCTCTCTCATGTCGTAATTCTTGCCGCTATCATGGGCATAGCGCCTTGCGCCGCTGGTAAAATGTCCCGTGGCGAGATCGAGACCGGCCATGTACCCGCCGCTCGAACCGTTGTCCGTGACGCTGCCCGGCACGCCGATCTTCAGTGCGGCGGCATTGAACGACACCTTGCCGTCGTCGTCGATGAATGTGTCGATGCGGACGGTGTTCACGGACGATGCGTTGAGGCGGTCGAGATCCGGATGTTGGACGATCGTTTCCTGGATGACGAACTCTTCCCAGAATTCGCCGTGGCGCGTCGTGTACACGAGTGTTCGAAAGGCTTCGAAATCGAGGGGCTCACCCTCGTGGATGAGGATGCCGTCCTCGACATCCATCTTGAAGACCGCGGCTCCCGATCCGCCATCGCGCGGCTTCACGATCATGCCTCTCGGCAGTGCCATCTCGCCGACCCTGTCGATGAAATCCTTGAATTCGACCTGATTGCCCTCGAGGTCAACGATGCCGGACTTTTGCAACCGAAACAGGGTCTTTGTGGTGGGTACCCCGCCGTCGCACAACATTTTCTCCTGTTGCAACTTGTCGTGGAGCGCTTCCTTGTCGCCTCGGGCGTTCAGATTGTTGCGGGTTAGGTGCAGCAATTCCGGCGGAATGTAGCGGTAGATTTCCTTGTCGAAACCGCGTCGATACAGTCCGTGCTTGAGGTACTGATATGGAAGATATCGGTACATCCGCATCAGCCGGTAGATCTCCATCGCCTGTCGGATGACTGGCTTTCTGTCGCGGGCTTTCAGATAGACGGGGAAATCCTCGTTGAGGATGCGCTTGTAGCGGTCGAACTCTATCATATGGTCTTCTTCGTCCGATTGTGCCCGCGAGGGGGCAGGGATTGTCCTTCATGCCAATCAGCCGCGTCTGTAATCGGTGGCGATTCCGTCAATGGGCGGTGTCGGCTCCCCGGCGATCCGGATCGCTGTCGCGGTGATGATTTTCATTCCGTATTTCGGGTATCTCTTGCGGCTTCCCCTCCGAGCAAGTCGTAACTCTTGTTTATAAATATCGGAGATGTCAGGTACTGAACAGATATGGCTAAGACAATATAAATTGGCCCTATGGGAAATTTATGATTAACGGAAAAATCCGATAATTGACTAAAATTCAAATGCAAAGAATTTTGACTGCCGAGCACCTTTGACTGCCGAACGCCGTTTCTTGCGCCAAACCGTTCGGCACAGTCGGCGGGGGGCTCTGCCGCGAATCGAAAACGATGCTATCGTTTCGGGCGACTCGCGGCCCCGGCCGTGACGCCAATCACTTGAAAGGGTCGCATGGCGGACGACTACTACTCCAGGGTGACAGAAGCGGCTACGGATGCGGACTCGCGCCGTCTGTTGCACTGGATACCCGCAATCATCTTCGCCTATGTCTTCCTGCTTTCGCCCTTGATCGTTCAGGCGATGGCGCCGTCGGAGTCGACCAACGTCAACGTGGCTGGCGCGCAATCGAACCCAGCCAACCAGCTGTTCTGGATCGGCATGCTCGCTCTGACCCTGATCGCGGTGAGGCGGGACTTCGGTGCTGCGTTCCGCTTGCTCCGTGATCCAGTCGTTGTTCTCGTCGTCGCCTATCTCGCATTTGCCGCGATGAGCCTGCTTTGGTCCTACGCCCCCGCGATCAGTTTTCGCAGGCTCGTCCTGCAGGCCATCGTCGTGCTGTCCGTCATCCTGCCGAGCGCGCTGGCGACGGACCGTGACCGGATGCTCGAGCGTATTCTGTCGGTGATCGTAATGGCTGTCGTGCTCAATTTCGTCGTGGTACTGGCCACTCCGCCCGGTCCGCTCGGGCATGAGGGCATCTACGACCACAAGAACACGCTCGGCTCGATGATGATGTTCGCGATCTGCCTTTGTCTCTATGGCGCGGCGACCCGGCGCGGGACTTTGCGCATCGTGTTTCTCGCATGCGTCGTCATGGCATTCGTCGCGCTTGTGGAAAGTCGGTCGAAAACCTCGCTCGGCCTGGCAGTCATGATGCCGGCCCTGACCTTCATGGCAATCGCGATCGCGAGGCCGGTGCGAATGAACGTAGCCGCGTTTGTTCTTTTTGCTGCCGTTTTCGCCATCGCGGCGTGGTTCTACATTTCTGCCCTCACGGGCTACACCTTCGCCGACATGTCGATGTTGCTCTTCGGCGATACCACCTTCACCGGGCGTACGATTATCTGGGAATTCGTGCTGGATGTGATTTCACGCAGTCCGCTGGTCGGACAGGGATACGCTGCGTTCTGGGGCGTCGGGGCGGGATCGATCGTTGATACTGAAGCGCCGGCGCTGGTCGCCCGGCTGCAGCAGGCGCATAACGGTTTTCTGGACGTGTTCGTCGAAACCGGCCTGATCGGCCTCATCATCTTGCTTGCGCTGATCGTCGCCACTCTTCTGTCGGCTGCGAAATCCCTTGAGCGGCAACCGGCGCTTTGTTGGCTGGCGATTACGCTGGTGTTGATCGTCGTCAGCCACAACATGCTGGAGAGCAGCCTGTTTCGCAGCTACTCGCTGGCTTGGCTGCTGTTTCTGTTCGCGGCATTTCTTCCGCGAGCCGGCGATTTCGACCGCGCGGCGAACGCGAAACCGCGGGGCTGAGCGCTTTTATAAATTGACGGATGCCGTTTTTAAGGTCGCCGCGCCGCCTATCCGGTCCGTTTCAATCCGAATTCCTCGGCGAATTCCTTGCTGACAGGTCCGGCCGGCGTGAATCTTCGCAGCAATGCGCGTCGCCAGCCGACATTGCCGGTCTGTACGGAGATGTTTTCCGAATTGTTCATCATGTAGGCGACGGCGCGAAATGGAACCGGAGCCAACGGACGCCCCTTACCGGCGAACAGCGCTTCATGGGTGGGGTGAAAATTGTTGATAGTTTCCCTGAAGAGCGTGGTTTCGTCGCGGTAGGGAATCTCGGGCAGATCTTCCACCTCCCAGCGGATCACCGAGCAGCTTCCCGACAATTTGTTGAAGCGCGGGGCTTTCCTGACGAGCTGTCGACCGTAGTCGTATTCATATCCATCCTTGACCACATATCCGTAGGGATTGGCGTCATTCAGGACATGAGCGACAAGCCTGCGGCTTACTAGGTCGTCGGCGTCGAGATCCATCGCGTAGCCACCCCCTTCGGCGCGCAGCCTTGCGGCGAGAACCTCGCGCTTCTTGTGCTTGTCGACGACGAATTCGTCTTTGTAGAGCGGCGGAGGAAAATCGACCTGTACATAGGTCAGCCGGGGATCATCGTTGAAGCGCGTTTCCGGAATGTCGTGGCAGGCCACGAAGACCCTGAAACTGTCGTTGCTCTGGTTGAAGACCGAGGACAGCGTCTGCTCGAAAAACCTGGTGACGAGCGCCCAGTCTTTCGAGACTTTTCGGGACTTCAATGGAATGTTGAAGAAGAACAACGCGGATTACCTTGCCTGGCCGGGATATTTCAAACGGCGTGAAGTCGCATGCGACTGGGCTTCATCTCGGGATTTCCCACCTGCACCTGGACCGATGCCGTTTCTGAACGGATCGATTGGCGATCCACACGAATTGGACCACGAACCGATTAAGTTACCGTCAACAGGCCCCGCACGCGGGCGCTCGCCTGCGCCGTCCGGGACCTGCGCCGTCCGGGATAAGCCGCCGGCGTCGTTAGCGAAGTAATAACCAGACTTGTGTACGGATCGTTAGGAATAATTTGTGCTCTCGAGGACGTGCGTATGCAAGCTTCCCGCCAAATGACGTCAGGACCGGTCGGGCTCGATATCTGGGCCATTCTGACCGTGTTGCGCCGGCGTCTGCACTTTGTCGTGCTGACGGCGGCCGCGTTCGTTGTCGTGACGATCATTTATGCGCTGATGGCGACGCCGGTCTTCGTGTCGACCGCGAGCCTGTTGATCGATCCGGACGCGCGTCAGCCTTTCGACGACCCGAATATACCCAAGCGCGGGATCGACGAGGGCAGCTACATCGAAAGCCAGGTCGCGGTGATTGGATCGGACTCGGTCTTGCGGCCTGTTGTGCGACATTTCAATCTCAAGGCCGACGACGAATTCGGCGATGGCGGCGCCAGCACTTCTCTGCTCGACCTTTTGGGTTTCGGAAGCTCGGATAGCGGACCGACCGATGAAATCGCGCGCGAAAACGCGGCGGTCAGCGCGTTGTCAAAAGCGGTCTCCGCCAGCCGTGTCGGCACCACCCGTGTCATCAGCGTGTCCGTGGAAAGCGGGAGCGCCGAGAAATCCGCGAAGCTCGCGCAAGGTATCGCCGAAAGCTACCTCGCTGATCGGCAGCGCGACAAGCAGCTCTCGTCTGCCGGTATCGACGAGCAGATCCAGGAACGACTTGCCGAGCTTCGCGACCGGATGCGTACCGCTGAGGCCGCCGCGCAGGAATACAAGGCGGCGAACCGGCTTCAGAGCACCGGCGAGGACGGCCTGCTCACGAGCCAGGAACTGGCTGGCTTGAGTACGCAACTGACTGAGGCCAGGGCGATGCTAGCGGAGAAGCAGGCGCGCTACGACCAGCTCACTGCCTTCGTCAAGGGCGGTGTCAGCGCCAACTCCATCAACGAGATTTCCACCTCGCCGAATGTCGCCGAATTGCGGTCGCAATATACGACCGCCGTGCGCACCGTCGCCAATCTCGAAGCGGAGTTGCTTCCGCAACATCCCCGCCTGATCGGTGCGCGCTCCGAGGTTCGCAGGCTTGAGGGATTGTTGCAGGCGGAAGCGCAGGATGCAGCCGATGCGGCGAAGGTCGAACTGGGTATTGCGCGGGTGCGTGTGGCGAATCTCTCAAGCGCAATCGAAATGTCGCGTGACCGAAGCGACAGCGGCGACGCCGCGATGATCCGACTGCGCGAGCTTGAGTCGGACGCCCAGGCATCGCGAACGATCTACGAAAGCGCCTTGTCGCGCGCCAATCAGATATCGACGCTTGACGAAGTCGTCATTCCTTCTGCGCGGATCATCGGCCCCGGCCTGCCGGCCAAGAGCCCGGTCTGGCCGAAAAAGAAGCTCCTGGTGATACTGGGCGGGTTTTTCGGCGTGATGGTTGGCGTTGCGCTGGTCATCGGCGGCGAAGTCGTCCGGCAACTTGCCGCAATCATGCGCAACAAGACCGTTGAGATCGAAGAGACGGAACCTGACGCCGAATATGAGCAGCCACCATCCTACATCGAAGACCGTCCCGTCTACGCGGAATTCGACCGGCCCAACCGGATGGAAGTCGAGCCCGATCCCCAAAAAGCGTCCCGGTTGGACGCCGCGTTCGACCGCATCGAGGCGAAACGGTCCGCAAGCGGAACGCCATCATCGCGCCACTCCCGCGGGTCCGCGGATTTCTCGCTGCTCAATGTCGGTAGCGGCGCGAAATAACCGGCAGGTCTGCGTTAGTCGCAGACCCGGCTCGCGATGTCGCGCAATTTCTCCAGCACCGCTTCCCGTGCGTCGATCGGCGTGACGTTGTGGTCGGCATAAGAAATGAATGACAGCTTGATATTCGGATATTTCGCAAGTCCGTCGAAGGCGTCGCCGAACCACATCTCCAGATCGCGCGGACCTTCATCTTCGTTCGAATAGATAAGCTCCACGGCCGTGCCGCGATCCCGCAGGGTTGCGAAGCGGGTGTTCAATATGTGGCCCAGTTGCCCGTGCCAGGTAAGGCGGCCGAGCAGCGGTGCCAACGCCCGGTCTGCCTCCCGATAGACGCCCTCGGTGAGTTTTGCCACGATCTTGCGAACGGGCACCTGCCCCGTCAGGATCTTCCGTAGCGATTTTCCATCGGACAGTCGGCGCTTGTATGCTTCCAGCGCCCGAACCGGACGACCGAACTCCTTCTCGAAATCCGCGCGCGTATCCCAGACCAGCCGTCGCGCATTGATGATCGCGACGCCCGAAACCCGTTCGTCCGCCGCTGCGGAAATCCCGGCAAGATATGAGCCGCTGCAGCGGCCGACGAGGATCACTCTCTCGATCCCGTGTCCGTCGAGCAGCCAGTCGATGGCCTGTTTGACATCGCCGATATGCGTATCGGTGTACATCACCTCGGGCGCCTGACCCGGCCTGAGCCGTGTCTCGCCGATGCCGGTGACGTCTATCCGGAAACCGGCATGCCCCTCGCGGGCAAGCGTCCTCGCGAAATCCACCACCATCCGGCCCCAGCCGATCGAATGGTCCAGCCCCGTATTGAGAAACAGGTAAGCCGTTCCCGAGGGCGCTCCTGTCGGCTCCGTGAACACGCCGAACATGTCGTGGTCGGGACCGAAGCGCAGCAGCGTTTCCCGGAAGTCCGGGCCCGAAAGCTCTGCAGGAAGGTCCCTGTCTGGGCGAGGCATGACGCTCTCGAAAGGGAAATTCGTCGAGCACCAGGCGACCACCTTATCGATGATGTCGTCGATGACGATCGAAAAGACGGAGTCGCTGACATAATCCGCGTAGCGTTCGAACGGGATCGTGTCCGGTGTTAACCCGCGATCCGCCAGGATTTCGGCCAGCATGTCATCGCCGCCATGGTCGTCGCGCGCGACCAGCAGGACTTTCCTCGCGCGAGGCGTCCAGTCCTTGGTCAGGTCGAGCGCGCGGACTTCCTTCGTCGTCGCTGCCGACAGCACGAAACCGCCGGCCATCAGCCCGCCTTCCGGACCGTCGGATGCGCTTACCAGGAAGGATGGCTTGGTCATCGCCGTCCATGCCGTGAGCTCGCGCAGATACGTCCGGCCCTGGATCACCGGCGCCATCAGCACCAGCCCGTCGAGATCGGTGTCGCGGGCAAGGTCTCCCGCCAGCGCGCCGCCGAGACCCTGGCCGATGACGATGATCCGGCGCGGCTCGGTCAGCCGGCGCAGTTCCTCCAGTGCCCGCTTCACGCTTTTTCGCCAGGCGGTCTCGTCGTCAAGGTCGGCGCTTGCACCCAGCGAATGGCCAGTCGCCGGATAGTCGAAGCGCAGGCAGGGAAAACCGGCCGCTGCAAGCCGCTCGGCGAGCAGCCGGATCGACTTGTGCGTGCACAGTTCCTCATAGCCCCACGGGCTCAGCAGCAATACGGCCGTATCGCCGTCAGCCGCGTGGAAGAAGCCGGCCATTCCGTCGAAGACGAGCGGCGTGGCGGGTGCCGAGGCGTCGAGAGCCGTGTTGCTTATAGTTCCGGGTGCGGGTGCGATATTCATGGGCGCGCGCCTTTGAAACCGGGGTTCGGGCCGCCGGTCCCCTGAAAACTTGGAAGGAGTGTGTTCGCCAGCATCCGCGCCTAGCCCCCAAACCCGAAACCGCGCGTCCCGTTGAGTGCCGCGACCGTTCCCGCCGGCACGGCGCTTTCTGCGGCATCCACCCTGCGGATCAGGCGGACATGCCGGTTCGCGCCCGGCGCAAGGTGGAACCAGTCGTCGGCGGGCCGGAAATTGGCGTCGTCCACATGCACCGACTGTGCGAAACGGTCGGTCGAAAGCGCCAGCCACCAGTTGCCCCGCTCGTCGCGTTCGGCGCTGGCCTCGATCGCCAGGGGCACGCGGGCAGCGGGATAGCCCGCCGGGAAATGAAACGAGTCGGCGAGCACGACATGCGAATCCGGTTCGCGCAGCCGCGCAACCGTCACGTCATGGGCCGGCGGACCGAAGCGATAGGCGTTGGTCGTGTCGAAGAATGCCCCGAACAGGTCGGTCGCCGGGATTTCGAGGGCTTCGCGCGGCGCGAGCGTCAGCGTGCGTTCGCCGCCGACCACCCGTGTCGCGCCATCGCGCAGGCAATCGATCGTCAGGTCTACGTCCCGCGCCGTCGCGGTCTCGTTGACGACATGCACCGCAAGGCCGTTGGTGCCCTCGTCGGTCAGGGCCACCTGCAACGGACGGAACGCGCGCTTGAGCGCGTACCATGCCGGCTTTGGTTCGCCGGTGGAATCGACCAGGCCCCAGCCTGCGCCGGGCAGCAGGTCCTGGTAGGTAAAGACCAGCGCCCCCTGGCAGGGCGAGGCGGCGCGCCGCCATTCGGCGTAGACCGCTTCCATCACCTCGCCGGTCACCGCCCGCGACATGTCGAGATAGCGCGCCGGGTCGCCGTAGCGCACCTCGATCGGGTCGACGCCGTAGATCAGCTTGAAATAGTGGTCGCGCACATCCTCGAAATCCCAGCCCGCGCCGCGGTCCCGCGGAACTCGGGCCTTCCAGCGCGGGTCGTGGCACGGCATCACCGGCAGGTGTGCATCGAGCGTGCGTTGCTGCGGCACATGAGAGAAGGCGAGGCACTCGCCTGCGAACCGCACATTGGCGCGCCGCGCATCGTCCAGCGGGCGGCGATAGGCGCCGACGCCGTAATAATGCGCGATGCCGGAATCGGGCGAGAACGGCAGCGCGCCACCGTCCGGCGAGTTGGCGGCATAGACCGCGTCGGGGCGCAGTTCGGCGCAGATTTCCGGCAGGATTTCCTCGGTCAGCGGCCCGCGCCATTTGCTTTCTGGCAGGCCGAGCATCGCGCCCTGCTGGTAGATCTCGCTTCCGCCGCACAGAACGGCGAGCGACGGGCTTCCCATCGTTGCACCGAGGGAATGCCGCGCTTCTTCGCGCACCGCCCCGGCAAAGGCGTCGTCGCCGACCGGATAATCGTAATTGGCGAACTGGAAGTCCTGCCAGACCATCAGGCCGAGTTCGTCGCACAAGGCGAAGAAATCCGGGCTCTCATAGACCATCGTTCCACCGACGCGCAGCATGTTCATGCCCGCCTCGGCGGCAAGGTCGAGCCACGGGCGATAGCTCTCGGCGTCGCCCGGCAAATTGACGATATTCGCGTTGGTCCACACCGCGCCCCGGCAGAAGACGGGCGTTCCGTTCACGGTCAGCGCGAATCCCTTGCCGTCCGCGCCGCGTTCGACTTCGATACGGCGGAAACCGGTCTTGCCGAGGCTGAAACTGTCGCCGCCGGCATCGACGTAAATGGCATGCAGCGCCGGGTCGCCATGGGTGTGCGGCCACCATGCCGCGACATCGGCGATCCGCAGTTGCGCGCGCCAGCTTCCATCATCCGCGCGCGTCGCTTCAGCGCTTTCACCGGCGCAGCGGATGACGGGAACGCCCGGCGTGTTGTCGAGCGAGAAGGCCAGCGACAGAACGCCGGTCCCGTCGTCTTCCAGCGTCGCGGTCATCGTGTCGATGCGGACGCTCGGCGCGTCGGGTTTCAAAAGCGAGACAGGCCGCCACGGCCCGACGGCGTGAACCTCGGGACACCAGCCCGGCATGTGGCCGAGCAGCGTTGTGCGCACCAGCCGTAGCCCCTGCGACACCGCCAGTTGCGGACGCCAGCGCGCACGCGGCCCTTTCGCGGCGAGGTGCGGCGCGAGCGCCCGGAAGCAGATCGCCAGCGCATTGTCCTCGCGCGCGGTCACCCGCACTTCATGGCCGAGGAACATGCTGTCGCCGTCGAGGATCTTTTCGCCGTTCCACCAGACCTCGGCGATGGTCGCGAGCCCTTCGAAGACGAGCAGGCGCTCGCCCGGTTCGTCCTCGCGAATGCCGGCGATGAACCACGCATCCTTGTCGTGCAGCGGTGTCGGATCCTCGGCGTTGAACTGTCCGGCGGCGGCCAGCGCGCCGGCCGCCGTTCCCGGAACCTTGGCTTGTATCCAGTCCTTGAGAACGCCCAGATCGGAAGGTTCGGCGACCGCGCCCGCCTCGCTCAGCGCCATCCACCAGCCGGATTCGATCCGTGATGCATGGCCGTCGGATGACATGATGCGGCGTTTCATGGCGCGTCCCGCGGGAATGTTGATCGGTCAGGCGGCCCTGGATGTGGCCTTGCCGACAATGGTGTCGAGGCTTTCCGTCATTGCGTCCCAGGCGTCGATCGCCGGGATCAGCGCCGGTGCCAGCTTGTCGAAATTCTTGCGCATCACTGCGCGCGCGAGCTGGAACTGGACGATCTTGCAGGTCGAGGAGATCTTGCGCGCCTCGTCGGCGCTCGCCCCGATGCCGGTCACGCCGTTTTCGGCAAGCCAGTCCAGATGGCTGGAGAACAGCTCGAAATTCGCGCCCAGTTGCCGCAATGTATTAAAGGCATAGAGATGGAAGAAGCCGAAATCGCGCTCCGCGATCGCCTCGACCTGGCCCGGAAACACCTCAGCAAAGGCCCGCACCGGATTTTTCGCCGGCCGGCGGCCAAGGTGCAGACGCAGCAACCCTTCGGCATTCGCCACGATCTCGTCGCGCGACGGCAACGCGTCGGGAAACTTCACGAATTCCGTGTAGGGCAGGAAGGGCAGGGCGCCCTCGGCGGCGTTCAGGTGGAAAACGCCCTCGAAGTCCTCGCCGTCGAGCCGATGCAGACCGAGCCCGTGGAAATAGTCCATGCACCGGCCTTCGAGGTCGATCCGGTTCGGCGCGATCGTCGTCTTGCCGTGTTCCTTGCGATAGGATGTGCCCTGTGTGTCGGGCAGGTAGAAGCTGTCCACCTCCACCAGCGACAGCCGGCCGCGACCGATCTGTTCGACGACATGGGTCTCGACCCGATCGTAGATCGCCAGTTCGGTGACCCGCAGGCCGTAGAGGCGTTCGAGATCTTCCAGCGGCACCTTGAAGAAGGTGAACTGGTCGCCTTCGAAATCCTGCGTGACAGCATAGGAAAGGCAGGCTTCCGGCGGCAGGCCGAGCGCCGGCAGCACCTCGATCCAGACATCGAGATAGCAGTTCGTCTCCGGCCAGTCGCGCGTCCCCGCATGCAGCGCATGCCGCGCGTAGTCGGTCGGGTCGAGCGCCGGGAAGATCGCCGGAAGGTCGGTCATCGATGCCAAAACGTCAGCCCCAGAGCGCCTTGCGGACACCTGCCGGCCAACTTTCCACATCCATCCCGTGATGGCGGAAAAGCGCCAGGGCGATGCGTTCCAGCCCGAAGCCGACGCATGCCGTATGAGCGTGCGAGCCGTCCTGCTGGCGGATGTCCCAGGCCTTGCCGAAATTGTCCATGTGGTAGTTGAAGCTCATGCAGGCCGTCGGGTTCGCGGCCGAATTGACCGGCACGAGCAGCTCGAATTTCAGTTCCTGTTCGCGCTGGCTGGACCCCATCATCTTGCCGGCCCGTCCGAAGAACGGATCGTTCGCGACATCCACCGTGCAGGGCAGTTCCAGCAGCTTCATGATGTCCTGGCCGCGCTGTTTCCAGGTCTCGCGGAATGCGATCGCCTGGTCGGCGGAACCGGCGCGCACGAATTCGCGCTGGCGGAACATCTGCATGCGGGCCGGGTCGCGCGAAGGCTCGTGGCGGAAGCAGTAGGATTGCAGCGCCACATAGGCGCCTTCCGCCGGCAGCGCGCCGCGCCGCGCGAGGATCGGGTAGAGCGGATAGCAGGCGGCCGGGGTCAGCGCCACGTCGGTCGGCTTCTGGTTCTCCGACCAGTCTTCGCCGACTTCGAGACACTGCAGCAGCCCGGCATGGTCGTGATCATTGCCGCAAAAGGCGTGAACCGTCCCCGCCAGATGCGGGAAGTTCTTCATGTAGCCGCTGGTCTCGAAATCCTTGATCGGCATGCCCGGCGGAAACACCATCGCTTCGCTGGTTTCGTCCTTGCCGAAGGACTTCGCCAATGCCTCGAAGCGGGTGATGACCTCCTCGAAGAGGTCGCTGCGCGCATAGAGGCCATCGACACCGCTGTCATGCAGGATGCCCTGATCGAAAAGCTGGTCGAGAAAGGAGACTTGCTTGTCCATGGCTTACCTCAGAAGGCTGGTTTCTTGTTTGCCGACGAGAAGCATCGTCGACGTGTTGCCGAGAATGCGGTCGTTGGAAATCATCAGCTGCGCCGAATGCGCGTCGCGCAGGTGCCGGCCGAGGCTGTAGGGCGTTCCGTTCTTGTAGCCCTGGATGCCGCAGATCAGCATGCACTGGTTGATGATGTCGAGAATGGTCTGGGACGTGCCGATCTTGATGTTGTTCATCGCGACCGCGAAGCCCATCGCCGAAAGCGCGTCGGGATCGCCCTTGCCGGCTTCGAACTGCTTCAGCCCGGCGACGACATTCGATTTCACCTGCTGCAGCATGCTGGAGGCCTCGGCGAGGCGCAGCGCGCCGGGAGGCGTCTGGCCCGGAGACCGGCGTGCGGCGGTGCGCACGTAGGACTGTGCCCGGTTCACCGCGTCGGCGGCGATGCCGAACCACAGGGAGCCCCAAAGAAGATGCGATACCGCGAGCATGGATTGCGCCGCGATTTCCGCGAAAGGCTTTGGCAGGATCTGTTCCGCCGGCGCTTCGCCGCGGAAGATGTAGCCGTCCGAGCAGGTGCCGCGCATGCCGAGCGTGTCCCACTCCGCCGTGTGCTCAAGCGTGTACTGGTCCTTCGTGAACAGCGTCGCGACCTGGTCGCTCGGCGGTGAATCCTTGTGACGGCGCGAGGTCACCATGATGGCGTCCGCATCGGCGCCATAGGAAATGACGGTGGCGTTCTTTTCGAGCCGGACGATGTCGCCCTCGACGTCCACGGCGCAGACGGAATTGCGCAGATTGCCGCCGATGCCGGCCTCGCTGGTCGCCGATCCGATCAGCAATTGCTCGTCGCAGATGCGTTTCAGGAACGTCTCGTGCCAGGCGCTGTTCGGTGCATGATCCGACAGGCTGGCGATCTGGATCTGGTGCATGGCGTAGGTCATGGCCGTCGCCGCGCAAGCCTTGCCGAGGATCGAGCAGACCTCGGCGACTTCGCTCATCGTCGCGCCTTCTCCGCCATGCTGGACGGGGATCTGGATACCCATCAGCCGTTCGGCCTTGACGGCATCCATGCCTTCTTTCGGGAAGCGGGCTTCCCGGTCGACTGTATCGGCGAATTCCGCCGCAACCTTCGCAGCCCTTTGGGCGCGTTCGGCAAGTGAGAGAGCCGTAATCGGGCTGGCGACGTTCATTTAGGCCACCTGCTGCGTTTCAGTGATCTGGCTGACGGACGCGGCGATCGCGTTGATCGACGAGAAGGATTTGCGGTTCAGGAGGGTTTCCGGAAACTCGATATCGAAGGCCTCTTCGAGGCCCAGCATCAGCTGGACGGAAGCGAAAGAGGAAAGGCCCGCTTCGTAAAGGTCCGCATCGTCGGCAATCGTGTCGACGGAGACCGGCAGGCGGCCATGTTTGGTCAGGAGGTCGCGAATGGTGGAGTTCATGCCTTGGATTCCCTGTTCTGGAAGCGCGCTTCGATATTGGCGCGTTTTGGCTCCGATGCATGTTCTCTTACGGCTATTTTTATAAGGTGTGCTTAAGCGATGTGGTTAACGGTCAAGTTGTGTTCCGACGCGCTGTAATATCGCGGGACTCGGCGTGTCTTTTCAGGCCAGCGTCCCGTTTTGAAACAGCTCCGCGCCATGCTGACGGACGTCGTTGACCATGCCCGCGCGGCGACAGGCGGCTGGGTTCACGCGGGTGCGGCAAGGGTCGGCATTCGGTTACCGGGCATGTGCGGAGGGAACGAAATGTTCGGATTTCCGCAGCTTGAATCTCACGTCGCCGACAAGATATCTCTAGAGACTGAAGCTTTTGAAAAAGGATGACGCTCATGCTCTCCATCGGTGAGATGTCGCGCCGGTCCGGCGTCAAGGTGCCGACTATCCGCTATTACGAGCAGATGAACCTGATCGACGCGCCGGAACGCTCCGCCGGCAACCAGCGGCGCTACACCCACGCGGCGCTCGACAGGCTGACCTTCATTCGCCATGCCCGCGATCTCGGCCTGTCGCTGGAGGCGATCCGCGAACTGGTCCGCCTGAGCGAGAACCCCGCCATGCCGCATGACGAGGCGCACCGCATCGCCACATCGCATCTCGCCGCGATCCGCGAACGCATCGCCCGGCTGAAACGGCTGGAGAAGGAACTGACCCGCGTCGAGGCGAACTGCCATGCCGATCGGGCCGGCGACTGCAATATCATGCAGGTGCTCGCCGATCACGGCCGGTGCGAGACTGAGCACTGAGTGGCGGCATCTGTCCGCCTGCCGCCTATTCCCACTCCATCTCCGAAAAGACCTGCTGCGCGTTGCGGCGGGCAAGCGCGTCGAACTGCTCAAGATAGGAAAAAGCCGACTGGTCGACTTCGACGGAGGTGATCATGTCGCCGCCGGCGTCGATATGCTCGCCGATCCTGTCGCGCAGATTGGCGATATAGTCGCGGGTGTCGGCTTTGGCCTTCGCCAATGTGGTCGCATGGCCGTGGCCGGAAACGACATGTTCCGGCTCGCGTGCCGCGAGGCTGTCGAAGGATTCCAGCCATCCGCTTGACGAAGACGTCTCCAGAACACCGAGAATGCGTTCGGTGAAGACGATGTCACCGGTAAAAACCGTGTCGCGGGAGGCCAGCCACACATAGGAGTCGCCCGGCGTATGCGCCGCGCCCGGATGGACGATCTCGAACTCCAGCCCGCCCAGCGAAAATGCATAGTCGTCGTCGAAGACCACGTCGGCATAAGCCGGCTCCGTGCCTTCCAGCGCATCGCCGATCAGCGCATCCAGCATTGTGAACTGCATCGACTGGCGTTCCTTCTGGTCGGCGACGGCGTCGGCCGATGCGATGATCGTCGCGCCCTTGTCTTTCCAGTAGCCATTGCCGAGCCAGCGGTGGTCCTGCCCGCCCGTATCGATGACATAACGCACCGGCTTGTCCGAGATCGTTTGGATCGCCGCGTCGATTGCCGCCGCGCCCTTCCGGCTGCCGCCCGGGTCGATCAGCACGAGGCCTTCATCCGTGACGACGAGGCCGAATGTCGCATTGTTGGCGAGATTGTCCGGCGAGCGCTGTTCCTTGCCCCCGACCAGCGCGAAGACATTGTCGGCGACGGGCTGGATTTCGAGGTTGCCGGCAGACGCGGATAGTGTCGCGGCAAGCACTGTCCCTGCCGTCACCATGCCGTGGCGCATCGTCATGCGGCCAGCCACGTCTCAAGCGCCGCCGCATCCGGAAGCCCGCCGGAATGGACGAGCTTGCCGTCGATGGTGATGCCGGGTGTCGAGATGACGCCGGCCATCGCGATCTGTGCGTATTCGGTTACCTTCTTGATCTCGACATCGATCGACAGTTTCGCGGCGGCATCGCGCACCATCTGTTCGGTGGCGTCGCATCGCTTGCAGCCCGGTCCATAGACCTTGACGTGTTTCATTGCATTAATCCGTCAGAGAATGAGGTTGAAGAGAAAGCCGACCGCGAGGATGCCGGCGCCGACGACGCCGATGAAGACGGCGATCAGCTTCAGTGTCAGCACCTTGCGCAGGATGATCATTTCCGGCAGCGACAGCGCGATCACGCTCATCATGAAGGCGAGCACCGTTCCGAGCGCCGCGCCCTTGCCGAGCAGGGCTTCAACAATGGGAATGACGCCGGCCGCATTGGTGTACATGGGAATGCCCATCAGCACGGCGGCGGGAACCGACCACCAGGCATCCGCGCCCATGATCCGCGCCATCAGGTCGGCCGGCACATAGCCATGGATAAGTGCGCCCGCGCCTATGCCGACGATGATCCAGATCCAGACCTTCGCGACGATATCGCGAACTGCCTCGATCCCTTGTCTGTAGCGGTCCACCATGGTCAAGTTTTCGGAGGGAACGTCGCCGACGCCGCCCGCATGGATGTCGCGCACCCAGTCCTGCAGCCACCCTTCGAGCCGCAACTTGCCGATCACCCAGCCGGCGACGATGGCGATGGCCAGGCCGAAGCCAAGATAGGTGAGGGCGACCTTCCAGCCGACAAGCCCGAACAACAGGCCGAGCGCGACCTCGTTGACCATCGGCGCGGCGATGAGGAAGGAGAACGTCACGCCAAGCGGAACGCCCGCAGAGACGAAGCCGATGAACAGCGGAATGGCCGAGCAGGAGCAGAACGGCGTCAGCACACCGAGGCCGGCGGCCATCGCGTTACCCGCACCCTCGCGCTTGCCTGCCAGCAACGCACGGGTCTTTTCGGGCGAGAAGAATGAGCGGATGACACCCATCGCGAAGACGATCAGCGTCAGCAGCATCAGGACCTTGGGCACATCGTAGAAAAAGAAGGCCAATGCCTCGCCGGTATGGCTGTGTCGATCGACGGGAAACAGACCTGTCAGCCATTCGGCGACCGGTATGAGCTGGCGATAGATCAGCCACCACACGGCGACGAACAAGGCCACGCCGAGCGTCCAGAGCCAGCCGGACGGGCCGTGCATGCGCGCGGGAAGCGTATCGGTGGGAGAACTCACGCGGCGATCCTTTCGCCGCCAGTTGACCGCGCGGACAAGGCCAGCGCCGCATCGACGATTGCGGCGACATGTGCCGGCATCGCGTCGTTTCGGCGATAGCGTACCCATTGCGCGTCGCGCCGGTCGGTCACCAGCCCGGCATCCTTCAGAATCTTCATGTGCCGCGACATGCGCGACTGGGTGGCGTCGAGTTTTTGCATCAACTCGCAAACGCAATGTTCTCTGCCATCCGACAGCATGGCCATGGCGGCAAGCCGGGTCGGCTCGGCAAGCGCGGAAAGGATTTTGACTGGATCGGGCATGTCCGCTTCCGTTTTCTTTATATGCGCTAATGCGCATATGTTGGGGAGCGCGGCCTTGATCGATATCAACGGGCAGGGGCGATTTGTCATTCGCGCCGGCGCGGAAGAGATCAGACCGTAAGTTTTCCGAACAGGATCGGCAGCGTCGAGACGAGCAGAAGGGCGGCCATCGCGAAATTGAAGACATGCGCGCGCCGCGGTTCGTGCAGGAACCGGCTGAGCCATGTCCCGAAGACGACCCAAAGCGTCGTCGCGCAAAGCGCCACCAGCCCCATGATAGCCGCGCCCGCGCCGACCGTGCCGAAACCGGCCCCTTCCGGCAGGTAGGTCGCCGCCGCGCTCATCGCCGCCGCCCAGGCTTTCGGATTGATCCACTGGAAGGCGACGCCTGTGCCGAAGCCGAGGATTTCGAGATCGTCGTCATTGCGCCTGAGCGGGCCGGCGGTCGCGATCTTCCAGGCCAGCCACAACAGGAAAGCCGCCGCCACGAAGCGCAGCCCGAGCGCCAGCAATGGCAGCGCGGAGAACGCCGCGCCGAGGCCGGAACCGGTCGCACCGAACAGCACCGCCATGCCGACGGCCACGCCGGCGGAGAGCGGCAGCGAGCGTCGCGTGCCATGCCGCACGCCCGACGCCAGCATCATCATGTTGTTCGGGCCGGGCGTTCCTGCCATGATCGCGCAGAAGGTGACGTAGGAGACGAGAAGGTCGAAACCGGTCATCGCGGGCTCTCCGTTTTCATCGGGCCGCGATCCTGCCGATGCGAGGCGGTCCGGTCTTGTCGAAAAGTGACATGGTGGTGGAAACGGACATGCAGGCGCTATCGACCGAACCCGTCTTCGAGTCGCCGCGTGACCGGGCGCGGTTCCGCCGCATGCCCGGCTTTTCCGCCGTCGACCTGATGGATGCGTCGTTTCACGATCATCATTTCGCCCCGCATACCCATGACGGCCTCATGCTCGGTATCATGCGCTCCGGCGTGATGCGTTTCATGCGCGAGGGCAGGACCCACACGGTCGAGCCTGGCGGCATCACCGTCATCAATCCCGGCGATGTCCACACCGGCGGCCGCTTCGGCGAGGACCGGCTGGTCTATACGGGGATCTACGCGCCGCAATCCTTCCTCGAAAAAGCGGGGCTCGGAAGCGACGCATGGTTCGTCGCCGGCGTCGTGACCGATCCGGAATGCTGGCAATTGCTGCTGCGGGCGACCGCGCCGGGCGTCGATCCGCTCGCCGGGCAGGAGGACCTGCTTGAAGGCCTGTTCCGGCTCGGACGCCACGCCAGTCGCGGGCCAGGGCGTGAGGAGCGGGCGTGTTCCGCCGCGGCGGCGCGCGCGCTTCGGCATCTTGAGGTCCATTACGGCGAGCGCGTCACCATCGACGATCTCGCCCGCATCGCCGGCGTCACGCCGCGCCACATGATCCGGTCCTTCCGCAAGGCAACAGGCCTGCCGCCGCATGCATGGCTTCGCCAGTTGCGCATCCGGAAGGCGCGTTATCTGCTCGAGACAGGCCTCGCGCCCGCCGAGGCCGCGTTCGCCACCGGCTTCGCCGACCAGCCGCATTTCTCGAAAGCCTTCAAGCAACTTACCGGCACGACACCCGCCCGCTACCGCCTCGACATGGCCGCCTGATTTCGATGTTTCCGATTGGAATCCCGATTTCCGCTTGACGAATCCGTATTAACATAACACGTTATATAACGTGTTATTGATTGAGGTTGGTTATGGTCAGGGATTTCACGAAGGAGTTGGGATATCTCCCGCTTGGCAGCCGGCTGAAACGTGTCGGCGAGCGCATGCAGGCGGAAACGGCCCGCTTTCTCGCTAACGAGGGGATCGAGCAGCCGCCCGGCATCTGGCCGCTTCTTCAGACGCTGCACGGCGAGGGCGCGCTGACCGTGGGCGAACTGGCCACGGCGCTCGGCGTATCGCAGCCCGGCGTCACGCGCAGCCTTCGCCAGCTCACCGCCGATGGCATGGTGAAGCCCGCGCCCGCGGGCGAGGACCAGCGCCGCAAACCGGTCATGCTCACCGACGCGGGAGCAGCCGTCGTCGAACGCTGCATGCGTGACCTGTGGCCTCATGTCGAGGCGGCGGTTCGCGAGATGTGCGCCCCCCTCGACGGTCCGATCCTGCAGCAGCTCGACCGGATCGAGGAGGAACTCGACAGCCTGCCGCTGGACCGGCGCGCCGCGCGCAAGATGGAGGAGCGCGACAATGGCTGACCATGTACTCGACCGGCCGATCTGGGCTGCTTTGACCTCCAGGCAGGCGCATTGGGCCGAGGGCGGACCGGACGCGATGCGTTTTCCGCCCAATGTCTCGCCCTTCGCCGCGTCGCGCGACGATGGCGAGGATTGCCTGCGCGCTCTCGCCGGCCTCGTGCCCGAAGGCGGCGGCATTCTCCTGGCCCGAAAGGGCGGCGGCGAAATTCCGCCCGGCCTGAAAATCGCGACCGAGGCCAATATCGTCCAGATGCACGCGGAAGATCTTGTGCCCGCCGATCCGTCCGGCGAGATTGTTCCGCTCGGCGATGCCGATGCGGACGAAATGCTGGCGCTGGCGACACTGACCCGGCCCGGCCCCTTCCTGCTCGACACGCACCGGCTCGGCCGCTTCGTCGGCATTCGCGTCGATGGCCGGCTTGCGGCGATGGCCGGCGAAAGGCTGCATGTGGAAGGCTATCGCGAAGTCAGCGGCGTCTGCACGCATCCCGATTTTCGGGGTCGCGGCTATGCGGGTCTCCTGTCGCGCATCGTTGCGACCCGCATCCTGCACGACGGGGAAACCCCGTTCCTGCACGCTTACGAGACCAACGCGTCGGCGATCCGGCTTTACGAAACGCTCGGATTTCGCTGGCAGCGCACCATCACGGTACAAATGCTGGTGCGCGGCTGAGCGGCTTCTATCTGGAGCCGCCCCACGGCATGTCCATATAGACGTCGCCCTCGCGCAACTCCTCCAGCATTCGCGTCAGCCGCTTGTGCTTGGTCGTTTCGCGCTTGGCGGTGTTGATCCAGCCCAGATAGTCGTTGCGCTGGTAATCTGGCCGCGCCTCATAGGCGTCGCGCAGGCCGGATTCGTCCAGCGCCGCCGCAACGAAGGCGGGCATGGGCTGCAATGCGCGCTTCAGCGGCATCAGGCGAAGACGCTTGCGCCCACGTCGGCGCGGCCCGCGACATTGCGGAAGGTCTCGAACAATTCGCGTCCGGTTCCGTAAGCATTTGCTGACAGATCGGCGATCACCGCCTCCCTCGCGTCGAATTCGGCCGCCGGCACCAGCACTTCCAGCGTGCCCTTGGTCGCGTCGACACGCACCATGTCGCCGTTTTGCACCTTGGCAATCGGGCCACCGTCCAGCGCTTCCGGCGTCACATGGATCGCCGCCGGAACCTTGCCGGACGCGCCGGACATGCGTCCGTCGGTCACCAGCGCAACCTTGTAGCCGCGGTCCTGCAGCACGCCGAGCGACGGCGTCAGCTTGTGCAGTTCCGGCATGCCGTTCGCCTTCGGGCCCTGGAAGCGGATGACGGCGACGAAATCCTTTTCCAGCTCGCCTTTGCGGAAGGCTTCCTGCAGCGCTTCCTGGCTGTGGAACACGACGGCCGGCGCCTCGATGACGTGGCGTTCCGGCTTGACGGCGGAGATCTTGATGACCGCCTTGCCGAGATTGCCGGTCAGCATCTTCAGCCCGCCATTGGTCTGGAAGGGTGCGGTGATCGGCGCGAGCACCTGGTCGTCATGCGATTTTGCGGGCGCGGGGTCGCGCACCACCGTATCGCCGTCCAGCTTCGCCTCGACCATGTAGGGCTCCAGCCCCTGGCCGAAGACGGTGCGCACGTCGCTGTGCAGCAGCCCCTCGCTCGCCAGTTCGCGGATCATGAAACCCAGCCCGCCGGCTGCCTGGAAATGGTTCACGTCGGCCAGACCGTTGGGATAGACACGCGCCAGGAGAGGCGTCGTGTCGGACAGGTCGGAAATGTCCTGCCATGTCAGCTTGATGCCGGCCGCCGCCGCCATGGCGATCAGATGGATCGTGTGGTTGGTCGATCCGCCCGTGGCGTGCAGCCCCACCACGCCGTTGACGATCGAGCGTTCGTCGATCATCTCTCCGACCGGCGTGAACTCGTTGCCGAGCGCGGTGATGGCGAGCGCGCGTTTCGCGGCTTCCTTGGTCAGGGCATCGCGCAGCGGTGTGTTCGGGTTGACGAAGGACGAACCCGGCATGTGCAGGCCCATGATCTCCATCAGCATCTGGTTGGAATTGGCCGTGCCGTAGAAGGTGCAGGTGCCCGGCCCGTGATAGGAGGCGCTCTCCGATTTCAGCAACTCGTCGCGGCCGACCTTGCCTTCGGCGTAGAGCTGGCGGGTCTTGGCCTTCTCGTCATTGGAGATGCCGGTGGTCATCGGGCCTGCGGGCACGAAGATCGCGGGAAGATGCCCGAAGGTCAGCGCCGCGATGGTCAGACCGGGCACGATTTTGTCGCAGACGCCGAGGAAGACCGCCGCGTCGAACATGTCGTGCGACAGGCCGATACCCGCCGCCATCGCGATCACGTCGCGCGAGAACAGCGACAGTTCCATGCCGTCCTGGCCCTGCGTGACGCCGTCGCACATCGCCGGCACGCCGCCCGCCACCTGCGCCACGCCGCCTGCCTCGCGCGCCGCCTGCTTGATCAGGGCAGGAAAGGTCTCGTAGGGCTGATGCGCCGACAGCATGTCGTTATAGGCGGTGATGATGCCGAGATTGGGCACGGTGTCGCCCATCAGGTCTTCCTTGTCGGACGGTCCGCAGGCCGCGAAGCCGTGGGCGAGGTTGCCGCAGGACAATTTCGTGCGCTTCGGACCCAGCTCGGCCCGGGCGCGCAGCCGTTCAAGATATGTCTCGCGCGTCAGGCGCGAACGTGCGCGAATGCGTTCCGTGACCTCGGCCACCGATTTCTGCACGTCACTCATGGGTCAGGGCTCCCTGTGATGTGAATTTATAGAGCGGTTACGGCGCCCAGAACACGTGTACGGGCGTCTTGTCCTGGTGCAGCACGGCGCGCACCGGCATGGCATTGGCGTCGGTTCCGGCAAGCGCCGTGTCGAACACGCCGCGCTTTTCTTCCCCTTCGATATGGAGCGCGAGGAACCGCGCGTCCAGAAGGGCGGGCAGGGTAAGCGTCAGGCGCGGTTCGCCCGCGCCGTCCGCTTGCATCGGCAAAACGCGGGTTTCGCCGGCCGTGTCGAGCGCGTCGGAAAGCCGGTCGCCACCCGGGAAGAACGAGGCCGTGTGTCCGTCCGTGCCCATGCCGAGCACCGCGGCGTCGAGCGGCCAGGGAAGGCCGGCGAACAGCGCTTCGCTCTTCTCGGCATTTGCGATCGGCAGTTCCGCCGCTGTCTCGTAGGCGACGAAATGCGCTTTCGCGGCATTGCCTTGCAACAGGGTCTCGCGCACCAGCTTCTGGTTGGCGCGGTCGGAGTCGGGCGGACAGATGCGTTCATCGACGAGGATGACCGTCACCCGGTCCCAGGAAATGTCGGTTTCCGACAGCACGGCGAAAAGCCGCTTCGGCGTCGAGCCGCCCGAGACCGCGAGCGACGCCTCGCCGCGCTCGGCGATCGCGCCCGCCAGTTTCGCCGCGATGCCCGCCGCCAGCGCGATGGCGAGCGCCTCGCGGTCGGGATAGTCGTGCCGGTGGAGCCTGTCGTCCGGATCAGTTTTCATACCATGTCCGTCCGTCGCGCTCGATCAGGGCGATGGAGGCCGAAGGCCCCCATGTGCCCGCCGTGTATTGCCGCACCGGCTGCTCGATCTGCTCCCATGCCTTCAGGATCGGATCGATCCACTGCCAGGCGGCTTCCACCTCGTCGCGGCGCATGAACAGCGTCTGGTTGCCGCGGATCACGTCCAGGATAAGCCGCTCATAGGCGTCCGGATTGCGCACGCCGAAGCTCTCCGCGAAACTCATGTCCAGCGGCACGTGGCGCAGCCGCATCCCGCCCGGACCGGGGTCCTTGATCATCAGCCATTGCTTGACGCCTTCGTCCGGCTGCAGCCGCATCACCAGCTGGTTGGCGACCATCCGGCCCGCCGCGCTGCCGAAGATCGAGTGCGGCACCGGCTTGAAGGAGATGACGATCTCGGAGACACGCTGCGCCAGCCGCTTGCCGGTGCGCAGATAGAAGGGCACGCCGGCCCAGCGCCAGTTGCCGATTTCCGCCTTGATGGCGACAAAGGTCTCAGTGTTCGAGACGCCGCCTTCCAGCTCTTCCAGATAGCCCTTCACCGGTCCGCCATTCGAGGCGCCCGAGCTGTATTGTCCGCGAACCGTCAATTCCTCGACATTGGTCTCGTCGATCCGCCCGAGCGAGCGCAGCACCTTCAGCTTCTCGTCGCGCACCGCGTTCGCGTCCATCGAGGAGGGCGGTTCCATCGCCACGAGGCACAGAAGCTGCAGCATGTGGTTCTGCACCATGTCGCGCAGTGCGCCGGCGCGGTCGTAATAGCCGGCCCGCCCCTCGAGCCCGACCGATTCCGCCACGGTGATCTGCACGTGATCGATATGGGCGGAATTCCACAGCGGCTCGTAGAGCGCATTGGCGAAGCGCAGCGCCATCAGGTTCTGCACCGTCTCCTTGCCGAGATAGTGGTCGATGCGGAAGACCTGATCCTCGGTGAAGACCTCGCCCAGCGTGTCGTTGAGGATGCCCGCCGATTCCAGGTCGCGGCCGATCGGCTTTTCGACGACGATGCGCGTCTCGTCGGTAATCAGCCCGTGCTCGCGCAGCTTGGTCGCGAAATCGCCGAACAGCGATGGGCCGACAGCGAGATAATAGGCCCGCTTCTTGTGCGGATCGCCGTCCAGCTTCGCCTTCAGGTCGTCCCAACCCTTGTCGGACTTGGCGTCCACAGAGACGTAGCGCAGCTTCGCGAGGAATTTTTGCAGCTCGTCCTCGTCGAGGTCTTCCTTGATGAACTGTTCCAGCGCCTTGCGCGCGAAAGCGCGGTATTCGTCGTCGGTCATCTCGGTGCGTGAGGCGCCGATGATGCAGGTCTGATCGACGATCTGGCCGCCGACCTGGCGGTGATACAGTGCGGGAAGAAGCTTGCGTTCGGCGAGATCGCCGGTACCCCCGAATACGATGTAGTCGAAGGGATCGACGGGGATGATCTGTGCGGACATGGATGTTTCCTGTCTGGCGAGAGGAGTCGGCGGCCTTATAATCTAATCGATTTAAAAAGACCAGATCGCAGATGTATTTTTGTCGCTTGGCGGTTCCGGTGTGCTAGACCGTGGGAGGATGACGGTCGCATCCGTCGATGTTTGCAGGGAATGACGACATGCTCAAGACGCCCGACACCACTTTGCTGCGCACGGTGGCCGAGGAGCGCGCGGCGTTGAACGTTATCGGCGGCAAGATGGTCGGTGCGAAATCCGGCGCGCGCATCGAAGTCGCCTGTCCGTCCGACGGTCGCGTCTTCGCCTCGATCCCGCGGGGAGAGACCGCCGATATCGATGCCGCCGTCGCCTCCGCCCGCCATGCTTTCGAGGTCGGCCCGTGGAGCCGCATGACCGCCACGGAACGCGGCCGCGTCCTGACCCGCCTGTCCGGACTTGTCGAGCAGCACGCCGACGAACTCGCGGCGCTGGAATCGCGCGATACCGGAAAGCCGGCCCGCCAGGGCGTCGCCGATGTCACGGCGGCGATCCGCTACTATGAGTATTACGGCGCCGCCGCCGACAAGGCGCATGGCAGCCAGATCCCCTTCCTTGAGGGCTACACCGCCATCACCACGCGCGAGCCGCATGGTGTCGTCGCCGGCATTATTCCTTGGAATTACCCGTTGCAGATTCTCGCCCGTGTCGCGGGCGCGGCGCTTGCCATGGGCAACACGCTTGTCGTGAAACCGGCAGAGGATGCCTCTCTCACCACCGTCCGCATCGCCGAACTGGCGCTCGAGGCCGGCTGCCCGCCGGGCGTCTTCAACGTCGTCACGGGCTATGGCGCGGAGGCCGGTGCGGCGCTCTCCGGCCATCCCGGCGTCGATTACGTTACCTTCACCGGGTCGCCCGGCACGGGCACGGCGATCCAGCAGGCCGCCGCCTCCAACAATCGCGGCGTAACCATGGAACTTGGCGGCAAGTCGCCGCAGATCGTCTTCGCCGACGCGGACCTCGACGCGGCACTTCCCGTCGTCGTCAACGCGATCATCCAGAATGGCGGCCAGACCTGTTCGGCCGGAAGCCGGGTGCTGGTCGAAAAGCCGATCCACGAGGAATTCACCGCCGAACTCGCCCGGCGGTTCGAGGCGCTTGTCGCCGAACCGCATGACCGCGACGGCGATCTCGGTCCGCTGATCAATGCCCGTCAGGCCGAGCGCGTCGCCGCGATGATCGCCGAGGCGGAGGCTGCGGGTTTTCCGGTTCTGGCAAAAGGCAGCGTCGCCGGCGACGCGCCGCAAGGCGGCCACTATCAGGCGCCCGTCCTGTTCGGCGCGGTCGATCCGCTGTCGGCGCTCGGTCAGGAGGAGGTCTTCGGTCCCGTCCTCGCCGCCTTTTCCTTCGAGGGCGAGGAGGAAGCGGTTCGCCTCGCCAATGGCACGGAATACGGGCTGGTCGCGGGGGTCTGGACGCGCGACGGCGGCCGTCAGCACCGTGTCGCGAAACGCATTCGCGCCGGCCAGGTCTATGTCAACGCCTATGGCGCGGGCGGAGGCATCGAACTGCCTTTCGGCGGCTTCGGCAGGTCCGGCCATGGCCGCGAGAAGGGCTTCGAGGCGCTGATGGACATGTCGGCGACGAAGACGACCGTTTTCAACCACGGCTGAGGGGATCATGGGCAGGCTTGAGGGAAAAACCGCCATTGTCACCGGCGCGGCGTCCGGTTTCGGCGAAGGCATGGCGAAACGCTTCGCCGAGGAGGGCGCGAATGTCCTTGTCGCCGATCTGAACGGCGAGGGCGCCGAACGGGTCGCATCCGAAATCGGCGCCGCGGCCCTTCCGCTGGCCGTCGACGTGGCGGGCAGGGATGACGTCGATCGCATGGCCGAGGCCGCCCTGGAGCGTTTCGGCCGCATCGACATCATGGTCAACAATGCCGGCTATACCCATCCCAACGGCGACATGCTGGGCGTCGACGAGGAAACCTTCGACCGTATCGCCGACGTCAACATGAAGGCGATCTACCTCTCCGCGCTCGCCGTCGTGCCTGTTATGGAAAAACAGGGTGGCGGCGCGATCATCACCACCGCATCCACCGCCGGTCTGCGTCCCCGTCCGGGCCTGACCTGGTACAATGCATCCAAGGGCTGGGCGATCACCGCCACCAAATCGATGGCCGTCGAGCTCGCGCCGAAGAACATTCGCGTCAACTGCCTGTGCCCCGTTGCCGGGGAAACCGGCATGTTGGCGCAGTTCATGGGCGAGGACACGCCGGAAAAGCGGGCCTTGTTCCGCGCCTCCATCCCGCTCGGCCGCCTGTCGACCCCGCTCGATATCGCCAATGCGGCCTTGTGGCTCGCCTCTGACGAGGCGGAATTCATCACCGGGGTGGCGCTGGAAGTCGATGGCGGCCGTTGCATTTGAGCGGTCAGCGGGAACCCGGAAGGCCCCGCGTCGTTCTTGCCTTGCCGCAATCCTCTGATACGGAAGAGCCATGACCGGCGACCAGATTTTTCTCTTCGCGCTCTTCGGCGCGGCCTTCGTGTTCTTCGTGTGGGACAAGGTCCGCTACGATCTCGTCGCCTTTTCGGCGCTCCTCATCGCGGTCGTGGCCGGCCATGTCGAGCCTGAGGCGGCCTTCGAGGGATTCGGCCATCCGGCCGTCGTCATCATCGGCCTCGTGCTGATCGTCTCGCGCGGTCTGGTCAATTCCGGCGCGGTCGAGCGCATCGCCCGTCTCGTCGTTGCGCCGGAGCGCTCGGTGCCGATGCATATCGGCGTCATGTCGGTCGTCGGCGCGGCGCTTTCGGCGGTCATCAACAATGTCGCGGCGCTGGCGCTCCTGATGCCGCTCGATCTCGAAGCGTCGGCCAAGGCGAAGCGCGCGGCCGCACTCACCCTGATGCCGCTCTCCTTCGCCACCATCCTCGGCGGCATGATCACGCTGATCGGCACGCCGCCCAACATCGTCATCGCGCAATATCGCGACCGCGCGCTCGGCGAACCGTTCTCGATGTTCGATTTCGCGCCGGTCGGCCTTGCCGTGTCGATCGCCGGCATCGCCTTCGTCGCGCTTGTCGGCTGGCGGCTGATCCCGGCGCGCGACAGGCCGTCCCAGGTCAAGAGCGGCGAGGAGGCCGGGCTCTACGTCGCCGAGGCTCGCGTCAAGGAGGGCTCGAAATTCATCGACATGAAGGTGCACGAGCTCTACCCGCTCGCCAATGACAACGACATCGCCGTCATCGGCCTTGTCCGCCGGGGTCGCCGCCTGCCGGGCTTCTCGCGCAACGAGACTCTCACCAAGGGAGATTTCGTGGTCCTGGAGGGCGATCCGAAATCGATCGAGACCTTCATGGGCGCCGCCGAGTTCGACTTTTCCGGCTCCGAGAAACACGAGGGCGGTGTCGCCGGCCCGTCGCTGACGCTGATCGAGGCCATCGTTCCGGACGGGTCGCGCATCGTCGGCCGTTCCGCGATGGATTTGCGGCTGCAATACCGCCACGCGATCACGCTTCTCGGCGTCTCGCGCAACGGCAAGCGGTTCCGCGAGCGCGTGCGTCACGTCAAGATTCAGCCGGGTGACGTGCTGCTCCTGCTCGGTGCGGAGGAACGCATCGGCGAGATCGCCGGCTGGCTCAATGTCCTGCCGCTCGCCGAGGGCAAGACGCAGATGCTCCAGCGCGGCAAGGCGACCATGGCGATCGGCGCCTTCGCCGCCGCCATCGCGGCCTCCGTCATGGGGTTCGTCACGCTCGACATCGCGCTCGGCCTCGTCGTCGTATCCTATGTGCTGATGGGCCTTCTGAACGGCACCGAGGTCTACGAGGCCGTCGACTGGCGGGTGATCGTCCTGCTCGGCTCGCTGATCCCGCTCGGCCTCGCTCTGGAAGACAGCGGCGGAACGCAACTGATCGCCGAGACCATTGTGTCGGCCACCAGCGGCGCGCCGGTCTGGGTCGTGCTCGCGGTGCTGATGGTCGTCACCATGACGCTGTCTGACTTCCTCAACAACGTCGCGACAACGCTGATCGCCGCCCCCATTGCCGTCGGTGTCGCCAATTCCTTCAACGTCAATCCCGATCCCTTCCTGATCGGCGTCGCGGTGGCCGCCTCCTGCGCCTTCCTCACGCCCATCGGCCACAAGAACAACACCATCATCATGGGGCCGGGCGGCTACGCCTTCGGCGACTACTGGCGCATGGGCATCTTTCTGGAGGTGCTGGTTCTGGTCGTTGCGATCCCGACGATTCTGCTGGTGTGGCCGTTATAGTCTTCTGAAACGGGAAGACGGGCTTTTCGGCAGGCCTGAAAAACGGCCGGGCTCCCCCTCGAAAGCCCGGCCTTGGTAACGGTCCGCATCGGGATGGGGGTTGGGTGCTTCTCGTTACATTACGTAACGTAACATGAAAACTCTGCGCGGCAAATTCCGCGTACACGGTTATTTCGCGCCCGCGTGATGGCAGCTTGCCGAATTCTCCGTTATTGCCCCATCTTCGTCGGATTGCCGTCGCAAGCACGCAACATCGTGGCCTGTTCGGCCACCCGAAAAGGAGTGTAATCCATGGCTGGCGCTGAAGCCCTTATAGTTCTGAGCCTGCTCGGCTGCGACGACAGCGGCACGCAATGCGATTTCGTGCGCGTCGGCACCGAGCACTTCGAGACCGTCGAAGCCTGTCGCGCCGCCTCCGAGCCGCTTTTGCAGGCGAGCGTCGAGGCCGATTATCCGACGGTCGTCGCGGTGTGCTCGCCGCAAAGCTCCGTGCCGATGCAGCAGACCGCCGAAACCGGCGAACCCGTCCCCGTTCCGATTCCCCCGGAAACGCCCGCCGAAGTCGGTGACGAAGCCTTGCCGGCCGGCGATCTCGCCCAGCCCTATCCCGAGCCGCCGGCGGAGCCCGAAAAGGAACCGGGTCTGCTTGCCCGCGTCGCCACGGCGATCGGCGCGCTCACGCCCGACAAGGAAACCCTGACCAAGCCCATCGATGTCGCCGCCGATGGTGCCGCCAAGGTCGGCGGCGCGGTGATCGTCGGCGTCAAACGCGTCGCCGACGCGGTCAACCCGTTCTGACACCCACGCGCCGCCCTGGGCGGCGCGACATCTCCCGACAACAGCCCTGGAAAGGGCGCTTCGACAAACAGCTTGACTGTCCGGGTAATAGGCATACCCTCCGATTAGACCGATCGGTCTAGTTTATGACAAGGAGGACGTCATGCGTGTCGCCAAGGAAGATGTCGAGATCAAGCTGGAACTGCCGGGCGTGGTCGTGCGCCAGCACAGGGACTTCGGTGATGTGGGAGGATACGGACGGATCAGCGGTGAGTATTTCACCCTGGCGGCCGGCGTCGACACCACGCCGCTCTTCCAGGGACTGGAGGGTAACCTCTGCCAATGCCCCCATTGGGGTTACGTGCTGAGCGGCAGGATCACGACCACGGATGCCGACGGATTACAGGAAACCATCAGCGCCAATGATCTTTTCCACTGGCCCCCGGGTCACAATGTCCATGTGGACGACGATGCCGAAATCGTTATGTTCAGTCCGCAGCATGAACACACCGAGGTCATCGATCACATGATCGAGAAAACCCGGTAACAATCCGCTCTGCCGCAGGGAGGACACGCCTCCCGGCGGCTGATCACCCCGCCAGCCGCGAGAAGCCATAACGTGCATTCGACCAAGCAACGCCTGATAGAAGCGGGTTTGCGGATGTTGCTGGAACAGGGCTATGGCAGCCTTGGCATCAAGGAGCTTCTGGACGAGACGGGCATCCCGAAGGGATCCTTCTATCACCACTTCCGCGACAAGGAGGATTTCGCGCTCACGGTGATCGACACCTATCTGGCGAATGTCCACACCGTTCTCGACCAGTGTGTCGAGGCGAAGGAACTCCCCCCGCTGGATCGTGTTCGCCATTTCTTCGGTCTGGTACAGGAAAGCTACAAGTCAGACGGATATCTGGGCTGCCTCATGGGCGCACTCGGCCAGGAATTGTCGGGCATGAGCGAGCCGTTTCGCCGCAAGATCGACGCCTGCTTCTCCTCGATTGCCGAACGGCTTGCCATTTGCCTGGACGAAGCACAGCGCGATGGCGATATCCGTGGCGGCTGCGATACGCATCAGATGGCGGAATTGCTGGTCGATTGCTGGGAAGGTGCTGCGCTGCGCAGCCGTTTGAAGCGAAGTCCGGAATCGCTCGACGCCATGGTCGACTATTTTCTCGCCTCGCTGAAGTAATGCGCGGGCGTTTGCCCGGCAGACCGGTCCGCGGCTTCGGCGACGCTCATCATTGAATTGCCGGGTCGGAAGGCTTATGCCCTCGCCACCTCGAATTTTCCAGGGCATTTCGAATGCACGCAGTCTCGATATCCGGAACCGGCGTCTTCACACCGGAACAAACGATTTCCAACGCCGAACTCGTCGCCGCCTTCAACGCATATGCCGACCGGCAGAACGCCTTGCACGCCGACGAGATCGAACGCGGTGAGCGCGAGCCGGTGCCGCAGTCCGATGAGGGCTTCATCGTCAAGGCGTCGGGCATCGAAAGCCGCTACGTCCTCGACAAGACGGGCACGCTCGATCCGGAGATCATGCACCCCGTGCTGCCCGAACGGTCCGACGACGATCTCTCGGTCATGGCCGAGATGGCGCTGAAGGCCGCGACCGTCGCGCTGGAAAAGGCCGGCCGCACCGCCGCCGATATCGACGCCGTCATCTGCGCCGCGTCGAACCACGAGCGCGCCTATCCGGCCATCGCCATCGAGGTCCAGCAGGCGCTCGGCATTAACGGTTTCGCCTTCGACATGAACGTCGCCTGTTCCTCGGCCACCTTCGGCATCCAGGCCGCCGCCGACATGATCCGCTCCGGTTCCGCGCGCGCCATCCTGATGGTCAATCCGGAGATCTGCTCGGCGCATCTGGAGTGGCGCGACCGCGACTGCCATTTCATTTTCGGCGATGTCTGCACCGCCGTAGTCCTCGAACGCGCGGACCTCGCCACCGCGCCGGGCCGGTTCGAAATCGTCTCGACGCGTTGCCTGACGCAGTTTTCCAACAACATCCGAAACAATAACGGCTTCCTGCGTCGCACCCGCGAAGGCCACATGCAGGACCGCCGCGACATGCTGTTTCGCCAGGAGGGCCGCAAGGTCTTCAAGCAGGTCGTGCCCATCGTCATCGATCTGATCCTCGGCCATCTCGCCGACGAGGATTTGAAACCGGGCGATCTCGAACGGCTTTGGCTGCATCAGGCCAATAAGGGCATGAATGACATGATCGGTGCGCGCGTGCTCGGCCGGACACCGGAAAAGGGCGAGCAGCCCAACATCCTGCAGGACTACGCCAACACCTCCTCCGCCGGCTCGATCATCGCCTTCTCGAAATATTCCGACGATCTAGCACCGGGCGCGCTCGGCGTCATCTGCTCCTTCGGCGCGGGCTATTCAGCAGGCAGCGTGATCGTCCGCAAGGCTGCCTGAGCGGGTGCGCCTCAGCTTACGGCAGGTGATCGCCGCGAAGCCGTCTTCGCCGAGAACCCTGCGAAGCGCCCGGAAAGCCGCCGGAACCTCTTGCGGGTAGAAATGCTCGAGATTTTGCGTGGAGACCGGCGCTAGACGCGGTTTTCCTCGGCGGAACGGATCGGATCGCGAAAATCCTCGGTCAGGTCGCGCATCACGATGATCGCGCCGCCGACCGCGTCATCGCTCCTGCGCTGCGTCAGCATCTGGCATTCGAGCAGAAGCCTGCCGTGATCCTCGGTGTCGAGATAATAGCAATAGCTCAGGTCTTCGCCGCCGAAACAGCGTTCGAGATAGGCTCTGGCACGCTTTTCGAAACGCCGGTCGCCGATCAGCTCGACGATGTGCCGGTCGTGGATCGCGTCCGGCGGCTTTCCGTGGAAGCGCCCGTTGGCCGGCGAGGTGTAGCCGATGCGCCAATCCGTTCCGACCGTCGATATCCGAAGGTTGGTCAACTCGATCATGCTCATCGCCTCCCGGTCCGGCAGCCCGTCTTCGAAGATGCGACGTCCGAGCTCTGCATCCAGCGCGGGCGGCGCGTTCCGATCGTTGCCTCGGGATCTCGCACCGTCTGCGACATAGCGATCGATAACGGCGTGCAGGTCTGATAGCGGCGGCTTGTCGGCCGAATGGTCTGTCGTCTTGGAGACGAGGTCCATGAAGAAGTCGATCTGCATGCGCCGCTCGAACATGCATTTGGAGGACGCATCGCGAATCGAATTGCGAAACCACCGCATACGGATATCGAGTTCGCGTATTGCCGCGCTGTCCTCGACCTGAATGGCGCGCGAGAGCGCGGTTTCACAGTGCCGATAATCGTCGATGAGTGACGAGAGATCCATCTTTGCTTGCGCGCCCCTGTTCAAGCAGGGGGGACCATACCTGTTATATCCGCCATTAAAAAGGCGATTTAACCCGGTTCTCGGTCGGCCGGCAATGATTTTCAAGTAAACGCCGTCGCCCGCACCGCATTTGACTTCGCTTACGTTCGGGAAATCCGGTTTTTTGCGCATGGCACATCCCGCGCGAGGCCGCGCGGGATGGTTGTTTTCGGTCCGGGGCCTTAGCGATTATTGGCCGTGAGGAGAGGCGTGATGTTTCGGATTGTTGCCCGCCTGTTCTGCGCCTCGGCCCGCTCGGTGTCGATCTTCAGGAACTGCTCGCCATAGCCCTGCGTCACCAGGTTCTCCGGCGGCACGCCGTAGCGTTCGACCATGATGCGCGCCACCGTTTCCGCGCGACGGTCCGACAGCGCCAGGTTCGAAACATCCGATCCGATCGCGTCGGTGTGTCCTTCGACGAGGATCACGGTTGAAGGATCCTGCTCGATCAGGGCAAGAACGGCACGCGCCATATCCTCGAGAAGCGGGACCTGGCTTTCGCGCACGATCGCCGACCCTGTCTCGAAGGTGATCGTGTCGAGATCGACACGCCGGACCTTGGCGCGCAGGCGCTCACTCTCGCGGACCTCGCGCAGTGTGTAGTCGTTCTCGACCCGTTCGACCGGCGGCGCGGTGATCGTGTCGAAGATATCCTGGCGGCTCGCCCGGCGCGCCGGCATGATGTAGCGGTCGCGCGGGATATCGACGCGGATCGGCGGCAGCCTGCGCTCGTAATCCACCCGACGGCGGTCGTCGCGGCCGCGATTGTCGATCAGCACAATTTCGCGCCCGTTCGGCAGGATACGGGTCCGCTTGAGGATGTAGCCACCCTCGTCGCGGACGGTCTCGATGCGCACGCCGTTGCGCCGCGTGACGGTTTCCAGTGTCCGTCCGCCGCGAAGCCGCTGCACGGTCACTTCGGCGTCGCCATCGCGCAGCAAGCTGCTCTCGTCCTTGCGCACGTAGTATTCGCCGTCACGTTCGACGATGATGCGGTCGCCCTCGTCCTGGATCACACGTCCGCCGAGAGCGGGAATGACAGCGCCCAGAATGGCGCCGACGGCGGCCGCGCCGATCGTTTCGCCACGATTGCGGCGCGCTTCCTCGCGTCGTTCTTTTTCGTCGGCGCGAATACGGCCCCGCTGCTCCTCGGTCACATCGTCGGGCACGACGATCGTGGGTTCCTCGACCTGCTCGGCATCGGCGCGGTCGCGCTTCTTGCCGTCACGACGGTCGCCCTTGCGGCGTGTCTCGTCTTGATCGCCGCCGCGACGCTTGCGCTCGCCGGACTGCATGTCCTGCATTTCAGGCTGCTCGGCCGCACCTTCCTCCATCGCCGGCTGCTCGGGCTCGGCTGACGGTTCCATGGCCTTCGGCTCTTCCATGGTCTGCTCGGCCGCCGGCTCTTCCGGCTGCGCCTCCTCCATGGCGGGCTCTTCTTCCACAGTGGGCTCTTCCGGTGCCGGTTCCTCGGCGGCAGGCTGTTCCGCTTCGGGTTGTTCGGCTTGCGGTTCCTCCGCCGCCGGCTGCTCTGGGGCCTCCTGCGGGACTTCTTCGGCAGCGGGCTGCTCGGGCGTGGGCTCTTCTGCGGCAGGCTGTTCCGGTGCGGGCTCCTCTGCGGCAGGTTGCTCCGGTTCAGGCGCGGGCTGCGTTTCCTCTGCTGCGGGTTGCTCGGGCGCGGGTTGTTCAGCGGCCGGTTCTTCCGCCGCCGGTTCCTCCGCGGGCGCCTCGGGTGCTACCGCGCAGTCCGGGTGATCGGGGGTTTCCTCGCAATTGACCGGCGGCGTGCTGTCCTGGGCGAAAGCGATCTGCGCCGGTGCCGGCAGCGTGATGGCCAACGCAAGCGCGATGGCCGTGGAATTCTGGTAGAATCTTTTCTTGGTCATCATTTTTCTCTGTTAGCGCGTCCCTTCGCGCCCCGGGCGGATGCGCGGGTCTGGTCGATCAGAATGCGCAATTGCGGCAATCGTTCCGCCGGCCGATCACGAATCGTCTCGTGGCGAGATACCGGCCGGTCGCTTCAGAGCTTGTCCAGCATGGCGTACCAGGTCAGCGCCAGCGTAAGCATCGGCTTGCGGAAACGCCGTCCGCCGGGGAAGGCGGGGACCTTGAGATCGCGGAAATACTGCAGCCGGTCGCGATTGCCCGTGACCGCTTCGGCATAGAGCTTCCCGGTGAAGTTCGACAGCATCACCCCGTGCCCGGAAAAGCCGCCGATTGCGGTCACGCCGGGCTTCACGTCGCGCACGAAAGGTTCGCGCGGCATGGTGATGCCGACCGACCCGCCCCAGGCATGGGTGATCTCCACCTCGGCCAGATCCGGATAGATCTCGGCGATCTGCTTGCGGATATGCGTGCTGATGTCGCGCGGATTGTCCGCGGTATAGGCTTCGCGCCCGCCGAACAGCAGCCGGTCGTCGCCATATTTGCGGAAATAGCGCACCACGAAGCGCGAATCGTCGATCGACTCGCCACCCGGGATGATCTTGCGCGAAAGCGCGCCTAGCGGTGCCGTCGCACCGATGAAGGAACGGATCGGCATTACATGCGCCGCCGACACCGGCTCCAGCCCGGCATTGCCATAGGCGTTGACGGCGATCAGCGCGCGGTCGGCGGTGATCGTGCCGCGCGGCGTTGTCACGGTCACCTTGCCGCCGGACTGGCCGAGCGCCGTGGCCGGCGTCGTCTCGAAAAGCTGTGCGCCGGCTTCCGCCGCCACGCGCGCCGTGCCGATGACCAGCCGCAGCGGGTGGATATGACCGGTATGCGTGTCGCGCAGCGCGCCATGAAAGAATGTCGAGCCGACGCTTTGCGCAGTCTCGTCGCGCTCCATATAGGTCAGGTGCGGATAGTCGTAGCGTTCCGCCATGATCTCGGCATGGCGGCGATATTCCCCGACATAACGCTTCTTGTGGACCGCCGATATCTGGCCGGCGCTGTAGCCGATATCGATGCCGTGTTCGGCCGCGAAATCGTGCATGTGCTGCTTGGCGTCCTCGGCGATATCGAACAGGGCCTTCGCGCGCTCGAAGCCGATCTCGCCTTCCTGATCTTCCGGCCATGCGCGCAGGCCGGTCCCCATCTGCCCGCCATTGCGTCCCGATGCACCGTCGCCGAAGCGCGCCTGCTCGATCAGCACCACGTTGACGCCGGCCTTCGCCAAATGCGCCGCCGCCGAAAGACCGGTGAACCCGCCGCCGATGACGACGACGTCGCAGGCGCGGTCACCGTCGAGCGCCGGGTATTCCGGCCGCTCGCCGGCCGTCGCCTCATACCAGGAAATGCCGGGAGAGATAGGAGATTGGTAGGTCATGGCAGTCCGGCAAATGGCATATGGGGTGTTGTAGACAGGGGTGGTCCTGGCTTGTTCTGCTCAGAATATCGGAATCAGCATACTCGCTACTCGCTACTCGCTACTCGCTACTCGCTCACACGTTCAGAAGCAGAAATTCCCGCTCCCACGGGCTGATCACCCGCATGAAGGTCTCGAACTCGCCGCGTTTTACGCCGGCCAGCGTCGCGGTGAATTCGCGGCCCAGGATATCGTCGAAATCGCGTTCCGCCTCCATCAGCGACACTGCTGAAAGCAGGTCGCGCGGCAGCGAGATCGCCCCTTCATTCGCCGTTTCCGCCGTCGGGCTCGTCGGCACGATGCCGTTGACCATGCCGAGATAGCCGCAGGCAAGCGAGGCCGCGAGCGCCAGATAGGGGTTCGCGTCCGATGATGGCAGCCGGTTTTCCACGCGCCGTCCGGCAGCGTTTGAGGTCGGAATGCGGAAGGCGGTGGTGCGGTTGTCATAGCCCCATGCGGTGTTCACCGGGGCGGCCATTTCCGGCGTCAGCCGCCGGTAGGAGTTCACATAGGGCGCCATCATCACCAGCGCCTTGGGCACGTAGTGCTGCATGCCGCCGATAAAGGCGCGGAACAGTTCCGTCTCCGAGCCGTCCTCGGCGGAGAAGATGTTTGCGCCGGTCTTCGCATCGACCACCGACTGGTGGATATGCATCGCGCTGCCGGATTCGCCCTGCATCGGCTTTGCCATGAAGGTGGCGAACATGTCGGATTTCAGCGCCGCCTCGCGGATGGCGCGTTTCATCAGGAAAACCTGGTCGGCAAGTTGAACCGGATCGCCGTGACGCAGATTGATCTCGAGCTGCGACGGGCCTTCCTCGTGGATCAGCGTGTCGATCTCCAGCCCCTGCGCCTCGCAGAAATGGTAGATGTCGTCGATCAGCTCGTCGAATTCGTTGACCCCGGCGATCGAATAGGCCTGCCCGCCGGCGATCGGCCGGCCGGAGCGCCCGACCGGCGGCTGCAACTGGTAGTCCGGATCGTTGTTGCGCGCGACGAGATAGAACTCGACCTCCGGCGCCACGACCGGCCTCCAGCCCTTCTCCGCATAGGCCGCGACGACGCGTTTCAGCACGTTGCGCGGCGTATAGGCGATGTCCTTGCCGTCGGCGCCCACGAGGTCGCAGATCACCTGCGCCGTCGGGTCGCTCTCCCACGGCACGGCCGAAAGCGTCGAGAGATCCGGCATCAGCTTCAGGTCGCCGTCATGCGGATCGTAGCGGAAATCGCCGGTTTCCTCGGGATACTCGCCCGAGATCGTCTGCCGGAACAGCGCCGAGGGCAGCGCCAGCGAGGTCTGCGAGGTGAACTTCTTCGACGGCATCATCTTGCCGCGCGGCACGCCGGCGAGGTCGGGCGTAATGCACTCGATATCCTCGATGGAGCGCCAGGAAAGCCATTCCTCGGCCTGCTTCCAGTTGGCGACGCCGTATTTGTTGTCGATAAATGCGGGCGGCTTCGCGCGCGTGGTCTTCACCTTGGCCGAGCGCTTTGCTCCGCCGGTCTTCGTCGTGTCCTTGGCCATCAATCACCGGTTGGTTGCGGATGTTTGCTTATAAGCCGGGCGAACGAAGCGGGAAAGGGGGCGTTTTGCCCCGCCGAGCTGTCAGGCCGGTACGGCGATTGCCGCGTGGCCGTCCTTCTTTTCCAGCAATGCGCGGAACGTGTCCGCATCGACCGGGCGGGAATAGTAATAGCCCTGGCCGACATCGCATCCGATCAGCCGCAGGAATGCCTCCTGCTCGTAGGTCTCCACGCCCTCGCACACGATCTTCAGGTTGAAGGCGTCGCCGAGCATGGCGACAGCGCGGACGATGCCCTGCGCCTCGACGCTGGTCGTCAGGTTCTTGATGAACTGCTTGTCGATCTTGATTTCGTCGAAGCGCAGCCAGGAGAGATAGCCGATGCCCGAATAGCCGGTGCCGAAATCGTCGAGCGAGATCGAAACGCCGAGCGCTTTCAGCGTCTTGATGCGGTCGAGCAGGCCGGCGTCGCCTTCCAGCATCTCGCTTTCGATCAGTTCGATGGTCAGGCGTTCCGGCGCCAGCCCCGTCTCGTCCAGCGCCGCGCGCACATGGTCGAGAAAGGCGTCGCTCGCGATCTGCTGCGGCGCGACGTTGATCGAGATCGGAATCCCGACCGGCCACGATGTCGCCTCGCGGCAGGCCGTGAACAGGATCCAGCGCCCGAGTTCGCCGATGAAGCCGTTCGCTTCCGCAACCGCGATGAACTCGTCCGGCGCCACGTTGCCGAGATGCGGATGTGTCCAGCGCGCCAGCGCCTCCGCGCCATGCGGCGCTCCGGTGGAGAGCCCGACCTGCAACTGGTAGGCGATGTGGATCTGGCCGCGGTCAATCGCATGCCAGAGGTCGCGCTCGATGATCCGGCTGCGCATGCGCTGCGCCGCGAGCGCCTCGTCGAACGCGACGATCCGCGAGCCGCCCGTCATGCGCGCCTTGTCGAGCGCGATCTCGGCGCGGTCGAGCAGGATCTCCGCCGCGACCGGTTCGCCATGTCCGACATCGCACAGGACGACGCCGCCCTGCACGCCGATGCGGGCGTTGCCGCGGTCGACGGGGTAGGGCGCGTTGACGGCATCGGCGAGTGTCTCCGCCGCGGCGTAAGCCGCCGCCTCGTTCTCGATGCCGCCGAGAAGAACCGCGAAGGTGTCGCCGCCGAGGCGCGCCGTGCCCAGCACATGGCCACCCGCCGCCTGCAGCCGTTCCGCGAAGCTGCGCAGCACGGCATTGCCGGTATTGCGCCCGAGCGTGACATTGATCGTCTTGAACCGGTGGAGGTTGAACGCGGCGATCGCGAACCCGCCCTTCGCGGTGTTGGACGTCTCTTCGTCGATGATCCGCAGGAAGGCGTGGCGGCGCCATACGCCGGTCAGGTCGTCGCGGTCGGACAGCCAGCGCAGCTTCTCCTCGTAGGAGAGGCGCTCGGAGATGTCGCGCGCCGTCAGGCAGGCGACGATCGGACCGCGCCCCGCGCTGTTTGCCTTGCGGCGGCTCTCGGTCGCCTTGCGCAGTTCCGAGATGCCGATCGTGTATTCGATGGTGCGCAGCGATCCGTCGCCCGCCATCGGCATGGTCAGCGTCCTGGTCTCCGCCCGGTGGCTGTCATCCTCGCGCGCCCGCGCGATCGCCCTGCCGATGGCCCGGCAAAGCTCCGGCGGCAGGAAATCCGACATCGCCGCGCCGTTCCTTGGCAAGTCGTCGAGGCCGAAGACCTCGCGCACCGCGTCGCTGACCTGCAGCGCCCGCCCGTTTTCGTCGGTGACGATGATCGCGTCGAAATTCTCGCGCACGACGTGCTGCAGCACCTGCCGCATATTGCCGGCGTCCGTCCTCGCCTCGTTCGACAGCCTGCGGAAGAAGGCCGTCATCGCCAGCGAGCGCATGCCGAGCGCCGTCAGCGCGGAGACATGCACGAAGGCCGTCGGCACCATCAGGCCCTGGAAAAGATAGAAACCGACCGCCGCCGGTTCCGCGATCAGCGGAAGCGCGGCATAGGCGAACACGGCCTGCACCGGCGTCATGCGCGGCAGGCCGAATTGCAGCGCGAGCAACAGCAGGAACACCGGCAGCGCGATGGCCATCGGGTGGAGCGATGTCTGGTTGCGGCCCGCCAGCAATGTTTCCGCCGCCAGGCCCTGCAACACCGCCCCTGCGATGAATTCGGATTTCGGAACGGCGTAGAAGTCGCGCAACTCGGTCGCGAACGCGCCGATCACCACCGTTCGCCCCTCGATCCGCGCCTTGTCGATCGTGCCGTTCAGGAGGTCGATCGCGCTGATCGTGTCGAAACCGGCCGCGTCGATGCCGAAATCGATGGTGATGACCGGGTCGTCGATTGCCGCTGCCCCGGCGATGATCGCCGGGATGGAGTCGATACGGTCCTCTCCGAGCTGCAGCCCGGTCGGGAACTGCCGCACCCTGCCGTCCGCGTCCGGAAAGACATTGACCGATGCGAGCCAGGCATATTCCGCCAGTTGGGGGATCGGCGCGGTAATCAGCCCGCCGGCCTCGTGCGAAGCCGCGTCGTCATGCTGCAGGAAGACCGGCAGCGTCACCGTGCCGCCGGCGCGCTTGATGGCGGCCGCGAATGCGGCGTCGTTTTCCGGCGTCGAGGGTGTCGAGAAGTCGATGTCGAAAACGATGTCGCGCGCGCCGAGCGACCGCAGCCGGTCGGTCATGTCGGCATGGATGCTGCGCGGCCACGGCCAGACGCCGACGGCGTCGAGGCTCTTCTTGTCGATCGCCACGAAGGCGATCTCGCCCGAGACCGGGCGGTCGGAAAAGCCGAACCGCTTGTCCGCGAGGAACCGGTCGAGCGGGGCCAGCAGGGACAGTGCCTGGGCTGCGAGGATCAGCGCGAGCATCGCCGCGCAGACCAGGTCACGTCGTCTGATTGCTGTCCACCGCATCGGCAGGTGCCTCGGCTTTTCGCGGTTCGTCAGGCGTGGCACCGGCTAGTTATTGCCTTTGCCTTTGCCGTTGCCGCCGGCATTGTTGTTGCCCGGGCCCGCATTGGCGTTGCCGGAATTGCCGTTACCGTTGCCGCCGGCATTGTTGTTGCCCGGGCCCGCATTGGCGTTGCCGGAATTGGCGGCACCGTTCGCGCCTGCGCCTTCGGCGGCATTGTTCTTGCTGCCGGCGATCGAGGAGGTCAGCATCTCGGTGTTGCGACCGGAGATCTCGATGGACTGATCGTCTTCGCCGATCTCGGCCCTGCCGCCCGCGCCCACATAGGCCTTGTGTCCGCTCTTGACGTTGGCGACCTCGACGAGGCCGCGCGCAACGCGGATGTCGGAGGCCAGTTTGGTGCCGGTCACGGTGAACTTGGTGCCCTTGACCACGGCGGCCATGAAGGGCGTCTTGACCGTCATCTGGTCGTAGCCGCGTTTCGCGACATCCACGGTCATCTTGCCGTAACGCTGGATCAGCGTCGTCTTCGGGCGGGCGTCGGTGCCCCGCTCGACGGCGGCGATCAGCGAATAGCCGTTGATCATCATGGTATCGCCGCCGCGCTGCAGCGCCACGCGCCCGCCTCTGCCTGTGTTGATCCACGACGCGTTCGGAATCGTCGTTCCGCGCTTGATGAGATGCCACGTCTTGCCGTCAGCGGTATATTTGGCCGGCTGGCTTACGCGGTTGACGGTCCAATCGGCGGCCGAAGCCGGGCCGAAAGCGAAAATGACGGCGAAGAACGCCGTCGCTGCGATCATCTTGACGAGACGCATGGTCTGCCCCCTGGTTCTTGTTCTGCAAAATCTTGCCGTCACCTGGCGAAAAAAGTCTGAAACTTCAGTCTGACGCAGGGGAAATGTGAGACCGTGGTTAAGCAGTGCTTTCCGCATTCGGCGCATCTGAATTAAATCGGGGGGATTTCGGGGGGCAGGGAGATGGTGCGAGTGGCGGCTATGCGATTATGACCGCTTGTACCTGTACGCTTCGAGCCGCTTTCGCGCCCGTTCGATCTCGGACGGCTCGAAAAGCGAATGCCATTGCGGATTGTCGACAATCAGAGCTTCAACGGTGAGGTCCAGCCGCTGCAATTGCCACAAGGCCGTGTATCCGTCCGAGACGGTTGCCGCATTGATGAGGTACTTGGCCGTTCCCAACCCGCCGCGCTCATGCAGCATCTGGAGATAGATCGTGGCGTTGTAGCCGACTTCTGCCTTGGCCCTTGTGTAGATGCCATGCATTGCCTTCTCGAAAGCGATCGGCCCCTTAATCACGCTTCGCCTCCTTCATCGCCTCGGTGATCGCTACCGTCTCGACGCTCACCCGCGTAACGCGCATCAAGAGGTCGATCACCTTCTCCTTGTAGTCGGCGAAACGATAGGTGTTGAACTTCTCGCGGATCGTCGGGTCGCGCGGCGTCTTTTCCTTGTACTGGTCGAGTATCCACTCCAGCGCCGAGCGGTTGCCGAGCTTGTAGTTCCAGGCTTCGGCCGGGATGCCGGAAAGCTGCGTTTCCGTGTCGAGTCGGATGACGCCGTTATCTCTGTCAGCGCGCAGCAGCGCCTTGGGTGGGACGCCCGCTTCCCGCGCATTTTCGTCAGGAGTGTCGAGGCGCTCCAAAGGCCACGGCTCGATTGCCTCGTAGCCGATATGCAGCTCCATCAGGGACTTGCCCCATTCGGCCCACTGTTTGAAATCGGGATAGAACGGAATGCGCGGGAATTCGCGTTTCAGGTTTATGGCGTAGGTCTCGCGATAGACCGGATCGTGCAGCACGCCATAGACGTAATGGAAGATGTCGTCCTTGGTGACCGCCTTGCCGTATTCCTTCCGGAACTTGTTCAGCGCCCAGTCGGTGATGTTGTCGAGTTGCTCGCCGGACTTGGAGTAGCGAAATCTTGGAAGACACTGAGTTTTCTCGAGAAAATCTAACGATGGGACGTGATTAGAAGCTAGAGTTTGGAATGGCTTCGTCGCGCCTTGCCCGCTCACTGCGATGATTTCGTTTTGAGCGTCTTCGATGGTTGGGAAGATCGAATCCTGTTGATATATGCGATGCGTGAAAACTGGAGCATATGTCGTAAACATAGCCGTATACGGGCGATAGCTCGCTACACACGGTTCTAATCTTTCGACCTGGAGTCCGGTGCCTTTGTGTAGATGCCACTCCAGCTCTTCCGTCCACTTTATTGAGCGATTAACAAAATCACGAAGCTTCTCTTTCAGTAGAGGTTTGTTTTGTATGTGATAATGAGGACTAGCCTTCCAACGTGCCATCTCGCTTTGATAAACTTTAGAGAAGTATTTTGCCTTTTCCGTTTGTATTTCAGAAGAAAAATCAAACGCCCAGTCATCTCTATTCGTTGCGATTCCGAGCGAGAACAGGCGAAAGATTGCTCGATCTCTTCCACGGTTCTTGGCTGATTTTGTAGTCTTATCCGCAACTGGAATCAGTTCGTCCCAATCGTGCTCGGCCAGATTAATCCAGTTGGCATTCTTGTCGGGCTCCGAGCGTTCGAACTTGATGTCCGACGCGTGGTTTGATCCGAGCCAATCGAGCTTGTCCTCAGCCGTGTCGAACTCCGGCCGCCGCGTGTAGAAGATCTTGCAGCCCTTCTGGTTGTGGCGCTTGACCATGAACGAGATTGCCACACCGGTCTGGATGCCGAAGACATTATGCTTGGTGCCGGAAAGCTTTGGATTGGCTCGCACGTCGCCGCCGAGATCGACCACATAGATTTCGTTGAACTCCTGCTCGACGGCGCGGCGGAAGCCGTCGAATGTCCGGCTGTCGATGAAGGAGCGATTGGTGATGAAGGCCAGCACGCCGTCGTCATGCAGCCGGTCCGACGCCCAGCGGAAAAAGCGCGCATACATATCGTAGACCTTGGTCTTCTGCGCGGTGGAAAGCCGAATGTAGCTAGACTTGATCAGCTCATCGATCCGCTTGTATCCGCGGTTCTTATTGTTCTCGTTTTCGTTTTGCTGGTTGGCATTGTAGGGCGGGTTGCCGATGACGACGGAAATCTTCTTGCGGTTCTGACGCTTCACGCGCTCGATGTTCTCGTCGGACAGCGCGCCGAGCAGGTCCATCTGGTGGCCGGCGCGGATGCCGAGTCCTTCCACATTGTCCAGCGTGTCGACGAAGCACAGGCTCGGAAACTCCGCGAACTTCCCGGTCACGGCAGCGTAGGTCGCCTCGATGTTCAGATTGGCGACGTAGTAAGGCAGGATCGCCACCTCATTGGCGTGCAGCTCCTCCTTGTATTTGTGCGCAAGCTTCTGCGGCTGGCCGCGAAAATGCTCGATGAGTTCGCAGATGAAGGTGCCGGTGCCGGTCGCCGGATCGAGGATTTCCACGTCGCGGTCGATCAGCGCCTTGCCGAAATGCTTTTGCGTCAGCCAGTCTGCGCCCTCGATCATGAAACGCACGATTTCATTCGGTGTGTAGACGACACCGAGCGTATCCGCCTTTTTCTTGTCGTAGATCTTGTAGAAATTCTCGTAAATCACCTTCAGGAAGGTCTGCTTTTCCTGGTGACCAGAAATTTGCGCCGCATTGGCGCGGATTGCGGCGTAATAGGGCTCAAGCGTCTTTAATGTCTCCTTCTTCACCGCACCTGTGAAGAAGGCGCCCTCCAGCTTGTAGAGTTCCTTGGCGATATTGTTCTCGCGGTGGAAATCGCCGTCGTTGAACACATGCGCGAAGATTTCCTCGGTCAGGATGTGCTGGATCAGCATTTCCCGTACATCGGCTTCGCCGAGCGTCGGATTCACTGTTTCCTTGACGTGTTCCAGAAACTTCAGTGCCTCGGCCCGGAAGGCCGCATTTTTCTCGTAGGCGTCATTGATGCGTCCGCGCAAGGCGTCCAGCACGTAGGGCAGGTCGGCCTTGAACTGCTCGACGGCCTTGCGGAATTCTGCGATCTCCGGCCGTTCGTAGCCGAAGAACAGGTTGAGCAGCTTCAGCAGGTTGTCCGTGTCCTGCATCTTGCAGCGGAACGCTTCCTGCCGATGCTGGATCAGCACCGCCTCCTCGGAAGTCTCGTAGATGATGTTGTCCTGCGGATAGCCGCGCGCAATCTTCTTGCGGATTTCCTCGTCCAGATTGTCGCTCGTGTCCTTGGATTCCCAGAAGCCGAGCGGCACGCGCAATCCGTGCAGGATTGTCCCGTCGGGATAGACCCTGGTTTTCTGTGACGTCTCGTATTCGAGCTCCGCGACGAAAAGGAGGTCGTTCTGCTTGGCCCAGGCTTTCAGCAGGTCCTTGAAGGCTTCGCGCACGGTTTGTTCATTGATGGAGCCCGAATACTTCTTGATCCGATCAAGATCGTTCAGGAATTGTTGGACAAGTTGTTGGCTCATGATTCCCCCGCGCAAGAGCGATGTAATAGCACCGGTAGAGGAAATGAAAGCCAGAACGCCTCAGTGGATGGGCATATCGCTGCCGGCGTGACGCCTGCCCTCCGGTCTGTAAAACGGTTCTTATGCGACAACTCATCCACCTTCTGATCACGTTCGGTATCATCTTCCACCTTCGGGACGCGGAGAAGTATCGACCATGAACTGGCCACTGGCGATCGAGCGGAATCGTGACGCGTTGCTGCGCATCGTCGCGATGCTGTTCACCTTGGCCGGGATCGACGGAAACGGGACGGCCGCCACGCTGCCGCGCCACATGCGCAATCATCTGTTGCGCATGCTGCGTCCCGCCGAATCCGCCGTCCGGCGGCTGGTCGTGATCGTCGCACGGAACCTCGACTATGCGCTGCCGATGGCGCGTTCCGATGCGCCGGCGCGTGCCGGAAAGGCGCGGGGCCGGTACGGCGAAACCGTGCGGATGCCGTCATTTCCGGTGATCGACCCGATGCCCGCGATCCCGTTCGGGCCGGTCCGGCGCTATTCGCGGTCCTTTCCGCGCATCACCGCGATCGGGTTTTCCGAACCCTGTCCCGTCCCCGATCCCGCGCTGCCCGACGACGCGGTCGATGCGGCCGGCCTTTGCCGCCGCATGGCTGTTCTGAAGCGGGTGCTGGACGATCTCGACGCGCAGGCGCATCGTCTTGCCCGCTGGCGGGCGCGGCGCGATCTGGCCCTCGTGGCGTTGCGGGAAGGACGCTCGCAGGGAAGGACGATCCGCCTCTCGGCGATGCGGCCCGGCCGTCCGCCCGGCCGCCGCAAGCGGCCGCGTTTCGAGGTCGATAGGGTGCTGGAAGAGTGCCACGCCCTGGCGCGTCACGCCATGGCCTGCGCCGACACCTCTTGAACTAAGCCAGAAATGGTCTGAAACGCCGGTTTCGCGGTGAAGCGCGGAAGCGGTGACGCATGCGCTATTGCAACCTGAAATGCACTAGCTTCGCTTCTTCTTCAATTCGCGGTCCTCGATAGAGACCCGCCAGACCTGCCCGACGCCCCAGAAGAACACCCCGAGGCTGATGAACAGGGAGGGAAAGAACAGCAGGATGAAGAGCCGGTCCGATATTGCCAATGTCGCCTCCCTTTCGCGGCGCGGTCGCGCCTTGCGTCCGGGGCCATTCTGCGGACCGGCGGCGGGCTTTCATTGACCGCGATCAACCGGCGCTTGCCGGCGATATCGCGTTGCGCGGGCATTCGTGGCCTGCCCGCCGGTCTGTGTGTGGGGAGGCGGCCTTGCCGTCTCCGCCCGGTCGGGGTCAGACCGGGCGCTCGATCAGGCCCATGCGCAGCGCCTTGGCGACGGCATGCATCCTGTTGGTCGCCCCGAGCTTGCGCGCCGCGCTGCCCAGATAGTGGTTCACCGTGTGCGGCGACAGGTCGAGAATGATCCCGATCTCATCCGAGGTCTTTCCCTCCGCCGTCCAGGCCAGGCAGGATTGTTCGCGCGCGGTGATGCGCGGCTGGTCCTGCGGGGCCATTTCGCCGACGGGTTTGCGGTCGAGCCCTTCCATGATGCACCGGCACGCGAGATCCGTGGTGGCGATGCTCTGGAAGCCCTTCTGCTCGATGGACAGGATGGCCGTGACCAGCTGTCCATGGGCACGCGGGAACCCCGGAAAGGCGTAGATGAAGGCCGACGCGCCGCCGACTTTCCAGGCCGGGATCATCAGCGGGAGGATCTCGGTGTAGCCGCCGCCGGCGACCGAACCGGCCGCCCTGTCGATGAAGGCGTCGCGGAACTGGTCCTCGATGCCGGTCGATGCGATCAGCTTGGTTTTCGGCGCGGCCTGGTCGATGTTGATCCTGAACAGGACCGCGCTGCTTCCGCCGAACTGCTCGCACAGGGTCTCGATGGAAGCGGTCACGGCGTCCCGGTCGGGCGCCTCGACCATCCACTGCGGGGCGATGTCCCGCATCTGGACGGGATTGGACATGGGTCTAACCGCGAAAGTCATGCCGCGTTGATCCAGCTGGAGCGCTGGTCCCCCGCGCCGCCCGACATCCAGGCCGCATTCGCCGCCCCCGACGGACGCCTGGCGCCGTCACGCACATAAAGCCCCGACAATTCCATCTTCTCGCGCATCTGCGCAATCGTCCGGCGGCTGACCTCGAACAGGCCGCAGCACACCGGGCGGCGTCCGTAGCCGTCGGCCTTGCCGACTTCCGTCAGCGGCGCCCCGGCCCGCTTGTAGATGCGCTTCATGTGCGGTTCGTAATTGGAGATCAGCGTGTGGATACCATTGTCCAGCCCGCATTCGGCCAGCGCCAGCAGCATCATGCACATCGCCTGCTGCGGGTCGATCTCGGGCATGTCCTGCGCGATTTCGTCGGCGTCGATGCACATCCGCGTGCCTTCCCAGATCGTCGGGTGACAGAGATCGAGGTCCTTGGGATAGGTCCTGCGGAACACGTCGTTGAGAAGTGTCGGCCCCGTCGTCGGCAGCAGCCGCAGCGAACCGTATACCGTCGTCCGCTCCTCGTCCGTCCACAGCAAATAGGCCGGGCTCAGATCGTCATAGGCGTCGCGCTCGAATTCGCCGATGACCGGCACGTCCCATTCGAGCTCGTCGTGGAAGACCCGCTTGCGCAGACGGTACATGCGATCGAGCAGATTCCGGTGACGGTGATAGTCGGTTGCCTGTACGAGAAAGAACATCTGGGTACCCCGCTGGTGGTTGTGTATGCGGGGTTCAGTATGTTCGAGCAGACAATCCGGACAATTCCGCCAGATGGGCCGGCCCATCTGGGGGGGTGGGGGGCGATAACCTTATCGAAGTGTAAAAAAGCCGATGAAAATCAAGGGGAAATGATCTTCAGCGATACCGCCTTTGCCACCGCCTGGGGCAGCGTGGCGCATTCCAGCTTGAAGCGCGCGCTCTTCAGGTAGCCGCGCACCGTATGCCCGGAAAGGTTGAGGATTTCCGCGATGACGGCGTAGTCCTTGCCGCGCGCCGTCCATGTCAGGCACTCGATTTCGCGCGGTCCCAGCGGCGGCATCGGATCGATCTCGCCGAAGATCTCCGCCAGCGCCTTGCGGTGGACCCGGTGCGCGATTTCCTGCAGGTCGGCGCCGCGTTCCTCGATGAAATCGCGCCATTCTTCGCCGGCAATGTTGGAGGTGACGGAAAACAGCGATCGCCGCGCCTGCCGGTCGATAATGGGAATGGAATAGCCGCTGCGGCCGACATCGTGCTGCGCCGCGTCCATCATCATCTCGATGGCCGACTCGTCGATTTCGAGATCCTGCCATTCGAAGGGCAGCATCCGCAGGAAGCCTTCCTTGGCGACCGGATCGACATTCACGTAACCCTTGAGGAGATAGCGCGATATCCAGCTATCGGGATAGGTCGTTTTGACGAACGGGCGATCGAGCGTGTCGATCTGTGTCTGCCCGAGATGAAACACGCAGTGATGAAGTCCGTACAAGGCGCGAATCTGGTCGATGACGCTTTGGACATCTTCCGTGTCCTCCACGATCGTGTAGGCGGACTTCAGCAAATCTGGTTTATCTTCCATCGAAAGCCGGTTTTCGTTCTTATTACTTGGGCGTCCATGTCGAACGTGAACCCCAAATGGGCGAAATCCGTCCAACCCCCTCATATGGGGGGATTGTAACGCTTACCCAATTATTTGGAAGCCTAAAGGATGTTGGAGTGCGAATTCGCAGGACAATGGTGCGCCGAGGGTATGCGCGCGGTTGGAAAAATCCCGAAAAATTTAGCTTTTCAACGGATTATCCGACGGATTGCTTGCCTGTGTTTTGTTGGGGATATGCGCGCCGCCGCCGGTAAATGAACAAAAAAATCCTCCCCCGCGAACGGGAGAGGATCGGTGTCCGGCAAATGCGCCCCGACGTTTGGTCGCAATCAGTCGCCCTTGGTGACGATGACCGGGATCAGCAGGTCGCCCCATGTCCCGTCGCCGCCGTGATGGCGCGCGGAGCGGATCAGTTCCACCGACACCCCGGCCTCGACCGCGCGCATGACCGACTGGTTGAGCCGGTGCAGATCGTTGGCCAGCATCCGGATCGCAGCCTGCTGGTCGGTGCTCATCGCCGAGGACTGCTCCTCGGCGCGTTCCTTGACATGGGTTTTGGGTCTTTCATGCGCCGTCATGGTCTTCTCCGCTTTGTTTTCTTCGCTTGGGCCAAGGGCCGTTCGTGCCTGTTTTCGTTTGTTCACGCCTGCGCCGGATCATGCGCCGGGGATATGTCGAGCATGTCAGCGACGCACTGTCGCCGCCCAGGTTTGTAAATCCCTGTCATGCTCAATATCCTGCTTCTCCCGATCCAGTTTCCGACGATGCTGTGAAGGGCGTATTCCTTCCTCAGTCTTTAACGACTTTGACATTGCGCTGCGGAAAATCCACCGCAAAGCGCGATTCAGCCCGAAAAACGAGGTATTCTTGTCAATGCGGCCACAGGTTTGGTTTGTGAGATTGTAAATCTTGTAAAAACGGGCTAATCGCCGGAACTGGGAAAAACGTGTAAAAAATACGACAAATTCATGAGTGAACAGAAGATATTCGCCGGGCCGCGCGTGCGCCGGATTCGCAACCAGGCCGGGCTCACCCAGACCGCGATGGCAGCCGATCTCGGCATCTCGCCGTCTTATCTGAACCTGATCGAGCGCAACCAGCGCCCGCTGACGGTGCAACTCCTTCTCAAGCTTGCCTCGGTCTACAAGATCGATCTCGAGGAACTGCAGGCCGGCGGCGATTCGCATCTGCCGCAGCTCAAGGAGATGTTTGCCGATCCGCTTCTCGTCGGCGAACTGCCGGGCGATCAGGAACTCGTCGAAGTCACCGACGCCGCGCCCAATGTGGCCTCCGCGATGCTGAAGCTCTACCGCGCCTATCGGGAAGGACAGGATCGCCTGACGGACCTTTCCGACCTGCTGGCGCGGGAAGGGCACGAGACCCGCCTTTCGGGCGCGCGGCTGCCGGTGGACGAGGCGCGGGAGGCGTTCGAGAAACGCGCCAATCATTTCGCCGGGATCGAGGAAGAGGCTGAGGCCTTCGTCAAGCTGCTTTCGCCGGGCGACGACCTTCTCGGCGCGCTGAAGTCCTGGCTGCGCGCCGATCACGGCATCGCGGTCAAGGTTCTGCCGGTCGCCACCATGCCGCAATGGCGCCGCCGCTACGACCGCCATTCCAACCGCCTTTTCATCTCCGAGCGGCTGTCCTCGCACGACCAGTTGCGCGAGGTCGCCATGGAAGCCGCGCTGCTGCGCATGCGCGTCGCCATCGATGCCGAGGTGGCCGCGCTGAAACTCTCCGGCGACGAGGCGCGCCGTATCGCCCGCTTCGAACTCGCCCGCTATGCGGCGCATGCGCTGATGATGCCCTACCAGCCTTTCCTGACGGCCTGCGAGCGCACGCAATATGACGTCGATGTCCTGCGCTCGCGGTTCAACGTGTCCTTCGAACAGGCGGCGAACCGCCTGACCATGATGCAGCGCCAGGGCACGGCCGGCATCCCATTCTTCATGCTGGAGGTCGATCATGCCGGAAACCGCTTCCGCCGCGCGGGCGCGACCGGCTACCCGCAGGCGCGGTTTGGCGGTGGCTGCCCGAAACTGCCGGTCCATTCGGTTTTCTCGCAACCCGGCCATATTGCCGTCGATGCGGTGGAGATGCCGGACGGAGCCCGCTTCCTCGTGATCGCGCGCACGCTGGAAGGCCCGCAGGGCGCCTTTCACGAGCGGCCGCGGCGCACAGCGATGCTGCTCGGCTGCGATATCGCCCACCGCGATCGGGTGATCTACGGAACGGCCCTGGCCGGCCCGACCGACGAGCCTGTCACGGTGCCGGTCGGGCCTGCCTGCCGGGTCTGCGAGAGGGCGGGTTGTCTTGCCCGCGCCGAACCCCCGATCACACGCCCCCTCGGCCTCGACGAGATGGTCACCGGCTTGAGCGCCTTCGATTTCGGTTAGCCCCGCAAAGGAACTACGGGTGCCAAAGGGTGGCAGCCTTGTGCGCGTGCCCTCAGCGAGTTCGCTCCAGAGAACCCGTCACTCCGCCGGGATCGCCCGGCCGGTTTGCGCGGTTTCGCGTCGCCAGCCGTCCAGCCAGATCTCGCCGAGCAGCCCTGTCAGGTAACCGCGGGTGATGTGGGCGCGTGCGGCGAAGTGTTCGTCCTGCATCAGGGTCCGGTGCAGGTCGCCCAGCCGGTAGAACGGTACGCTCGGATAGAGGTGGTGCTCGATGTGATAGTTGAGCCCGTGCGGGGCGAGGAACCAGGCTTCGAGAAAATTCGGGATGACCGTGCGTGTCTTGCCCAGTTCGCCTTCGCCGGTCAGGCCCGGGCCGAAATGCTCCGCCACGACCCGGATATAGAGGAACAGGAAGAACAGGGTGGAATAGGGGACGAGCCAGTAGAGCAGGGCCTCCTGCCACCAGCCCAACGCGACAAATGCCGCGATCAGGCAGAGATAATAGGACAGCCGCGCGATCTTGTAGCCGCGATTGGCGGGGTTGTCCGCCTGGATGCGGTGCAGCGCCGCGCGCATGTCGCGTACCGAGCTGACGCCGACGAAATAGCCGAGGACGTTCAGCACTGCGAAGCGCATTTCCTGCGGAAAGGTGAATTGCCGCGTCCCGACCTTTAGGATCCAGTCCGGATCCTTGTCGGTGCTGGTGTAGCGATGGTGGTCGAGATGGTTGCGCCTGTAGCCCGCCGTCGTCGCGAGGAGTGGCCATGCGACGAAGACGTCGCCGATCGCGTCGCTCCACCGTTTGTTCGCAACGAACCGGAAATGCGCGAATTCGTGCATCAGCGCGCCGAGGCCGTGCATGCCGCCCGCGATGACCGGTATCATGGCGAAATAGACGAGCCAGTTGCCGCTCCATTCGGCGATGGCGATCGCAAGCGCGATGACCGACCAGTCCGCCGCCAGAGCCAGCGCCGTGCGCCATGGTGAGAGGCGGGAAAGCGCCTTGAGCTTTCGTTTATCGATATGGGCCGGTGAAGCGGTCATGCGGCTTGCTCTCGATTTTATACGCGCCGGGCCTCATGGCCGGGGAGCCCGGCCTGCATGCGGCCCGCGACAGCGCTAGCACCCGCAGCGTTAAGATCCGCTCTAACGAAATGGTGCACATTGACTTAAGCCGTCGGATGTTTCGCGCATCTCCACGTTGACATTGCGCGACACGGCGCGCCAATTTGGCGCGACTTCAACAGCAGCCGGTGCAAAATTGCCGTCGTTCGATCCCGCCGATCTCATCTCTTTCGACCAACCTCCGACAATCGAAGAATACGAGACCTTCATGGCCGCAAATCCCGATTTGCAGGCTGTCGAGTTTCTGCTCGTCGACCCGAACGGCGTCATGCGCGGCAAATGGGCGCCCGCCGACAGCCTGAAGAAGGCCTTCGAGGAGGGCGTCAATTTCCCGATGTCGATCCACGGGCTGGACATCTGGGGCCGCGAGGTCTCTGAGACCGGGCTGCATATCGAAAGCGGCGACCGCGACGGCTATTTCCGCGCCGTGCCGGGAACATTGAGCCTCGTGCCCTGGGCCGGTCGCCCGACGGCGCAGGTGCTGCTGCGCGGTTTCACGCCGGAAGGCGAACCGCTGCGCTTCGATTGCCGCAACACGCTGGGGCGCATCACCAAGGCGCTCGCCAAGCGGGGTTTCTATCCGGTCGTCGCCTTCGAACTGGAATTCTACCTGCTGGAGCCGGGCACCGACTGGGACGACGGCATGCCGGCACCCGTCGGCGCGAATTCCGGCCCGGACCGCCAGCGCATGTACGGTCTTGACGATCTCGCCGAATATGGCGCGTTGTTCGAAGATATCCGCAATGCGGCCGAAGACCAGAACCTGCCGATCGACACCCTCGTCAAGGAGGCGGCTCCCGGCCAGTTCGAGGTCAATCTGAAGCATCGTAACGACCCGCTGCGCGCGGCCGACGACGTGATCATGCTGCGCCGCATCGTCTTCGGTTGCGCCCGAAAGCACGGGTTGCAGGCGACCTTCATGGCCAAGCCCTTCATCGAATATGCGGGCAACGGCATGCATGTGCATGCTTCGGTGCTGGACGCCGAGGGCAACAACGTCTTTTCGGGCGAGGCGGGCGAAAAGAACCTCGGGGGCGTGATTTCCGAACTGATCCGCACCATGCCGCAGGCCTTGCTGCTGTTCATCAACACGTGGAACGGTTTCCGGCGCATCCAGCCGGGGTCCTATGCGCCGACGCGCGCGGTCTGGGCGGAGAACAACCGCTCCGTCGCGCTGCGCATTCCTGCCTCGACGGATGCGAACCGGCGGGTCGAGCACCGCATCGCCGGCGCCGACGCCAATCCGTATATCGTGCTCTGCGCGATCCTGCAGGCGATGATGGACGGGCTGGAAAAACTGGCTCCCCCGCCGCCTCCGGTGACGGGCAACGCCTACGACAATCTGGAGGCGGAGCAGTTGCCCGACGACATGGACGAGGCGCTGCAGTTGACCCAGGCGGGCGCGTTTTGCGACCGGGCGCTCGGGCCGGAACTGTCGAAGATCTACAAGGACCTCAAACGTGCGGAAATCCTCGCGTTCTGGGCCGAGATCACGCCTCTCGAACGCACCACCTATCTCTGATCTTCTCCGAAAAATGCCTGTTTTTACGGCAGTTTCGAAGATTGGAAATTCCTTGTGCGTCCGCGAAATCCCCAATAGTCTTTCGGCGGGACTATCATGGGGCAGTCACCACGCCGCTCCGTCTCGAACATCAGGGAGTATGAGATGATCCGTTCGAAAATGCTACTTGCGACCGTTGCCGCCATTGCGACGATGGCCGTGACGGCCGACGCTCAGGACCGCGTCGTGAACATCTACAACTGGTCCGATTACATCGATGAATCCATCCTCGAGGAGTTCACGGAAGAGACCGGCATCAAGGTCGTCTACGACGTTTTCGATTCCAACGAGGTGCTGGAAACCAAGCTTCTCGCCGGCTCGACCGGCTACGACATCGTCGTGCCGACCGGAACCTTCCTCGCCAACCAGATCAAGGCGGGCGTGTTCCAGAAGCTCGACAAGTCGAAGCTGCCGAATCTGGATAACATGGATCCGGCGATCTCCGAGCGCCTGGAAAAATACGATCCGGGCAACGAGTATGCCATCAACTACATGTGGGGCACGACCGGTCTCGGCATCAATGTCGACATGGTCAAGGAGCGCCTTGGCGAGGACGCCGTCCTGAACACATGGGACCTGATGTTCGACAAGGAGACGGCCGACAAGCTGGCCGATTGCGGCATCTTCATGCTGGACGCGCCGACCGAAACGATCCCGGCGACGCTGAATTATCTCGGCATGGACCCGGACCTGAAGACGCAGGAAGGCTACGACGCGGCCAAGGAAAAGCTGAGCGAGATCCGGCCCGACATCCGCAAGTTCCACTCATCGGAATACATCAATGCTCTCGCCAATGGCGACATCTGCATGGCGATGGGCTGGTCCGGCGACATCCTTCAGGCGCGCGATCGTGCGGCCGAGGCCGATGCCGGCGTGACCGTCGAATACATCATCCCGAAAGAGGGCGCCCTGATGTGGTTCGACAACATGGCGATTCCGTCCGATGCGCAGCATGTCGAGGAAGCGCATGAATTCCTGAACTACATCATGCGTCCGGAGGTCATGGCGAAGGCGTCGAACTACGTCTACTACGCCAACGGCAACGCGGCCTCGAAGGAATTCCTCGCCGAGGACGTCATCGGCGACCCGGCGATCTATCCGAGCGACGAGACGATCGACCGTCTCTACACGGTCTCTCCGGAGAACGCCCGCGAGAAACGGATGCTCAACCGGACCTGGACCGCGGTGAAGTCGGGCCAGTAATCCTCATCGGCTCCGGCGCATGCGCCGGAGCCGTTTTCCTTCAACGGCGGATTGGGGACATCATGCCATCGCTTGGAAGCATTAGGCGCTCTTTCGCGCCCTGGGACGATCCCGCGGCGAAGCCGTATATTTCCTTCAAGAACGTCACCAAGCGGTTCGGCGATTTCGTCGCCGTCGACAATCTCTCGCTCGATGTCTACGAGCGCGAGTTCTTCTCGCTGCTCGGTCCGTCCGGCTGCGGCAAGACCACGCTGCTGCGCATGCTGGCCGGCTTCGAGGAGCCGACCGAGGGCGAACTCTATCTCGACGGCCAGCCGCTGAAGGGCGTGCCGCCGCACAAGCGGCCGGTCAACATGATGTTCCAGTCCTATGCGCTGTTCCCGCATATGAGCGTCGCCGACAACATCGCCTTCGGCCTGAAGCAGGACGGCATGGAAAAAGGCGCCCGCGACGAGCGCGTGGCGCAGATGCTCAAGCTCGTGAAGCTGGAAGAATTCGCCCGCCGCAAGCCGCATCAATTGTCCGGCGGCCAGCGCCAGCGCGTCGCGCTTGCCCGCGCTGTCGCGAAGCGCCCGAAACTCCTGATCCTCGACGAGCCGCTCGGTGCGCTCGACAAGAAACTGCGCGAGGAAACCCAGTTCGAACTGATGGACCTGCAGCAGGAACTGGGCCTGACCTTCATGATCGTGACCCACGACCAGGAAGAGGCGATGACCATGTCCGACCGCATCGCGGTGATGGACAAGGGCATCATCGCGCAGATCGGCACGCCGGCGGAAATCTACGAGGCCCCGGATACGCGTTACGTCGCCGACTTCATCGGGTCGGTGAACACCCTTGAGGGCAAGGTCGTTTCCTCCGATGAGGCTCATGTCACCATCGAAGGGCCCGACGGCCGGATCGTCGGGGGGCTGAGGGGGAGCAAGGCCCCCGCCGACGGCCAGACCGTGTGGTTCGCGATCCGGCCGGAGAAGATGCAGGTCAGCCGGGAGAAGCCGGCGGAGGCCGCCAATGCGCTGGAAGGCGAGGTCTGGGACGTCGCCTATCTCGGCGACATGACGATCATCAACGTCAAGCTCGAATCCGGCAATGTGGTGCAGGCCGCGATGATCAACCGGTCGCGCCTCGTCGACGACCCGATCGGCTATGACGAGCGAATCTGGCTCTCCTTCAGCGCCGATTCCGGCATCATGCTGGAGCGCTGAGCACCATGATGCGCGCGCTCACCAACCGGCTGGTCATCCTGATCCCCTATGTCTGGCTGCTGTTCTTCTTCCTGCTGCCGTTCCTGATCGTGCTGCGCATATCGCTGTCCGATCTCGAATACGGCGCGCCGCCATATACGCCGCAATTCAGCTTTTCCGACGGCTGGAGCGTGATCTGGGAGAAGCTGTCCGCTCTCGATTTCGAGAATTTCTCCTTTCTCGCCAGCGACTCGCTCTACATCAACTCCTACCTGTCGAGCCTGCAGATCGCTCTGGTCTCCACGTTCCTCACGCTGCTGCTCGGTTTTCCGCTGGCCTATGGCATGGCGCGTGCGCCGGATGGATTGCGGCCGATCCTGCTGATGTTGGTGATCCTGCCTTTCTGGACGTCTTTCCTGATCCGCGTCTATGCCTGGATCGGTATCCTCAAGCAGGAGGGCCTGCTCAACCAGCTTCTGCTCTGGCTGGGCGTCATCGACGCGCCGCTTGAGATCCTGTCGACCAACAAGGCGGTCTATATCGGTATCGTCTATTCCTACCTGCCTTTCATGGTGCTGCCGATCTATTCGACTCTGGAGAAGCTGGATGAATCGCTTGTCGAGGCGGCGCGCGATCTCGGCTGCACGCGCATCGGCGCCTTCTGGAAGGTGACCGCCCGGCTTGCGGTTCCCGGTATCATGGCGGGATGCCTCCTGGTGTTCATTCCGGCGGTCGGCGAGTTCGTGATCCCCGATCTGCTCGGCGGGTCCGGCACGCTGATGATCGGCAAGACCCTGTGGACCGAGTTCTTCAACAACAGCGACTGGACCGTGGCGTCGGCCATCGCGATCATCCTGCTGATCGTCCTGGTCGTGCCGATCGTCTGGTTCCAGAACGCGCAGGCGAAGGCAACGGAGGCGGGCGGATGACGGCACGCTGGTCATGGTTCAACATATCGTCGGTCGTCGTCGGCTTTGCCTTCCTCTACCTGCCGATCGTCCTGCTGATCGTCTATTCCTTCAATGAATCCCGGCTGGTCACGGTCTGGGCGGGCTTTTCCACCAAGTGGTATAGCGAGCTGTTCCAGAACCAGGGCATTCTGGATGCTGCCTGGGTGACCGTGCGCGTCGCCTTCATCTCGGCGAGTGTCGCGACCGTTCTCGGAACGATGGCCGCCGTCGCGCTGGTCCGCTACACGCGTTTTCGCGGCCGCACCGTCTTCACCGGCATGGTCTATGCGCCGCTGGTCATGCCCGAGGTCATCACCGGCCTGTCGCTGCTGCTGCTCTTCGTGGCGATCAACTTCGCCCGCGGCTTCTGGACCGTGACGCTGGCGCACATCACCTTCTCGCTGTGTTTCGTCGCGGTGGTCGTGCAGTCGCGGCTGGTCAGTTTCGACAAGTCGCTGGAGGAGGCGGCGATGGATCTCGGCTGTCCGCCCTTCCAGGCCTTCATGAAGGTCACATTGCCGGTGATCTTCCCTGCCGTCATTTCCGGCTGGATGCTCGCCTTCACCCTGTCGCTCGACGATCTGGTGATCGCATCCTTCACCTCGGGGCCGGGCGCGACGACGCTTCCGATGAAGATCTACAGCCAGGTCCGGCTTGGCGTGACCCCGGAAATCAACGCGGTCTGTACCATCCTGATTGCTATCGTGACGACCGGCGTGCTGATCGCGGCGCTCCTGCAAAAGCGCCGGGCGTTTCTCGGCAACAACGAGTAGGGCAGCGCTAGCCGCGTGGCGGGCGCAGCATGTAGGCGATCGCCCAAAGCGGGATAATGATCATCGATCCGAGGACCATGTTCGGAAGCGCCCAGGCTATCGCCTTCTGCGCGAGTTCGGCGATGTGTTCGGGTGTCATGCCCACCTTGGCGAGCATCTCGGCAGCCGACATGTCGAAGGCCGACAGCAACGCGCCGCACAAAAGCGACGCGAGCGCGATCTTGATCGACATCGACAGAATATGAAACACGAAGCTCCGAGCCCCTGAAAAACCCCGGGGCAACCTAAAGGCCAAACGCCTAAAAACTGTTTAAAAATCGTCGCGTCGCGTTAACCGCCCGTTAAGCACGCGATCAGGGCTCGTGCGGTATCAGGACCGGCGTCGCATAGGGGTTGTCCCACGATCCACCGATGAAATGCTGCACGGGCGGTATCCGGGTTTCGGCATCGCTGCGCGGCTCGGCGATGGTCGTGAGCGCCAGGCTCGCGGTGCCGTAGGGAATGACGCCGTTCAACTGAACCGTCCCGCTGGGATAATTGATGGCGCCCTTGTCGACGATGATGACGCCGTCCTGGATCAGGGCGTTGATTTCGAGGCGGTCGAAAACCTCGCTCGTCACGGTGTTGTCCTGAAGGCGGAAGAAGGTCTGGCGTTCGCCTTCGCCGCCGAAAGTTCGGAACGCGACGCCGTTCAACTGCCCGCCGGTCACGACCAGCGACATCTCGCCATTGGCGCGCCTGAACAGGTCGCTCCAATGCGAAATGGGCGACTGGATAGTCACGTTGCCCGATGTCGTGCCGCGCGGGAACAGGCCGTTGAGTTGAAGCGCGTCGGCAGCCGCGCCGCCATTCACGTCGGTCAATGTCGCGCCGAGCATGCCGACGAGCTGTCCATCGTCCGGCATGAGCTTGAGATGCGCCTGCAGCCGGCCGCCATAGGCCGTCGCGTCGGGCAGTTCGAAGACGGCGCCGCCATTGCGGATCTGGGTCACCGCCGCGATGTCGGTGAATTGCAGGGCGCCCGCCGCCGCGCTTTTCGCCGACAGCCGCAAGTCGACATCCATCTGTTCGAGGATTTCCTTGTAGACCGGTTCCGCCATCGATTCCGGCGTGCGCGGCAACCCGGAGAACGCGGACAGGAAAGCGAGAATGTCGATCTGCTCGAAATCCAGCGTGGCGGTGACGAAAGGCTTGCCGGTTTCCGTCTGCGCGAGTTCCAGAACGCCTGTCCCGGTGCTTTCCTGCATGGTGACGCTGAGGTTTTCGAACCGGATCTTCTTGGCGTCGCCGCGAATGGCGCCGGTCAGCGCGAGGCTGCCGACCGCACCGCCCGTGGTGATGTCCGCGCCGACCCATTCGAGCAACTGCCGCAGCGAGGGCGTTTTCACCGACACCTCGCCTTCGGCGAAGGGGGCCTCGCCGATGCCGAGCCTGCCGTCGAAGGAGTAGGTCAGGATGTCGCTTGTAATGGATTGCCGGACGCCGCTGATCCGGCGGGACAAGAACATCAGGGCGTTGTCGATTTCGGCTTTCTGCTGGAAAGCCGCGCCGCGCCAGATGCCCTGCAGCGTGGCGGTCAGCCTGTCGTCGAGGCGTGGCCACGAGACCACGCCATTGACGGCCGTGATGCGTTCCGGCTGTTCGCCGGCGGGCGTCACGAACTCCACGATGCCGTTATCGATGGTCACTGTTCCGAGGTGTTGGCGCGCCGATGCCGTGGATTGCGGCGGCGGGGTTTCACCGGCGTCTTCCGCTTCGCTGACTTCTTCACGCACGCGCGTGATTTCCCGGCCGAGCCGGCCCCCGATCGCGCCGAGATCGATCCGGCCGTGATCGTCCACCAGCACGCGCATGACCGGTCGAATGAAATGAAACTGGGTGAATTCCGGCTTGCGCGCCAAAAGGCTCGTTACGGGGATGGACACCTCGACACTGTCGACGACGAGGAAATCGGACGGGGTTTCGCCCTGTTGTCGGGTGTCGCTCGGAATGCGCAAATCATTGAGGCGCGCGACCGGATTGGGAAAGAGGTCGATATCGACGCGGCCTTCGACACGGATTTCCTGGCCCGTGATGTCGGCGAGTTCCCGCTCGATGCCGGTCCGGACAAATTCGCTGGAGACGAAGACCGGCAGAAGCATCCAGAACGCGACAAAGCCGAGTGCAGAAAGGCCGACAAGCCAAACACCGATCCGCGTCGCTCTTGCCGTCATGCCCGATTCGCCATCCTGCCGGTGCGAAACCGCCCGGTTTTCCTTTTTGCGCCGGAGCCTATACGGAAGTGAGGTCAATTCAAGGCTTGCTGCCTGCAAACGGACATTTTACCAGAGAGCGCCCACTGAAAGATCGAGAGAGGCCCGAATGACCACGCCAGCCCCCCTTTGGACGCCAAGCGAAGACGCCGTGCGCGCGTCCGCGATGATGCGGCTGATGCAAGCGGCCGAGGCCCGCTACGGCGCGCCGTCGGGTGACTATCAGTCCTTTCACAAATGGAGCGTCGAAAACCGCGAGCCGTTCTGGTCGCTCGTCTGGGACGATTGCGGCGTCGTGGGCGACAAGGGAGACCGGGTGCTGGTCGATGGTGACCGGATGCCTGGCGCGCGGTTCTTTCCCGATGCCCGGCTGAACTTCGCCGAAAACCTGCTCGCCAAGGCGGGCGAGGGCGATGCCATGGTCTTTCGCGGCGAGGACAAGCATGAAAAGCGGGTCTCCTGGGCGGAGCTGCACGCGATGGTCTCGCGCCTGCAGCAGCATTTCCGGGCGCTCGGTATCGGCAAGGGCGACCGGATCGCCGCGATGATGCCGAACATGCCCGAGACGGTCGCCGCGATGCTGGCGGCGACATCGATCGGCGCGGTATGGTCCTCCTGCTCGCCGGATTTCGGACCGAAGGGCGTGCTGGACCGGTTTTCGCAGATCGAGCCGGTGATTTTCATCGCCTGCGACGGCTACTGGTACAACGGCAAGAAGCAGGACATTTCGGGCAAGCTGGCGGAGATCCTGCCGGGCCTGCCGACCGTGAAGAACGCCATCATCGTCGATTATCTCGGCAATGCGGAAGCCGTGGCGGCCGACCTCGACAACGCCGAGCCGCTTGCCGCCGTTCTCGGCAGCTACGAGAAAAAGCCGTTGGAATTCGAGCGTCTGCCTTTCGAGCACCCGCTCTATATCCTGTTTTCATCCGGCACGACCGGAATCCCGAAATGCATCGTCCATTCGGCCGGTGGAACGCTTCTGCAGCATCTCAAGGAACACCGCTACCATGCCGGCGTCGAGGCGGGCGACCGCGTGTTCTATTTCACCACCTGCGGCTGGATGATGTGGAACTGGCTCGTCTCCGCGCTCGCCAGCGGCGCGACGCTGCTTCTCTTCGACGGCTCGCCCTTCGCGCCGGATGGCAATGTGCTGTTCGATTACGCGCGCGACGAAGGCATGACCTATTTCGGCACCTCGGCGAAATATATCGACGCCGTCCGCAAGGAGGGCCTGCGGCCGATGGAGACGCATGACCTGTCGAAGGTGCGCGTCATTTCCTCCACCGGTTCGCCGCTGTCGCCCGAATGCTTCGCCTTCGTCTACGACGCGATCAAGAAAGACGTGCACCTCGCCTCGATTTCCGGCGGCACCGATATCGTCTCCTGCTTCGTTCTCGGCGTGCCGATCCTGCCGGTCTATACCGGAGAGATCCAGGGCCCCGGCCTCGGCATGGCGGTCGAGGTCTGGAATGATGAAGGCAAGCCGGTCGTCGGCGAGAAGGGCGAACTGGTCTGCACGAAGGCGTTCACCTCGATGCCCGTCGGTTTCTGGAACGATCCGGACGGCGCGAAATATCGCGCCGCCTATTTCGAGCGTTTCGACAATATCTGGTGCCATGGCGATTTCGCCGAATGGACGGAGCGCGGCGGCATGATCATCCATGGCCGCTCCGACGCGACGCTCAATCCCGGCGGCGTGCGCATCGGGACGGCGGAGATCTACAATCAGGTCGAACAGATGCCGGAAGTGCTGGAGGCGCTCTGCATCGGCCAGGACTGGGACAATGATGTGCGCGTCGTCCTGTTCGTGCGCCTCGCCGAGGGCGTCGTGCTCGATGACGATCTTCAAAAGGCGATCCGCACGAGGGTCCGCACCGGCGCCTCGCCGCGCCATGTGCCGGCGCGCATCGTGGCGGTGACGGACATCCCGCGCACCAAGTCCGGCAAGATCGTGGAACTCGCCGTGCGCGAGGTGGTTCACGGCCGGCCGGTCAAGAACAAGGAGGCGCTGGCCAACCCGGAAGCGCTGGCCCTGTTTGCGGATTTGCCGGAACTTCAGGCCTGAGCGGTATCGTGAATGGGCATGCCTCGCGCGTTAACCAAACGCAAATGTTTCGTTCCGGTATCGGACAGGCGGGGCGCCCGTTAACGGTCTGTTAAGGAGCGGTCGTTAATGGTCTCCTAACAGATTTGGAAACGTCCGCGTTCCAGATTGAGCCGCTCGAAATTCCAGCAGACAACTTTTATGGCGCCGCGAGGCGCCTTTCTTTTTGGCCGGTTCAGCTGGCGAGAACGCGCGAAGGCGGGAAGACGATTTCCACTGCCGTGCCGCGGCCGGGCTCCGACTGGATCGCGAATTCCGCGCGGTTCGCTTCGACGAGCGCCTTGGTCAACGGCAGCCCGAGGCCGGTGCCGTCGCCGCGCGCCCGGCCGAGCGATGCGACCTGCTGGAACGGTTGCAGCGCCGTCTCGATTTCCTTTGTCGACATGCCGATCCCGGTGTCCTTGATGCGCAGGACCACTTCGCCCCGCGCATTGTAGGTCGTGGAGACGATGACCTGTCCGCCTGAATGGGTGAACCGGACCGAGTTCGACAGCACGTTCAGGACAATCTGCTTGAGGCTGCGCATGTCGGCGACGACATCCGGCAGATCCTCGTCCAGCGAGGAGCGGATGATGACCCTGTTGCGGTTGGCCTGCGGCTGGATCATCGCAATCGCCTCGTTGACCGCCTCGTTGAGCGGCACGCTCTCGAATTCGAGTTCCTGCTTGCCGGCCTCGATCTTGGAGATGTCGAGCAGGTCGTTGACCAGGTCGAGCACGTGCTTGCCGCTCTTGTTGATGTCGACGAGATAGCTCTTGTAGCGCTCGTTGCCGATCGGGCCGAAACGCTCCTCGGCCATCAGTTCCGAAAAGCCGATGATCGCGTTGAGCGGAGTCCGGATCTCGTGGCTGATCTTGGCGAGGAACTCGCTCTTGTGGCTCGATGCACTCTCGGCTTCGCGCTGCGCGTCGCGAAGCGCCTGCTCTGTCTGTTTCCAGGCGGTGATGTCGCGCACGACAGCGCAGAAGCCGTTCGAGGTCTCCAGCCGGCCAATGGTCATGAACAGCGGCAGGAAGCCGCCGTTCTTCTCGCGGCCGAGCACTTCCAGCCCCTCATTGAGAACGCTGGCCACGCCGTTATTGGCGAGTCCGCTGATGTAATCGAGTGCCGCTGCCTGGCTCTCCTGGGCAAACAGCGTGCCGAAACTCTTGCCTTCGATTTCCTCGCCCGAATAGCCGAACAGGGCGGACGCCGAGCCGTTCAGCGAGCGGATGACGCCATCCTTGGCGAGCACCACCACGCCGTCCGTCGCGGTGTCGAGTATGGCGCGCAGTTCCTCGGCTTCCGACACGGTGCTGTCGGTCGCATCCGCAGCGTCGTCGTCCGTATCGGTCTGCGGTTCGAAGGCGAACATCAGCGCGGTGCGGCCATGCCATGGCACCGCCTGCATATGCGCCCGCGCCGACACGGTGGCGTCGTCGGCGGTGCGCAGCGCGAGCACACCGTCTTCCGATGCCTCGCCCATGAACAGCGCGTCGATTCCGCCGGCTTGGTTCAACGTGCCCGCATCGCGATAGCCGGTCATCTCCACGAAGGCCTCGTTGGCGAACAGCGCCACGTCGTCGCGGTGGATGAGGATCGGCAGGGGCAGGGCGTCGAGGAAGCCCGGCGTCAGTCCGTCGCGATCCTGCTCGTCATGCGGCCCGGTCGCGAAAGCCGAGGGCATGTAGTCATGCAGCGTCTCCGCCTCGCTCTCGCCCTCGGAAACGGCTTCGGTATCTTCATCAAGTTCGGGAGCCGCGTCGGCTTCTTCAATCACGTTTTCGACCGGGCTTTCCGGTTCCGCGATCGGTTCGTCCACTGCATCCGTTTCGATGGTGCTTTCGGCCGGAACGTCCTCGCTGATGTGGTCGTCGCGGATTTCGGATGGCATTTCACGGCCGGCCGGAGCTTCCGCGTCGCCCTCCTGCTTGCGTGCCCATCCCAGCACGTCGCCGATCTGGCGGAACGCGGCCTGTTCGTTGGCGTTGAGCGCATCCATCGAGGTCTGGCTGCGGCGCTTGCTTTGGAGATCGATGACCTTGTCGCTTTCGCGCCGCAGGGGAACGGGCGCGACCGAGGAAAGGGCGGGGACCTCGCCGCCGAACGGATCGGCCGGTGGAGTCGTCTCGCCCGCTTCGGATGTCCGCGCGGAATCGGGCTCCTGTTCGATTTCCGGGCTCACGGTGTCTTCGTTCACGGGCTCGGATTGGTGTTCGGGGGCGGCGGGCATGCCCTGGGCGACGAGCGCCAGGCCGAGCTTCTCGGGATCCGGCTTGCGTTCGCCCATGCGCACGATACCGAAGCCGCGATAGCCCTCGAATTCGCGCTGGCGGTTGTAGGAAGGCAGGGCGGCGAGGTCGACCGGTACCCGGTAGGCCGTCCCTTCGACGGGCCACAACACGCTCTTGCCCGACCAGGTATCGTGGCGTTTCAGCGAGGCGCTGATTTCACCCGAGGGATCGAGTTCGAACACGCGCGCAACCTCCTCGAAAGTCCGGCCGGCGATGTCGGCCGCATGCGGGCCGACCGCCGAGGCGAATTCCGGCGAGATGTCGCTGAAGGTGCCGTCGCTGTCGGTCTTCCAGACGAAGCGGACAGGCCCATGGGCGTTTTCGAAGTCGGCGACGAATGCCGGAGCCGGCGCCGTTTCGGTTTCCGGTTCCTCCGCAGCGGCCGCATGGGCTTCCGCTTCGTCCGATATCGTGACCTCTTCTTCGAAACGGGATGTTTCTTCCGTCTCCGTCTCCGTCTCGATCTCCACGACTTCCGTCTCGGCGACGGCTTCCGGAATGGCTTCCGCCTCGTCCGGTGCGACGGGTGCCTCGATCGCAAGCGGAGCAGCCGGTTCCGGAGCCTCGTCGATGATGTTGCTCGTTTCGGGAGCAGCGACTGCCGTTTTTTCAGGCTGGTCGAGGGCATCGCCAGAGGTGACGGCCATGATCAGATGAAACGGTGGCGTGTCGGTCAGGCGTGCGATCGCCACGGCGACCGGGACGGCAGGGCGCGGCGTGACGAGACGCTTGACCAGCCGGTCCTTCTCGTCGCGCACGTCGTGAACGAGCGCGCTGATCGCATCGGCGGGAAAGGAAATGCCGGAGAACAGCGGATCGGCGGCCACGAGCATGCCATTGGCATCCACGATGGCAGCGCCCGCGCCCTCCGTCGCCAGACCGGAAATCGCGGCAAGCGCAGTATCGTCCGCGTCGCTTTTTGTTTCACCTGTCTCGATGACCGTGACGATGCAGGATGAGCCGTCATTGCCGCGGCTCTGGCGGACCTTCGCGGGAAGCAGCTTGCTCTTGATGCCCGATGTCACGCGAATATGCGTTGTTATCTCCGCATTTCCCGCGGCGCGGGACGCCGCGGTCCTGATCTGGCGCAACGCCGTGCCGAGCCCGGACGGTCCCTCCGCCTCGAATTCGCCAATGGAGGAAAAGCCGAACAGCGACGCCGCGCTTCCGTTCGCCCACAGGAGGTCTTCCATGTCGCCGGAGAAGACGGCGATCGGTTTGCCGGACAGGAAGTTTTCTCTCACGCCGTCCCATGTGGCGATGTCGATAAAGGAATAGCGGGTGCTGGCGTCGGCCATGGTGTCACTCTCGGCAAATGCCCGGAAGGCTCCGGTTAATGAAAGATTAATTGCCATTTCGGCCCCGGCGCGTCCAGCGCACCGGGCAGGTCGGCCGTTTCAAGTTCCATATGTAGTTAACATGAAAGCGCAGGGCAGCCATGCTTATTGTGCAGTGCAATATAATGTTGCAATGCACAAAAAAAGTGCTATATACGCCTCACAGTTCAAGTCACACGAATTCGAAGGAATTATGATTATGGCCAAAGCCGCTCCGAAAACCGAAACCGCCGACGTCTTTGCCTTTCCGGGTATCGACGCCGCTCCGTTCGCCGACCAGTTCCGCACCTTCGCTGAGCAGGGCATGTCGAAATCCAAGGAAGCCTACGACAACATGAAGACTTCCGTGGAAGAGGCCCAGAAGGCTGTCGAGACCTCGATGGAAACCGCACAGACTCAGGGCACCAAGGTTTCGCTCACCGCTCTCAACGCAATGCGCGCCAACACCGAAGCTGGTTTCGCGCATCTCGAAAAGCTCTTCGGCGTGAAGACGCTTGCCGAAGCTTTCGAGATCCAGACCGCCTTCGTTCGCAAGCAGGCCGAGATGGCCGTCGACCAGGCCAAGGAAATGCAGACCGTTTCCAAGGAAGCCGTCGATGCGATGTCCGCGCCGGTCAAGGCCGCGACTGAAAAGGCCATGGCGTCCATCAAGGCTGCCTGAGGCATCGCACATCGCCGCCATCTCCTCCCGGCGGCCAGTGCATAAGAGAAAGGCCGGATTCGTCCGGCCTTTTTCTTTTGGCAATTGCGTGCCCGCCGGACGATCCGGTCTTGCAAAACGGCCGATGAACGCGTATTCGACGCGCCGGTATCGCTGATCCCATGCGAACGTAGCTCAGTTGGTTAGAGCGCTGGATTGTGGCTCCAGAGGTCGGTGGTTCAAATCCACCCGTTCGTACCATCTCCTCCCTTGTCCCGAATTCGAGCTTTTCGCGTCCCGGCGGCAATGATGGCGATACAATTTTTTCCCTCGGCATGGTTGAGCGCGGATTGACCAAACGGTAAGGATTCGCGTCACGCGGCAACCTGGCGACTGCCATGGGCGAAGCGTAACAGCGGTTGCCGAGTGTTGGAGGCAGAGTGGAAGTAGCGCCCGAGTACTTGGTTGCATGCGCTGGCGTGATCTACGTGTGCGCTTTCCTGATCATCAACCAGATCTTCCTTCGCATCACCCTGCTGGTGGGATCAGTCTTCTACGTCTGGTACTATTTCATCGTCGCGGACGTGCCGCTCTGGGCGGCGATTTTCAGCAATTTTGCCATCTTTCTCGCGAATTCGACCGGTCTCGCAATGCTGTTGCTGCGTGGCTCGAAGCTGATCATCCCGCAGCAATACCGGGACATATATCCGCTCTTTTCCGTTCTCCAGCCCGGCGACTTCCGCACCCTGATTCAGTTGTCGAAACGGTATGTCGCGGACAGCGATATCGAGATGACCGCGGAGGACGCGCCGGTCCGAAAGCTCTATTTCGTGGTCGAAGGGAAGGTCGAGGCTTGCAAGCGTGGCCAGAGCTTTTCGCTGTCCGACGGGATATTCGTCGGCGAGATCGGCTACCTGACGTGCAACGCCGCATCGGCGACCACGACGCTCGCCGCCGGAAGCGATGTCCTGGAGTGGGATGTCGATACCCTCCGGCGCAAGGCAAAACGCAGCCCGCGTTTCAATCTGGCGCTCGACGCGGCCATCTCGAAGGATCTTGCGACAAAGGTGTCCCGCGCGGGTGCTCCGATCGCCAATGTCGGGCAGATTGTCTGAGTGCACTTCCGGTTGCAGTGGAATCGAAATGCACTGCCTCTCGCCTCCGGCTCGAACGCGCATGTTGCTGCTGAAGTTTCTATCGAGACCTGAAGTGTCCCGGGACATTTTCGCGTTCAGAAGAGGTCGCCCTGCTGCGACGGTTTCTTCTTCGGTTTCGGAGGCGTCGATCCGGACCCCTCCGTGGCCACAACGCCGACCCGCTCGCGGCCGGCGAATTCGATCGTGAGCGTCGCGCCTTTCTTCACGCCCGACGCCCGTTTGACCGGCTGGTCCTTGTCGTCGCGCACCAGTGCGAAGCCGCGATCGAGAACGGATTCGTAGGACAGCGTTTTTAACAGCCGCCCCTTCTGATCGAGCGTGTTGCGGGCGTCCGTCAGGCGCAGGTCTAGCGCCCGGAACAGCCGGGCGGAGAGCTCGCCCAGCCGGTCGGAACCCAGGCGCCGCTGCCTGTCGATCCCCGATATGGTCAACCGCGACGCGCGCAGCTTGAGCGCCTCGCCCTTGCGGTCGGCGACGCGGCGCAGCGCGCGCGGCAGGTCGCGTTCGAAGCGCTCGAGCGAGCGCCGGTCGCGGTCGGCGAGCGCGGCGAGCCGGTTCGGATTGAGCCGTCCGGCCGCCAACGCATAGGCGCTGCGCTTGGCGGTAACGTTGGTGCCGAGCCCCTGGGCGAGCCGCCGCTCCAGATTGTCGAAACTCTGCCGTGGCATCGCCAGCAGGCCGTCCGGCGCGGGCAGGGCGCGCGAAGCCGCGCGCAGTGCGTCGCGCTTGCGGTCGGCAAGACGTCCGATCCCGGATTTGAGCCGCGCGCCGAGTTGGGCGATGTTGGCCTCGAGTTCCGCCCTGACCGGCACGGCGATCTCGGCCGCGCCCGTCGGTGTCGGCGCACGGACATCGGCCGCATGGTCGATCAGGGTCCAGTCGGTTTCATGGCCGACAGCCGAGACGAGCGGAATCATCGATTCCGCCGCCGCGCGCACCACGGCTTCCTCGTTGAACCCCCAGAGGTCTTCCAGGCTTCCGCCACCACGCGCCACGATCAGGACATCCGGGCGCGCGATGCCCTGGCTGCCGTCGAGCGCGTTGAAGCCGCGGATCGCATTGGCGACTTCCGCGCCGCAGGTATCGCCCTGGACGCGCACGGGCCAGACGATCACATGCAGCGGAAAGCGGTCGTTGATCCGGTGCATGATGTCGCGGATCACCGCGCCGGTCGGCGAGGTGACGACGCCGATGACGCGCGGCATGTAGGGCAGAAGCTGTTTGCGCTCCTCGGCGAAGAGGCCTTCGGCCGCGAGCTTCCTGCGCCGCTCCTCCAGCAGCGCCATCAGCGCGCCGGCGCCGGCCGGTTCGATATTGTCGATGACGACCTGGTATTTCGAAGACCCCGGATAGGTCGTCAGCTTGCCGGTGGCGATGACTTCCAACCCTTCCTCGGGCAGGAAGGAAAGCTTGGAAAACGCGCCGCGCCAGATCACAGCGTCGATCCGCGCCTTTTCGTCCTTGAGCGTGAAATAGGCGTGGCCTGACGAATGGGGCCCGCGCCAGCCGGACACTTCGCCACGAATCCGGACACGGTCAAACCGGTCCTCGATCGTCCGCTTGACCGCGAAGGAGATTTCCGAGACCGAAAATTCGGCGACATTCGAGCGTGGGGAATCGGTGGGTGCCGGCTGATCGTTCATGACGCCAATAACGCCGACGGATGCCGCGCGGTCAAGGTCGGCCGTCATTACGGATTTTCCGTTCGGCGGGACTGGAAACCGCGCGCGGCTTCTTTATATAAACATTCTTGAATATGTCGTTTTCAACATATGCCCCCAACCGAGGAAGACATCATGCAGACCGAAAAACTCGCCAATGGCACGCTCGACACATGGACCGCAAACGAGGTGGCGGACGCCTACGACAAGGGCGAGATCGTCCTGATCGACGTGCGCACGCCGGCCGAGTACATGTTCGAACATGTCGACGGCGCGATGCTTGCGCCGATGTCCTTCCTGAAGGTCAGGAACATTCCCGACAACGAAAAGCGCCCGGTGGTCTTCTATTGCGGATCGGGCGTGCGCTCGAAGAAAATCGCCACGATGTGCCTGGAGGCGGGCTTCTCCAATATCGCCCACATGGAAGGCGGATTCGGCGGCTGGAAGGCTGCGGGCCTGCCCTATATCGGCACCAACATGGCGACCGGCGCACCGGAACCGCGTCAGCCGTAACGCCTCGGCTTGCGGCGGTCGCGAGCGATCACGACCGCCGTTTCATGCCGTCCAGATAGCTGTCGAAGATCTGTTCCATCGACTTCTGGTACTGTGACTGCGTCTTGCGTCCGGCCTCGAACATCTCGCCGAACAGGTCGCCATAGGGATTGCCTGACGTCGGTTCGGGTTCAGGCTCCGGCTCCGGTTCGGGTTGCCGCGCCTGTGGCTGCGCGAAACCGCCCTTCATCATGTCCTGGAAGATACGCCCGAGCGGATTGTTCATCGGGTTCATCGGATCGAAATCCGGCTCCGCACGCTTTTGCGGCTCCGGTTTCGATTGCGCCGCGCCGCCGAACATCTGTTCCAGCGCCTTGCCGAATGGGTTCTCGAACGGGTTTGCCGCCGGTTCCGGCTCCTGCCGGCGCGGCTGCATGCGTTCCGCCATCTCCGCCTGCTGGCGCATCATCTGCTCGATCACCTGACCGATGACATTGCCCTGCGCCGCTCCGTAGCCGGACATGGCGTTCATCTGGCCCGTCGACTGCTTGAACAGCCCGCCCATCATGGTCGAAGCGATAACGGGCAGCATCTGCTTGAGGATTTCCTGCCCGATGCCCGTGGCCTGCGCGGCCTGGGCCGCGACGGCGCGGCTGACCTCCTTGGATCCGAACAGATGGCCGAGAATGCCGTTACCCTCGTCGATGCCCGTCGGCGAGAAGGCGCGGGTCATGTCCTCGAAATATTTCGCGTGGTCGCCGCCGGCCAGCGCCTGCAGGAAATTGCCGACGCCCATCGGGTCGGAAGCGTTGCGTTTCAGCCCGGTCGAAAAGGCCGGCATCAACGCGGCAAGCGCGTCCTCGGTCTGTTTCTGCGTCAGGCCGAACTGGCGGGCCATCTGGTTGATCGCATCGCCATTCTGGGCATTGGCGAACATATCGAACAGCGGCAGCATGGGCATTCCTCCGTGGCTATGGGGCGAGCATAACACGCGGCGCGCTTGCGGCAATCCGGCAAGGCCGCCGGCCTGGCGCGATCGCGAAAGCGCCGACCGGTTCCCGATGCCTTCAGTAGGCGTATTCCATGAACACGGGCTCGATGGAGCCGCCCCACACCGAGTGGTATTCGGTGACCATCTGTTCGGCGGTGGTGGTGCCGCGCGCGACGATCTCCTCCAGCGGCGCGAGGAAATGCGTCTCGTCGAATCCTTCGGAATTCGGCCGTGCGCGCGATTGCAGGCCGGCGCGGGCTATGCGCAGGACATCATAGCCGATCTCGCGCACCGTGCGGTTTCTGATCCTGGCGGTCAGCCCTTCGCGGGGCACGGCGTCGCGCGCGGCGACGACGTCCTCGAAGGTCCAGTCACGGGTCAGCGCGTCGGCTGCCTCCAGCGCTTCCTCGTCATAGGTCAGCCCGACCCAAAGCGCGGGCAGGGCGCAGATCTTGCGCCAGGGCCCGCCATCGGCGCCGCGCATCTCCATGAATTTCTTCAGCCGCACTTCCGGGAAGACGGTGGAAAGATGGTTGGTCCAGTCGCCCAGATTGGGCCGCGCATCCGGGATCTCGCCTTCCAGCGCGCCGTCCATGAACTGGCGGAACGTGACATGGGTGCAGTCGCGGTACTTGCCTTCGCGCAGCACGAAATACATCGGCACGTCGAGCACCCACTGGGTGTAGTCCATGAAGCCGAAATCGTCGGAAAAGACGAAAGGCAGCACACCGGCCCGGTCGTTATCCGTGTCGCGCCAGATGTCGGCGCGCCAGGAGAGGAGGCCGTTCGGCTTGCCCTCGGTAAAGGGCGAATTGGCGAACAAAGCGGTGGCGATCGGCTGCAACCGGTAGGAGACCTGCATCTTCTTGCGCATGTCGGCTTCCGACGCGAAGTCGAGATTGACCTGGATCGTCGAGGTCCGGTGCATCATGTCGAGGCCGTCCTTGCCGACCTTGGGCATGTAGTTGCGCATGATGTCGTAGCGCGACTTGGGCATGCGCGGCGTTTCGGCGAGCGTCCATTTCGGGCTTGCGCCGAGACCGAGGAACTTGATGCCGAGCGGATCGGCGATCTGGCGAAGCTGGGCGAGATGCGCGTTGGACTCGCGGCAGGTCTGGTGGATCGTCTCCAGCGGCGCGCCGGACAGTTCGAACTGGCCGCCGGGTTCGAGGCTGATGGCGCCCATGCCGGTCGGCTCGTAGAGCCCGATGATCCGGCCCTCATCCATGATCGGCGTCCAGCCGAGCGTCTCCTTCATGCCCTCCAGCAGGGCGCGGATCGAGCGCTCACCGTCATAGGGAACCGGGCTGTTGTCCTCGACGAAAAAGGGAAATTTTTCGTGCTCGGTCCCGATACGCCAGTCATCCTTCGGCTTGCAGCCCGAAGCCAGATAGTCGGCCAGTTCCTCGACGGAGGAAATCGGTGTTTCGTCAGTGGTGTCACGCGCCATCGGGCCGCCCTTCGCATTGGTCCGGTCGCCTAGATGGACATTCGCGCTGCTCCGGGCAAGCGCGTTTTTTCGCATCCAGCGTCAAGATATATTGAATCAATCCCAGTCTCCCGCCGTCGCCTGTATGACCGCGAGCGCGGCGACGGCGGCGGTGTCGGCGCGCAGGATGCGCGGGCCGAGCGGAATCGCCGTCACAAAGGGCAGGGCATGCAGCTGCTCGCGTTCGGTATCCGAAAAACCGCCCTCCGGCCCGATGAGAACGCCCAGCTTCTGCTCCGCGACGCCTTGCAGGATCGCCAGCGGATTGTTCGTCGCGGCGTCTTCGTCGCAGAAGATCAGCCGGCGCTCCGGGTCCCAGTCGGCGAGGAGGCGGTCCAGCTTCTGCGGCTGGCGGCATTCGGGGATGGACAGGATGCCGCATTGCTCGGCGGCCTCGCGCGCATTGGCGGCCATGCGCTCGACATTGATCTTCGGCACCTGGGTGTGGTGCGTCATCACCGGCTGCAGCACGCCCGCGCCCATCTCGACGGCCTTCTGGACCATATAGTCGAGCCGGCCGGATTTCAGGGGCGCGAAACAGTAGACGAGACCGGACGGTTCGGGCTGCGGGCGCACCTGTTCGGCGAGATCGAGCGCTGCCTGTTTCTTGCCGGGCTGGCGCAGGGTCGCGCGCCATTCGCCGTCGCGTCCGTTGAAGACCAGCAGTTCCGCGCCTTCGGACAGGCGCAGGACGTTGAGAAGATAGTTCGACTGTGCCTTGTCGGGCTCGACCGCGGTGCCCGCGGCGAGCGGGGCGTCAATGAAAAGGCGTTGCATTCGGTAGTTGGCGCGCATTGCGAAGGCATGGCCCGGCAGGCCCGAAAGGTCAATCGTCGCGCGCCGATGGATGCAGCACAGGACTGTAGCCGGCGCCGAGCGTCGCGACGGTCGAGGGCGGTGTCAGGAGCGACAGGCCGGAGCGTGGTGGCCGAATCGGCGGACCATAGCCGTCGAACGACCAGCGCCGTGCCTTGCCCCCGGCGAGCAGGAAAGCATCACCGCCATCGGTGATCATCGCACCGTCCGGGAGCGATTCGGCGGGGACCGACAGGTCATGCAGACGCTTGGCGCGGCCGTCGAGCCGCTCGGCGTGCAGCACGGCGTCGATATCGACGGCCTTCGGCGCATCCTCGCCATTGCCTGCGGCCCACGCCGCCTGGAAGCGAAGCGCGTCGGCGCGGCGGCAATAGAAACAGGGGCGGTGCCCGGCGGCCAGCGCGGTCGCTTCATCGAGGAAGAACAGTTCCGTCCATCCCTCACGCCCGTTCGGTCCGTTGAACCCCATCACGTCGCGGCGGATCTCGCGAAAATCGCACAGGCAGCAAATCCACGCCTTGTTCGTCCAGCGTCGGCGCGGATGAAGCGTGCGGGTGGTGGCGTCATGCAGGATGCCGCGATTGCCCGTGAAGAGCCCGCGCGCGGGGCGCGCGACGATCTCGCCGAAGGGCGTGACACGATTTTGCAGCGGCATGAGGCGGCCCTTAACCGTTCGTTTTTTCCTTTGTGAAATTTTTATGGAACGCTGAAAAGCCTATGGCGTTTTCCCGACGTAATCCCTATAGGCAGTCACGTGCGGTTCTGATGTGTGACGGACAGCACTGATCCTATCCGACCGGCATGGTTACATGCCCCAGGAAAATAATACTTTCAGGAGTTCGACATGTCCGTCCGCGCTGCATTCCTGTCGGCGGCCACGCTGCTTGCAATCTCTTTCTGGGGCCTCGCGGTCTATACGGACGGTGCGCTTGCCGGCAAGGTTCCGAGCGATGGCTACGGCGTTTCGATGGGCGAACTCGTTTCCGTCAACTGACGCCAGTCTCCGCAAAATTTCGTTTCCTTTTACGCCCGTTTCGCAATCCGCGGACCGGGCGATGTCTTTTCCTCGCGCCGCGTTGCGGCTATGACCGTGCGAACATCCAGGCTGGAGACACGCACGCATGACCCTCGACAAGGTTACCGACATCTACGATCTGCAGAAGATCGCGCGCAGGCGCGTGCCGCGCATGTTCTATGACTACGCGGATTCCGGTGCATGGACCGAATCGACCTATCGCGACAACACCGACGCGTTCGAAAAGATCAAGCTGCGCCAGCGTGTTGCGCGCAACATCGACAACCGCTCGGTATCGACCACCATGATCGGCCATGAGGTTTCGATCCCGACCGCGCTCGCGCCGGTGGGCATGACCGGCATGCAGCATCCGGACGGAGAAATCCACGCCGCGCGCGCCGCCGAGAAATTCGGCGTGCCCTTCACCCTGTCGACCATGAGCATCTGCTCCATCGAGGAAGTCGCCAAGGCGACGTCGAAGCCGTTCTGGTTCCAGCTCTACGTGATGCGCGACCGCGGTTTTGCCGCCGATCTGATCGGCCGTGCGAAGGCGGCGGGCTGCTCCGCGCTGGTGCTGACGCTTGACCTGCAGATTCTCGCCCAGCGCCACAAGGATGTGAAGAACGGCCTCTCGGCGCCGCCCAAACCGACCATAGCGAACCTGATCAATCTGGCTTTCAAGCCGGCCTGGTGCCTCGGGATGCTGCAAACGCAGAATCGCAGCTTCGGCAACATCGTTGGCCATGTGAAGGGCGTCGAGGACATGTCCTCGCTCGGCGACTGGACCAACAGCCAGTTTGACCCGACACTCGACTGGGAATCGGTCGAGTGGATCAAGAAGCACTGGGACGGCAAGCTGATCCTGAAAGGCGTCAACGACGTCGAGGACGCGAAGATCGCCGCCAAGCTGGGCGCCGATGCGATCATCGTGTCGAACCACGGCGGACGCCAGCTCGACGGCGCGGCGGCGACGATCGACATGCTGCCGCCGATCGTCGATGCGGTCGGCGACCAGATCGAAATCCATCTCGATTCAGGCATTCGGTCGGGCCAGGACATCTTCAAGGCAATCGCGCTCGGCGCGAAGTCGACCTTCATCGGACGCGCCTTCGTCTATGGCCTCGGTGCTGCCGGCGAGGCCGGCGTGACCAAGGCGCTCCAGTTGCTGAAGAAGGAACTCGACCTGACCATGGCGCTGGCCGGTGAAACCGACATCAACGAAGTCGGCTACCAGAACCTGCTGACGCCGCCGGCGACCGCCCGCAAGGTCTTCGTACCGAACGCCAAGCCGGAAGCGAAAGCGCCGGCAAAGCCGCGCGCCAAGCCAGCTGCGGCCAAGCCAGCTGCGGCCAAGCCGGCTGCGGCCAAGCCGGCTGCCGCGAAGTCGAAAACCGCCGCGGCCGGGAAAACGACCGCGAAACGGACAACCGCGCGGCGCAAACCGGCGAGCAAGAAAACCGAGAGCTAGTCCGCCCCCTGCAGCCGCTGTGCGCGGCGGAGGCGGGAGACTGCCTCGCGCGATTTCGCGCGCTCGGCCTCGAGGCTGTATTTCTCGACGAACTCCATATGCGCTTCCGCCGCCCGTTTCGCGGCGGCGGCATCGCCGGCCATGATCGCGTCATGTACGGCGCGATGCTGTTTGAGCAGTTCGTCGCGCGCACCCGGCAGGCCGTAGACGAGGGCGCGTGAGAAGAACACGCCGTTCGCGAGCACGCGATAGCAGGACCGCAGCGCGTGCATCAAAAGCAGGTTGTGCGCGCTCTCGCAGATCGCGTTGTGGAACTCGATGTCGATCTCGGCTTCTTCGCGCGTATCGTCATCGGCGTGAGCGGCTTCCATGCGTCTCATGATGTCGGCCAGCAGCGCCTTGTCGTGTTCGGTGGCGCGTTCGGCCGCATACGCAGCGGCGATGCCCTCCACGTCGCGGCGATATTCGAGATAGTCATGTGTCGCCTTGGGGTGGCGCGCGATCAGTTCGAGCATCACCGGAGAGAAGACGTCGCCGATGACATCGGCGACGAATGTGCCGCCGCCGTGGCGGGTGACGACGAGGCCACGCGTTTCCAGTTGCTTGATCGCCTCGCGCAGGACCGGGCGGGAGACGTCGAACCGGCGCGACAATTCGCGTTCTCCCGGCAGCTTGTCGCCGACGCGCAGCACCCCTTCGAGCACGAGCGTTTCGATTTGGGCGCAGACTTCGTCAGCCGTGCGCACATGATCGATCGGCGAATAAAAGCCCTCGGACATTCTCTGCGCTCCTCAACGGCCGCCAAAATAGCGGGGGTGGGGCTAATTGGTCAATTTTCTTGTCCAATCCGCGTGAGCAACATGCGGACTTGCATGTCGGGCATGCGTCATGACAATCGCGGGGCGGCAAATGGCGAGGCGACGATGGGTTTCACGCAAAGGCTGGCGGCATGGATGGAACCGCGCTGGGTTCGCCATGCGCGTGAGGATTTCGAACGGAATCCCGCCGAGGGCTGGATCGGCATCGACGCCTGGACCGGGGCCATCTTCACAGGCGCACTCAAGGACCAGCTTCCCCCGAAACACCGGCTTCGGCCCGGCCGGTGGCGCGCCATCGGACGGGTCGACGGGTTGGATGACGTGCTGTTCATGGCGCGCGACGGGCGCGTCGCATGGGTGCACATGACGTGGCAGAAGGAAACAGACTCGCGCTGGCCGGAATCGCAGATTTTCGGCTCGCTCGACGAAGCGCGACCGGGCCTGAAGGATTATGTCGCTGCCGAATATCCCGATGAATGAGCCGCGGAGCGCGCGGCAAGTCCCGGGTGCGGCCATTGCGTCAGTATCATTCGCAAGTTCTCGCGGTATAGTCGGATCGATTTTGTCACGGCTTGCTTATGAACGACCCCACCATGCCTTCCTCCACACCTGAAAGAGACGATGTAACGCAGCGAGTCGAACGGCGCGGCGCATTCGGTTTTCCGCTGCATGTGAACCGTTCCGCCGCGCTCGGGGAAATCCATTCCCGTCCCGCACCGTCGGTCTCCGCGCCGCGCGCGCTGGTCAAGCTGTGTTTCATGACCGAGGGCGGCTCCACCGTCGATCATGCCGTTTTGTCGGAATTGTCCCGACGGCACGGTGCAGCGCCGCCCGAAAAATCGGCGCGCCACCACACGATCGTGACCGGAAACGGCACGCTGCAATGGGAGCGCCATACCGAGGCCTCGACCTATCTGTGGCAGGGACCTCTGCCCGCGGAATTCGGCGCGCCGCTCATGGGGCATCCCTTTGGTGAGGAGTTTCCGGCGCCGGGAACACTGATTGCCGGTGTGCGCATGGAAATCCGCGAGCATTCGCAGGCGTCGCTGGATCTGATTGCCCATTTCGACCAGGCGACGATCTGCTGTTCCTCCGTGGAGGGCGGGCTGGCGACAGTCGTCACTGATTTCTGGCAGGATGCCTCCGGGCTGACGCGGATACTGGTTCTCGACAAGGGCATGACACCGCAGCGCACGGGCGCGCTTGCGCAACGGCTGTTCGACATCGAAATCTATCGAACACTGGCCATGCTCGGCCTGCCGCTGGCGCAGCGGCTTTCGCCGCGCATGCGTAAGGCGGAGGATCAGCTTGCCGCGCTGACCGATCGCATGCGCTCGGTCGAGGCCGGGGACGCGGAACCGTTGCTCGACGACATCACGTCGCTCGCGGCCGACCTCGAGGCCGACGCCGCGTCGAGCCTCTACCGTTTCGGCGCCAGCCGCGCCTATGACGAAATCGTGCAAGACCGGCTCGATGCGCTCTCCGAGGAGCCGGTGACCGGTTTCGAGACCTGGCGGGGATTTCTCGGCCGCCGTATCGCGCCGGCCATGCGAACATGCCGTTCCGTCGAGGATCGGCTGGCCAACCTGTCACTCAAGCTGGCGCGCGCCGCCACGCTGCTGCGCACCAAGGTCGACGTGGCGGTGGAAAAACAGAACCGTGATCTGCTGCATTCGATGAACACGCGCGCAAAGCTGCAATTGCGTTTGCAGCAGACGGTGGAGGGGCTGTCGGTCGCCGCCGTGTCCTATTACGTCGTTGGGCTGATCGGCTATGTGGCGAAGGGCGCGGGCGCGGAGCGTTTCGGCCTGAAGGATTCGACCCTGACGGCGATTGCCGTGCCGATCGTGTTGATTGTCATCTGGCTTCTCGTTCGCCGAATCCGCCGCTCCCACAGCGACGGATCACACTGACGCTGCCGGGACTCTACCGGGCGACCGAAAGACGCGCCGGTTCCGTTTCGCCGGCGGCGTGTTCTAGTCCGGCGTCCCAATAGGGCACGCCGCCATAGAGATCGGCCAGATAGTCGATGAACAGGCGCACCTTGACCGGCAGGAACTGCCGGGTCGGATAGATCGCATGGACGGCGATGCTTCGCGATCCCTCGTAATCCGTACAGATTTGCACGAGTTCGCCGCTGGCGAGTTCCGGGCCGACATCCCATGTCGAGCGCAACCCGATGCCGATGCCGGCCAGAACGGCTTCGCGCACGACCTCCGACGAATTGGTGCTGAGCGCGCCATTCGGGCGGATGGAGACCGGACCCTCTGGTCCTTCCAGCCGCCATGCCTCGCCGGCGAGATGGGTCAGGCAGTTGTGATCTTCGAGATCGCTCAGCGTTTGCGGCGTGCCGCGGCGCTCCAGATATTTCGGCGACGCGCACAGCACGCGCCGCACCGGCGCGATCTTGCGTGCGACGAGGCTGGAATCGGCCAGTTCGGCGATACGGATCGCCACGTCATACCCTTCGCCGACGATATCGACGAAGGAATCCGACAGGACGAGATTGATCGAGAGGTCGTTGTTGGCTTCCATGAATGCGCCGAGATGGGGCGCGATATGCATCCGGCCGAAGGAAGTCGGGGCCGAAACCTTCAGCGTCCCGCGCGCGGTGGCCGATCGCCGCGCGACGAATGCCTCGGCTTCCTCGACGCCGGCGAGGATCGCCACGACGCGCTCGTAATAGCCCTGACCGGCCTCCGTCAGTGCGATCTGCCGGGTCGTACGCTGAAGCAGCCGCGTCCCGAGCCTGTCTTCCAGCCGGCGAAGGCGTTTCGAGACGACGGCGGGTGACAGGCCGAGTTCGCGCCCGGCCGCCGACATGCTGCCCGCCGACACAACCCGGGCAAAGATTTCAAGATCGCCGAAATTGCTCATTTTGTTATCGTTTTCCGTCTGACTATCCCGCCACATTACCTAACGGCAGGTACTCATTTAGCCGCATTTTGAGGTAAATGGGAAGGTATTTTTTCCATTTTGTGAGGGGGCCTTACGATCCAGGTCGCGAACTGGATCAAAAGAAGGCTCTATTTAGGCGACGGGTTACGTAGATGAAAGTCGTGCGACGCGGATTTTTGTTACCGAATTGTTGCTTTCTGGCGCTTGTTCTGTAGCGTAACCTCGTCTTCGAGCGTTCAAGCTCGCACATGGGAGGAGACAACATGTTCAAGAAACTGCTGCTGGCAGGCGCCGCCTGCCTTCTCACTGCCGGTTTGGCAACGGCTGAACCGGTACGCCTCAAGATGGCATCGACCTATCCGTCGAGCCTGACCCAGCTCGGAACTCTCGGCAAGCTTCTGGAGGAGAATGTCACCGAGGCTTCCGGCGGCGATGTGCAGTTGAAATTCTTCGAACCGGGCGCGCTGGTGCCCGCGCTCGAGGTGTTCGATGCCGTCAAGAACGGTTCCGTCGATGCGGCTTGGTCCACGCCGGGTTACTGGCAGGGCAAGGAACCGTCACTGGCCCTGTTCGCGGCCGTGCCGTTCGGACCGTCGGCCGGCGAGTTCCTGGCATGGCTGCTCTATGACGGCGGCGAAGCCAGGATGCAGGAAGTCTATGCCAAGCATAACATCCACTCCATCATCTGCGCGGTCATCGCGCCGGAGGCGTCGGGCTGGTTCCGTGAGGAGATCACCTCTCTCGACCAGTTGCAGGGAAAGAAGATGCGCTTCTTCGGCCTCGGCGCGAAGGTCATGCAGAAGCTCGGCGTCGATACGCAGCTTCTCGCCGGCGCCGACATCTACCCGGCGCTCGAGCGCGGCACGATCGACGCGACCGAGTTCTCGATGCCGGCCATCGACCTCAATCTCGGCTTCTACCAGGTTGCCAAGCATTACTACTTCCCGGGCTGGCACCAGCAGTCGACCATGTTCGAACTGATGATCAACATGGACAAGTGGAACGCGATGAGCGCGTCGCAGCAGAAGCTGATCACCACCACCTGCCGCGCCAACATCGCGCTCGGTCTCGCCGAGGGTGAGGCCATCCAGGGCAAGGCGCTTGCCGAGCTCAAGGAAAAGGGCGTGCAGATCCACCGCTGGCCGCAGGAAATCCTCGACACGCTCGAGGTGACCTGGAACGAGGTCGCCGCGGAACAGGCCGCGGCCGATCCCACCTTCAAGGAAACCTGGGAATCGCTCCAGGCCTTCCGTGCCGAATATGCGGTCTGGGCCGAACTCGGTTACCTGAAATAGGCGGCATCGCCTGACGACAGGGATCGGCGCCTTTCCGGCGCCGGTTCCCGCCAGCCGGCGGCCATTAACGGCCATCGGCGATCAGGTCCGCGACGGGGAGGCCGGAACACGCGTTCCGGGATGTCGCGGCATCGGGAGGAAACAATTCATGCAATCGCTACTGGGCGTCAGCGCGGCCATAGACAAGATGCTTGCCTTTTTCGGCAAGGTCGGCGCCTGGGCCGGCTTCCTGCTGATCTTCGCCGTCTGCATCGACGTGGTCACGCGCTATTTCGGTGTGCCGAAACCCTTCGGCTGGAACTCGACGCAGCTGCAGGAATCCGAATACTGGCTGCATACTTTCCTCTTCGCGCTGATGATCGGCTACGCCTACACGCGGCAGGCCCATGTCCGTATCGACCTCGTGCGCGAAAACTTTCCGATCAAGGTGAAATATCTTGTCGAGATGGTCGGTATCGCCATCTTCCTGTTCACCTATTCGCTGCTCGGCGCCTGGTACACCTACAAATACGCGCTGTCCTCCTTCCTCGAACACGAGATGTCCAAGTCGACGATCGGCCTGTCGAACATCTGGATCGTCAAGTCCGCGCTCGTCCTGATGTTCATCCTGATGGGGTTCGCCGCCATATCGCAATTCATCAAGGCGCTTGCCGGGTTCCGGGGCGTGCTGCCCAAGGAGATGGTCGCCGAAACGCTGGGGAGTGAGGGCTGATGGAGTGGCTCGGTCCCTACCTGCCGGCACTGATGTTCGCCTCGCTGGCGATCTTCCTGTTTTCCGGCTTTCCCGTCGCTTTCGTTCTCGGCGGCATCGGTCTCGGCTTCGGCTTCATCGCCTACTGGATCGACCCCTGGCTGTTCGATCTCGCGCAGTTCGGAGCCTTGCCGTCGCGCATTTTCGGCGCGATCGCCGAAAACCTGATCCTGACCGCCATTCCCATGTTCATCTTCATGGGAACGATGCTCGAGAAATCGGGCGTCGCGCGCGACCTGCTGAACTGCCTGCAGGTGCTGCTGCGCCGCGTTCCCGGTGGTCTCGCGCTGGCCGTGACCCTGATGGGCACAATCCTCGCGGCGACGACGGGAATCATCGGCGCATCGGTCGTGATGATGAGCCTGCTGGCCCTGCCGGTCATGATCCAGCGCGGCTACGCGCAGACGCTGTCGACCGGCACGATTGCCGCGTCGGGCACGCTCGGCATTCTCATCCCGCCGTCGATCATGCTCGTGATCATGGCCGACCTGCTGTCGCGGTCCGTCGGCAATCTCTTCGTCGCGGCCGTGATCCCGGGCTTCATGCTGTCCTTCATGTATGTGATCTACATCGTCGTGGTGTCGATGCTGAAGCCGCAGCTCGCGCCGAAACTGCCGCCCGAACTGGGGCCGCGATCGGCGGGCGCCTATGTGCTGATGCTCGCGCGGTCCTTCCTGCCGCCTGTCTTCCTGATCTTTTGCGTGCTCGGGTCCATTCTCGGCGGTTTCGCCACGCCGACCGAGGCTGCCGGTGTCGGCGCCATCGGGTCCGTCATCCTCGCTTTCATCAATCTCGTGCTGCTTCCGGCGCTCAAGATCCCCGAATTCCATTTCGAGGGTGAGGCGAAGGCCGATCTCGACGACCACGCGACGGGGCAGGGGTCAGGCGCCGATCTCGCGCATTTCTGGGGTGTGCTGAAGGATGTCGTCGTTCGCACAGGCCTGACAAACGCCATGCTGTTTGGCATCTTCGTCGGCGCGACGCTGTTCTCCTACATGTTCCGCGCGCTGGGCGGCGAGGCGCAGGTGGACAATTTCATCGAGCATCTCGGTCTCGGCCCCTGGGGCCTGCTGTTCATGCTGATGGCGATCGTCTTCGTGCTCGGCTTCTTTCTCGACTGGATCGAGATCACGCTGATCGTGCTGCCGGTCTTCGCGCCGGTCGTCGCCGGGCTCGATTTCGGCGATCACGTCATGCGTAGCGAGGTCACCTACTGGTTCGCGATCCTGCTGGCCGTGAACCTGCAGACCTCTTTCCTGACGCCGCCTTTCGGCTTCGCGCTCTTCTACATGAAGGCGGTGGCCCCGCCGGAGATCAAGATCCAGAAGATCTATCTCGGGATAATTCCCTTCGTGCTGATCCAGCTCCTGGCGCTCGCGCTCGTCGTGCTGTTCCCGGAACTGGCGCTCTGGCTGCCGCGGCAGGTCTTCGGCTAGCGTTCCGCGCCGGCATCTTTTCCGGGACGGCGAAACTGCTTCTCGTCGGAGGGGCGGTTTCGCTTCCGGCGGTCGTGTTGCGCGTCGGAGTGCCGAGTGGTAAGTTATTTTTACCACTTGGCACCGAGTGACTGTCGGGAGGACTGCATGAACCAGATCCGCTTTCTCGAACCGCGCGCCGACGTCGTCGCCCGGCGCGACGAGATTCGTGCCGGCCTTGCCGACCTGGTCCCGGCCGACTGCCTCGTCACCGAGGAGCGCGAGCTCGTGCCCTTCGAAACCGACGCCTTTACCGCCTACAGGCGCGTGCCGCTCGCCGTGGTCCTGCCGGAGACGACGCAACAGGTGGCCGCCGTCATGAAATACTGTTCGGAACGCGGCGTTCCCGTCATTCCGCGCGGAGCCGGTACATCGCTTTCCGGTGGCGCAATCCCGCAGGAGGATGCGGTCGTGGTCGGCGTGTCCAAAATGGCGCGCATTCTGGAAGTCGATTTCGAGAACCGCACGGCACGCGTTCAGGCCGGTGTCACCAATCTGCGCATCTCCGACGAGGTGTCCGCCGACGGCTTCTTCTACGCGCCGGACCCGTCCTCGCAGCTGGCCTGCACGATCGCCGGCAATATCGGCATGAATTCCGGCGGCGCGCATTGCCTGAAATACGGCGTGACCACGAACAATCTGCTCGGCGTGAAGATGGTGCTGCATGACGGCACGATCATCGAACTTGGCGGCAAGGCGCTCGACGCGGAAGGCTATGACCTGCTCGGTCTGGTCTGCGGCTCGGAAGGGCAGCTCGGTATCATCACCGAGGCGGTGGTGCGCCTGATCGCCAAGCCGGAGGGCGCGCGACCGGTTCTGTTCGGCTTCGATTCCTCCGAGGTCGCCGGCGCATGCGTCGCCGATATCATCGCGGCCGGGATCATTCCGGTGGCCATCGAATTCATGGACAAGGAGGCGATCGACATCTGCGAGGCCTTTGCCCATGCGGGTTATCCGATGGATGTCGAGGCGCTGCTGATCGTCGAGGTCGAAGGGTCCGATGACGAGATGGACGCGATGCTTGCCCGGATCATAGAGATCGCGCGCAGGCACAATGTGAAGCGCGTCAAGGAGAGCCAGTCCGCGCTCGAGGCCGCCCAGATATGGAAGGGCCGCAAATCCGCCTTCGGCGCGACGGGCCGCATCGCCGATTATATCTGCATGGACGGCACCGTGCCGCTCGGCCAGCTGTCCCACGTGCTTCGCGAGACGTCGAATATCATCGAGAAATTCGGCCTGCGTGTCGCCAATGTGTTCCATGCCGGCGACGGCAACATGCACCCGCTGATCCTTTATAACGTCAACGATCCGGTTGAGGCGGAAAAGGCGGAGGCCGCGGGGATGGAAATCCTCAAGCTCTGCGTCGACGCGGGCGGATGCCTGACGGGGGAACACGGCGTCGGCATCGAGAAGCGGGACCTGATGCTGCACCAGTTCTCCGAAACCGACCTCAACCAGCAGATGCGCGTGCGCGCCGCCTTCGATCCGGGCTGGATGCTCAACCCGTCGAAGGTCTTCCCGCTCGATCTCGCGATGCGCAAGGCGGTATGACCATGACCAATGAGGTGCTCACACCGGCTTCGGAGGACGAAGCCGCAGAGATCATCCGCGAGACGGCGGCGAAAGCCGGGACGCTGGAAATCGCCGGCGGCGCCACGAAACGCGGCATCGGCCAGCCCTTCGAGGCCGACCGGACGCTGTCGATGGCCAAGCTCTCCGGAATCACGGAATACAACCCCGCCGAATTGGTGCTGACGGCGAAAGCCGGGACGCCCGTCGCCGAAATCGAGGCGGCGCTGGCCGAAGCGGGCCAGATGATGGCGTTCGAACCGGGCGACTGGCGCGGGCTGACCGGTGCGAATGGCGTGCCGACCATCGGCGCGGTCGCCGCCGCCAACATCTCGGGTCCGCGTCGGATTTCCGCCGGTGCGGCGCGCGACGGGCTGCTTGGCGTGCGTTTCGTCAACGGATCGGGCGAGGTGATCAGGAATGGCGGCCGGGTGATGAAGAATGTCACGGGTCTCGATCTCGTCAAGCTGATGGCCGGAAGCTGGGGCACGCTGGGATTGCTGACGGAAGTGTCCTTCAAGGTGCTGCCACGCACGGAGACCGAGGCGACGCTGGTCATCCATGGCGCAACCGACAGCGACGGCGCGAACATGATGGCCGCGGCCCTCCAGACGAGCGCCGAAGTGTCCGGCGCGGCGCATGCGCCTGAAACCGTTGCGAAGCGGCTGGGCGTCGGTGCGGGCTCGGCCACGCTGCTGCGGCTGGAGGGCTTCGCCGATTCCGTCGCGGTGCGGCTGGACAGATTACGGGCTGCTCTGCCGGGAGGCGCGGACGCCGATGAATTGCCGGAGGCCCAATCCCGGCCGCTCTGGGCGCAAATTCGCGATGTCGCGCCATTTGCCGGATCGCTGTCGCCGCTCTGGAGAATTTCGGTCGCGCCGATGGCGGGCCACGACGTCGCGGCGATCGTCCTGCGGGATATCGACGGTGAGGCCTTTTTCGACTGGCAGGGCGGGCTTGTCTGGCTGCAATTGGCCGATGAAAGCGACTCCAGCGCCGACCGGGTGCGCAACGCGGTGGCGAAATGCGGCGGCGGTCATGCGACGCTGGTGCGGGCACCGGAAGCAGTCCGGCGCTCGGAGCCGGTATTCCAGCCGCAAGCCGCACCGGTTGCCGCGCTCTCGGAGCGGGTGCGTACGGCGCTCGATCCGGCAGGCGTTTTCAATCCGGGAAGAATGGTGTTCCATGGCAGCCGCAAGGCTGCATGAACCAAAACCGGAGAGAGCATCATGACCGACCCCCAGACCCCGCCACCCGTCACGCCGCGCCAGACCGACGGATGGCTTGAGCCCGGCCCGCAGAACGCGCTGGTCATCTACATTCTCTATCTCGTCGGCTTCGTGATCGGCATCACGGCGATCGTCGGCATCGTCATGGCCTATCTGAATCGCAACAAGGCAGGCGGATTCGTGGAATCCCACTACACGTGGCAGATCCGCACCTTCTGGATCGCACTTCTCGCGTCGCTGGTTTCGGCGCTTCTTTTCATCATCGGCATCGGCTTCATTCTGATGTTCGCCGTGGCGGTGTGGGTCATCATTCGCGTCGTCAAGGGCCTGATGGCGCTCAACAAGAACGAACCGATCGCCGATCCCCAGTCCTGGTGGATCTGACGAACCGATAAAGACAGGTCGCAATGCAAACGAGCTTTACGCCAGAACAATTGCAGGACCCCGGTGTTGCCGCGTCGGAGAAGATCCTGCGCACCTGCGTGCATTGCGGGTTCTGCACGGCGACCTGTCCGACCTATGTCACGCTCGGCAACGAGCTCGACAGCCCGCGCGGGCGGATCTACCTGATCAAGGACATGCTGGAAAACGACCGGCCGGCCGACGAGAAGGTCGTGACCCATATCGACCGCTGCCTGTCGTGCCTGTCGTGCATGACGACCTGCCCGTCGGGCGTGCATTACATGCATCTGGTCGACCATGCCCGCGCGCATATCGAAAAGACCTACAAGCGGCCCTTCTTCAACCGGCTGACGCGCAATGTGCTGGCGCTGGTGTTGCCCTATCCGGCCCGCTTTCGCGCCTCGCTCCATGCCGCGCGTCTCGGGCGTCCGTTCGCCGGACTGTTCAATGCGATCGCGCCGCTGAAGGCATTCGGCGCGATGCTCGATCTGGCGCCGAAGACGATCGAAAAGCCGTCGCGTTTCGCGGAGCCCGGCACGCATGCGCCGACGGCCGAAAAACGCGGCCGTGTCGCGATCCTGACGGGGTGCGCGCAGCCGGTTCTCAAACCGGGTATCAACGAGGCGACGATCCGGCTGCTGACCCGGCTCGGCATCGAGGTTGTCGTGCCGGAAGGCGAAGGCTGCTGCGGGTCGCTGGTTCATCATATGGGCCGCGAGGAACGGGCCCTGGAAGACGCGCGCCGCAACGTCGATGCCTGGACCCGGGAGATCGAGGCGGGCGGGCTCGACGCCGTCATCGTCACGGCATCGGGGTGCGGCACGACGATCAAGGATTATGGCTGGATGCTGCGGGAGGACGCTGCCTACGCCGACAAGGCGAAGCGGGTCTCGGCGCTTGCCAAGGACATTACCGAATATCTGGCGTCCATCGACCTGCCGGACCCCGCGGTGCGGGCGAACCTGACGGTGGCCTATCACTCGGCCTGCTCCATGCAGCATGGCCAGAAGATCACGGCAGCGCCGAAAAACCTGCTCAAGGCGGCGGGGTTCTCGGTTCGGGATCCGGCGGAAGGCCATCTGTGCTGCGGCTCGGCGGGGACCTACAACATCATGCAGCCGGAGATCGCGGATCAGCTGAAGGCGCGCAAGGTCCGCAATATCGAGGCGACGAAACCCGATATCATCGCCACCGGCAATATCGGCTGCATCACGCAGATCGGGTCGGGCACCGGTATCCCGATCCTCCATACGGTCGAACTGCTTGACTGGGCCTATGGCGGGCCGAAGCCGGATGGTGTCCCGGATGCGCGGCCGTCGCGTCTCGACGCGCTTCTGGCCGCTGAATAAACCGTCAGCGTCTACGTGCAGCCAGCCATTTGTCGATCGCGACGAAAACCGGCGAGACCGTCAGGAAGGCCGCCATCGCCTGCGCGATCATGACGGGTTGCAATCGCGCTTTCGGCATAGGATGAAGACCGCCATATTCCCGGAATGACAATCGGAGAGCATCGATGCAGCAGCGCAAACTCGGCAGGGACGGACCTTCGGTCGGAGCGATCGGGCTCGGCTGTATGAGTTTTGCCGGCGCCTATGGCAAGATTTCCGAGGCGGAGGCGCACCGCACACTGGAAGCGGCGATCGATCTCGGCGTCACGCATCTCGACACGGCCGCGCTCTATGGCGGCGGCGTTTCGGAGAGCTATATCGGCTCGTTCATCAAGGACCATCCGAACCGGTTCACCATTGCCACCAAGGCCGGGATTATCACCAAGCCGGAGCGCCGCTTCGACAACACCGAAGCCTATCTGCGCGAGTCCCTGGAAGGCTCGCTGAAGAGGCTCGGCGTCGAGCATGTCGAGCTTTTCTATATTCACCGCCGCCAGCAGGACATCCCGATCGAGGATGTCATGGAGACGATGGTGAAACTCAAGCAGGAAGGCAAGATCGGCGGTATCGGCCTTTCGGAGATCGCGCCCTACACGCTGCGCCGGGCGGCGGCGGTGCACCCGGTCATGGCGGTGCAGAACGAATACTCGCTGTGGACCCGGCTACCCGAACTGGGCCTGCTGCAGGCCTGCGCGGAACTCGGAACCACATTCGTTTCCTTTTCATCGGTCGGGCGGGGTGTTTTCTCCAACCGGATGCCGGACGTCCCGGCACTGCCGGACAGCGACTTCCGGACCTCCAATCCGCGTTTCGCCGAGCCGAATTATACGCTCAACAAGGCGATCATCTCGAAGTTCAACGAATATGCCAACAGTCAGGGCATGTCGCCGGCGACCATGGCCAATGCATGGGTATTGCACCAGGGCGACCATGTCATCGCCATCCCGGGCACCCGGACGCCTGACCATCTGGCGGAAAACGCCGCTGCCGCCGATGTCGTGCTGACGGATGCGCAAATCGCCGAGATCGACCGGTTGCTGCCGGTGGGCTTCGCCTATGGCGATCGCTATTCCGACGGCCAGTCGGTCGGTCCGGAACGTTATTGCTGAGGCCCGAGGGGCTTGCTCGGGCATATGACAGAAATCAATGTCGCGACCCGCGCGTCGTGAGAGTGTCTGCACCCCGGAACTGGAGAAGATCATGTTTGAGAAAATCACTGTCGCAACCGACGGATCGGATCATGCGAGCGAGGCGATCCGGATCGCCTGCGATCTTGCGAAGAAATACAATTCCAAGCTGCACATCGTTCACACGCCGCAAGCCATCGGCGACACGCTGATCGTCGGCTATACCGCCGTGCCCGTGCCGCCGACCAAGGAAGAGATTGAGAAATCCGGCCGCGAAGTGATCGGCGCGGCGGAATCCGAGGCGCGTGAAGCGGGCATCAGCGACTTCACCAGCCAGCTCGTTTCAGGCGATCCGGCCCATGCGATCGTCGAGGAAGCCAAGGCGCACAAGTCCGACCTTATCGTCATGGGCCGCCGTGGCCTCGGTTCGCTTTCCGGGCTGCTGGTCGGCTCGACGACGACGAAGGTCTCCCAGCTCGCGCCCTGCGCCGTCCTGACGGTCAAGTAGCGCTTTCTTGCGCCTCGGTTTTTCGGTCGCGCCGTGTCGGCGGACCGGCCGATCTGAAATCGGCGAAACGCGTTTTCCTGCGGCGTGACGGTTACACATCCGGCGTCGACCGGTTGGCGCGCGCGCATCCACGCCCCATATCGGGACAAAGGAGAAAGCCATGAGTGAAGCGATGCGCAAGGAAACCGACACGATGGGTGAGGTCGAGGTGCCGGCCGACCGCTACTGGGGTGCGCAGACAGGCCGTTCTCTCGTCAACTTCCCGATCGGCACGGAGAAGATGCCGGTGCCGCTGATCCATGCGCTGGGCATCGTCAAGCAGGCGGCGGCGCTTGCCAATCTGGGGCTCGGAACCCTGGACCGCGAGATCGCCGCTGCCATCGTCGATGCGGCGGGCGAGGTGGCGAATGGCAGCCTGGACGACAATTTCCCGCTCGCCGTCTGGCAGACCGGGTCCGGCACGCAATCGAACATGAACGCCAACGAGGTGATCGCCAACCGCGCCATCGAGTTGCTCGGCGGCACGATCGGCTCCAAGGATCCGGTTCACCCCAACGACCATGTCAACAAGAGCCAGTCCTCCAACGACACCTTCCCGACCGCGATGCATATTGCCGTCGCCGTCGAGACGGCCCGGCGGCTGATCCCGGCCCTGAACCACATGATCGAGGCGGTCGCGGCCAAGGAGGCGGAGTTCGACGACATCGTCAAGATCGGCCGCACGCACACGCAGGACGCCACGCCGCTGACGCTCGGCCAGGAGTTTTCCGGCTATCGCGCGGCGCTGGAACTGGGGCTGAAGCGCATCGAAGCTGCGCTGGAGGACGTTCATGCCCTCGCCCAGGGCGGTACGGCCGTCGGCACCGGGCTGAATGCGCCCGATGGCTTCGCGGAACTCTTCGCCGACAATGTCGCGCGCATAACCGGGCTGCCGTTCCGCACCGCCGGCAACAAGTTCGAGGCGCTGGCGAGCCACGGCGCATTGGCGCAATTGCATGGCAGCCTGTCGGCGCTCGCGGGCGACCTGTTCAAGTTCGCGAACGATATCCGCTTTCTCGGCTCCGGCCCGCGCTCCGGCCTCGGCGAACTGATCCTGCCCGAGAACGAACCCGGTTCGTCGATCATGCCCGGCAAGGTGAACCCGACCCAGGCGGAGGCGCTGACCATGGTGGCGACCCGCGTCATGGGCAACCAGACCACGGTGAACGTTGCCGCCAGCCAAGGTCATTTCGAGCTGAACGTCTTCAAGCCGGTGATCGCGGATGCGGTGCTGCAGTCGATCCGCATTCTCGCCGATGCGATGATGTCCTTTACCGACCGCTGCCTCGCCGGGATCGAGGCCGATCGGGAGCGCATCGGTGATCTCGTGAGCCGGTCGCTGATGCTGGTCACCGCCCTTGCGCCGAGCATCGGCTACGACAATGCCGCCGCGATCGCCAAGGCCGCGCACAAGAAGGGCACGACGCTGCGCGAGGAAGCCGTGGCCAGTGGTCACGTGACCGAGGCGGAGTTCGACGACATCGTCCGGCCGGAAAAGATGGTATGATGAACGGCGATCCGTAAATCGTTCTCAATTAATGAACGATCTGTCGCGTATCTGCCGGATTGTTGCAGCGCACAGGATGAATATGTTCCCGGCCATCATCAATCGGGAACAAGACAATGACCAATTCCGTACTTCTCCTAGCTGCGCGCGTTCTGCTCGCTTTCATTTTCATCCTGTCCGGCTGGGGCAAGTTCTTCGCCATCGAAGGCACCGCCGGTTACATCTCGTCCGTCGGCCTTCCGGCCGCGACGCTGCTCGCCTGGGCGGCGGCGATCTTCGAACTGGTGGCCGGCCTTGCGCTGCTTGTCGGCTTCCGCACCCGTGAAATGGCCTGGGCGCTTGCGGCCTTTACGCTGTTTGCCGGCTTCGTCTTCCACTTCCAGCCGTCCGACCAGATGCAGATGATCTCGTTCATGAAGAACCTGGCGATCGCAGGCGGCTTCCTCGCCCTCGGCCAGACCGGCGCCGGTTCGCTGTCGCTCGATGCGCGCCTCGGCACTGCCCGTCCGGCACTCGCCTGACGCCGGTACGGCAATCACAGGCAATCATGACGCGGGGCTTCGGCCCCGCGTTTTCGTTCAGGCATTCCGTTTTCGAATGGCTGCCATGCGCCCTGCGCACGATTACGGATTTGTAACGGGATTCGGGTCGGGGCCGGGATTAACCTCGGGACGTTGAATCAAAGAGGTTACTGCCATGCCTTCCGTGCTCGCCCGCTATGCCACGCCGTTTACCACCGGTCTGTTCGTCGTCTCGCTCGTATCCGGCGTCGCGTTGTTCTTCCATATCGGCTCGGCCTATTTCCACTCGATGCACGAATGGCTGTCGCTGGTTCTGATCGCGCCCTTCGTTTTGCATATCTGGAAGAACTGGCGCGCGTTCAAAACCTACTTCAAGCGCCCGGCCATGACGATCGCGCTCGTCGCGTCCCTGGTCGCCGGTATCGCCTTTGCATGGCCATCCCTGACCGGCACGTCCGAAGGACGCGGCGGACGGCCGGAATTCGCCCTGCTCAGGGCGGTGCAGACCGCGCCGATCAGCGCAGTCGCGCCCTTGTTCGGCCAGGACGGAAACGGTCTCGCGGAAAACCTGCGCGCCCGGGGCTATACCGTCGCCTCGACCGATGACACGCTCAATGGCATCGCCGAGGCGTCGGGCAAGTCCGCCAGCGATATCGCCGGCGTTCTCGCCGCATCGGGCGGATCCGGCGATAGTCAGTGATCCGGTCGGAGAAACGACACGTAGAAAGAACGATCGGAACCGTTGATCCCCCCCCCCGAAACGGTTCGGTTAAGGACGGCATTCCCGAACCGCCGCCTTCAAAAGCCGCGCTGCACGCTCCTCCGCAGCGCGGCTTTTTACGTTTCAGGCGCCGAGCGCGGCCGCCAGTTCCGCCGCGGCGGGATTGGGCCCATCACCCGATACCGGCGCGAAGAGGCAGGCCTGCGACCGCAGAATCACGCCGTCCTTCAGCACCTTCAGATGGTTGGCGCGTAGCGTCGATCCGGTCGAGGTGATATCGACGATGACATCGGCCTGCCCGGCCGCCGGCGCACCCTCTGTCGCGCCGAGGCTTTCGATGATCCTGTAGAGCTGGATGCCGTGGGTCTGGGAGAAATGCTGCTGCGTCAGCCGCCAGTATTTCGTCGCGATGCGCAGCCTGCGTTCGTGACGATGGCGGAAATCGGCGGCGACGAGGCCGAGATCGGCCATGGTATCGACATCGAACCACGCTTCCGGCACCGCGACGACCACGTCGGCATGGCCGAAGCCCAGCTGCGCGAGGCGGGTTACGCGGTTCTCGCTGTCCGGCAGGCCCTCGCGCACGAGATCTTCACCGGTGACGCCGAGATCGATCGATCCCTTGCCGAGTTCGCGGGCGATCTCCGAGGCGGACAGGAAAGCCACCTCGACATGCGGATGGCTCGCGACGGCGGCGCGGTAGGTACGCGCGTCCCTGGGCGGTTCGACGGCGTAGCCGGCCGCATCCATGCGCTTCAGCGCCTCTTCCTTGAGACGGCCTTTCGAGGGAATGGCGATGGTGACGGTTGCGCTCACGACTTGCCTCCCGATGAACCGATACGGTCGAGCCAGACGGAAAAACCGACGCCGGGCACCGTCTCTTTCGCGCCGAGCATCGTCAGCAGCCGGTCGTAGCGTCCGCCGCCGACCAGCACGAGGCCGGCCGGTGTCGCGATCTCGTAGACGAGCGCGGTGTAGTAATCGAGCGCGCGGCCGAAGGCGGCGTCATAGGTGACCTTGGCGGTATCGACTCCCGCCGCCGAAATCGCCGCCTCGCGCGCGGCAAAGCCGGCGATGGCATCGTCCATGACGAGCGAATTGCCGGACGCGAACGCCCGCAGCGCATCGGCTGCCCTGTCGAGCGATGCATGGATGTCGAGGAACTTGCGCAGTGTCGCCAGCGCGCCCGCGTCGGGCGCGATCTCGGCGGCGTCGAAGCGGGCGAGCAGACGGTCGGCGATGTCGTCCGCATCGCGCCCGCCGGCGTTTTCCAGCCCGGCGATGCGCAATCGCATGTGAAGCGCGTTGACGAGCGCCGCGCGGTCGCGTGCTTCGGCGGGTTCCAGAATGTCGGCGGGAAGATCGGGCAGGGGCGGCGGCACCGCGAGCGCGTCCAGCGCCGCGTCCAGCGTCGCCCGGTCGCCAAAGGCGTGGCTGAGGCGCAACGCCCAGCCCTGCGGCAGGCCGAGACCGGTGACCACGGCGTTGAAGACCGCCTGGTCGCCCAGCGTCGTGACGGTTCCCGCCGCCGCGTCCAGCGCGTCGAGGAATGAAAGCGCATCGGCCAGCGAGCGCGCATCCGCCGCCGGTCCGTCGGCGTCGCCGATATCCTCGATACCTGCCTGAAGGAATTCGTTGCCGCCGGCCCGGCGCTGCCGGAACACCGTGCCGACATAGCCGTAACGGCGATGCCCGTCAGTGCCCGCGCCAAGATGGTGCAGGCAGACGGGGATGGTGAATTCCGGCCGCAGGCACAGCGCCTCGCCGGTTTCGCTTTCGGACATGAAGATACGGCGGCGCAATTCCTCGCCGGCCGTATCGAGGAACGGGTCGGCGGGATGCAGCACCGGCACGTCAAGCCGCTCCGCGCCCAGTCCGGCGAGGATCGTCTCGATGTCGGCACGCGCCGAAAATGATCTCAGGGCATTCATGCCAGTCCCAATTCACGAAGAATCGTTTCAATGCAACCGTCGAGGTTCTCCGAAAGCTCGCCGGTGGTGATCCGGAGGGTCCGATAGCCTTGGCTTTTCAGCCATTCGTCTCGCCGGGCATCTGCGATTTGCCTGTTCGGCAGCGCGTGAAATTCGCCATCGACTTCGATCACCAGCCGGCGCGACTGGATGACAAAATCGGCGACATATCTGCCAATGGGCGCCTGCCGCCGGACATGCAATCCATAGATGCGTCTGAATTGCCGCAACTCGGACCAGAGTCTTTTCTCACCCTCGGTCGATGCGTTTCTGAGCGAACGTGCGCGCCTGACGACGGCTCGGTCATTGCCGGACGGAGGCATCTCTACCCCCACCCTGTATCCCTCCCCACAAGGGGGAGGGAAGACATCGGCATCGGGTCTTCCGCTTGCCACGATGAAACAGGCACGAGCCGTGATATTCGCGGCATCCCTCCCCCTTGTGGGGAGGGATGAAGGGTGGGGGTACTCGTTCCGCTCATGACCGGAAGATCAGCCGCTCTTGGCGCGGTCCTCGGCCTGGTCGGCGAGCATGCGGATGACTTCCGCGACGATCCGGTCTTCCGCGACCTCGATCTGGGCCGGGCGGCTTTCGCGCCAGGTGACGTTGTCGGTGATCTCGCCCGACAGGCGCTTGCCCTCGATCAGGTCCTTGATCTGCACCTTGCCGGCCTCGCGCTCGTCCGAGCCCTGAATGATCGCCAGCGGGCAGCCGCGACGGTCGGCATATTTGAGCTGGTTGCCGAACTTCTTCCAGTTGCCCTGGTACATCTCGGCGCGAATGCCCGCCTCGCGCAGCGTCTGGACCATTTTCTGGTAGCGGCCGAGCGCCTCCGTGTCGCCATCCATGACGGTGACGAGGACCGGCTGGATCACGTCGTCCTGACCGAGCTTGCCGAGGTTTTTCAAGGCCGTCATCAGGCGCGAGACGCCGATGGAAAAGCCCGTCGCCGGCACGTCCTGCCCGGTGAAGCGCTTGACCAGCCCGTCATAACGCCCGCCGCCGCCGACCGAACCGAACTGCACGGTCTCGCCCTTTTCGTTGGTGACGTCGAAGAGCAGCTCGGCCTCGTAGACCGGGCCGGTGTAGTATTCGAGGCCACGGACGACGGAGAAGTCGATAAAAATACGATCCGGGCCGTAGTTCGCCCCCGATACCAAGTTTTCGATTTCAAGTAGCTCGTTGATGCCAGTCAGGTATGTTTCATTCTGCAAATTCCCTCCCAGTATACCTCGAAGTGGCATCATCAGATTTTTTCTATCGACTTCTGATAATTGGGATTGCTTAATCGAGTTGGCATCTTGTGGCCTAAAAAATAGATGCATCACAAAGTCGATATCTCTATCCTTCAGTCCCGCTCCTGGAGTGAAGTCGCCACTCTCATCCTTGCGGCCCGCGCCGAGTAACTGACGCACGCCCTCGACGCCGAACTTATCAAACTTATCGATGGCTCGCAGCACCGTCAGTCGCTGGCCGGCATTCTCCTCGCCGCCAAGCCCGATGGCCTCCATCACCCCATCCAGCACCTTGCGGTTGTTCACGCGGATCACGTAATCCCCGCGCGCGATGCCAAGCGCTTCCATCGTGTCGGCCATCATCATGCACATCTCGGCGTCCGCTTGGACGCCGGGCGCGCCGACCGTGTCGGCGTCGAACTGCATGAACTGGCGGAAGCGGCCGGGGCCGGGCTTTTCGTTGCGGAACACCCAGCCGGCGCGATAGGTGCGGTAGGGAAGCTGGATTTCGTTGATGTTCTCGGCGACGTGACGCGCCAGCGGCGCGGTGAGGTCGTAGCGCAGCGACATCCACTGCTCGTCATCGTCCTGTACCGAGAACACGCCCTCGTTCGGGCGGTCCTGGTCGGGCAGAAATTTTCCGAGGCAATCGGTATATTCGAAGATCGGAGTCTCGACCGGGTCGAAACCGTAGCGTTCGAAGACCGCCTTGATCTTGGAAACCATCTCGTCGGTCGCGCGGATATCGACCGGCGAACGATCGACGAAGCCGCGCGGCAGGCGCGCCTTCAGTTTCTGCGGTTTTTTCTTCTTCTTCTCGGACATGAATGAGCCTGTCTGGCAGGGAGGGGCGGGGTCGCGCTTCTCCTACAAGACAGGCTCAATTGTCGCAAGACGACGGACCGGGGTCCGCCGTTGGCGTCAGCCCTTAGTACATGTACGGCGAAGCGCACTGCTTGCGCGGACCGTGATAGGGCTGCCAGGAATTGTCCCAGCGGCGGTAGCTGCGATAGCGGTTCTCGCACCACGCATAGTGGCTGCGGGTGAGCCGGATCGTACGGCCCTGCTGGACTTCCGGAAGCATCAGGATGCCCAGCGCGAAAGCCGCGGCAGGGAACCAGTAGCCGTTATATTCGCGGTAGCCGTGCCTGCGGTGTTGGTAACCCCGGTGCCCGTTCAGGTAGAAATGGCCGTTGCGCTTGTGAAAACGGTGTTTGCGGTGCTTGAAATGCTTGCGGTATTTGCGGTGGTCCACATTCGTCACCATGCCGTTATCGACAGTCACCGACGGCTGGAACGAGTAGGGCGCGGCGGCAACCGGCGCGGCTGCGCCGACACCGATGGCGGCCGACAAGAGCGCGGACAGAACTTTTCTTCCCATCATTGTCTTTCTCCTTTGGGCGCGTGGCCCGGATTCGTCCCTCCACTATATAATGTAAGAAAACGGGTGCGGTTTCATGTCCCTTGTTAAACTTTTTTCCTGATGAAGTATTTTCCCACCCGGGTTACGTGACGGTCGATGCAACCGAGACGCTGATTCCGACAACCAAAGCGTGTTATTGTCGGCTTGCTCGACCTGCGGAGTGAAGGGAATGAGCCACACCAGTGTCATGCTGTTCGACACGGCCATCGGGCGGTGCGGGATTGCCTGGGGGGAGACCGGCATATGCGCGGTCAGTTTTCCGGAGGCGAATGACGTCGCCACGCTGGCGCGTCTGCGCCGCCGCGTGCCCGGCGCGCCGGAAACGGATGACGCGCCGGAATCCGTCACCCGGATCGTTGAGGGCATCCGCGCGCTCGCCGATGGCGGCAGCCCGGATTTCGACGGCGCGCCGCTCGACATGACCGGCGTCGGCGCGTTCGAGCGCGATGTCTACCGGCTGACGGCGGCGATCAAACCCGGCGACACGCGAACCTATGGCCAGTTGGCGCTCGATCTCGGCGACATCTCGCTGTCGCGCCGTGTCGGTCAGGCGCTCGGCGGCAACCCGTTTCCGATCGTCATCCCGTGCCACCGCGTCATTGGCGCGGATGGCGCGATGATCGGCTTTTCCGCGCCCGGCGGCACGGAAACGAAGCGCACGCTGTTGAAGATCGAGGGCGCGATCGGCCCCGATCTCTTCGACATGATCAAGCTCTAGGCGGTCTTGCGCCGGCGCAGATGGTAGGTCAGCGCGAGGGCGACGCAATGCTTCGTCTCCGTCACCGGTACCGCCTGATCGGCGGAAAAGACCAGTGCGCGATTGCCCTCGAACGTGAAGGTGTCGGGATAAAGCTCGCGGAACCGGTCGACCAGATTGGTGTGGCAGATGAACAGCATGGCCACCGTGTCGTCGTCGCGCGCCATGAGGCGAATGGAACTGCCGATGCGCGGTCTGACGGGCGAAAAGCTTGGTTCGCCCCATTTCAGGCTTTCGGCGATCTCGCCGACACCCGGCGTTTCGCGCGCCGTTTCAACGATCAGCGCGCGCAACTCGTCATACAGCCGCCCGGCGGCCTTGCTCACTTGGGCCTCGTGAAGGCTGCACGAGCCGTCTCGACCGCGTCGCGGCAGCAGCATCCCTCGACATGGTCGTTGACGAGCCCCATCGCCTGCATGAAGGCGTAAACCGTCGTCGGGCCGACGAAGCTCCAGCCGCGCTTTTTCAGGTCTTTCGAGATCGCCGTCGATGTCGGGGTCTTGCCCATCGTCCTGAGCGTCGCCCAGTCGGCGACGGCGGGGCGCTCGGAGGCCGGCGGCTCGTGCGACCAGAAATAGGCGGCAAGCGACCCGAATTCGTCGCGCATCTCCAGAGCCCGTTTCGCGTTGTTGATCGTCGAGACGATCTTGCCGCGATGCCGGATGATGCCGGCATCCTGAACGAGGCGCTCGACATCGTCATCGCCGAAGCGAGCGACCTTCTCGATATCGAAACCGGCGAAACCGGCGCGGAAATTCTCGCGCTTGCGCAGGATGGTCAGCCAGGAGAGCCCCGACTGGAAGCCTTCGAGGCAGATCTTCTCGAACAGCCGCGTGTCGTCGGAAACCGGCCGGCCCCATTCATTGTCGTGATAGGCGACGTAGTCGGGCAGGTTGCCGTGCCAGGCGCAGCGGATGCGCCCGTCCGGTCCCTCGATCAATCCGTCACTGGTCATGCGGTTCTTTCCGTCTTCATTTCCGATTCACCATGTGTCGCAACCGCCGGGTAACCTTGACAACAGATTGCGCCGTCAAATCGCTTTTTATCGGTCCGCGATTCATAATTGAGTGGGGACGCCGCGTCATGCTTGCGCCGGAGCTCTGCTGACAATGTGGTGTCAGCAGATCGATGACGAACGAGTAGAGAGTACGTCGGATGAAACCTGCAAGTCTTTTCGCGGCGCTTGTCGCCGCCTCCATTGCCATGGCGTTTTCCGCCTCCGCGCAGGATCGATACGGCACCAAGCCGCCGGTCGTCCTGAGCCCCGATCTGGCCGCCCCCTGGGTGATGCAGCTTGGCGGCCGGTCGATCACCGGAACGTCGGTGCGCTCGAATGCGAAGAAGGTGATCTTCCGCCAGCCGACCGCGCCGCGCCGTCAGCTGACAACGCGGCCCGTGCAGCGCGCCGCCGTCCAGCGGCCTGCCAACCCGGCCAAGCCGCGCGGCATGGACCCGGTCTACCTGCCGCAGGAGGTTTCCTATGACGGCGGCCAGAAGCCCGGCACGATCATCATCGATACCAACGCCCGGTTCCTCTATCTCGTCCAGGATGGCGGCACCGCGCGCCGCTACGGCGTCGGCGTCGGCAAGCCCGGCTTCGAATGGGCCGGCACGCACAAGATCACGCGCAAGGCGGAGTGGCCGTCATGGCGCCCGCCCTCCGAGATGATCGCCCGCGAGAAGGCCAAGGGCCGTATCCTGCCGGTCTTCATGGAAGGCGGCCCGAACAATCCGCTCGGCGCGCGCGCGCTCTATCTCGGCTCGACGCTCTACCGCATCCACGGCACCAACCAGCCCTGGACCATCGGTCAGGCCGTGTCGTCGGGATGTATCCGCATGCGCAACGAGGACGTGATGGACCTCTACACACGCGTCGGCGTCGGCACCAAGGTCATCGTGAAATAGATCCGTTTTCCGCGGGGGAGCGGGCAGCGGTCGCCGTCTCATGACGGCGGCCGCTTTCTCATTTTCGGGTCAGTGACCGCCGCCGAAGGCGCCGGTCTTCACCGAATAATTGACCGCGATCCCGTATTCCGGATCGTCGTCGGAATCGACGATCAGCTGGCCGGCGCGGTTCAAGAGCCGGTGGCAGTCATGCGACAGGTGGCGCAAGACGAGCTTCTTGCCCTGCGCCTCGTATTTCGCCGCGAGATCCTCGATCGCCTGCAGCGCCGACTGGTCGACGACGCGGCTGTTCATGAAATCGATCATCACGGTCTGCGGGTCGGCGACCGGGTCGAATATCTCCGCGAAGCCATCGGTCGATCCGAAGAAGAGCGGCCCCTCGATCTGGTAGACCTTCGCGCCTTCCGGTGTGACATGGGACCTGGCATGGATGCGCTTGGCGTTGTTCCAGGCATAAGCCAGCGCCGAGACGATCACGCCGACGACGACCGCGACCGCAAGGTCGCTGACGACGGTGACGACCGTCACCAGCACGATGACCATCGCGTCGGTGAGCGGAATGCGGCGCATGATCTTCAGCGTCTGCCAGGCGAAGGTGCCGATCACCACCATGAACATGACGCCGACGAGCGCGGCGAGCGGGATCTGCTCGATCAGCGGCGAGGCGACGAGGATGAAGGCGAGCAGGAACAGCGCCGCCGACAAGCCGGAGAGGCGGAAGCGGCCGCCCGATTTCACGTTGATCATGGACTGGCCGATCATCGCACAGCCGCCCATGCCGCCGAAAAAGCCGGTCACGACATTGGCCGTGCCCTGGGCGATGCATTCCTTCGACGCACCGCCGCGCTGGCCGGTGATCTCGCCGACGAGGTTCAACGTCAGCAGGCTCTCGATCAGGCCGATGGCGGCGAGGATCACCGCATAGGGGACGATGATTTCAAGCGTTTCGAATGTCAGCGGCACGGTCGGCAGGTGGAAGGCGGGCAGCCCGCCCTCGATCGACGCAAGGTCGCCGACGCGCGGAACGTCGATGCCGAATACGATGACCACCGCCGCGATGACGCCGATGCCGGCGAGCGGCGCGGGAATGGCATTGGTGAGTTTCGGCATGGCCCAGATGATCGCCATGGTGGCGGCGACGAGGCCAAGCATGGTGACGAGCGGCCAGCCGGTCATCCATTGCAGCGAGCCGTCAGGCGCGTGGACCTTGAACTGGGTGAGCTGCGCCAGGAAGATGACGATGGCGAGGCCGTTGACGAAACCGAGCATCACCGGATGTGGCACGAGGCGAATGAACTTGCCGAGGTGGAAGACGCCAGCCAGCACCTGCAGGATTCCCATCAGCACGACGGTGGCGAACAGATATTCGACGCCATGCGAGGCGACGAGCGAGACCATCACCACGGCAAGCGCACCGGTCGCGCCCGAGATCATGCCGGGCCGGCCGCCGAAGATGGAGGTGATCAGGCCGACGATGAAGGCGGCGTAGAGGCCGACCAGCGGATGCACGCCGGCGACGAACGCAAAGGCCACCGCCTCGGGCACCAGCGCAAGCGCCACGGTGAGGCCGGACAGCAGTTCCGTTTTGATCGTCATCGGAGTGAAAGGGGCAAAGGCGCCCGGATCGCGACCGCCAAAGGGGAGGCGGCCAGCGAGCGCGGCAAGCGTCGCTCGTGTCATGTAAAATCGGTTCCCGTTTCTGGATCTGGCCCTTTTGAACCGATTTGATGCTGCATAGCAATATCGGAGGCACATATGAGCCATGCCGCGGGGCCTCCGTGTCCTTTTGCTGGACAAGATCGCCGGCCCCGCGCAAAATCCCGGGCGGGAGGACATGCAATTCCATGATGAGACTGGCGTTGGCGATCCTGCTCGCCCTTGCCGGCTGTGCGGTCGCGGCCGAAGGCGATGGCGATCGCGTGACCAGAAAAGTCGGCATTCTTGCCTATCGCGGCGACGAAGCGGCGATCGCGCGCTGGCAGCCGACATTCGATGCGGTGGAAGCCTCCGTGCCGGGCGCCGACTTCACTGTGGTGCCTTTGTCGCTCGACGGTGTGCGGTCGGCGCTTGCGCGCGGCGAGATCGACTACCTCTTCACCAATCCCGGTCATCTCTACAGGATGGTCGAACAGGCGCGCCTGTTTCCGATGGTGAGCCTGCGCTCCGACCGGGAGGATGTCCCGCAGACAGGGAACCGTTTCGGCGCGGTGATCTTCGTGCGCTCCGACAATGAGGAAATCAGGACGCTTGCCGATCTCAAGGGCAGGCGGCTGGCCGCCATCGCGCCCGACGCCTTTGGCGGTTTCGAGGTGGCGGCGGCGACCCTGGTGCGCAACGAAATCAATCCGTGGCGCGATCTCGACTCTATCGTGTTTCTCGGTTTCCCGCATGACGGTGTCATCGAGGCGGTGGTCGACGGCGTCGTCGATGCCGGCACGGTGCGCACGGGTTTGCTGGAAGCCGCCGTCAATGCGGGCAAGGTCGAGGCATACCAGCTGCGCATCCTCAACCCGTTGCGGGTGCCGGGTTTCGAACCGGCCCTCTCCACCGAACTGATGCCGGAATGGATTCTGGCCTCCACGGCGTCCGTTCCCGAGACCGAGCGCCGCGCCATCGCGATCGCTTTGCTTCGGCTGGACGGCGATCACCCGGCAGTGGAAGCCGGCGGTTACGGCGGTTGGACGACCGTGCCGTCCGACGTGACCGTGCGAACGCTCCTTCAGACGGTGGACGCGGCGAAGCCTGGCGAGGATACGCCGATGGTCGCGCTCTCCGGCTTCCTGGCGGCGGCCGCGGGCGGCGTACCGATCGTGATCGCGATGCTGATTTACTGGCGAGGCCGCCACGCGTCACCCGCGCAGACGGACCCGGCGCAGGCACCGGGAGCGAAGGTGCGTCTGACGCCGCGCGAACATGAAATCCTGCAGTTGGTCGGAGCCGGAAAAACGACCAAGGAGATCGCCCGCGACCTCGGAATCAGCCCGAAAACGGTCGAGTTCCATCGCGGGCATCTGATGCGCAAATACGAGGCTGCCAACATGGCCGAACTCGTCAGAAAGGCAGGCGGCGCGCTGGCTGCGTGAGCCTTTCCCAGGGTATACCCCAGGCTATTCAGAGGGTCCGCCCAGCTGGTTTTCGTGAGCGTCCGCTGGGAACATTCCGGCATTGCCGCATGGAGGATGCGGTGTCTGCAACCGGGAGGATTACCCATGAAACTGCTCACGAAATTCATCGCGATTTTCGCGTCCATCGCCTTTGTCGCGACCGCGCTGACCGGCGCATCCGCCGCCAATGAGCGCTACGGCAAGCAGAAGGTCGTCTACCATATCAATTACAATGGCGGCGATGGCGACAAGGCCTATCGCGGCGCGCTGCGCAATATCCAGAACCACATCAACGCGGTCGGCAAGGACAATATGGAAATCAAGGTCGTCCTGCACGGCAATGGCGTCGGGCTCCTCAAGAGCGCCCAGTCCAATGACAAGCTGCAGATGGACGTCACCAGCCTCAAGACCCAGAACGTCGCGTTCAATGTCTGCAACAACACGCTGGTCGGCCGCAACATCGACTATCACAACGACCTGTTCGAAGTGTTCGAGGACGATATCGTTCCGTCAGGCGTGGCCGAACTGAGCCGCCTCCAGATGATGGGCTACACCTACATCAAGCCCTGATCGGCATGGATGGAGTGAAATACGGCCGGTGCATGCACCGGCCGTATTTGCTCGGCCTCAGATCCGCCGGCCGGAATCCGGATCGAACAGGTGCAGACGGTGGGGATCGAGGGTGATGGACAGCCTGTCCGACAGGGGCGCGCCGGACGGCAGCGAAAGCGCAAGCCTCTCATCGGTCAGCCGGCCATGCACGAGCCGGCTTGCGCCGAGCTCCTCGACATAGTCGATCGCCATTTCGACGTGATCGTCCCCATTGCCGGAAGCAAGGGCCATGTCCTCGGCACGGACGCCCAGTGTCAGGGGTCCGTTCGGCACCTCGGTGCCGTTCATCGTGACCGTCTGGTCACCGATGACGAGACGGCCACCTTCGCCGCGCGCCGCGATCAGGTTCATTGCGGGAGAGCCGATGAAACTTGCGACGAAGGCCGACTGCGGCGCGCGATAGACCTCGAGCGGCGTGCCGATCTGTTCGACATGGCCGCCATTGAGAACGACGATGCGGTCGGCCATCGTCATGGCTTCGAGCTGATCATGCGTGACGTAGATCGAAGTCGTGGCGAGACGCCGTTGCAACTGCTTGATCTCGCCGCGCATCTGGACACGCAACTTGGCGTCGAGATTGGACAGCGGCTCGTCGAACAGGAAGGCGGCCGGCTCGCGCACGATGGCGCGGCCCATGGCGACGCGCTGGCGCTGCCCGCCCGATAGTTGCCGCGGCTTGCGGTCGAGATACTGGCCGAGTTCGAGGATCCTGGCGGCTTCCGCGACGCGCTTGTCGATTTCGGCCTTGGGGGTGCCGCGGTTCTTCAGCCCGTAGGCGAGGTTCTGGCGCACCGTCATGTGCGGGTAAAGGGCATAGTTCTGGAAAACCATGGCGATGTCGCGCTCGGCCGGTTCCACCTCGTTGACGGTCCGCTCGCCGATCCGGATTGTGCCCTCGGTGACGCTCTCCAGCCCGGCCACCATGCGCAGCAGTGTGGATTTGCCACAGCCCGACGGGCCGACAAGGACGATGAACTCGCCGTCCTCGATGGCGATGGAGACGGAATTCACCGCCCGCACGTCGCCGGTATAGGATTTGCTCACATTCTCGATGGTGACTTGCGCCATGTCTTCGGTCTCACTTGTCGCTTTCGGTCAGGCCCTTGATGAACCAGCTCTGGAAGATCACGACGATCAGAACCGGTGGCAGCATCGCGAGGATCGCGAGCGCGAATGCTTGGTTGTATTCGGGGATCTGGCTGCCGACCCAGACGAGCAGGATCTGCTTGATGCCGCGCACGAGCGTGTAGAAGCTCTCCTCGTTGGTCATCAGCATCGGCCAGAGATACTGGTTCCAGCCATAGACGAACATGATGATGAAGATCGCCGCGATCATCGTCTTGGAGAGCGGGACCAGGATGTCGATGAAGAACTTGAACGGCCCGGCGCCGTCGATACGCGCCGCCTCCAGCAATTCGTCGGGCACGGACTTGAAGAACTGGCGGAAGAAGAACGTTCCCGTGGCCGACGCCAGAAGCGGCACGATCAGCCCGGTATAGGTGTTGACGAGGCCGAGCTTGGTCATCACGTCGTAGGAGGGCAGGATACGCACTTCCAGCGGCAGCAGCAGCGTGGTGAAGATCATCCAGAAGAAGATCACTCCCATGCGGAAGCGGAAATAGACGATGGCGTAGGCGGCCAGCATCGACAGTACGATCTTGCCGACGGCGAAGCCGACGCCGAGGATGAAGGAGTTCATGACCATGCGCGCGCCGGTGACCTCGCCTGTGAAGCCGCCCTTTTTCGTCAGCATCTCGCGATAGGTGTCGGTGAAGTGGCCGCCCCAGGTCACCTGCAGCCCGTGCAGATGGACATCGAGCGCGTCGTGAGTCGATGTCATGAAGGCCACCACCACGGGCGCCATCATGATGAACACGCCGAAGAGCAGGATCAGGTGGTCCACGACCTTTGTCTTGTGCATGATCAGCCCCTCAATTGTAGTGGACGCGCCGCTCGATGAAGCGGAACTGGAAAACGGTGAGCAGCAGGACGATCAGCATCAGGATGACGGACTGGGCGGCCGAGCCGCCGATGTCGTTGCCGCGGAAGCCGTCCATGTAGACCTTGTAGACGAGCGTGATCGGGTTGTTGGCCGCCTTGTCCTTCACGATCACATCGATGATGCCGAACGTGTCGAACAGCGAATAGGTCATGTTGATGATCAGAAGGAAGAACGCTGTCGGCGCCAGCAGCGGCAGGGTCACTGTCCGAAATCGGCCGAGACGCGAGCGGTTGTCGATCGCGGCCGCCTCGCGCACGGAGACAGGGATGCCCTGCAACCCGGACAGGAAGAAAATGAAACTGTAGGGGATCTGTTTCCAGACGGCGACGACGATCATCGCGAATGCCGTGTCGACATAGTCGATACCGACTTTCATGTCCCATCCGAACCAGGCGGCCATGGTGACGAAGGGGCCGATATGCTGGTCGAAGAACATCATGCCGATCAGGCCGGCCACCGGTGGCGCGATAGCGTAGACGCAGATCAGGAGCGTCTTGTAGGGCCCCGATCCGCGAATGACCGTGTCGGCGGTCGTGGCCAGTAGCAATCCGATCGACAGCGAGAAAATCGTCACAAGGATCGTGAAGACCACGGTGAAACGGGCGATCTGCTGATAGTGACTTGATCTGAACGCCTCGAGATAATTGTCGAAACCGACGAAGGTCGCGCCGAAACCGAATGGGTCCTCAAGATAGAAGGACGACTGGATCGCCTGTACGGACGGCCAGTAGAAGAAGATGAAGACCACCGTCATCTGCGGCAGCAGGAACAGGTAGGGCAGGTATGGCGAGGAGAACTGGACGCGCTTCATGCGGGCTTTCCGGAGGGGATGATCCGGGAGCGCGAGGCCCCCGGATCGACAGGTATCGGGAAACCGGACTTAGCCGGCGGTCTTGGCGAAGCGCGCCAGGAGGGCGTTGCCTTCTTCCTCGATGGTCTTCATCGCGTCCTCGACGGTGGTCTCGCCGGCGAAAATGCGATTGTATTCGCGTTCCATGACTTCACGGATCTGCGGGTAGAAGCCCATGCGATAGCCCTTGGACCATTCGCCGCCCGGCAGCGAAAGCTGCTGGATGCCGACTTCGGCGATCGGCTTTTCCTCGTAGTAGCCGTCTTCCTTGGCCATCTCGTAGGCGGCCTTGGTGATCGCGACATAGCCGGTGGACTGGTGGTAGAAATACTGGATTTCGGCCGATGTCAGGAACTGGAAGAAGTCGGCCGAGCACTTGTTTTCCTCATCCGACTTGCCGGACATCGCGAAGAGAGCCGCGCCGCCGATGAAGGAGTTGGTGCCGGCGCCCTCGATGGAGTCCCAATAGGGCAGGAAGGTTGCCGAGAACGGCATCTGCGCGGAGCTCTGCAGGCCGCCGAACGAGCCCGACGAACCGATCCACAACGCGACCTTGTCTTCCTCGAACGGCTTCTGGTTGTCGGACCAGCCGGCGCCGAAATATCCGAAGTATCCGTTGTCGTACCAGTCCTTCAGCTTTTCGTACATCATGACATGCTCGGGCGCGGTGACGTTGAGCGTCGTGCCCTGAACGGAGTCGTAGCCGTTGTTGTTGCTGGCGAACTGCAGGTTGTTGCGCGAGAAGAAGTTCTCCGTGAATTCCCACGTCAGCTGCGACTGGACGAGCGGGATGTAGCCGGCTTCCTTCAGCGCGGGGGCGATCGTCTCGAACTCTTCCCAGGTTTTCGGGGCTTCGACGCCGGCTTTTTCGAGGGCGGCGGTGTTGATGTACATGATCGGCGCCGACGAGTTGAACGGCATGCCGACGAACTTGCCGTCGGAGTCGGCGTAGAAGTAGCGAACGCCCTCGATGAAGGATTCGCGATCGAACTCGTAGCCGGCCTGGGTGATCAGGTCTTCCGCGGGGATCGCCGCGCCGTTGGCGTTGATGATCGTGGCGGCGCCGGCGTCGAAGACCTGAAGGATGTTCGGCTGTTCACCGGACCGGAAGGCGGCGATGCCGGCGGCGAGCGCTTCCTCGTAGGTGCCCTTGGAAACCGGAGTCAGCGAACAGGCGTCCTGCGCCGCGTTGAACTTCTCGGCGATCTGGTTGATCACTTCCTGGTTCTTGCCGCCCATGCCGTGCCACCAGGTGATGTCTGTGGCGAAAGCATGCGCGGACGTGGAAAGCAGCAGGGAGGCTGCAAGGATATTGCGGATCATCTGAAATCTCCTGGGTTTCGTTTCGGGAGTCGAAACGATGCGAGCCGCCTAGGAGAATCCGGTGAAGCCTTCTTGACCGTTCGGTGAAAAATCGATGACAGCGCGTGAAATGGCGGGGGATAGTCCAAAGCAAAAAGGCCGGGCTTGCGCCCGGCCTTTCCGTGAAATGGATGCTGTAAGCGCTTGGCTTACATCATACCGCCCATTCCGCCCATGCCGCCCATGTCGGGCATGCCGCCGCCGCCAGATTCCTTCTTCGGAAGTTCGGCGATCATGGCTTCGGTGGTGATCAGCAGGCCGGCGATCGAGGCCGCGTCCTGAAGGGCGGTGCGCACGACCTTGACCGGGTCGACGATGCCCATCTTGATCAGGTCGCCATATTCGCCGGTCTGGGCGTTGAAGCCGAAGGTCAGCGAATCCTGCTCGAGGATCTTGCCGACAACGATCGAGGCTTCGGCGCCAGCGTTGGTCGCGATCTGGCGGGCCGGAGCCTGCAGAGCGCGGCGAACGATGCTGATGCCGGCTTCCTGGTCGGCATTGACGCCGGAGGCCGACAGACCCTTGGAGGAGAGCAGCAGAGCGGTGCCGCCGCCGGGAACGATGCCTTCTTCGACGGCCGCGCGGGTCGCGTTGAGGGCGTCGTCGACGCGGTCCTTCTTCTCCTTCACCTCGACTTCGGTCGCACCGCCGACGCGGATGACGGCAACGCCGCCTGCGAGCTTGGCAAGGCGCTCCTGGAGCTTCTCGCGGTCGTAATCGGAAGAGGTCTCTTCGATCTGGGCCTTGATCTGGTTGACGCGGCCTTCGATCTCGGAAGCTTCACCGGCGCCGTCGACGATGGTGGTTTCTTCCTTGGTGATCGAAACCTTCTTGGCCGTGCCGAGCATGTCGAGCGAGACATTCTCGAGCTTGATGCCGAGGTCTTCGGAGATGACCTGGCCGCCCGTCAGGATGGCGATGTCTTCGAGCATGGCCTTGCGGCGATCGCCGAAGCCCGGAGCCTTGACGGCAGCGATCTTCAGGCCGCCACGCAGCTTGTTGACGACGAGCGTGGCCAGTGCCTCGCCTTCGACGTCTTCAGCGATGATGAGCAGCGGACGCGAGGACTGAACGACGGATTCGAGGATCGGCAGCATGGCCTGCAGGTTGGAGAGCTTCTTCTCGTGCAGCAGGATGTACGGATCTTCGAGATCGGCGATCATCTTTTCCGGATTGGTCACGAAGTAGGGCGACAGGTAGCCGCGGTCGAACTGCATGCCTTCGACGACTTCGAGTTCGGTCTCGGCGGTCTTGGCTTCCTCGACCGTGATCACGCCTTCATTGCCGACTTTCTGCATCGCTTCCGCGATCATCGAGCCGATTTCGGACTCGCCGTTGGCGGAGATGGTGCCAACCTGGGCGACTTCCTCGGAGGTGTTGATCTTGGTGGCCTTCTTCTGAAGGTCGGCGACGACTTCGGCGACGGCGAGGTCGATACCGCGCTTCAGGTCCATCGGGTTCATGCCGGCGGCAACGGCCTTGTGGCCTTCCTGAACGATCGACTGCGCCAGAACGGTCGCGGTCGTGGTGCCGTCACCGGCGATGTCGTTGGTCTTGGACGCCACTTCGCGCAGCATCTGCGCGCCCATGTTCTCGAACTTGTCTTCGAGTTCGATTTCCTTGGCGACCGATACGCCGTCCTTGGTAATGCGCGGTGCGCCGAAGGACTTGTCGATAACGACGTTGCGGCCTTTCGGGCCGAGCGTGACTTTCACGGCGTCGGCGAGGATGTTCACGCCGTCCAGCATGCGCTCTCGCGCCGTGCGGCCGAATTTCACTTCTTTAGCGGACATATTCTATACTCCCGGGCAATCTGCCCATTCTGTCTGTCTTGAGAAAACGATCGGGAATGCGGCTTAGCCGACGATACCCATGATGTCGGATTCCTTCATGATCAGGAGATCCTGGCCGTTCAGCTTGACTTCGGTGCCGGACCACTTTCCAAACAGGACGCGGTCGCCAGCCTTAACGTCGAGCGGCTGGACCTTGCCGTTTTCGTCACGGGCACCCGCACCGACGGAAACAACTTCGCCTTCCGACGGCTTTTCCTTGGCGCTATCCGGGATGATGATGCCGCCTGCGGTCTTCTCCTCGGATTCGACGCGACGCACGACAACACGGTCGTGCAGCGGACGGAAATTCACATCTGCCATTGACTTGAACCTTTGATACGTTGGCTTTGATTATTCTGGCACTCACTCCTCATGAGTGCTAGCGAGCCGGAGATAGTGATGTGCTGCGCGGGTGTCAAGGTGCGCGACGCCGCTGTCGGCGTTTCCGGAGCTAGCCGCCGCTCCCGACGGTCACGGTCACCGGGCGGTGAAAGGTTTCCGGCAGGACGACGCCGCCAAGCGTCAATCGCGTCATTGCCGTGACACTGGCCGACATGCGGCCGTCATGCGTGCGCCGGAACCGTGGTGCCGATGTATATTGGCCTTCGGGAAGTTCAAGGGTGGACGCGTAAAGCTGGTTAGCGCGATCCGCGTCAAACCGGCCATCAGCCGACAGCGATGCCTCGACCGCTGCCGACAATGCGACCGACGCCTGTTTCGTTGTACCCTCGATGCGAGGAACGTCGACTGCCAGTGCCAGCCCCATTATCACCGGAACGGCGACGAGGCTCATGGCCACGTTGAAATTGCCGCCGGCATGCTTCGCGAAATTCTCGCGTTTCACCATCATGGTGTATGCCCCTAACATTCCAGCGCAATTGCTGGCGGGGTCTCGATAACGCCTGAATGTTTATGGCCGGTGAAATCCGGTGGTTAAAATTGTTCCCAACCGGGATTTTCCAACCGAAAATCCGCTTCACTCGATGATACGCAGTTTCGAAAGCTCAGCGCCAATCGTGCCGAAGGCGTTCTCCAGTTCGGTCTGGCTCGGTGCGTGGTAATACTTTCCGGGGTCGGAAGCACAGTCCTGGAATATCTGCTTGGTGCTCGAACTCGGGCTCGATCCGAAGGTCACCGTATAGATGATGACGTCCTGGCCTTTCGCGGTCGTGCACAGGGACTTCAGCCGCGTGTCGATGATGCTCTTGGCGTTGTTCGCGTTGTTCGTTTCGAAGATTGCGTTCGCCTGGCTTTCGCCGAGACGGCCATAGCCGGTGTCGTCCGACTTGCCCGGATGGGCCTCGTTCGGCCCGGCATCGCTCGGCAGATCGTAGAACAGATTGTCGCCGTCGGTCATGATCATGATCGCCTTGCGCCAGCGCGGGCTGTCCCACAATGTCGCGCCGGTCTTCGGATCGAGTTCCGTGCTTTCGGTAAAGGGCTCTCCCGGCGAGAGCGTGCGAATGCCCCATGCCATGCCGATGTCGCCGAGCGTGCCGCCGCGGTTCCAGGCGGAAAGCGCATCGACGGCCGCATCGACATCTGCGTAGGAGTTGGTCAGCGGCAGGATCGGCGTCGGACAGCCGATATTGGGACCGGTGATACCATTGGAATTGTAGGAGCCGCCCGGATAGATCGTCGATTCGTCGTCAAGGTCGTAATCGTTGTCGACCGACGGCTCCCAGAAGAACGGAAACCATTTCTCGACGTCCGGACCGGTGTCGGCGATGGAGTTGGCGCCGCTGCGCTCCCTGACGCAGCCTTTCCACTTGTCCTTGTCGTCCGAACGCAGGCCATAGCTGTGCGTCCCGACGATGCTGTCGGCGACGGAACCCACATTGACCGTCGACGCGTAGGGAACGATGGACACGCGCAGATCGGCCGGCTCGGCTTCGCCGTCGAAGATCGCATCGACCAGGATATCGGATGCGCTGCGCAGCGACGCGATCTTGCTGCCGCTCCACATCGAGCCGGTATTGTCGAGCACGAGACTGACGAGCAGGCCGCCGCCTGCGCGCTTGACCTTCGTGCGCACCGAAACCTGCACCTCGCTGACCTGCAGGATGGACATGAAGAGCGTCTGCATCGTCGCCGAACCATCGACCGTGATGACGTCGCCGGTAACCGCGGTGGAAACGGTGTCGAGCGAGGCGTCGGCGAGCGAGAAGTTGTTGGTGACGAATTTGCCGGCGAGCGCGTCGAGCGTCGGCTTGTCCTGATAGACGGTGGCGACGGCAAGCGCCGCGGCGTCCACGGCCGATTGCAGGTGATAACGCGTCAAAAGGAAACGCGATCCGTCGATGGACAGGCCGACCGAGGCGAGCAGCGGGATCAGCAGAAGCGCGAAATTGACCGCCATCGCGCCGCGTCTGTTTTCGCGCATGGCCCGAAGGCGGGCGAACAGGCCCGTCGCGCGGTTCGCGGGATCGCTTGCTCTTTCTCTTTTCCTGTCGATCGCCATGGCGGTTGCTTTCACTGTGTGCCCGTCACTCGGGCGGGATGAAATCCCAGTTCTGGTCGTATTCGGAGATCGCACCGTCCATGGCGATGGCCCGCGTTTCGCGGGGACGGAACCATGCGGTCGAGGTGAGGGTGCGGCTGGTCGACGACCAGACGTAGTTGAATGGGCTGGAATAACTCATCTTCGCCTCGAACCTGATGACGGTGTCGGCCGGCAGTCCCATGCCCGCCGCGCCGGAGGCGTCCGCCGTCAGCGTCGCGCCGCCTGCCGACCGCGTCCACAACAGGGTCGGCGTGTTGTCGGCCTTGAACCCGATGCTGGAGACATTGATCTCGAGGCTCTTGTTCGGATCGAACCCGACGATCATCTGGTCCGACGCGTTGAGTATGGTCGTGATCGACGAACTGGTCAGCGTCGGTTCGCGGGCAAGCAGGTCGCCCGATTGGTGGACGTAGCGCAGGAACTGGTCCTCGGTGGCGTGCTCGACATAGACTTCGGCCAGGCCGAAGGCGAGCACCAGCATGATTGGCGACAGCAGGATGAACTCCATCGCCGCGACACCGCGCCGATCGCCGCCGAAGCGGCGGAGAAGAGCTGCGATGCGATGTCCCCCAAGCCTGCTCATGACGTCCTCAGAACGGCTCGTTCTTGAAGATGGAAAAGCCGACCACGATCACCGGGTCGCCATCGGGCTGCAGGATGTCCGCGAGGAACGGCGTGTAGAAATTGTGGATGGCCGACGCCCGCATGGCTGTGATCTTCGCCGAGCCGCCCGGCTGGAAAATGAAATTGGTCGGCTTGCCGTCCGCGTCGAATTTCGCGTTCGGAAAAACGACGTCGGCGACCGTGTTGAAGTACCGCACGTCCAGATAGACCTCGGCGCAATTGAAGAAGAGCGAGGCGTCGGAGCAGACGCCGGCGTCGAAATCCTGTTTGGGATGCGCGCTTTTCTGCAGTTCGCCGGTTTGAATGTTGCGGCCGGCCTGATGCAGGACGAACTTCAGGTGGCTCTGCTTGTAGTAGTAGATCGAGGTTTCGATAATCGCGAATATGAGCAGCAGGAAAACGGGCGTGATCAGGCCGAATTCCAGTGCAGTCGCGGCGTGCGTGTTCGTCCGGTACCCGCGGATTGCCTGGCGGGCACGGCGTAAGGTTTGCGCAAAGCCCGAGCGGCGTTTCACGCGCTTGATGTTCATCGGTCACGGCGTCCATTTACGGAGCCGTTTCTATCAGCGCTTGATTGGCGCCCGGTTCACGCGCCCGGGCTCATTTTTGCCGGCGGATTTACCGCTCGTTAGCCATGGGTTTGCGCGCGAGAAGTCGAACGCCACGCGCGACGGCTTCCCTTTGGGCTGGAAAGGTTCTAATTCGGCCAGCGCGCGTGACGCAAACGGGATAGAACTTTTGGCCATTCGGGTACTGGACAAGCTGGCGGATATCACCGGCGAGTATGATGCGATTTTTTGCGACGTCTGGGGCGTGCTGCATAATGGCGTGCGGTCGTGGACGCCCGCGTGGAAGGCGCTTGCGGCGGAACGCGAAAAGGGCAAGGCGGTCGTGCTGATCACCAACGCCCCGCGTCCGAAAGGGCCGGTCTCGGAACAACTCGCGACCCTCGGCGTGCCGGGTGAAGCCTATGACGACATCGTCACATCGGGCGATGTCACGCGGGCGCTGATCGGCGAGAACGCGCGGATGATCTTCCACATCGGCCCCGACCGCGACATGTCGCTCTATGATGGGCTCGACGTCGAGCCGGTCGAGGAGCGCGAGGCCGCTGCCGTTGTGTGCACCGGTTTCTTCGACGACGAAACGGAAACGCCGAAGGACTATCACGAGATGCTGCAGCGCCTGCGGGCCCGCAACCTGCCTTTCATCTGCGCCAATCCCGACATCGTCGTGGAACGCGGTGACCGGCTGGTCTATTGCGCCGGCGCGCTTGCCAAGGATTTTGGCCTGATGGGCGGCCGCACACTGATCGCGGGCAAGCCGCACGCGCCGATCTATCGCGAGGCGATGGCCCGCGCCGCCGCTGCGCTGGGGCGCGAGGTCGAGCCGTCGCGGGTGCTCGCAATCGGCGACGGAATGACTACGGACGTCAAGGGCGCGATGGATTTCGGGCTGGACCTGCTGTTTATCTCCGACGGCATCCATGCGCGCGAATACGGCACGCCCGGCAACCCGGACCCGCAGCGCCTCGCCGACCATCTCGACGGTTTCGGCGCACACCCGGTCGCCACGATGACCAAACTGACCTGAACGGAGCGGCATGTGACGTTTCGGTTCACCTCTTCGAAGGAGCTTCCGGCGGCGCTGCGCGGCAGTGTCGTTGCGATCGGCAATTTTGACGGCGTCCATCGCGGTCATCAGTCCGTGCTCGAAACCGCGCTGGGCTTTGCCCGTGATCATGGCTGTCCCGCCCTCGTGCTGACCTTCGAGCCCCATCCGCGGCAACTTTTCCAGCCGGACCGGCCGCTGTTTCGCATCACGCCCGCGCCGATGAAGGCGGATATTTTGCGCGAATTGGGTTTCGACGGCGTGATCGAAATGCCGTTCACCAAGGAGTTCGCCCAGCTGACCGCCGACGAGTTTGTCGACGGCGTCTTGCTGGCGGATCTCGCCGTCCGCCAGGTCGTTACCGGTTTCGATTTCCATTTCGGGCGCAACCGCCAGGGCGGACCGGCCTTCCTGATGGAGGCCGGCGAGACACGCGGTTTCCACGTGACCCTGGTCGATGCCTACCGGGACGCAAACGCGGAAGTCGTCTCGTCGAGCCGGGTGCGCGAGAAGCTCCAGCAAGGCGATGTTTCCGGTGCGAACGGACTTCTCGGCTACCATTACCGTGTCGAGGCGGAGGTCGTGCGCGGCAAGCAATTGGGGCGCACGCTGGGCTATCCGACAGCCAATATGGTTCTGGCCGGCGACGCGGCGCTGCGACACGGTATTTACGCCGTGCGCTTCATGCGCGGGGACGGGCACATTCATGACGGGGTCGCCAGTTTCGGCCGCCGCCCGACGGTTGAATCCGACGGCGAAGCGCTTCTCGAAACCTTCGTGTTCGACTTCAACGAACAGATCTACGGCGAGACCTGCACGGTCGTTTTCTGCGCGTTCCTGCGCGGAGAGGAGAAGTTCGATACGATCGATGCCTTGACGGTCCAGATGAGAAAAGACGAGGAAGCCGCGCGCTCGATCCTCTCTGCTCTCGAGCCGATCGGTCCTCTCGACGCCGCCCTTACCTTCGACGCCCCGGAAAACTGATCATGGCGCGACGCACCATACTCGTGACCGGCGCGACGGACGGTATCGGCCTGGCGCTCGTGCGGCGACTTGCCGGCCGTCATGACGTGATCGCGACCGGCCGCCGCGAACCGGGCAAGGTGCGCGACCTGTTTCCCGAAAGCGTGCATTATGTGCGCGCCGACCAGAGCGACCCGAAGGCTGCCGCGCAGGCGCTTGGCAGGGGGCTGCTGGAGCACAACGTGACGAAGCTCGATCACGTGGTGCTGAACGCGGCCACGGGCCATGCGTCCGCTCCACAGGACGAGACACCGGATACGCTGCGCGACACGCTGGACGTCAATCTCGCCGGCACGCTCGCCATGGCGCATATTCTCTATTCGTGGCTCAGGCGCGGCAATGGTCAGCTGACGCTGATCGGGTCTACCGCGCGCAAGGGCGCGCCGCAATTCGCCTGCTACGCGGCCTCCAAGGCCGGACTGCACGGGCTTGCCCGGGCATTGGAAGAAGAATGGCGCGGAACGGTCCGCGTCGTGATTCTGCATCCCGGCCCGACCATGACCGGCATGCAGGAAAAGGTCGGTCTCAAGCTTGGCTGGGCGCACAAATGGTTCATCCGCCCGGACGACATGGCGGCGATGATCGAGGCTGCGATCCGTGCCGGAAAGACGCCGCGCACCCTTTCTTTTGTGCAATATCTGTCGGGCGCAGCGGTGCTGGGAAGGACGATCCGTTGACCGCGACCGGAAAAGCGCTGGTGACCGGCGGCAATGCCGGGCTCGGACGGGCGTTCTGCGCGGCCCTTTGCGACGAGGGCTACGCGGTAACGACCCTCGACCAGACCGCCCCCGACGGCTTCGTGCCCTGGACCCATCGCATGTGCGACCTGTCGGACCATGCGAAACTCGACGCAGCGATCGTCAATCTTGCTGCGGTGGGCCCATTCGACATCGTTGTCCTGAATGCCGGGATTTCCGCGACCGGGCGCTTCCAGGCGATTCCGCTCGACGCGCATCTGAAATTGCTGTCGGTCAATACCGAGGCGCCGCTGGTTCTGTGCGCCGGTCTTGCCGCGCGCGGCGCGCTGGCGCCGGGTGGCCGGGTGATCTTCGTTTCATCGCTTTCGCACTGGACCGGCTATCCGGGGGCCGCCAGCTATGCGGCATCCAAGGATGCGATCGCGGCCTATGCCAAATCGATCCGCAAACCGTTCCGCAAGGCGTTCGGCGTGCGCGTTTCCTGCGCTTTTCCCGGACCGCTGCATACGCGTCATGCCGCCCGGCACGCACCGAAGGGCGCCAGCGCTGCACATCGCATGGAACCGGATTTGGCGGCGGGACTGATCCTGAAAAGCGCAAAGCGCGGTTTCGCGACGATCCTGCCCGGCAACCGGGCAAAGATGGCCGCGCTGGCCGGGTGGATTTTGCCGCGCGCCGTCACGCGGTTCATGGGGCGGACCGTCTTTCGCAAGCTGGATCGCGAGGTGTGGTGATTTGGCTCTTTATTCGCGCCGGTGCTGTTGCTAAAAGCCGCGCCATGACCACGGCCCGTTTCGCCATCATCCGAATTATTGGCCCGGCCTGCCGCTGACACGCGCCGCAGGACCGGGAAGCCGCGCAATTTTTTCGCGCACCCCTAGCCTTTTTCCGCTAATGACCGCTGCAATCTCTCCGCGCAGCATGAAACGAATGCAAACGAATGACCGATTCCGCCGATAACCAGACGCTGGACTATTCCAAGACACTCAACCTGCCGCAAACCGATTTCCCGATGCGCGCCGGCCTCCCCAAGAAGGAGCCGGAACTCGTCGCGCGCTGGCAGGAGATGGACCTCTACAGGAAGCTGCGCGAGGACGCGAAGGACCGCCCGCGCTACGTGCTCCACGACGGCCCTCCCTATGCCAACGGCAACATCCATATCGGGCACGCGCTCAACAAGATCCTGAAGGACGTCATCACGCGCTCCTTCCAGATGCGCGGCTATGATTCCAACTATGTGCCAGGCTGGGACTGCCACGGTTTGCCGATCGAGTGGAAGATCGAGGAGCAGTACCGCGCCAAGGGCAAGAACAAGGACGAGGTGCCGGTCAACGAGTTTCGCAAGGAATGTCGCGACTTCGCCGACCACTGGATCAAGGTCCAGTCGGAGGAGTTCAAGCGCCTCGGCATCGAGGGCGACTTCGACAATCCCTATACGACGATGAATTTCCACGCCGAGAGCCGCATCGCCGGCGAACTGCTGAAATTCGCCATGTCCGGCCAGCTCTATCGCGGCTCGAAGCCGGTCATGTGGTCGGTCGTCGAGCGCACCGCGCTGGCCGAGGCCGAGGTCGAGTATCAGGAGTACGAGTCCGACACGATCTGGGTGAAGTTCCCGGTTGCCGCGTTCGACGAGGAGAAGTTTCACCGCATTCGGGATCGGAAAACCACGGAACTGGAGAAGCGTTTTGAGGTCGGCGAAGGCGCTTATGCCGAACAGGCCGGGCATGTCACGGAGGACATGCTGGATGTCGTCGCGCAGTTGCGCGACGCAAGCATCCTCATCTGGACGACGACGCCCTGGACAATACCGGGCAACCGCGCGGTCGCATTCGCGAAACTGAACATCGCTTATTCGCTGTACGAGGTGGCGGAGGCCGAGAACGACTTCGGGCCGCAGCCCGGCGAGAAGGTGGTCATCGCCGACCGCCTCGCGGACGGTTGCGCCGAAAAGGCGAAGCTGAAGCTCAACCGTCTCGCCAAGGTCGACAACATTCTGCTGGAATGCCTCACGCTTTCCCACCCGTTGAAGGGCCTTGCCGGCGGCTACGAATTCGATGTTCCGCTGCTGATCGGATCCCATGTGACCGAGGACGCCGGCACGGGCTTCGTCCACACCGCTCCGGGTCACGGCCGCGAGGACTTCGACGTCTGGATGGAGAGGGCGCCGCTGCTCGCGGCACGCGGTATCGACACGATGATCCCGTTTACGGTCGACGATGCCGGCTATTTCACCAAGGACGCGCCGGGTTTCGGACCGGACCGCGAAGGCGGGCCGGCACGCGTCATCGACGATAAGGGCAAAAAGGGCGATGCCAACAAGGTGGTCATCGAAGCCTTGATAGCTGCCGACCGGCTTTTCGCCCGCAGTCGCCTGAAGCACGAATATCCGCATTCCTGGCGCTCCAAGAAGCCGGTGATCTTCCGCAATACGCCGCAATGGTTCGTCCACATGGACATGGATCTCGGCGACGACACGACGCTGCGCTCGCGCGCGCTAAAGGCGATCGACGACACCCGCTTCGTGCCGGCGGCCGGCCAGACGCGTCTGCGCGCCATGATCGAGGACCGGCCCGATTGGGTTCTGTCACGCCAGCGCGCCTGGGGCGTGCCGATCTGCGTTTTCGCCGACGAGGACGGCAACGTGTTGAAGGACGAGGCGGTCAACGCCCGTATCCTCGAAGCCTTCGAGGAAGAGGGCGCTGACGCCTGGTTCGCGGAGGGCGCCAAGGAGCGCTTCCTCGGCAACGAACACGATCCGGCGAAATGGACACAGGTCACCGACATTCTCGATGTCTGGTTCGATTCCGGCTCGACCCACGCTTTCACACTTGAAGACCGTCCCGACCTCAAATGGCCGGCCGACGTTTATCTGGAAGGCTCGGACCAGCATCGCGGCTGGTTCCATTCCTCGCTGCTGGAAAGTTGCGGCACGCGCGGCCGCGCACCTTACGACACCGTCATCACCCATGGCTTCACCATGGCCGAGGACGGCAAGAAGATGTCGAAATCGCTCGGCAACAACGTCACGCCGCAAGACGTGATGAAGGATTCCGGCGCCGATATCCTGCGCCTCTGGGTGATGAACACCGACTACTGGGAAGACCAGCGCCTCGGCAAGGCGATCCTGCAGACCAACATCGACGCCTATCGCAAGATGCGCAACACGATCCGCTGGATGCTCGGTACGCTCGCTCACGACGAGGGCGAGAGCGTCGAATATGCCGACATGCCGGAGCTGGAGAAATATATCCTGCATCGGCTCTGGGAGCTCGATAACGTCGTCAACAATGGCTACGAGGCCTTCGACTTCAAGAAGATCTCGCGCCAGGTCCACGACTTCATGGTGCTCGAACTGTCGGCCTTCTATTTCGACATCCGCAAGGACGCGCTCTACTGCGATGCGCCGTCGAGCAAGCGCCGCAAGGCCGCGTTGCAGGTCGTCCATCACATCTTCGACCGGGTTGTGACCTGGCTTGCGCCGATGTTGCCTTTCACGATGGAGGAAGCGTGGCTGTCGCGCTATCCCGACGCCGTGTCGGTGCATTTGGAGCAGTTCCGCAAATGCCCGCCGGAATGGCGCGATGACGATCTTGCATCCAAGTGGAAGAAGGTTCGCCAGGTGCGCCGGACGGTAACCGGCGCGCTGGAGATCGAGCGAAAGGAAAAGCGCATCGGCTCCTCTCTCGAAGCCGCCCCTTTCGTCCATGTGACCGACGATGCGCTGCGCGCGGCGATCGAGGATGTCGACATGGCGGAGATCAGCATCACGTCCGGCATCTCGGTTTCGCCGAAGCCGGGTCCGGACGAGGCTTTCACGATTCCCGAGGTTCCGGGGGTCGCGGTGGTTCCTGCGCTTGCCAAGGGCACGAAATGCGCCCGTTCGTGGCGCGTGACGCAGGATGTCGGCTCCGACCCGGAATTCCCGGATGTGTCGGCGCGCGATGCGGCGGCGCTGCATGAACTCAAGGCGCTCGGAAAGCTGTGACGTGCATTGGCGATGGGTGTGGCCGAAGGGCCGCACGCATTGCCGATTCCGTTGTTTTTCGGTAGACCACCATCAATTCGCCGGATTTACCGGTCAGCGCGGAAGCTGAATTCGACGAGACGCTTTCGACCAGGGGAATGGCAGAGCAGTGATGACAGACAGGAAATACCCTGTGCGGATAGCCGCCTTTGGAACGCTTGGAGCGGGCGTGCTTGCGCTTACGGGCTGCATGGGACCGACCTACGGGACCGACAAATCGTCGACGGCGCAGTTCCTCGACGACCTTTCCAGTTCGGTAAAGCTGAGCCGTGGCCAGCGCACCGTGATCGATTACAAGCCGCGTCCCGGCCTTGTCGAGCCGACCGACGCTTCGACCCTTCCGCCGCCTCAGACGAATATCGCCGAAGCATCGCCCGAATGGCCGGAATCGCCGGAAGAACGTCTTGCCCGCATCCGCAAGGAAGTGGACGAGGGACGGTATCTGCCGAACCTTTCCAATACGAATGACCCGGACAAGCCGCTGCAGACCAATGTTCACCAGCGCGCCGCCGGCGCGCAGCGCGTCTATCTGACCGATCCGCCGTCGGAATACCGCCAGCCGGCGGAAACCGCGCCCTACGGAGAACTCGGCGAGACCGAGGCGACCAAGGAGCGTCGCCGCAAGAAGGCCGCGAAGGCCGGCGAAAACGGTGGCGGATGGCGCCGGTTCGTTCCCTGGCTCTAGGGGCCTAGCCGCGCCTTGCGGCAAAAAAGGATTTGAGCAGCCGCGACGCCTCGCCGTCTCCGATGTGCGGATAGATATCCGGCGCATGGTGGCATGTCGGGCTTGAAAAGAAGCGCACTCCGGAAATCACGGCACCGCCCTTCGCGTCCTCGGCAGCGAAATAGAGCCGTCGGATGCGCGCAAACGAAATGGCGGCGGCACACATCGTACAGGGCTCCAGCGTGACGTAGAGATCGCAGCCCTCGAGCCGCTCCTGTTCGAGATTTCCGCAGGCCTCGCGTATGGCCAGCAGTTCCGCGTGAGCCGTCGGATCGTTGAATTCGCGGGTCCGGTTTCCCGCCGAACCGACGACCGCTGCGTCACGAACCACGACAGCGCCCACCGGCACTTCGCCGCGCTCGCCGGCCGCGACGGCCTCGCGAATCGCCAGTTCCATGAAGCTCGGGGATTTCGCTCCCGCCGGTGTCTCGGACACAATTTCTCTCGCAACTCCGGCCCCTGCCTGATAGGGAGCCGTCGAACGAAGGCAAACAGCAAATGACGAATGAAGACAAGCCCCGCGGCCGTTCCGGAAAACCCGGCCCGGGTGGTGGCCCCCGAAGCGGGAAGCCCGGTGCGAAAGGCGATGCCGGCAAAACCGGCGCGCCGCGCTCGCGTGGCTTCAAGGATCGGTCCGGCCAGGACGGCGGAGCCGGCGAGGGCAAAAGGGACGGCCTGCGGTCTCGCGGGTTCAAGGATGGACCCGGCGGCGGCAAACCGGCCGGCAAGTCGCGCGGCTTCAAGGATCGCCCGGACGGCACCGCGCCCTCGCGCGGTGGTGGCGATCGTCCGCGTCCCTTCCGGGAGCGGCATCGCCCCGACGGTGACGGCAAGCCGCGTGGATTTTCAAAGAGAGACGACCGTGATCGGCCCCCGCGCCGGGAGCATGCCGCGGGAGAGGGCACGGAGCGTCACGACGACCGCGCGCCGGAGGCAGACGTGCCGGCAGAGGCCGAACCGGAACGGATTGCGAAATATCTCGCACGCGCCGGCGTCGCCTCACGCCGCGATGCCGAGCGCATTATCGAATCCGGCCGCGTCACGCTGAACGGGACAAAGCTGGTCTCACCGGCGGTAAACGTCACGCCCAACGACGTTATTCTCCTCGATGGCGAGCCTATCCCGGAGATCGAGCGCACGCGGCTCTGGCTCTATCACAAGCCGGCCGGTCTCGTGACGACCAACCGCGATCCGGAAGGCCGCCCGACCGTTTTCGAGAACCTGCCGAAAGACATGCCGCGCGTTCTTTCGGTCGGCCGTCTCGACATCAACACCGAGGGGCTGCTGCTGCTCACCAACGATGGCGGCCTGTCGCGCATGCTCGAATTGCCGCAGACCGGCTGGCTGCGCCGCTACCGTGTACGCGCGCATGGCAAGGTCGATCAGAAGCGGCTCGACGAACTCAAGAACGGCATCGCTGTCGATGGCGTTTTCTACGGCGCGGTCGAGGCCGAACTCGAGCGCGAGCAAGGCTCCAACGTCTGGCTGACCGTCGGTCTGCGCGAGGGAAAGAACCGCGAGGTCAAGAACATCCTCGGCGCGCTCGGTCTCGACGTGAACCGCCTCATCCGCATTTCTTTCGGACCGTTCCAGCTCGGCGATCTGCCTGAAGGCGCGGTGATGGAAATTCGGGGACGCACGCTGCGCGACCAGTTGGGCGATCGGCTGATCGCCGAAGCCGGGGCCAATTTCGACGCACCGGTGCGCAAGCCGTTCACCAACAAGCCCGTTCGCGACGATGAGGGCGAGACACGGCTTGTGAAAGTGAAGAAACGCGGCGATTGGGTCAGCGCGGATCCGGAGAGCGGCAAACCGCGTCGCGGCAAGGGCATGGGACGCGACGAGGCCCTGTCGCGCCTGGAGACCAGCCGGCCGCAGCGTGGCAAGGGACCGTCCTCGCCGCGCGGTGAAACCGACAAGCAACGCCACGGGCGGGCATCCAATGTCTGGATGGCGCCGGGCGCGCGTCCGCAGGGACGCAAGGCAAAGCCGGAACAAGGCGGAGCACCTGAAACAAAGCGAACCGGTGGTCCGGAGCGGCGGGGCGACAAGTCGCCAGCGTCCGGAAAACCGGGCGCGGGCGGTCGGCCTTCATCCGGTGCCGGTCCGCGCCGGCCAGGAAAGCCGCGCGGTCCGGGGAAATAGACCGCGATGCGGATCGTCGGTGGGAACTTTCGCGGCCGGGCGCTCGCCTCTCCGAAGGCGGGGTCGGCCTCGATCCGGCCGACGACGGACCGCACGCGCGAAAGCCTTTTCAACATCATCACGCATGGCTGGCCGGAGAAACTGGACGAGACCCGCATTCTCGACCTCTTCGCCGGCACCGGCGCGGTCGGTTTCGAGGCCCTGTCGCGCGGCGGCGCCATGGCACTTTTCATCGAGCAATCCGCGGAAGGGCGCGGCCTTATCCGCGCCAATATCGAGGCGTTGGGATTGCAGGGACGCACGAAGCTGTTTCGAAGGGACGCGACGCGAATGGGCGAGATCGGCACGATGGAGCCTTTCGATTTCGTTTTCGCCGACCCGCCCTACGGCAAGGGGCTGGCGGAACGCGCGCTTGCTTCCCTGCACGATGGCGGTTGGCTGAAGCCGGGGGCGCTGGTGGTGGTGGAGGAAGCGGCGAACGCCGGATTCACCGCGCCACAAGGCTTTTCCCTTGCCGATACGCGCGATTTCGGCGACACCCGTATGTATTTCATGGTTGGCGAAAGCGATGAAGAAACCGGCTAGCAACGACCAGATGCCCGAGAGGCGCGCCTCTGGCGATCCGACGGTTGCGATTGCATTTGGCGGGGGCGGCGCGCGGGGCTTGGCTCATATCCATGTCATTCGCGCGCTCGATGAGATGGGCATTCGGCCGGTCGCGATTAGCGGCGCGTCGATCGGCGCGATCATGGGCGCGGCCATGTCGAGCGGGATGTCCGGCGACGACATCAAGGAATATGCGCTTGGCATGTTGACCAGCCGCGCCGATGTTCTGGCGCGCATTTGGCGGCTGCGCCCCGCCAGTCTTTCCGACATGGTCGATCGCGGTTTCCGGATCGGCCAGTTCGACGTCCAGCGTATCGTCCAGAACTTCATGCCCGAAACCATCCCGCATGATTTCGCAGCGCTCGGCATTCCTCTTTCGGTAATCGCGACCGACTATTACGGCCATCACGAGACGGTCTTCGCGGAGGGCGAATTGTGGTCGGCGCTGGCCGCTTCGGCGGCGATACCCGCGCTGTTTCGCCCGGTGCGCCGGGACGGCCGCATCTTCATCGATGGCGGCATCTTCAACCCGCTTCCCTACGATCATATTCTCGGCAAGGCCGACATCGTGGTCGGGATCGATGTCGTCGGCACGCCCCGCGGCGATCCGCGCCGGGTGCCTAAGCCGATCGACAGTCTCTACGGCACGTCGCAGCTCATGATGCGGTCGATCCTGAAGCTCAAGCTGAAGCTGCAGCCGCCGGACGTCTTCATACAGCCGCCCGTTTCCGATTACCGTGTCATGGACTTTCTCAAGGCGAAGCAGATCATCGGCGCGACCGCGCCTGTTCAGGATGAGGTCAAGCGCAAGCTCGAAAGCGCCATGGAGGCCGTCGCCAGAGAAACGGCCTGATCAGCCGAGCGTCGCCGCCTTGCCGGTGGAGAACGGCGAATTCGCGGTTGGCGGCGGTCCGGGCAGCTGGTCGTGGCCGGGGCCGTCTCGATCCTCGATGGACGCGACGACCCTGAAACACAGGAAGACCGAGGCGATGCCGAAAACGACCGCGCCAAGCGCCCACCCGGCGATGACGCCGGTCGCGCCGTACCAGTGTGCGCCGAGCCAGACAAAGGGTATGACGCCCAATGTCGAGCGTCCCCAGTTGAGGATCGTTGAATAGAACGGGAAACCGAGATTGTTGAATGCCGCATTGGCGACGAAGAGTGCGCCGTTGAACAGGAAGCTCGCGCTGGCGAAAAGGCAGAAGAAGACGACGAGATCGTACGCCTCGCCCTCCGCGCGGAAAATCCCGGCGATGCCGTCGGCGAACAGCGCCAGCAGGCCCCAGACGACGAGGACATAGAGCGTCGTGAAGATCAGCGCGTCGCGCATGGTTTCGAAAAGGCGATGATAGAGCTTCGCCCCGTAATTCTGACCGAGGATCGGCCCGACAGCACCCGACAGCGAGAAGATCACGCCGAAGGCCACCGGGATCAGACGCCCGATGATTGCCCAGCCGGCGACGGCGCCGTCGCCGAAGGCGGCGATCTGCGCCGTCACATAGGCATTGCCGACCGGTGTGGCGATTTGCGTCATCACCGCCGGTCCGCCGATCGAGAAGAAGGGCCGGAATGCCGCGCCGAGCGCGGCCAGGTCAGGCATCCTGACCAGCCGGTGGACGATCGCCGCGCCGTGCAGCCCGACCAACAGAAGGGCGAGGCGCGACAAGAGCGTCGACACGGCAGCGCCGGTGATACCGAGATCGAAACCGAAAATCAGGATCGGATCGAGGATAGCCGCAGCGACCCCGCCGGCCAACGTGACATACATCGCGCGCCGGGCATCGCCGACGCCGCGCAAGATGCCGGTCGTGCACATACCAACCGCGACGAGCGGCGTGGAGGGAAACACGATGCGCAGGAAACCGTCGGCGAGCTGTTTCGTTTCGCCACGCGCCCCGAGCATGCCCAGCAGTTCCGGAATGAATATCCAGGCAAGCGCGGCGATCGCCGTCATTGCGATGGCCATGTAGACGATCGCGGCGCCGCCGGATTTCGCGGCCTGCTCGCGATCGCCCGCCCCCAGAGCCCGCGAGACCAATGCGCCCGTCGCGATCGTGAAGCCGATGGCCACCGAGACGGTGAAGAACATCAACGTCCCCGCATAGCCGATGGCCGCCGCCAACTCGGCCTGGCCGAGCAGAGAGATGTAGAACAGATTGAGCGCATCGACGGCAAAGACCGCGATCAGGCCGACGGAACCCGTCAGGGTCATCGTAACGACATGGCCCATCGTCGGGCCGGTCGTGAATTTGGCCCTGTCTTCGCCGGGAGCTGCCATGGGAAAATCCTAGTGCGCGAAAACGGCTTCGAGAGAGGCAAAACCCTTGAACTCGAGCGCGTTGCCCGAAGGATCGCGAATGAACAAGGTCGCCTGCTCACCCGGCTCGCCCGCAAAGCGAACCATGGGTTTGTGCAGCCAGTCTATCCCTTCGGCGGCTTCCAGGCATTCCGCAAGCATTTTCCAGTCATGCATGGGAAGCACGACGCCGAAATGCGGGATCGGGACCGCCTTGCCATCGACGGCGCCGCTCGAGCCGTTTCCTTGCGGGGCCGTGCGCAGATGCGCAGACATCTGATGGCCGAACAGGCTGAAATCCACCCAGCTGTCCGAGGCGCGTCCGGGCTCGCAACCGAGGACGTCGCAATAGAAATGGCGCGTGGCCTCGAGGTCGTCGACCGGGAAGGCGAGGTGGAAAGGCGTCAATGTCATGAATTCTCCTCCTCGACGCCCGTCCGCTCGTTGTCGGTCGCGTCGATGACTTTCGATTCGCGGCGCGGTTTCGTGAGCGGTTCGGGCGTCACCGGTCGCGTGTGTATCATGTGGCGACCGGCATAGAAGCCCTGTGATTGCTGGATGAGGAGACGCTCTGCGTCGCGTTTTTCCACATCCTCGGCGATTTCGCTCGAAAGCTGCTGTGTCGTGCCGAGCGCTTCCAGCGTGCGCTGCCCGAATTCCAGCCCCGATTTGAAGGTCTCGCGCATCTCGTATTCCACGCCGCGCGCGCGAAGCTCGAGTGTGTGGGTGCGGTCGTAGGATCGCACATAGAGCTTGACGTCCGGATATTCGGACTGGACCAGATCGACGATCCGGTCGGTGATTTCCTTCTTCTGCGTGCAGACGGCCACGATCTTGGCGCGCTTGATACCGGCTGCTTCGAGAACGTCCTTGCGGGTGCCGTCCCCGAAATAGATCCGGAAACCGAATTTCTGCGCCGAGCGGACCCGGTCGGCGGAGTGATCGATGATGGTGACGTCCGAGCCGCCGGCGAGCAGGATCTGCGATGCGATCTGGCCGAAGCGCGAAAAGCCGACCATCAGAACATCGGCGCCGGCGCCCTCGAAATCCTCGTCCATCTCCTCATTGTCGTCCTCGCGCACGAGGAACCTGCCGAGCATGACACTGACGGGCGTGAGCGCCATCGAGAGCGTGACGATGGAGACGAGTTGCGAGGATGTCGCCGCATCGAGAACCTGCATGCCGACCGCCGCGGAAAACAGAACGAAACCGAACTCCCCGCCCTGCGGCAATGTCAGCGCCGTTCGAACGGAAACATCGTGATCGGATCCGAACACGCGGCACAGCACATAGATGATCGCCGCCTTCACCACCATCAGCACGGGGACTGCCAGAAGGATTGTCAGCCAGTTTTCGACGATAACGCTCAGGTCCAGCGACATGCCGATGGCCATGAAGAAGAGACCGAGCAGCAGTCCGCGAAACGGTTCGATATCGGCTTCGAGCTCATGGCGGTAGGTTGATTCGGCCAGCATGACGCCGGCGATGAAAGCGCCCATCGCCATCGACAGCCCCGCGACCTGCATCAGCAGGGCGGACCCGATCACCACCAGCAACGCAGCGGCGATCATCGCTTCGCGCGCGCCGGACTTGGCGATGATCTGGAACAGCGGATTGAGTATATAGCGGCCCGCGAAAACGAGCGCGGCGACCGCGACGATCGCAACGAGGAAATCGACGAGATTGTTGCCGCCGTTTTCCGCGGCGGCCGGGGCGAGAAACGGCAACAATGCCAGCAACGGGACGATGGCGAGATCCTGGAAAAGCAGGATGCCGAAGGATTTTCGGCCGTGCCGGCGATTGATCTCGCCGCGTTCCTCCAGGATCTGCAGCGCGAAGGCGGTCGATGACAGGGCCAGGCCGAAGCCGATCACGGCTGCAGCCCCTATGCCGATGCTGGGGACGGCCATGGCGAGCGCGGTCAGGGCCACGCCGGTCAAGAGCACCTGCGTCAGCCCCAGCCCGAAAATATCGCGCCGCAGCGACCATAGCCGTGCGGGCTTGAGCTCGAGGCCGATGATGAAAAGCAGGAATACGACGCCCAGTTCGGCGACGTGCAGAATTTCCTCGCCCTCGGTGATCATTCGCCCGATCGGACCGATGACAAGGCCGGCGGCGAGATAGCCGAGCACCGTGCCGAGGCCGATGCGCTTGAACAGCGGAGCGGCCACCACGGCGCCGCCGAGAAGCATGACGGCTTCCATGTAGAGCTCCGGCGCTGCGCCTCCCGCCATGAATACTGCTCCCCTTTGGATCGGCCGAACCGTTGTCGCGACTTGATGCCGGGCGCGCCGGGCAATACATGACAGCCCAGCCCTTTCGGTATCGCGCCCTATCTAAGCGCTTTTTGCCGTCCAGCAAACCGGCCCCGTCACTCGGAGATTCCATGACAGACGATACCCAGAACCTTATCGACCGCGCCGCCTCGCTCGTGGAGGCCGCCAAACGCGCGGGCGCGGACGCCGCCGACGCCGTTGTGGTGCGCTCGCGCTCGAAGAGCGTATCCGTACGCCTCGGCAAGGTGGAAGGCACGGACTCATCCGAAAGCGACGATTTTTCCCTGCGCGTCTTTGTCGGTTCGAAAGTCGCGAGTGTCTCCGCCAATATCGCGGGCGACGCCGACATGCTCGCCGAACGCGCGGTCGCCATGGCGAAAGTCTCTCCGGAAGACAAATTCAACACGCTTGCGCCCGAGGAACTGCTGGCGCGCGATATCCCCGATCTCGACCTTTATGACGAGACCGAAATACCGGCCGAACGAATGACGGAAGACGCGCTCGCGATGGAAGAGGCCGCGCGAGCCGTGCCCGGCGTGACGAATTCTTCTGGCGCGGGCGTCTCGGCCGGTTCCGGCGGGCTCGTTCTGGTGACCTCGCACGGATTTTCCGGCGCCTATCGCCGCTCCCGTTTTTCGCGCTCCGTCAGCGTGATCGCGGGAGAGGGAACCGGCATGGAGCGCGATTACGATTTTTCCTCGCGGATATTCTTCTCCGACTTGCGGGCACCCGAGGAAATCGGCCGCGAGGCCGGCGAGCGAACCGCGCGGCGCGTCAATCCGAGAAAGGTGGAAACGCGCACGGTGACCTGCGTTTACGATCCGCGTGTGGCGCGCGGCATGCTCGGCCACCTCGCGGGCGCCATCGATGGCGCGTCCGTGGCGCGCAAGACCTCCTTCCTGAAGGACCGTATGGGACAGCAGGTGACAAATCCGGCAATCACGGTGATCGACGAACCGGCGCGCCGGCGCGGACAGGGGTCGCGACCCTTCGATGGCGAAGGCGTGCAGGGAGAGACGCTGACCATGATCGGAGAGGGCGTTCTCAATCACTGGTTCCTGTCGACCTCGATCGCCAACGAACTGGGGCTGGTGACCAATGGGCGCGGCGCGCGGGCCGGCACCTCCGTCGCCGCGTCGTCGACCAACCTGTCTCTGGAGCCCGGCGACCAGTCGCCCGAAGAGATGATCCGCGCCGTCGGTGACGGGTTCTACGTTACGGAGGTCTTCGGCCAGGGTGTCAACATGGTGACCGGCGAGTACAGCCGCGGGGCATCGGGCTTCTGGATCGAGAACGGAGAGATAGCCTATCCCGTTTCCGAGGTGACCATCGCCTCGAACCTGAAAGACATCTTCATGCGCATGGTCCCCGCAAGCGATATCGACCGCAACTTCTCGACGGCCGCGCCGACGCTGGTCATCGAGGGCATGACGCTAGCCGGTCAATAGACGACGCAATGACCGAGAAAAGCACATCCGGCGAGGCCAGGCCGACGATCGAGCAGGATCTCGCCCTGATCCGCGATGCCGCCGAAAAGGCGGGGCAAATAGCCCTGTCCTACTTTCGCGGGCATCACGACATGGATGTGCGAATGAAGGATGGACGTTCGCCGGTCAGTGCTGGCGATCTCGCCGCAGACAGCTATCTGCGCGAAACCCTGTTGGCGGCGCGGCCAGATTATGGCTGGCTATCGGAGGAAAGCGTCGATGTTTCGCGCACGAAGCGCCTTACCGCGCCGCGCAGCTTCATCGTCGATCCGATCGACGGTACGCGTGCCTTTATCGACGGCCGCGATATCTGGTGTGTCTCGATCGGCGTCGTCGAGGGGCATGTCCCGATTGCCGGCGTGCTGGAATGTCCGGCTCTGAAGACACGCTACTGGGCGTCCGCCGGCGGCGGAGCGTGGAAGGATGGCGACCGGCTGACGGTCTCGACGCCTCGGCCGCGCCCTGTCGTTGCCGCGCCCGCCAAGGCCGGACCGCAACTCGACCGGGCCTTTCCCGCCGGCTACGAGCGGCACGGCCACATTCCGTCGCTCGCCTATCGGCTCGCCATGGTCGCCGACGGATCGCTCGATGCCACACTGGTGAAGTCGAGAGCCCATGACTGGGATATCGCGGCGGCGATGCTGATTCTCGCCGAGGCCGGCGCACGGTTGACCGATTTCGATGGTGTGGATGTCAGGCTCAACGAGGATGACGTCGTCAAGCCGGAGATGATGGCTGGCCCGACCGGGATGCTGGGGGCAATGTTCGGAGTTGTTACGGCGCAAGCATTCGGTTAAGCGTCCGGGTGACTTGGCAGGAATCTCATATCTGGAAGGTTATGCGGCAATGGCTGATAACACTGAGGACACTCAGTTGCTGCACCTCGTGTTCGGCGGCGAACTGGAATCCCTGGAAACCACGCGTTTCCGCGATTTGAACGACCTCGACATCGTCGGTATCTATCCCAACTACAAGACCGCGCAGGCCGCGTGGAAAGCAAAGGCGCAGCAAACGGTGGACAACGCCCACATGCGCTACTTTGTCGTCCATCTCCATCGCCTGCTCGATCCCGAAAAAGACACATAAGGCTGGTTTGTCGAAGCTGGCGCGTCTGGGGAACTGTCCGCAAGCGCGGCCCCATACGAACCTCATTCGGCATTTGCCTATCGGACCCGTAATCGGCGGAACATGACGAACAGTGAAATAACCGTGGGGAGAAAAGGGCGGTCAAAGCGCAGACCGTTCAAGCGTCTCCGGGTCATGTTACGCAAGATATTCGCGAAAACGCCTTTTCTCGTGCCGTCGGCCGCTTACCTGATCGAGCATTACATTCGGTTTGTTTATCGCACCAATCCACTGATCGAGTTCGATACGGACAAGGCGGACCGAATTCTCGCTGAGGAAGGGCCGCTGATCGTGACGTGCTGGCACGGCCAGCATCTCATGATGCCGCTTTTCAGGCGCAACGGGCACCCTTCCGTGGCCATGGTCTCGCGCAGCCGCGACGCGGAGCTGAACGCGCGGGTCGTTGAGCGCATGGGTCTTCAGACAGTGCGGGCCTCCGGTGGAAGGAAGCCCAAGCTTGCCGTCAAGAAAGGCGCCGTGAGCGGTATCCTCGCGCTGCGCAATTATCTGAAGGCGGGAAAGTCTGTTTTCATGATGGCGGACATACCGCATGGCGTGCCGCGTCAGGCGGGGATGGGAATCGTCTCGATCGCCCGTATTTCGGGTGTGCCGATCGTGCCGGTCGCCTATGCAACGTCGCGTCGCCATGTTCTGGAAAAAACATGGGACAAAACGGTGATCAATCTGCCCTTCGGACAAGCGGCATTCTGTTTCGGCGATCCGATCCATGTGCCGTCCGATGCGGATGACGCTGCGATGGAAGCCGCACGCTTGTCCCTGGAAGAGTCGCTGAACAGCGTCCAGGACAAGGCGTATGCCTTTGTGGATGGTGCGGCATGAGCGAGTTGTGGGCCAGAACCGCGCTACAAACCTACCGCTGGCTGGGTGCCGCGCTTTATCCGTTGATGGGGACCTACGTCGCCGTGCGCATCACGCGCGGCAAGGAAGAGCGCGGCCGTCGGCGCGAGCGCTACGGCCGCAGCACGATCGATCGTCCCGATGGGCCGCTGATCTGGATCCATGCCGCAAGCGTCGGCGAGACAGGGGCTGTTTCCGCCCTGATCCAGCGCATCCGCGATCTCGATATTCGCGTGATCCTGACCACCGGAACCGTCACCTCCGCCAATTTCGCGCGTGAACGCCTTGGTGAAGACCTTCTGCACCAATATGTGCCGCTCGATATCAAGCCTGCGGTGAGCCGGTTTCTCAACCACTGGAAGCCGGACCTGGCGATTTTTGCCGAATCCGAGATCTGGCCGATGACGATCCTCGAACTCGGCGCACGGCGCATTCCGCAGATCCTGATCAATGGCCGCATGTCGGACCGTTCCTTCAAGCGCTGGTCGCATCGTCTCGCGCTCGCCGAATCCCTCTTCGAGAACCTTTCCCACGTCGCCGCGCAGAGCGAAGTCGACGGTGAACGCTTCCGGGCGCTTGGCGCCAGACCCGTGACCGTGACCGGTAATCTGAAGGCCGATGTCGCGATACCTCCGGTCGATCAGGCCGAATTGCGTCGATTGTCCGCGGCGATCGGCGAACGTTCGCGTTGGGCGGCGATTTCGACCCATGACGGCGAAGAGCTTGTCGCCGCCCGTGTCCACAAGGCGTTGAAGAAATACCGGCCCGGACTGCTGACCATCGTGGTGCCGCGCCACCCCGACAGGGCCGGGGCCCTGAGGAAAATGTTCGAGGAACGGGGCCTGTCGGTGGCGAGCAGAAGCAATGGCGAAGCACCGACGCCGCAGACCGATATCTTCCTTGGAGACACAATCGGCGAAATGGGCCTCTATCTTCGGCTCACCGACATAGCCTTCGTCGGCAAGTCGCTCGTCGGTCATGGCGGCCAGAACCCGCTGGAACCGGCGATGCTCGGCACTGCGATCCTGAGCGGACCCAACGTGTCTGCTTTCGTCGAGGCCTATGACCGCCTGACGGAGGCGCGCGCTGCGCGGATGGTCGAAGACGAGGCGACGCTGGCGAAAACCGTTCACCACCTCATGTCGCAACCCAAGGTGTGCGATGCGATGGCGCGGGCCGGCATGCGCGTTGTCACCGATATGGGTGGCGCGCTGGAGCGGACCTGGAGTGCGCTCGATCCCTATATCCATCCGCTGCGCGTCCAGGCGGCGCTGCACGGAAACGGGCCTGAAGCCCACCCGGCGTCGGGTGGTCGGGGCGCCGGTCATGCCGGGAGGCGTGCACTTGGCTGGAAGTGAAGCGCCGCCTTTCTGGTTTCGCGAGAAAGGGTGGGCTGCGTATTGCCTTGCCCCGGTGAGCTGGGTCTATGGCGCGGTGGCCCGCTGGCGCATGGATAATGCCCGCCCGCGTCAGGTCATGGCGCCGGTTTTGTGCATCGGCAATCTGACGGTTGGCGGATCGGGCAAGACACCGACGGCGATCGCCGTCGCAAAGGCCGTCCGCGAGGCGGGCTACACGCCGGGCTTTCTCACGCGCGGATATGGCGGATCGCATGTCGGCCCGCATCTCGTCGACCCCGATGCCGATACCGCGCTTTCCGTCGGCGACGAAGCTTTGCTTCTTGCCAGGGTCGCGCCGACCGTGGTTGCGCGCAGACGCGCCGAGGGTGCGCAGGTCCTGATCGACGATGGAGCGGATTTCGTGATCATGGATGACGGTTTTCAAAGCCGCACCGTGCATTTCGACTACGCGCTGATCGTGATCGACGCCCGCCGCGGTATCGGAAACGGCTCCGTCATCCCCGCAGGCCCCTTGCGCGCTCCCATCATTGACCAGATGCGCCATGCTGACGGAGTTTTGCGGATCGGCGACGGTGAACGCGGCACCAGGGTCGTTCGCGCCGCCGCACGAGCCGGCAAGCCGATCCTGCGCGCCGACATCCGGCCCCGTGAGGTTGAGGGGCTCAGGGATGGGCCGCTGCTTGCGTTCTCGGGAATCGGCGAACCGGCGAAATTCTTCGACACGCTGGTCGCTGCCGGCTGCGATGTCGCCTCGCGGCGCGCTTTCGGGGATCACCATGTTTTCACGGATGGGGATGCGACGGAATTGCTGGACCGGGCGCGGACCGAAAACCTGACGCTTGTCACCACCGAGAAGGACGCTGTTCGGCTCAGCCGTTTCGGTGGACCGATCGCCGAACTGCGCGAGGCAACCCGCATTCTGCCGGTCGATCTCGTTTTCGACAACAGGCTGACGCTCGACACGCTGATAAAGGACGTTGCCGCGCGCTATCACAGGCGCAGGATCGGCCGGTAGCCGGTCAGCCGCGGTTCATGAATTCCAGTTCGCGCTTCAGCGACGTCTCGACATCGACATAAGGCTCCTGGCGCGCCACACTCCAGTATTTCAACTCGTCGAGCGGTATCGGCTTGCCGGTGACCGCGCAGCGCACGAATGCCCCCGGTGCGAGGACCTGATAATCCGCGTCGAGGTAGCGAATCTTTGCTTCCGACGCATTGGCCATATCGAAAATATTCATACCCCCTTAGCGCCATAAAATGGCGTCCGCGTCAACGTCTGCGGCCTCAGCGGCGCCCGAACAGTCGCTCTATGTCCGACAGTTTCAACTCGATGAAGGTCGGACGACCGTGGTTGCAGGTGCCGGACCCCGGCGTCGCCTCCATCTGTCGCAGCAGCGCATTCATCTCCTCGGCGCGCAGCCGCCGCCCGGACCGGACCGAGCCGTGGCAAGCCATGGTCGAGGCGACTTTCTCGATATTGTCACGGATGCGAAGCGCATGATTGCCGTCGGCGAGATCGTCGGCAAGATCGCGCAGAAGCCCCTGCGCATCGACTTCGCCGAGCATTGCCGGCGTGGCCCGTACGGCGACAGCGCCGGGGCCGAAGCGTTCGATCTCGAGTCCGAACTGCGCGAGCGTCTCGCTCTCCGCGACGATCCGCTCGACATCCTCGACGGGCAGGTCGACGATGTCGGGTACGAGCAGCATCTGAGAGGGGAGGGTACGCGCGGCAAGCGCGTTCTTCAGCGCTTCGAAAACAAGCCTTTCATGCGCCGCATGCTGGTCGACGATGACCAGCGAGTCTTCCGTCTGTGCGACGATGTAGTTTTCGTGAATCTGCGCACGCGCGGCACCGAGCGGGTGGCCGCCAAGGTCGGCCTCCTGCGCCGGAGGCGCTTCCGCGACGGCGGCCGAGGGCGTGAAGCCGGCAAAGCCCGATTGTCCGCTTTCCGCCAGTCCGTTCGTGAAGTCGAGCGGCGCGTTTACCGACGGTAACGAGGCGGATGAGGCGCGCTGAGGTGGTCCGCCGCCCGGGACAGACCCCGGCCGAAAGGCGGTCGTCATCGCGTCGGCCGCCGAGGTGGAGGCGCGGATGCCTTCCTCCGCAAGCGCCCGCCGGATCGCCGAGATCATCAGCGCGCGGATCAGACCCGGATCCCGGAAGCGGACTTCCGCCTTGGCGGGATGGACATTGACATCGACCAGCCTTGGATCCGTATCGATGAAGATTGCGCACACGGCATGGCGATCGCGCGCCAGCATGTCCGAATAGGCGCCGCGCAGCGCGCCGGACAGTTGCCTGTCGCGCACCGGGCGGCCATTGACATAGACGAACTGGTGCGAGGCCGACGCACGGTTGAAGGACGGCAGCCCTGCAAAGCCGGCGATCCGCACGTCCTCCTTCTCGGCTGCCAGAGCCACGGCGTTGTCGCGGAAATCGCGGCCGAGGATCTGGGCGATGCGGGCGATCAGGGCCTGTGAATCCGTCCCCGTCGCCGGCAGATCGAGCGTGGACCGGTCGGAGCCGGCAAGCGTGAAGGAAACGCCTGGCCGCGACATCGCGATGCGTTTGACGGTCTCGGTGATGGCATTGGCTTCCGCGCGATCGGACTTCAGGAATTTCAGCCGCGCCGGTACGGACCGGAAAAGTGACGTGACCTCGACCATGGTGCCCGGATTGCCAGCCGCAGGCCGAGGTCCGGAGACTACCCCGCCATCGACCGCGATCTCGAAAGCCTCGCCGCCAGCGCGCGGCCGCGAACGGATGACGAGACGCGACACCGAGCCGATGGAGGGCAGGGCCTCGCCGCGGAAACCGAGCGTCGAAATAGCATCGAGTTCGCGTTCGATTTTGGAGGTGCAATGGCGCGAGATGGCAAGGCCCAGATCCTCCGCATCCATGCCGGACCCATTGTCGGTAACGCGTATCAGTGACTTGCCGCCGGCGCCGGTCAGCACCTCGATACGATCCGCGCCTGCGTCCAGCGCGTTTTCGACAAGTTCCTTGACGACATTCGCCGGGCGTTCGATGACTTCGCCGGCCGCGATCTGGTTGACGACCGTATCGTCGAGGCGATGGATTCGGGATTGTGCCATGATCCCGATCATAAACATGCCGCCTTAGGGACGAAACGCGGCTGCGTCTGTTTCAACCGAAGCTTTTCGCGCTTTCGAAACGCCCGCATCTTGAAGAATATATGCTGGAATTGGTATATAATGGGTCTCAAAGGAGTACCCCGCTGATGAACACAATCCAGGCTTCCCTACCGGCCGGCATGCGTCAGGTCGGCAATGGTTTCTACGTCTCCGGGCAGATCGCACCGCAAAACGTCGAGGCGCTCGCCAAGGAAGGTTGTACGACCATCATCTGCAATCGCCCCGACAATGAAGGCTGGGGTCAGCCCGCCGCCGAGAAGATCAAGGCGGAAGCCGACAAGCATGGCGTGAAATTCCACTACATTCCGGTCGGTCACGGTGGCGTCACCGCCGAGACCGTCGAGGCGATGCGCAAGGCGATTGCGGAAGCGGACGGAATTGTTCTGGCCTATTGCAGGTCCGGCGCGCGTTCGACGCAGCTCTACGCTTTTTCCCGGCCTTGACAGGGCCGGTCACGCTCCCGATGCGCGGGTAAATATACCGCCGCCAGCTAGCGCAAAGCGGTACTGCCTTGTTAGAGACCGATTCACGGACGCGGTTTCGAACGGCAGGGACAAATGGACGGCATGGATTGGCGGCGAATGGTGATCGCGCTTGCCGCCGGACTCGGCGGTGCTGCCGTGGCCCAGCTTCTGGGGCTCGCCGCCGCCGCCCTGATCGGCTCCGCGCTCGCGGTCACGATCGTGGCGCTGCTGGGACTCAAACCGGACATTCCCAACCCGCTGCGCAACGTCGCATTCTGCGTGATCAGCGTCTCGCTGGGATCGGGCGTAACGCCCGACATCCTTGCGGAAATAAGCCACTGGCCGCTGAGCATCCTCTTGCTGGCGGTGACGGTCATCGCCGTCATGATCGTGTGCGGATTGATCCTGCGCATAATGTTCGGGGCGGACGCGACGACCGCCGCCCTGGCGACGTCGCCCGGCGCGCTGTCCTACACGCTTGCGCTGGCCGCCGACAGGAACGCGGATTTGCGTTTCGTGATGTTGTTGCAGAGCCTGCGTCTTTTCCTGATTACGGTTCTGTTGCCGCCGATGATCGGCTTTGCGAATGGGGGCGTCGGCGCCGGACCGGCTGCCGATGTGCCGCATCTGCACATTGGGGAGGTCGCCGTCCTTCTGGCTGTGACCTATGGTCTCGGAATGATCCTGACGCGATTGCGTTTCCCGGCGCCTTACATCCTTGCCGGCCTCGCCGTCAGCGGCATTGCGCATGCCACGGGAATCGTCGCCGGTCGTCCTGCCGACATGGTGCTTTTCTTCGGATTCAGTGTCACCGGGGCGGTCATCGGCGCACGGTTTACGGGGTTTACCCTGGCTGAAATAAAGAGGCTGGCATTGGCCGGGTTCGTTTCCACGGCCGTCGCCGTCGCCATATCCGTGGCAGGCGCATTCGCCGCTTCCGGCTTGCTGGATCTACCGTTCGGACAGGTTTGGGTGTCCTATGCGCCGGGCGGCGTCGAGGGCATGACGACCATGGCACTGGCGCTGGGATATGATCCGGTCTACGTGGCGACGCACCACGTATTCCGAATTCTGTTCCTGATCGGAATCCTGCCGGTCATGGTCGGCCTGTTTGCCGCCGTTGGAAGGAAGTCGGGAAAGACCTGAAGAATTTCGGGAATGCGCGGGCCGCGCCTTTGCGATCGTCCGCAGGGTTCTTATGTGGAGCATACGGTCCGGAAATTTCGGAGGACCGATACGCAGTTTGACCAGACGCCGCTGCTGGTGCAGATCAGGCGCAATAACGAATGCGGCGTCGAAGCCGTTCGAAGGGAGAAAACATGCTGACGAAGTCCAACGCCTTTCTCAAGGAAGCCAATCTGATCGGCGGCAAATGGATTGCCGCGGACGGCGGCGCGACCCTTTCGGTCACCAATCCGGCGAACGGGCAAGTGCTCGGCACCGTGCCGAAGTCGGGACAGGCGGAGACCGCACGCGCCATCGAGGCCGCCGCCGCCGCCTTCGAAAGTTTTCGCAAGACGACGGCCGCCGAGCGCGCCGCGATGCTGCGCAAGATGCATGACGTCATGATCGAGAACGCCGATGCGCTCGCCGAACTGCTGACGCTGGAGCAGGGCAAGCCGCTGGCCGAGGCGAAAGGCGAGATCGTTATCGGCGCCAACTACATCCTGTGGTTCGCCGAGGAAGGCCGCCGGGTCTATGGCGACATCGTGCCGTCGCCCTGGGCGGACCGGCGCATCCTCGTGCGCAAGGAGCCAGTCGGCGTCGTCGGCGCGATCACGCCCTGGAATTTCCCGTCCTCGATGCTGGCGCGCAAGATCGGCCCGGCGATCGCCGCCGGTTGTACCTCCGTCATCAAGCCCGCCTCGCAGACGCCCTATTCGGGTCTCGCCTGGGGTGTCATCGCCGAAATGGCCGGACTGCCCGACGGCGTGATGAATATCGTTACCGGTTCGGCGTCCGAAATCGGTGGCGAACTGACCTCCAATCCGGCGGTCAAGAAGATCACCTTCACCGGCTCGACCGAGGTGGGCAAGGTGCTGCTCAAGCAGTGCGCCGACACGGTCAAGAAGGTTTCGATGGAACTGGGTGGCAATGCGCCGTTCCTGGTGTTCGATTCCGCCGACGTCGACAAGGCCGTCGAAGGCGCTGTTGCGGCGAAGTATCGCAATTCCGGCCAGACCTGCGTCTGCACGAACCGGTTCTACGTTCAGTCCGGTATCTATGACGAGTTTGCCGAGAAACTTGCGCGCAAGGCGGAAAGCCTCAAAGTCGGTCCCGGCACCGAGGAAGGCACGCAGCAGGGGCCGCTGATCGACATGGCCGCCGTCGAGAAGGTCGAGGAACTGATCGCCGACGCCGTCGACAAGGGCGGCAAGGTGCTCGCCGGCGGCAAGCGCCACGAACTCGGACAGTCATTCTTCCAGCCGACCGTCATCTCCGGAGCGACCTCCGAGATGCGCTTCTCGCGCGAGGAGATTTTCGGCCCCGTGTCGCCGGTCTTCAAGTTCGAAACGGAAGACGAAGCCGTGGCGCTCGCAAACGATACCGAATACGGCCTTGCCTGCTATTTCTACACGCAGGATCTCGGCCAGGCATTCCGTATCATGGAAGGGCTCGATTACGGTCTTGTCGGCGTCAACGAGGGTGTTATCACGACCCCGGAAGCGCCGTTCGGCGGCCACAAGGAATCCGGTCTCGGTTCCGAGGGCGGCAAGGAAGGCATCAACGAGTACCTCGATACGAAATATGTCTGTATCGGTGGTCTCGGACTTTAACGTCGCAAAGGGGATGGCGATCTCATGATCCGGTTTCACGGTTACTTTCGGTCGTCTTCCTCCTATCGATGCCGCATCGCCTTCAATCTGAAGCGCGTGGACTACGAGTTCGTGTCCGTGCATCTGCTCAAGGACGGCGGCCAGCAGAAGTCTTCCGGATATCGCGATCTCAATCCGCAAATGCTGGTGCCGACGCTGGAGGCGGGTGACCTGACCATCGGGCAGTCCATGGCCATGCTCGAATGGCTCGACGAGACATATCCCGATCCGCCGCTGCTGCCCGCTTCCGCCGATGACCGCGCGCGCGTTCGCGCCTTCGCCGACATCATCGCCTGCGATATTCACCCGCTTCAGAACCTGCGCGTGCTGGCCTATCTGCGCGAAAACTATGGCGAGGACCAGGACGGGATCGAACGCTGGTGCCAGCGGTGGATCGGCGACGGGCTGGCCGCCTGCGAAGCGATCCTGGCCAAGCGGAACACACAGTCCAGTTTCTGTTTCGGCGAAACGCCCGGTCTGGCGGATGTCTGCCTCGTTCCGCAGGTCTTTTCGGCGCACCGCTTCAATGTGGACCTCTCCGCCATGCCACGCATTCGCGCTGTTCATGAAGCCTGCGAGGCGCTGCCCGCCTTTGCCGAGGCGCATCCCTCGAAGCAGCCCGACGCGGCCTGATGATGGTGCGCCGGCACCGGTAAGAGATTAGAATCGTTAAAAACTAGAGTGTTTGACACCAGTTTTAGCTTGCTGCATAAACCTGATCGCAACTGTCAGGTTTGAAGCAGCGAGTTCCGTGTGTCCAACCCGTTCGATCATCACAGAGGAAATGCGGCCGCGTATTTCCAGCGTCCGGCCGAACGGCTGGTGCTCGAAGGGTACCGGCACTGGTCCTGCGGCGCGGCGATGGCCGACCGCGGGGCATGGGAACGCGCCTGCGAACTGTATCACGGGATTCTCGGCGACCGGGGTGCGACGACCGCCGTCCAGGCGCTGTCCGAATTCGTCTCGACGCTCGGCCGATGCGCGACATGCCCTCTGAAGACCTTCGAATCCGGATCGCGCCATATCTGCCGCGACGAGGTTCTCGTGATGGGGCTGATCGCCGGTATCCAGAACCGGGACGACGAAGCCGCTGAACTCTGCCTGACGCAATTGTCCTGCGAGACCCGCTGCGACGAGGTGGCGCTGGCCGCCGGTTCGTTCGCGTTGGTGCTGCGCGGTCTCGACAAGATGCTTCTGCCCATTCCCGCATCAGTTGTGCGGGACATCCTCGGCCCTGCGCGCCTCGCAAGGCGTGACGCCGATCCAAAACCAACACTGCATTGAAACAACACCTGGAGACCAAGATGACTGGAATGCGAACGGCGAAAATCATGACGGGGCTGGCAATTGCCGGCGCGCTGGCGACACCGGCGTCCGCCGCCGCGGTCACCGCCGATCAGGTCGTGAAGAACTATGCCGACATCGCGCTTGCGAAATACCAGGATTCGCTGACCACGGCGAAAGCCCTTGAAGACTCCGTCGATGCCCTGATCGCCGATCCGTCGGCCGAAACCCTGCAGGCGGCCAAGGACGCCTGGCTCGCATCGCGTGTGCCTTACCAGCAGACCGAGGCCTATCGCTTCGGCAACGCGATCGTGGATGATTGGGAAGGCCGCGTGAACGCATGGCCGCTCGACGAAGGCCTGATCGACTATGTCGACGGGTCTTACGGGACCGAAAGCGACGAGAACAATCTCTACGCGGCCAATGTGATCGCCAATGAAAAGGTGACGATCAACGGCGAGGAAGTCGATGCCACCGAAATCACGCCGGAATTCCTCTCGGGCACGCTGCATGAGGCCGACGAGGTCGAAGCCAATGTGGCGACCGGTTACCACGCCATCGAATTCCTGCTCTGGGGCCAGGACCTGAACGGGACCGGCGAAGGCGCGGGCAACCGTCCGTGGACCGATTTTTCCACCTCGGAATGCACCAATGGTCATTGCGATCGCCGCGCCGAATATCTCTCCGCGGCTGCCGACCTGCTGGTCTCCGATCTGGAGGAAATGGTCGCGAACTGGGAAGAGGGTGGAGACGCCCGCAAGGAAGTCACGGCGGATCCGACCGCCGGCCTGTCGACGATCCTGACCGGCATGGGCTCGCTTTCCTATGGCGAACTCGCCGGTGAGCGCATGAAGCTCGGCCTGCTGCTGCACGATCCGGAAGAAGAGCATGACTGCTTCTCCGACAATACCGACAAGTCGCATCTCTACGACGCCGTCGGCATCCGCAACGTCTATCTCGGGTCCTATGAGCGGATCGACGGCTCGGTCGTTTCCGGCCCGTCCGTGTCGGATCTGGTTTCCGTGAAGGATGCCGATCTCGACGCCGAACTGAAGGCGAAGCTTCAGACGACACTCGACGCCATGACGGTGATGTCGGAACGCGCCGACACCGTCGAGGCCTATGACCAGATGATCGGTGAAGGCAATGAAGAGGGCAACGCTGTCGTGCAGGCCGCGATCGACGGTCTCGTCGATCAGACCCGCTCCATCGAAAGAATTGTTGCGCTTCTCGAACTCGATGCGATAGAATTCGAGGGCTCCGACAGCCTCGACGCGCCCGGAGCTGTTTTCCAGTAAGGCTTTGCGACCATGATCGTTTGCAGTTGCAACGTCATCATGAAGAATGAGATCGAGGGGGTCATCATTGACCTCCTCAAAAAGGATGCCTGGCAGTTGATAACGCCGGGCGTCGTCTATCATTCCATGAAGAAGCGAGGCCGGTGCTGCGGTTGTTTTCCGAACGTGATCTCGATTATCGTGGACACGACCGAACGCTTTCACCGCGAGCTGGAAACGCCGGACGAGAAGATCATCCCCTTCATCCAGAAGATCCGGGCGGAGCACGAGCGTTGCGAAACGGCGCGCATGATCGCCCGGCATAACAGGATGCGTCGATCCGCAGCTTGATGCACTGATGTGTTCGGAGTAGTCCTCCTGAGATTGTAGGCCGGAGACGGCCAGTCTGGACAGGAGTGTGAATTATGAAGGGCAAACAACAGGTTATCGAGCGTCTGAACGAGGCTCTTTTTCTCGAACTCGGCGCGGTGAACCAGTATTGGTTGCACTATCGCCTTCTCGAGGACTGGGGCTACGGCAAGCTCGCTGCCAAGGAACGGGCGGAATCGATCGAAGAGATGCATCACGCCGACAAGCTGGTGGAACGCATCATCTTCCTGGAGGGCCATCCCAACCTGCAAAACGTGGCGCCGCTGCATATCGGGCAGAATGTGAAGGAGGTCCTCGAGGCCGATCTCGCCGGCGAGTACGAGGCTTGGAAGTCCTACACGCAATCGCGAAACATCTGCGAACAGGAAGGCGACTATGTCACCAAGAACCTGTTCGAGGAACTGATCGCGGACGAGGAAGGTCATATCGACTTCCTCGAAACTCAACTCGAACTCCTCGGGAAACTCGGTGAGGAAAAATACGGTCTTCTCAATGCGGCAAGTGCCGACGAGCAGGAAGAATAGCGCGATTTCCCGGACATTCCGGCTGGCCGCCCTTCTGGCGGCCGGTCTCGCCGGCACAGCCTTCGCCGACGATATCCCAACGCAGCGCGGTGACCTGACGCCCGAAGACCTCGCCCGCGTCGAGAAGGTCACGACGCCGACAGGCGATTTTTCGAAGGCGGAAGCCTTCGAGGCTATGCCCGGCGGCGCCACGACTTCCCGCAAGAAGGTCAACCGCGATGCCTTCTCCCAGTTTTCGGCCAATTTGAGCTTCGAACAGGAGCGCGATTTCAAGCTCGGCAACGCGCTGTTTCGCAAGCTCTGGGTTTCGTCCCCGTCCTCGACACAGGCCTCGGACGGCCTCGGACCGCTGTTCAATGCGCGAGCCTGCCAGAGTTGCCATCTCAAGGATGGGCGCGGCCATCCGCCGGAAGGGGCCGCGGACGCGACCTCGATGTTCCTGCGCCTCGCCCGCCCGGCGCAAAACGATGCCGAACGTGCCGCGCTGGAAAGCTACGTCGCGGCGAACTTCCCCGATCCCGTTTACGGCGGGCAGTTGCAGGACAATGCCGTGCCCGGCCTGCAGGCCGAGGGGCATATGCGCATCGAGTACGAGGAAGTCCCGGTCGCGCTCGCGGGCGGCGAGATCGTATCGCTGCGCAAGCCGACCTATGCGATCGACGATCTCGGATACGGGCCGTTGCATCCCGAGACGACGCTGTCCGCGCGCATCGCGCCGCCGATGATCGGCATGGGACTCATCCAGGCCATCGAGCCGTCCGATATCGTGGCCAATGCGGACCCGGACGATGCCGATGGCGACGGAATTTCCGGCCGTATCCAGCTGACGCGCGCGACACCGGACTCCGCGATCGAAATCGGCCGCTTCGGCTGGAAGGCGCAGAACTCGTCGATCCGCAAGCAGACCGCCGCCGCCTTCGCCGGCGATATCGGCATCTCGTCGCCCGACCTTCCAAAGAGCCATGGCGATTGCATGCCGGCGCAGGAGGAATGTCTCGCCCGGCCGACCGGGGTGCAGAAGCGTCTCGGCGATACAGAGGCGCCGGACCCCATCATGGACCTCGTCACCTTCTATTCCGAGAACCTCGCGGTTCCGGCGCGGCGCGACTACGAGGCCCCCGACGTCCTGCGTGGCAAGGAGATGTTCTACAGCCTCGGCTGCTCCTCCTGTCACCGGCCGAAATTCGTCACCAGCCGCGATGCGGCGGACGAGGTCCATGCCTTTCAACTGATCTGGCCCTATTCCGATTTTCTTCTGCACGACATGGGCGAAGGGCTTGCCGACGGCCAGCCGGTCGGGGTTGCGAACGGACGGGAATGGCGCACGGCGCCGCTTTGGGGTATCGGCTTGACCGAAACGGTCAATGGTCACACTTTCTTTCTGCACGACGGCCGCGCGCGCAATCTGACGGAGGCGATTCTCTGGCATGGTGGCGAGGCGCAGGGTGCTCGTGACCGTTTCGCGGCTTTGGAAAAGGCCGATCGCGATGCGCTAATCCGTTTCCTGGAGTCTCTTTGATGCGCCGTCTTGTCGCTACGTTTATCAGTCTCGCCATGCTGTTCGCGGGCCCTGCATCCTCGCAGGAACTCACGGTCGATGGCGAGCAGGCCGTCCGGTCAGTCCGCCTGCTTGTCGCTGGTTTCATCCAGCCCGGTTTCGAGCGCTTCGCGGACGACGCGGAACTGGCGGCAATCGCGACGGACGAGCTTTGCGAGGACCCCGGCGAACGGACGCTCGATGCTGCCCGCGCGGCATTTCGCGCGAGCGCGCTTGCCCTTGCCCGGGTCGAATTCCTGCGCACCGGCCCCCTGATCCAGGAGAACCGGCTCGAGCGCCTGCTGTTCTGGCCGGATCGCCGCGGTATCGCACTGAGGCAGGTCCAGGGCGTGATCGGGTCCGGCGACGAGAGCGTGACCGACGCGGAAAACCTGCCCGCAAAAAGCGTCGCCCTGCAGGGCTTCACAACGCTTGAATTCCTTCTCTTCGGCACCGGATCCGACGATCTTGCGTCCGACGCGGGGCATCGTTGCCTCTTCGCAAGGGCTGTCGCCCGCAACATCCACGCCATCGCGGTGGAGCTGAACGCCGCCTGGCAGGACAAGGACGGGTACGCGACGCTCTGGTCGACCCCGGGCGAGGAGAACCCGATCTTTCGCAATGCCGATGAGGTCGTCAGCGAGCTCCTGTCCATTCCCTCCGAAGCTTTCGAAATCATCCGCGATCAGCGCTTGAAGCCGATGCTTCCCGAGGACGGGCAAGCCAATCCGAAAAGGGCGCTGTTCTGGCGGTCCGGGATTTCGCTGGAATTTGTCGACGCGGCGTTCGAGGCGCTTCGCTCCTATTACGAAACCGCTGGCATTTCCGACATCCTGCCGGAAGACGAAAGCTGGCTGGCGCGCTCGATCGAGTTCGAATTCAACAATGCCGAGGCGACGCTCGCCCGGCTGAATATGCCGGTCGAAGAGGTTCTCGCCAATGAAGAGCGAGTGAAGGACCTGGATTATCTCGTCATCCTGACCCAGAGCCTGCAGAGCCTCTTCGGCCAACAGGTGACGGCGGCGTTGGGGCTGTCGGTCGGGTTCTCATCGCTGGACGGAGACTGATGCGACTGTTTTCATCGACCGGGCTGATCGACCGGCGGACCCTGCTGCGCGCCGCCGGCGGGACATTCCTTGCCGGTCTCGCTCCGCGTGCCGCCATGGCGCTTCAGGACACCGATGCGGTTTTCGCGTCCGCCTATTACGATGGCGACGGGGGCTACGGCATCGCACTCCTTGCGGAAGACGGCACGGTCATCCATCGCTATGCCCTTCCCGAACGGGGACATGACGCGGTGTTCGACCCGCGCGGCGAAAGGGTCGTCGTCTTCGCGCGGCGACCGGGGACCTTCGCGGCGGCGATCGATCTCCGCAAGGACACCGAACCGCTCGTCTTCCATGCGCCGCAAGGGCGTCACTTCTACGGTCATGGCTGCTTCTCCGCCGACGGCAAGCTGCTCTATTCGACCGACAATGATTACGACAATGCGCGCGGCGTTATCGGCGTACATGACGCAACCGATGGCTTCCGGCGTATTGGCGAGTTCTTTTCCGGCGGAATCGGGCCGCACGACATGACGGTGTTGCCCGACGGCCGTACGATGCTGATCGCCAATGGCGGGCTCGAAACGCACCCGGATTACGGCCGGACCGTGCTCAATGTCGCGACGATGAAACCGAACCTGACCTTTGTCGATCTCGCCGATTCACGCATCCTGTCGGTGCATGAACTGGCGCCGCATCTTCAAAAGCTGTCGATCCGCCATCTCGCCATGATGGAGGATGGCACGACATGGTTCGCGTCCCAGAACCAGGGCGATATCCACGAACCGCTGCCGCTTGCCGGGTCGATTTCGCCGGACGGTAATGTGCGCCTGCTCGATCTTGCGCCGGAGGACTTGCGGCTGATGCGCGGTTATGTCGGCTCGGTGGCGGCCAATAACCGCACGGGTGCGGTCGTTCTCACATCGCCGCAGGGCAACACCGCGCTCGAAATCGAAGGCGCGAGCGGCGCGGTGCGCGAGCGCGTGACGCTTCCCGATATTTGCGGCGCTGCCGATCGCGGTGACGGATTCCTGCTGTCGAGCGGGATGGGCGTCATGGACGGTCATCAGACCCAACTGGCCTGGGACAATCACATCGTGCGCCGTCCGGGGAACCCGGCCTAGTGCATTTCAGGTTGCAATAGAATCAGAATGCGCTGCCTCTCGCCTTCGGCTCGAACGCGCATTCCGATGCTGATGTTTCAACCAAAACCCGAATTGCACTAGTAAGGGTTTTTCGGATCGCGGTCGGTGGACAGGCTGTCGAAGGTTTGGGCGGTCAGTTTCTCGATCGCGTCGGCGAGGTGGATCTTGTCGATGTGATGATCGCCTCGCGCCACGCGGATCTTGTGGGCTTCCAGCATGACCTGGCCGTGCGAGACGCCCCAAGGGGGTTCGAACCGGTAGGAAGCAAGTTCGATCAAAAGCCCGAGCGGATCGTTGAAATAGATCGAATCCATGAAGCCGCGATCCTTCGGACCGCTGTGCCTGATGCCGCGTTCGTCCAGCCGTTCGACAGCCTGCCAGAAGGTCGCCTGTGAAACCGAAAGCGCGAGGTGATGTACGCAGCCAATCTCGGTGGGCGTGCGCGTCGCGTCCGGCTTGCGGCTCTCGTCGGTGAAGATCGTGATCAGCCGTCCGTCGCCGGGATCGAAATAGAGGTGGCTTTCCTGCTCGCTGTCGAGATTGGGTTGTTCGAACACGAACGGCATGCCGAGAACGCCCTCCCAGAAATCGATCGAGGTCTGGCGGTCCGCCCCCACGATGGTGATGTGGTGAACGCCTTGCGTTTGCAGCTTTCGCATCGTTTTCTCCTCCGGCATGGTTGCGGACGCCCGCTTTCCCGGGAGTTTAGCCGGATCGCGGCGGCGAGACCATGGGCGGGTGTTCCGGGGCAGGGGCCTCCAGGAATGGTCGCCGCGATTGATGAGACTCGCCGCCCGAATTAGTCCGCCTCCAACCATCTTTTTGCAAATCATTCGCAACTAGCTTGACTTTCTGCGAATGCTTCGCATAATCATTCAAAGTTAGGCAGGAGAGATGTGCGCGATGTTCAAGACGATGCGAGTTCTGATCGCCGGTGTGGCCATTTTGGCAGCGACTGGCGGGGCCGCATTCTCGGCCGACAAGTTCAAGGCTGTCACGACATTCACCGTCATTGCCGACATGGCGCGCAATGTGGCCGGCGATGCCGCCGTGGTGGAATCGATCACCAAGCCGGGCGCCGAAATCCACGGCTACGATCCGACGCCGCGCGATCTCGTTCGCGCGCAGGGCGCAGATCTGGTGATGTGGAACGGGATGAACCTGGAACTCTGGTTCGAACAGTTCTTCAACAATCTGCGCGACATTCCGGCGGTGACGCTGACCGAGGGCATCGAACCGATCAGCATTGCGGAAGGGTCTTATGAGGGCAAACCCAACCCGCATGCCTGGATGGCGCTCGAAAGCGCGCTGATCTATGTCGACAATATCCGCGACGCCTTTGTCGAGCATGATTCGGAAAACGCGGAGACCTACAAGGCGAATGCCGAGGCCTACAAGCAGAAGATCCGGGCGGCGATCGAGCCTTTGAGGGCGATGATCGACACCGTCCCCGAGCAAAAGCGCTGGCTTGTCACCTGCGAGGGGGCGTTCAGCTATCTCGCCCGCGATTTCGGACTGCGCGAACTCTATCTCTGGCCGATGAACGCCGACCAGACAGGCACGCCGCAACAGGTTCGCAAGGTCATCGACGGCGTGAGGGAAAACGACATTCCGGTCGTCTTCTGCGAAAGCACGGTGAACAACGATCCGGCCAAGCAGGTTGCGCGCGAGACCGGCGCGAAATACGGCGGAATGCTCTATGTCGACTCCCTGACCGATGCCGACGGCCCCGTGCCGACCTATCTCGATTTGCTCCGGGTGACGTCGGAAACCGTCGCACGCAGTCTCGCGGCCACGGTCAATTGACGACGAACGGATCAATTCGCCTCGGGCGTCCCGCGGGAAACCATGAGACCTGCGGTGCGCTGAACGTTTGCGGAAGTGCCTGCAGTCAATGATACGAACACACACGCCGAAACGCTGAGCCCCATGTTGCAACAATCCCCTTCCGGACTGTCCGTTCACGATATCACGGTCACCTATCGCAACGGTCATACCGCGTTGCGCGATGCGAGTTTCGAAATCCCGACGGGCACGATCTCGGCGCTTGTCGGGGTGAATGGCTCGGGCAAGTCAACGCTGTTCAAGGCCATCATGGGCTTCGTGCCGACGGCGAAAGGCGAGATCCGTATCCTGGGCATGACCGTTGCCGAGGCGCTGCGACAGAACATCGTCGCCTATGTGCCGCAGGCCGAGGAAGTCGACTGGAGCTTTCCGGTCCTCGTCGAGGATGTGGTGATGATGGGCCGTTACGGCCACATGGGCTTCCTGCGCATTCCCAAGGCGAAAGACCGCGAGGCTGTCGACAAGGCGCTCGAGCGGGTGGGCATGTCGGAATACCGGCACCGCCAGATCGGCGAATTGTCGGGTGGCCAGAAGAAACGGGTCTTTCTCGCCCGTGCGCTCGCGCAGGATGGCCGCGTCATTCTGCTCGACGAGCCTTTTACCGGCGTCGATGTCACCACGGAGGAGGCGATCGTCGCGCTTCTGCGCGACTTGCGCGAAGAGGGCCGGGTCATGCTGGTTTCCACCCACAATCTGGGATCGGTGCCCGAGTTCTGCGATCGCACGGTGCTCATCAAGGGAACGGTTCTCGCCCACGGTCCGACCGCGACGACCTTCACCGCCGAAAACCTGGAGGAGGCATTCGGCGGCGTTCTGCGTCATTTCGTTCTCGGCGGACGCGACCTGCATGACGACGACGATCGCCGCGAGGTCAAGATCCTCACCGACGACGAACGCCCGCTGGTCATGTATGACGAGAAAACCCAGCGCGCCAATCCCGATCGGCCGGACGAGAACTCGCAGTCCGGCGAGGAGGGCTGAGCCGTGGACCTGCTGCTCGAACCCTTCTCCTACGGCTACATGACAAATGCCATGTGGGTCAGCGCGCTGGTCGGCGGCGTCTGCGCCTTCCTGTCTGCCTATCTGATGCTCAAGGGCTGGTCGCTGATCGGCGACGCGCTCAGCCATTCGATCGTTCCCGGTGTCGCGGGCGCATACATGCTGGGCGTTCCCTTCGCGCTCGGTGCCTTCATTGCGGGCGGACTCGCCGCCGGCTCCATGCTGTTCCTCAACGAACGCTCCGGCTTGAAGGTCGATGCCGTCATCGGGCTGATCTTCACCTCCTTCTTCGGTCTCGGGCTGTTCCTGGCTTCGGTCTCACCGACCTCGGTGGACATCAAGACCATCACGCTCGGCAACATTCTCGCGATTACGCCGGAGGACACGCTGCAACTGGCGATCATCGGCATCGTGTCGCTGGTCATATTGCTCGCCAAGTGGAAGGACCTGATGGTCACTTTCTTCGACGAGACCCACGCGCGGTCCATCGGACTGCGCACCGGCATGCTCAAGGTGGTCTTCTTCACGCTTCTCTCGGCCTCCTGCGTCGCGGCGCTCCAGACCGTCGGCGCGTTCCTCGTGATCGCCATGGTGGTGACGCCGGGCGCGACGGCCTATCTGCTGACAGACCGGTTTCCGCGCCTGCTGGTGCTTGCGGTCGCGATCGGATCGCTGACGAGCTTCACCGGGGCCTATCTGAGCTACTTCCTGGATGGTGCGACGGGCGGGGTCATCATCACCCTGCAGACGCTCATCTTTCTCGTGGTCTTCTTCCTGGCACCCAAGCACGGCATGCTGGCGGCGCGTCGTCGCGCCGCCGAGGCGCTGGAGGGCGACGCATGATCGAGACGCTGCTCGCCCCCTTCCAGTTCGCCTTCATGCAGAACGCCTTCTGGATCGCGCTCATCGTCGCGGTGCCGACGGCGCTGTTGTCCTGCTACCTCGTGCTCAAGGGATGGGCGCTCATGGGCGACGCGATCAGCCATGCGGTCCTGCCCGGCATCGTGATCGCCTATATCATCAACATCCCGCTGATCATCGGCGCTTTTGTCGCCGGTATGGTTTGCGCATTGGGGGCGGGTTTTCTGCAGCAGAACAGCCGCATCAAGCAGGATACGGTGCTCGGCATCGTGTTCTCCGGCATGTTCGGCTTCGGCATGGTTCTCTACACAAAGATCTCCACCACCGTGCATCTCGATCACATCCTTTTCGGTAACATGCTGGGTGTCGGGGCCGGCGACCTGCTGACGGCCGGCCTGATCTCCCTGTTCGTGACGGTCGCGATCCTGGTCAAATGGAAGGACCTCCTGCTGCATTCCTTCGATCCCGCCCAGGCGCGGGTTTCGGGAATGCCCGTCGCGGTCTTTCACTACGGGCTCCTGGCAATCCTCTCGCTGACGATCGTGGCGACCCTCAAGGCTGTCGGCCTTATCCTCGCCATCGGTCTCCTGATCGCGCCGGGGTCCATCGCCTTTCTCATGACGCGCAGTTTCGGCCGTATGCTCGCTGTAGCGGTGGCGGTGACGATAGTCGCGATGACCGGCGGCATCTATGCCAGCTTCTGGCTGGACAGCGCGCCGGCGCCGACCATCATCCTGATCCTGACCGCGTTCTTCATCGTCGCCTTTATCGCCAAGATGATGCGCACGCGCTCCGCGACGGCACGCTTGTCCTGAGCCGTTGAAACCGGGCATTGTCCCGCCGACGTTTCACGGGGAGCGGACGATGAAGATCCAGTGCGAGTGCGGCCATCTCATCCATGACGGGACCGACGATCTCGGTCACAAGGCGCATTTCATTCCCGACCGCCGCTGGAACGAGATGTGGGATGCACTGGACGAGGCGATCGAGAGGGAGGGGAATGCGAGAAAGCGCGAGGCATCCGCGATGCAAATGCGCATGCTGATCGGCGACATGGCGCGCAGCGCCTGGCAGTGCACGCAATGCGGCATGCTCTATCTGGAAAACGCGGAACACAAACTGCGGGCCTTCAAACCGCTGGGCGACGAGGATGTCAGCGGCATTCTCTCGGGCGGGGCAAAGAAACGGGCGTGAAAATGCAAACGCCGCATACGCCGTGATGGGCGCATGCGGCGATCGAAAGCCCGAATGCTCAGTTCGCGAATTGCGAATCCGGCGGGCAGGAAAACGCGCCCGTTCCACCATTCCAGTTGTAGCAGCCGCGCGAGCTTGCCGCGTCGACGTCTTCGGCGATGCCGATCAGGTCGGCACGGCCATTGGCGTAGCTCTTGGCTTCAGCCAGCAGATCGCTCTTGGAGGGAATGTCGCCGGAACCGTCGATGGAATCGTTGGTCAGAGTGTTGCGCAGATGCGCACCGGCGATGATCAGGATCGGGTCCTTGCGTTCGCGCCCGAGCGCGATCAGATTGTCGGACAATTGCAATTGCTGCTGCGCGCCCTCCGACAGTTCCAGGTTATTGTCGGCGGAAAATGCCGGCTGGATCATGGCGCCGGCCATGACGGCCGCGATTGCTGTGTTGCGAAGGATTTTCATTCTGGCTCCTCTCGAAATTGGTTTCGACGGGCAGGAAACAACTCCGGCCTCACGAAATATTGCACAAGGAAACAGTCTTAATTTTGGCTGTTTTTTCGTGATGTTAGGTCATTTCAGGGCAATTTGGAGGCTGGTAATGGCGAAAGCGACAAGAGATCAGGTGAACGCGGTTCGATTGACCCTCGGGGTCTTGGTCGGAATTGCCAGCTCGATGGTCGCCACGCAGGTGGCCGTCGCTCAGGAGGGGACGACCGAAGAAGCGGTTGCCTATTTCGACAGCGCCTTCAAGGATCGCTGCCGGCCCTATTCGGAAACCCTTTTCCTTTTCGACGGCGGCGCGGATGAAATGCCGGCACGCTTCGAGGTTTCGTGGATGCCGAGCTTTGAATTGCCGGGCGACGAGCCCGAAACCGCCACGATCTACCAGTTCTTCTGTGACGCCGGGGCCTACAATGTCCAGTCCGCCTTCATCAAGGTCATGGACGGACATTTCGAGCCATTGACCTTCGCGCGTCCGACGATTTCGATCGAGAACGAAACCGAAGACTACGATTCCCCGGTCAAGGCCATCACCGTGACCGGATACGAGTCCGCGCTGACGGTGACCAATGCAAAATTCGATGAACAATCTCAGACCGTGACCGCACGAGCCTACTGGCGGGGAATTGGCGACGCCTATGACGAGGGGCGCTGGGTATTTCGGGACGGCGGTTTCGTCCTCGAACATTTCGAGGCGGACGCGGATTACGACGGTGAGATCGATCCGCAATTGTCGCTGGATTACTGACGTGCCTCAGCCCGACCTGTCAGGGCTCATGAGGCGTTGTTCGAGGTCGCTGAAATAGTGGACCTCGTAACCGGACCCGAGTTCCTCGCGAACGAGCCGCCAGAGTTCCAGTCCTTCGCGTTCGAAACGGCTGGAGTCCTCCGGCGAAGGTGGCGGCGAGCCGGCCGGGTCCGTTCGGTCCAGTCTCGCGTCATAGGCTTCGGACCAATGCGCGAGGCGGGCGATAAGGCCGGACGAAAGACCGAGACCGGCCGGGTCGAGATTGCCGATATCATCGCCGTCCATCCCCCACAGGGGCCAGCAATCGTAATCGGCCATCAGTTTCACGCGCCGTGTCATGGCCCGGCACTATCTCCCGCTTCGCTATTGTCCGCAATTGGCGCATCGTCACCGACCTGAGCTAAGACGGAACTGCATTCGTATGCCCATGACCACCGGAAAATGCTTCTTCTCGCTTCTGCCGCTTGCGCTGTTTTTCGCCGCGCCCGCATACGCGCAGGAATGCGCGGTCGAGGACGCGGTCTATGAAATGGCCGACGCCGCGGGCGGCCAGCTCGTCTTTGAAAGACGTGAGCATTCCACGGCCTATTCCGACGTCGATATCGTGGTCACGGCCGGCGATGTGCCGCAACGTTTCGGGTTCAGTCTCACCGCATCCAACGGATACGGGAATTTCTACGCCATTCCTGACGACGAATCCGTCTCGGAGGATGGCCTGATCGTCTTCTTCTTCCAGCGTCGGGGAGACCGTCTCGTGCCTTCCGAGCACGATATGCCCGCTTCCGGCGAGCCGGCGCCGGACGCGGTCTTCATGCCCGGCCTCGGCAGTGCATTGTGGTACGGGACGAACGGGTCGGCAGATCCCGTCGCGATCCCGACACAGATCTGGTACCGGGCCGGTTGCCGGTAGGCACTCAGTTCGTGGACAGGGCGTAGGTGTCGCCGAAATCGCTCTTGTTTTCGAGCGTCACGTCGAATGGCCCGGTCACGCCGGGCGTCCAGCCGCACTGGTTGAGATTGCTCGTGTCGGTCTGCGAGCAGACGAGAGCGCCGCGCGCGTCATAGACGAACATGTCGATGTCGGCGTCGCCCATCCCCTCGGAATAGACCAGGGCGAACTCCCCGCCGATGAAATTCAGCGCGCGATGGCTTTTCTTGCCGCGCGCGGGGATGCGGCGTTCCGTGTAGATGCCGCCATCCTTCAGGCCCTTGGACTTCGATGTCCTGATGTCGTCCGCGAGACCGGCGATGATCGTGCTTCCGCCCGAGATGCGAACGGCTTCATCCAGCCAGCCTTCCCAGCCAAAAACATCCTCTTCCGGTATCTCTTCGTCGGGAGCGGCTGGCGTTCCGATTTCGCCACGCTTCATGCCGGAATCCTTGCGCAGCCGCGCGGCGGAGAGCATGAGCACGGGATCGGAGGTTTCGATTGCGCGGTCATGCAGTTGCCGCGACATAACGATCAGCGCGAGCGCGTCGGCCTGCGGGTCGTCGGGTGCAGATTGTCCAACCGACGGGACGGTCGCGGCGGCGACAAGCGCGGTCGCCGAAATCGCGGCCAAAAGGCGTTTTGCGGTGTTCATGAGCGAAATCTCCAGCCCGGGTTTCACGGCACCAATAATCCGTCAGAATTCGGCGTTAAAAGGGCAGAGGGTACAAGTGGTTGGCAGCCGATTGTCTTCAGGTAAGATAAGGAGGGCTGCAGGAGACTGGGAACGGCGATGCCGCGAATTCGATCGACAATTCTGCGCAGGGCCGCAGGCCTGATGATGGCGACCGCGCTCGCCGGTTGCGTATCGGTCAACGACACGCTCAATTCCTTCACCGAGATACAGCCCGAATTCGATCCGGGCCTGACGTCGCAGGAAGAGGGCGCAAAGCCCGAAACCGATTTTGTCGCGCTGTCCTTCTCCGGCGGTGGCACCCGCGCCGCCGCCTTTGCCTACGGTATCCTCGAACAGATGCGCGCGACGCCCTTTCCCGGCAAGGAAGGGACGACCCTCTATGACGAGATCGATTTCCTGTCCGGCGTGTCCGGCGGGTCGGTGACGGCGGCCTATTTCGGCCTGAAGGGCGAACGCGCCTTCGGCGATTTCAAGAGCAATTTCCTCGTGCGAAACGGCGAGGAGTATCTGCGCACATCGAAGGTGGATCCGATCAACCTCCTGCGTGCGGCAAGCGGCGGCGTGAACAGCCGGCAGGGCTTCGGACGCTGGCTGGACGAGAACCTGTTCAAGGGCGCGACCTTCGCCGATCTCTACCGCAACAAGAAGACGACGACCTGGATCAACGCGTCCGACATCTACAACCGCACGCCTTTCACCTTCGAGCCCGAGACGTTCCGGGCGCTGTGCAGCGACCTCAACAAGCTGCCGGTCGCCGAAGCGGTCGCGGCGTCGGCGGCTGTGCCGATCGTGTTCAGCCCGATCGTGTTGGAAGCCTATGGACCGCGCTGCAGCTACGAACAGCCGGGCTGGTTGACCACCGCCGCGCACAACACAGAGGCTTCGGCGTCGCTCCGCGCCTATGCGCGCGCGCTGCGCAACTATCGCGACCCGGAAAAGATGCGTTACGTGAAGCTGCTCGATGGCGCGGTGACGGACAATTTCGGCCTGACCGGCATCTCCATCGCACGAGGGCGCGCGCAGAGCCGTCACGCGCCGTTCACGGAACGCGAGGCGGTCGCTCTCGAACGCATGTTGTTCGTCGTCGCGAATGCCGGTCGTGAACTCGACGGTGACTGGGCGAACGAGGTGGCCGGGCCCGGAGGGCTCGATCTGGTGTCCGCCATTGCGGATACCGCCATGGCGTCGGCGACGCGGGAGGGCTTCGACGCTTTTCGCGCCGCGATGGCGCGTTGGCATGACGACCTGATCGCTTATCGCTGCTCTCTGTCCAAGGCGGAAGTGAAGAAATTCGGCGGCGATCCGAAAACCTGGAACTGCCGCAGCCTCAAGCTTTACGTCACCGAACTGCGGTTCGACCAGCTTGGCGCGGATATGGAAGCAAAGCTGAACGAGGTTCCGACACGGCTCAAACTGCCGCGCGAGCAGGTCGATCTGACGATCGAGGCGGGCCGCAAGGCGCTGTCGATAAGCCCGACCTTCCTGACCTATCTGACGTCCATCCAGGGCATATCGGCCAAGGGCAAGCGGCGTCTCTGACCCTGTGCCTGCCCATGCAAAACGGGCGGCGGATAAATCCGCCGCCCGCCTCTTCAGGCTATCGCCCGTCCCATTACTTGTAGCCGAGCTTGCCCAGCACCCAGTCGGCGTAGTTGCCGGTGCGGGTATAGGCGGAGAACTTGGCGTCGCGGTTGCAGCCCACACCGTCGGCTGAGGCGAGACCCCAGGAGACAATGCCCGCCTGGATGTACTTGCCATCGCCGACCGGAACGACGAGCGGACCGCCGCTGTCGCCGTCGCACGCACCGCGCGGTCCCTCGGGCGTGCCCGAGCAGATCATGTTCTCGGTCATCGGCACCGGCACATTGTCGAGAACCTGGCTCCACAACTCGTTGGCCGTATTGCCGGGGATATCGAGCGCCGTGACCGTCTGCTGGAAGTAACCGGCAGCCGCCTTGATTGGGCCGCTCAGCAGCACCTGGTTGCAGATACCGCGGTCGATGATCTCGATCTTGCCCTCGCGCAGTTCACGCGACGGGGTGCCGGCCTCGGTGCGGCCCCAACCCGTGACGATCGTCGTGGTGTCGGGCTTTTCGAGAATGTCGGCATATTCCTCGGTCGGAATGGTGATCGTGGCGAACTTGGCGTTGGGCTGGCGGGCCAGCTTGATCAGCGCGATGTCGTTGTCGAAGCTGTTGGGATTGTAGCCTTCGTGAACGATGATCTGCTCGACCTCGACGAAATCGCCTTCGTTGGAAATGCGGTTGGTGCCAACCATGATCCGGGTGTTCGCCGGATTGATCAGGTAGTAGCCGTCGGACTTCTCCTCGACCACGCAGTGTGCTGCCGTCAGGACCCAGTTGTTCTGGATCATCGAGCCGCCGCAGAACTGCGAAAGGAGATCGTTCTCGACATCCACGCGCATCAGCGCGACCTGCCATGGCCAGGCGCCATCCTCGGCGATCTTGCCGTTGAGAACGCGCGATTTCTCGCCGTCCGTGCTGCCTTCAAGCAATGCGGCCTTTTCCGCGCTTCCGGCGAAATTGAACGGCATCTCGGGCGAGCCTTCCTCTTTCTGCCAGGTCGGTTCGGCGGTTGCCATGGCCGGCAGCATCACCGCCATGGCGGCGATGCTCGCAATCTTTGTAAGACGTGATGTCATTTTCGATCCTTTCGGGTTTGCAATAGTTGGTTGTGCCTTGATTGGTTCGAGGGCTTTCCGGCGCATAATTGCAATATGCATCATAGCCAGTTTCCCATCAGGACGAATGGCGACCAGAAATAGGGATGAGAAAATCCCGCCTGGGCCGCCTGCGTCTTCTTCTGTCTCGATTGTGCGGCGCGTTCGCCGCTTTCCGCCGACGCGACGCTCATCTCGCCGGACATCATGCGGATCTGGGCCGCGCGCAGGGCGTCCGCCTTCGACAGGCCGTCACGCACCATGCCTTCGTAGAAATCGCCCATCAGGCGCGCGGTCGCCTCGTCGGCCACGGGCCAGAGCGACGCCATGACCGAGGACGCGCCGTTCAACTGCGCCGTCGCGCCGAAACCCTCGATTTCCGAACCGTCGCCACCGCCGCGCGCCGTCTGGCAGGCCGACAGCGTGACGAGATCGATACCCTTGAAGGACAACGCCCGCTTGGAGCGGATATCCGACAGGGGAAGGTGCGAACCGTCGCCGAGAAGCAGGAAGGAATCGTCCTCGCGTCCGGGAATCAGGTTGAAGTGGCTCGCGATGTGGAGGATCGACGGCCGCGACAGAAGAGTGCGCCGCAGGCTGCGTTCCGAGAAATCCTCGTCCAGTCCGGCGGGACCCTGCAGCACGCCGGACGCGTCGTCGCCCGCAAAGATCGTCTCGATCTCGCGCCGCACGCCGGGCAGTGGGGAGAAGCCCGGATGCGCCGCCGTGACGCCGAACCCGGCGCTCTTCTGCGCCTCGCGACCGCCGCGCTCGAAACGGGTCGGCACGGAGGACGTGTAGAGCGCGACCGCGTAGTCCTCGATAAAATAGCGCTGGCCGTCATACAAAGCCGCGAAGGGCACGTAGCGCAGGAAGCCGTCGAGATTGAGCATGACGACCTTGACGCCGGCATCGGCGAGGGACTTGGCGACCGGCCGGACAAGAACGTCGTAAAGCGCACCGAGTTTCGTGTTGGCATCGCTGCCGCGCGCCTCGATCGCGACCAGCGCGTCGAAGGTCATCCGTGAGAGCTCGGCTTTCGAGATGTTCGACTCTTCATGCAGCGTCAGTTCGGGAAGCGTCAGGAAGATGTGCGTTGCCTGGTCGATGGCGGCGATCTGGAGAATGGCGGTCTTTTCCTCGAAGGAGGTGAGGAGGTCCTGGTAGGAGCCGACCGCGCTCAGCTGCGCCTTGTAGACTTCCTGTTTCGGACCGGTGGCGCTTTCCAGAAACGCATCCACCTGCGCCTCGAAATCGTCGGCGGCGACCTGGACGCTTTCCTGCAGCAGGAAAATGCGATCCTCGTCTTCTGCCGTGGCTTCGCCGCTGTCGAGCTTGGCGACGAGCCGGTCGAGTTCCTGCGCGGCCGCAAGCGGGAAGGCGGCAAGCGCCACGATCTTTTCTTCCTCGCCGAGCTCGGTGTCGTTGAGCAGCGCCTTCGTCTCCCGAAGATCGGCCGCGCTGTCGCGGCGCAGGAATTCGAAGACCTCCTGCTCCTTTTCCATGTTGAGAACGGCCTGGGCTTCGACGAAGCGGCCCTGTTCGATCAGCATGTCCGCGAGATGCTGGTACAGCCAGCGCCACTCGTCCTTGAGTTCCTTGCTCTCGTCTTCGCTCAGCGACTTGTTCGCGGAGCGGATCGACTGCTGGGCGTTAACGGCAAGCTTGGCAAAGGCGATGGCGCGCTCCGTGTCGCCCTTGGCGCGGAAGGCGCGCGCCAGCGTGTCGTAGGCCCAGCGCTGCTCGTCCAGCGTGATCTCGTTGTTGGCCTTGATGAAGGGCATCGCCTTCATGGTCCAGCGGATCGCCGAATCCTCGTTGCCGAGATAGTGTTCGATGATACCGATATTGATGTTGACCTTGCCGATATTGCGTGAATAGCGGCCCTCGTGCCGGGCGATGATCGGATGCGCCTTCAGGAACCAGCGCTTGGAGACTTCGTATTCCTCGAGGCGGCGATGCACCCAGCCGATATTGTTCGTCACCCAGCCGACCTGCATCGCGTCGTTGCCGAGCACCTTGGAATAGCGCAGCAGGGCTTCGGTGTAGGTGTCGAGCGACTCGCGGTACTTGCCCGCCCCCTCCAGCGAGATGCCCTCGTCGAGATAGGTGTCGGCGACTTCGGTGCTGATGTCGCCAAAGATTTCCGTGCGGATGGCGCGGGACTTCTCGAAATAGGTGATGGCCTCCTCGTATTTCGACAGGCCCTGCAGCGCCATGCCCCAGCTTTCGAGCGCATGCGACAACTCGGCCCCGTCTTCGCCGATCTCCCCGTAGATCGAAATGGCGTTGTCGAGCGCGTCGAGGGATTCGCTGTAGCGCGACGCGGCCTGGTCGGCGTCGGATAGCATGCGGTAGAGCGCGGCTTTCCATTTCAGGTCATCGCCGGTCGCATCCGCATAGGCGTCGATCGCGCGCTGAAGATAAGTCCGCGACAGCGCGAGATTTTCAGCACCGCCCTTCTTCAGATAAATCCAGCCGAGATTGTAGAGCGAGCTGCGATAGCTGCCGAAATCCTCGCCTTCGGTCAGGGCGTAGGTGTCGAGCGCCTTGTTAAAGTAGTCGATGGAGGTATCGAGGTCTTCGTCGCTGCCGCGGTTCAGGTGGATATAGGCCAGATTGGCAAAAGTCTCGGCTTTCCATTTGAGGTCGTCGCCGGTCGCGCCTTGATAGGCATCCAGCGTCCGCTCGAAATAGTCCTGCGCGGCGACCGAGTTCTCCGTGTTGTTTTCCCGGTTGAGATGAATCCAGCCGAGATTGTACAGCGAGGCTGCATCGCCGGCTTCCGCGCCCTCGAGCAGCTTCGGATCGATCGGCGCGTTCGGATCGAGCCCGTCGGCCAATGCCCCGGCCATGCCGGAAAGCAGCAGCCAGAAAAGGAGAGCAATCTTCGCGCCGGTCGTTCTCATGTCATCGACTCCACCGTTCCGCGACCTAGTCCGAGACCGAGCCGGGCGGGACGGTTTCGACGGCGACCTGGGAAATGCCGCCTCCGGCGTCATCGCGCGATCTCTTGCGCACAGCGCGTGTCTTTTCGCCGAAGCCCGCTTCCTCGAGCATGGCGTTGAACCCGCCGCGCGCGACTGCGCGTGTTTTTCCAAGCTCGGGCTGCGACAGCCAGCCGAAATCGGCGACAACCGATTGCGGCTCCACCGGGGTGACGATGGCGATCAGCCGCTCGCGGCCATAGTCGCCTTCGATGACGTCGAGAAGATCGATGGCGCGTGACTCACCGGGAAGAAAGCGATCGTTGAACATGTGGTCGATCGAGTAATTGACGCCGGTATACAGGATGTTGAGGTCCAGCGGCCGGTTGGTCTTGTTGCCGACCTCGACCCATACGATGGCGCCGGGCTCGATGCGCGGTATGGATGGCGGCGCGATCGGAATGCGTTCTTCGCTGTCCGGGTACTGGATCGAATAGCTGATCTCCAGGCCGGCGCCGCCGGTGCCGGAACCGCCGCCAAGCTTCAGAAGGTTCGCGACGCGGGCGATGCGCGACAGGCTGTCGGCGAGATAGAACGTCGTTTCCTTCGTTTCCCGGTCGGCAAAGCCGATCGAAGTGGTCTTGTTGGCCCCGTCTCTGACCAGTTCGCCACCGCGCGGCACGAGCCACAATGCGCCGTCGGCGACTTGCAGATAGATGTCCGCATTGTCGCCCGGCTCTACCATGTCCAGCCGAAGACCTTCTTTCTCGGTGTTGACGAGCGCCTCGATGACGGCATCGATCTCCGCGCGCGTCGCCTCGGGCGCTTCGGACAGATCCGGCTTTGCGACCGCGATCGAAAACCGCATCTCCTCTTGCGCCTTACGGGCGTAGAAACCGGTGTCGAGCATGACGAAACCGCCATCCACGATTTCGAATTCGGAACGGAAATCGCTTGTCGCGGTGACGCGGATCGTCGCGATCTTCTCGTCGTCACTCGCAGCCGGGCTGTCGAGCAGCACGAGTTCGTCGCCAACCGAAATGCCGTGCAGGCGTCCGGCCGAGAAGATCCGCTTTCCGCCGTCCTGCTTGACCGGCCATTGCTGGATGCGGCCCGCCTGTCCGTCCGCTGCGCCGAACACGGGGGCATCGAGTGCGCCTTCGAAGAGCGGCGTCGGCTGGACCCGGTAACCGATCGAATAGCGGCGCAGCACTTCCTCGCCCAACTGGCGATAGGTCAGCGCCGGGTTCTGCGCCAGCGTCTCGAACAGGGTGAAGGTGAACAGCCCGTGCGACACGCGGTCCGGATCGTCCGCGGGAAGCCGCATCTCCGGCGTGGTTTCGTTGGTTTGCGCGGCGTAGAAGAAAACCTGCTGGCCTTCGGTGGAGCCGGTCGTCTCGATCGTCGCGATTTCGGGTTCGGGCGTGCCGCTGCGGGTCCGGATCGGCTCGACGGCGTCCAGCACATCCTGCGGGATGCCGAGAGCGGCCGGGCTGATGTCGCGGGACTTTTCGGCGTCCAGAGGATCGCCCGACGGCGCCGCGCGCGTCACGGTGCCCGAGTGGCAGCTGTCGAAGATGGCCCAGATATTCGCACCCTTGTCCGTCAGCGCGGTGATCATCGCGCCGAGTTCATCGTCGACAAGCGCATTGGGAACCGTGCCGGTTGCCTGGTCCCAGCCGGAGATGTCGGCGGGCAGGAACAGTTCGTCCATGCCGTCCTGCTCGGAGCCCGGCACGAGGGCGGGCGCCTGCGATCCGTGGCCGGAAAAATGCAGGAAGACGAAATCGCCGGGCTCGACCTCTTCGGCGAGGCTGGCGAAGGCCTCGCGAATATGGTCGCCGGTCGGTTCCGCCGCGCCTTCGATACCGTCGGCAAGAACGGTGATCTCGCTTTCCTCGAAATCGAGGGGCGCACCTTCGAGCAGGTACTGGCGCACCAGTTTCGCGTCATTCACCGGCCCGTTGAGCCACTTGTCTTCCGACAGGTTGGGGTATTTCGAAACGGCCACGATCAGTGCATGGTTCGTGCGCGCCCATGCCGGTCCGGCCAGAAGCGTTCCGGCCGCAAGTGCGGCCGCAAGCGCAGCTCGTGTCTTCAAAGACCACTTCATCATCCCGTTCCCTCAAATCGTGCTCCGGTTCGCCTGCGCGAAGGCATTGGCGCTCCGGGTCCTGTCATTTCCGCGCCCGGCTTGCGGGGCGTACATGTTCTGGTCGCGGCCAGAAGTTTCGGTTCAAGCATGGAGAAAATTGGGCGGTTCTCGCAGAATCTTTCAAGCGGTAATGTCTGGTGATGATTCCGGGAGTGGTCAGCCGCCGATGCACGACACGCACAATTCGCCAATTTCAGCCTCCCAACCCCTGAAATCTTGGTATTTTGCACGGTAGCCGCGAAGTCGCCGCATGCAACCGTGAAATGCAAAAAATGCATCGCGTATTTTCTCGATAAAACGCCGTAATCGCTGCGTTTCGCGGGCCGGCGCGCTGCTTTGTGGCAGAAAGCGGGCATGCGATTGCGCGGTCAACCCTCTGTTCAGGGGGGCGCTTTCGCGGCGATACTTCCGCTAACGGGTTGTGGTTGCGACGACGGCAGCCGGGAGACGTAGGCAAATGAAGGGCTGACGACATGTTCGAACCCTATCTCGAAAGGCTGGCAGGCTTTCCCGGCGTCCTCCTTGCGGTCATCGGTCTCTTCTACATTTTCGCCGGGCTCGTGCTCGCGCGCCAGGTGATGCTTGACCGCGTTCTGACACGCGCAATCGAAATGATTTCCTTTGAAAAACCAAGCCGGCTCGAGCGTTTCGAGACCGCGTGGATGACATCGGGCGCGATCCTCGTCTTCGCGTCCGGCGCGGCACTGCTCCTCCTGTCCGGCGTCGCCGTCTGGCTGTTTGCGGCCGCTTTGCTGCAACAGGTCATCTACCTGACATGGCTGGCGCCGCGCTATTTCGATCGCGATGAGGGGCCGGACCCGGCCGGGCGCAGGCAAACGATAAACGCCGCCTTCATTTTCGGCGCATGCGCACTCGGTGTCGCGGCGGCAGGGCTTTCGGGCAAGCTTCTTCCGCTGACGGGCGACGGAATGCCTTCACTCGTCGCCGCGGGGTCCATGCTCGCCGTCTATGTCGTCTGGATCGCGATCAGGTCCCGCATGCCGGCCGGAAATGGCGGGCTTGGGGCCGGACTGGAACCGGTCGAACCTGACGAGGCGGTGATGGACATGGCGCGGATCCGTGCGCTCAGTCTTTCGCCGGAGCACTGGGCCTGGCCGGTCCATATCGAGTTCTTCGAGGACGATGCGGAATACAATTCACCGATCCGTCTCGGCCTGTCCGGCAAGTTGGCGGCCGAACTCACCGCGTGGCAGGACGAGTTCGATGCGGCCTTTGAAGAGGTGGATGAGGAGCCCGTCGCCATGTGGTCGGAGGGCCAGCAGGCGCGCCATGTCGAACGCGCGGCCGAACTGGCGGATGCGATGCGTGCGGAACTGCGTGCGGCAGGGGTGGAGCACATCCAAGTTCGCTATCGGGATGTGAGCGGCGAACTCGTTACGCTGGAGGATTAGGCCCCGGTTCCGTTTCCGGGGCTCCGGTTTTGGCGAACACCACCGCAAAGATCTTCGCGGACAGGCTTTCACTGGCGCGCCAAGGCGCGTGCTTCCATGAGTAGAATATACCGACCAGGATCATCAGGGCGAGCGGCGTCATGGCTTCGCCCATCAGCCGGTCGCCGCGGCCGTCCGCGAGGGCGGCGATGCCGATCCCGACGCCGCCGATGAGACACAGGGCGCCGACGATGAACATGGCGAGCCGGGAGCGGCCATATTCTCCGATCGTGACCGGAAGGTCCGGAGCGACTTCGCCGAGCCGGGTCGCGATGGCGCCAACTGCGGAAAGAAAGCTCACATAATCCGGATCGCTCATCGAACGGGCCGCGTCGGTGGTACGGCTGAGAGAAACCTTTTGCGCGTCGCTCCCCGTGATCAGGTCGATCCGGCTGAGCCGCGATCCGCGGATCGAGTGCTCCACGAATGCGGCGCGGGAGATGTCCGCCCATGCGAGCCGCCATTTCTCGCGGCCATCTTTGTCCGAACAGGTCAGATGCGTCTCGCCGATCTCGACGGTCTGACTGCCGGCCAGAAGCGCCGGCTTGTATGTCACGCGAACGGGAAGTTCGGTCATGGCGTTTCGATCCGTTTTTGCGCCCAGGCGGTGACCACGCAGGCGGCGGCGATGCCGAGCGGGATGGTGACCCATCCGACGAGGATGTTGCCGATGATGGCGAAGTAGAACGAGAGCAGGAGCGCCCGCCGGATCATCTCGATAATGCTAAGCGGGTCGCTTGCCATTTCGGAGAGAAAAGCGACGAACGCGATCAGCCACATGAAGACCGACGAGGCGATTGCCGACACCGCGCCCGCTCCGACGGCGCGCCACATGCCGAAACCGTCATGACCCGGTACGAGCCACCGCCACGCCGCCGCCATTGAGGCCGTGCCGCCGATAATGGCGGACAGGCTTATGATCTGGATCTGGCCGGACCCGATAAAGTCATCGGTGATGATGAAGACCGCGAGAGCGCTCGCCAAGAAACCGGCGATCGCCGCGAAGAGCGTCCCCGTGCGAACCGTATCCTCGTAACGTGCCGCGAATGCCATGTCCGATCCCCTAGAGTGTCTAGACAAGCGCCAGCCGCATGGCAAACAGGCCGATGGGCACGGTGATCAACGCCAGCGGAATGATGAAGAAGGCGAGGAAATCGGAAAACCGCCAGCGCACGACGTAGAACGTGCCATCGGGCGATTGCATGGCACGCACGGTTTCGCCGGGCAGGTAACGCGCTTCGCGCAACTCGCGCGCCTCGGGAATGGGCACCCAGCCATAGGTGATACCCTGAAGGAGAATTTTCTCGTTGTTGATCGCGTCGGGAAATTCGACTTCGACATCGAGATAGGCCGCGATGTTACCATTGCCGACCTGATGTGGCCGAACGCGTGAGTCGACGACCCGCATGTCGTGGCGCGGCCAGGTGATCGAGTGGGGAGGAGGGTCGCCGAATGTCCACATCGCATAAAGCAGGATGAGGGGCACGGCCGTGAAGGCCACGCCGAAACCGAACGCGATCGGCCGGAAGGAATAGCCGGCATTGCTGCGAACCGCGTCACCCCCCTGGCTGCGCCATCGGCGTTCGAAAAAGGGTCGGAAAAAGAGAAAGCCGATGAATGCCGCAACGATCGTGAAGGCAATCGCGGGAATGAGAAGGAAAGGTCGCCAGGTTGCTGGGTAGGCGACATTGCCGCCCGGCGCGAGCCGTGCACTGACCGTGGCCCCGACCGGCCAGGCATCCACAACCGCGTCCCGGCCATCCACCGCGTTCTTGACCAGAAGGCGAATTGGCGTCCTGATGACCCGGCCGTTATCGATCTCGACGATCGGATCGGTCCGAACCACATTGCCCCAGCCGTCATACACCTCGCGTGTGTCGTGACGCATGACGGTGACGTCGGCGCGTTCCCAGAACATCGAGATTGCCGGAGGCGACCCGAAAAGCCAGATCGCCAACAGCACGATGACGAGGATCGCGCCGAAGAATATCTTGCCAAGCAGGTTCATCTCACCGGTTTCTCCGTCAAGACGCGATCCCCGACAGGAGAACGAACGGGAAGAAGAGGATGAGGCCGGCAAGACCGATGCCGTGCAGAACGATGCCGCGTTTGACGGACTTGCGCTTCTTTTCGTCCGCGATGGAGTCGAAATAGCGGTTGGACCACACGAAGCCCGGCTGTTCGCCTTGCGCATGGCAGCGCGCGACGTAGGCGGGCCACGGCCTGATCGCCATCACGGCGCCGATGATCCCGATGGCAATGCTGACGACGAGGCCGGCAATACCGGCATAGGCGAGGAACTGAACCATGGAGTGTTTACGCCGGCGGCTGGAAACGCCGGGTCACACTGGCGGGGCGTCCGGGCAGCGACATGGCGCTCTCGCCCTTTGCGCGCCGCGCGACGACATTTCCCTTCGACACGACCAGCAGTCGCCCCGGCCGCAAGCGGATCGCCTCGATAGGATCGCCAGCGTCGAGTACGACCAGACTGGCCCTTTTGCCCTTTTCCAACCCGTAATCCTCCAACCCCATGATCGCGGCAGTTTCCGTCGTGACCATGTCGAAACAACGGCGCATCTCCGCCGGGCTCGTCATTTGCGCGACGTGCAGGCCCATGAAGGCGACGTCGAGCATGTCGGCGGTGCCGAGCGGATACCATGGATCGAGAACACAGTCCTGCCCCCATGCGACGCGGATGCCGTGGGCGAGCATCTCGGGCACGCGGGTCATGCCTCGCCGTTTCGGATAGGTGTCGTGGCGGCCCTGGATCGTGATGTTGATCAGGGGATTGGGAACCGCCGAAACCTGCGCTTCGGCCATCAACGGCAGTAGTTTCGAGACATAGTAATTGTCCATCGAATGCATCGAGGTCAGATGCGATCCGTTCACCCGGCCCTGCAGGCCGAGCCGCTGCGTCTCGTAGGCGAGCTGTTCGACGTGGCGCGACATCGGGTCGTCGGTTTCGTCGCAATGAAGATCGACGCGCAGTCCGCGCTCCGCGGCGATCTCGCAAAGCTCGGTCACCGAGCGCCGGCCATCCTCCATCGTCCGCTCGAAATGCGGAATGCCGCCAACGACATCGACGCCCATATCCAGCGCCTGGATGGTGAGTTCGCGGGCCTTGGGCGCGCGATAGAACCCGTCCTGCGGGAAAGCGACGAGCTGCAGGTCGAGATAGGGTTTCACCATCTCCCTTACGGCCAGCAGTCCGCGCACGCCGGTCATGGCGTTGTCGTCGGAGGTATCGACATGGGACCGGATGGCGAGCAGGCCCATCGAGACGGCCCAGTCGCAATAGGCCAGCGCCCGCTCCACGACGGCTTCCTCGGTCAGGAGCGGCTTCAATTCGCCCCACAGCGAGATGCCTTCGAGCAACGTGCCGGACGCGTTGATGCGCGGCAGACCATAGGAAAGCGTCGCGTCCATGTGGAAATGCGGATCGATGAAGGGCGGCGAGACGAGATTGCCGGATATGTCGATGGTCTCGCCGGCCTCGGCGGTGATGTCCGGCTCGATCGCGGCGATCGTGTCGCCCGCGATCGCGATATCCGCCGATGTTCCGTCGGGCAGGACGCCGCCCTTCAACAGCAGGTCGAAACTCATCTCTCACCTTTTTGATAGGGGACCATCAGCGCCTTCGGATAGGTCGCACGCCGCGCCACGACGATAAGCGCGAGAATGGATAGCACATAGGGCATCATCAGGAATATCTGGTAGGGGATGACGCCCCCGGTCACCTGCTGGAGGCGGACCTGGTACGCGTCGAAGGCGGCGAACAGGATTGCGCCGATCAGCGCCTTGCCCGGCCGCCATGAGCCGAAGACGACGAGCGCGATGCAGATCCAGCCGCGTCCGTTGATCATCTCGAAGAAAAAGGAATTGAAGGCGCTCATGGTCAGGAAAGCGCCGCCGACCGCCATCAGCGCGGACCCGACGGCTACCGCGCCCATGCGCATTGCCGTGACGCTGATGCCCTGCGCCTCGACGGCGGACGGGTTTTCCCCGACCGCGCGCACGGCGATCCCCACCGGCGTGCGGTAGAGAACCCACGCGACAAGCGCGACGGTGACATAGGCGAGATAGGTGAGCGGCGTCTGGTTGAACAGGGCAGGGCCGATAAGCGGTATGTCCGACAGGCCGGGAATGGCGAAGGGCTGGAACGGCTCGATCTTGGGCGGCGACGTCACTTCGGGCAGCGAGACGCGATAGGTGAAATAGGTCAGGCTCGTCGCCAGCAGCGTGATGCCGATGCCGGTGACATGCTGCGACAGGCCGAGCGGGACCGTCAGGAAACCGTGCAGCAAGCCGAAGACGACGCCGGTCAGCGCCGCCACCGCCACGCCGAGCCAGAGATCGCCACCGGCATAGACCGTGATCCAGCCCGCGAAGGCTCCGGCGGTCATGATCCCCTCGATACCGAGATTGAGCACGCCCGCCCGTTCGCAGATCAGTTCGCCCATCGTTGCGAAGATCAGCGGCGAAGCGATGCGGATCGCCGCCACCCAGAAACTCGTCGTCAGCAGGATATCGAAGGCTTCCATCACTACTTCCACCTTATCCTGTAGCGCGTCAGCATGATCGCGGTGACCATGGTCAGGAGCGCGGTCGCGACCATCACCTGGGCGATGTAGCTCGGTACGCCCGCCGACCGGCTCATCGCGTCCGCGCCGACGAAGATGCCGGCGACGAAGATCGCGGATGCGACCACGCCGAGCGGATTGAGCATGGCCAGCATGGCGACGACGATGCCCGTGTAGCCGAAGCCCGGCGACAGATCGAGCGTCAGGTTGCCCTTGAGGCCGGCGACTTCGGAGAAGCCGGCCAGCGCCGCGAGACCGCCGGAGAGCAGCGCCGTTTTCATCAGAACCCTGTTCACCGGAATACCGGCGAAACGTGCCGCTTCGGCATTGTTGCCGACGGCGCGCATCTCGTAGCCGAGCGTGGTCTTCTTCATGACCACCCACATCACGACGGCGCTGGCCACGGCGATGACGAAGCCGAAATGCAGCCGCTTGCCCTGGATCAGCCTTGGCAACTGGGCATCGGCGATCACCCGTTTCGACTGCGGCCATCCGAGCCCCATCGGATCCTTCAACACGCCTTCGAGCAGCATCGAGACGAACAGGATGACGATGAAGTTCAACAGCAGGGTCGTGACGACTTCATCGACGCCGAACCGGACCTTGAGGACGGCGGGGCCGAGCAGCAGCAACGCCCCGGCCAGCATCGCGCAGATCATGATGAGCGGGATCAGCGCCGGCGTGGGCATCGCGACCGCGCCCGTCCCGAGCACGACTGTCACCACCGCGCCGATATAGAGCTGCGCTTCGGCGCCGATATTCCAGAGTTTCGCGCGGAAGGCGACGGCGACGGCAAGTCCGGTGAAGATCAGCGGTGTTGCCCGCGTCAGCGTTTCCAGCAGGGCGAATTGCGATCCTGCCGCGCCTTTCGCGACCAACCAGAAGACGTTGAAGGGCGATGCGCCCGCGATCAGCACAAGAAGAGAAGCGATGACGATCGTGGCGAGGATCGCGCCTGCGGGATAGAGCAGGGTGGTCGCGAGCCCGGGCGTCGGTTTCGGTTCAAGCCGCATCGGACACCCCGTCTGCGAATCCGTGCCCGGCCATGCGTTCGCCGATCTCGCGCACCGACAATTCGCCGCGTTTCGAAGGCGGCGAGAGACGGCCCTTGGAAATCACGATCACACGGTCGGCCAGCGCCAGAACCTCGTCCAGATCCTCGGAGATCAGCAGCACCGCCGCGCCGCGATTGCGCGCCTCGAGCAGCTTGGTGTGCACATAGGCGACGGCTCCGACATCCAGGCCGCGCGTCGGCTGGTTTGCGAGGATCACCTGCGGTTCGCCATCAAAGGCGCGCCCGAGGATCAGCTTCTGCATGTTGCCGCCGGAGAGCAGACGCACCCGGGCATTCGGGGAGGGACATTTCACGTCGTAATCGCGGATGATGGTCTCGGCGAATTGCTCGGCCGCCTTCCAGTCGAGCAGGCCGGCGCGGCTGAAGCGCGGCGAGCGATAGGCTTCGGAGATCACGTTTTCGGTGACGCTCATGTCGCCGATCATGCCTGTTGCGTGCCGATCCTCGGGAATGCGCCCGATCCTGTGCGCCAGAGCCGCGCGCGCCGACCAGTCCGAGACGATCTCGTCGCGGATCCGGATCGTGCCGGATTCCGGCTTCGTGGTGCCGGCGATGAGGGAGGCAAGCGCCGCCTGTCCGTTACCGGAAACGCCGGCAAGGCCGGTGATCTCGCCTTCGCGCAGGGCGAGGTCGATCGCGTCGAGCGGCGCGCCGCCGGCGCGACCCGCCGTCGAGACAGCCACGAGTTCGATCACGGTGTCGCCCGGCGAGTGTTCGACGACTTCCGGCTCCTTGATCGTCTCGCCGACCATCAGGGCCGCCAGTTCGCCGCGGTCCGTGTCCGCCGTGCGGCGCTCGCCGGAAATCCTGCCCGAGCGCAGCACCAGAACCCGGTCGCTGACGGCCATGACCTCGTTGAGCTTGTGCGAGATGAAGATGATCGAAAGCCCTGTGGCGACCAGCTTCCTGAGTGTCGCGAAGAGCGCTTCCGTCTCGAGCGGGGTCAGGACGGCCGTCGGCTCGTCGAGAATGAGAACCCGCGCGTCGCGATAGAGTGCCTTGAGAATCTCGACGCGCTGCCGCTCGCCGACCGACAGGTCCGAGATCAGCGCATGCGCCCGTATCTCCAGACCGAAATCGCGCGACAGCTCTTCGATCCGGGCCAGCGCCTTGCCGCGATCGAAGCGCGGTGCGAACAGGCTTTGCGTGCCGAGCGCGATATTCTCCAGGACGGTCATCTGGTCGGCCAGCGTGAAATGCTGGTGGACCATTCCGATACCGGCGGCGAGCGCGGCGTGCGGCTCGCCGGGCGGCAATGTCTTGCCGAACGCCTCGACAGTGCCCTCGTCGGCCACGTAATGGCCGAACAGGATGTTCATCAGCGTGGTCTTGCCGGCCCCGTTTTCGCCGAGCAACGCGATGACTTCGCCCCGCTTCAGGTCAAAGGAAACGGAGTCGTTGGCTGTCAGTGGACCAAAGCGTTTCGTGATGTTCGAGAGGCGGAGTACGGTCTCCGCCTCTCCGCCCCCCTCGGCGTTCATCAGCTCGATTTCGGCTCTTCGTCGTTGATCTCGACCGTGAAGTCACCGGACTTGATGGCTGCTTCCTTCTCGGCGACGAGATCGAGCGCCTCTTGCGGCACCTTGCCTTCGAAGGTGCCGAGCGGTGCGAGCGAGCATCCGCCCTCCTTCATGAAGGAGTAGAGGCCGTAATTTTCGGCTTTGAACTCGCCGGCCTTCACCTTGGCGATCGCGGCGTCGAGCGTCGGCTCGAAATGCCACAGCGCCGAGGCGACAACCGTGTCCGGGTAGTCGGGCTGGGTGTCGATCACGTTGCCGATCGCCAGGATGCCCTTCTCCTTGGCCGCGTCCGAGACGCCGAAACGCTCGGCATACATGATGTCCGCGCCGGCATCGATCTGCGCGAAGGCGGTTTCCTTGGCCTTCGGCGGGTCGAACCACGAGCCGATGAATGCGACCTGGAAGGTGGTGTCGGGCGCCGTTTCGCGCACGCCTGCCATGAACGCGTGCATCAGGCGGTTCACTTCCGGAATCGGGAAGCCGCCGACCATACCTATGTTCTTCGACTCGGTCATTGCACCGGCGATGATGCCGGAAAGATAAGAGGCGTCCTGGATGTAGTTGTCGAAGACGGCGAGGTTCGGCGTGTCGTCCTGTGGCAGGAAGGACGAACCCATCAGATAGGCCGTGTCCGGATAGTCGCGCGCGACCTGGCGGGCGGCTTCCTCGACAGCGAAGATCTCGCCGACGATCAGGTCGTGACCGGCTTCGGAATATTCGCGCATGACACGCTCATAATCGCTGTTCGACGTGTTCTCGGAAAAGACGTACTCGATCTCGCCGCGCTCGGCGGCGGCGTTGGCCGCGATATGGATGCGGCTCACCCATTGCTGCTCGACGGGAACGGTGTAGATCGCCGCGACCTTGAGCTTTTCCTGCGCGGCGGCCCGGCCAATCAGGCCCGGCATGGCGAGAACAGATGCGCCCGCGGCGCCTGCCTTGAGCAGCCTCCGGCGGGTTGTGGTGAAGGATTTGTTGGACATTGCGCGCACTCCTGCTTGTTGGAAATCCGGTAACCCGCCAAAATTTTGATCAGATGGTAAATCGGGATCAAAAAAACGGCAAGAGGCGGAGACGTTTCCTCACAGGCGTGACATGACGAGCCCGGCTCCGACCAGAATGACCGCGACGACACGCTGCCAACTGATCTCATGGACAGGAAGTCCGAAGGCGCCGGCGCGGTCGATCAGGATGGCCGCGAACATCTGTCCGATAATGATGGCGGCGATCAACGTCACCACGCCGAGCCGGGACACGCCCCAGAGCGATGTCCAGACATAGAAGGCGCCGAGCAGGCCGCCCAAGAGCATCCATGGCTTGATTTCGCGGACCAGCGTCAGGCTCGGAAAGGCGTTGCGCACGGCGATCAGGGCAAAAAGCGCGATGAAGCCGACGGCGAAGGATATGGCTGTGGCGACGATGCTGTCGTCGAGCGTGCGCGCCAGGGCGGCGTTCACCGGCGGCTGCAGGCCGATCGCTACGCCGCCCGCAAAGACGCAGAGCAGCGCTATCCAGAATCCGGTCATGGTATTGTCCCCGTAGTCAACCGCGACACGCTATACGAAACGAAGCCGACGCGTCACCCGTCGCTGCGCATTGCCTCGCCTGCACCGAATCCGCATAAGGGCGCGTGACGATCTGACGGGAGAACTGCCTTGGCTACCGAAATCGAATGCTATCGCGGCGTCGTGCATCCGTGGCTGTGCGACAGCATGGGACACATGACGACGCGTCACTACACGGCGATGTTCGACGATGCGTCCTATCACCTCTTCGCCACGCTCGGTTATACACCCGACCATCTCGCATCCGGCATCGGGATCGCCGACGTGAAGCTGACGACGACGTTCCTCGCCGAACTGAGCGCCGGGTCGCTGATCATCGTCCATGGCCGGGTCGTCCGCGTCGGCAACAAGTCGATGACCGCGCATTACCGCATGCGCAACCTGCACACCGGCGAGATCGCCGCCGAACTGGAATCGGTCACCGCGCAATTCGACATGAAGGCGCGGCGAGGGATGCCGATCCTGCCCGAGGTCCGCGCTACGGCCGAGAAGATGCTGTCCGAGCCCGACTAGGACGTGGACTCATTAACCCGTAGCCACAGGCGGATGCAGACGAGCTTGATGAAGGCAAGGTAGTTCGCAGCCAGCTTGTCATAACGGGTGGCCACGCGCCGGCAATGCTTGATCCGGTTGAAGAACCGCTCGACCCGATTGCGGTCCCGCTATAGGTGCCTGCTTAAGCAGATCGGCGATGTCCTGTTTCGTTTCGGCGGTATGTTGGCCCACGCGCCGCGCACTGCGATAAAAGTCCTGATCCAGTCTGCGTCGTATCCTCGGTCGGCCAAGAGCTGCGCGTTCGGCTGAAGCGAGCTCAGGAGCGTCGAGCAGAGCCGGTTGTCGTGCGCCTGACCGCAGGTGAGACCGAGCCGTACCGGCAAGCCGATGGCATCCACGACAGCGTGGAGCTTGGTTGTGAGCCCGCCACGCGAGCGGCCGATGCTCTCGGCGGGACCACCGGTAACGCAGGCACCGTGCTGGTGCACGCGGATTATGGATGTGTCGATCATCTGGATCGCTGCGTCGTGATCGACGGCGAGGCATTCCATGATCCTTTCCCACACGCCCGCCCTGCGCCACCGGACAAATCGGTTGTAGCAAGTTGTGTAGGGACCATACCGCTCCGGCAGGTCACATCATGGCGCTCCTGATCGCAGAACCCGGAAGATGCCATTTAGGAGCCGCCGGTCATCAACGCGTGGGACGCCACGCGGTTTGCTCGGCAGGATCGGCTGGATGATGTTCCATTCGGTTTCGCTGAGGGCGTATCGCATGATGGAGGCTCCTTTTTCGGAGCTTGAATCAGGCCAAGGCACCTGTTCTCAAGCGGGATCGCATGTCTGAATTCCACCCGGAAGCGGTCGCCGTTCCGCCAAGCTACGAGGGCAGTTCATGACCCAAAGCGGCCCAACTGAAATCTCACTTTTTACGTCCGTGAACATACTTGGCTATCGCGCGAGCCAGCCGCCGTCGACGGGCAGAATAGACCCATGCACGAAACTTGCGGCCTCGGACGCGAGGAACACGACCGGGCCGGCGATATCGGCCGGCTCTCCCCAGCGTTTGGCAGGAACACGCGCCATCAATTCGGCGCTGCGTTTGTCGTCGGCCTGCAGAGCCGCTGTGTTGTCGGTAGCGATGTAGCCCGGCGCGACCGCATTGACGTTGATGCCCATCGACGCCCACTCATTGGCTAAGGAGCGCGTCAGTTGTGCGACTCCAGCTTTTGCGGATGCGTAGCTCGGCACGTTGATCCCGCCCTGGAAGGAAAGCACAGAGGCGACGAAAACGATCTTGCCGCTACCGCGTTGGATCATGCGCCTGCCGATCTCGCGCGTCAGGACGAAAGGCGCCGAGAGGTCGACCTCGATCACGTGGTCCCAATCCTCGTCGGAATGTTCTGCGGCCGGCGCGCGGCGGATGGTGCCGGCATTGTTGACAAGGATATCGATCGAATGACCGTCCTCGTCGAGTTGTTCTAGAAAGCTGTGCAACGCTGCGCGGTCGGAAAAGTCGCAGCGATAGGCATCGAAACGCCGGCCGGCCGCCAGCACATCTCTTTCGACGTCGCTTCCCAGTGTTTCCAGACCGGCGCTGACGCCGACGATGTCCGCGCCGGCCTCTGCGAGAGCGTTCGCAATGGCGCGGCCGATGCCGCGACGGCAACCGGTGACCAGCGCGGTCTTGCCGGAAAGATCGAATGGGCCGTTCGACATGCGATTCTCCTCAGATCAGCATGCGCCGGGGATCGGCGAGAAGCCGCGCGAACTGGGCGAGAAACCGTGCCGCGTCGGCACCGTTGATGACCCGGTGATCGTATGAGAGGTCCAGCGGCGCCATCGGAACCGGCTGAAATGTATCCCCATCCCAGACCGGTGCGATTTCGGCGCGCGTGATGCCGAGGATCGCCAGTTCCGGAGGATTGACGATCGGGGTGAAGGCGGTGCCGCCGATGCTGCCGAGATTGGTGATAGACATCGACGCGCCCCCCATCTCTTCCGGCCGCACTTTTCGGTCCTTGGCGCGACCGGCGAGATCGGCGATCTCAGCGGCAATGGCCCAAAGCCCCTTGCGATCGGCGTCCCGGATCACCGGCACCAGCAGCCCGCGCGGCGTATCGACTGCGATGCCGATATGAACGAAGTGCTTCATGATCAGCGTCTTGCCATCGGGCGACAGAGAGGCATTGAAGCGAGGAAAGTCGCGCAGAGTCCGGGCGAGCGCCCTGACTTGGAAGGCGAGGGCGGTCAGTTTGCCCCCGCGCGCGCGCCCTTCTTCCTTCAACGTGGCGCGGAAGGTTTCGATAGCGCTCATGTCGGCGCGGTCGTGATGGGTGACCGCCGGGATTAAAGCCTGCGCCGCGGCAAGATTAGCCGAGGCGACCTGCGCGAAGCGCGACATCGGTTCCTCGGTGACCGGACCGAATGCGGAATGGTCAACGTCCCAATATGACGTCCCGTCGGCAGCGGCGGAAGGCTTGTCGCCTGCCTTGCGGTCAAGATCCTCTTTGGCAATCGTCTCGCGCCCCAGTTCGTCGGCCAAAGCGTCTATGTCTATACCCTTGCGCCCGGCGAGAGCGCGGGTCGACGGGCTGGCGATGGCGGCTGTCATTGGCGTCTCCTCACCAGTTTGCGGAAATGTATTGGGTTTCCATGAACTCCAGCATGCCCTCGTGGCCGCCTTCGCGGCCGAGGCCCGACTGCTTAACGCCTCCGAACGGGGCGGCGGGATCGGAAACCAGGCCACGGTTGAGGCCGACCATGCCGTATTCAAGCTGTTCGCAGACCTTCATGCCTCGCTTCATGTCCTCGGTGAAGACATAGGCGACGAGACCGTATTCGGTGTCGTTGGCCCGGCGAATGACGTCGGACTCGTCGGCGAAGGTCTGGATCGCGGCGACCGGGCCGAAGATCTCGTCATGGATACATTCGGCGTCCTCGGAGACGCCGAAGAGGACCGTCGGTGGGTAGAAGAAACCCTTGCCGTTTGGAATGGTGCCGCCGAGGCGCAGTTCCGCGCCCTTTGCAACCGCATCCTCGACGAAATGTGCGACCTTGTCGCGCGTATCGGCATTGACCAGAGGGCCGACATCTACGCCTGCGTCGAGGCCATTGCCGACTTTCAGGGCGGCCATTTTCTGCGTGAATTTCTGCGTGAAGGCCTCGGCCACCTCTTCATGCACGTAGAAGCGATTGGCCGCCGTGCAGGCTTCGCCGAGATTGCGCATTTTGGCGAGCGTCGCGCCCTCGACGGCGGTGTCAATGTCGGCATCCTCGAAGACGAGCAGTGGCGCGTTGCCGCCGAGTTCCATCGCCGGCTTGAGCACCTGGTCGGCGGCGGCATGTAGTAGCTTGCGACCGACGCCTGTCGAACCCGTGAACGAGATCACGCGCACACGCGGATCATGCAGCATGTGGTCGACGAGCGCGCCGCTCCTTTTCGACGGCAGGACGTTAACAAGCCCCTTGGGCACGCCTGCTTCCTCCAGAAGCGGCATCAGTTCGAGCATCGTCAGCGGCGTTTCGGAGGCGGGCTTGATGATCACCGGGCAACCGGCGGCGAGCGCCGGCGCGATCTTGCGGGTGCCCATGGCCGCCGGGTAATTCCACGGCGTTACCAGAACAGCGATGCCGGCGGGCTTGTGCTGGACGACGATGCGCGCGCCCGATGCCGGCGCGTGGGTGATCAACCCGTCGGCGCGCACGGCCTCTTCGGAGAACCAACGGAAGAACTCGGCGGAGTAGGTCGCTTCGCCCATGGCGTCGGCCCGTGCCTTGCCGTTTTCCAGCGTAATCAACCGCGCGAACTCCTCCAGACGCGCCGTCATCAATTCGAAGGCCTTGCGCAACACCTCGGCGCGTTCGCGCGGCTTGCGGCCAGCCCAGTCGGCAAAGGCGGCCTCGGCGGCATCGAGCGCCGCATCGGCGTCGGCGATTTCGGCGGAGGCGACGGAGGCCAGAACTTCTTCGGTCGCCGGGTTCAGTACATCGAAACGTTCGCCAGCGGCGCCCTTGCGCCACTCGCCGTCGATGTAGAGATCGGTATGTTCCATTCGGTGTCTCCCAGTCAAAGCAGGTGGCGCAGCGGCTCTTCCAGCCGCGCGGCCATTTCATGAACAATCGCGAGCGCCGTTTCCGGTTCCAGCATTCCGGCCGGGGACTCCAGTGTTATTTCGAACGTGCCGTTACTGTCGGAAATGCTGATCGCCGGTACGGCGGGCGCGCCGAAATGCGCCTTGGTCACGGCACTGCCGGTCAAGTCCCGCAGGATAAGGTCGGGCGCAGGATCGTCCTGCGATGCCTCGATGGCGGACAGGCCGGAAAGGTCGGGATCGCAAAAGCGAACGCTTTGACGGCGGAGCGGCCGGTGTGCTTGCGCGACCATTCGCCGGCTTTCCGATTGAATGGCGGCGCGCAGGGTGGCGATCGCAAAGGCTGACCACACAGCAAGATCATCGATTTGACTTTCGCCCGCCAGCCACAGACGGAACGCGTCATAACCGCTCCTGTCGACGCGTGCCTCGACGTGGTCGAAGGCGTTGGCGGTTGCGGTGGAGGGCTGCGCGGGCACGGCGGAGAGACGATCGAGATCGGCAACGTGATAGGGTTGGCGATGGCCGTCGGTGGCCAATCGGGCGAGGTCGAGCCCGCGCTCTGCGGCAAGCCGCTTTGCCTTGGGCGACGCAAGAATGCGGTCCCCTGTCGGTGGCTGCGAAGCAGCGCGCTTCGGCGCAGGGCGAGAAGTTTCAGGATTTTTCGGAGAAGCCGACGTTACCTGTTGTTCTGGTTTCGCGTCCTTCTTTTTAGAGGTATTGCGCTTTACAGGCACCTCGGGTTTTTCAGCTGATATGACAGCGATCACGTCGCCGACAGGGACATTCTCTCCGGCCTCGGCGCGCAATTCTGCGACATAGCCGTCATGACCGGCCTGGACCTCCATGACCGACTTGTCTGTTTCTACCTCCAGCAGGACGTCGTCGGCAGCGACGGCGTCGCCCGGCTGCTTGTGCCAGGCGACAAGCAGACCCGTGTCCTGCGCCATGCCGAGTGCTGGCATGATGACCTCATTGCCGTCCTGCTGCGCGGGGGGCTGCTCGTCGGACGGTGCGTCCGCAGGCGTGGCTTCTTCACCGGCCGCGACCGCACCGGGTTCGTCGGCGATCACGGCGATGACATTGCCAACCGGCACGTTTTCGCCCTCGCGCGCCCGGATATCGGCCAGGTAGCCTTCGGCCTGGGCCTCAACCTCCATCGCCGCCTTATCGGTTTCGACTTCCATCAACACGTCGCCGATCTTCACTGCGTCCCCCGGCGCCTTGCGCCAAGCGAGGATCAACCCGGTTTCCTGCGCCATGCCGAGCGCCGGCATGATGACTTCATGCGGCATGGAAGAGCTCCCCGCGGACGCTCAGCCGCGCGTTTTCCGCGACCGTTTCCGGCGTCGGTACGGTCAGGTCCTCAAGGGCCGGCGAGAAGGGCACCGGAACGTCCATCGCGCCCATGCGCACGACGGGAGCGTCGAGATGATAGAACGCCTTCTCGCTGATCCGGCTGGCGATCTCGCCGGTGATGCCGAAATTCTGATGTCCCTCGTCGATGACGATGGCTCGGCTGGTCTTGCGCACCGAGGAAAGGATCGTTTCCTCGTCCAGCGGCACGATGGTTCGCGGATCGATCACTTCCGCCGAGATGCCGTCACGGTCGAGCAAATCGGCCGCCTTAAGTGCAACCTGCACCATGGACGATGTCGCGACCAATGTGATTTCGTGGCCTTCGCGCAAGACAGCGGCCTCGCCGAAGGGGATTAGGTATTCCTCCTCCGGGACCGGCGCCTTGTCGTTGTACATCAACTTGTCTTCGAAGATGACGACCGGATTGTCATCACGGATCGCCGTTTTAAGGAGTCCCTTTGCTTCGTAGGCGGAGGATGGCAGGGCAACCTTCAGCCCCGGAATGTGCGCGACGAGGGCGTGCAAGGACTGGGAGTGCTGTGCGGCGGAACGGCGCGTCGCGCCGAGATTGGTGCGGAGCACCAGCGGCACCTGGAGTTTTCCGCCTGACATGTAATGCGTTTTGGCGGCCTGATTACAGAGCTGGTCCATGACGAGGAACAGGAAGTCGCCAAACATCAGGTCGACGATCGGCCGCGAGCCGGTCATCGCCGCGCCGACGGCGATGCCCATGAATCCGGGCTCGGATATCGGCGTGTCGATGATGCGGTCCGGCCCGAATTCCTCGACGAGGCCGGACAAGACCTTGAAGGGAGTGCCGGCTTCGGCGACGTCCTCGCCGATCAAGAAGATTGCCGGGTCGCGCCGCATCTCCTCGGCTATCGCCTCGTTGACGGCTTTCGACAGCGTGATTTCGCGGGACATGGAAGTCTCCTCAGACATAGGAAAGCGCGTGGTCGACGCCGGCAAAGACGTGCATGTCGACCTCACCTGTCGGCGGATAGGCGGCGTCCAGCGCATAATCGACCGCGGCTTTCGCGTCGGCCTTGATCTCGTCATTAATCGCCACCAGTTCGTCGGCTGACAAGACGCCCTCGGCCTCCAGCCACTTGCCAAAATTGACGATAGGATCGCGTGTAATCTTCCACTCGGCTTCCTCGTCCTTCGAACGGTAATAGTCGCGGTTGATGTCGCCGACATGGTGGCCGTGATAGCGGTAGGTCTTCAGTTCGATGAAGAAAGGCCCTTCGCCCTTGCGCGCGCGGGCCACGAGCTTCTGCGCCAGTTCGTTGACGGCGAGAACGTCCTGCCCGTCGACCGAATGCGCCTCAATGCCGAAAGCCTGGGCGCGCGCCGTCAGAGAGCCGGCGGCAATCTCTTCGGTTTTCGTGTATTCCGAGTAGCCATTGTTCTCGCAGGCATAGATGACCGGCAGGCTCCAGAGCGCGGCCATGTTCATGACCTCATACCAGAGGCCCTGCGCCGTCGCGCCGTCGCCGAAGAAGCAGACGGCGACGTCTTTGGTGCCGAGCCGTTTCGCCGAGAAAGCAGCTCCGGTAGCAATCCCCATGGAACCGCCGACGATGGCATTGGCGCCGAGATTGCCATGGCTCTGGTCAGCGATATGCATCGAACCACCCTTGCCGCGGCAGTAGCCTTCCGCCTTGCCAAGCAGTTCGCAGAACATCTCCTTGAACTCCGCACCCTTGGCGACGCAGTGGCCGTGTCCACGGTGGGTGGAAGTGATCTTGTCAGTGTCCTCCAGCGCCTCGCAGATGCCGACGGCAACCGCCTCCTGGCCCGAATACATATGCGTCAGGCCAGGCATCTTCGCGGACAAATAGAGCTGGTTGGCATTGTCCTCGAAGGCGCGGATGCGGACCATCTGCCGGTACATCTGCAGATAGTCTTCAGTGTTGGTTTTCTTCTTCGGTGCCATGACGGCGTCCTCAATAACGGTGCGAAATCGGCAGCTCTTCGGCGGGGAAAAGGCTAATCACCTGACAGCCGGTGTCGGTGACGACGACCTCTTCCTCGATGCGCGCTGCCGAATAGCCGTCGGAGGCCGGACAGTAGGTTTCGAGCGCGAAGACCATGCCGGTCTCGATCTCCATCGGATTGTCGAGGCTGACAGCGCGGCTGATGATCGGCCGTTCGTGCAACGCCAGACCGAGGCCATGACCAAACTGGAGGCCGAAAGCCGACAATTCGTCCGGGAAGCCGAATTCCTCCGCCTTCGGCCAGACCTTGGCGACGGTATCGGTCGTGACGCCAGGCTTGATGAGCTGGATCGCAGCATCCAGCCATTCGCGGCAGCGGACATAGGCATCGGTTTGCGACGGCGTGGCGCGGCCGACATTGAAGGTCCGGTAGTAGCAGGTGCGATATCCCTGATAGGATTGCAGGATATCGAAGAAGGCCTGGTCGCCGGGCCGGAAATAGCGGTCAGTGAAGTTGTGCGGGTGCGGGTTGCAGCGCTCGCCGGCGATGGCGTTGATCGCCTCCACGTCGTCGGAACCCATTTCGTAGAGCATCTTGTTGGACATCGCGACGATGTCGCTCTCGCGGATGCCCGGCCTGAGTTCCTGCCAGATCATGTGGTAGACGCCGTCGACCATCGAGGCGGCCTGGTTGAGCAGCTGTATCTCGTCGATGTTCTTGATCTCGCGGGCACCGAGCATGATCTGCTGGCCGTCGACAACCTTCACGCCAGCCTCCTGCAGTGCGAAGAACATCGCCGTCTCTGCATAGTCGATGCCGACCGGCATGTCGGCGACGCCGGCCTTCTTGAGAAGAGAATAAATTTCCTCGGCATACCGCTTCATCAGCCCGAAGGAGGGCGGGATGGTGCCGCGCATACCAACGACACCGGCACGCATGCGTTCGGGATCGAGCCAGTCGCAATATTCGCGGTGATGGACGGCGGCCGAACCAAAGTCCCAGACATAGGGCTCCTCGTCGCCGGCCAGCAATGCGAAGCGGCACATCTTGTCGCGCTCCCACTCACCGATTTTGGTGCCGGAGACATAGCGGATGTTGTTGACGTCGAAGAGCAGAAGCGCGCCGCAGTCCGACTTCTTCAGTGCGTCCTTGGCGCGACTGAGACGATAGCGGCGCAGCCGATCTTGATCGACACGGCGCTCGAAGTCGACCGCGGTATGGCCAAGAGCGGGAATATGCCGGTCCCAGCGCCAGTTTGGATCGATGTCGCCCGGCTGCAGGATGCGCGGATTGAGGGCTGTCGTGTTCATTATATGCCTCCGGTTGCACGCCCGGCGGGCGCGCTGTCATGTGATGGAAATCGTTTGAAGGGCGCGTCGGCTACTGGATGCACCAGCCGCCGTCGATATGGATCATCTGGCCGGTCATGTAGTCGCTCTCTGGGCTGGCCAGGAAAGCGGCAGTGCCCTTGATGTCGTCGGGATAGGAGACGCGCTTGATCTTCAATTCGTTGGCGACGATGTCCTCGTAGGCCTGGCCCTGGCGCTCCTTGAAGCCAATATCGACGAGGTCCTTGTCGAGTTGTTCCCAGAGCGGTGTCACGACGACGCCCGGCGCATAGCCGTTGACCGTGATGTTGTGCTCGGCGAGCGCCACGGCGCCACAATGGGTCAGCGCCAGGCAGCCATATTTCGAGGTGCAATAGACGGTCACGTCGATCAGCGGCTTGCGCGAGGCGATGGAACCGACATTGATCAGCTTGTAGGGATAATCTTGGGAGCCTTGGGCGATCATCTGTTTCGCGGTCTCCTGCATACCCAGCCACATCGCCTTGGTGTTGACGTTCATGATGAGGTCCCAGTTGTCCTCGTCGATGTCCATGAAGAAGCGGGGCTTGTTCAGGCCCGCATTGAAGACGCCCACATTGATCATGCCAAATGCGTCGACGGTCGCGCTTACGGCCGCTGCGTTATCCTCGCGCTTGGTCACGTCCAACTTGACGGCGATCGCCTTGCCATTGCCGCGATTGTTGATCCGCTCGGCCGTCTCATTGGCGCCATCGAGATCGATGTCGCCAAGGCAGACATTTGCGCCCTGTTCAGCGAAATGTTCGGCATTGGTGGCGCCCATTCCGCGGGCAGCGCCCGTGATCAGGATATTCTTTCCCTTGAGCCTTTGCGGATCCATCTGTTCCTCCCGTTTAGAATTCTAGATTTTCATGGCTTCTTCGGCCCTTGCCTGGGCCTTCTTGAGCGCTTCGCGTGGTCCGATGATGCCGCGCAGCATGTCGTGCATCTCCTCGCCGCAAATCTTGATGATGTCGGAGATCTGCGGGATCGGCGGCCGCGGCCAGAACTGCAGTTCGTCCCGCCAGGACATGCCGTCGACCGCCTCGAATATCGGCGACAGCCGGCTGACCTCGGGATCGGCGCCGACGGAATATCGCGGCGCGGTACGGCTGCCGTTCTGGACATAGAGTTTCTGCGCTTCGGGTGAGGTGAAGGCGATCAGCGCCTCCGCGGCGTCGGCGCAGCGTTCCTCGGGTAGATTGGACGGTATACCGAGCACATAGCCGCCGACGGGTGCAACCGGAGTACCTCTCGGACCCGCTGGATGCGGAAGATAGCCAGTCTGACCGTAAGCCGGCGATGACGGATCAAGCTCGAAGTAGGGCGCCAGAAGTGTGTAGCCGTAGGCCATGGCGATCTTGCCGGCCGCATAGGGGCGAACGCGCTCGTACCAGGACATCGACAATATGTCGGGCGGGGAGAACCGCGCCAGCGCCAGCAGATATTCGGCGGCCTCCAGCGCACCGTCGCTGTCGATCGTCGGATGCAGATCAGCGCGGTCGAGGTGGTCGGCATCATATCCACCGGCAATCTCCTCGAGATTGAGAAGGGGTTGGCCGAAATCGGCACATGTCATCATGAACTGGTGGCCGAGCGCCGTGCCGCGCGCGGCGTTCCAGGCGATACCGTAGCGCCCCTGAGCCGGGTCATGGAACTTTTCGGCTGCGCGCAGCACCGCGTCGGTGGTCGTAGGCGGCTCGAAGCCGGCCTCGGCGAAGAGGTCGCGGCGGAAGAACAGGAGCTCCGGCGTGGTCTGGGCCGGAACGCCATAGGGACGGCCCGCCCAATGCGTGGCGCGCCAGCCCGCGGTGTGGAAATCGCCAGGGTCGAGCCGGTCGACATCCATGACGTCGTCGAGCGGCAGCAGTACGCCCTGGGTGGCGAATTCGCCGATCCAGGGTAAATCGACGGCGATAATATCATAGCGGCTTGTCTTGCGCTGGGCGTTGCGCAGCGCTTCCTCGTGCAATCGGTCTATGGAGAAGGCGCGCTGGTGGATGGAAACGCCAATGACCTGTTCGAATTGGCGCTTGAGGGCATCCATGACCATGAAGGTCGGGTCGCCGTGAACGAGGATGCGCAATCCGCCAGGAAGCGACAGAGGCTCTGGCAGCATCTGCGGCGGCTGGATCGACTGGCCATAGATATAGGAGCCGCCGAAATAGTAGTCGCGCGTCTTGGTCTCGCGGACGTCGCCGCCGAAAGATTTGGCGGCAAGGCGCTTGATGCGTCCGCACATCTGAAGCCACTGCTCGATGAGTTCGGCGCTCGGATGCAACGTGAAACTCTTGCCGGTCCGAGTGCGGGGGCGTTGCTCGATGATGCCTGCCTGCTGCATCTCGTTCAGCCGCCTCACGGCCGTGGCGTAGGGCACGCCGGCCGCGGCCGTCAACGATGACGGCGTCACCGGCTTGGCCTCGAGATGGTTGCGGATCAGACAGGTCGCCATCTTGTAATAGGGATCAGGCGTCGCGAGATCGAGCGCTGTTTCCACCTCCAGTTCGAAGTCTTCGAGAAAGTTCATGATCTCGAGGATTTCGTCGCGGGCGCGCATCGAAATCGGTGGGTCTTTCCTTTCCCTGCCTCCATTATTCGTGTTCGGGTTGCGCTGCCGCGTTACGGGCGCGGGAGCCACCGCTTCCGAATTGTCCAAGATGGATTTCGTCGTGGGGGTCATGGCAGCTCCTTCGTCCAAACTGTTCAAAATGAGAATGTTGCGATATGCGCATTCTATCCATTCTGGATTTCATTATATCCAGAATGGACATATTTGATGGCGATCAGAAACGACGGAAGCCGCAAGTTCCTGCTACCCGCATTGCTGTCGGGAATTCGAAAAGCCGCTCGAACGGCGGCGACCGCAGCAAGGGGATCGAATTGGGAGGAAATGACGAAATGAAGATCGCCTACAAGTCACTTATCGCAGGCACGACGGCTCTTGCGGGCATGGCGTTTGCCGGCACCGCGATGGCTCAGGAGCCGATGACAATCGGCATCACGCAGAACAATGTCGGCGTCGACAGCTATCAGACCACCTATGAAAAGGCCTTCATCGAGGCCGCCGACGCAGATCCCTCGGTCGAGACCGTTGTCCTCGACGCCGGCGGCGACGTAGCGCGCCAAATCGCGCAGATTCAGGACCTCGTGCAGCAGCAGGTCGACGCCATCATCATCTGGCCGACCAACGGCAAGGCGGTGGTCCCGGCAGTGCGCGCTGCCGACAAGGCCGGTATTCCGGTCGTCATCACGAACTCCAATATTGCCGAGGAAGGCTTCGACTTCATCAAGTCCTTCTCCGGACCCGACAACATCACGCAGGGTTCCCGTTCGGCTGAAATCATGTGCGACAAGTTCAAGGACATGGGCATCGAGAACGAGGCCCAGATCGTCCAGATTTCCGGCCAGCCCGGCTACACGACCGCCATCGAACGCGCCAAGGGTTTCGAAGACCGGCTTCCCGAGGTGTGCCCGAATGTGACGCTTCTGGAAACCCAGCCTGGCGACTGGAACCGCGAGAAGTCGCAGCGCGTCATGGAAGCCTTCCTGGTCAAATATGACGATATCGACGGTGTCTATGCGGGCGACGACAATATGGGGGTCGGCGCGCTGAATGCCGCCAAGGCTGCCGGACGCGACGGCATCATCTTCGTCGGCGCGACAAACTTCGCCGTCGGCTACGAGGCGATGGCGCGGGGCGAATATTGGGGCTCGATCTACCAGTCGCCGGTCGATGACGCGAAGAACGCGCTGGCAACCGCCAAGGCGGTCGTCAACGGCGAGGACGTCCCGTTCCTCAACTACTTCGATACGCCGAAAATCACCCAGGACAACATGGACCAGTTCACCAAGCCGGTGTTCTGATCTTCTCCCGGAGGGACGCGGGGCCGCGGAGGCCCCGCGTCCATTTGCGTCTCTGAATTCGTGGGAGGATAGCCATGGGTCGCGTGTCTGGCCGTTCATGCATTGTCACGGGTGCCGCCCGGGGCATCGGCCGCGCCATCGGGGAAGCGCTGCTCGACGAGGGCGCCGATGTGTGTTTCGCCGACATAGACGGTGATACCGCAGAAAGGGCCGCCTGCGAAAACGAGGAACGCGCCGACCGCAATGGCGGTAAGGTCGCTTGGGCCAAGGTCGACGTGACGGAGCGGGAACAGGTCCAAGAGATGATCGAGATCGCTGTTTCCGCCTTCGGAAAGCTCGACGTGAAATTCAACAATGCCGGCATCAACAAGCCGATGAACCTGCTCGATGTAACAGAAGACAACTGGAACACGATCATGAAGATCAACGGGCTTGGTGTGCTGATCGGCATGCAGGAAGCGGCAAAGCAGATGATCCGGCAGGGGACCGGCGGAAAGATCGTCAACACCGCCTCGATCGCCAGCCGGCAAGGCTTCGACAATGTCGCACCCTACTGCGCGTCGAAATGGGCGGTCGTGTCGCTGACGCAGTCGGGCGCTCGCGACCTGGCGAAGCACAAGATTACCGTCACGGGATTCGCGCCGGGCGTGGTGGCTACTGAAATGTGGAGCCAGCTCGATCGGGACCTTATGGAAATTGGCGCATCAGAGCGCGAAGGGCAGGCGATCGCAGAGTTCTCTGCGGATATCCTGCGCGGCAGGGTTGCCACACCCGACGACATCACGGGAACGACCACGTTCCTGGCGTCGAAGGAAAGCGACTACATGACCGGACAGGTCGTCATGATAGATGGTGGCATGGTTCTGGTTTGACGAAATCGGCGGGCCCGCCGAAACGCTGAAACGCGAGTCGCTTCGCGAATGGGCCAGGGAGGAACTGGAATGACGGGGTTCGTCGAAAGAGTCCGGCAAGGCGAAGCAAAAGGGCTGATCGCCAGGAACGGCATCTTCATCGCTTTCATCGCGTTCATGATTGCCTTCGGAATTGGGTCGGACAAGTTCCTGTCCTTCAACAACCTGGAGAGCGTAGTCCGTTCATCGGCAATGATCGGCGTGATGGCCCTCGGTGTCACCATCGTCGTCATTTCCGGCAATCTCGACCTGTCGGTTGGGTCTATGCTCTCATTTGGTACAGTCATGGTCGTTGACCTGCATGACAAGATCGGTCCGGGGCCGGCAATTCTGGTCATGATGGTCTGCGTGTTGCTGCTCGGCGCGGTGAACGGCTTCCTGATCGGCTTCGTTCGTCTGAACTCGCTGATCGTTACGCTTGGCATGCTCTCGGCGATCCAGGGGCTGACCCTGATCTATTCCGGCGGCAAGAATGTCGATGTCAACCCGAGCACTCAGGACACGACTTGGTTTCGCGTCTTCGGTCGTGGCGAGGTGGCCGGTATCGACATGCCAATCATCATATTCTTCGTGCTGGCGATCATTATCGGTTTCGTCATCGCGTTCACGCCGTATGGCCGACGCGTTTACGCGGTCGGCGGCAACCCGACCGCAGCGGTGTTTTCCGGGATTCGACGAAACCGCGTCGTCTTTTCGACTTATCTCATCTCTGCCTTCTGCGTCGGCATCGCGGCCATCATTCTCGGCAGCCGCGTGATGGGATCGCAGAACAATGTCGGCCAGGGCTACGAACTGCTGGTGCTCGCCTCTGTCATCCTTGGAGGAACGTCGCTCCTCGGCGGGTCCGGCAGCATCCTTAAAACAGTAATCGGCGTGCTGATTCTGGGCTTCATCCAGAACGGCCTGCTGCTTCTCGGTTATCCTTATTTCGCCCAGTGGATCGTCACTTGGGTCGTCATCATTCTTGCGGTCTGGCTCGATGTCGCGGCGAAGCGCGGTCGGCTGCTGTCGCCGATCGCCTGAAGTGGAGGAAGATATGTCGCAAACATCCGTGGAAAGTACGCCGGTACAGGCGTCGGGCGGCATGAAGGCCAATTTGGGCTGGCTCGTCCGGCATCCGATCTGGGCCTTCGTGGTGATGATCTTCATCTTCTTCTCGCTGATGACCGACAATTTCTTCTCGCTCGGCAATTTCGAGAACATCCTCGTCCAGACCTCGACGCTCGGGCTCATCGCGCTCGGCATGACGATCGTGATGATCAACGGCAATATCGACCTGTCCGTCGGCGCTGTCGTCGCATTGGCGGCAAGTCTCACTGTCGACATCATGGGCTGGCCGATGTTCGAGAGCTGGGGCAACTGGCAGATCCTGCCGGCGGTGCTGGCCGGGCTCGCATCGGGAGTCTTGCTTGGCGCGCTGAACGGGTTGATCGTCTGGAAGACAGGCGTCGACGCCTTCATCGTCACGCTCGGGGCGATGCTCGGCGTGCGCGGGCTCGTCTTCGTCTATACTGGCGAGCAGTCCTTCTTCGCGCTGAATTTCGCCTATTCCGATTTCGGGGCCAGCCGCTTCCTCGGCCTGCCGACTCTGGCTTGGGTGTTTCTGATCTTCACCGTTCTGATGCATGTCCTGCTGTCGCGAACGGTGCACGGCTCAAACACCTACGCCGTCGGCGACAATCGCGAAGCGGCGGTCAATGCCGGCATCCGAGTCGGGCCGCACATGATGATCAACTTCATGATCGTCGGGTTCTTCGCGGCGCTGGCGGGGCTAACCTTGTCGACGCAGATGGGCGCGTCCACGCCCAATCTCGGACGCGACTACGAATTGTGGGTGATCACGGCGACGGTGCTGGGCGGGACCAAGCTGACGGGCGGCGCCGGAAACATCATCGGGACGTTTGGCGGCGTGCTTGCTATCGGCATCCTGCGCAACGGCATGAACCTGATGCAGGTCCCGGCATTCTACGTGCTCGTGACCCTCGGCGTGATCCTGATCGCCGTACTGTTCCTCGACAAGCAATTGAATCGCAAGGGCGGTGAGGAGTTGCGGATATGAGTGAAGCTCAACCGGTTCTGCGCCTGGAAGGCATCGTCAAGACGTTCCCCGGTGTGCGTGCGCTCGACGGCGTCGATTTCAGCGTGTTCCCCGGCGAGGTGCACGCGCTGATGGGAGAGAACGGCGCCGGCAAGTCGACCCTGATGAAGGTGCTCGCCGGCATGTATCAGCCCAATGAAGGGCGGATCATGATCGACGGCAAGCCGGTCGTCATGCGCAATCCGATCGAGGCAAAGCAAAACGGCGTCATTCTGATCCACCAAGAACTGTCGCTGGCGGAACAGATGACAGTCGCCGAGAACGTCTTTCTTGGCGAATTGCCTCGCACGAGCTGGGGTTTCGTCGACTGGAAAGTGCTCGAAGAGCGCGTCGGCGCCATCCTCACCAAACTAAATTGCGATTTCGGGCCGCGCACGAATGTCGGCACGTTGTCGATCGCCAAGAAGCAGATGGTCGAAATCGCCCGCGCCCTGACCCACCAGGCGAAGGTCGTCGTTTTTGACGAACCAACCGCTTCTCTGACTGACGCCGAGAAAGTGGTTCTTTTCGATATCATCAACGACCTGAAATCCGATGGCGTCAGCATCGTCTATATCTCTCACCGCATGGAGGAGATCTTCACGATTTCCGATCGCATCACGGTGCTTCGCGACGGATCCTACCGCGGTACGCTTGTCGCGACCGACACCACCGAGGACGAGGTGACCCAGTTGATGATCGGTCGCAGTCTCGATTATTCGCGCAATGTCGAGAAAGGCGAAATTGGCGATATCACCCTCGAGGTCAGCGGCCTGTCCTGCGGAAAACTCTATCAAGATGTAAGCTTTTCACTGCGCGCCGGAGAGGTCGTCGGCTTCTATGGCCTTGTCGGGGCAGGGCGGACGGAGATTGCCGAAACCCTTTTTGGTCTGCGTGAACCGTCGGGCGGTACGATCCGGCTCGGCGGCGAGGATGTCACAATCGGCTCACCGGCCGAGGCGATCGCGCAAGGCATTTCGCTGGTGCCCGAAAGCCGCAAAGAGCAGGGCCTCGTGCTGGGCATGAACTGCCGCGACAACATTACGCTGCCGCAGGTCGATGACATGACAGCCGGACCGTTCGTCTCAAACGGAGCGGAGATCGCTATCTACGACATGTATCGTGACCGGCTCGACATCAAGGCGCCAAGCTGGCGCAGCGAAGTCGGCAATCTCTCCGGCGGCAACCAGCAGAAGATCGTCATCGGAAAGTGGCTCGCAATGAAGCCGCGCGTGCTGATCGTCGACGAGCCGACGCGCGGTATCGATGTCGGCTCGAAGGCCGAGATCCACAACCTCATTCGCGAACTGGCCCATTCCGGATATGCGGTCATCGTAATCTCCTCGGAGATGCCTGAAATTCTGCGCGTCTCCGACCGTGTGATCGCCATGTATCAGGGCCGGATCATGCGGGAGTTCACGGCGGATGAAGTCAACGAGGACAATCTCGTCCAGGCGATATCCGGCATCGGAAACGGCAAGGCGGCGTGATGCAGGTCGGATTTGCGGGGCTTGGGCGCATGGGGGCGCCGATGGCTGGAAATCTCGTGCGCGCGGTCATCGCGTAACCGTGTGGAAGCGTTCGCCAGAAAAGGCCCGTGCCTTCGCGGATGCGATCCGGGAGGTTCGCATAACCGAGCAGACTTATTACCGGTGGCGCAGACATTATGGCGGCATGGGAACCGACCAACTGAAAGAGCTGAAGCGCCTGCAGAAGGAGAACAAATCGTCTGCGGAAAGCTGTTTCGGATGTAACGTTGGACAAGCTGGTCTTGGCCGATGCTGCAAGGGAAAACTTCTAAGCCTTCTCGTCGCCGTGCCTGCATCAATCATGTGAGCGAGCAGATGAAGGTTCGTAGCGTCGCATCTGCCGCATTCTGGGCCAGCATCGTTCCACGCAGCGACGACAGCCGCGCGGAGGTGCCGATGAGGAGCGCCTCGTCGCGGACATGATCGAGTTGGCTCGCGACTATGGTCGTTACGGCTAGCCGCGCGGTCAAGGATCAAGGATCCAATTTCGGCTATGGGCAGCCTGCAACACGCACAAATGAGAAATGACTGAAATTGGCACAAAGCTGCCGTGCTGGTGCGATAATTCGATGCCGGACCCCTGGAAGCGGTCGTGACCGCGAGGCCGGTGCTATTCGATTTATGAGTACACAGCCTAGTCCCAGCCGTTGCGGCGCACCGCATCCGTGTGCTCCCCGAGCTTCGGCGAGGGGCGATCGGAAACGGGTGCGGGCGCGCCGGCGAAAGACACCGGAGTGCGTAGCCCCGGAACGCCGTCCGGCGCGATCTGCATGCCGCGATGGACGATCTGCGGATCGGCGAGGACATCGGCGACCGTGTTGATCGGTCCGGCCGGAACGACGGCTTGTTCCAGCGCGGCGAGCAGGTCGTCGCGTGCCCAGGCGCTGGTCCTGTCCGCCAGCAAGGCCGTCAATGCGTCCCGGTTCTCGATGCGCGCGGCATTGGTGGCGTAACGCGGATCATCGGCGATGCCGTCGAGACCGAGCACCTCGCAAAGCCGGCCGAACTGGGCATTGTTGCCGACGGCGATGATCAGCCAGCCATCCGCGGTCGCGAAGGTCTGGTAAGGCGTGATGTTCGGATGGGCGTTGCCCAGACGATGCGGCACGACGCCGGAGGCAAGATAGTTCATCGCCTGGTTGGCGAGAACGCCGGTCATGCAGTCGAGCAGAGCCATGTCGACATGCTTGCCCCGGCCGGTCCGTTCGCGCTCCGCGAGCGCCGCCTGAATGGCAATGACGCTGTAGAGCCCGGTGAAGATATCGGCGAAGGCGACCCCGATCTTTTGCGGTTCCCCCGCCGGATCGCCGGTCAGGTCCATGATGCCGCTCATGCCCTGGATCAGGAAGTCGTATCCGGCGCGCGCCGCATATGGCCCATCCTGTCCGAAGCCGGTGACCGAGCAATAGACGAGGCCCGGATTGATTGCCGACAGCGTTTCGTAGTCGAGGCCGAATTTCACGAGACCGCCGACCTTGAAATTTTCGACCACGACATCGGCGTCCTTCGCAAGCCGGCGCACGAAATCGAGATCCTCCGGATCGCGGAAATCGGCCGTTACCGAGCGTTTGCCGCGATTGCAGGCGTGGAAATAGGCCGCGGAGCTGTCGCCGTCGCGCTCGATGAAGGGCGGACCCCACTGGCGCGTGTCGTCGCCCTCCGGGCTCTCCACCTTGATGATGTCCGCGCCGAGATCGGCAAGCGTCTGGCCGACCCACGGACCGGCGAGGATGCGGGCGAGTTCGAGAACACGCAGTCCTTCAAGTGGCCTGTCGTTCATCGTGAAAATGCCTGAAACCCGTTGTGGGGGCCGATTGTTTGGGGATTTCGCGCAAGCCGCATGATTTGCTGTTGCTCCTCGGTCGTTTGCCGCAAATCATGTCGCGCGCCGGGCGCGCGATGTCCAGCGCCTTGCCGTAATTGTTGCGCGCCAGCGTCACGATCTGGCATGCCTTACAGACCCGGCCCAACTTCGGGGCGGACCACGACGACGGGGATACAGTGCCTGAACGTGAAATCGAATTGTCGGACCTTGCGAAGACGCTGGTTGCACGCGGCGACAAGGGGCGACTTGTCGTCGCGCTTGCGGGCGCGCCGGGTGCCGGCAAGTCGACACTCGCGGAAAAGCTTGTCGATCTGATTGCGGAGGACGCGCCGGGCCTGGCAGCGATCCTCCCCATGGACGGCTACCATTTCGACAACATGCTGCTTGAAAAACTCGGCAGGCACGCACGCAAGGGCGCACCCGACACGTTCGACGTGGCCGGATTTCGCCACATGCTGCAACGTTTGCGCTCCGACGAGGAGGACGAGGTCGCCGTTCCGGTATTCGATCGGGATATCGAGATTGCGCGGGCAGGCGCACGGCTTATATCCCGTCAAGCCCGGATCATCGTCGCCGAGGGGAACTACCTGCTTCTTGGCGACGCACCCTGGTCGGACCTCTCGCCTTTGTTCGATGTCACCATTCGCATCAATGTCAGCGAAGAGACATTGCGCGAGCGGCTGGAAGCCAGATGGCGCGGATACGGGATGAGCCCGGCGGACATTCGCGGCAAGCTGGAAGAAAACGATCTGCCGAACGGGCGGCTCGTGCTGGCTCGCAGCCGTCCGGCCGATTTTGTCGTCAAAAGCTGAGCGCGAAAACGGTCGCCCGCGGTGACGTAGCGGTACGATTCCAATCGGGTGCGAAACGCTCTAGCGTCGGGAATGAAACGAACCCGAACGCCGATGACGCGCGGCCAGGAGGAAGGACGATGGACGACAAACTTCTGCAATTGCTCAGAACGGTCAACACCCCGACGGTCTGCAACGCAATCGAGACCGCCCAGGGAGAACGCGGCTTTTCCGGCTATTCGCGTGTGACGCCGGTGGCGGCAGTGCCGGACGCTCCGCCCATCGTCGGTTACGCCTGTACCGGGAAGATCGCGAGCAAGTTTCCAACAGTCGAGTCGCCCGAATCCGAGCGCGAAAGACGGTTGGGCTATTTCCGCCATGTCGGGGCCGCGTGGGCATTGTCGGTCGCGGTCGTCGAGGACATCGACTACCCAGAATGCGCCGGGGCCTTCTGGGGCAGGACAAACGCCGCCATCCACAAGGGCCTCGGCATCACGGGCGTGCTGACCAACGGCATGGTTCGCGACCTCGATGCGTTGCCGGAGGAGTTTCCGATTATCGCGGGCTCGATCGGACCGAGCCACGGCTTCGCCCATGTCACCGGGTTCGGCATGCCCGTCACCGTATTCGGACTGTCGATCCGGCAGGGCGACCTGATCCACGCGGATCGCCACGGCGCGGTCGTGATCCCGGAGGATGTCGTCGATCGGCTGGCGGACGCGATAAGCAGCCTGCGCGGGATCGAGAAGGATCTCCTTGATATGACACGCAGACCGGATTTCGACGCGAAGATGATCGAGGACGCGTGGTCCCGCTTCGAGCACGCCCAAAGCTGACAGAGGCATGAGGCTGCGTTGCCTCTATCGCTTGGTGTCTGCGCAAAAAGCAGCGAAATGTAATGGTTATGATTTCGTTATTGAGGATTTAAAAAATGTCTGGAATCCATCTGAATATATTGTAACGAATACTATGACTAGGGTTTCTTGTAGTTTGTTTTAACTCTTTCGTAATCGGTTGGCCCCCTAAGATGCTTGACGGCATGAAGCCGGAAAATAGTGAGCCAGGTCGATTATGAGAATCATTTCTGGAGATTGGCGCATTGACGCCGAGGTTTCGCTGCGCGTGTCTGTAACCGGGGCCGTGACGGCGCTGGTCTTACCGGTCTCGACATTCGCCTACGAAGACATTCACGTACGAAAGATCCTGCGGGTCTTTCACCTGAACGACGAAAACCAGGAAGAAGTCGGATCGACGCTGGACTGGGGATTGGACGCGGCCGTCATACTCGGCCCGCTCGAAAGCATCGCCTCGACATTCGGCAGCGGAGATCCCGGCGATGCGCTTGTCGTGTTGCTGATCGAGGACGGACGCAAGGCGCTGATCGCAGGGGCCGCCGAAAAACTCGCGCCTATACTTGAACTGTCGAAAGCATGCGAGGCGATTGGCGAAGAGCTGGATTGCGCCGTGTTCGACGATCGATCCTCGGTGCCGCCGGTTTTTGGCGACCTCCTGTCGGATGACGACGTTTCACGGCTTCCGGACAGCCCGTTTGGCGATGTCCTGTCCGTCGCATCGGCGCCGCGCCCGCCAGCAATGGTGCGCTTCGGACGCAGGGATTCCTGATAGGCGAAGCCGCCCTTTCAATCCGAAAATCTGAATTCGGCGAAAAGTCGCTTGCAAATGGTGATTTGCAGACGTTTTTTTGCGTGCAGATTTGTGGATGTGCGACCAATATTATTGAAATATGATCTTATTGCCGGTAATTATCCTGTATGGATGAGATTGACAAGGCAATATTACAGCTGGTGCAGCACGACAACCGCCTTTCGAGCAACGAGATCGGGCGGCGGGTCGGTCTGTCCGTTTCGGCCGTCAACGAGCGTGTGCGGCGGTTGAATGCATCCGGCACAGTGACGGCGAACCGCGCGATCGTCGATCCCGATGCACTGGACCTGAAGCTGTGCGCCTTCCTTTTCGTCGATATCGATATGCGGGCGGACGAGCAGGGTTTCATCGACAGTGCGCAGGCCTGCCCGGAGGTCCTGGAATCGCATCATGTGGCGGGCAGCCATTCCTATCTCCTGAAGGTGCGGTTGCGCGACACCTCGGACCTGCAGCGCTTTCTCTCGACAAAGCTCAAGCGCCTGCCGGGCGTCAGCCGCACGGAGTCGGTCATCGTGCTGGAAACCCACAAGGAAACGACGGTCCTCGCCGCGGACGGGGAGGACTGAAGCGGCGATGCTGGAGGTTCTGAGCGTCTTTGCCGGCGGCCTCGCGATCGGCTTCGCGGTCGCGGCTCCTGTCGGCCCGATCGGTCTGCTGTGCATTCGCCAGACCCTGGCGCGCGGCCCGCTGGTCGGGATCGCGACAGGCCTCGGGGCTGCAACCGCGGACATGGTCTACGGGTTCGTCGCGGTTTTCGGGGTCGGCCTGATCACGGCGGCCTTGGTCCAATCCGCCGATATCCTCAAGATCGCGGGCGGCGCGATGCTCGTCTATCTCGGCTTGTCGGCGCTGCGCCAGTTCATGCGATCGAGACGGCAGGAGCCCGGCGCGGCCAGGAGGCTGACAGTTTCGGGCGGATCGGCCGTTGCGGGTTTCGGTACGACGTTCCTCCTGACATTGGCGAACCCCATGACCATCATCGCCTTTACGGCGATCGTCGCGAGCCTTGCGGACACGGAGCGCGCCGCCGGTATCGGACATGGCCTGACGGTCGTCGCCGGTGTCTTCTCCGGATCCGTCGCGTGGTGGCTGTTCCTGGTCGGCACCGTGTCGATCATCCACAAGGCGCTGCCGCCCGACCTTCTTCGCTGGATCGACCTTGCATCCGGCCTCGTCGTGCTGGGTTTCGGGCTGGCCGCCATCCTCAGCGGCACGGGCGTGCTGTGACCGTTCAGGCCCGGAGATCCTCGCGCGCCTGACGGAATATTTTGGCGAGTTCGGAGAATTCCTCCGCCCTTGCGGATGTTTTCCGCCACGCAAGCACGATGCTGCGCGGGCAGGCGCCGACCAGCGGCGCTAGTGTCAGCCGATTGCCGTGCGTCACGCCGGCGTCAATCGCCAGTTGCGGCAGGAGCGTGATTCCGAGGCCTTCCGCAACCATGGAGACAAGCGTCACGAGGCTGGTTGCCGCGAATGTGTCGTCCTGTGTCGCATGCGAATCCGGAAAGGCGGACAAGGCATGCCGCTGCAGGCAATGACCCTTTTCGAGCAGAAGAAGCTTTTCGCCGGCGAGATCGCGTCCGGCGACGGATTTCCTGTCCGCCAGCCGATGGCCGAGCGGTGTGGCGAGCTGGTAGTTGTCGTCGAAGAGATCGACCGTCTCCAATCCCTCTACGGGAAAGGGCAGGGCGATCAGGATCGCGTCCAGCCGCCCGGCCTTCAGCCCGGCATCGAGCGACTCGGTCAGTTCCTCGCGAAAATAGAAGCGCAGATCGGGGTAGGTTTCGCGCAGACGCGGCATTACCTTGGGCATGAGGAACGGTCCGACTGTCGGAATGGCGCCGAGCCGCAAGTCGCCGCGAAACGGCCCGGCATGGCGCTGTGCTGAATCGACCAGGTCGGTGGCGTCGGCGAGGAGCCGCCTTGCGCGCGCCGCGATCTCGATACCGACCGGCGTCAGCAGCACCGAACGCTTGGAGCGCTCCGCGAGCGATACGCCGAGAATCGCTTCCAACTCCTTGATTCCGTTTGAGAGTGTCGACTGCGTCACGTGGCAGCGATCCGCCGCGTGGCCGAAATGCAGCTCGTCGGCAAGCGCGACGAGGAAGCGCAGTTGTTGCAGGCTTGGCAGCATGATCTTGACATTCAAAAAATCGATTATTGTGAGGAAAATAATTCGTTTCAAAAATATTACAAGGGTCGCCATATTCGCCTTGCAGACAACGCAAGTTGAAGGAAAAACGACAATGACCGACACAATCGAACTGAAAGGCCCACGCCTCAACGAGCCGGCTCCGGACTTCAAGGCGCTGACCACCGACGGCGAGAAGACGCTTTCGGACTACAAGGGAAAATGGCTGATCCTGTTCTCGCATCCGGCTGATTTCACGCCGGTCTGCACGACGGAGTTCATCGCTTTCGCCAAGCGTCAGGACGACTTCAAGGCGAAGGGTGTCGAGCTTCTCGGACTGTCCATCGACAGCCACTATTCGCACATTGCATGGGTGCTCTCGATCAAGGAGAAGTTCGGCGTCGAGATCGGATTTCCGATCATCGCGGACCTGAACATGAAGGTCGCCAATGCCTATGGCATGATCCAGCCCGGCGCATCCGACACGGCAGCCGTGCGCGCGACCTTCATCATCGACCCGAACGGCGTCCTGCGCGCCATGGTCTACTACCCGATGAACGCCGGGCGCTCCGTCGACGAGATCTATCGTCTCGTGGAAGCTCTGCAGACCGCCGACGCAAACAAGTGCGCGATGCCGGAGAACTGGAAGCCCGGCGATCCGGTGATCGTTCCCACACCGGGAACCGTCGCAGCCGCCGAGGCGCGCGCCTCCGAAGGCTATGACACGAAGGACTGGTACTTCTCGACCAGGACGCTTTGAGCATTGCGGCATCCAAAGTCCGAACCGCTTCGGCGGTTCGGGCGTTTGCCGTCATACAGACAGAGGAGAATACAGATGAGCGCATCACCAATCGTGAAGGGGTTCTGGGACGAACAGACCGGAAGCTGGCAATATGTTTTCCACGATCCGGACACCATGCAGGGCGCCATTGTCGATCCTGTGCTGGATTTCGACCCGATGGCGGCCTCGACCGGCACGACGAACGCCGACGAAATCCTGCGCTATGTGCGGGACGCCGGAATCGAGATTGTCTGGATCCTGGACACCCACCCCCACGCGGACCATTTTTCCGCCGGGCCCTACCTGAAGGAAAAGCTCGGTGCTCCGACGGCGATCGGCGAGAAGGTCGTCAATGTGCAGAAATTGTGGAAGGACATCTACAACCTGCCCGACGACTTCCCGACCGACGGCAGTCAGTGGGACCGTTTGTTCGCCGATGGCGAGGAATTTGCGGTGGGCGAGGTGCCGGTGCGCGTCATGTTCTCGCCGGGACACACGATGGCCTCGATCACCTATGTCGCAGGCGATGCCGCCTTCGTGCACGACACGTTGATGATGCCGGATAGCGGCACCAGCCGGGCGGATTTCCCGGGCGGCGACTCGCACGCGCTTTACAGGAGCCTGCAGGCCATCCTGGCTCTGCCGGACGACACGCGGCTGTTCGTCGGTCACGACTACCGGCCGAATGGCCGGGATGCACGGTGTGAGGCGACCGTCGCAGAGCACAAGGCCGAAAATATTCATCTGAAAGGCGGCGCGAGCGAAGCCGACTATGTCGAGACCCGCGACAAGCGTGATGCCTCGCTGCCGCTGCCCAAGCTGATGCTGGCAGCACTGCAGGTGAACATCAGGGGCGGCCGTCTTCCGGAAGCGGAGAACAACGGTCAGTCCTATTTGAAAATTCCGCTCAACCGGTTCGCGTAGAACCGTCCCGCAGCCCGTATCAATACCTAGAAGGAGAAGCCGTCATGGCACACAAGGAAACCTTGAAAAATCTGCAGATCGCGCTCGGCATGGAGTTGAGCGCCGCACACCAGTACCAGCTGCACGCCCATGTGCTGGACGACTGGGGAATCGACCGCCTGGCGGACAAGATGCGCGAAGAAATGGCAGAGGAACTCGGCCATTCCGACGCCTATATCGAGCGCATCATGTTCCTGAAGGGCGATCCGGAACTGCGTTTCGCCAAGCCCCCGGCACGCGCCCAGTCGCTGGTGGACATGTTCGAGGCCGACCTCGCCGACGAGAAGGAAGCCATCGAATTCTACACCGCCGCGGCCAGGCAGGCTTCGGAAGACGGCGATGTCGGATCGCGGGTCCTGTTCGAGAAGATCGTTCTCGACGAGGAGGGCCACATGTCCTGGCTGGAACTCCAGCTCGATCTCATCGCCCGGATGGGCGAACCCGCCTATGTCGCCAAGCACATGTCGGCGCCGGGGGAACATGACGAGGGCTGACACTCCCGAAATACCATTTGTGAAATGCAAAAAGCCCGGGGCGATCGTCCCGGGCTTTTCGGTTTCTGCAGGAAGGCTTGAGGTCAGGCGCTGCGCCGGCCGGACAGCAGGCTCGGAACGACATAGGCGAGAATGGTCAGCCCGATCGCGCCGGCGGAGCCGATCAGGATCAGGACGATCACGTCGATCGGTCCGCCAATGTCCGTGAAGCCGGAATTCGTCCAGAACTGCACGAACAGAATGGCCGCGAGCGCGCCGACCGGCGCCCACAATTCCGCGCGCAGGAAGCGCCGGCTTTCAAGCTTGTGGTCACGCACGATCAGGTAGAGGAAGGCCAGAAGGATCGCGGCCGCGGCGGCGACCATTCCCCAGAACAGCCCGGCGCCGAAGATCTCCTCGAACACCGCGATGAACATGCCGATGGAAACGTCTTTCATGATGGTTCTCCCTTATGCCCGGCCACGCAGCATGGCGTTGTAGGTCGGCTTGAGAGCGATCTCCTTCATCAGCCAGGAGATCCACAATTCCTCCAGCGGCGCGATGATGCCCGGGAAGGACGGGGTGAGATTGTTCTTGTAGTCGAACTCGATCAGCATCGCTTTGCCGACCTGGGTGATCAGCGGGCAGGACGTGTAGCCGTTATAGGTCTCGCTCGATTCCCGGCCCTCGATCTGGGCGACGAGCTGGTCGACGGCGACGGGCACCTGCCATTTGACGCTGGCCGCCGTCTTGCCCTTCGGCACGCCCGCCACATCGCCGACGGCGAAGACCTCGGGAAAACGCCGGTGGCGCATCGTGTATTGATCGACCTCGACCCAGCCCTGGTCGGTCCACTTGTCGGCCCAGGGCAGGGGGCTGTTGCGGATCACGTCGGGCGAGCGCATCGGCGGAATGACATTGGTGAAGTCGAAGCCGATCTCCTTGTCGCCGTCCGGCGTCGCGAAGGTGGCGATCTTGCGGCCGGGGTCGATGGCCTTCATCACGTGGTCGTAGACCGTGTTGAAACCGCGATCCTCGTAGAGCATCCGCACCTTCTCGTTGACGATCGGCACGCCAAACAGCGTCTTGTTGTGGGCGGCGTAGATGATCTCGGTCTTGCCGCGCGTGCCTTTCTTGCGGGCGTAGTCGTCCGTGAGGAAGGTGTATTTCAGCGGGGCGCCGGCGCATTTCATCTCGGTTCCCGGGCGCGTGAACAGGCCAACGCCCCCGGTCTCGGTGAAACGGTCCATCTCGGCCCAGGTCTTCGCCGCATAGTCCGGTCCCGCATAGACGGAACCGATGCCGTTCTTGCCGATCAGGTCGAGCGACATGCCCTCGATGGCCTCGAAGTCGAGCTTGATGCCGGTCGCGACGACCAGATAGTCGTAAGCGACGGTCTTGCCGCCTGTCGTGACGATCTTCTTCGCCACGGGGTCGATTTCCGCGGCGGCTTCCTCGATCCAGTCGATGTCCGAGGGCAGCCAGTCGCCGGTACCGGAAACCGAATAATTGGCCGGCTTGAGGCCGGCGGCAATCAGCGTGAACCCGGGCTGGTAGAGATGCTGCTTTCGGGCATCCACGATGGTGATCTTCGCGCCGTCGAGGCGCTCGGCGAGGCGGTTGGCCGCCGCGGTGCCGGCGGCGCCGGCACCCAGGATGACGATACGCGCATTGCTCTTGACCTTGGCGGCGCGCGCCGGCGCGCTGGTGACGGCGGCTGCCGCTCCGGCGGCGGACAGGCCGAGAAATTGTCTTCGGTTGGCCAGCATGGAAAATGCCTCCCTAATCGTTGCGAAATGAAAGCGTCGCCCTTTTATAGACGTATGCTTATATTCGTATACGTAAATGTAAGGAGGTGTCCGAGGAATGGGTCAAAAAGACGCATCTGTGATGCATCAAAAAAACGGGGCGCCGACCCGTGGCGCCCCGGATGTTCGGGCGTCGGCCCGCCCGCCTATTCGGCGGGCGGATCGTCGCTCGTCAGCAGGCGGTCTTCCTGCAGTTCCAGCCACATCGCGTTGACCACTGCGAAAAGGGCGGCGACGGGCAGGCCGAGAAGCCAGGCGAAATACCACATGGTTGGTGTCTCCTTGATCAGTAGACGCTGTCGCTGTTCGCGGTCACGTCATCCTCGGTCACCTTGCCCCACAGCACCTTGTAGACCCAGGCGGTGTAGAGGAGGATGAGCGGCATGAAGATGATCGTCACGACCAGCATGACGAAGAGCGTCAGATGCGATGACGAGGCGTCCCAGACCGTCAGCGACGATTTCGGATCGACCGACGACGGCAGGATGAACGGGAACATTGTCAGCCCGACCGTCGAGATGACGCCGAAGATGCCGAGTTTCGACCACAACAGTGTCGAAACCTCGCCGCCACTGCGCAGCCCGCGTATGGCCATGGCCATGCCGATGAAGCCCAGCGCCGGAGCGATTGCGATCCACGGACGGGCGCTGTAGGCGGCCAGCCAGCTGCTTTCCCTCGAAACTTCGGAATGCAGCGGATTGGACGGGCCGTCGGCAACGACAGCGCCGACGATCGCATACCCGTCAACGCCGAAGGCCAACCACACCCCGGCCAGCGCGAAGCCCGCCATGGCGATCAGCCCCATGACCGCGCCGATGGTGCGGGCGCGATCGGCGATCACGCCTTCGGTCTTCACCGTCAGCCACGCCGCGCCATGCATCAAGAGCATGCCGAAGGAAACGAGGCCGACAAGGATCGCAAACGGGTTCAACAGGGCGAGGAACTTCCAGTAGAACGTCCCGTCATAGATCGGCATCAGATCTTCGGTGAGGTAGAACGGCACACCCTGAAGGACATTGCCGACCGCGACGCCGAAGATCAGCGCCGGCACCGCGCCGCCGACGAACAGGGCCCAGTCCCAACTGGAACGCCATGCCGCGCTTTCGCGCTTGGACCGGTATTTGAAGCCGACCGGCCGCAGGATGAGCGCCGCGAGCACGGCGAACATCGCGAGGTAGAAGCCGGAGAACGAGACCGCATAAAGCGGCGGCCACGCGGCGAAGATGGCGCCTCCGCCGAGAATGAACCAGACTTGGTTGCCTTCCCAGACCGGCCCCACCGTATTGATGACGACACGGCGTTCATTGTCGGTCTTCGCGACGAAGGGCAACAGCGCGCCCACGCCCATGTCGAAGCCGTCGGTCAGCGCGAAGCCGATCAGCAGGACGCCGAGCAGCAGCCACCAGATGACGCGCAGAAGTTCGAAACTTAAGAGATCGTGCAAAATCATGGGTCTTACTCCGCTGGCACCGCACCCGGCACATTGCCGTCATGGGTGCGCAAACGATGTTCGTGACGGGCAATCCAGCGGTCGGTTTCGTCGACGTCCTGGAAAGGCCCCTTGCGGATATATTTGATCATCAGCCCCATCTCGATGATGAAGAGTATCGAGTAGAAGGTGACGAAGCCCGCCAGTGTGATCAGCAGATCCCCGACGCTCAGATGCGAGACCGAGAGCGCCGTCGGCAAGACGCCGTCCACTGTCCATGGCTGGCGACCGAACTCCGCGACAAACCAGCCCAGTTCAGCCGCGATCCAGGGCGCTGGAATGATCGCCACACCGAAATAAAGCGACCAGCGCGGAAACTGCATTCGCTTGAACGAGGCCAGGTAGAAGAAATAGGCCATCACCGCGATGAAGGCGAAGCCGAGGCCGACCATGATGCGGAAGGCCCAGAACAACGGCCAGACAGTCGGAACCGTGTCTTCGGCGGCCTGTGCGATCTGCTCGTCCGTCGCCTCCCGGGGGTCGTCGACATAACGCTTCAACAGCAGAGCGTAACCGAGATCGTCGCTGTGCGTCTCGAACCGGTCGCGGATGTCCTGGGCGACTTCGCCCCGGTCGGCGCGGATCGTCATCAGGGCGTCATAGGCGATCATCCCGGAACGAATGCGGTCCTCGGACTGGTCGACGAGTTGGGCGATGCCGGGAATGACCGTATCGAGCGACCGTGTGCCGATCAGCCCCATCACCCAGGGAATATGGATCGCATATTTGGTCTCGCGCGCTTGCTGGTCGGGAAATCCGATCAGGGTGAACGAGGCTGGTGCAGGCTCTGTCTCCCACATCCCTTCCATTGCCGCGAGCTTCATCTTCTGGTCATGCGTGGTCGTGTAGCCAGACTCGTCGCCGAGAACGACGACCGAGAGAGCAGACATGAGGCCGAAACTCGCCGCGATGCCGATCGACCGGCGCGCCAGCTCGATGTGCCGCCCCTTCAGGAGATACCAGGCCGAAACCCCGAGCACGAAGACCGACGCCGTCACATAACCGGCGGAAACCGTGTGCACGAATTTCGCCTGTGCGACGGTGTTGAACAGCACCTCGTAGAACGACGTCATTTCCATGCGCATGGTCATCGGGTTGAACTCGGCGCCGACCGGGTTCTGCATCCAGCCATTGGCGATGAGGATCCACAATGCGGAGAAGTTGGAGCCGATGGCGACCAGCCAGGCAACGACCAGATGCGCCACCTTGGAGAGCTTGTCCCATCCGAAGAAGAACAGGCCGACGAATGTCGCCTCGAGGAAGAAGGCCATCAGGCCCTCGATCGCCAGAGGCGCGCCGAAAATGTCGCCGACATAATGGCTGTAATAGCTCCAGTTCATGCCGAACTGGAATTCCATGGTGATCCCGGTGGCGACACCGAGAACAAAGTTGATCCCGAACAGCGTGCCCCAGAATTTCGTCATCTGCCGCCAGATGGGACGGTCGGTCATGACGTAGACCGTCTCCATGATAGCGACGATGATCGAGAGGCCAAGCGTGAGCGGGACGAAGAGGAAATGGTACATGGCCGTCATCGCAAATTGCAGGCGAGACAGCTCAACGACATCGAGCTCCATCTTTCGGTCCTTTCTCAGTTAAACATGCATTTCGTTTGCATGTTTATGTCACCCTCATCGCAATTGGCCGGCCGCGCGGCATTGATGCAAATCAAATCGCGAGTGGGGCGGGCGTCCTCTGCGGCAGGATTTCGCAGATACGGTCGGCGAATTGCCGCTCGGCCGTCCGGTGCGAGGCGAGCAGGATAGCGGCCTCGGGCAGGTAGTCCCGGACTCCCGACAGGACCTGTTCCGCCGTCGCGCGGTCCAGTCCCTCGGTCGGTTCGTCCAGCAAAAGAAGGGCGGGGCGGCGCAGGATCGCGCGGGCAAGCGCCAGCCTGCGGCTCTCGCCGCCCGAAAGCCCGGCGCCGGATTCGCCCAGTCGGCTGTCGAGGCCGCCGCGGTCTTCGATCACCTCGTCGAGGCAGACGGCCTTCAGCGCCGTCCAGGCCTCCGAATCGTCGAGCTCGGGCTTTGCCAGTGCAAGCGCCTCGCGGATCGTGCCGCTCAGGAGCGCGCTTCGCTGCGGCAATAGTGCGACCGTGTCGCGAAGTGCCGATTCGTCCCAATCCCGGATATCTCGCCCGCATATCTCGACCACGCCGCCGGTCGCGGGGGCCATGCCGGCCGCAAGGTGCAGGAGCGTCGATTTGCCGCCGCCGCTCGGACCGACAAGCGCCACGATCTCGCCGGCCGTGACGTCAAGGCTGAGTTCCGCGATAACCGGCGTCTCGGCGCCCTCATGGGCGAAGCCGACATCGCGCATGACAAGCGCGGTGGGGCATCCGGCAACCGTGGAAGTCGCCGTTCCGGTGCGTATCTCCGGCTTGCTTTCCAGCAACCTGTTCACCCGTCGCGCCGCATCGGTCATGCGGCCGATCTCGCTCATTCCGCGCCTGAGCGGCATCAGGATTTCGGCAAGCGCGAGTGTGGCGAAAAAACCGAGCGCGGCCAGCGCCGGATCGATCGTGTCCTGCCTTGCGAGCAGCGCTCCGATCAGCAGCGCGCCTGCTGCCGCGGCATATTCCGTCGTCGACAGGATGAACCCGCCGGTACGCTCGATCCGGTCGTTTTCCGTCTTCGCGTCGCGCATGCGCCGCTCCGCCGTCCAGACATGGGCCGCTTTCGCGTCCAGCCTGCCGAAGACGGCGAGATCGGTCCGGGTGCGAAGCAGGTCGACGAAACGGGTGCGGAACGCGTTGAGCGCAAGCTGGCCGCTGCGGGAGGCATCGCGCGAACGCAGTGCGACGAAGACGAGCGCCAGAACCGTCCCGGGACCGTATCCGGCAAGGAGCCAGATCACCAGGGCGGGGTCGACCAGGAACCACAACACGGCGGCCGTCAGCACCAGGGCCGAGGCCGCCGCGATGATCGGAATGAAGAGCCGCAATGCGATTCCGTCCAGCGCATCGACGTCGCGCGTGATGCGGTTCAATTGTTCCGATGCGCGAAGAGCGGGAAGGCGGGTGAAAGGAGCCTTTGCCATCGCCTCGAGCAGTCGGACGCGCAGTCGCGCGAGGCTGTGCAGCGTCGCGTCATGGGTCAGGATGCGCTCGCCGTAACGCGCGGCGGTGCGTCCGAGAGCGAGGAACCGGACCCCGGCGCTGGGGCGGAACATGTCGAAGGCGATGCCGATGCCAGCCAGCCCGGCGGCTCCGGCCGCGGTGATGAACCAGCCGGACAGGCCGAGCAACGCGATGCCGGCGATCAGAACGACGATCGCGAGCGCGGTGCCGCGCAGGAGCGACCACCAGTCCTGAGACCATACATGGCGGATGATCGGCACGAGGTGCTTCATGTCCCGGCCTCCAGATCGATGACGCGGTCGAGCCGTTCGGCGAGCGTCATGTCGTGGGTCGCAACGATTAGCGTCGCGCCGCGCGCGGCGAGCGTCAGCAGGCCCTCGGTCACCGCGTCGGCGGTTGCGATGTCGAGATCGGCAGTCGGTTCGTCGGCCAGCACGATATCCGCATTGGAATAGAGTGCACGCGCGATCATCAGGCGCCGCGCCTCGCCGCCTGAAACGCCGTGTCCGGTTTCGCCGAGCCGGGTGTCGAGAGCGCGGGGCAGCGCTTTTACGATCCCGTCCGCGGATGCGTGGGAAAGCGCCCGGTCGAGACGCGCGTCGTCCCGGTCGGATGCGGACATGATCAGGTTGGCTCGCAGGCTCTCATTGGAGAAATGCGGCATCTGCCCGATCCAGCCAAGTCGCGCCCGCCATGCGTCGGCGTTGTCCCCGTCGAGCGTGTGACCGGCTGCTTCGATGACGCCCTGATGGGCCGGCGCGAGACCGGCGAGGAGTGCGAGCAGCGTCGTCTTGCCGCTGCCGCTGCGCCCGGTGATCGCAACCGTTTCGCCGGGCCGGATCGCAAGGTCGGGAAAACGAATCTGCCGCCCGGCCGGTGTCTCCCAGACCAGCGACCGGGTGGCGACGCTTGCGGGGCCGGCAAGCGCCGAACGGCTCGTGCCGTAGCCGAGCATGTCGACCGCGGCCTCGTTCTCCATGTCGGCGAGTTCGCCGGTGACGGCCAGGGCCGACGCCTTGTCGTGCCACGCGGCAGCCAGATCGCGGAGCGGCTGAAAGAAATCCGGCGCAAGCAGAAGCAGGAATATACCTTCGCCCACGGTCAGCGGCGTCGCCCAGGCCCCGAACGGGATTTCGCCGATCAGCGCGAAGCCGACATAGACCGCGACCAGCGCGACGCCGATGGCGGCAAACAGTTCGAGCACGGTCGATGACAGGAAGGCAATGCGCAGAACTTCCATCGTCTGGCGGCGCAGACGATCGGCCGCCGCCTCGAAATCCGTGACGGTGCGCCCCACCGCATCGAGCAGGCGCAGATCCGTCAGCGCGCGGATGCGTTCGAGGAGCAGGGCGTTCATGCCGCCGATCTCCTGCATCTGTTTTTCGCTCGCATCGCGCGCCGCGAGCCCGACCAGCGCCATGAAGACGGGGATCAACGGTCCGGCGACCATCAGGATGACGCCGACGGCCCATGAGAGGGGAAAAGCGACCGCCAGGATCGCCAGAGGGACATATTTTGTCCGCGCCATCGCCGGTGCGTACCGGGTCACGTAGGGTGCGACGAGATCGAGTTTGTCGGCGGCCAGCGTGGCGATTTCCGCTGAGGAATAGCGTCCCGCGAGGACGGGCGAACGGCGGCTTTGCGCGGCCAGCAACCGATTGCGTTCCAGCGAGACGGCCTCGTCGGAGGCGGAGAAGGCCAGTCCGGCCGCATATGACGACAGCCCGGCGCGCGCGACCCCCAGCGCGAGGAAGACCGCGCTCGTGCCCCATGGCCCGAGAAACGCGCTTTCGCCCGCGATCAACGCTGCGAGCAGGGCCGCGACGCATGCCGCCTGCGGAAGCCAGAGCAGCGCGGCGAGAACGGACAGTCCCGAAGCCGCCGAAAGCCTGCCCTTTACCGGCGCAAGCAGGCCGGCAAGCCGGGCTTCCGCAACCGCCTTTCGGCTTGCATCGTCTTCACTCATCTCGCGCTGCATGTATTAAGATGTATCTCGGATACGTAGTTAAGCGCGCAACTGGCGATTCCAAAGGCTGCGGTCGAACATGTCGCACCCGGCCGTCGTCAGTCCGAGCTGCCGGTTTTGAGATGTGTGAATCGAACAGGCGAAATCCGCGGTCGGCGTATTTCCGGAAACGCTCAGAGTGACAGCCGCCGCTCTCTCGCGCCGCCACGCCGTCGTGGTTTCGGCAGGGCGAGATCAAGCGGAGCAAGCGGATTTTCGAGCGACTCGATCAACAATTGGCAAAACACCGCGACGGCCGGGTCGGTGCGCATGATCGGCTTCGCCGTCGCATAGGCGCGGATTGCCGCCGTCCGGTAGCAGGCGTCCGCCGGTAGCCATCCGAGCCACTGCATGTAGCCGAGTTGGCCATATTCCTTGGCCCGCTCGGGCGATTCGGTCTTCGATTGCAATTGTTGAAGTGTGAGATCGATGCTCATGGCGCCCTCCGCGCAAAATGCGGGCGCGCGGAAAAGGCAATGTGGGCAGGCGGTCAGGCCGTTCTGTCACGAATACATCCTTTCCGGGCACCCCGCCCGTCGTTGTCGTCGATGCGTGGCAGGTCTCCTGGCTCGCGGGTCTCTGCCCTTGTCCGGCCTTCCCGGGACATTCGTCCCAGTGGCGTTATCGGACGCGGGCTCGCCGCTTACAGTTGCGGGGGCAGCTCCGGCCTAGCGTCATGCGCACCGGATTCCCATCTTCGCCGACGACGCGAATCGCCGGAACCACACACCATATATGGTGAATATCCGCTGCCGCCTGTCAACTGGTTGAGGTTCATTCGCTGCGCTGACGACGGCAATCGACGGCGAGGCAAATCCATGCCTGCTTCGCGTCCTAGGAGCCGGAAGACTGCCGACCGAAATCGGCGATACCGAACCCTTCAGCTCGTCGCGAAGACGTCAGCGAGTGACGGCTCGTTCTCATCGCGGTCGATGAGGTCGAGGCCGGAGTGAAGGTCGACGATATGACTGTTCATGATCTCTTCGGCCGCCGACTGGTCGCGGCGCAAGAAGGCATCGAGAAGGGCGTGGTGCGAATGACTTTCGCAAGCCGTGTCCGGGCGTTTCCAGTAGAGCGCGATGATCAGCGACGATCGCGAAACCAGCGAGTGAAGGATCTGGGTCAGAACTTTCTGATCGGCGATCTCGGCGATGGCGAGGTGGAACGCGCCCGACAGCGATAGCGCCAACCCCATTTCGCCTTTTGCGAAGGCATCATGTTCGGCGTCGATGTGACGCTGAAGGCGGGCGAGCGCCTCATCGGTCATCGCTTTCGCGGCCATGCGGGCGATGCGCGGTTCGATCAGCGTACGCGCCTCGAATACCTCGTGCGCTTCCCGGATTGTCGGCCTCGATACGAAGGCGCCGCGATTGCGCTCGATCGTCACGAGACCGCCATGCGCCAGCGCCTGAAGGGCGGTCCTCGCAACCGTGCGGCTGACGCCGAACGTGTCGCCGACCTCGTCCTCGGACAGCTTCGTGCCGGGGCGAATGCGGTGGCGCAGAATCGCGCCCTCGATCTGGTGGCAAATCTCGAGCGCCCGTCCCGGAGGAAGGGAGTAGGTGCCGTTGATCACACCAGGATTCATCTGAGGTCGATTCCGCGAATTGGATGTCAGTGAAAAGCTTATGCCGGAAGCCTTGAGATACGCCCGTGGGGCGATTCAATCAACGGAAAAATCGTATACAAAAATTGCGCAAGATGTATCCGACATGATTAAAAATCGGGCACATTCCGAAATCGGAATGTCGAAGGGATAACTAAAATGTTATAAAATCAGATAGTTAAGAGATTTGCGATTTCTGGCACAGCGATTGCAAGGCTTCGCGCAGATGCGCAAGGAGCCTGCCCATGTCCGATAAGTCGGCGCTTGAACTTGTCAGCCTGACAAAACGCTACGGCGACACGATCGCCGTCGACGCGATTGACCAGAAGATACCGGGCGGAACCTATACCTGCCTGCTTGGTCCGTCCGGATGCGGCAAGTCCTCGACACTGCGCATGATCGCCGGCCACGAAACGGCGTCATCGGGCGATATCGTCCTCGACGGGCACAACATCACCGATCTGCCGCCGGCGAAACGCGGCACGGCGATGATGTTCCAGAGCTACGCGCTTTTCCCGCATCTCAGCGTCACCGAAAATGTCGCGTTCAGCCTGAAGATGAAGGGTGTCGACAAGGGCACCCGGCAGGAGCGCGCCCGCGAGCTGCTGGAACTCGTCGACATGTCCGCCTATGGCGAGCGCCTGCCAGAACAATTGTCCGGCGGCCAGCAGCAGCGCGTCGCCCTTGCGCGCGCGCTGATCACGAAGCCGTCTATCCTGCTCCTCGACGAGCCCCTGTCCGCGCTCGATCCGTTTCTGCGACTGCGCATGCGCACCGAACTGAAACGCCTGCAGCGCGAACTCGGCATCTCCTTCATCCACGTCACCCACAGCCAGGACGAGGCGCTCGCGCTTGCCGACCACATCATCGTCATGAATGGCGGGCTCATCGAGCAGGACGGCAAGCCGCAGGAGGTCTTCGATGCGCCGCGCACGGAATTCGTCGCGCGCTTCATCGGCGGTCACAACATCATGGCGGGCGAGAGCGGCAAGCTTGCTGTGCGCGCCGACCGGATTTTCCTGCATCAGGAGCAGACCCCCGATGCCGCGCTGTCGGCCGTCGTGCGCGCGGTCGAATATCTCGGCACAAGCGTCAACGTCGCCGTCGATGCGCCCGATACCGGTGAACTGAACGTGACCGTTGGCGACACGGCATTCTTCGCCAATCCCATAGAAATCGGCCAATCCGTCTTCCTGTCGTGGAAGCCGGAGGATGCCCACTCGCTTGCGGCGTAAGCCGCAAAGGGCCTGCGGCATGCGGTCGCCGGCCAGCCACTGGAAGGGAAAAGGAGCCCCCACCATGAGCATCAAACAGGAAAAGAAGGGCGTCAGCCGACGTTCTGTTCTCAAGGGCGCTGCCGCCACCGCCGGTGCGGCTGTCGGTTCCGGCGCGATCACCGGATTTCCGACCATCTGGGCGCAGAACATCAAGGACGTGACCCTGCGCCAGTTCGGCACCGGCGTCTCCAACCTAAATGACGTTGCCCAGAAGGTGAAGGAAGACCTCGGCTTCACGCTCGAAATGACGGCGCTCGATTCCGACGCGGTCACGCAGCGTGCGGCGACCCAGCCCGACTCGTTCGACATCGCCGATATCGAATACTGGATCTGCAAAAAGGTCTGGCCGACAGGCAACCTGCAGGCGATGGACGTGTCGAAGATCAAGAATTACGACAAGATCGTCGGCATCTTCAAAAGCGGCAAGCTGACCCCGGAAAGCGAAATCGCCCAAGGCACCGCGCCGCACACGGTCGGCTTCATTCCCGAGCCGGGCGCCACGACTTTCGCCGACGAGCAGACCAATTGGATGACGCTCATCCCGACGATCTACAACGCTGACACGCTGGGTATCCGTCCCGACTTGATCGGTCGTCCGATCGAGAGCTGGACCGAGCTGTTGAATCCCGAGTTCAAGGGCAAGGCGTCGATCCTCGATATCTCCTCGATCGGCATCATGGATATGGCGATGGTCTGCGAGGCGATGGGCGAGATCCAGTATGGCGACAAGGGCAACATGACCAGGGAAGAGATCGACAAGACCATGGCGATCTTCACCGAGGCCAAGAAGGACGGTCAGTTCCGCGCCTTCTGGAAGACATTCGACGAGAGCGTCAATCTGATGGCCTCCGGTGAGGTGGTGATCCAGTCCATGTGGTCCCCGGCAATCACCGCTGTGAAGTCCCGCGGCATTCCCTGCGTCTACCAGCCGCTGAAGGAAGGCTACAGGTCCTGGGGCGGTGGCATCGGCTTGTCGAAATCGCTTTCGGGTCTCGAGCTCGATGCAGCCTACGAGTACATCAACTGGTACCTGTCCGGCTGGGTCGGTGGCTACTTGATGCGCCAGGGCTACTACTCCGCGGTGCCGGAGACCTCCAAGGAGTTCATGAGCGAGAACGAGTGGGGCTACTGGTTCGAGGGCAAGGAAGCCACGGACGTCATCACCAGCCCGACCGGCGACAAGTTGGCCGAGGCCGGCGAAACGCGCGATGGCGGTTCCTTCTACGACCGTATGGGGTCGGTCGCCTGCTGGAACGCCGTCATGGACGAGAACCAGTACATGGTTCGCAAGTGGAACGAATTCATCGCGGCGTAACGCGATGAGATTGCGGCGCTCCGGTCTTCCCTATGCCGGGGCGCCGACAAAACTGCCGAACGCGAAACCATGTCGGATCTGACGCAAACCATGGCACTCGAAGCCCAAACTTCCGCACCGGGGAAGGCGCGCAAATCGCTCGGTCTCTCCGACACCGTGACAGGCTGGCTGCTTTCGCTGCCGCTGACGCTGGTCCTGTTCTTCTTCCTTGTGCTGCCGATCGTGATGATCGTCATCGTCAGTTTCTGGGGCGCGACCGAATTCTCGATCTATCCGGCTTTCCAGTTCGACAATTACGAATTTCTGCTCACCTCGCCCGTGACCTATTCGGTGTTTCTCAACACCATCAAATACGCCGTCGTCACCTGGGCCATCACGCTGGTTCTCGGCTTCACGATCGCCTATTTCCTGGCGTTCCACGTCCGCACGCTGACATGGCAGATCGTGCTTTTCCTTCTGTGCACCATCCCGTTCTGGACATCGAACATCATCCGCATGATTTCGTGGATTCCGTTCCTCGGACGTAACGGCATCGCCAATTCGGCGCTGATCTCGATGGGAGTGATCGATGAACCGCTGGAATGGCTGCTTTTCTCCGATTTCTCGGTGATCCTCGCCTTCGTGCATCTCTACACGCTGTTCATGGTGGTGCCGATCTTCAACACGATGATGCGTATCGACAAGTCGCTGATCGAGGCCGCCTACGACAATGGCGCGACGGGTTTCCAGACTCTCACCAACGTCATCATCCCGCTCACCAAGCCAGGCATCATGATCGGGTCGATCTTCGTCGTCACGCTGGTGATGGGCGACTTCATCACGGTGCGCTTCATGTCCGGCAGCCAGAAGGCGAATGTCGGCCGGTTGATCTCCAACGACATCGCCCTGTTGCAATATCCGTCAGCGGCGGCGACGGCGGTCATCCTTTTGATCACGGTCCTGATCGTCATCGGGATATTGCTGCGCTTCGTTGATATCAGGAAGGAGCTCTGAGATGGAAAAAAGGCCTCGCTCCTTCTACGTCATGGCCGCTGTCTTCGGCGCTTTCCTGATCTTCCTTTACGGCCCGACGGTCACGATCGCGATCCTGTCCTTCCAGGGGCCGCAGGGCGGTCTGACCTTCCCGATGCGGGGCGTGTCTGTGCATTGGTTCCACGAACTCTTCCAGCAACAGGCGGTCGGAGATATCTGGGGCTCTTTCGCGCGATCCTTCGTGCTCGGCCTGATGGTCATGGTAACCACCGTCGTTGTCTCCGTGATGGGCGGTCTCGCCTTCCGCAAGCGATTTCCCGGCTCGGGCATCATCTTCTACCTGATCATCACCTCGCTGGTGATTCCGTCGATCCTGATCTCGCTTGGTGTCGGCCTGATCTTCTCGCAATCCGGCCTCGACATTCACTGGTCGACATCGGGCTACGGTTCGCAACTGACCTGGACGCTTCCCTTCGGGCTCCTGATCATGTTCGCGGTCTTCAACCGCTTCGACAAATCCTACGAGGAAGCGGCGCGCGATCAGGGCGCAACCGCATGGCAGACCATCTGGCATGTCGTCCTGCCGATCATTGCGCCGATGCTGATCGGCGTGGCGCTTTTCGGCTTCACGCTCTCCTATGACGAGTTCGCGCGGACCCTGCTGACGGCGGGCAGCTACAACACGCTGCCGCTCGAAATCTACGGGATGACCACGAATGTCACCACGCCTGTCATCTTCGCGCTCGGCACGCTGACCACGGCATTCTCCCTCGTTATCATCGCCGTGTTCCTTGTTACGGTGGTGATCATGAACCGCCGGCGAGCGCGCCAGGGCTCGGATGCGGGCAAGGGCATGGTTTGATGCACATTCTCGTCATCAATCCCAATTCGACCGCGGCGATGACGCGGTCGATCGGGAAGGCGGCGCAGGACGCCGCACGGGGCGAAACACGGATCACGGCGATCAATCCGGCCGACACGCCGCCCGCCATTCAGGGCGCGGAGGATGGCGCGGCAGCCTTGCCGGGCCTGTTCCGGCTTTTCGATGCGGAAGTCATCGAAAAGGGGGGCTACGACGCCTGCGTGATCGCCTGCTTCGACGATACGGGCCTGATGGCCCTGAAACGCCGGTCGCCGATTCCCGTGATCGGCATCGGGGAGGCGGCATTTCACGCCGCCATGCTGGTCGGCGAAAGCTTTTCGGTCGTGACCACGCTCGGCGTATCCGTGCCCGTGCTCGAAGCCAATCTGGAAGCCTATGGGTTCGCGTCACGCTGCCGAAAGGTGCGCGCCTCCGAGGTGCCCGTGCTGGAACTGGAAACAGCGAAGGATGATTCCCGCGATATCATCGCCGCGGAAATCGCGTGCGCCGTCGCGGATGACAATCCGGATGCGATCGTGCTTGGATGCGCGGGCATGGCCGATCTCGCAAAGACACTATCCGACCGCTTCCGGCTGCCTGTCATCGACGGCGTGGCGGCCGCAGTCGCCTTCGCGGAGGCGCTGCGCGCGGCCAATGCCGACCAATGGGCCGGTCCGGATCGCGGAGACCGCGTGGCATGAAGGGCCTCGATATTCGGCCTGCCAGCCTCGACGAGTTCGCGGTCGCGGTCGAATGGGCGGCGCAGGAAGGCTGGAATCCCGGTCTCGACGATCTTGCAGCTTTCCATGCAGCGGACCCGGAAGGGTTCCTGATGGGCTTTGCCGGCGGCGAGCCTGTTTCGTCGATATCCGTCGTGCGCTATGGCACGGATTTTGGCTTTCTCGGTTTCTATATCGTCCGGCCCGGCCATCGCGGGCTGGGTGCGGGCATGGCGACCTGGAATGCCGGCATGGCGCATCTGGGCGACCGCGTCATCGGGCTGGACGGGGTGGTTGCGCAGCAGGACAATTATCGCAAAAGCGGTTTCGTCCTGGCCGGGCGCAACATCCGCCACACCGGCGTGCCGAAGCGCATGCCCGCACGCTCGCCAGGCTGCGAAATCAGATCGGTCCGTGCGGACGATCTTTCGGCGCTTGCCGCCTATGACCGGGCGCATTTCCCCGCCGACCGGGACGCCTTCGTGACCGACTGGGTCTTGCCGGCGGACGACACGCAGCGCCAAAGCCTCGTCGCCATCGATGACGGCCGGATGGTCGGGTACGGGACGATCCGCACATGCCGGACGGGCTACAAGATCGGCCCGCTTTTCGCCGACAGACCCGAAATCGCGGAAGCCTTGTTCGCCACGCTCGTGGAAACGATGCCGGGGCAGGCGGAAGTCTCGCTGGACACGCCGGAAGACAACGCGGACGCTGTCGCGATGGCCGTGCGCGCCGGCCTTACGCCAGTGTTCGAAACAGCCCGCATGTATCGGGGCCCCGATCCGCACCTCCCGCTCGACCGGATTTTCGGCATCACGACGTTCGAACTGGGCTGATCCGGCACAAGACGACACCGGATTGTCAGGCGTGCACGACCTGAAGGTCCGGCAGTCCCCAGCACTGCACGCCCATGTCATGCGCCATGGCCGCGAGGCCCTCGGTCTCGATTTCACCTTTTCCCCAGACCGGGTGAACGTCTCGAATGACGGGGCTCTCCAGTCCGTAGCGATATGGAGGGAAGATCAGCCCGTCGCGGTGCAGGTCGGCGCGGACGAGGAGAACGGTTCCGCCGACGCTCTCGATGCGAACCGGCCGCCCACGCCCGCGCAACCCGTCCATGTGGGTCTTTCCGCCATTCGTCCACGCATTGCGATCGAAGCTCGGGCCATACTTGGCTGACAATTGTGAGGTTTCGTACATCGCCATATCGGAAGACCGTAACCACTTAATCGGGGGAGGGGTCGCATGATCTGGCGCCATCCGACAGGAGGTTCGGCACGAGGGGATTTGAGCATGCGGCGGGTCGGAGAGTTTGAAAATTCAAACAAACGTTTGACACACAAATGGGGCTCCGTTAACGTTCAGATGCGTGAAGAGGATCACGCTCGATAAACGAACATTTTTGGGAGGAATCTATGCGCGATTCAAAGGGCAGCGCCGGCGTATCACGCCGCAGCGTACTCAAGCTCGGCGGCGCTGGCGTCGCCGGAGCGGTTTTTGCACCGCATGTCGCCAGGGCGGCGACGGGCATGGCCGATACACTCATCTTCAAGTGCCACGGCACCGGGTCCGGCAATATCATCGCCACCGCGGTGGCGGATGCGCTGCAGAAGACCACGTCGTCACGGGTCAGGATCTCTCCCGCGGCCAATGGCGTGGCGCTCGTCCTGCCGTTGAAACTCGGCGGGGCCGATTACACCTTCGCGGCCAACGAGCTGTTCTTCGCGTCGGAAGCCGCCTTTGAGTTCGGCACGCGCGACTGGGGCGGGCCGCAGGATCTGCGCATGGTGCTCGCGCCGCCGAAAGCCTTGGCGCTGGCCAGCGCGAAAGACGCGAATATCTTCTATCCCAAGGACCTGAAGGGCAAGCGCGTCGGCTATGTGAAGGGTAGCCCGTCGGTGAATGTGAAGACGGATGCCTATCTCGCCTTCGCGGGTCTGACGCGCGATGATGTCGAGGTCGTCTGGCTCAGCAATTCGTCGGTCGGCTCCAAGGAGGGGTTGATCAACAACCAGATCGACGCCGTCACCTACACGACCAACTCTCCCGCCATGAAGGAAGTCGAGCTTTCGTCGCGCGGCCTGCGCTGGGTCGAGTTCCCGCCGGACGACAAGGAAGGCTGGGCGCGCCTGCAGGCGATCATGCCGGCGATCACGCCGCGTCACGACACGAATGGTGAGGCGATGTCGAAAGAGAATCCGGTCGACATCATGGGTTGGAAATATCCGCAGGTCGCCTGTTACGACTCGCGTGACGCTGACGAGGTATATGCCTTCATCAAGGCGCTCGATGAATCCTACGACATCTACAAGAATGCGCATCCCGACATAGGCAACCTTCATATCTCCAAGGCAGGCCATTCTCCGGCGGACGTTCCCTTCCACGAAGGCGCTGTGCGCTATCTCGAGGAGAAGGGTGTCTGGACGGACGAAGACCGCGCCTGGCAGGAAAAGCGCCTCGATCGCCTCGCGAAAGCGAAGGCGAAGTGGAATGCGGCGACGGAGGCTTTTGGTCCCTGGCTCGAAGAGAAAAAGGCTGCCGGCTATACGGGCAGTGATGACGAAGCCTGGGCCGAATACTGGGAAGAATATCGTACGAGCTAGTCCCAAGACCGGCTGGCGACCCGCCGTCGGATAGACGGCGGGTCGCGACTTCTACCTTCGAAATCCGCCGCGACCGGCCAACCCTGCGTCAGTTTGGCATGAGCCCGGGCGGGCTTTATCGCGTGGTCACTGTGCTCCGGACAGGTAAGCATACCAGCCGGAGTCCGTAACGCACAGGATTGTGAAATTGGAATCAGCAGAATTCACTTTCGAGGCGCAGGAGCGAAATCTTCGGCGTGTCCCGGACATGATCGCGCTATTCATGGGTGCGGCCGGGATACTGGTTGCGCTCAATCACATTCTTGGGCTCCGGATAATGGGCATCGTCCTGGTGGAGAACGTTTTTCTCTATCTTGAGATGGTCCTGTTCCTGTCGATCACCTTCCTTCTCTACCCGGCGAGAAAAACGGCCAGCGGTGCCGTTCCCTGGTATGACTGGCTGCTTTTTGTCTGCTGTGCCGCGACCTGCGGCTACCTGGCGCTGAATGGCGAGAACATCGTCAATCTTGGCTGGGTCTATCGCTCGCCGGTTGCGGCGACGGTGGCGAGCGGCCTGTTGTGCCTGCTCGCGCTCGAGGCTGTGCGCCGCGTCGGCGGCACGGTCATTCTTGTGGTTTGCGCGATCTTCGGGGCCTATCCGATCATCGCGCACCTCATGCCGGGCTTTCTTTGGGCGCCGCGACTGGATGTCGGCACGGTGCTGCGCGAGCACGCTCTTGGCGCGGAAAGCATTCTCGGCCAGCCGATCAGGGTTGTCATGACCGTCCTCATGGGGTTCCTGATTTTCGGCGCGTCCCTGATTGTAACCGGCGGCGGACGTTTCTTCATGGACATCGCCATGGCTCTGCTCGGGCGCACGCGCGGCGGCACCGCCAAGGTGGCGATCATGTCCAGCGCCCTGTTCGGCTCGCTGAGCGGAAGCGTGCTTTCCAACATTGTGACTACCGGGCGGCTGACAATCCCCGCTATGCGCAAGGCGGGTTACCCGGCGACCTATGCTGCCGCTGTCGAGGCTTGTGCCTCGACGGGCGGTACGCTCATGCCGCCTGTCATGGGCGCGGTCGCCTTCATCATGGCGGACTTCCTGCGGGTGTCCTATGTCGAAGTCGCGATCGCCGCGCTGGTGCCTTCGATCCTGTTCTACCTTGCCCTGGTGTTGCAGGTGGACATGTTCGCCGCGCGCAAGAAGCTGACGGTTCCCGCCATGGAGGACCTACCGAGTGTGTGGGAGGTGCTGGGACGCGGCTGGCATCATCTCGGCGGGCTCGTTCTACTGACCTACCTTCTGATCGGCATGCGCCTGGAAACCTACGCTCCCTATTATGCGACGGTTTTCGTCGTCGGCGTGTCGTTGTTGCGCCGCCAGATCGGTCTGCTTGACCTGTTGAAGCTGGTCCGGGAGAGCATCCGGACCATCGTCAATATCTTCGCCATCCTGGCCGGCATCGGCATGGTGATCGGGGCGTTGACCTTCACCGGCGTCGGCGCGGCCTTTTCGCGCGAGCTGATCCTTTTCGGTGGCAACAACACGCTTCTCCTGCTCGGTTTCGGCGCGATCACCAGCTTCATTCTCGGCATGGGGATGACGATCACCGCATGTTACCTGCTGCTGGCGACGATCCTGCCAAGCGCGCTGGTCCAGCAGGGGCTGGACCCAATGGCCGTGCATCTGTTCATCCTGTACTGGGGCATGCTGTCTTTCATCACGCCGCCCGTCGCGCTCGGTGCGATGGCCGCGGGGAGCGTGGCGGGTACAAAAACCATGCCGGTGGGCTTCAAGAGCATGCGGATCGGCGCGATTCTGTTCGTGCTGCCGTTCATGTTCGCGCTCAATCCCGAACTGATCCTGCATGGAGAGTTCATCGACTGCGTCGCGGCCGTGGTCACGGCATGCATCAGCATCGTGCTGATCTCGCAGGCGATGGAGGGCTGGGCCTATCGTGTCGGTCCGATCGGCATGATGCCGCGCGCGCTCTTCCTGTTGGCGGGCGGCATGCTGCTGAGCCCCGGCGTGTTCACGGATTCGGTCGGCGGTGCCGCCGCCGTGGCCGGCTTTGCCGCGGCCTGGTTCGGCCGCGCGCGCGCCGAGATGCAGAAACCGGCCGCCGAGGCCTGAATTCCTTAGGGCCGATATGAATCATGTCAGCCTTTTCGATGCCGGCGGCGCGAGCCGCCGGCATTGTCATGTCAGCCGATTTCCATCGGAAGATCCGGATCCTGCACCCATTCGTTCATCGATCCGTCATAGACGCTGACATCGTTGTACCCGCACGCCTGAAGCGCAATCGCGACGCAGGTCGCCGACACGCCGCCGCCGCAATAGCAGATGACGGGCTGGTCCTGCGAAAGTCCCGCGCCGGCCGCGATTTCGTCGATTTCGTCGATCTGTCGAAGAATCCCTTCCTCCGGATCGAGCAGGGCATTGGCCGGAATGTTGATGCTGGACGCGATACGGCCAAGCCTGCCGTGATTGGTCTCGTTCGGATCGCCTCGGAACTGGCCCGGCGGCAGCGCGTTGACCAGCGCCGCGCCGGAGCCGCCGATCGCGGACAGGACCGCATCCTTGCCCACGAAGCGTGTGCCGGCCGGTCGGACAGTGAGTTTTCCCGGTGCGTAGGGCCGTGCTTCGCTGGTCATGGGGCGACCCTCCCGGAGCCATTTGGGCAGACCGCCGTCGAGGATGGAGGCGTTGGAGAAGCCGATATCCTGCAGCATCCAGAGGACGCGCGTCGCCCACATGTAATGGGTCGCGCTGTAGAGCACGACCTCTGTATCGTCGCCGACGCCCAGCGCCCCCATCGCCGCCGCGAAGTCCGCGCGTTTCGGCATGGTGAAGCGCAGCGGGTTGTCGGCATCGGAAATATCCTTCTCGATATCGACATGGTTCGCGCCAGGGATATGGGCCCGGGCCCATTCCTCGCGCCCGCTTTCAACCCGGAAAACGGTCTCCGGGTCAGGCCGGAGGTAGGCCGTGCAGTCGTAAATCCGCAGGCCGGGGTCGGCCAGATTGTCCTCGAGCCACGCGGTGCTTCTGGCGGGCAAGCGCCCGTTTGTGTTCGACATCGTCTCTCTCCCTCGCGTCCATCGCTGTCTCGTAGCGATGAAAATTAATACAAACGTTTGTTTACATATCAATCACAGTTTTCTATCATCGATCAAGGCCCGGCGCGGTGCTGCGGTAGCGTTTTCGGCCGGGAGTGTTTTGGGAGGAAACCTTCGCTTGAATATCTTTCAGACATTGAATTGGCATGCGCTCCGTCGGCCCGGGAAACTGGCTGTTCGCGATCGGAGCCGAAGCTTCAATTTCGGCGAGCTCGCCGACTACATCTACGGCATTGCCGTCAGGCTTGACGGAGACGGTGTCGGTTTCGGCGATCGGGTTGTAATCCTCGCCGACAACTGCATCGAAACGATCGCGTTCCTCCATGCGACCGCTCTGAACGGTTGCATCATGGTTCCGGCGAATACCCGTTACTCCGCCGACGAACTGCGTTTCCTCATCGACGACTCCACGCCGTCGCTTGTGCTGTGCGGGGAGGAATATGCTCCGCTTCTTGCCGAGGCGCTTTCGGGGATGGCCAATCCGCCCCGGGTCGAGGAGATACGCTCCTATTGCGAAACGCCGTCGCCGCAGGCCGTCGCTGACTGGCGCGCTGCGCGCAATTACGAGCAGGTGCAGTATGGCTGCATATCCACGGATGACGTGGCGATGCTGATCTACACGTCCGGCACCACGTCACGTCCCAAGGGCGCCATGCTCACGCACGGAAACCTCGCCTGGAATTCGATCAACTACATCATGGAAAGCGAGTTGCGGCCGTCGCATTCGGCCGTACTCGTGACGCCGCTCTTCCATATATCCGGTTTCGGCGTCCTGCACGGTCCGCTCCTCCATGCGGGAGGGGCGCTGTACATCGTCGACAGGTTCTCGACCGACGCGGTGCTCGACGCGATCAGGAGTTTTCAGCCGAGCCACGTCTTTCTCGTATCCGCCATGTGGGTGAAGATGACGGAGGATCCGTATTTTCTCGGCGAAACCTTCCCCGGCACCACATTCGTGTCGACCGCTGCCGGTCCTCTCAGCGAGGAGCGCCAGGAAAAGATTCGCGCCCGTTTCCCGAATGCGGAATTCGGCTGGGGTTACGGCATGACGGAGAGCTGTGTCACGACCATCAAGTCGCAGCGAACCGAAGAACTGGAAGGCCACGCCGGTACGCTGGGCTATGGCTGGCGGCACGTGCGCTATCGCCTTGTCGATGAAGACGGAACGGTGCTCGACCCGATCGGCAACAGCGGGGAGCTCCAGGTCAAGGGCCCCGTCGTGTTCAAGGGCTACTGGAACAACGAGGCGGCGACCAGCGAAGCGATTGTGGATGGCGGTTGGCTAAAGTCGGGCGATTTGTTCCGTTTCGATGAAGACGGATTCGCCTATTTCGTCGGCCGCTCCAAGGACATGGTCAAGACCGGAGGCGAGAATGTTGCCGCCCAAGAGGTCGAGCAGGTCGTGATCCGGTGCCCCGGCATCCGCGATGCCGCCGCTTTCGGCGTCCCGGACGATCATCTGGGCGAGATGCTGTGCGTCGCCGTCGAAACGACCGAAAATGCCTCTCTGACCGAGGACGAGGTCCGGGATTTCTGCCGCTCGCAGCTGGCCGGCTTCAAGGTGCCGAAGCGGGTCCATTTCGTGGACGCGTTGCCGCGGTCGTCTTCCGACAAACCCCAGAAATTCAAGCTGACGGAAATGTTCAAATGAGCCCGAATGCGGAAGAACTGAAGGAGCGTTCCACCGAACTGGTGCGCCTGCTGCGCCTGAGGACGGAGCCGATCGGACTGAAGCTCTTCGAGAGTCGCGAAGAGATGATGGAGACGCCCGGTCTGCGGCTGAAGGTCGGCGGGCGGCGGCTGACGACGTGCCAGCTCGTCAGCCAATGCCGAATGATCGGCTATACGCTCGGGATCGTGTCCGATTCCGTGATCCGCAATTCAACCTGTTCGGACGTGATCGGGCTCGCCGCGGCCAGCGATGAGCATCTTTCGGGAGAGCGCATGAACGGCGTCTGGTTCGGCAATCAGGAAGCCGCGCGTCTTCATCAGGACCAGATGCCGCGTGTCGAAAAGGGGCGCTATCAGGGACTTGTGGCATCGCCGGTGGCGAAAGCCCGCCTGGATCCGCCGGACACGATCCTGCTTTACGCCAGTCCTGCGCAGATGATCCTGTTTATCAACGGGCTCCAGCGCAACAATTATCGTCGCATCGAAATGAGCGTCACCGGCGAGAGCGCCTGCGCGGATTCCTGGGGGCAGGCGCTGGCGAGCGGCCGTTCCTCCCTTTCGATCCCGTGTTTCGCCGAAAGGCGCTTTGGAGGCGTGGCGGATGACGAGATGCTGTTTGCCTTGACGCCAAGTGATTTCATCGAGGCGATTGCCGGTCTTGCCGAACTCGAAAAGGTCGGCATCCGCTATCCGATACTACCCTACGGTACCGGGATGGATCCGGCAGAGGGCCTTGGTGTGAGCTACGATTGACCTTTTTCTCGCGGCTTTAGGGCCGCGATACCAATTTGTATTTTTGGAGGATTGAATGTCGGGAGACAAAATCGCCCTGGTGACAGGTGCGGCCAGCAATATCGGCAAGGCCACGGCGGAGGACCTTGGTCGCGACCACATCGTTATTCTTGCGGACGTCGTGGATACCACCGAACTCGCCGAGCGGATCGGCAACGGGGCCATATCCGTGCGTGGCGACGTGTCGAACGCCGAAGACTGTCGTCGATGGATCGATACGGCCCGCCAGGCCGGCGGTCTGCACGTCCTGGCGCATGCGGCGGGGATCACCCGCGAAACCGTGCCCGCCGGCGAGATCAAGCTGTCTGACTGGGAAGACGTCATCCGGGTCAATCTCACCGGAAGCTTCTTGTTGATGCAGGCCGCGATGGACCTGCTCGTCGACACGGCGCCTTCCAGCGTGGTGCTGATCTCGTCGCGGGCAGGGCAGGTCGGCGCATCGGCGCACGGGGTCAATCCGGTGGCGACCAAGCCGCATTATGTCTCGTCAAAGGCTGGCGTGATCGCCATGACCAAGTCGTTCGCCATGGAACTGGCGCCGAAAGGGGTTCGTGTGAATTGCGTCGCGCCGGGTCCGATCGAAGGGCCAATGATTCCGCGCGAGAAGTGGGGTGCTCTCAGCAAGGTCGTTCCGCTGGGGCGTCTTGGCCGTCCCGAGGACGTCGCCGCCGCCATTCGTTTCCTGGCCGGCGATCAGGCTGCCTTCATCACCGGGCATACGCTGAACGTCAACGGCGGCACCTACATGCAGTGAGCGCTGTTCCCGCCGGCTTGGCCGGCGGGTTCCCTCATTGCGAGGCGATGGCCTAACCGGTCTCCATCGGCAGGTCGGGATCCTTCGCCCATTCGTTCATCGAACCGTCATAGACGGACACATTGTCGTATCCGGCCATCAGGAGCGCAAAGGCGTCCCCGGTCGCCGAAATGCCGCCGCCGCAATAGCAAAGCACGCGGTCTTCCTTTCCGATTCCGGCTTCCTCGAACAGGCTTCGCAAATCGTCCGTGCCGTGAAACGTGCCGTCGGGCTGCTTGATGAGGTCGAAGGCGTTGACGTTGATGCTGGAGGCGATCCGGCCGCGGCGGCCGTGGCTGACGTCAGACTCGCCGCGGTGCTGATCCGGCGGCAGCGCATTGACGATAATGCAGCCGGGTGCGTCGATCGCGGAGAGGACTTCTCGCCTGTCGCAAAATGCCTCGGGGCGCGGGCGGGCAGTAAGCGTTCCGGGTGTGTAGAGGCACGGCGCGTTCGACACCGGCTTGTTCTCGCTCTTCCATTTCTGGAAACCGCCATCGAGGACCGCGGCATTGTCGAAGCCGATCGCCCGGAGCATCCACCAGACCCGGGTCGCCCACATGATCTGGCCTGCCGCATAGAGCACGACCCGCGTATCCTCCGATACGCCATAGGCGGCCATGCGCCGCGCGAACTCGTCCGGCGGCAGCATGGTCAGGCGAAGGCTGCTGGCCTTGTCCGACAGTGCCTCGGGGATGTTGAGGAACCCCGCGCCCGGAATGTGTTCGTTCCACCAGTCGCTCTCGCCCGTAACCTCGCGAAACGTCGTTTCCGGATCGCGCGCAAGATAGGTGCTGCAATCGAAAATCCGGATGTCCGGATCGTCCAGGTGATCCAGTAGCCAGTCCGTCGAGACCAGCGGCGGGATCGGGTTCTTGGCTTCGTTATTCAAGCTTTCTCCTCCATGCGGAAACGCAAAAATTCATACAAACGTATGGAAATTACGAAAGTTTTCCATACTGGTAAAACCTCGCCTAAAAACGTTATAACATCGCCATTTCAGGAAACAAAGGTACCAAGAATTAAAACAAACGATTGATAGAAAAATAACGTTCTGCTAACGTCCGGCGTGGCGCTGGACGCAGGGAGGTGCGGCGCCCGAAAAGTTCTGATTGGGAGGAATGATGTGCGGGTAGTCTTGACAGGTGGCGGTGGTTTTCTCGGGTCTCACGTTGCCCGGGTTCTCCTGCAGCAGGGTACGTTCACGGATTCATCTGGCCGGACCCGGGAGATTTCCGAACTCGTCGTCGCCGACCTGAATGCCGTTTCCCAGTCATGGGCGTCGGACGGGCGTGTCAGGCAGGTCGTCGGCGACATCACCAGCCCGCAGATTCTGGAATCCGTGATCACGCCGGAATGCGGTGCGGTCTTTCACTTCGCCGCGATGCTCAAGGCCGATGCGTCGAAGGATTTCTCCGCGGCACTGAACTTCAACGTACGCGCGACGATCGATCTGCTGGAACGGTGCCGCATGCTCGGCACGAAGCCGAAATTCTTCTTCGCCAGTTCGATCGGCGTCTACGCGAACGGTCACGACACGATCGACAATTTCACCCGTCACGCGCCGGTCAGTTCCTATGGCAGCCACAAGGCGATCGGGGAGCTGCTGATCGACGATTTCTCGCGCGCTGGCGCGATTGACGGGCGCGGCTTGCGCTATCCGATGGTTTTGACGCGCCCCGGGCGCAACGACGCCTCCGTGTCTGGAACAATGTCGGGCATCATTCGGGAACCGATGCTTGGCGCCGATTTCGCGATTCCCTTCGATCCGGAACTCCGCATGCCCGTTACCTCGGCGCACAAGGCCGCCGAAATGTCGGTTCGCGTCAGCGATCTCGCGGCCGAACGGCTGACAGAAGGGCGCGTCATCAACATGCCGTCGCTCAATGTGAGCGTCAGCGAACTGGCTGCCGCCGTCGGAAAAAGAAGCGGCAGCAAGGTCGGTGCGCTGTCCTGGAAGGTAGAGCCCGCAATCGCGCGGATATTCGAGGGCAGGCCGCAGGCGATCGACAATCGTTGGGCGCTGGAGAACGGCCTCGAAGCCGATGCGGACGCAAATGCCATCATCGATCATTTCGTCGACGATTACTGCGACTGAACGGGGGGAGCCTCATGCCGTCCATCACGGAAGAACGTCAAAAACTCGTTAGTGACGTGATGAATCGCGTCAACGCGATCGTTTCGTCGAACGCGGTCGATCGCGCCAGGCTCGATCAGATCCGGCAGACGCTTCTCGGGCTGACCGCACATCCGGAATGTTTCCAGCCGGAGCATTTCGCGCCTCCGGACGATCCGAAGCGCAATTCCAACATGTTCGAGTTGTTCCGCTGCGAAAATGACGGGCCGACGCTCTATGTCAGTGTCGCTCCCGCCGGCCTGACGACGCCTGTCCATTTCCATACGACCTGGGCGGTCATCGTCGGTTTGCGCGGAGCCGAGTTCAACCAGTTCTACACGCGCGACGGCGACGGGCGGCCTGTCGCCACCGATCACCGCGTTGTCGAGAACGGAACGGCGATCATGATGATGCCGGAGGACTTGCATTCGATCCGCATCGATAAGACGCCGGAACGCTTCTTCAGCTTTCACTGTTACGGCATGCCGTTCGAGAAGACGACCGAGCGCATGTTCTATTCCGAGTCGTCCGGCGAATGGAGCTACTTCGCCCATCGGCCCAACATCAGGCGTTTCGATCTGGCGGCCGGACATGCGGCGGATTGAGGCCCGGGAGGTCGCCCGCCGTTATCGGAACGGTGGGGAGATCGCCCTTCTCGATGTCCGTGAGCAGTGGAATTTTTGCCAGGGTCACGCGCTGCTGGCATCGTCCTGTCCGTTAAGTTCGCTGGAAATGGCTGTCCCGGGGCTCGTGCCGTGCAAGGCGTCGCCCGTCGTGGTCATGGACGACGACGCGACGAAGGAAAACGGATTGGCGGTTCGCGCGGCGCGAAAGCTGGCGTCGCTCGGATATGAGGATGTCTCCGTTCTCGACGGCGGGCTGTCGGGCTGGGTCGGTGCCGGCTATTCCGCATTCACCGGGATCCACGCCTTCAGCAAGCTGTTTGGCGAAGTCGTCGAGCACGATGCCGGCCTGAAGTCGGTGACAGCCGACCAACTCGCCGGCGCGCAACAGGCGAGCGAAGGCGCGATCGTTATCGATGTCCGCCCGCCCGACGAATACCGACGGTCCACCTTGCCCGGCTCGATCAACATTCCGGCGGGTGAACTTCTGCGTTCCTTGCCGAACATTGCCGCCGATGCCGGGCAGTCGGTCGTCCTGCATTGTGGCGGGCGAACGCGCGGCATCATCGCCGCGCAGACCGTGGTCGCGGCGGGACTGCCCCATCCGGTTTCGGTGCTCGAGAACGGGATGATCGGCTGGAGATTGTCGGGGCGGGAAACAGTCCCTGGCCCGGAACAGGCTTCCCATGAGCCGCCTCAGTCGGCCGGCTCGGGCCAGCGTCTCGCACTCGACCGCCTGTATGGCGCGAGCCGGGCGCGGGAAATCGACGAGGCTGGTTTGGCGGAATTGATCGCGCATTCCCAAAGCCGGTCGACCTATTTCTTCGATGTGCGCTCTGCGGCCGAATTCGATACCGGCCATCATCCGCTGGCACGCCATGCGCCGGCCGGGCAGTTGGTGCAGGAAACCGACTGTTTCATGGCCGTCCGCAACGCCAGGGTCGTTCTTTTCGACGATCTGGGCGACCGGGCCGCCTTCGCCGCATATTGGTTGTGGCGCATGGGTTGGCGGGACATCGCATGGATTCGGCTGGACCGTTGCGCGCAGCCGCTGCTTGCGGCCGAACCGGACAAGGATAACGGCCGTCCGGCGGGGTTCGATCCGGCCGGGCTGGTGGAGCCGGAAGCGCTGGATCGGATGCTGGCCGGCGGGGAAGCCGCCGTGATCGATCTCTCATCCAGCCTCGACTACGAGAGGGGCCATGTACCGGGCGCGCATTTCGCGATCCGGTCGAAGCTTTCGCCCGAGGCGATTGAAAGGCTCGGCCAGCCGCGCCTTGTCGTGCTCACCAGTGAAGATGGCGTCCGCGCGATGTTGGCAAAACCCGAGGTCTCCGAGCTTTTTGCCGAACCGGTCGCAGTGCTGCGGGGCGGCAACCGGGCTTGGCGCGAAGCCGGGTTCGGGCTGGAGGCCGGCGCGTATTCGCTGCTGCATCCCGCGCACGACATGCGCCGTTCGATCTATGACGGGTCGGCCGATCTTCTGGCGGCCTTGAAGGGCTACATCGATTGGGAGGTCGCACTCGTCAACACGGCGCGGACGGAGGACTATTTGCCCTTTGCGTTGCCAGACGAAGATTTGCCGGATTGAGATTTTGCCGTCGCGGCGGGCGATGTGCTTGTGTCGACGGCCGGCGCGAGAAATCCCGAAGCGAGGAAACCGGCGATCAGCGTGATGTCGTCCGCCCGGTCGGTCTGGTCGAATTCGACGCCCATGAGTTCGGCGATTTTCTGTGTCCGCCCGGTATCGGCCTGGGTGTAGAACATGGTTCCGTACAAGCAGTTCAATCGCCAGAAGAATTCATGGTCTGCAAGGTGAGGGCAATGCGCCCGCAGCATCCGGGCGAACCTGGTGCCGATCTCGTCATATCCCCGGTCGATGACGCGTCGGACTTCGGGCGAGGGGTCGACGGAAAGCTGCGCCTGCAGCCTCGCGAACAGGCTTTTCGGCGGCTTGGAACTGGCTGGATAGCGCAGCGAAGGACGGATATAGGCCTCGATCAGATTCCGAACACTCGTATAAGTGTCGTTCTCCTCCGCCAAGCACTTGTCCAGAAGTTCGTGACGTTCCTGATTGAGCGGTACGATGTGCTTTTCGAACAGCGCGCGGAGAACGCTTTCCATCCCGCCGAAATGGTAATGTACCGCGCCCAGATTGACCTTGCTCTCCCGGGTGAGGAGGCGCATGGAAACGCCCTTGTATCCGTATCGGACAAATAGTCGTTCGGCGGCGTCAAGGATACGTTCCTTTGTCGGCGGTATATCGCCCTTGCGCGGAGCGGCTTTCTTACCCGCCGAATTTCCGGCTTTTTCGCCGCGCTTCATGGTTTCTGACATCTATTTATCCGGGCTTTGTTCCATCAAGAGATCGCGCTCAACGTGATATCCGAAGCACGATCCGACAGATACAGTTTTTTATCAAACGTTTAAACAACGGTTTCCGATTTTGCTTTGGGCGGAAAGCGGTACTTGTGGTGCCGGCCCAAATGCAATTCACCGGCGTTCCCCGACGAATGCGTCGGCGCAAGGTTGGTGCAGTGGTGGGGGAAGGGCCCTCGAAGGGCCTCTCGGCAGGTCGCTTGCATTTAAAAATTACAACAAACGTTTGAAACAATTCTGGACAATGCGGCGGCGGCTTGCTAGCGTGAGGCATGGCCGGCCAGCGGCCGTTTGACCGGATCCCGGTCCATGCAAAGTCGGGGGAGACCATGAAGTTCAAGATGTATCACGATTCCAACTGCCCTTATTCTAGGAAGGTGCTCATCATTGCGGCCGAGCACGGTCGGGATGACGTTTTTGAGTTCATTTCGCCGTTCACTCCTGAAGGGCAGGCAGGGATCGTTCGGGAGAACCCGCTTGCGAAAATGCCGGCGCTGGTCATCGAGCCGGGTTTCGCGATCTTCGACTCGCGGGTGATCTGCCGCTATGTCGATGCCTTCGGCGATGCCGGGAACTCCTTCTATCCAACGGATCCCGACGAGTTGTGGAAGGCCCTGCGCTACGAGGCGCTCGGCGACGGCATGGTCGACGCGGCAATCTTCGCCCGGCAGGAGCTGTCCCGTCCGGCGGACAAGCAGATGCCGGAGCGCATCTCCAAGCAGTTGAGCAAGGTCGACGAGGGTCTCGATTGCCTCGAGCGCGAAATCGAAAGCGTGTCCGCGTCGATGACCGTCGGAACCGTGGCGTGTTCCAACGCGCTCGCCTATCTGGATTTCCGCTGGGGTCAGAAGGATTGGCGTGCGGATCATCCGGGCCTTGCCGCCTGGTATGACGAGCTCAAGCTTCGTCCGGCTTTCAAGAAGCACGATTTCGTCGAATCCGATTTGCTGGTGAAGAAGCTCGCAGCAGCCTCGCGGTGATCGTTCCGTCTGATTTCGGAAACGGCCGGGCCGGTATCGCCAAAGGTGGTCCGGCCCAACGCAACAATTGACAGCAAGAAAATACCGATAGGCGGAACGTCATGGCGGACTACGAATGCATTACCTTCGAGAAGCTCGATAACGTCGCGCGCATCTCCCATAACCGTCCCGAAGCGAGCAACGCGGAGAGCCAGCTCCTTCTCGACGAAATGGATGCGGCATTCACCCGAGCCGAAGCCGACGACGATATCCGCGTCATCATCATAGCGGGGAAGGGAAAGCACTTCTCGGCGGGGCATGACCTCAAGGAGGCACAGGCGAAACGGGCGAATTTCACGGTCGAAGAGCGCTGGGCCTATGAATCCCTGCGGTATTTCGACTACTGCATCCGCATCTGGGACAGCCCGAAGCCGACGATCGCGCAGGTCCAGGGGGCCTGTGTCGCCGGCGGCTTCATGATGGCCAATATGTGCGACCTGGTAATCGCATCCGACGACGCCTTCTTCGCCGATCCCGTTTGCCACACGCTCGCAACCGCTTCGATCGAGGTGTTGATTCACCCCTGGGTGATGGGTTTGCGCCAGGCAAAACATCTCCTTTTCACCGGTGGTCGCCTGAAGGCCGAAGACGCGCTTAGGATCGGGATGGTCAACAGCGTAGTTCCGCGAGACGACCTCGATGCCGCCGCTCTTGCGGAGGCCGCCAAGATCGCGGCGGCGCCGCCATTTGCCCTGCGCCTCCTGAAGCGTTCCCTGAATCGCACCTTCGACGTGCAGGGTATGCGTTCGGCCTTGGAAGCCCATTTCGAGCTTCATCAGCTCAGCCATGAAACCGAAGAGTTCGCCGCAATACGCGCCAAAGGGCTGTCCAAAGCGATACGCTCAGACCGGAAATAGCAGCTCGGCGTCGCCGCGAAGTTCCGAGTGCAGGCGACCCTTCCGTCGAAACGGCCTTGGCAGAGGAAACCGGTCTTGAGCAGTCGAGGGCGGTTTCGTCGCGTCTGGGCATGAGCAGGATCAATCCGTTTCGCTATTTCAACAGGCCGCCTGAAGTCATCCGCCTGCCTGAGGCGGGCAGCCGATCACGATCGTGAGGTGCTTGATGCTTTTGTTATCAAGCGCCGAGATGCCTTGGTGGCATTGGAATAGCTGCGAAAACGGCTGAACTGGCATCGGCGCAAGTCGCCACCAAACCGGCGGCCGATGGACCACCCACAGAACAGAAATCAGCCCTTCCGTTACGAAGACGAGAACGGGCGATACCGGGATTTCGGCGCGTGAAAAGTGTGTAGAAGCGCGCCGCCATTCATGGCCTGGTCTACATTCATTTCAGCCAGAAATGCCGCCTCCCTGGCCGACAGAAGTTCAAGCACAACCGCAGCGCTGCTCCCAACGAGTGGCGCCAGCTTCTTGCGGTATAGGGCAGGGCGTTCTCGGCAAGCGGAGGCTGGTTGGAGTTTGTCCGACGGCCCCCTCCAGCCAGCTTCCAGCAAACCGCGCGGGCGGTTCAATCTTCATATCGCCGCCTGACGAGACACTTTCATCCATCGCGAGAAGCGCAAGCTCGGCGGTCCATGCCATCGGCTTCCCTTAGGGAGCTTGAAAGCCCCTCCAATCTCACCTGTGGCCAATGCGCCGGCATTGGCGATGCCGCCGCGCCGGAAGCCTGCGCGTCAAAAGCCGGTGTCTCCTGCCCTTGACTCGTTCAAAATATCAACATACGATCTGCAAAATTCAATATATCTACGGATGATATGTAGGTTTGATGTCTGATCCAGTGAACCAACGGCGCCCCTTTTCGATTGGCCATGCGGCCAAGATGGGTGGCGTCTCGGTTTCAACGCTCAGGTCATGGGAAAGTCTCGGCCTGGTTCAGCCGCATAAATCCGAGAGTGGACATCGTTCGTTCTCATCGGAAGACATCGATCGCATTCGTCGGATTGAACAGCTCCGGCGGATTGAGGGGCAAAGCCTTTCTGCAATACGCAAGAAAATCTCATCCGATCCGCTTCCGAAGGCGGACGACGCTGACGAAGGCAAGGTCCAGCGCCTCCCGATAGATTACAACAAGATTGGTGCGAAGGTGCGCGAGATGAGGAAGCTCGCGCGCATGTCGCTGAGGGATCTGTCCGTCAAGACCGACATCACGGTTTCGCATCTCAGCATGTTCGAACGCGGCGCGGCGTTCCTGTCGCCGGCGCGGCTAAGCGCGGTTGCCGATGTCTTCGGCAAGTCGCTGGCCGAATTGCTGGGCGGAACGAGCAACGACAATCTGCCATTCGTCAGGAAAGGCGGCGGGCGCATCGTCGGCACATTCGGGCCGGGTGTATCCATCGAGCAGGTGACCGTCGCAGAGCGCATGATGGACGTCGAGCTCTGGACGATCGAGTCAGGCCGCGAGAGCGACGGATTTTACTCCCACGATGGTGAAGAGCTTCTCCATGTGCTCTCCGGCGAGTTGGAAGTCACGCTGGGCGCTCGTGATCCGGTTCTCCTTCGTTCCGGTGACAGCGCCTATTTCAGCAGTTCCACAGAGCACCGCTGGCGTAACCCTGGCGCCGGGAAGGCGGTAGTTCTGTGGGTCAACACGGACAGCGCGCGCGCTTCGGCGATGCAGTTCCGGGGTGGCGGGCGTCGGCTGGAGCTTGGCACCAGTCACAGCGACGGCCTCGGAGAGGGCGCGCTTGATCTGCAGTTGCAGGAGGGGTGCGAAACCTACCGGGTCATGGAGACCCACACAGCCGGCCATCCGACACGCATTCTCATCGAAGCGCTCGAGGGGCTGGATGGCGAGACGGCCGCTGAAAAGGCGGAAGCATTTCGCGCAAAATACGACCATCTGCGCAACCTTCTGCTGCAGGAACCGCGCGGCCACACGGGCTCGTTCGGGTTGATTCCCTTCGCGTCTCAGACCGCGGATTTCGGCGCGTTTTTCATAACGTCCTATGGTTATCCGTCTTTGTGCGGCCATGCGATCTTCGGTTATGCGAAGGCGCTGTCGGCGCTGAACCGGCTGGAAGGGCGCACGGATTTCACCATCGAAATGCCCGGCGCCACAGTCGCGGTGAAGCTGCGTCGTACGCGCGATGAGATCGACGTCGAAATGCCGGGTACGTTTGTGCTGCAGGACGGTATCGAGATCGAGCATGACGGCAGAACCTTCGAGGGCGCACTTGTCGGTGGCGGTTCGTGCCAGTTGCTCATTGACTGCGATCAGGCGGACATCGACCTCAATTCGGAAAATCTCGATGATATCCTTTCGCTGGGCGCTGCGCTGAAGCAGGCCTACATCGCGAAGGCGGTCTCATCGCATCCGCCGATCGACAATGTCCTGTTGTTCAGGAAGCCGGACGCGGGCACGCGGCGTCTCTTTCTTGCCATCGACCGGCATCGCTACGACCGCTCGCCCGGCGTGACAGGCCTGTCCGCCTGCATGGCGCTGGAGGCGACACGCGGCACGCTGGATACCGGCCGGAAGATCGAGGCCGAAAGTATCTTTGGCGGCCGCCTCAGCGGCGAAATCATCAGCATTGCGAAGGCGACCGATGGGCGCCTCGTATGCGTCCCGAACATCTCGGGGCGTGCGCATCTCAACGGCGTTTCCACGCTCATCGTTGAGCCGGAAGACCCCCTGAAGCGCGGTTTCCTCGGGACTTGAACCAAAAAACCCTTCAAAAGGAGGCACAGGTAAATGCTAATCAAAAAGCTGAAATCCTTGGCAGTTGCGTTCGGCGCATTCGCCATGGTGGCCGCGGCCACACTTCAACCTGCTCACGCAGAAGATCCCTCACTGGTACTCGACAGGATTCGCGATTCTGGCGTTCTGAAGTTTCCCGTCATCACCGGCGAGGAGCCCAGCTACATCAAGGATCCGCAAACCGGCGAATGGAGCGGTTTTTACGTTGAGTGGGGCCAGGAAATCGCTGACATCCTCGGCGTTGACCTTGAGTTCGTTGAGACGACCTGGGGCAACCTTGCAGCTGATTTCCAGTCGCAGAAGGTTGATATCGCAATCGGCCTGAATCCGAACCCGCAGCGCGGGCTCGTGGTCGACTACACGACAACCCCGCTTTTCTACGGTCCGTGGACAATCGTTGCCAAAAAAGGCTTCGAAAAAACGAGCTGGGCTGAACTCAACGACCCGTCCGTCCGCCTTGCCGTCCAGAAGGGCAGCACCATGCAGGTGGTCGCGGAAGCTCTGACACCGAAGGCGGAAATCGTCGTTGTCGGTACCCGTCCTCTCGGCGTCCTGGAAATCAACTCCGGTCGCGCCGACGCGATGCTCCTGGCGAGCTTTGATGCGATCCAGGTTGCGCCAGAGGTTGAAGGCGATGTGTTCGTTCCCACACCGGCGCTGACCAACACGGCGGTGATCGGCGTGCGACGTGAAGCCGGTAACGCGGGTTGGATCAACTGGCTCGAAAACTGGACGTCACAGCAGCGCTCGCTTGGCCTTGCACAGGGCAAGCTCGCCAAGTCGTTCGAAGACGCAGGCCTCGATATGTCGGTCCTGCCGGGCGACTTCAGCTTCTGATCAACACATGCCGACACTGCTTCATGTCAGTGTCGGCAGCTAAAACTGAAATCGGAAAGCCATCATGTTTGATTGGTCCGTCATTGAGCAAAACTCCCATCTTCTTCTCATGGGGTTGTGGATCACCATCAAGTACACCGTGATCACCTCGGCCCTAGGGCTCGCGATTGGTCTGATCGTCGCATTGATGCAGTTAACGTCAGCGCGATTAACTGTCCTTGTCGGACGGTTATTCGTCGAGTTCTTCCGGAATATCCCGCTTCTGGTCTGGTTGTTGTGGGCCTATTACGCCCTGCCGATCTTCATGGGCATCAACATCAGCAAGGAATCCGCCGGCATTCTCGCGTTGAGCCTCTATGGCGCCGCGTATTTCGCAGAGATATTCCGGGCCGGCATTCAGTCGATCGATCCGGGACAGAGCGACGCCGCTGTCGCGCTCGGTATGTCTTATCGGCAAAAACTGACTCGCATCATCCTGCCGCAGGCGCTCCGTCGGATGATTCCGCCGCTTGCGGGGCAGATGATCATTCAGCTCAAGAACACGACACTTCTGTCGGTCATCACCGTGCCGGACCTTCTCTATCAGGCCGATTACATAGCCTCGTTCACGTATCGTCCGCTTGAGACCTACACCGCAGTCGCCGTGATCTTCCTGATCGTACTGGTCCCGCTCACCTACATCGCGCGACGCCTCGAGGACAAAGGGCCAAGATAATGCGTGACGACAACAAGAAAACCGACGACGCCGTCATAGCGGTTGAAGATCTTCATCTGTCCTTCGGCGAGTCGAAGGTCCTCAAGGGGCTTGATCTTACGGTCGGGCGCGGAGACGTCGTGGCACTCATCGGATCCAGCGGGTCCGGCAAGACAACGCTCCTGCGTTGCCTCAACCTGCTCGCTCATCCCAATCACGGGCGCATCTCGCTCAACGGTGAGCCGTTCTTTCAACATGACTCCGGAAAGGACGTCCTCAGGCTGTCGTCCGCCAAAACAAACGCCATCCGCAGTCACATCGGGATGGTCTTCCAGCAGTTCAATTTGTTTCCGCACATGACCGTTCTTGCCAACGTCATGGAAGGGCCTCGGACCGTCAAGAAAGAGGCGGAGAAGACCAACAGGGACCGCGCCATGTCCCTTCTCGAGAAGGTTGGCATGGCGGAATATGCCGACCGGCGGCCCGACAACCTTTCAGGCGGCCAGAAACAACGGGTTTCGATCGCCCGCGCTCTCAACATGGAGCCGGAGGTCATGCTTTTCGACGAGCCCACTTCGGCGCTTGATCCGGAACTCGTTGGCGAAGTCCTCAACACGATGATCGACCTCGCGAAAGAAGGGATGACGATGATCGTCGTCACGCACGAACTTGGTTTCGCGCTGGAAGTCGCAAAACGCACAGTCTTCCTCGATCAGGGGACGATCTGCGCGGAGGGCGCCCCGCACGAAATCCTGATGAATCCGCCCAACGACCGGGTCAAGGGATTCGTAAACCGCTTTCACCAGACGGCACAGCTCATGAAGCCGTTCGTCAGCTAATAATCTGAACAGGAATAAACATGCACACGCCGAAATGGTCCGGAATCCACAGCGTCCTCATCACTCCTTTTGATACGGACGGTAAGATCGATTTCGCCACCTACGAAAAACAGGTCGAAACGAACATCGAAAACGGTGCGGACGGCCTCATCGCCTGCGGAAGCACCGGAGAGTTCTACGCCTTGACCATGGCGGAGCGCGCCGAACTGCTCGCACAGACCGCCAAATTCTCGAATGGGCGCGTGCCCGTCATCGCCGGTGTCTCGGACCTTCTTCCGGCCAATGCGATGGAACTCGCACGCACATCGGAAAAGCTCGGCCTTGATGGTGTCCTCGCCATGCCGCCGCTCTACGCGATGCCGGACCGACGTGAGACGCTGCACTATTTCAAGCAGCTGTGCTCTGCCAGCGGCCTGCCTGTCATGCTTTACAATTCACCCCGCCGGGCAGGCGTCGGGCTTGACGTGCAACTCGTGAGCGAGCTTGCGGAGCTGCCGACGGTTGCCGCCATCAAGGACAGTTCGGGCGATATCGTTCAGGTCAGCGAATTGGCGCGCCGACTCGGCGACAGGCTCAGTGTCTTTGTGGGTTACGAGACGATGATCCGTCCGGCCCTGAGCGTTGGAGCCGTCGGCGTCGTCGCGATGGCGCACCAGCTATCCGGACGACTGGTCCGTGCGTATTTCGATGCCTGTGCCGCAAATGATCAGGCGACGATCGATCGCCTGGAGCCGGCGCTCTTTGCCATCTATGCCTGCTTCAAGCAGGGCAGCTACTATGCCGGCATCAAGGCGGTGATGAACACGCTCGGCCAAAGTGCCGGCCTGCCCCGCGAGCCGCTATTGCCGTTCACCGCTGACCAGATGGCGAAGGTCGAGACAATTCTCGCCGAAAACAACGTCGCCGCGGCGATCAAGCAAGCCGGAGAGCACGCCTGATGCGCAGTTCCCGTATCATTCAGGGCGTCGACTCGCATACGGCGGGTTGTCCGCTGCGGCTGATCACGTCCGGATTTGGCCCGATCCGCGGCAAGACGATGGTTGAAAAGCGCGCCGATCTGATGACGCGCGACTGGTTGCGGCAGCTCGTCTTGTTCGAGCCGCGCGGCAGTTTCAACATGCCCGCCGCAGTGCTGACGGAAGCGTGCTCGGAAGACGCGGACATCGGCATGATCATCCTGGAACCGGATACCTACCCGCCTATGTGTGGACACTGCGCGATGGCTGTCGCGACGATCGCGGTCGAAGCGGGCTATGTCGATGCAAAGGACGGAGAAGTTCTCGTCCGGCTCGACACACCTGCGGGTGTCGTGCCCGCCCGGCTTCAGGTGGAGGGTGGCCGCGCGGTTTCTGTCACGCTCGAGATGCCGGCCAGCTTTCTCTACAAGGAAAACATCCTCGTGGAGACGAAGAGCTTCGGCAAAGTCCGGGCGGATATCGCTTACGGCGGCGACTTCTATCTGATCGTCAAGGCAAGCGACCTCGGCCTCGAAATCTCGCCGGAGCGTGCGTGGGAAATCGTCGGCGCCGCATCGGAGCTGCGCGATGGCCTCAAGGATCATCCGGTCCAGCATCCGACGCTGTCGCACATCAACGAGATTTACCAGATCGAAATCATCCAGGATGGCGACGGCGAGACATGTGACGGCAAGAATGCCGTCATCTGCCCGCCGACCGTGATCGACCGGTCGCCCTGCGGAACTGGCACTGCATCGAGAATGGCGATGCTGGCAGCGCGCGGCGAACTGAAGCCAGGTGATCAGTTCCGTCACTCCGGCATACTCGACACGGTCTTCACTGGAAATGTTACCGGAGAAACGACGGTGGGTGACCTCCCTGCGATCACCTGCACGGTGACGGGATCTGCCTATCTCACCGGCACATTCAACTTTTTCCTCGATCCAAATGATCCGTTCCCGAATGGCTTTCGCCTGACCGGCGTTTGAGCGGATCGCAAGGAGTTATCATGAGCTTATCATTTGACCCTTCAAGCGTTGAGCTTGTCGGCGCGCACCTTATCGACGGTGAGCGGGTTCATTCTGAAAAAAAATTGCCGGTGTATCGTCCCTCGGACGGCAACGGCTCGGCGCAGATGTCGGTTGCGGATGAAGACACGGTGGACCGCGCTGTGCGTTCTGCCGACACCGCGTTCCGAAACACCGGCTGGCCGGAAGCCTCTCCCCTCGAGCGAGCAGAGGTTCTGAAGCGATGGGCGGATTTGCTTGATCGTGATCGCGTACGGATCGCAAAGATCGAAGCCGCCTCGTCGACCCGGCCGGTCGAGGATCTCGTCAACCGCGATCTGGTGCGCGCCAGCGGAGCGCTTCGTTATTTCGCCGAATGGGCCGACAAGGTCGAAGGGCAATTGCTGGCCGGCAAGTCCGGTACCACCGCGATGGCGCGGCCCGAGCCATACGGCGTGGTGGCGTCGATTGCACCGTTCAACTTTCCCGCAATCAATGCGATCTGGAAGTCTGCTCCGGCGCTGGCCGTTGGCAACGCGGTCGTTCTCAAGCCGTCGGAAATGACACCGTTTTCGGCTTTGGCGATTGCGGAACTCGCCATCGAAGCGGGGCTTCCGGCCGGTCTCTTCAATGTCATCCAGGGCGCCGGCCAAACCGGTTCGCAGCTCGTGCGCCATCCGCTCGTCCGCAAGATCACCTTTACCGGGTCATCGGCAACCGGTGCCAAGGTCATGGCCGATGCGGCTGCCACCGGTACCAAGCCGCTGACGCTGGAGCTTGGCGGCAAGTCACCGCAGCTGGTTCTCAAGGATATCCGTGATGTCGATGCGGTCGCCTTGAATATCGCCAACGGGTTTCTGGCCAACTCCGGTCAGGTCTGCACAGCCGGAACCAGACTGATCACGCCGACCGGACTTCGCGATGAACTCATCGAAAAAGTCGCGAAAATCGCCGGCGAGCGGCGCGCGGGTCCAACCTGGGAGGTTGGAAACACGCTTCCGCCGATCATCTCCGAAAAACAGGCAAAACGCATTGACGATCTGATGCGGCAAACGCTTTCGGACGGCGCGGAAGCCGTCATCGGTGGAAGCCGCGTCGCATCCCAGAATGCCGGCGCGTATTACGAGCCGACGATCCTTCGCAATGTGCCCGACACGTCTGTCGGGTTCACCGAGGAGTTCTTCGGTCCGGTCCTCTCGGTCTACGAGTATGACGATGAGGAAGAGGGGATCGCCATGGCGAACCATCCCTCCTACGCCCTCGCGGCAAGCATCTATACCGACGATTTGAACAAGGCGATGTCACTGCCGGGACGGATCGAGGCAGGGACTGTCTGGGTCAACGCGCATGGCCGTCAACCGGATTTCTCCACACCGCAAGGCGGCTTCAACGGATCGGGCTTCGGCAAGGAAATGGGCCGCGCAGGACTCGAAAGCTTCCTGCGTTTCAAAACCGTTTGGGTCAATCACGGCTAGTCACATGAAAACTGATCATTTTGACTACATCATTGTCGGCGGCGGAGCCGCCGGCGCGGTTCTTGCTAACCGGTTGTCCGAAGACAGCAGCCGCCAGGTGGCGTTGATCGAGGCTGGCCCTGACATGAAGCCTGGCGAAGAGCCGGACGACATTCTCGATGCCTATCCGATCGTTGCTTACTTCAATCGCCATTACCACTGGCAGAACATCCAGGTTCATCTCAACGATCAGCAGGCGGCAAACGAGCCTCCGCGTCGCTACGAACAGGCGAAGGTCATTGGGGGCGGAACGGCCATCAACGGCCAGTTCGCGTTCCGGGGTTTGCCCTGGGATTACGACTCTTGGGCCGAGCAAGGCGCGACCGGCTGGAACTGGGACAATGTGCTTCCCTATTTCAAGAAGCTGGAGAACGATCTGGATTTCGGCCCGAGCGAAGTTCACGGCGATAGCGGGCCAATGAAATTGCGCCGTATCCCGGAAAAGGACTGGTCGCCTTTTTCGAAAGCAACGGCGAGCGTTCTCGAGAAACAGGGTCAGACCAACATCCGCGACCACAATGGCTGTTGGGACGATGGCTATTTTCCGATGACGACCAACAATGTCGACGGAAAGCGGATTTCGACGGCAAGGGCATATTTGACCAACGAGGTTCGCAACCGGCCGAACCTGACTGTTCTTGGCTCGACCGACATGCGCAAGATCCTGTTCGAGGGCAATCGCGCATGCGGAGTCGAGGTCGCAGGACCGTCCGGCGAAAGGACGCTTCACGCCAAAGAGGTCATCTTGTCGGCTGGCGCACTGCAGTCGCCCGCGATGTTGATGCGCGCCGGCATTGGACCGGCCGAGCACCTCAAGGAACTCGGAATTACCGTGCGGGCCGATCGGCCCGGTACGGGACAGAACCTCCAGGACCACCCGATGGTGGCGCTGGCAGCTTACCTACCCGCAAAATCGCGCCTCCCAGCGACAATGCGGCGGCATATCCAGATGGGTTATCGCTACACATCCGGTATGCCGGAAACCACGCCGGGTGACATGTTTATCCTGGCCTCCAACCGCGCAGCCTGGCATCCGCTCGGACGGCGGCTCGCGTCGATCCTCGTTTGCGTGAACCGGCCTTACTCCACCGGCTATGTGCGTCTGAAAGACAGTGACCCGTCGACAGGCCCCCATGTGAATTTCAGGCAGCTGACCGATGAGCGCGATCTCAAGCGCCTCGAAGACGGGATGCAACGGTTGTTCAAGATCATGTCTGACCCGCAGATGAAGTCGGCTGTCGGCGAGATATTCCCCGCGACGTTTTCGGAGCGCGTTCGAAAACTTGGGGCCGTCAGTTCAATGAACTGGTTCCTGACTCTGATTGCGGCCGGCATCATGCAGATGGGATCGATATTCCGTCGGCTGCTGATCGAAAACGTCATCGTTCCCGATGTCGATATCGCAGGATTGCAGAACTCCCCAAACATGCTGCGCTCATGGATCATCGACAATGCGTGCGGCAGCTGGCACGCCAGCGGCACCTGCAAGATGGGAGACAGGGACGACCCGAACGCCGTCGTGGACAATAACGGCAGGGTTATCGGTGTGGATGGCCTGCGCGTGGTCGATGCCTCGATCATGCCATTCGTCATCAGCGGCAACACGATGCTGACGACCGTGATGGCCGGCGAGAAAATCGCCGATGCCATCAAGGCCGGGAACTGAGTGGTCCCTGTGGCCCACAAACACGAAATCCGGACGATCGACAGTCACACGGCTGGCCATCCGACGCGGGTCATCATGTCCGGCGTGCCGACGCTCGAAGGCCGGACCGCGCAGGAAAAGTGCGTCTGGTTCGAGCAGCATCACGATGATGTCCGCAAACTGCTTCTGCACGAGCCGCGCGGCCATTCCGCAATGGTCGGTGCGGTGCTGTTCGAAAGCGATATCGCCGAACACGGCGCGTTCTTCATGGGCAGCTACAATTACCTGCCGATGTGCGGCCACGCCACGATCGGTCTCGCCGCGACACTCGATTATCTGGGCAAGCTGAAGCCGGATGGGCAAGGACAGGCCAGCTTCACCCTCGAAGTTCCCGCGGGTGTGATCACGGTGCATGCCCGTTACGAGGGCGACCGGCTGGTCGGTGTCGAGTTTGAGAACGTACCAGCCTACCTAGCGGCACGACGCGTTCCTTTCTCCCTGTCGGGAGAAAACCATGAATGCGACATCGCTTATGGCGGCAACTGGTATTCCCTGGTGAAGGCGAGCGAAGTGGGCGTCTCCCTGAAGCCCGATGGCGTGCAGAATGCGCTTTCCATCGGGTCCTCCATCAAGAAGGACATCAACACCCGTATAAAAAACGGCGCGATCGATGGTGCCGTTGAGCCTGTCCACAGCGTGCTCTTTTACGACACGCAAAGCGATGCAGCCGGTATTATTTCGCGCCAGTTGGTCGTTTTGGCGTCCAACAAGTTCGACCGTTCGCCCTGCGGAACGGGAAGCTCGGCGCGTCTGGCGCAATTGCTGGAGGACCGGGAGATCAAGCCCGGCGAACGCGTCACAATGCGCAACATTCTGGATATCGATTTCGCCGCGTCTGCCGTACCCGGACCGTCCCCTTCATCTTCGGCCCCAACTCTCTACCAGCCCCGTATCGAGGGCATGGCGCACGTCACGGGCACACACTTTTTCATCCTCGGAGATAACGATCCGCTTCAGGACGGTTTCCTATGCGCGTGACCATCCTCCGAACCGCACAAAAAACGGAAAGAAAGACAACCTATGTATCAGGAAAAATTGGAACTGCTGATCAACGGCAAATGGCGGCAGGCGAGCGATGGACGCACCCGTGATCTCGTCAATCCGGCGAACGAGGATGTAATCGGTCAGGTCCCGCTTTGCAGCGACGACGACCTGAGCGAGGCAATCGACGCAGCCGAGCGCGGCTTCGAGGTCTGGAAGAACAAGACGGCAAACGAGCGCTATGCGATCATGATGAAGGCCGCCGCCCTCATCGAGGAGCGCAAGGAAGCTATCGGCCGAACCTTGACCATCGAAAACGGCAAGCCGCTCGCTGAAGCCGTACCGGAAGTCCAGTTTTCGGCGGACGCCACGCGCTGGTATGCCGAAGAAGGCAAGCGCGCCTATGGCCGTATTGTTCCGGCTCGCATGCCGAACGTTCGCCAGATGGTTCTGAAGGAGCCTGTGGGGCCGGTTGCCGCTTTTGCCGCCTGGAATTTCCCTGCAAGCAATGTCATCCGCAAAATCGCCGGAGCCCTGGGCGCCGGTTGCTCCATCGTCGTCAAGCCGGCGGAAGAAACGCCGGGTACGGCCATTGCGATGGCGCGTTGCTTCCAGGAGGCAGGCGTGCCGGACGGTGTCTTGAATGTGGTTTTCGGGGAGCCGGATCACGTTTCGGAAACGCTTCTGGCATCGCCCGTTTTCAAGAAAGTCACGCTCACCGGTTCGACAGCAGTCGGAAAGCTGCTTCAGCGCCGTGCAGCGGAAACGCTGAAGCGCAGCACGATGGAACTCGGCGGCCACGCACCTGTGATTGTCCACGAGGATGCGGATCTTGATCATGCGGTCAAGACGCTGGTGGCGGCCAAGTTCCGCAACGCCGGTCAGGTCTGCACTTCGCCGACCCGCTTCTTCGTGCATGACAAGCTCTTCGGAAAATTCGTCGACGATTTCGTCGCGCAAGCGAAGTCGCTGGTTGTCGGAAACGGCATGGAAGACGGCACGCAGATGGGGCCGATGATCGCCGAGCGTCGGCTTGGCGTGATGGAGGACTTTGTCGAGGACGCCAAATCCAAGGGTGCGACGGTTGCTCTTGGCGGACGCCGGATCGCAAACCGGGGCTATTTCTTCGAACCGACAGTGCTGACCGATCTGAGTGACGATGCGCGCATCCTCACCGAAGAGCCGTTCGGCCCGATCGCGCCGCTGATGCGCTTTTCGGATGTGGATGAAGTCATCGATCGTGCCAATGCGCTTCCCTATGGATTGGCCTCGTTCTGCTTCACCCGCAGTTCCGCCCTCGCGCAAAAGACGGAATCGCGGTTGAACGCCGGAATGGTTGGTGTGAACCACATGGCCATTTCAACACCCGAAACGCCGTTCGGCGGCGTCAATGAATCCGGCTTCGGCTCGGAGAGCGGCCTGGAAGGCCTGGAAGCCTTTCAGCGCACGAAATTCGTTTCTGAATTCGCGTTATAGGCCGGCGCATCGCAAGCGTAACACGGTTACGACGGGGAACGAGGGTTTGGTGGCCGGATCGAGATGTCATCAGCCCTCAACTCGTAACCGATTGACGTCGCTCGATTATCTCAATCAAGCGGCCTTTCGTTCGAGTGCCAACAGGCATTTTCGAGTTGGCGTTCCCCGCGTGTCGTGAACGATTACACGCGAGCAGATTCTGGCCTTTCTGATCAGGCCCACCCGAGTAGACCATGTTGATTGTTCGTGCGTGACCGGCCTTCGGTCCATCCGGACGATGGTTTCGGGAGCCGGTGGACGGTCACCCAAAGAACTCTGCGGCCGTTTGCATGTGATGTTTCCTCCATTGCTCGACGAGGATCTGCGCTTCGCTGAGGCTGTCGGCGATTGCCCTTTCGAGCAATTCATCGCGGAAATGGCCATTGAAGCTCTCGCAGCAGCCATTCTCCCATTGCCCGGCGGCGCTTCGCCTCGATCCGACAGGCCCGGATCGCCATCAACCAATGGCTGCGCCAGCACAATCACATCCGCCCGCATCACGCGCTTGGCATGCGAGCATCCGTTCCGGAATTGCGAATAGGGAAATCCCAAATCAGTGGCCCCGACAATGGGGGCTGGACAGGATCGAGGTGACGCAAGGGGCGCTCAGTAAAGACAAGCTCGGTATCGGGCTAGGCGTATTTGCATCCGGCAGATCCCGGAGGGCCATCCTCGAATTGAGCTGCGCGAAAGCGGATTTCGGCGAGCGGCTGCGATTCATGGCGCAATATAGCTCATATGGGTCATGAAGTGGCGTTGTATTTCGTTATTTAGTCTCGTGAATTGGGGAAATCACCTTTGGTTGCGTGTGGCATCGGGTTCGCAAAGCGGGAGGTTAGTATCCTGACTTGGATTTCGCAAAGTCTGAAATCCCTGCCGGGTACTTTCGATGCAGAGAAATGAAAACAGGCAAGTATCACCAACATACCATCCGCTGTATTGCGGAACGAAGTGCATTGGGAATTGACTTGTCGATACATAAAAATGTTAAATCTTGCCTAACAGTTTTTAGTGGTGCCGAGTTTAGAGGGATGCGAAGCGTGGGGGCGCGCCAGATACCATGTGCCGGAATGCGCGGGGGGCGCTGCAGGCGCGCCGGGACGACCGGTTTTATTGCGACGTTTCTGCTGGGTCAGGCGATCGCGACGTTTCCCGTGTCAGCGCAGGAAACGCTGCCAACCGGCGGCAATGTGGTATCGGGAAGTGCGAACATCTCCGCGCCGGCCGCTGGCTCACTCCTGATCGACCAATCCAGTCAGTATGGAATAATCGAGTGGGACGGATTTTCTGTCGGATCGGGCAACGCGGTCAGTTTCCAGAACGGCACGGGTGCGACCCTCAACCGGGTGACCGGCAGTTCGATTTCCGCGATCGATGGGTCTCTGACGGCGAGCGGCTCGCTTTTCCTCATCAACGAAAACGGCGTGATCATAGGCGAGGACGGTGTCGTCGAGACCGGGGGAAGTTTCATTGCCTCGACGCTTGATGTCGCGGACGGAGATTTCCTTGATGGTGGCGACACCACCTTTGCAGGGGCCGCCGATACCCAGGTCGTCAATCTGGGCCGGATCGGTTCTCTTGGCGGCGATGTCGCCATGATCTCGAAAACCGTCGTCAACGACGGCCGGATCAGCGCACCGAACGGCACGGTTGGCTTGGCTGTCGGCCGCGAAATCCTGTTGCGCGATGCTGCGCTTGATGACGGCAAGTTTTTTGTCCGTATTGGCGATCCGGACTCCTCCATCACCGAGAAGGGCCATGTCGAGGCCGCCGAGGTTGAACTGCGCGCCAATGGCGGCAACATCTACGCGCTGGCCGGCAACAATGACGGCGCGATCAACGCGACCGGTGTCGCAACGAGCGGTGGCCGGGTTTTCCTGACCGCGCCGGGCGGTTCGGTAACGGTGAAGAAAACCGTCCGCGCACGCAGAAAGCCGGTGCCGGCAAGCCCGAAAGCAGATGGCGGCACCATCTTCGCCAATGCGGATTTTGTGTCCATCGGCGGGCTGCTTGATGTTTCCGGCGACGAGGGCGGGACAGCGCGTGTCGATGGCCGTGCCGTCCATCTTTACGGTGATATTCAAGCGGCCGGAGATGTCGGTAACGGCGGAACGGTGGCCATAAATACGGACGAGACTTTCCTTGGAGTCGCCGGAACGACGATCAATGCGTCCGGGGTTGCCGGTGGCGGCAGTGTTGCTGTCGATGCCGGCACAAATTTCTTTTCCTCGGGCGCGTTGCTGGTTGACAGCACCACCGGCAACGGCGGCACCATTTCGGTCGATGGCGAGACGATCAAGTTTGCCTCCGCGTCCCTCTCGGCAGATGGGCTGGACGGTGGCGGCACGATCCTCATCGGCGGTACGCGTGAGGACACGTCCGCCAGGCAGATCTTTGCCGACGGCCCGTCGAGCTTTTCGGCGACTGCCACGGCTTCCGCGGCAACAGGTGGAACGATAACCTTCTGGTCGACGGAAGATACCGCCGTCGGCAGCCATCTGGATACGACGGCGTCGGGTGGCTGGGGCTTCATGGAAGTCTCCGGTCATGAGCAGATACGCTATGGCGGCCTCGCCGAAGGCGAGACGCTGCTGCTCGATCCGAAATTCATTATCGTCGACGACTCCGCTGGCACGTTCGTCGCCTACGCGATCGACGATCCCAACAATTCCGGGGCCGCCGGCGCCTTCGGCGTTTATACTGCCGCAAGCAACGGATTGCTTCTCGTCTCCGACTACAATGACGACGATGCGGCCGAGAATGCTGGCGCGGTCTATGTGTTCGATGAGCAAACCCGTCAATTGATCGGGACAATTACGGGCAGTACCGCTCATGACCAAGTCGGCGTTGGCGGCCTTTACATGCTCGGCGACAGCGGCGTCGCTTACATTCGCTCGCATGTCTGGAACGAAACCGGCGCGGTGGGCGCTGGTGCGGTGACGCTGATCGACCTTGCCGCGGGCACGTTTCTCGGCACGGCCACGACGGCCGTCGGTGCGGTTTCCGCCTCCAATTCCATCACCGGCAGCACCGCTTCTGACGTAGTCGGATCCGGTGGCGTCGGCCTGCTCGGCGACAGCGGCGTCGCTTACATTCGCTCGGATGTCTGGAACAATAGCAGCGCGGCGGATGCTGGCGCAGTGACACTGATCGACCTTGCCACCGGCACGTTCCTCGGCACGGGTTTGGCGGCTGTTGGTTCGGTCTCGGCCTCCAATTCTATCGTCGGCAGTACCGCGAATGACCGGATTGGAGCCTACGGCGTGGACCTGCTCGGCGACAGCGGCGTCGCTTCCATTCGCTCACATATTTGGAACAATAGCGGCGCGGCGGATGCGGGCGCTGTGACGCTGATCGACCTTGCCGCCGGCACGTTCCTCGGTACGGCCACGACGGCAGTCGGCGCTGTTTCCGCCTCCAATTCCATCACCGGCAGCACCGCTAATGACAACGTCGGCAAAAACGGTGTCTACCTGCTTGGCGACAGCGGCGTCGCCTATATTCGCTCGGATTTCTGGAACAATACCGGCGCGGCAGGTGCTGGCGCGGTGACGCTGATCGACCTTTCCGCCGGCACGTTTCTCGGCACGGGTTTGGCGGCTGTTGGTTCGGTCTCGGCCTCCAATTCCATCCTCGGCAGCACCGCTGATGACCGAATTGGAACCTACGGCGTGAGCCTGCTCGGCGACAGCGGCATCGCTTTCATTCGCTCGTACTACTGGAACGACACCGGCGCGGCGGATGCGGGCGCTGTGACGCTGATCGATCTTTCCGCCGGCACGTTTCTCGGTACGTCCACGACGGCCGTCGGCGCTGTTTCCGCCTCCAATTCCATCATCGGCAGCACCGTTAATGACAATATCGGCAAAGGCGGCGTGAACCTGCTCGGCGACAGCGGCGTTGCTTATATTCGCTCACAAGAATGGGACACAACCGGCGCGACGAATGCCGGTGCCGTGACGCTGATCGACCTTTCCGCCGGCACGTTTCTCGGCACAGGGACGCCGGCGGTGGGCGCGGTCTCGGCCTCCAATTCCATCACCGGCAGTACGACTTATGATTACGTCGGCAATGACGGTGTAGCCGTGCTCGGCGACAGCGGCATCGCTTACATTCGCTCGTATTCCTGGAACGACACCGGCGCGGCGGATACTGGCGCTGTGACGTTGATCGACCTTTCCGAGGGTACGTTCCTCGGCACGGCGACGACGGCGGTCGGCGCGGTCTCGGCCTCCAATTCCATTGTCGGCAGTACCGCATATGACCGGATCGGCTATGGCGGCATCAACCTGCTCGGCGACAGCGGCATCGCTTACATTCGCTCCCAAGAATGGGACGCAGCCGGCGCGACGAATGCCGGTGCCGTGACGCTGATCGACCTTGCCGCCGGCACGTTCCTCGGTACGGCCACGACGGCCGTCGGTGCGGTTTCCGCCTCCAATTCCATCACCGGCAGCACCGCTAATGACAACGTCGGCAATGACGGTGTAGCCGTGCTCGGCGACAGCGGCGTCGCTTACATTCGCTCGCGATACTGGAACAACACCGGCGCGGCGGATGCTGGCGCGGTGACGCTGATCGACCTTTCCGCGGGCACGTTTCTCGGTACGGCCACGACGGCGGTCGGTGCGGTCTCGGCCTCCAATTCCATCACCAGCAGTACGACTGGTGATTACGTCGGCATTGGTGGTGTCAGCCTACTCGGCGACAGCGGTGTCGCTTACATTCGTTCGGATGTCTGGAACAATAGCAGCGCGGCGGATGCTGGCGCAGTGACACTGATCGACCTTGCCACCGGCACGTTCCTCGGCACGGGTTTGGCGGCTGTTGGTTCGGTCTCGGCGTCCAATTCCATCACCGGCAGTACGACTTATGATTACGTCGGCAATTACGGTGTCGCCGTGCTCGGCGACAGCGGCGTCGCTTATATTCGCTCGCGAAACTGGGACAACACCGGTGCGGCGGATGCGGGCGCGGTGACGCTGATCGACCTTGCTGCGGGCACCTTCCTCGGCACGGGGACGACGGCCGTTGGTGCGGTCTCGGCTTCCAATTCCATCACCGGCAGTACGAATTATGATTACGTCGGCGATGGCGGCGTGAACCTGCTTGGCGACAGCGGCGTCGCTTACATTCACTCGCAAAACTGGGACAATACCGGTGCGACGAATGCCGGGGCGGTGACGCTGATCGACCTTTCCGCGGGCACGTTTCTCGGTACGGCCACGACGGCGGTCGGCGCGGTCTCGGCCACCAATTCCATCACCGGCAGTACGACTTATGATTACGTCGGCAATAACGGTGTCGCCGTGCTCGGCGACAGCGGCGTCGCCTCCATTCGCTCGCGATACTGGAACAACAACGGTGCGACGTATGCCGGGGCAGTGACGCTGATCGACCTTTCCGCCGGCACGTTCCTCGGTACGAGCACGACGGCCGTCGGTGTGGTCTCGGCCGCCAATTCAATCACCGGCAGTACGACTTTTGATCACGTCGGCGACGCCGCTGTCAGCCTGTTCGGCGACAGCGGCGTCGCTTACATTCGCTCACAAAACTGGAACAATACCGGCGCGACGGATGCGGGCGCCGTGACGCTGATCGACCTTGCCGCGGGTACGTTTCTCGGCACGGGTTTGGCGGCTGTTGGTTCGGTCTCGGCCTCCAATTCCATCATCGGCAGTAACGCATATGACCGGATTGGAGCCCACGGCGTTTACATGCTCGGCGACAGCGGCGTCGCTTCCATTCGCTCACAAGACTGGGACGATACCGGTGCCGCGGATGCTGGCGCAGTGACGCTGATTGACCTTGCCGCGGGCACTTTTCTCGGCACGGGCACGGCGGCTGTCGGTGCGGTCTCGGCCTCCAATTCCATTGTCGGCAGCACCGCTAGTGACAGCGTCGGCAATGCCGGCGTGAGCCTGCTCGGCGACAGCGGCGTCGCTTTCATTCGCTCGTATGAATGGAACAACACCGGCGCGGCGGATGCTGGCGCTGTGACGCTGATCGACCTTGCCACCGGCACGTTTCTCGGCACAAGCGCAGCCGCAGTCGGTGCGGTCTCGGCCTCCAATTCCATTGTAGGAACGGTCGCCAATCAGCGCCTGGGATACAGGGTTGTCCAGTCGGAAACCGAAGGAATCCACTATTTCGGGGGTAACAGCACGAGTATCGTGCAGATCAACACCAACGGGTTGGAGAGCCTGCCCTACGGTTACATGGCAGGAGACACGATCGGTGTCAGCGCTTCGGCACTCGCCGATACGCTTTCGGCCGGTACGTCGATAACGCTTCAGGCCAACAGCGATATTACGGTGCTTTCAGATGTTCTGGTCAACGCGGGAGGCGGAACTGCCGGCAGTCTTGTGCTGGAAGCAGGCCGCTCGATCACGATTGATGCCGCGATCTCGACCGATGGTGGCGATCTGACCATGCTGGCGAATGCCGGTACCGCGGCAGGTGTCGTTGACTCGGAGCGCGACCCCGGCGCGGCGACCCTGGACACCAGCTCCGGTACGATCGATCTTGGCGGCGGTTCGCTGATTGCCGGGGTCGCGAACGGGGCCGGCCAAACCAACAGCACGGCCGGTCAAATCACCCTCGGTAACATCCAGACGTCGGGAAGCGGCAGTCTCTCGGTGATCGGTGAGAGCGGTATTTACGTCGTGTCCGGCGCAGTGGTGAGTGGAGACGCGGGGATTTCGCTCGTGGCCGACGGCGGCGTCAACCTAGCCGGAACCGTCAGTTCGACAGGGACCGGCGACGCGATCGTGATTTCCGGCGCGAGCTTCGTCAATTCGGCCGGAGCAAGCGCTCTCAACGCCGTCAATGGCCGCTGGCTGGTCTGGTCCGGCGACCCCTCCGCCGACACGCGCGGCGGCTTGGGCTATGATTTCAAGCAGTACGACGCCACCTACGGCGTGAGCAGTGTCCTCGGCACCGGCAACGGGTTCCTGTATTCGATTGCATCGGGCCTGACGGTCGGACTCACCGGCACCGTATCCAAGACCTATAACGGCAACAGCGATGCGACCGTGGCCGCGGCCAATTTCACATTCACGTCGGGCGGTGCGATTGACGGCGACCTGCTTGTCGTCGCATCGACGTCGGCATCCTACGATGACGAGAATGCAGGCACAGGCAAGAACGTAACCGCCAATGGCCTTTCGGTGACTGCGACTGACGGCAGCGCCACGATCTATGGCTACACACTCACCGCCTCATCAGCCTCAGGCAGTGTCGGCACCATCGATCCCGCGACGCTGGTCGTGACGGCGAATGCGCTGTCGAAGACCTATGGCGATGCGGACCCGACGCTGACCTTCCAAACGAGCGGCTGGCAGCTGAGCGACAGCGCCGCGCTTCTGACGGGCGTTCTGGTGCGGGCCTCGGGCGAGACGGTCGCGGACGGTCCCTATGCGATCGGGCAGGGCAGCCTCGATGCCGGCTCGAACTACACGATCGCCTTCACGGGCGCGGACTTCACCATCGATCCCGCGACGCTGGTCGTGACGGCGGATGCGTTGTCGAAGACCTATGGCGATGCGGACCCGACGCTGACCTTCCAGACGAGCGGCTGGCAGTTGAGCGACAGCGCCGCGCTTCTGACGGGCGTCCTGGTGCGGGCGTCGGGCGAGACGGTCGCGGGTGGTCCCTATGCGATCGGGCAGGGCACGCTGGATGCCGGCTCGAACTACACGATCGACTTCACGGGCGCGGACTTCACGATCGATCCCGCGACGCTGGTCGTGACGGCGGATGCGCTGTCGAAGACCTATGGTGATGCGGATCCGACGCTGACCTACCAGACGAGCGGCTGGCAGTTGAGCGACAGCGACGCGCTTCTGACAGGCGTCCTGGTGCGGGCGTCGGGCGAGACTGTCGCGGACGGTCCGTATGCGATCGGGCAGGGCACGCTGGATGCCGGCTTGAACTACACGATCGCCTTCACGGGCGCGGACTTCGCCATCGATCCCGCGACGCTGGTCGTGACGGCTAATGCGCTGTCGAAGACCTATGGCGATGCGGACCCGACGCTGACCTACCAGACGAGCGGCTGGCAGCTGAGCGACAGCGCCGCGCTTCTGACAGGCGTCCTGGTGCGGGCGTCGGGCGAGACGGTCGCGGACGGTCCCTATGCGATCGGGCAGGGCAGCCTTGATGCCGGGTCGAACTACACGATCGACTTCACGGGCGCGGACTTCACGATCGATCCCGCGACGCTGACGGTGACGGCGAATGCGCTGTCGAAGACCTATGGCGATGCGGACCCGACGCTGACCTATCAGACGAGCGGCTGGCAGCTGAGCGACAGCGCCGCGCTTCTGACGGGCGTTCTGGTGCGGGCGTCGGGCGAGACTGTCGTGGACGGACCGTATGCGATCGGGCAGGGCACGCTGGATGCCGGGTCGAACTACACGATCGACTTCACGGGCGCCGACTTCATCATCGATCCTGCGACGCTGACGGTGACGGCGTTGGACTTTGGTAAGGACTTCGACGGCACGCCGTATACGGGTGGCAACGGCGTGGTCTACGCAGGCTTCGTGGCAAGTGAAGACGAGTCAGATCTCGCTGGAACGCTCGTCTACACAGGCACGTCACAGGGTGCCGTTGATCCGGGCTCCTACGTCATCACGCCGGGCGGACTGATGTCGGGCAACTATCTGATCAGCTTCGTCGATGGCGAACTGACCATCGAGAGTGAGCCGCAGACGTCGGAGACTGTTGTGCCTGTGCTGCCGGGTCCGATCCAGCTCTTCGAACCGGATGATCCTTACTGCACGGAAATCGTGGATCCGGAAGGTGGCCTGTGCGCGTTCCTGGTAGAAAATCTTCCTGATGTGGCGATGCTCCAATGAGTGATTCAATCAAGGTGATACCTGTGGGGCGGTCGGTAAAATTGGACGGAAGGAAGCTTGTTGCTGCCGGGATGTCACGGAAGACATGGTTGCGTCTAACGGCTTGTGTGGCTTTGGCGGGACTTGCGCTCTCGACAACGGGCACCTCCGTTCTTGGTCAGGCGATTGAGACCAACCCGGCACAAATTCTCATCGGCGAGCAATCCGGAGCTCTGCCTGATCCGGATCTTTCCGTCAGTGGTGACGACATGCCGCTCGGTGTGGTGCTGCGGTCTATTGTCATTGTCGATAGCGCGCAGACGCCGGGACTGGTGAGACCCTCCGTCAGGGGTATCGATGTCAGCAAGGCAGCCGAGGAGCTCAAATCGCCACGGTTGACGATGCATCTGACCGGTTTCCTCAACCGTCCGCTGTCGCGGAAACTGATATCGGAGATCACCGTCACGGTGACCCGCTACATGCGCGATATCGGTCGCCCACTTGTCGCGGTGACCGTGCCGCCACAGGAGGTGACGGATGGTTCGCTTCAGATCAGTGTCCGCGAATACGTACTCGCCGAAAAGCGGGCCGAAGGCAATGAACGCACCTCTGACAGCTATATCCTCGGCACGGTGCGGGCACGCCGAGGCGAGCCGGTCGACAGCGAGCAGCTGCTCGACGATATCAATTGGCTCAACCAGAACCCGTTTCGCAACTCTGTCGTCGTCTTCGAGCCGGGCACGAAGCCTGGAACGACCGATCTGGCCATTCGCACCACAGAGGGCAAGCCATGGCGCGTCTATACGGGCGCCAGCTATAACGGTGTTCCTCAGGGAGACGACACGCGTCTTTTCGCGGGCATCAATTTTGCCAACCCGTTCCTGCCCGAGCACCAGATTGGGTATCAGTTGACCGTCAGTCCCGATGCTTTCGCGTCCGGTAACCTGTTCGAGCTCGGACAAGACCTTGGTTATGTGTCTCACGCGGGCAGCTACTTTGCGCCCATCGATTACGGCAATGGCGTTCGCCACAAGCTGCGGCTTGATGCAACCTATGTTCAATCCGGCGACGAACTGACAGCTCCGTTCACCCAGTCGAGCGATACGCTGAGCGTGTACGGAGACTATGCGACGTCACTTTCCGCGATCGATGGGGTCGAAGCTGAGACCTATGGCGGCGTGGACTTCAAGCAGCAGAAGTCGAATGTCTTCTTCGGCGGCGTGCTCTCGACCTCCACGACTCTGAACATCCTGCAGGTTGTTGGCGGTATCCGCGGATCCTACGGTGAACAGTCACCGACCGGCGGCGTGCGCAACAGCTTCGATCTGCGCTTGGTCTACAGCCCGGGTGACCTGCTTGCCAACAATGACGATGCCGCGTTTGTCGCGGCCAGCGGCGATCCCGATGCGCACGCGAGCTATGTTTATGCCTATGGTGAGATCACTCACACGACCGCACTGTCATCCGCTCTCGTCGCGCGTACGAAAGCGGCGGTTCAGGGGTCTCCCCAAATCCTGCCGGGCGTCGAACAGATCGCCTTGGGCGGGAAGAACTCGGTTCGCGGTTACGCCACGAATGAGCTGACAGGCGAGGTCGGTGCCTTTGCCCAGAACGAGCTTCGTTGGGTCACCCTGGATCTGTCCGGCGATAGCGCTGGTCAGGTCGCGGCGCAGCCCTTCAGTTTCCTGGATATTGGCTCTGCCTACGACATTGGAAATGATACAACGCAGAACCTTCTCAGTGCGGGCCTGGGTATCGATCTCGCAGCTGGCCGTAACCTGACCGCATCGGTCGCGGGAGCTGTTTCTCTGGTCGCCGGCCCAAAGACCAGGGCCTACGCACCAAGCGTCTATGCCGACGTTACAGCGAGCTTCTGATGCGGGACCCGTGGTGTCTTGAGCTGTTAACTTTACATCAGGATTGATGTTTCTCGAATAACTGAAACTCATTACTTTGTTAAGTGAAGGTTAACCATCTTTGTGGGGGTCGCTTTGTCCATTACTGCAAGAACAAGCTGGAATTCCAAAACCCATTTGCTTGCTGCCGTGCTCTTGGCATTCGGGGTCTCGTCGGTCGATAGCGTCAAGGCCCAGCAGCCGACTGCCACAACTGCGACCTATGGCGATTGGGTCGTCCGCTGCCGCGCCAATCCTCCAGCGGGTGGAAGCGAAGCGTCGCAAACCGGATCGGATAAGATCTGCGAAATGGCGACTGTCATCAATGTCGTGAGGCAAGGCCAGGGACAGCAGACGCTGGCGCAAATCGCCATCGGCGCTACACCTACGGAGAGCGAAAATGCCGCTGGAACGATGATGGTCATCCAGCTGCCGATTGGCGTAAGCCTTCGTGAGGATGCCAAGGTCCTTGTCGATCCAAACCCGCAGGGCGATGGGGGCGCCGCAGTAATCGCGGCCAATTACTTCCGCTGCATTGGCCAGGCGTGCCTTGCGGAAGCATCTTTGCCGGATGCGGATCTGCAATCGCTGAGATCCGCGGAGACCGCGCAATTGCAGTTCGTCGATGGCGCCGATCGTCGTGTTCGTGTGGCCATGTCGCTGAACGGTTTCGGCGATGCCGCGAGCGCAACACTGAAACCGTGAAAGAACAGGCGAGGCGGCTGATATTCGCGATCGCGGTCGCGGTCGCGGGGGCCATTCCGTCCGCTCATGCACAGCCGTTGCTGATCGAGCGCACTGTCAGGCCGGCGAACGATCCCGCTGGTGCGTTTGATGAGACCAGGCAGATTGTCGATCGATTTCGCGACTGGCAGGTGCTGTGCCCGCTCGTCGTTACGGACGATAGGTTGAGCTGCGAGATCGCGCCTGCGGCAATCGCACCGAAGGCTGACAGCAGCGATCAGGCGGCGGCTGGCGCAAGCCTGGAAATGAGCGGTCAGCTTGTGACTGTGCCGGGGGAGCGCGCGCCTTCTCTGGTCGTCGTGCTCACGACTCCGCTTGGCTGGCTGCTGCCAAAGGGCTTGAAGCTCCAAATTGACGGCGGGGCGCCATTCAGCCTCGCATTTCGATCCTGTCACGCCGATGGTGTCCGGCAGGGATGTCTCGTCCCGTTTCGCCCGTCGGGTGCCATCAGGCGGCAGCTCATAAACGGGCTCGACCTGACGATTACAGCCTATGCGCTGGACGGTAGCGAAAGGGAATGGACGGTGTCTCTTCGCGGCTTCACCCGAGCGCTGCAGTCTCTGGAGAACGGCTAGGCAGCCGAGCCGCACAATCGCTGGTCCGCGAGCAGATTCCTCAGCTTGGTATTCTAGCCTTCCGGTAATACGGGCCGCCCCGCTGCCCCCGCGCTTGCGAGCCGGATCGGCCGCCTTCGCGCCCGACACGTGCTCACGCCGGCGCCGGTCCGGTGCTTTCACGCACGATGAGCCTTGTCTGCAATTCATGAACGTCATGGCCGCTCTTTTCGGACGGCGTCTTGCTTAACATCCGCGCGGCATGCTCGCCCATCTGCTTTGCGGGCACGTGCACGGTCGTCAGGGATGGATCGACAAGTTCGGCAATTTCGAGGTCGTCGAAGCCGACGATCGAGACGTCACCGGGAATTCGGATGCCGTGAGAATTGCAGTATTTGACCGCCCCGGCGGCGAGAATGTCGCTGCCGCAGAACACGGCCGTTGGCCGCGGATATGTCTGCATCAGCGATTGCATCGCATGAATCCCGTTCTCGATCTTGTATGGCGCCTCGATCACGAACACGTCCTGGGCAGAAAGCCCCGATGCTTCCAGCCCTTCCAGGAAACCGTCCCTTCTGAGCCGGGCGCGATCATTTCCCTTGGTTACGCCAGCGATCATGGCGATGCGTTCGTGGTTCAGGTCGCGCAGATAGTTCGCGATCATGCGTCCGGCGGCCGAGTTGTCGAAACCCACCGCCGCATCGCCTCCGTCGACCACGCAGGTGTAGGTGTAGATCTGCCTCACGCCGGCATCGCGCAGGTAACGCGTTGTGTCCGGATCGTGCTCGGTCCCGACAAGCACGATCGATTCCACGCCGCGTCCAACCAGAATCCGCGCCTGGGTCTTTTCGCGTTCGAGGTCGTATTCCGATGTATTGATGATCAGCGACATGCCGAGTGCGGAAAGCTGCTCCTGCAGCCCATCGACCATCTTCGCGTAAATCGCATGGTCGAGCGTCGGTATGATCGCCCCGACCAGCCGGGTGCTTTGCGAGCGCAGCGCGCGCGCAGAGCTGTTGGGAACGTAGCCGAGCTGGGTGGCGGCGGCGAGAACGCGCTCGCGCTCGGCTTTACCGACCTTGTTGTTACCATTGAGAACGCGCGAGGCCGTGGCAACCGAACATCCGGCACGCAATGCGACGTCTCGAAGCCGTACGACCCCGGCGGGCGATCTCGTGGAACCGTCGGACGAGGTTTCTTCCGAAGACATGCGGCCTATGTCCCGAAACCGGAATAGGGCTTCAGTCCGATGACATCGATCTCCAGCATTCCGGCGCGATAGAACGGGAGAGTTTCGAGCTTTTCACGCACCTCGCTCTCGCTGGCGGCCTCGACGATCTGGCAAACCCCCGAATTATCCGCCCGATGCCATATCTGCCGGGTAAATCCGTCGCCATAGAACTGCCGTGCCTTCGCCACCTCGTCATCGAACAGCTCCGAAAACGCGTCCTGCGGAAACGACTCCAGTTTGCGGCGCGACATCACCAGAAATTGCATGAACGATCCCTCCGTTGGGCAGATCATAGGTTGCATGTTGACGGTGCACAAGAACTTTGAGAAAACGATTTCACAAGAAAGAGCATGCTTATGAGCTTTGCCTGGATGGTCGCGCTCGATGTCGACCGGACAATTCTCACCAATGATTACCGCGTTCTGCCGGAGGTTCGCGCGCGTGTCGCGGAGACCCGCGCGGCCGGTGTCGCGGTGGTGCTGTGCACTGCGCGTTCGCCGCAGTCCGTCGGCTTTATTCTCGAAGAGCTTGGTTCGGTGGATGCCGCGATCTGTTACGGAGGGGTGGCGACCTGGTATCGGCCCGGCGTCGGGCGTGCCTTGCCGGCGCTTGACAGTCCTGTCCCTCCGGCTCTCTGTCGTGAGGTGATACTGGCCTGCCGCGAACGGAATGTGGCGCTGGCAGCCTACACGGCCGATGCTGTTTACGCCGACCGGACGGATCCGCTGCTGGACCGGGAATTTGCTCTTACCGGTGTTGTGGGGCGCGTGGCGGATCTGACATCGCTGGATGCGCCTGTTGCGAAACTCCTGGCGATCTCCGCTGTCGAGCGGGTCGCGGAATTGTCGCATCTGAAGAGCCGATTTGCGGAGCGTCTCGCTTGCCATTTTTCTCTTGCGAACTATCTGGAAATCACGCATCCCGATGTCTCCAAGGGCCGGGCGCTGGAGCGGCTCGGTACGTCCTGGGCGGTACCCCGGGACAGGTTGATCGCGATCGGTGATTCCGAGAATGATCTTCCGATGTTTGCCATTGCCGGACTTTCGATCGCGATGGGAAACGCCTCGCCAACCGTGAAGGCCGCCGCGAAGAGGATCACCGCGAGCAATGAGGACGGGGGCGTCGCGATGGCCTTGGCGGAGTGCGCGGATGAATTTGGTTGGTAGCGATCGATAAGCAGTCTCTGGAACCGATTTCAGAAGATAGATAGACTTAAGTTCCTGATAAAACGCAATAAAAAAATTCTTATTGACGTGTTTCAGGCAATTTGAGAAAACGTTTTCTCAAGCCGACGGAAGCTCGGCACGACAGGGAGGAGCGGGTTTGTTGCTCAACGGAATCAGGGTTGTCAGTTTCTGCCACTTCCTTCAGGGACCGGCTGCCGCCCAGTATCTGGCCGACATGGGTGCCGATGTGATCAAGGTCGAGCCGGTGGCTGGCGCGCATGAGCGGCACTGGTCCGGGGCCAATGTTTTCGTCGAGGGCGTAAGCGGATTTTATCTCTGCGCCAACCGAAACAAGCGATCGATCGGGTTGGACCTCAAGTCGGAAGGCGGCAAGGAAATCGCCCGTCGACTTGTCGCAAGCGCGGATGTCGTCATGGAAAATTTCCGACCGGGGGTTTTCGAGCGGCTCGGCTTCGGCGAGGAGGATCTGAAGAAGATCAATCCAAACGTCATCTTCGCATCGGCAAGCGGGTTCGGGTCGAGCGGCCCGATGGCGGGAAGGCCCGGTCAGGACATTCTGATCCAGGCGGCCTCGGGCCTTATCAGCGCGACGGGAGCGCCCTCGCGTGGCGCGACCGCGGTCGGCGCGGCTGTCTGCGACCAGCATGGCGGCGCTCTCATGGCGATGGGTATTCTTGGCGCCCTTCTTCGGCGAGAGCGCGAAGGCAAGACGACGCGCGTTGAATCCAGCCTGTTGAATTCCGGCTTAGACCTCCAGACGGAGCCTCTCGTGAACTACTTCGCAGGCCAGGTGCCGCAGGATCGCTTCGAGCGCGACGAGAGCCTGGCGACCTGGTTCCATGAGGCGCCCTACGGCGTCTATCCGGCGAAAGACGGGGATATGGTGATTTCGCTGTGTTCCGACGAAGCCCTGGCGGAAGCGCTGGATTCCGATGCGCTCCGCGATCTGGTGGGTAAGGACCGCTACGATCATCGCGATGCCTGGGCCGCTGCCGTGCGGGAGACGACGCAATCGATGACGATCGCGCAGCTTTCGCAGCGATTTGCCGATCACGGTGTCTGGTATTCGCCTGTTCAAACCTATGACGATCTCGCAGATGATCCGCAGGTCGAGCATTGTGAAATTTTTCGCGAGATCGAGGTCCGTGGTCACACGGTGAAGCTCGTCAACCACCCCAACCGCTACGATGGGCAGGTTCCCGGGCTTAAGGTCCTGGCATTGGAGATTGGCGAGCACTCGCGCGAGATCATGAACGAACTCGGCTACTCCTCCGAAGACATGGAGCGGATGCTTGCGGCCGGCGCGATCGTCGAGCCTGCAAGTCATGGCGAGCGGAAGAAGGCGGTCTGATGTTGCTGGATACGACCAAGGAGACCGCAAGGGTTGAAGGCGCCGGGCCGGCGCTGGGCGTGGCGCTGGTGACGGGCGGACGAAGAGGCATTGGGCGCGCAATCTGCGTGGAATTGGCGCGTCGTGGTTATGACATCGCCTTTCTTGATCTCGCCTATGACGATGATGCGCGTCGCACCGAGCAGCTCGTTGCCGAAATCGGTCGGCGCGTCGAATTCGAAAAAGCCGACATCGCCAACACCCGCGACATGCAGACCATGCTGGACCGGTTCGTCGAAAAGCTGGGCCCTGTGGATTGCCTCGTGAACAATGCAGGCGTGCAGGTTTCGGTCAGGGGCGATCTGCTCAATGTGGACGAAGCCGAATTCGATCGCCTTGTCGGTATCAATCTTCGCGGCACGTTTTTCCTCACCCAGGCTGTCGCAAGGCATATGCTCGAGACGGATCGGCAGGATTGTCAGCGTTCAATCATCACCATCACATCGGCGAATGCCGGTTTGGTCTCGCCTGAGAAGGGCGCCTATTGCATCTCGAAGGCAGGCCTATCGATGGCGATGCAGGCCTACGCTCTGCGTCTGGCGGAGGCGGGTATCCGCGTTCACGAAATCCGTCCCGGTCTCATCGAGACCGAGATGACAGCCGAAGTGAACGAGAAATATTCCCCGAGGATCAGCGACGGCAGCATATGCGCCTTGAGGCGCTGGGGTCGTCCCGATGATATCGCGCTCAGCATTGCATCGCTCGCGACCGGTGCAATTCCCTACAGCACCGGTGACATTTTCCACATAGGCGGAGGAATGCAAATTGCCCGTCTCTGACGCTTTCGACAGCGCTTTCGAGAAATCGATTTCACAAGAAGATCGCACAGCTGCGGACGGTGTCGGCGGGGAGGCGAAAGGCATGAATTCGTCTTCCGATCTGCTGGAGATGAAAGAAATCGAGAAGTCGTTTCCCGGCGTGAAGGCGCTGCAGGGGGTCAGCTTCAAGGTGCGGCGCGGCGAAGTCCACGGCCTTGTCGGAGAAAACGGCGCCGGCAAATCGACGCTGATGAAAATACTCTCGGGCGCCTATCAGGCAGATGGCGGGGAGATTTGGCTCGAGGGCGAGCGGATCGAAGCGCCTTCTCCTTCCGACATGATCAGTCGCGGCGTGGCCGTGATTTATCAGGAATTTGCGCAGGCCGAGCATCTTTCGGTCGCCGAGAATCTGTTCATGAACCGCATGCCGCGCACCGCGCTTGGTCGCATCGATTGGCGGAGATTGCGCAGCGATGCGACGAAGGCGATGGAGCGGCTCGGCTTCCAGATCGATCCCGACCTGCCGATAAACCGCCTCAGTGTGGCGCAGCGCCAGCTCGTGGAGATCGCGCGGGCGATATCGCGCGAAGCCAAGCTCATCGTGCTTGACGAACCGTCCGCTGTGCTCGGCGACAGCGAACTCCACACGCTCTTCGCCATCATTCACCGGCTCAGGCAGGAAGGCGTTGCTTTCATCTACATCTCTCACCGGTTGAAGGAGGTGTTCGAGCTTTGCCAGTCGGCGACGGTTCTTCGCGATGGAAAGTGGATCGCGACACGGGCGGTGGAGGACTGGACGACCGACACGCTCATCGGATCGATGGTGGGACGCTCGATTTCCGACTATTTCCCGCCGCGCAATCCCTCGCCGGGTGAGGAAGTGCTGCATGTCGAGGGGCTGACCCGCGAAGGCATCATCCGCGACATTTCCTTCACGCTGCGCAAGGGAGAGATCCTGGGCATTTGCGGGCTTGCGGGCGCCGGGCGCTCCGAAGTGCTCCGCGCAATCATGGGCGCCGATGAGCTCGATAGCGGTAGCATCAGGGTCCATGGCAAGACGACCCGGATTGCAAGCCCGCGCGATGCGATCGGCCTGCATATCGGGTTCGCTCCCGAAGACCGGAAGACGGAAGGGCTTTTCCTCGGACAATCCGTGCGCTTCAACGTCACGATTTCCAGGCTCAAGCGCTTTCTCTCCTTTGGACGGCTGAAACTTGCCGAGGAGCGTAAAGCCGTCGAGCAGCATGTTCAGCGTTTGCGGGTCAAGACGCCCCATATCGCGACACCCGTCGGCAATCTGTCGGGTGGAAACCAGCAGAAATGCGTCATCGCCAAGCAATTGAACGCCGAGTGCGACGTCTTGCTGATCGATGAGCCGACCCGTGGTGTCGATGTCGGCGCACGGCGCGAAATCTATGAACTGATGATCGAACTCGTCGAGACCCGCGGCATGGCCGTTCTCATGGTTTCGTCCGAACTGCCCGAGATCATTGGCATGTGCGACCGGATTCTGGTGATGCGCGAAGGCGAGATCACCGCCGAGCTGCCGCGCAACGCAAGCGAAGAAGAAATCATGAATTACGCGACGTTCCACTGAGACCGCGCGGCCGCATCCGATGCGGAATGACCTGACTGAAGGAGTAGCCGGATGGCTTCGATAGAAACAAGCGACACGAAGAGCGCACGCCGCGCCGGCATACGTCTTCCGAAGGCGGCGGGGCTTGTCTGGGTTCTTGTCGGGCTTTGTGTGGTGGCGGCATTTCTCTCGCCGGCCTTTCTCAATCCGATCAACCTGACCAATGTGCTGCGCCAGGTCGCGCTGTTCGGCATCGTCAGCGTCGGCATGACCTTTGTCATTCTTACGAAGGGGATCGATCTCTCGGTTGGCTCCATCCTCGGTGTGTGTGCGGTCACGGCGGCCCTGCTTATCGGGCTCGATCTGCCGATTTTCATCGTCTTTGTTCTGACATTGGTCGCCGGCACGCTCATGGGCGCGATCAATGGAATAGGCGTCGCCTTCGGGCGTGTGCCGGCCTTCATCATGACGCTTGGAATGATGGTGATGGGCCGTGGCCTCGCTTTGACGCTCGCCAATGGCCAGCCGATCAGCCTCGGCAGCCGCACGAAGGACTTCATGTGGCTCGGACGCGGTGACTTCGCGGGTTTGCCGGTCCCGGTCTGGGTCTTCATCGCCATATCCGCAATCGCCATCTACGTCCTGCGATACACGCCCTATGGCCGGCAGATTTACGCGGTCGGATCGAACGCCGAAGCCGCGCGGCTGTCGGGTATCAATGTCCGGTTCGTGACGTTCAGCGTCTATGTCGTCAGCGGCTTTCTCGCGAGCCTGACCGCTCTCATCTTTGTTTCGCGACTGACAGTCGGCGAGCCCACAGCGGGCGAAGGTATCGAGCTTGAGGCGATTGCCATCGCCGTTATCGGCGGCACGAGCCTCTTCGGCGGCGAGGGTGGCGTTGTCGGCACCATTATCGGCGCAGCCATCCTGGCCGTGCTTGCCAACATCATGAACCTGGTCGGCGTTTCTCCCTTCACTCAGCAGATCGTCAAGGGCGCGATCATCGTCATCGCTGTCCTCTACGAAATGTGGAGCAAGCGTCGCTCCAAGACTTGAAAGCAGTTTGCGCTCTCGACCGGATCGATCGTCCGGCGAAGCGAAACGAGACTACCACGACCCAATATCCAAAAGAGGAGGTATCCATGGATAAGAGAAGTTTTCTGAAAGGTGCAATCGTCGGCGGCGCCGCGCTGTTGATGGCGAATACGGCTCTGGCACAGGACAAGATTGTCATCGGGTTCAGCCAGGGGACGATGAACCACCCGTGGCGCGTCGCAATGGTCGAGGGCAACCAGAAATACGCGGAAGAAAACCTGCCGAATGTCGAGCTTATCGTCACCGATGGGCAAAACTCCTCGGAGAAGCAGGTAACCGACGTCGAGACGCTTCTCGCTCGGGGCATCGACGTGCTGATGATCAGCCCGCTGACGTCGGACGCACTCACGCCCGTGGTTCTGGACGCGATGGATGCCGGCATCCCGGTCGTCACCATGGACCGCAAGGTCAACGTCCCGGTTACGGTCCATGTCGGCGCCGAGAACCGCCCGATCGGTGAATCGGCCGGCGAGTTCATCTCCGAGAAACTCGGCGGCAAGGGCGCGGTTATCGAAATCCAGGGAACGGCCGGCGCGTCGGCCACCGTTGATCGTCATGACGGTTTCATGGATGCGATCAAGGGCAGCGATCTTGAGGTCGTGGCGTCCCAGCACGCGGATTATCTCCGCGAGAACGCGCTGAAGTTCATGGAAGATCAGCTTCAGCGGTTCGGTCCCGGCGAAATCCAGGCCGTATACGCCCACAATGACGAGATGGCTCTGGGTGCCGTGCAGGCCCTGGAGGCGGCGGATCGCCTCGATGAGGTCGTCGTCGTCGGAATCGATGGCCAGAATTCGGCTTTCGAGGCCATCAAGGAAGGCCGGCTCGATGCCTCCTTCGTTTACCCCTATGTGGCTCCTGAAGGCGTCCAGATCGCCTACAAGATCGCCACGGGTGAAGAGATGCCGGAGGAAGTCGTCCTCGAAGGCAAGAAGGTCGATGCGTCCAACATCGACGAGATGCTCGGCAAGGGCTTCTAAGCAAACCTGAATAAGCGCCGCCCCTCGTGGGCGGTGCCCTCCCAACGATCAACTGGAGCATGTCATGAGTGCAGATGCCTTCGAACCGCGCGGTGTGATTCCCGCGTGCCTGATGCCTTTCGATGCCGACCTGGCGGTCGACGAAAACAGCTTTCGGTCGCATCTGGAAGACATCGCTTCGGTCGATGAGATCGCCGGTATCGCGATAAACGGACACGCTGCGGAAGTGCATGCCCTGACGATTGCCGAGCAGGAACGCGCCGTCGTCGTTTCCAAGGACGTTCTGGGGAACAGTGTTCCGGTCATTGCGGGCGTTTACACCGAATCCAGTATCGAGGCCGGCCGCATGGCCGCCTACGCACAGAAGGAAGGCGCTGACGGCCTTCTTGTCTTCCCTCCGGCTTTCATGACGCTGGGCGGCCACATGCGCCCGGAGATGATCATCGAGCACGTCAAGCGCATCACCGACAATTCGGACTTGCCCATCATTCTCTTCCAGTTCCCGTATGCGTCCAACCTCTCCTATCCTCTCTCGACCCTGTTGGAGCTGTGTGAGCGGTTCCCCACCATCCGCGCGGTGAAGGATCAGATCGGTGACGGCAACATGCACGAACGGCAGATCCGCGAATTGCATGCCCTCGACAAGCCGGTGAACGTTTTGACAACCCACAGCGCCTGGCTGCTCGGTTCGCTTGCCCTGGGTTGCGACGGTCTTCTTTCCGGAGCGGGCAGCGTGATAGCCGACCTTCAGGTCGCCCTTTTCAAGGCGATCAAGAACGACGACCTCGCAACGGCCCGCGCCATCAATGACCGGATCTATCCGACCGTTCGCGCATTCTACGATCAACCGTTGCTGGACATGCATAACAGGATGAAGGAAGCGCTGGTCATCCTCGGAAAGGCGAAAGAGGCTCACGTGCGTCCGCCCCTGAAGAAACCGTCCGCCTCCGAAATCGAGAAGATCAGGCAATGCATGATCGATGCGGGTCTGACGCCGGAAAACGTCTATCGTAACGCAGCCTGACCACCCAACGGCCCCGATGGCAATGTCAACAGATCGCGACTCCCCGAAGACCTCAGATGTCCAACTCGTTCTCGCCAGCCGGCCCGCCGATGGGGTCGTGTTGCTGACGTTGAACCGTCCCGACAAGCTGAACGCGCTCTCGAAGGCGCTTCTTGGCGAACTGGAAGCGCACCTCGCCGAGGCCGAAGCGGATCCCGGAACGGGCTGCGTCGTGCTCACCGGTGCCGGTCGTGCCTTTGCCGCTGGTGCCGACATATCCGATATGCTGGAGCGTGGTGTGGACAGCTATGCTGATCCCGAGCGGCTATCCCGTTGGGCCAGGATCGAGGGGTTTCGAAAGCCGCTCATCGCCGCCATCAACGGTTATGCGCTCGGCGGCGGGCTGGAACTGGCCCTTCTGTGCGATATCCTTCTGGCGTCCGACACTGCGAAACTCGGAACGCCGGAGATCAAGATCGGTTCGTTTCCGGGTGATGGCGGAACGCAGCGTCTGCCGCGTCTCGTTGGCAACTCCTTTGCCATGCAGATGGTGCTCACGGGCGAGCCGATCACGGCGGAACTGGCGGAGCGAAAAGGCCTGGTCTCCGAGGTCTTGCCGGCAGACCGCCTGCTCGAAAGGGCACTGGAGATCGCCGGTCAGATCGCGCAGCGATCGGTTGCGATCACACCCTATGCCAAGACGGCGGTTCGCGCCGCTGCGGAATTGCCCCTCGCCGAAGGCCTCTTGCGTGAGCGCGAATTGACGATCGAGGCGTTCGAAACCCACGACCGGGTGGAAGGCCTTCGGGCCTTTGCCGAAAAACGGCCGGCCAAATTCAAGGGGAAATAAGACAATGGCGCGCGATGACTGGGATTTCATAGTGATCGGAGCCGGGTCGGCGGGGTGTGCATTGGCAAATCGCCTGTCGGAGGATCCGGGCACCAGGGTGCTGTTGCTCGAAGCGGGCAGCCGGGACTGGAATCCGATGATCCACATGCCGGGCGGCCTCGGGAAACTGTTCGGCCCCGGCGTGAACTGGCGTTTCTTCACGCAGCCGCAAAAGCATCTCGACAACCGCCGGATCTGGTATCCGCAGGGAAAGACGCTCGGGGGCTCGAGCTCGATCAATGCGATGATCTACATCCGTTGTCAGGCCGAGGACTACGACAATTGGGCGGCGCTGGGGAACACCGGCTGGTCCTATGAAGAGGTGTTGCCTTACTTCCGTCGCGCGGAAGACAACAACCGGCTGGCCGACCGGTATCACGGCGACGGTGGACCGCTCTGGGTCTCGGATCAGGTTGGCCCGCACCCGATAACCCGCGCTTTCGTCAAGGCGGCGCAGCAGTGGGGGCTTCCCTACAATCCGGATTTCAACGGCGAAACCATGTATGGCGCCGGGCTTTATCAGGTAACTTGTCGCGACGGTCGCCGCCGCTCGGCGGCGGTTTCCTATCTGAACCCGATCCGCGATCGCAAGAACCTGAGAATCGAAACCGGCGCCAGGGTGACACGGCTCGTGTTGGAGAAGGGCCGCGCCATCGGTGTCGAACTCGCCGACGCGAACGGCCCCCGTCGCATTGAAAAAGCAGCCGGTGAGGTGATCGTATCCTCCGGCGCCATCAACTCGCCGCGGTTGCTGATGCTCTCGGGTATCGGCGACGCCGATGAGTTGAGAGCGATAGGGATCGATCCGGTTCATGATCTGCCGGGTGTCGGCAAGAACCTCCATGACCATATCTGCACCAACGTGCACGTGCAGACGAAGGAGCGGATAACCTACGACGGACAGGATCGCTTTCCGCGTTCGATCCTGCATGGCCTGCAATGGCTGCTTTACCGGACCGGGCCCGTTTCCTCGGTCATCGTCGAGGGAGGCGGCTTCTTCCAGACCGAAGGGGAACCAACCCCCAATCTCCAGATTCACATTGCCCCGGCGACGGTTGTGCGCGGTGGTCAGACGCGTATCGCGGGACACGGCTTCACCGTGAACTCGACGTCGCTGCGTCCGCGAGCGCGCGGAAGCATTCGATTGGCATCGGCAAATCCGGCCGATGAACCCCTGATCGATCCGAACTATCTGGGCGATCCCTATGATCGCGAAATGGCGCTTCGCTCAGTTCGCATCATTCGCGAACTGCTCCGGCAACCGGCAATCGCGCCCTATGTGTCGCATGAGCGCCTGCCGGGCGACGGCAAGGAAAGCGACGACGAATTGATGGCCTATATCCGGCAGTATGCGTGTTGCGACTATCATCCCGTCGGCACATGCAAAATGGGAACCGCATCCGATGAAACTGCGGTTGTCGATCCGGAGTTGAAGGTCCACGGGCTCGAGGGACTTCGGGTCATCGACAGTTCCATCATGCCGGTTCTGACCAGCGGAAACACCAATGCACCCACGATCATGATTGGCGAGAAGGGGGCGGACATGATCCTCGGCCGTACTCTAGCCCCGGGGGTGGAAAGCCCCCGGATGGCGCAGGCCGTCTGATCGAACACCGAAAGCGAAAGAGACAAATTCAATGGACCAACTGAAAAACCACTCGACGTTGCCCGGCTCCGTTCGTTCGCTCGGCTTCTTCGTAAACGGCAGTATGCGCGACGCTGGCGATCGCGAGACGCTCGTTCGCGAGGCGCCGGGCTATCTGGTTCCGGTTTCGGAAGTCACGCTGTGCACGACGTCGGATGTCGATGATGCCGTTGCCGCGGCGCGCGGCGCCTTCGAAAGCGGTGCATGGTCGCGCTGCGACGCCGCCGTGCGGGCAACCGCGCTGCTTCGTGTTGCAGCAGGAATCCGCGAGCGTCTGGATGAAATCGCGTACTGGGAAACGCTGGAAACCGGGAAGCCCATAACCCAGGCACGAGCCGAAATCGGCGATGCGGCCGGCCACTACGAATACTGCGCCGGTGCGGCACGGATGCTGCATGGCGAGACCTACAACAATCAGGGCGACCAGATGTTCGGTGTCGTCACGCGCCAGCCAGCCGGGGTTGTCGGACTCATAACCCCATGGAACTTCCCCTTCATCGTGTTGGCGGAGCGCCTGCCTTACATACTCGCTTCGGGAAACTCCGTCGTCGTCAAACCGTCGGAGATGACATCCACGACCACACTTCTTCTGGCGGAAACCCTGGCGGAGGCCGGCATTCCGGACGGGGTCTATAACGTGGTGACCGGGCTCGGCCCGGTCGTTGGTCAGGCCATGTCGGTCCACCCGGACATCAATATCATCTCATTCACCGGGTCGACGGCGACGGGTGCCGCGGTTTTGCAGGCGACGACGTCGAACTTCAAGAAGGCGAGCCTCGAGCTCGGTGGCAAGAACCCGCAGATCGTTTTCGCCGATGCGGACCTTGACGCGGCCGCCGATGGCGTTGCCTTCGGTCTTTGCTTCAATGCCGGCCAGTGCTGTGTCAGCGGCAGCAGGCTGATCGTCGAGGACGCGATCGCCGAGCGGTTCACCGAAATGGTGAAAGACAAGCTCGCCCGCGTGAAGATTGGCGAATGCCTGGACCCGGACACGCAACTCGGCGCCATCGTCAGCAAACAGCACCATGAAAAGATCCTTTCATATCTCGAACTCGGGACGAAGGAGGGCGCGGCGGTGGCGTTGGGTGGTGGAGAATGCGAGGGCCTGTCCGGGCGTTACATCGTGCCGACCGTCCTGACGGATGTGCAGCCGAATATGCGCATAGCCCAGGAAGAGATTTTCGGACCGGTCCTGACGGTCACCACCTTCGGCGACGCGGAAGAGGCGTTGAAGATCGCCAATGATTGTCAGTACGGTCTCGCCGCAAGCATATGGACCAAGGACATCGACAAGGCGTTGACCCTGATGCGCGGGGTTCATGCGGGCAGGACATGGGTCAACACGACAATCGCCGGTGGACCGGGCCAGCCCATGGGCGGCTTCAAACAGTCGGGCATCGGTCGAGAGGGCGGCATGCTCGGTATCGAAGAATACACCGAAGTGAAGTCGGCCCATATCGCGATCGGGCAGCGTACCAACTGGATAGCTTGACGGCATCAGACCGTGCTGACGGATTTGACCGAACTGAATCCGGCGACCGAGGAAGCGAAGTTCCGCCGGGCTGAGATGTGACGAGCCAAGCGCCGTGCCTTGTGCGGCAAGCACGCCATTCCTATATGAAGGCATAGGTGACTTCTGAAAAGGGCGTCACCTAATGAGCAGCTCAGCTTCGCTCGCCCCAAATGGAAGGAGGACGCTATGTCTTCCGTTTTCCTGACTTCTTCCGAAATGAACATGATAGGCCTCCTTCTTGTCGAGGCGCGCGGAAAATATCCGGAACGAAGCCTGGCGTTCTTTTCAGAACCGGCCCGGCTTCTCGTCAGGAACTTTCAAGCCGGTATGACCTGCGAAGGTGAATTACGCCGCATCCTTGAGGTTTGGCTACGCGTGGCCATCGTCCCGGATCGATTCATTGATCGTTGGGACGATGAGGGCGGGGCACCGTCGCGGATGGCCGCGTGAAGGGCATGCAGATGAGAAATGCCGTGAAACTGTCGTTCCCCAACCAGAGCCGAAGTTATGATGACGTGCGGCGCCAGGTCCGCTTCCTGGGCCATGTAGGCATGGAATCTATTCCGTTTCGAATTGATGCCGACGCGTTGATCGGCAGTATTGCCGGCGAGACCGCGCCGGTGGAAACGGCATGTCTCACTGCCTTCGACGCAAGGCGGTCCACGATCGAACGGGCTGCCGGGCGCGTGTATTCCGATGCCCGCAAGTCGGTATACGTCCTCACTTCAAAAGACCTGCAGTAAGCATGGGCTCCTGAGAGCAGTTGGAAATATGTTCTGCGTTGCATGGGTTGCCAGGCTGTGCCGCTTGGACGTTCGGACGAGTATTATCCTGCAAAAAAAAATGGAGATCCGTATGAGACCTATTAGAGAACTAATACCGCATCGATTTTACCTCGTCGATTATCCGTCTCTGTTCGTATCGATCGGGGTTACGTTGGTCGTCGCTTTCGTCGTCTACGCCACGCTGTTCGGAAGCGTCTGGTAAAAACCCGCCCGCCGACAATCGCAACAGCGCCGTCTCGGCTTTCCGGACGTTCAGTTGCCGGCCTGCGGCAAACGCGCACCATGGGGGCAATTCGGGGCCGCGTATTCTTTCGCCTTGTTCGTGAGGTGCTTGTCAGAAGAAGCCGGTCTTGAGCAGGCGAGGGCGGTTTCGTCGCGTCTGGGCAGGAGCAAGATCATTCCGTTTCGCTATTTCAAGACGCCGCCCAAAGTTATCCGCCTGCCTTTGGCGGACTGTCGATCATGGAGGTGAGGTATTTGATGCTGTTGTCACCAAGCGCCGAGATGCTGAAGCGGCATTGAAATTGCTGCGAAAACGGCTGAAGTGCAAACGGGTTTGTCGATCAGTCTTCCAGTTCGTCCCAGGCGACGGTCGTCTGCGTCTGTTCGCTGAGGCCCTCGATGCCGAGCCGGATGGTCTGGCCTGCTTTCAGATAGACCGGCGGTGTCTGCCCCATGCCGACGCCGGGCGGGGTGCCCGTCGAGATGATGTCGCCCGGTTGCAGGCTCATGAACTGCGACAGGTAGCTGACCAGATGCGCCACGCCGAACACCATCGTGCGCGTGGAGCCGTCCTGGTAGCGGTGTCCGTCGACCTCCAGCCACATGGCGAGGTTCTGCGGATCGGCGATGTCGTCCCGCGTCACCAGCCAGGGGCCGATCGGGCCGAAACTGTCGGCGCTCTTGCCCTTGACCCACTGGCCCGCCCGCTCGATCTGGAAGGCGCGTTCGGAGACATCGTTGACGAGGCAGTAGCCGGCCACATGATCCATCGCCGCGTCCTCGCCGATGTAGCGGGCCTCCTTGCCGATCACGATGCCGAGTTCGACTTCCCAGTCGGTCTTCTCGCTGCCTTTGGGGATGATCACCGGATCGTTCGGTCCGGTGATCGCGCTGGTCGCCTTGAAGAAGATGATCGGCTCATCGGGCACCGCCATGCCGCTTTCGGCTGCATGATCGGCATAGTTCAGGCCGATGCAGATGAACTTGCCGACATGGCCGACACAGGGCCCGATACGACTATCCGCATCGAGCACGGGAAGTGCGGCGGGATCGGCCGCGGCGATTGTCGCCAGCCCCTCATCGGTCAGGGCATCCCCGGCGATGTCGCCGACGACGGAGGACAGGTCGCGGATCGTCCCGTCGGAATGAATAATGGCGGGTTTCTCGGCGCCTTTGGCGCCGACGCGCAGAAGTTTCATGGGTGATTTCCTCTAGATGGAGATTCCGCCATCGATGGCGATCGCCTGGCCCGTAATGAAGTTGGCGGCATCGGATGCGAGATAGATGACAAGTTCCGCGATTTCCTCGGCCTGCGCGAGCCGGCCCATGGGTTGGCGCGCGACGAACGCCTTCATCGCGACATCGTAATCGCCCGTATCCTCCAGCCGCTGGCGAAGCGATGGCGTATCGACGGTTCCCGGACAGATGGCGTTGCAGCGGATGCCGTGCGTCACGTAGTCGGCGGCGATGGATTTCGTCATGCCGATCACCGCGGCCTTGGAGGCTCCGTAGGCGAACCGGTTGGGCAGGCCCTTCTCGCTGGAGACGATCGAAGCCATGTTGATGATCGCTCCGCCGCCACCTTCCAGCATTTTGGGCAACACGGCCCTTGCCATCAGGAAGCCGCCGGTCGCGTTGACGAGGAACGACCGGTCCCAGTCCTCGCGGGACGTTTCCAGAATGGAGCCGTTGGCGACGATGCCGGCGCAATTGAAGAGGATGTCGACGGCCGGGGCCGGGCCGACGACCCGCGCCACGGCGTCCTCGTCGGTCACGTCGAGCGCCCGCGTCTCGACCGCGCCGGAGACGTCCCGCATGGCGTCTTCGAGCGCATCCGGGTTCCGGTCGGTCGCGACCACATGCGCGCCGGCTTCGGCGAAGAGCCGGGTTGCCGCAAGGCCGATGCCGGCCGCCGCACCCGTGACGATCACTGTCTTGGTGTCAAATCGCATTGTATTTTCCAGCTTTGCAGGCGGGCGCAGCACGTCGTCCCGCCGATGATTGGACGTTGCGTCTAGCGGGAGGTGTAGCCGCCATCGACCAGAAGGACGGATCCGGTGACGAAGCGCGCCGCGTCGGAGCACATGTAGACGCAGGCACCGCCGATGTCGTCCGGCTCGCCAACGCGTTTCATCGGCGTCATGTCGATCCAGGCCTTCGCCATTTCGGCATCGTCGAGCCCGCCGCGGGTCATGTCCGTGGCGATATATCCCGGCGCGATCGCGTTCACCCGGATGTTCTCCTCCGCATAGTCGCTGGCGAGGCTCTTGGTGAACATGTGAACTGCCGCCTTCGAGGCGTTGTAGGCGGCCTGGGGCTGGGGGTAGTTCGAGACGAAACCCGACATGGAGCCGATATTGACGATCACGCCCGATTTCTGCTTGCGCATCGGCGTCAGGGCCGCGCGGCAACAACGGAACACCGCATCCAGATTGATCGTCATGAGGCGGCGATACCGTTCGTCGTCAAAATGCTCGGTATCCTCATTGTCGGCGATGCCGGCATTGTTCACGAGGATGTCCAGCCGCCCGTGACGCGCGAGACAGTCCGCAACGAGCCGATCTGGCGCGGAGCTGTCCAGCAGATCGCCTGTCATGCATTCGGCGCTCAGTCCGTCTGCGCGAAACGCGTCGACGACGTCCGGGCGATCCGCCGTGGCGGCCATGATCACATGTGCGCCCGCCTCGGCCAGGGCACGGGATATCCCCAATCCGATGCCGCGCGTCCCGCCTGTCACCAGTGCGATTTTTCCGTCGAGCCGGAATTTGTCCAGGATCATTTCGTTCATACTCCCTCGGTTTCGGCGGGCTGAAAGCGCTCACGCGAATGGTCTGTTGGTTCCAGGATGAAATCGGCGCACCGCTTGCCGAGCACCATCGCCAGGGCGTTGGTGTTGCCGGCGATCAGATCGGGCGGAGCCGACATGTCGCAGACGCGGAGGTTCTCGATGCCACGGACGCGAAGCCTTGAATCCAGAACGGCCGTTTCGTCGCCGTCCGCTCCCATGCGCGCCGTGCTGCAGGGGTGATAGTCGGTTTTCACGAACCGCTTGCAGTGCGCCTCCATCGACGCCTGGTCCAGCTTGTTGTCTTCCGGCGCGATCACCCTTTCGACATGCTTGCCAAGCGGCCCTTCGAGGAAAGCGCGCCTCAGGAAGCGTTGACCGTCGATAACGTCGCGCATGTCATCGGGATGTTTGAGAAGGTTCGGCGAAACGACGGGCAGGTCCGCCGGATTTGCCGAGCGCAGTTGCACCGTGCCGCGCGAGCGCGGCTTGCAGAGCACGGTCGTGATCGTGATCCCGCTCGCCTCCCTGATCTCGCGTCGCAGGGCGTGATCCAGATACATGATCGGAATGCAGAAGGCCTGGATCGTCGGCGTGGCGTCGATATCGACCGGATTGATGAAAGCGCCGGCCTCGAAGCCGACCGTATTGATCGGGCCGGTGCCGAAGAGCTTGAAATTGAGGCCGTTGCGCAACATCCGCCAGCCTTCGCCTTCGCCGAAATAGCCGTGACGGCCCTTGAACTGCGCGATCATCGGGATTTCCGGGTGGTCCACGAGGTTCCGGCCCACACCCGGCAAGTCCACGGCAACGGGGATGTCGTGTCCGAGAAGTTCGTCTGCCGGCCCGATACCCGAAAGCATCAGCAGTTTCGGCGTGATGAGCGCGCCGGCGGCCATGATCACGTCTGAGCGGGCTCTGGCAACCTTCTCGGCGCCCGAGGCATCGGTATAGCGGACGCCGCATGCCGTTCCGTTCTCGATCAGGACACTGCCGACCCGCGAGCGGAGCGAAACGGTCAGGTTCGGATTGTGGCGCAACGGATCGATATAGGCGGTGGCCGCGCTCGAGCGTTGCCCGTCTCGGTTCATGAACTGGTAGAAGCCGACACCGGTCTGGGAGGCTCCGTTGAAATCCGAGTTGAACGGAACGCCAAGCTGCTGGACACTTTGCAGGAACCAGCGCGACGCGACGTCGACATATCCAGGATCCGAGACTTTCAGTGGACCGCCCACTCCGTGCAACTCGCCGTTCAGACGGTTGTTGTCTTCCATGTCCCGAAAGCAGGACAGCATGGTCTGCCAGTCCCAGGACACCGGATGCGCGTTGTTCGCCAGCGCGCTGTCCCACGCCTCGTAGTCGGACGGCCGGCCGCGCATGTAGACTTGCGCGTTCACGGAGGATCCGCCGCCAAGAACATTGCCTTGCGGAATATCGTGAACGCGACCGTCGAGCTGATCTTGCGGAGCGGTCTGATGGACCGTCATGTATTTGTTGCCCGCGATCAGCTTGAAAATGCCCGGCGGCATGTCGATCAACGGATGCCGATGCGAATGGCCTCCCTCGATCAGAAGAACCTTGCGGTCCCCCCTGGCCACGAGTTCCGCCGCAACAACGCAGCCGGAGGCGCCGCCGCCGACGACGATATGATCGAATTCCGCTTTCATCTTATGCCTTGTGGAAGAGGTTCTCGGGGCCGATCTCGGCTGTCGAGTTGACCCCGCAGAGACCCATCGTGGTCTCGAGTTCATGCCGGATCATCGCAAGCGCCTTGGCGACACCTTTGCGGCCGCCGGCGCCGAGGCCATAAAGCAATGCGCGCCCCATCATCACGCCGTCGGCGCCGAGGGCCAGCCCCTTGAACACGTCCTGGCCGGAGGTGAAGCCACCATCGATAAGGACTTCGCACCGTCCCGCCACCGTCGACACGATGTTCGGCAGAACCTCGATCGTCGAGGGCGCGCCGTCCAGTTGGCGGCCGCCATGATTGGAGACGACGATCGCATCCGGACCGACATCCATCGCCAACCCGGTGTCTTCCGGCGACAGGATGCCCTTCAGGACAAGCTTGCCCTTCCAGCGTTCACGCAAACGCTTCACGTCGTCCCAGTTCAGCGTCGGGTCGAATTGCTCGTCGGTCCATTTCGACAGGCTTTTCGGACTGCTGACCTGCGAGACGTGACCATAGAGGTTGCCGAACTCCATTTTCCGGTACCGCAACATGTTCAGGCACCAGGCCGGTTTCGTTGCCAGGTTGGCGATATTGCGCAGAGTCGGTTTGGGGGGGGACGAAAGGCCGTTGTGGATGTCCTTGTTTCTCTGACCCGACATCTGCAAGTCGAGGGTCAGGACAAGCGTGTTCACGCCAGCCGCTTCAACGCGGCGAATGAGCTTTTCGATGAAGTCGCGATCCCGCACCATGTAGACCTGGAACCAGAATGGCGCCGAGGCGGCGTTGGCGACGTCCTCGACCGAGGCGATGCTGACCGTGGAAAGGCAATAGGGTATGCCGGCGCCTTCGCATGCCTTGAGGACCTCGATCTCCCCGTTCGGCCAGACCATGCCCGTCAGCCCGGTGGGCGACATGCCGATCGGCAACGAGACGTTCTGGCCGAGAATGGTGCTTTTGGCGGACCGGCGCGATACGTCGACCGCGACACGCTGCTTGAGGCGAATTCGCGCGAGGTCGTCTGCATTGGCCCGGTACGTGGCCTCGGTCCAGGCCCCGCCATCCACATAATCGAAGAACATCTTTGGCACGCGTCGGCGGGCGATTTTCCTCAGGTCGGAATTCGACGCCACCCGCTTCATAGCGATGACACCTCGATCGAATATCGCGTGGTCCACGATTCTCCGGCCGTAAATTCCCGGCGGCAGGCAACGCCGGCTTCGTGCAGTGGGTTCCCATCATGCGCAGCGACAGCGGCGCCGAGATCGAAGGGCGCGGCAACCGGCTCGATGCCGATAGCCTGGAACGCGCCGTTCCACGGGCGGGGATTGCGGCCCTTGTTCGAGATCCAGAGGTTGCAGGACGGGAAGGCTTCCGCGTCCCAGCGCAGTGTTGCCGCGTAACCCTCATCGTGATTGCTCAGCACGGCACGGCCTTGCACGCCTGCGACCAGTAAAATCTCCTCGGTCGTCTCTTCGAGCGGATGGCGCGACAGGTCCACTGGCGATCCGTCCGTGTACCGCGCCGATGAAAGGGCGTCGAAAACCTGCCCCTCCGCCAGCTTCGACACGCCGGGTTCCGCCTGCACGGGGTAGGTGAAGACCCGCAGGTTTCCGTCTATTTCAAGATGCGCCGCGCCGGGGCGTTCAGGAAGGCGAAACACCGGATGGACGCCGATGGGAAGGGCGCAGTCCCTGCGCGCAACGATCTCCAGATCGAAGATGAGGCGCGCACCATCCGGATCTCCGGAGATCCGGCGCCGCACGATCTCGATCGGGTGTTCTTCCGGATAGGCGAGCTCCAGCGCGATCGCGCCATCGCCTTCGCCCGTGACCGACCATTCGAGATTGGCGCTGGGCCCGTGCAGGAAATTCCCGAGGCCGGGCTCGGCGCCCGTCTCCGGTTGCCATGCCGGCGGAAGATCGTCGCGCGTGACCGGCATGCCAAAGGGCACGCAAGGCCACTCGCCGCGCAGTCTTTTCAACAGTTCGGGCAGTTCGGCGAATTCCGCCGATCCATCATCCTGCCATGGCGCAACAGCGAAGGGCTGCAGCTTGCGCCCGTCCGGCAGGGTGAAGGTCGCGGGCGCGCACATCGCGCCGCTCCGCAATACGCTGAACTCGCCATGTGGCCATGCAATCGTGTGTTCGTCATTCATCATGTGATTGAAATTCCGCTTGATAGTGAAGTGGCGTCAGCTTGCGAATCGATGTTCCGGAAGCCCTTGGGTCTCGGCAGCCATGGCGAAGAGGGAGCCGGCATCGGGGCTCTTGATAAAGTCATCCGAGGTGAAATCCACTGCCGCCGACGTGATGACGATCTGGTCCATTCCCTCGCCGAAGAATGCCGCCGAGGAGGGACGGCGAACGGGCATCGGAATCTCCTGAAGCAGTTCTCCCGAAGGCGATATCTTCCTGACGTTCCAGCCGTCCCACTGCGCCGACCAGATGTTCCCTTCGCAATCGATGGACAGCCCGTCGGGGAAGCCTTCGCCGCCCGAGTGATCGTACAGGACGGCCCGGTTGGAGATGCGGCCTGCTTTCGCGTCGAAGTCGTACCGATAGGTTTTGGCCGCAGTCGTGTCGTTGATGTAGAAGGTCGTTTGATCGGGACTCCAGCCCATCCCGTTCGGTAGCTCGAAATCTTCGTCCGTTGCCGTCACGGTGCCGTCCCCGCCGACCGCGAACAGCCGCCCGCCCGAGAAGCTGTCGGGTGCGTGGATGTCATCGATCATGGTTCCGACCCAAAGCCTGCCCGCGCAATCGACCCGCCCGTCATTTGCCCTGTATCGCGGTGTCTCGATCGGAAGCCGGGCGAGGGGAGCAAGGGTCCCGGACCTTGTGTTCAGCAGGCTGACATCGGCTCCGTGACAAACCACGAGGACGCCCGGATCGTCCGTCAGTCCGATGCATCCGGGCCGGTTCGGTGTGATCCAGAGACCGGTCTGGCTCATGGATGCCGTTTCGAAGCGGGCAATCCGGCAGCGTCGGATGTCCACCCAGTAAATACAGGCGAGACGATCATCCCATACGGGGCCTTCGGCCAGGGTCGCATTGGCTTGATGCAGTAGATCCAGGTTCTCGAACATTGCCCCTCCCGAAGGTTTTCGCGCTTGCAAATTGGTATGACATCATATAACTATACATCATCCGCACCAATGAGCAACAGGCAATTCACGCACTGAGGATCGGCGCGGACCAACAGGAACGGAGGAGTTCTCATGAATCGGAATGTACTGCGGCTCGCCGGTGCGAGCGCGATCGCGCTTGGCGCCATGATTTCAACAGCGCTTGCGGAAGATGCGACGGCCCTGGCTGTTCAAACCTTCTCGGACGAAGTCTGCGAACCGGCCGATCCGGCTGCGGTTGCCGACATTCCTTCGGGCGTATCCGGCTTTACCGGATATGACTCGGCGCCGGGCGCGTGGCTCTCGGAGCCGGAAGCAAGCGCGCTCACCGGCAAACGCGTCGCGCTGACAGTCATGGGGCTCGGTCAGCCCTACTTCCTCGCCATCTCCGGCCACTGGAAGCGTCTCGCGGAAAAGTACGACTTTGAGCTTCGCGTCTTTGACGGCCGCTTCGATGCCGGCACCGTTCAGCGCCTCGTCGATGACGTTATTTCCTACGCTCCGGACGCGGTTGCCTTCGCGCCGCTCGACAGCGCCGCCGCCGTTCCGCAGGTTCAGCGCATGAAGAATGAGGGCCTGACCGTCGTCACCTACAACGTGCAGCCGGCCGAAGTCGTCGCGCCGCGCGTCTTTGCCAATGACTATGACGGTCCGCGTATCGTCGGCTGCAATGCCGGTCGCTACTACAAGGCCAAGTTCGGCGATGAGCCGGCCATCATCGGCGTGGTCGATTTTCCGCAGCTGCCACAGGTGCAGGATCGCCGAAATGGCTTTCTCTACGGCTTTTTGTCCATCGTGCCCGACGCCACGGTCGCGCAGATGGTGGATGGCGGTGCGGTCATCGACAAAGCCAATGCCGCGGCTTCCGACATGCTTCAGGCCAATCCCGAGATCAACGTGATCTTCGGGATCAACAATGACAGCTCGCTCGGCGCGCTTGCGGCGCTTCGCGCTGCCGGTTCTTACTCCAGCGACTGGGGCGTCGTCGCTTCCGTCGACGGATCGGAGCCGATCATGTCCGAACTGGGCAGCGACGAGTCTCCGCAAAAAGCGGAAAGCGGCTACCCGCCCTACGACTTTACGATCGCGACGTTCAATCTGCTCGGTGCGGCGGTCGCCGGCGAGGCCGATGAAAACACGCAGGTTGTGGTCGGGTATCCGCCGATCGCGCCTTCCGAGGACGGCATCAAGTCCTGGCTCGATCGGCAGTATCCGCGCGATTGACGGGTCTTGTGTGCAGCGGCATTGCCGCTGCACACTCTCCGGAACCCTTTCCGAAACACTTTTCAGGAAACGTTTCTCATGGATGCCCGCACGCCTCCGTCAGCCGAAACCGCGCGAGCCGCTGACGGCGCGCTTCTTGCCGTCAGCGGGCTCTCGAAGTCCTTTCCGGGTGTCCGCGCGCTGCACAATGTCGATTTCGACCTGAAACCCGGTGAGGTTCATTGCCTGATCGGGGAGAACGGGGCCGGCAAGTCCACGCTCGTCAAGATCATCGCCGGGGTTCAGGCCCCTGATGACGGCGACATGCAGGTCAACGGCGTGACCGCAAGTTTCAGCGGCCCGCTGGATGCCCAGAACGCCGGTATCGCCTGTATCTTTCAGGAACTGACCGTCGTCGACGGTCTGACGATCGCAGAAAACATCGCGCTTGGCGACGAGCCGGGTTCGTTCGGCATTTTCAGGCAGTCCCAGGCCAGAAAACGCGCTGAACAACTCCTCGCCAGCATCGGCTTCACGGATCTGCCCGTAACCCGGCTTTGCGGCAAGCTTTCGCCGGCCGAAAAACAGGCCGTCATGATCGCCAAGGCGCTGCGCCAGAATACCCGCATCATTATCATGGATGAGCCCACGTCGCCGCTCGAGGATGCCGAGGTCAGAAAGCTTTTCGACGTCATCGAGCGCCTGAAAGCCGCGGGGAAGGGGATTATCTACGTGTCGCACAAGATGCGGGAAATCGACCTGCTGGGCGACCGGATTACCGTCTTCAAGGATGGTGAGCGGGTGGCGACCCTCAATCGGGGCGAGGCGACAAGCGAGGATCTGGTCCAGCTGATGGTCGGTCGGGAACTGTCGAACATGTTTCCGGCCAAGTCGCACTCGCCGGGCGACATCGCCCTGGAGGTTCGTGGACTGACCGGCCCGAGCATAACCGATGTCAGTTTCGACGTCCGGCACGGTGAAGTGCTCGGTATCGCCGGTCTCGCCGGCGCCGGACGCACCGAACTCCTGCGGTCGATCTTCGGCGCGGATATCGTCCATTCGGGGACCGTGAGCGTCGATGGCAGCCGGATCGGTGCAAATTCGGTGATCAAGGCGATCCAGGCCGGTATCGGTCTCGTCCCGGAAGAGCGCCGAAGCCAGGGCATCGTTCCGGTGCTGACGGTCGGCGACAATGCCGGAATTGTCTGGGATCAGTTTCCCGGCCAGCGGGACGGGGCATCCGACCGGACGGCGGCAGTCAGCGAGATCGTCGATCTCCTCAAGGTCAAGACCCCTTCGCTTTCCCAGCGCATCAGCACGTTGAGCGGCGGCAACCAGCAGAAGGTGGTGCTTGGTAAGTGGCTGCTGACCAAGACGCAGGTCATGCTGCTGGACGAACCCACGCGCGGAATCGACGTTGGCGCCAAGCGGGAAATCTATCAAATCATCAATGATTTCGCCGAGAAGGGTCTCGCGGTCGTTCTCGTTTCCTCGGAGCTGCCCGAACTTCTTGGGCTTTCAGACCGCATCATTGTGATCAATGGCGGGCGCATCGTCGGCGAGTTGCCCGGAGATGTCAGCGAAGAGGAAGTCATCGCGGTTTCCATGCTCCATGCCGAGCGAAAAGCCGACACACAATCGAACGCATTCCAGGACAATTAAGATGGCAGACACAGACAGCGTGCAGACGGCAAAACCAGGTCACGGCAATAGCGGGTTTGTCAGGTTGATGCGCGACGGGCACAACCTTCAAACCATAGCGACACTGATGGTGCTGACCCTGATGTGCGTGCTCTTTGCCGTTTTGAGCGACCGGTTTCTGACAGCGTCCAATTTTCAGAACATCATGCGCAACGCGGCGCCGCTGATCATCGCGAGTTGCGGCATGACGGCAGTCATGATCGCGCGCGGGCTGGACCTTTCGGTCGGCAGCGTTTTGGCGGCGGCTTCCGTGCTGGCGGCATCGTTGGCGGTCGCCGGCGTCCCGCTCTACGCGGCCTTTTTGCTGGGTATCCTGTTCGGCGGTGGCGTCGGGCTGATCAACGGGACGATTATCGCGAGGCTTTCGGTCAGTCCCATCATAGTCACGCTCGGAATGCTGAACATTGCGCGCGGCGTCGCCTATCTCATCACGCCGAGCGCAATCCTTGTCGGCCTGCCGCGCAACTGGAGCGATCTGGGAACGAGCAAGCTCGCGGGCCTTCCCATGCCGATCGTCATCGCAATCGTCGTGGCGTGCCTGTTTCACGTCATCATGAGCTATTCCACCTTTGGAAAGCGCATCTATGCGATCGGCGGCAACGAGGAGGCGGCGCGCCTCTCGGGCATCAACGTCCCGCGCGCACTTATCCTGCTTTACGTCCTGTGCGGTACGACTGCGGCGATTGCCGGCATCGTCCTGTCGTCGCGCGTCGGTGCCGGGGACCCGAATATCGGGGTCGGTTTCGAGCTTCAGGTTATCGCGGCGGTTATCATCGGCGGCACGAGTCTTTCCGGAGGCGAGGGGCGTATCATCGGCACTGTCATTGGCGCGCTGATCATCGCTGTTCTCGGCAATGGACTGAACCTCGCCGGGGTTGAGCCTTTCTGGCAGTGGGTGGCGCAAGGCATCGTCCTGATTGCGGCTATCATCATCGATCGCCAGGTGCAGGACGGAATGCGGAACGTAAAGAAAGGCTGACGGAATGACCAACTGGAAAGACTGCTCGAAACTGGCCGTTGTCACAGGCAGTGCCGGAATCGGACTGGGTGTGGCGACCCGCTTGCTGGAAGAGGGCTTCGGCGTGATTCTCTGCGGTGTCGATCCGGCCGACAACAAGGCCGCGCGTGAGCGCACGGCCGGCAAGCCGATAGAGGTTGTCCAGCTCGATGTGTCCAGGGAAGAGGATGTTCGTGCGTTCGCCGCCGGCATTGCAGAAAGGACATCGCGTCTGGATGCCCTTGTAAACTGCGCCGGCATTCAGCCCTATGGGACGATCGAGACCACGACACCGGAGGCCTGGCGCCACGTGATCGATGTAAACCTGAGCGGGTATTTCTACATGGCGCATTTTCTCTATCCGCTGCTCAAGGCCTGCGAGACCGCATCCATCGTCAATATCGCTTCGGTGCAGGGCCACCTGAACCAGAACAACGTGCTTGCCTATGCGACCAGCAAGGGTGCGATCCATGCACTCACCCGCGCCATGGCTGTCGATTGCGCCCGCGACCGGGTTCGCGTGAACTCGATTTCCCCCGGCTCCATTCGCACGCCGCTGCTGGAATTCGCCGCGCGCGAGCTGACGCCTGAAGGTGGGGACATGGAGGCCACGCTCGCGGAATTCGGCGCGTCGCATGCCGCCGGACGCGTCGGAACCGTTGAAGAGATCGGTGCAATGGTGGCATTTCTCGTCGGCCCGGAATCACAATTCTGCATAGGCGGAGATTTTTCGGTCGACGGAGGCCTGAAAGCGCAACTCGGAGTATAGTCCGGATCGCCCTTCAGGAATGGGAGGAATTGCATGCCTGAGACAAAAGCCAACTCGCAGAACCGCAGGCGCCTCGGCACGTCGGATCTTCCTGCGATCATCGCCGATGAAATTCGCGGTCAGATCGTGAAAGGCAAGCTCGCGACGGGTAGCAAGCTACCGACTGAACGCGAAATGAGCGAAAACCACGGCGTGAGCCGCGTGGTCGTCCGCGAAGCGATTGCGCGCCTGCGTCACGAAGGATTGGTCACCTCCCAGCAGGGGCGGGGTGTTTTCGTCGCATCCCCCGAAGAAAGCCGCTTTCTGACCATCGCGCAGTCAGCGCTCTCCCGTCCGGAGGACTATCAACGCCTGTACGATGTCCGAAAAGTGCTCGAAAGCGGCACCGCGGCCCTCGCGGCGTTGCACCACGACGAAGACGATCTCGAAGAATTGCGCAGACACCTCGCGACGATGATCGGGCCCGACGTGAATCATGAGACCTATGTCGAGGCCGATATCGCCTTCCACCGAGCGATAGCGTCCGCAAGCAAGAACCCGTTCCTCGTCCTGTTCATTTCCTTCGTCGATATGAAGCTGAAGGAGAGCATCTCGGTAGCGCTGAAATCGCTCAATTTCGAGGAGACGATCGAGGTATCCGCCGAGGAGCACGACGAGATCTTCCGCTGCCTCGCCGCCCATGATCCCGAGGGTGCACGTCAGGCGATGCAATTGCATCTGGATAATTCGTCCCGAAGATTGGGGCTGTAACCCGGGCATCCGAACGCGCCGAAAACCCTGCAGTCGGGCATCGAAACCCCGGTCTTGTCGTTCGGATCCGGACAACTTTCCAGAAGGCCTTGTCACATAAAGTCCGGCAACCCTTGTCCCTGAAAAACGATCGTCCGGAAGTACGAAACGCCTCGATTATCGCCCGCATCGGCATCCGCCAGACATCATTTCTCAACGAGTGCCGCCAGCTTTTAACGGCATGGGGCAGGGCGTTTTCGCGAAACAAAGACTGGTTGGGGTTCGTGTGACAACCCTCGGCTGACCTCCCCCACCTGCGTGATCGTACTGGCGGGATTCCGCTACGATCTTGGCAATCTTCGCCTTGAAGCGAGATATCTCGGAACCGCATCATTCGCGGTAAAAAGTATGATTATTTCCGGTGGGGGCTGTTGATCATGCGTGCGCTTCATGCATTTGTTGCCGTTCAGTCCACGAAACGATGGCCTGAGGGACCGTCCGGTCCGACAATGAGAGCAGTCTCTTGGGAGGAAACCAAATGCTGAAGAAATTACTTGGCCATGCGCTTGTCACGGCCTCGGCACTTCTTGTGTCCGGTGCGGCCATGGCCGCGGATTATAACTGGACGTTCCAGACGTCCGAAACCGCCGGCGAGCCGGGCTTCATCAACAAACAGAAATGGGCCGAAAGCGTCAAAGAGATGTCCGGCGGCCGGATCGAGATCGAGATCCTGCCGATCGGCGCGGTTGTCCCGCACACCGACACACTCGATGCTGTCGGCTCCGGCATCCTGCAGGGCCACCTGACGGACCCGAGCTATTTCGCGGGCAAGGACCCGGCCTTTGCCATGATGGGCAACCTGGTCGGCGCGTGGAGCGATCCGTTCGAACTGCTCGGCTTCATGCAGTCGGGCGGCGGTCACGAACTCTACGCCGAACTGGTCGAACCCTACGGCGTGCACTTCATCGGTGCCGCGGCGACCGAACCGGAAGCTTTCGTATCCTCCAAGCCTGTGCGCACGGTCGAGGACCTCAAGGGCCTGAAGCTGCGCGCGCCTGAAGGCATGGTCTACGAGATCTTCTCCAAGGCTGGAGCGTCGCCTGTCGCGCTGCCGGGTTCCGAGGTCTTCACCGCACTCGACAAGGGTGTCGTCGAAGCCGCTGACTACACGGTCTTCGCCACCAACCAGGCGCAGGGCATGAACGACATCGCCCACTATCCGCTATATCCGGGCTTCCACTCGCTGCCGCTGATCGACATCTCCATGACCAAGTCGATCTGGGACGATCTGCCGGATGACCTGAAGGCGATCCTCAACGCATCCGTCGACAAGTTCATCTTCCAGCACGTCTACTCGGTGCGCAAGCTCGACGCCGAAGCCGTCGCCACGGCGAAGGAAAACCCGGAGATCGAGATCATCAACTGGTCGGGCGATGAGCGGACGAAGTTCCGTCAGATCGCGCAGCAGGAGTGGGAGAACTGGGCTGGCAAGACCGAGATGACCCAGCGCTACTACGACGCGGTGGTCTCCTACCTGAAGGGCCGCAACCAGCTCTGATCCGGACAATTTAACCGGAAAAGACAAGCGCCCGGCCGGACAATCGGCCGGGCGCGGACACCTGACGGGGAGGAAACCATGTCGGACAATCCGGATCTGATCCCGGAGCCACCGGAGGAAGACGTCGAGATTAGGAGCGGTCTCGACCGGGTTGTCGCGAATTCCGCGAAAATCCTGTCCTGGGCGATTTTCGTCGCTTTCGCGATCAGCGTCTTCGAGGTGATCGCGCGCTACGCCTTCGACAGCCCGACGATGTGGGTGCATGAATCCACGACATTCCTGATCGCCGCGATCTTCCTTGTCGGCGGCCCCATCGCGCTTGCCCGCGACAAGCACATCCGGGTGCGCATGATCTACGACACCGTGTCGCCGGCCACGCGCCGCTGGCTCGACATCGTCAACTCGATCATCGCGATGATATTTTTCGCCGGCCTCGGATACGCAGGCTGGATCCTTGCCTGGAAGGCGACGCATACGCCAACCGGCGCCATTCACTTCGAGGGGACGGGTACGGCCTGGAACCCGCCGACGCCGGCGTTGCTCAAGATCATCATCCTGTTCTGCGTCGTGCTGATGTTCGTCCAGTCGGCCACTCATCTGGTCAAGGCCATTCGCCGCGATGTCCGGCAGGAACAGGGCGGGGAACGCTGACATGGGACTTGACGCTCTCGGCATCGAGTACGGCACCTTCCTTCTCGTCGGGCTGATCTTTCTGCTGCTGGTCACCGGACAGCCGCTCGCCTGGGTGACCGGGCTTGTCGCGCTGATCTTCACCTTCGGATGGTTCGGCGGAAATGCCCTGCCGCTCGTGACCTCTCGCATATTCGGTTTCATTACCGAATATTCGCTCGTCGCCATTCCCATGTTCATCCTGATGGCCGCCTTGCTCGACAGGTCGGGGATCGCCAAGGACCTGTTCAACGGGATGCGAATACTCGCCGGGCGTCTGCCCGGCGGCGTCGCGGTTCAAACGCTGATCGTGGCGATCCTGATGGCGGCCATGTCCGGCGTCATCGGCGGCGAGATCGTCCTGCTCGGCATTCTCGCGCTGCCGCAAATGCTGCGGCTGGGTTACGACCGCTCGCTGTCCATCGGCGTGGTCTGCGCGGGCGGTTCGCTCGGCACCATGATGCCGCCGTCGATCGTCCTGATCATCTACGGCCTCGTCGCGGGCGTATCGATCGCCGACCTGTTCGTAGCCGCGATCACGCCGGCCATGCTGCTGCTCGGCTTCTACATTGCTTATGTGCTGGTGCGCTGCCTGAAGAACCCCGCCCTCGGTCCGCCCATGTCGGTGGAGGAGCAGGCGGAGGAATCCGTCGGCTCCGCGCTCAAGGCGCTGATCGCGCCGCTCTTCATCGTCATCGCGGTGCTGGGGTCGATCTATGCCGGCGTCGCCTCGATCACCGAGGCCGCGGCGCTTGGCGTCTCGTCGGTCCTGATCATTTCCGCGCTGCGCCGCGAGCTCAATATCAAGATGCTGCAGGCAAGTCTCGTCCACACGCTGGAGACTTGCGGCATGATCATCTGGATCGGCATCGCCGCCGCCGTGCTGGTCGGCGTCTACAATCTCATGGGCGGCAACCGGTTCGTTTCCGCCGCGATCCTGGGGCTCGACGCCTCGCCGGTGATCATCATCATGGTGATGATGGCGATCCTGATCGTGCTCGGCATGTTCCTCGACTGGATCGGCATCGCATTGCTGACGCTTCCGATCTTCGTGCCAATCGTCAAGCAACTCGGCTACGATCCGATCTGGTTCGGCATCCTGTTCGCGGTCAACATGCAGGTCTCCTATCTGACCCCGCCCTTTGGTCCGGCGGCCTTCTACCTGAAGAGCGTGGCGCCGCCCGACATCACCCTGAAGCACATCTACACGGCGTTGCTGCCGTTCATCGCGCTTCAGCTGCTGGTGCTGGGCATCCTGCTGTTCTATCCGCCGCTTGCCATCTGGCCCATCTAGGAGACGATCGGGTGAAGATCGTCTCCATCACCGCGCATGTCGTCAACGCCGAGATGCGCAACTGGGTCTTCGTCAAGGTCCAGACAGACGTGCCGGGCCTTCACGGATGGGGCGAAGCCACGCTCGAATGGAAGACACGCGGCGTCGCCGGCGCGATCGAGGATCTCGCTCCGCTGGTCATCGGCAGGAATCCGCTCGATATCGAGCAGGCGGTCCGGGCCATGCGCAAACAGTCCTTCTGGCCGCTCGGCGCGATCGGCATGAGCGCGGTCTCCGGCATCGAGCTCGCCCTGTGGGACATCGCAGGCAAGCATTTCGGCGTGCCGGTCTGGCGGCTTCTGGGCGGGCAGACCCGCGACAAGGTGCATGTCTATACCCATCTCGGCTTCGGCGACATGCGCGCCGTCTACGAGACCGACAGCGTCGATCCACTGATCGAACGCGCACAAGAGGTGCTCGCGAAGAGGTACACCGCGTTCAAGGTTGTGATCCTGCCCTATGTTCATGCTTATGCGCCACGCAAGGCCGTATCCCATGTGGAGCGTCTCATGGCGGGGCTGCGCGAGGCGACCGGCCCGGACACCGAGATCATGCTCGATTTTCACGGTAAACCGGGATCGGTGGCTGCCGCCATGTCGTTCATCGATGCCGTCGCCCCCTACGCGCCGATGTTTGTCGAGGAACCCGTTCAACCGGGCGATGTTCGCGGCATGAAACGGGTAACGGACAGATCACCCGTTCCGATCGCGACGGGCGAACGCTTGATCGAGCGCGGCGAATTCGAAGAGCATTTTCACAAGCGGGCGATGGATATCGCCCAGCCCGATATCTGCCATTGCGGCGGCCTGCTGGAGGCCAAGAAGATCGCCGCCATGGCGGAAACGGCGGGCATGGGCGTCGCGCCGCACAATCCGCTCGGGCCGATCGCAGGCGCCGCAGCACTGCATTTCGCCGTCTCCACGCCCAACCACATCATCCAGGAAGAGATGGTCGGCGCGGTTCCGTGGTATTTCGATGTGGTGCGCGGACCGATCGTCATGAAGGACGGCCACTGGCAGGTTCCGGACGCGCCGGGTCTGGGGATTGAGGTGGACGAGGACGAATGCGCCAGGCACCCGTTCGCGCCGGAAGTCTATCATACAAAGGCCGCCGTTCTTGACGACGGAACCATCGTAAACTGGTAGCTCCGCGTCGCTCCGCAGCCGCTGTCAAAAACCTTCGTGCCTACTCTTGCTTCCCGTAAACGGACTCGCGAAGCGCGCGCAGGGCAGCGGTGAATCCGCGAAGCGAGACCTCGGCGGTTCGTTGCGACCCGTCCAGGGCCAGCGAAGCGACCTTCAGGTCGAGCCCGCGCAGAAAACCGTCCAACACCGATTTTTCGGGATTGAACGGCGCCAGGCATCCGTTGTTGGAACAGGAGTGGAAAGGCACTTTCACGCCGCGGCGATTGTCGACCTGAAACACCACACCCGCGGGAAGCAGCGTATCCTGCGGCGCACTGAAGATCACCAGCGCCTGCTCTTTCGCGCCTTCGCCGTGCAACTCCAGGGCCATTTTGATCGGTGCCTGGGCCTGTTCATCGGAAACGATGCGCGGGGCCATGACACAGATGGCGAGCGGGCCGCTGTCCGACGCCGGACAGATCACCCGCCAGTCCTTGAACGCCACCTCGGTCGTTTCCGCGCGACTGCCGGTCTCCGCCGGCGGCGGGTTGCCGTTTTCAACCTGTTGAGCCCATGCGGCCGCCGGCAACAGCATCATCGCGAGCAAGGCGACGCCGGGTGTCGGCAACCGCTGGCTGCCGCATCGGTGTTTACTGCTTCGACAGGTCATCGATCAGCGCCTCGATTTCCTGTGGCGCAAGGTTCTTGCCCAGGATGGTATTCAGGTCGCTGCCGGCGCTGGCGACGAGGGCTTCGACGGCGGCGTCGTAGGCTGCCTGCGGATCGGCCGCATTGACCAGATCGACCGATATACCCGCCTTCCGGAATATCGCCTCGACCTCTTGCGGGGTTGGCTGCCGGTTTCCGGCCTGCGCCTTTCGCAACTCCGCCGAAACATAGGACGCATTGCGCACGGCCTCGCTTTCGTGAACCGCGACCGATTGCTCTTCGGTAACATCATCGCCGAACCGGTCGGTCAGCACCTCGGACGTCGCGCCGGCTTCCGCGACTGCAACCATGGTGCGCGCGCTGTCTCCCAGTTCCTCTCCGCGCTCCACGGCGTCAGCAATGTCGCCCATTTCCTCTGACCGAAGCTCGATATCGTTCGTGAGATCCTCCTGGACCTCCCCTCCCGTCTCGATGCTCGAACCGATTCGTGAATCGAGATCGTCGATCGCATCCTGGGCGATATCGCCGGCAAGCACGTTTGTATCCTTCAGGTTCAGTTCGCGGTCCTCTCCGGTCGTCGTCACGGCCGTTTCCACAACCCGGTTCGCCTCGTCGAGCTCATTGGCGCCGGAGCCGGTCACCGTCACATTGCCTTCGCCAATCGTGCTCCTGACGGTCTGATCGAGTTCCGTGCTGTCACCCTGGGCGTCGGCTTTTATGAAGCCCTGTTCCTGGAAGGCTGTATCCTCCGTCGTGTCCCAGTTCTCGGCGATCTCCTGAACATCCGTCGCCGTCGCGGCAAAGCGGAAATTGAACATGTCCTGGGTTTTCGACCCTTCCAGATCGTCGCCGACCACCAGTTCCCCTGTTGTCACATCGAGCGTTCCGTCTTCGCCCGCGGCAATCTTTCCCGCGTTGAGGGTTGTCGTGCCGCCCACGTTGACTGTCAGATTGCCTGTTGACGTTATGGCGCTCTGTTCACCAGCCGTCGTGTTCTCCTTCTCCGAGTGGTTCAGATCGATGTCCGCGCCGGTATCGAGTATGCCGGCGAGGTCGTAGGTCTTCAGCGAACCGTCTTTCGTCCGGGGCGTGTCGGCATCGTTGTCCGTCGAGCCTTTCGCGGAATCGTCGCCCGGAGGAGACGACGGCGCGGGCGACGATGGCCGTGGCGGGGCCGCGTTCGGTGTCGTGGTCTTGCCCGCATCGCTTGATGACGATGTCGACGTTTTCGACGATGAGTCGTCCTGTTTCGTGGTCTTGCCGGTCGAGCCTTTGGAGGGATCGTTGACGGACGGTGTCGCCGGCGCGGGCGACGATGGCCGTGGCGGGGCCGCGTTCGGTGTCGTGGTCTTGCCCGCATCGCTCGATGACGATGTGGATGATTTCGATGACGAGTCGTCCTGCGTCGCGGTCTTGTCTGACGAGCCGCCCGAGCCATCGCTGTTTGTCACAGTCGGTTTGGACCCGGACAGCTCAAAACTGTATTCATCGGCAACGATTTTTTCGGAGTCGGCAACGGTCGTCACCGTCAAGTCTTTCGCGACATTGACGGTATTGTCGGAACCAGTGATTTCTCCGCCCTCGATCGTGAGGTTCCCGGCGTCAATCGTGCCGGCCTCGTCGCCAAAGTCGATCGAGGCGTTTTGATGCGTCGTGTTGTCGACAGTGACGACAGATACCGACAATCCGGCTCCCGCAGACGTCGACTCGCCGGTTCGCCTGTTTTCGGTACCATTGCCGGAGGTTTCTTCCGCGGTCTGGGTGCTATCCGTATCCTTGCCGGTCGAGCCTTTCGCGGGATCGTTGCCGGGAGGAGTCGCCGGCGCGGGCGACGATGGCCGTGCCGGGGCGCCGTTTTGCGTCGTGGTCTTGCCCGCATCGCTCGATGACGGTGTGGACGATTTCGACGACGAGTCGTCCTGTTTCGTGGTCTTGCCCGCATCGCTCGATGACGATGTGGATGTTTTCGACGACGAGTCGTCCTGTTTCGTTGTCTTGCCCGCATCGCTCGATGACGATGTGGATGTTTTCGATGACGCGTCGTCCCGCGTCGTGGTCTTGCCCGCATCGCTCGATGACGATGTGGATGTTTTCGACGACGCGTCGTCCTGTTTCGTGGTCTTGCCCGCATCGCTCGATGACGATGTGGATGTTTTCGACGACGGGTCGTCCTGCGTCGTGGTCTTGCCCGCATCGCTTGATGACGATGTGGACGATTTCGATGACGAGTCGTCTTGCGTGGTAGTCTTGTCCGTGTCGTTACCGGAGTTGCTGCTGGTCGTCTTCGACTTCTTCTGAACTTCGACTCCGACGCCGATCTCCAGCCCGAACTGGGTGGAGTCGATTGTGGATTCCGCGGACGAGACCGTCAGATCCCCTCCATTCGAATCCACGCTCCCGCCATTCGCATTGACCTGGGTTCCCTCTATCTTGATCCCGTCTCCCTTGACATTGAAACTGCCACCCGAGTTGAAGGTGCCACCCTCTTTCTCCACGATGGTGGTGTCCTCGACTTCGATCGAACCCTCGATATCAACTGTACCGAGCAGGGTGTCGACAATCCCCGGATCCTTCTTCTCGTTTTCCGTCTCACTCGAATCTTTCTCGTCCGACTTGCCGGTCGGTGCAGGCGTCGTGGTCTTGCCGCCGTCGCTTGGCGCGGGGTTCGAAGGCCGTGGCGGCGCGCCATTTGGCGTCGTGGTCTTGCTGCCGTCGCTTTGGCTGGAGTTCCCGTCCTTGCTGGAGTCCGAATCCGAAGACCCACCCGAGTCCTTTGTTCCCTGGCCTGTCTTGTTTGTGCCGATATCAAGGCTCAGCCCCACGCTCACATCGATATCGGTGGATTGTTTTTCGTAGGTGCTGGTCGCGGCCTCCAAGGAAACCGAGCCGCCATTTGCGGATATATCCGTTTCCTCGGTGACATTCGCCTCGCCGCCGACGATCGTTACGCCCCCATTCGTCGAGGTGACCGTCAGGTTCTGCGCGTTATAGGTGGATTGGACGGCCTCGTTTGTCGTCTCGTTGGATGTCGAATACTGGACGGACGCACCGACATCGCCGCTTTGCCCCGAATTGCTCAGCCCGCCATCGACATTGTCCTGGACTTCGCTTGATCCGGCTTGCGTGCCACCGATTCCGACCTCCACGGACACGCTTTCGGATTCACGGTGGTATGTGTTCGTGGCAGTATCCAGC